>Ga0233431_1000098_pt1 | contig 192860 bp, 175 predicted proteins | sample SI_118_April2016_FD_179867 | JGI IMG/M metagenome (GOLD analysis project Ga0233431, IMG submission 179867) | Seawater microbial communities from Saanich Inlet, British Columbia, Canada - SI_118_April2016_200_MG | ecosystem: Environmental > Aquatic > Marine > Inlet | place: Canada: British... | reverse complement strand
TAAGAGGCTTTGGTTTCCTGGGACAGGTCATCAAAGGTGTTCAATTTAAAGATGGGATAGAGGTCATTTCAGATAAGCAGGTCGCCGCTTGATTAGATGCCTAAACACCAGATTTGACAATAACTCTTTCTGAACTCACTTCACATAATCGAACTATTGCTATGGTCTAGAATCCAATCTGTTATGAAAAATAATTTCATGGGGATTTATTATGAGGCAAGACACAATTCAAGATCAGAAAAGACCTTACGATTTAAGAAATAAACGTCTTGAGTGGGTCTTTTATTTACCGGGTGCCTTAATTATTAGTTATGGGCTTTGGTTATCCTTAACCTTAAATTGATTGATTAAGGCTATTGAGTATTAAATATTTTTAAATTCTAAAATAACTTTTAAGCCACCTAAGTCTGATATCGCAAACTTCATACTAATATCGTATGCATCGACGATATCATTAACAACGGCCAGGCCTATACCCTGTCCTTCCTGAGTTTGATCCAGACGTATTCCACGTGTCAAAATATTATTTAACTGCTCAGGTTTTAGCCCTGCACCATCATCTTCAATCCGTAATACCATTTTATCCTGTTGCTGGAACGCATTAATTCGAACATTTAACTTGCCATATTTACAGGCGTTATCGATCAGATTGCCCAGTATTTCCATCAAATCACTTTCATCCATTCTCAATGATGCCGTCAAATCAGATTTTAGCTCAATAGATAACCCCTTGCTTTTATAAACTTTCCTCAGAGCTTTCACTGTTTTATCGAGTAAATCAGTTAACTTGATAGGTTTAGCCATCGACTCCCCTCCTACAGTAGCTGCTTTTTGTAACTGGTATGAGACGATTTGATTCATCCGGTTATTTTGCTCATGCAGGGTATGAGTATCATCTTCGCTCCACTCTCCTGTTTTCTCAGTTAAACCTCGCAAAACGGCTAAAGGAGTTTTTAAACTGTGTGCAAGATCATCAAGAGCATTTCGATAACGTTGCATCTGATGCTGTTCCCGCTGCAGTAATAAGTTTAAGTTTTGAGTGAGTGGTTTAATTTCAGTGGGATAATTTGAGTCGAAGCGTTGTTTCTGATGATTTTCTATGGCTTGTACTTCCTCCCCGATCAGACGTAAAGGGCGCAATCCCCACAACATCACCAGCCACATTAAAACTAAAAGAAAAGCTATTGTAATAACCAGCCATAACCATAAAGTTTGCCTGAAGCGTTCGAACTGAGCAAAATAATCATCAGCATTTTTCCACAAGACAAGCTCATACAAACTCAATTTATCGTGTACGTTTGGCCAACGAATAGAAAATGCCAACTGAAACCAGGATCGATTTTCAAATTCAAGCTGGCTAAAACGTAACTCTTCTGGAACCAGGTCATCTGGTTTATCAAACTCCCCTTCATATGAAAGAGAACGCCAAATCTCTTCTTTAACATCATAAAGTACCGCATAAAGCCCGGAGTCTGGATTAAACAATGCCCCCTCAAACAGCCGTGTATCAGAAACCGTGATGCTTAAACCGGTGGCATCACGATCCACAGCGGCCAGCACGCTATACATTAATGCCTGTAATTTATCCTCCTCTGCCTGTAGCATGCGTTTTTCCACCGCACGCTCCAACGCAATAACCGTCAATATCATAAAGCCAACCAGCACAACCAGGCTGGTCAACATCATTCTTGATTTGATGGATTTCATAAATAAACGGGCATGAATTATTATAAATTCAACTTAATTAACTTTTGCGGGTTCAAGTGTAAAACGGTATCCCCTGCCACGTAATGTTTCTATCGGCTGTAAAGAATCATCAGGGTCGAGTTTTTGACGCAAGCGGCGAATAAATACTTCAATCACATTACTGTCACGATCGCCTTCATCATCATAAAGGTGTTCAGTCAGTACCGATTTAGAGACAACTTCTCCCGCATGTACCATGAGATATTCAATGACCTTATATTCGTAAGCAGTTAGTTCTATTTCCTGCTCAGACAGGGTTACTCGTTGGGTAGAAGGATCAAGCACAACAGGGCCGCACTGAAGTGTTGAATCAGACCAGCCGGCTGCTCTTCGAATTAAAACTCGAATACGAGCCATTAGCTCTTCCTGGTGAAATGGTTTTACCAGGTAATCATCAGCCCCAGCATCCAGGCCTTCGACCTTATCCTGCCATCGACCTCTTGCGGTTAAAATGAGTATCGGCAAATCACTGCCATCAGCTCGTATTTTTTTAATCACATCCATGCCAGACATTTCTGGAAGCCCTAAATCAACAATGGCTACATCACATGGAAATTCCTGCATCAGGTATAACCCATCAACACCATTATCAGCTGAATCAACTGCAAATCCTTCCTGCTTCAAGCGCGAAACAATTTGCTGGTTTATATCCTGATCATCTTCTATAACTATTGCTCTCATTATTAATTCCGTCACTGAATGGGTGAATTAAAACACAGGTTCGATGGTGATTTTCAATTTAATTTTTTTGCCTGGATCATATGGCATAGTCGTCAGATAATGCTTACCTTTATAACGATATTTTACTCGGTAGCTATCGACTACTTCTTCATAACTCACATGATTTGTGGTTTCACAGTGCTGTTCATAACGTGTATGACGATTAAATGATGCAGTATCATATTGACCTCTATTCGAATCATGACCTACTTGTGCACCGATAATAGTACCTACCGCTGTAGCCAGTTTGTTTCCTCTTCCTTTACCAAATTGATGACCTATAATCCCGCCAATTAAACCACCAGCTAAGGTAGCACCTGCAGATTTATCCACATAACGATCTCTTTTTGAATACCTTGCCGGTTCCGACCAGCATTCTTTTACCGGTTTGTTTATTTTAACTTCACGATATACCGGAGTCACATCCAGTACCTTGCCATACACAAACTGTTTATGTCTTTGCTGATGGCTTTTATCATGATGTTTGTTTCCTGCAAAAGCTGTTGAAGAAACAACCATAACTGTCACATGTAACATCAACTTAATCATATTCTTTTTCATAATCAGACTCCGTTTGTTTTGGTGTCTGCACTATAGGTCACATTAACTGAACGAAAACTGAACTCATAACCTGTACTATTCAATGTGATAAATTGTTCACAAAAATTATGGATACACCCTCATATTAGTGGATTCAAATAAAAACTAATCCCGCCTGAGCCTGTCACTCAGGGCGATAGGCGTTGGATATTTCATCACTACATAAGTCGAAGAAATGATAAAACTGATCAGTGTTGCAAACTGAATCAGAAAGCTAACCTGATCTCGAATCAGGTCCATCTCTGCTGCCAGCACCGCTAGTAACAAAGAGAACTCACTCATTTGACCGAGCCGCATAGCAACTTCAGTAGATCGCCCTGATGACTCTTTTGAAACCCTTAAGAGAAGTCGATAAAAATAGGGTTTGGCCAAAACGGCTAACAGAATCAGTCCTAAAGACGCTACCCAGATCTGGTGTAAAATTGATAAATCAAAATTAGCCCCTAAGGCTACAAAAAATATAATCAGGAAAAAATCACGTAAAGGTTTAAGGCTATCAGCTATAAATAAGGCAATCGGACTACGTGCAATTGAAACACCCGCAATGAATGCACCTATTTCATAGGAAAGCCCTAACCATTCAGCTGCTTCAGCGACCCCTAGACACCAACCTATAGCCAGTAAAAAAATATATTCCTGAATACGGTCAAATGAACGAATTAAACGGATTAACAGGTATTTTTCAATCAAATACGTTGTTAACACAAGCCCTGGTAGCGCCAGTAAAGGGAGCCCGACACTCATCCAGCCAAACGTTTGCTGTGCAGAACCTTCCAGTGCCAGCAATAATATTATCGCAATAATATCCTGCATCAGCAGTACGCTGATCATAATTTCACCGGTATGCTGGTGATGCAGTATCGTAGTGGGAATTAGCTTTAGGCCGATAATAGTGCTTGAAAACATCAGAGCAGCACCGATTATCAGTGCTTCCTGTTGAGTGTATCCAAACAAAAGGCTATAAAAATATCCCAGAAACAATAGTGCTAACGAGCTGATCCCTGTAACCAGGGTAGTTTCTCCTGCCAGTTGAATTAACTCTTTTGGATTAAGGTTTAACCCTAATAAGAATAGTAAAAAGATAATACCGACATTAGCTATATTCTGAATGAGCTCAGCATCGTGTATCAGTGAGAAACCGGAAGGTCCAATCAAAATACCCACAGCTATATAAGCTATGATAAGAGATTGACGCAGAGTTAAAGCAATGGTGGCTATAACTGCCGCACCAAAAAAAATTAAAAATAAAGTAAAAACAATAGATTCATTGTCCATAATAATTTTTTAGTGGCCTGAATAATTATTTTTAAGTAAGTATAGCTTAGTTAAGTTTTCTCTTCTGAAAACTCACTCACTTCTGCTTAAAAGTCCAATATCACCAACTAAAGATTTCTTAATTTTCCAAATCCTGCAAAACTTCTTCCGCATGAGATTTTAACTGTTCAGCTCCATTTTCTGCAATTTCACGCAGTTTATGTAAACTCGACTTTGTTGCCAGTAAGGATAAATAATATATAGCATCGATAGCAATACGTTCATCCTGTTGAGATGCTAAGCTAATAAAATGATTCTCATAGTCATTGAGCAAGCCGCTTTCTGCGACTGTTTCAATAATTGCACTTAAGCCGATACGAACGACTAGAGTCGTATTAATATCATCGAGTAGTAGCATCATTGCTTCACGTGCTGAAGAGTTCTCGATAATGGCAACTTCAGCTTCTTTTAAAACTCCCTCAGATAGCTCACTCTTTAAAAATTCCTGCCATCGATCAACTTCTCCCTGTTGTAACAGAGTCATGATTTCATGCTGAGTCTTTAACCCTGAAAAACCAATATCATTGATTAAATAGTAAGGAACTGAACGGATATTATTTTTTTCAGCTACTTCAGGATGATTTCCAATATTAACAATTTTCAATTCATTAAACGCTCCATTTTGGTGCATGCGTTCAAAAAGTCTCTCCATTTGCGGACAAATCTGACAATTATCCATTACAAACAGCTCAATTATGTTGATACTCATCGATTACCTTGTCTATATCAGTAGATTCAAATACACTAATAGGCTCAAATACTAATTTCTCAGTAGTTTTACGAAATGACAAAATTTACACTCAGTACATACCTTATGGTGTCAGTGCTTATTATACTATCAGGTATCTTATGGGTTCTTTTCTCACAGATGGACAGAAATTATGAGTATCCAGTTTATTCAGAAAATTTACTGAAAGAGCAAAGCAAAATAATTCAGAAAGTTTATCAACTACAGCCGGCAACAACTGAGGTTATCGAGGAAATTGCACCGGTTGCTCCCAAAATAATTCCTGCTCAACAACCGGAACTGGCTATCAGTAAACCAATTACTCAACTACAGGTTAAGCAACTTGAGCAAAGCCAACCTCTCGCACAAAAAGATCAATACAATGATGTATGGAGTACATTTCCTAGCTCAGATTACGAATCGTATTACTTTCTGAGAAACAATCCCTGGAGTCCAGATTACAAACCAGGTTATTGAGTTAAACACCTAGTATTTTGATTAATTATCATTAGCATTCTAGTCATTAGATACTATTCTTCGTCTATAAAAACAGACTCGAATAATTTTTTTACTTCAAGTGCTTCAAAGGGTTTATCCATAATGGCCGAGACCCCTTCGTGCTGAATGGCCGATAATTTACTCTCATCACCTTCTGTTGTTACCAGCATTACCGGAACACTTTTCTGATTACTCCTGTGCCGAATAAACAACAGCAATTCATGCCCATCCATTTCGGGCATATTATAATCTGTAATAATCAAATCAAATTTTTGCTGTTGAATTAACGGGATAGCATCGCGTCCATTTTCAGCTTCCGTTATACTTTCTATACCTAAATTATTCAAAGTTCGAGTAATCAAACGCCGAGCTAATTTACTATCATCGACTAATAATACCTTTACATCCCCGGCCAATGGATCATCAAGATCAAGCATATCGGGATTTGCCCAGTCCATAATCATATGGATTGCCCTTTTCAGATCAATGGCCTTAAAGGGTTTGGGAAGAACTGCTGATGCTCCAGCCTGCTTAATAGGATTAAGTTCAGAAAACGATGTCTCTGAGGAAATCAGCATAAAGGGTATATCAATAGTCACAGGGTTTTCGCGCATTTCCAGTACCAGTTCCTTACCCGTCATATCATCAAGAAACATCGTACTGATTACTAGATCAGGCTGATCTGTGTCGATAACGGCTAAAGCTTCCTGGCCAGTATCTACAGCTTCATATTGAGATATGCCGAGTTCTTCCATTTGTTGAACGACTATTTTTCGTTGAGAGCGGGATGGCTCAACCAGTAGGACAAATAATGAGTTTAAATAGTGCTGCATAATTTATAATTAATTCTATGAAACAGATTGTTAATGGGTATATAGCACAATCCTGATATTAATCAGTACCCATTTTGCTTTTAGGCTTGAATTTCTCTTAAGTAGATAAAATATTAGCTATAATTCCAATTTTCAGATTTTAATTAGATGTACGCGCTTGAAATAAACCAACTCAGAAAAACTTACAAAAATGGCTTTGAAGCACTCAAAGGAATCGACCTTAAAGTTAAAAAAGGTGATTTTTTTGCACTTCTTGGCCCTAATGGCGCAGGTAAATCTACCTGTATTGGAATTTTATCGTCACTCATCAACAAAACCTCAGGCAGTGTCAAAATTTTTGGTCATGATCTGGAAAACGAGCTTATCCAGGCCAAGTCAAAAATTGGCATGGTTCCCCAGGAGTTCAATTTCAACATATTTGAACCTGTAGGTGAAATAATTGCTAATCAGGGAGGCTACTATGGTGTTCCTTCTACCAAAGTGAAAAAACAGTCTGAATACTTTCTCAAAGAACTGGGCTTATGGGATAAACGTTTTTTGCAGGCCAGAGACCTCTCCGGCGGCATGAAAAGACGTTTAATGATAGCTCGAGCGCTTATCCATAAACCGGAATTACTCATTCTGGATGAACCCACAGCTGGTGTTGATATTGAATTACGTCGCTCAATGTGGAAGTTTATGCGTGATATTAATGATCAGGGAACAACTATCATACTAACGACACATTATCTCGAAGAAGCTGAACAAATGTGCCGCAACATAGCCATTATCGATCAGGGTAATATCATTAAAGACACCAGTATGAAATCATTACTGAGTACATTAAACAGCGAAACCTTTGTGCTTTACCTTAAACAGGCGGTCTCTGAACTCCCACAGGTCAAAGGTTCATTTATTCTCCGGTTAATCGATGAACATACACTGGAAGTCGACATCCCAAAAGATCAGACCATGAATGAATTAATTCTTCAAATCCACGCACTGGGGCTGGAAATTGAGAGTATGCGAAATAAAGTGAACAGGCTTGAAGAATTGTTTGTTTCACTCATCAACAATAAAGAAACATCAAGTAACAATACAAAATTATGAAACAACTTCAAAAATACTGGATTGCTTACCTCACTATCGCTCGTAAAGAAATTTTACGATTTAGTAGAATTTGGGTTCAGACAATAGTACCTCCAGTGATTACGGTAGCACTCTATTTTTTAATCTTTGGTAACCTTATTGGTGGTCGCATCGGAAAGATGGATGGAATGAATTATATCGATTTCATTATGCCCGGACTTATCATGATGTCTATCATCACCAGTTCATATGCCAATGTCGTTTCTTCTTTTTACGGCGCTAAATTTTCACGTCATATTGAAGAAATGCTCGTTTCACCCATTCCTAATGTTGTGATATTACTTGGCTTCCTGACCGGTGGAGTAGCACGGGGATTATCTGTTGGTTTAGCAGTCACCATAGTTGCCATGTTTTTCACCAGTTTTAACGTTCACAGTCCCCTGCTTGTGTTTTCGGTAGCCTTTTTAACTGCTTTGCTATTTTCTCTAGCAGGATTGATAAATGGAGTTTATGCAACAAGTTTCGATGATGTCTCCATCATCCCAACTTTCGTTCTCACCCCGCTTACCTATCTCGGGGGTATTTTTTATTCTATCCAGCTATTACCCGAATTTTGGCAAAGTGCTTCATTAATCAATCCCATTTTATACATGATCAATAGCTTTCGTTTTGGTTTTCTGGGTATCACAGATATTGATTTAACCCTTGCGCTATCGATAATTATTTTATTCATCGTAGTATTATTTTCATCTTGCCTGACTCTTTTAAATCGTGGTATTGGTATTCGAAACTGATGGTGAAATTATAATGACTACATTGGAAACACAGCCAGGTGAATTAATTGATATCGGTGTAAACCTGACTAACAAACGATTATTAACAAATATTGATCAAGTTCTTCAACAAGCTACAGAAGTAAATGTCACAAAGTTAATCGTAACAGGGACATCCATCGAACACAGTAAAATTGCTGTTGAGCTATGTAATCAATTTCCAGATCAGCTTTTTTGCACTAGCGGAATCCACCCTCACGATGCCAAAGAATGGGATCAGGATTCTCTTCAACAACTAAAATCACTGGCTTCTTTAGATTGTGTCAAAGCTATTGGTGAAACTGGCCTTGATTTCAATCGAGATTTTTCACCAAGAAATCAGCAAATTGATGTTTTTCAACAGCAGTTAGAATTGGCTATTGAATATAAAAAACCAGTATTCCTGCATCAGCGAGATGCCTTTGATACTTTTATAACCCTGTTACAGGAAAACCGTGATCAGCTTAAAAATGTCGTATCACATTGTTTTACCGACAATAAAAAAGCACTCTATAAACTATTAGACCTCGATTGCCATATTGGCGTGACCGGCTGGATCTGTGATGAACGCAGGGGACAGGAGCTACAAAAACTGGTGAAGGATATTCCGTCAAATCGATTAATGCTGGAAACAGATGCACCTTATTTATTACCCAGAGATTTACCCGAAAAGCCAGCTGGCAATCTTAATTTACCAAAATATCTGCCACATATTCTACAGACGGTTGCCCGGCTTCAGAATAAAGAAACACATATTCTAGCAGCCGAAACCTTATCCACAACAAAGCAGTTTTTTGAGATTTAAAATGCCTCCAGTAATTCACTCATTACATGTCTACCCCATAAAATCCTGCCAGGGCATCGATCTGGGTAGCATTGAATTAACCGATACCGGTTTTAAATATGACCGCCACTGGATGCTGGTGGACAAACAAGGGAATTTTCTGAGTCAACGAAAATTCCCGAAAATGGCTAGAATTAAAACAGCACTTACTGACAACTCTCTAATAGTCAGCAGCGATGAAATATCCTCAACATTAGAAATCCCTCTACAAAACAACAGCAGCAAAAAGATTGGGGTCAACATATGGAAAGACCAATGTTCAGCTACAGTTGTTTCACTCCAGGCCAGTTCGTGGTTCAGTGTTTTTTTGGGAATCCCCTGTGACCTGGTTTTTCTTGCAGATTCAGAGCACCGGTTAGTAGACCCTGATTATGCAAAAAACAAACAACGCGTTGGATTTGCCGATGGTTTTCCATTATTAGTTATGACTCGTTCTACAGCTAAACTATTAAGTAACAAACTGGGTGAAAAGATCGATATCAATCGCTTTCGAGCCAATATTGTTATCGATGGCTGTAATGCCCATGAAGAAGATTTATGGTCAAAAATAACAGTAAACAATATTGATATTTTATTAGCCAAACCCTGTTCTCGATGCATTATTACCAGCATAAACCAGCAATCTGCTGAAAAACATCCTACTCTATTAAAAACTCTGGCAAGTTACCGAAGAATAGATGGTAAAGTTTTTGTTGGTCAAAATGGTCTTCATCAGTCAAACGGGATACTGACGGTTGGAGAAGACGTTTTAGTGACAAATAAATGACCGGTCATCGTTTGTTTTAAAAAAAAGTCCTTTATTCTGTGAAATTTCTCAGACACTGTCTAAAATAATATTGATCTATCAATTTGATAGGCTGCTCACAAACTCAAAAATTGTGAATACATCGACTCAGAATAAAAAATGAACGACCAGACTAAATTACATTTCTACGCATCAACACCTGAAATCTGTGGCTACCTGCCCGGTCGTCAGTCAATCAGTGCCTTTGCAAATCCACATATTGATATGGATGTGGAAACCTATGATGAGTTAATCCAGTTTGGCTTTCGTCGTTCAGGTGGTTACCTGTACCGTCCACATTGCCCTGATTGTGAAGAATGTGTCTCTATCAGGATACCTGTCGGTCAGTATGAGTTTTCAAGAAATGACAAACGCACATTACGAAAAAATAATGACCTGACGATCAAATTAATAGACGAGAAGTTTGCTGAGGAGCATTTTGAGTTATACAAACGTTATATCAATAGCCGGCATATTGGGGGGAGCATGGAGAACCCAACACGTTCAGATTATCATCGTTTTTTAATCTGCGACTGGACGGACACTTCGTTTATAGAGTTTCGAAAGGGTAAAAAATTACTTGCAGTAGCGGTGACCGATACCATCAGCACAGGCCATTCAGCCGTGTATACTTTTTTTGACCCGGATGAAAAACACCGAAGTCTGGGGCACTATGCCATTCTTAAACAAATAGAGTTAACCATTGAAGATGCTCTACCCTACCTCTACCTAGGTTACTGGATAAAGGGCTGTGACAAGATGAGTTACAAGTCCCGTTACAAACCCTCGGAAGGTTTTATTAATGATGTATGGGTTGAGCTAAATAATTCGTAACTCAGCAAAATTCAATATTCTGTTACTTTAAAGATTTTTCATCACGAAGAAGAACAAATACACATTTATTATAATTACGAACATATTTCATTATTACCAAATGATTTTCCTTCGTGTCTCGACAATTGGTACTGCAATGCCCTACCTACGGGCGTCCTGCCCTAGTTCATGGTGATAATTTTTCTTTTAACTACGCTGAATAGTTACAATAAATCTTAAGCTGTTGCTCGCTTAGTTTTTTTTACGACCAGGGTCAGTTTTAACACTAACAAAATCCATGGTGTTGAATGCAATAACAGGTCAAACATATCGAGAGGTTTTACTAATTCTCCACTCATTAACATTCTAACTTTTTCCACTAGATGCGGTTCAGGAAAAAATGGGGCAAGTCCTAAGAATAAACTTAATACAATAAAATGTGGAAGCGGTAATGCATCAATCAATTTCAGCATAAAAAAATAAACTCCAAAATGAAACATTCATAATCGGTGTCTGCTCCCCTCTTTTACTCATTCACAAAAATACTCAGAACCTTTCTAAAGTTCAGATTACTCTTGTGTATCAATAAAGCGACTTCTCAATTAATCATGTATTAAAGAAAAAACTTTCTGATATAAAGTTTCGTTGCTGGTCGCCAGCACAGAACTCGTTTTCAGATTTAGCGCTTGACCTTCCAGGTCAGTAAATCTTCCACCGGCCTCATTTACAATAACGGATAAAGCCGCGATATCCAGAATATTCACGTCCGACTCAACAATAATTTCTATCTTGCCACTGGCCAGTAAATGGTAATGGTAGAAATCACCATAACCTCTGGTTCTGTTGACCTGTTGAGCGAGCTTAGCAGCACCCTGCCAACGGGATGGTTGACTGGCAAGAGTCGCAATGTTACCCATAGAAAGTGCAGCATCACGTAATTCATCGATGTTATCACTTACATGAATAGGTTTGTCATTCATAAAGGCACCTTCACCTTTACTCGCCCAGGCCAGTTCATTAAACATAACACCATTTGACACACCGACAATTAGCTCGTCTTTATGCATCAATGCGATTTGAGTAGAGAAAAATGGGTACTGACGGACAAAGCTTTTAGTACCATCGATAGGATCGATCAACCAGGTGAATTCAGCATCAGAATTAGTCATGCCGGTTTCTTCACCATAGAAGCCATGTTCAGGAAAAGCACCCAGAATCACTTCTTTGATCTTTTGCTCAGTTTCAATATCAGCCACCGTAACAGGAGTATAATCCTCCTTCATGATGACCTTTACATTGGCATCATAATAATACCGTATAACCTCTTCACCTGCTTTTGCTGCCTGCAGGGCTATGTCTAAAAATTCATTGCTACTCATGGGTGAACATTAACATCCAAAGGCATAATCTTATACTAATCTAGATCAACTAAAACAAAATTATGGAGGGAGATTTAGCTATATAATTAAGGCATAATTTACCAATATTCTTATATGCCAGAGGTTTTTATGAAACAGACAGTCATAATTGTTGGAATGGGCGAAATGGGTGGTGTATTTGCTCGTGGTTTTCTAAAAGCAGGCTATATAGTTGTACCTGTTAACCGACAGGATGATATGCAAAGTCTAGCCCCGTCGACTCCTGATCCTGTGCTCGTTTTAGTTGCGGTTGGAGAAAGTGACCTTCAAGCCACTTTGAAACTTATTCCCAGTGCCTGGCTGAATAAAGTAACACTGCTACAAAATGAATTATTACCTGCCGACTGGCAAAGAACAGAACTTATTGACCCAACTGTCATCACTGTCTGGTTTGAGAAAAAGCTCGGCATGGATTTCAAAGTATTAGTCCCATCCCCTGTTTTTGGAGCTAGTTCGCAGATTATCCAGCACACACTTTCCACTCTTAATATACCCGTTCAAATTATAGATAATGAAACGGACATGCTTTTTGAGCTTGTCAGAAAAAACATGTTTATTTTGACAACTAATATTTGTGGACTGGAAACCAAAGGCACAGTTGATGAGTTATGGAAAGATCATTCCATATTAATGAATAAAGTTTTTGATGATGTGCTGGAGATTCAGCAGTACTTGACTGAACAGGTTTTTAACCGGGATCACTTGTTGAATGCTGTATTGATGGCTTTTGAGGCTGATCCTGAGCATATGTGTATGGGTAGGAGTGCACCTGGTCGATTGAAGAGAGCTTTGAATTTTTCAGATAAAACAAACTTAAACAGCCAGGAATTAAAACGAATATTTAACTCTTCACAAAAAAACTAGAATTTAGGTTGCTAGTTCAAAAATTGCATTGAAACCGTAATTCCATGATTTTCAGAACTTTTCTCAACCAACAAAACTAAAGAATAAAACCAGTAACAACCAAACCACCAGAGACCGTAAAAATAAACCTCGTGACTTCCTAATCAGATCCATTGCATGACTATCATCACTCACTTCATGTGAAGCAATAGACTGATAACCCACTGCTTGCAACAACTCCTTATTTTGCTCAACCATATCAACAGCAACTACATTACCCGAACGATATATTTGCAGGCCTTCTTCGAAATTACCACTCACCATATAGCTAAACAAAGTAATACGTGTAGGCAGCCAGTCAATCCAGCCAAATACTGTTTTGATGAGCTGTTTAACAGAATCAAGCGAATTTTCCAGATAGTTTCGTGTTAGAAACTGTTCGAATACACGATAAACAATTGCTGCCACAGGACCAAATAAAACAAACCAGAATAGAACCGCAAATACACGACTATTTGCTTCAACATAAATAGATTTACAGACTTGTATAACCTGCACCGGTAACTCCATTGAAGGTGCCTCAGTAGTTAGCTGGCTGGCTGCTTTAAAACGTTGCTGAGTATCCCCTACTTCGATGGCATCCAGATATCCATCAACCTGTGAATCAAGCTCCTTTGGCCCCAGACAAAAGAATATAACCGCCACATCGAAAGCCAGTTCAAATAAACCAAACAAAGCATTTTCAAACATGCCTGTCATAATCCAGACAACAACCATGATGGGAAAAATTAAAACAGCCAGCCCCATCCAGGCCCCAAAACGTTCTATATGTAAAACAGCCACCATCCACTGGCTATAATCCCGTAACCATCGGAAATTTCTTATTTCGACAAATTGAGGTGTCACACGCTCCAGAATAAGAGCAATCAGAATACTGAGAAAAATCATAAGTCTTAGTTATTTTTGTTGATTAAATGAGAGAGCTTGTTCCAGTCAAAAAATGGACCGGGATCGGTTTTCCTGCCTGGAGATATGTCGCTATGACCACACAAAGATTGCTCTAGAATGGCAGGATACTGTTTCCTCAGGCTTATTACCAGTTTGGCAAGCTGTTGATATTGCTTATCTTCATACGCTTCATCATCAGTACCTTCCATTTCTATTCCAATTGAAAAATCATTACAGTTATCAGTGCCTTGCCAGCTAGAGATTCCCGCATGCCAGGCTCGATTTTTAAATGATACGAATTGAATGACTTTACCGTCTCTTGTTATAAAGCAATGTGCTGAAACCTGTAAATCTTTTATTTGCTCAAAGTACTCATGTTCACCGGGATCAAGTTTATTGGTAAACAGCTGTTGAACATAACCTCCCCCATATTGACCGGGAGGCAGGCTAATTCCATGCACCACAATTAAACGGGCATCTGCATCTTTCGCTCGTTGATTAAAATTAGGTGACTGGATAATCTCTACACCCTTCAACCACCCAGATTCATCAATACTCAAATCATCTCTCATTCATTGTCAATCTCTATTCATGGGTTACATAGCACTTGAACGAAAAGTAAGATCTACTACGACTTCTCTGAGCACGTAATCTTTTGACTACTGCATAAAGTTTTTTGGAATGACCAAACGCCTATATGCAGTAGTCAAAATATCACACACTCAGAAAAGCCTCGCTACGAACCTCATTTCGCTCAAGCACTATATCAATATTCCACCAGCACGATAAAATACCCGGCATGAATCTGCAACACTTGAATGAACCCCAACAACAAGCGGTGAAAGCCATCGATCACCCTTGCCTGGTATTAGCCGGAGCAGGAAGCGGTAAAACGCGCGTTATTACCCAGAAAATCGCCTGGTTAATCCGCAAGCAAGGTTATCAGGCCAGTCATATTCGAGCTGTTACTTTTACCAACAAAGCCGCACGTGAAATGAAACAACGTGCAACCGAACTACTGACGAAAGCTGAATCCAAAGGTTTGCGTATTTCTACTTTCCACACGCTGGGACTAAATATTTTACAACAGGATTTCAGCACTCTGGGATATAGAAAAGGTTTCTCTATTCTGGATGGTAAAGATGCCGAAGCCTGCATCACCGAGTTACAACATAAAGATAGCCCTGAAGCCGAGTTGATCAAACAAACCCAGTACCAGATAAGTAACTGGAAAAATGAATTTATTACTCCAGAACAGGCTTTGCAGCAGTCTGAAGATGTCTTACAGAAGCATCACGCCACCATTTATCAGGCATACCAGCAACAGTTACAAGCCTGTAACTCAGTCGATTTTGATGACCTGATTATGTTGCCTGTTCTGTTATTTCGCGCTCACGAAAAAATTCTGAATAAATGGCAGGATAGAATCCATTACCTGCTGATCGATGAATATCAGGACACCAATACCAGCCAATATGAATTGATCAAATTACTTTGCAACATGCGCCAGAAAATGACCGTGGTTGGTGATGATGATCAATCCATCTACGCCTGGCGCGGTGCCAAACCGGAAAACATCAACAGATTACAACAGGATTTCCCACTGTTAAAAGTAATCAAGTTAGAACAGAATTACCGTTCCTCAGGAAGAATTTTAAAGGTTGCCAACCAGGTTATTTCTAACAACCCTCATTTATTTGATAAGAAACTCTGGTCGGCTTCAGGTCCGGGAGAATTTATCCGCATTCTGCCCTGTAAAAATGACCAGGATGAAGCAAAGAACGTGGTCATTGATATTATTGGAAAACATTTCCAAAGCAATGAACCCTATAATAATTTTGCAATTTTATACCGTGGTAACCATCAATCCAGACTGTATGAAAAAGCATTACGTGAAAACTCTGTGCCCTATCAAATAACGGGTGGAACAGCCTTTTTTGAGCGTAGCGAAATCAAAGACTTAACAGCTTATCTTCGAATCATTTCTAATCCGGATGATGATCGGGCTCTGCTTCGTATTATCAATACACCACGACGTGAAATCGGTGCTACCACGATCAGAACTTTAGGTGAATACGCAGGCTGGCGTCACAGCCCTTTAAGCTCAGTATTACACGAAGCAGGGCTTGAAGAGAAAATGTCACGCAAGGGCTGGTACAGTTTGCAACGATTCAGTGACTGGCTGGATGAAAAAAGGCGTCAGGCTGAAGAAGTGGATGCCATGGAATTAACCCGATCAATCATCAAAGATCTGGATTATGAAGACTGGTTACTCAACACTAGCAATTCACAAAAACAGGCAGCTGCGCGCATGGGAAATGTAGAAGAACTCATCAGCTGGATAGGCAACCTGCAAAAGCAGCATGACGAACCCACATTGGATAAACTGGTATCTCAGCTCACACTGATGTCCATTCTTGAAAATAGTGATGAAGATAAATCCGAGAGTGTTCAACTAACCACATTCCATGCTGCCAAAGGACTCGAATTTCCGTATGTTTACCTGGTCGGATTCGAAGAAGACACTATCCCCCATTTTCAATGTCAGGATGAGCAAGGCATAGAAGAAGAAAGACGCCTCGCCTATGTAGGCATCACCCGCGCTGAAAAAGCTTTGACCATCAGTTATGCCCAGACCCGGCAAAAATATGGTGAAATAATACAATGCGAAGCCAGCCGCTTTATTGCAGAAATGCCATCCGAAGAGCTAGAAGGCGCAGAGCATTCAAACAATAATCTAAGCGAAGAAGAAAAAAAGACCAAAGGCATAGATCACCTGGCAGGCCTTAAAGCTATGTTATCTGGTTGAAAACCTTTTTTCACCGCAAAGGACGCTAAGGTACGCAAAGGTTTATGATTTAGGTAGTTAAGCACTTCATTCTTCTAAACATATTGGGTATGAGTAAAATTTATAATTAAAGAATACCCCTAAAAACCCTCTGCGTACCTTAGCGTCCTTTGCGGTGAATATTTTTTTAAAGACGACTAAGTTTATGCATATTGAATAATACAGCCGTGAACAACAGCAGTGCCCCAGCCTGATGACTGGCTGCCAGCCATACCGGTACGTGCATTAACAAGGTACTGATGCCCAGTGTAATCTGCACAATCACCATGAAAGCTACCATGTTAAAACTACTGTTTGCACTTCGATCAAGATCATGAAATTTCGACATTAACCAGTAAACTAGTAATAAGATCCCGGTACTAATCGCCAGTACCCGGTGCTCAAACTGAACCGTCACCATATTTTCGAAAAAATTTAAATACAACGGATTTAATGAAAATATACCTTGAGGAATCCACTGGCCACCCATTAACGGAAAAGTATTAAATATAAGACCCGCTTTCAACCCGGCAACAAAACCACCTGAAAGAATAGTAACAACCACCATTAATATTAAATAGAAAACAGCTTTTCGAAAGCCTGGATTTCTTGACTGGTACCTGGAAACTGGAGCATCCCGGTTGAGTAAACTCATCGCCGTCCACAATATATAAGCATAAATCAAAATAGCGGCTATCAGATGTGCTGTTAATCGATACTGACTGACATGAGGGTTATCGACCAGTCCACTTTTCACCATGTACCAGCCTAGTAATCCCTGTAAACCACCCAGGATAAACATAAAAATCAACTGGGGTGTTAATCCACGCCTTATTTTCTTAGTAAAATAGAAATACAAAAATGGGATCAGAAAAACCAGTCCGATCAAACGTCCTAAAAGTCGATGAGAGTATTCAAAATAAAATATTTGCTTAAATCCAGAAAGTGTCATATCCCGATTTATTTTGGTAAATTCTGGCGATTGACGGTAATTATTAAATTCTTCTGTCCAGGCCAGTTCTGTAATAGGAGGAACTACACCATTGATAGGGTGCCAGTTAACCATAGACAAACCTGAGCCAGTGAGTCTTGTTACACCTCCTAAAATAACCATCGAAAAGATCAACACAGCACACAATAGCAACCAGCTGGCTATGGCTCGATCATTAGCTACATCACTATTCATATTTGCACACTCTGGTTTAACAAACTGGAATTATATCAAAAATATTTATAGGCCGAGTTCAAAAGTTAAAATTATAAAACATGATTATCCGTCGCTCTGTCATCTCTGGCCTGTTCCAGCCTTTGCTTCACTTCTATGTGTTTCTCTGCAAATTTAATTATGTCTGTCTGTCTTAACCGTAACAGAGTCATTGCTGTTTTAGCGGTAACTGTAGCCGACCTGACATGATCACCCAACAAAGCCTGCTCTCCAAAAAAATCTCCCTGTTTTAATTTCCCCAGTATTTTAGTCTCTCTATTTTCAAGTTTTTTGGTGGCCTCAGCTTCGCCATGACTAATAATATAAAGAGCATCACCCTTTTCTCCTTCACCAATAATTATATCACCTGATAAAAAAGTGACCGGTCTAACATGCACCAAAAGTAATTTTAAAACATCTTCAGAAAGACTGGAAAACAACGGAATCGACAAAATCATTTTTATCGATAACTGTTCCTCAACGCCATTATTAGCCGATTCATTTAATAGATTATTGACCGTTTGTGTAACCTTGTTATGAGCCTTAGTTCCAATTTCACCATGATGAAAATCAAAGTCAGCTTTATCCTGCGCTGTCTTCAATGATGAAAGAGTAAAGATTTCTTTTTCAATATTTTCAAATAATTGTTCAAAATCATTATGCAATGCTTCAAGGCGAAGCTTCCATCGATCCAGACGCTGTTGATAAACACCAGAAATTACCCGGCTAGCCTGTTTATCCAGATCATCTCTGGATGACAGCATTTCAATCACCGCCTGTGTCATCACTATGCCTGCAATATCACGCTGGATACGTTGAGATAAACGCTTACGCTGATAGTTAGAAAGAAAAACTATGGCCCAGTTTTTTTCACGAAATTCTTTCAGCACCCACATTTCTAGCCGTTGAAAAAGACTTTTTGGCTGAACATTACTTTCAATATCATTTTGAAGTTTTGTAACATTAAAAGAATCTCTATCCAGTTGCAGTGCATTTCGAATATCGAGCAGAGTGTACTGACTGATCAAGCCTACCTTGTACAATTTATCAACACTATGAAATTCTTCCCGTAGTGCGGCCAGGTATACTTCACGCCAACTTTGCTCATCATTAATAACAGGCGAAACGCTGCTGAAAATAGAAGTTATTTTTTTACTCAGCTTTTTACTCAACTTCTTTTGAATAATACCTAAATCAACATAGCTCTGAAGCATTTCTGTAGATGTCTGGCCTGCATGTTTAAGCCCCTGTTCGAGCTCGATTTTTTCATCGTCCGTCAAACAATCCAGCTTAAGCTTTTTCATCAAAGGTCTTATGGTCCATGCATTTACCATCAACGTAAACAAGACGACACCCAGTGTCAGGTTAATTAATAAATCACGACCGGGTAATGATTCCGGAATAGATAATACGATGGCGATGGCAAGGCCACCTTTAAGCCCACCCCACCACATAATATGCCGTTCAGCCATCGAGATCAGGGGTAACTTAAATAGACGGATTGTTATAGGGACCAGGCTATAAACTGAGGCAGCTCTAGCCAGTTGTACAAAGGCAACCACCACTAAAATAATAAATAAATCTGAAAAAAGATTAACTGTATTGATGGATAAACCAACCAGCAAAAATAATAGCGAATTGGCAATTAAACCCACAAACTCCCAGGTTTCAGCAAGAATAGATTTTATATCGGATGCAATCCGTGATAGTCCGTAAACACTCAAAGTAACCGCTGAACTCACGGTTGCCATAACACCCGATACATGCAAACTATGTTCTGCAATAATAAAACCACCATAAGCTGTCACAATTGACATAGTCAAAATTGCACTGGTACTGCTTTGCAGGCGAAACAGCATTTCACTGACCAGTAACCCGAATAGTACTCCGACTACTGCGCCACCGATAAAAACACGGAAAAATTCTATCACAGCCGCACCCGTAGACATCAGCGTTACCGAACTCCCTTCAAGTACCATAGTCAGTAAGATACCGAAAACTACGATTGCAGTTGCATCATTAAATAAAGACTCACCTTCAACCAGAATATTAAGTCGACGCGGTGCTCCCAACTCTTTAAATAGGGCAACCACCGCAACAGGGTCAGTGGCTGATATGAGAGCACCAAATAAAAGAGCCACGGTCAGATCAATGCCCAGTAAAAGCCAGACAGAGAAGCCTACCAGGGTCGTAGAGATCAGTAATGCAGGAACGGCAAGCGTTAAAACAGGAGCCAGATTTTTTAAAAGCAGACGAGCATCAAGGCTTAATCCCGATTCAAAAATAAGTGCTGGAAGGAATACAAAAAATACCAGATCAGGTGTCAGTTTAAATTCATGTAACGGTAACAAAAACGACCAGAACAGGGACAATTCAGACAGTGCTAAACCAATTGCCACCAGTAAAACAGTGTAGGGAATTGAAAAATTTTTGAATAGCCCGGCAGCTAACATTGCTATCGTCAGCAGTGCCATAGAAATTAAAATAACTTCAGCCACCGGTTTCCCTCACTTTTAAAAATTTTACCTTAAAGTAATAGAGATTATCACCACGAAGAGCACGAAGGACACGAAGAAAGAGCAAATTAAGTTTTATTAATTCTGTATTAAATTTATGTAACGCCTTACCTTTACTCAAAATGCTTAAGTTAAATATTATGACTTAACAATATTTTCTTCGTGCCCTTCGTGTCCTTCGTGGTGAAAAAGTTTTTAAATAGCTACTCCTCTAACGACTTGCAATGCGTCTGATGCTCATATTCTTTACTGCTCATGCTGGCATTTAAAAAGTCTCTGTTCAGTTGAGCAATGTAGCTCGCTGGAATATTTTTCGGGCAGGCAGCTTCACATTCATAATGGTTGCTGCAATTTCCAAAACCTTCCAGTTGCATTTGTTTTACCATATTCAAACTGCGTTCTAATCGTTCAGGCTGCCCCTGCGGAAGTAACGCTAATTGACTGGTTTTAGCCGCCACAAATAACATGCTGGATGCATTTCGACACACCGCAACACAAGCTCCACAACCAATACAGGTAGCCGCCGTAAAGGCATCATCGGCCGTATGTTTAGCTATCAAAACATTATTAGCATCGGCTGCGGCTCCGGTATTCACTGACACATATCCACCGGACTGCAAAACTCTGTCCAGAGAGCTGCGGTCCACGATCAGATCTTTAATCAAAGGAAATGCTTTTGCCCGAAATGGCTCAATAGTTATTTCAGACTCTGCTTTGAAGTGACGCATGTAAAGCTGGCAAGTTGTTGTGCCGCACTCCTTGCCATGTGGAATGCCATTTATAACCAGGCTGCAGGCACCACAGATTCCTTCACGGCAATCATGGTCAAATGCTACCGGAATAAGGTCATCTGATATTAGCTTTTCATTGAGTACATCCAACATTTCCAGAAACGACATGTCAGCAGAAATATTTTCTACCAAATACTGTTCAAAATGCCCCTGCTGTTGTAACTGATCCTGCCTCCAGACATTTATTCTATAATCTGCCATCACTTATAACTCCTCTGATCAGGAGCAACCGCTTCATGCTTTAAAGGTTCTTTGTGTAAAGTTGCTGGGGCCGGCTGGTTGGTTGTTTTTCCACTTTTATACTGCCAGGCTGCCACATAGGAAAAGTCATCATCATTACGTAATGCTTCTCCCTCTGTGTTTTGGGATTCTTCTCGGAAATGACCACCGCATGATTCATTTCGATGCAGAGCATCCTGACAGACTAATTGCGAAAACTCTAAAAAGTCTGCAACTCGACCTGCCTTTTCCAGCTGAAAGTTTAATTCCTTGCCTGAACCAGTAATTTTTAACTGCTGCCAAAACTGCTCGGAGAGTTTGGGAATTTCATCCAGTGCTTTCTTCAATCCCCTTTCAGAACGAGCCATGCCACAGTTATCCCACATCAATTTACCCAGTTTGCGATGAAAATAATCAGCTGAATGCTTCCCCTTTATCGATAGTAAATCTGCAACTCTATTTTCAACGGCCTGACCAGTTTGATTAAAGCTGTCACTGTTAGTATCAACAAGCTGTGGTTTTTGCTCAGCCAGATAATGACTAACACTGGATGGCACAATAAAATAGCCATCGGCCAGTCCCTGCATTAAAGCGCTCGCTCCTAAACGATTAGCACCATGGTCAGAAAAATTCGCTTCGCCAATTACAAACAAACCTTTGATATTACTCATCAAGTGATAATCGACCCACAAGCCGCCCATCGTATAATGTGCTGCTGGATAAATTCGCATCGGAGATTTTTCTGGACTCTCACTGGTAATGCGTTGATACATTTCAAATAGATTGCCATAACGCTCTTCGATAACATCCTTACCGGAAGATTCGATAGCATCAGCCAGATCAAGGTAAACGCCATGTCCCGTGGGGCCCACTCCCAAACCTTTATCACAAACTTGCTTAACCGCACGTGATGCAATATCACGTGGCACCAGGTTGCCGAAAGCCGGATAGCGGCGTTCCAGAAAATAATCCCGTTCACTTTGAGGAATATCAGCAGGTGAACGATGCTCACCCTGTTTGGCTGGCACCCAGATTCGACCATCATTACGCAGTGATTCTGACATTAAAGTCAGTTTAGACTGATGCTCACCCGAAGCTGGAATACAGGTTGGGTGAATTTGAGTAAACGCAGGGTTTGCAAACAAAGCCCCCTGCTTATAGGCCCGATAAGTAGCCGTTACATTGCTACTCAACGCATTGGTGGATAAATAGAACATATTACTGTAACCGCCACTGGCAATGATGACCGCATGAGCATTAAAACGTGACACTTCGCCGGATACCAGGTTTCTGACGATAATACCTTGAGCAACACCATCTTCAACCACAACATCCAGCATTTCACTGCGAGTGAACATCCTGACTTTGTCCAGATGAATCTGTCGGTTTAATGCGCCATATGCACCCAGCAATAACTGTTGCCCGGTTTGCCCCCTGGCGTAAAATGTTCGAGAAACCTGCACACCACCAAACGAACGACTATCCAGATAACCGGCATAATCACGAGCAAATGGAATGCCCTGAGCGACACAGTGATCAATAATCTGTCCGCTAACTTCAGCCAGACGATACACATTCGCTTCTCTAGAACGAAAGTCTCCACCTTTTATCGTGTCATAGAATAAACGATAGGTACTATCACCATCATTGCGATAATTTTTAGCCGCATTGATACCACCCTGTGCAGCCACTGAATGCGCTCGTCGCGGGCTATCATTAAAACTAAAACAATCAACCTGATAACCCTGCTCTGCAAGTGTTGCCGCAGCAGATGCACCCGCCAGCCCGGAACCAATAACAATCACTTTGTATTTAGCTTTATTGTTTGGACTCACCAGCTTGAAATTAGCCTGCTGATTAGCCCATTTATCGGCTAAAGCACCATCAGGTATACGTGGATCTAGTGAAATTGGCATTTATTACTCCACATCATTGCATCACCGCTACGGGTAAATATCCAAAAAGGGCCGCTAGTGGAATGGATATAAATCCGACTGTTAAAATAATAATCATCGCAGGTGCAAGGTAATCAATCACTTGATGAAAATTTTCATGATGGAAGCCCAGAGTCTGAAACAGGCTTTTAATAGAATGGTGCAGATGCAGACCAATAATCAGTAATGACATTACATAAAAAATTGCAATGGCTGGCTGTTTAAACCCTACAACAACATTAGAGTAAACATCGATCATTCTGGAGCTGGCATCAATGTCTAAAGAAGTGGTAGAAACCCATCCCAGAGTAAGATGGGCTATATGAAACATAATGAAAGCAAAAATAATGACTCCACTAAAAATCATCGTCTTTGCACTGTAGGTTAATTGAAGGTCTTTGTTAAGCGCATAAGTTACAGGCCTTGCTTTCCTGTTTTGCAAATACATTCGCAAAGCCAACACCACATGCAAAATTAGCAGCAGCAACATGCTGCCTCGAAAAACCCAGAGTAGCGGGTTATTCTGTAACCAGTAAGCATAAGTATTTAAGCTTTCCTGCCCACTAAAGACCAGTAAATTTCCCAATGCATGTCCCACAAGGAAAAGTAAAATCATAGCGCCACTAAGAGCCATAATGACTTTGCCACCTATGGGCGAAACAATAAAATCCTTTAACTTCTGCATTTACAATTCAATCTATCAATTATTTATTGTTACTTTCTAATACCTTCAATCGATAAAATAATTTCAACTTTTTCGGTACCCGGTCCCAGCTTTTTAGTGATGCCAAAATCAGATCGGTTTATCTCAGCAGTACCCGAAAACCCAGAACGATATCCACCCCAGGGATCTTTACCCTCACCCATATGAGTCAACTTAATAGACACTGGCTTGGTCACACCATGCAAAGTCAGGTTGCCATATAACATCCCCATATTCTCTTCTGTGGGACTAAAGTGAGTACTTTCAAATTTCATTTCAGGATAATTCTTTACATCAAAAAAAGCATCACCACGAAGGTGTTTATCGCGTTCTGCATGATTTGTATCAACACTTGCCATGTTAATCACGACTGAAGTTTTAGCCGCTTCAGGATTATTTTTATCAAAGCTGAAATCACCGGAAAATTTATTAAAATTTCCATACAACCAGCTATAACCCAAATGGATTATGCGAAATTGAATAAAAGCATGCTGACCTTTAATATCAATTTTATAATCCGCTGCATGACTGAACTGACTTGAAAACAGAATTAACGACACTAGCAATAACTTAGTAATTTTTATCATTTAGAATCTCCTTTATTTTAGTTTTACTTTTGGCTTATATTTTTCTGACCCAACATGAGCTTGAGACTATTATCTTTTAGAATGAAGTGGTGATAGAGCGCTGCCAAAGTATGGAACATAAACAATAACATGAAAGCCAGCGAAAGCAGCTCATGAAGTTTTCCTGATAACTCAGCTAATTCAGTATTTTCTGCCATTAGAGCAGGTACTGTAAAAAGCCCGAACACATCAATTCCCTGTCCTTTAGCGGTTGTGATCAAATACCCGGTTAATACCAGTAACAGTACCAGCAGGTAAAAAAGATGATGAGCAAGGTAGGCAAGGAAACTAACCAGCTCATGCCGTGATATCACCAGCAAATTAGTCTGAGTTTTATTCCAGATAAAACGGAATAACATGAAAACTCCAGTGACTATGCCAATTGCTTTATGCAACTCTGGAGCTCTGTTATACCAGCTATCGTAATAATCCAGACCAACCATATAATCGCCTGAGAAATACAGACCTAAAAGAGCGAAAGCCGTTAACCAATGCAGGCCTATAGATAAGTAACCGTATTTTCTGGTAGATAGCTCAATCATTTGAGCCGAATATGAAATTTCTCATTCGCAAATTCTATAACATCATCTGAAACAATTTTTTTACGTTTTCTCGTTTCTACTTGCCCATTGACTAAAACCTGACCTTCATCGATAACTGATTTAGCTTCACCACCACTGGAAACCAGACCTTCAAATTTCAGGATTTTATAAAGTTCAACGGGTTCAACTGTAATTTCAACTTCTCTCATAGGTTATCCAGATATTTATTGGGTTATTGATAATACTCAAACTTACTCATTCTGTAATCAGGATTTTTGTAATCACTCAGCATTATTAAAAGTCAAAAATAAGATCACCACGAAGGCACGAAGAAAATAAATACACATTTAAAAAAATCTACTCATTCGGTCATTAGTTATGATTTCAAACAAATTTTAATATCACATTATGGTTCTCCTTCGTGATCTTCGTGTCTTCATGGTGAAAAATCTCTAAAATGATTGTTTCAGATCAAGTCTATAATTCCAAATATTGGACATAATTCCAGTTTACATTATTGCGCTCTACTGGATTTCTCAATGTTTAATCTTAATCTGGGTAATTTAACCCCCGAACAGTTTCTAACCGAATACTGGCAAAAGAAACCTCATATATTTCGACAAGGGTTTAAAAACTTCGAAGATCCTATTTCTCCAGATGAACTGGCTGGGCTGGCCTCTGATGAAATGGTCGAATCAAGATTGGTATGGCAAAAAGATGATCAATGGAATGCAGCATTTGGACCCTTTGAATCCTACGATCACCTGGGTGAAAAAGACTGGTCACTAATTGTACAGGCAGTCGATTACTGGGCACCTGAGGCAGCTGCTATGATAGAACCTTTTCGTTTTATTCCTAACTGGCGACTGGATGATTTAATGGTCAGTTTTGCCAGCGAAGGTGGTAGCGTCGGGCCGCACATAGATCATTACGATGTATTTATCTGTCAGGGCTCAGGAAAACGTCACTGGCGTGTTGGCGATAGAGGGGACTTAAAAGAATATGCAGCTCATGAAGCCCTGTTACACGTCGAACCTTTTGAAGCCATCATCGATGAAATTCTTCAACCAGGCGATATTTTATATATTCCCCCCGGGTTCCCTCATGAAGGCATAGGACTGGAACCTTCCATGAGTTTTTCTGTGGGTTTCAGAACCAATTCTGCAACCGATATGATGTCTGGCCTGGCCGACTTCATGATCGATAAAGAGTTAGGCAAACAATTGATTGAAGACCCTGACCGAGATATCTCGGTTACACCCGGAGTAATTAACGACAGAGATCTGGCACGCATTACTCAGCATCTTCAAACTGTCATCGGTAATAAAAAAATTATGACTCATTTTGCCGGATGTTATTTCACTACTGCCAAACATGAGCTGGATATTGAAATTCCGGAACCACTGTTTAAAACTAACGACACTATAAACGCTATTTCTGATCAACCGTTAAGTCGACTGGGTGGTTTAAGGTGCAGTTATTTTGAAGAGTCTGTCGAAGATGGAATTTTTTATATCAATGGCGAGCAATATAATTTATCTGCATCATTATCAGCAGCCATTAAATTGTTATGCAATCAACAGCAAATAGAATTAAGTGATATTTCAGACTGGACTGACAATGATGAATTCATGAATTTTATCACTCGCATGATTAATGAAGGTTACTGGTATTTTTAAAATGGAACTCATTTTAGCGGATAATTGTTAAACTTTAAGGCCACATAAATAATGCTTCAGAAATTGATTTCTGCGGCGCTTAATCATGGCTATAAACACGATAAGTATTTCTACCCGCTGCCTTCGCTTCATAAAGAGCTTTATCAGCATTTTTCATGAGCAAGTTTAAATTAGATTCATCTCCATATTTTTGCAGGGCAATTCCAACACTTACACCCACAGAAAGCATATCTTTTCCAAATGGAACTGGCGTTGGAATTAAGGCTATTAACCTCTTAACCGTTTTGATTACGCCTTCCATATTTTCCACTCCATAAAGAATTATAGCGAATTCATCACCGCCAATCCGTGCAATCAGATCAGTTTCTCTAAATATCACACTCAGGTTTTTAGCAACTGAAGTAAGAACCAAATCTCCAGCAGAATGGCCAAACTCATCATTAACAGGTTTAAAATTATCAAGATCTATTGCCAATAGAGCAATATGTTTCTCTTCACGCGCAGAAAGAGCAATCATTTCATAATATTTTTTCTCGAATTGATTACGGTTTGCCAAACCTGTTAAAGGGTCCGTGAGTGCTAATTGAAGTAACTCTTCTTCCGCCAATTTCCGTTTTAAAGCATTCTCTCTAAATACGATTAAAGACTGATCCATTAACCCTAACTCAGTGTTATCCACTTTATTGGTCAGGCCATAGACATCAATATCAACATCCAGATTTCCCTGTGAAATTTGCATCATAATATTAGACATTCTTGTAACGGGCTGAATTATTTTGGTTGAAAAAACCCAGATTATAAATACAGCAATAAGAACAGTAGAGACAATAACTATGATGCCATTCCAGCGTTCATTCTTATTCACATCTTCCAGCATCAAGGTTAATAACTCAGACTTTATTTCAATTTCATAAATAATATCCTGGTCGAGTGTTCTGAGCCCTCTTAACGCATAGGTATCATTTATTTTAACTAAAGCATCAATCCTTTCTGGTGATAAATCATCTTTGATACCTTTATCAATAACCTCAAGATTTGATTTGTATTTAGACAGTATCGACAAAATATCTTCAAGAGCTGTTTTTTCACCAAGAGAAATACCTAACTGAAAATAACCCTGAATAATTGATTCAATATTCGCGATTGAGATTAAAGTCTGTTCTTTGTATTTTTTATCTTTTCTAAGAAGGTAGTTTTTAAAAGAATGAATCATTCCTCCATAACCCATCTCAACGCGAAGAGATGCTGTTAAAACGGGTTTATTTTCTTTATTTTTAAAAAATTCGTGTTTACTTGTGATTTGACTGTGTAATACACCCAAACCACGCAACGCTAGCTGATCATCAATTTTAACCAGTTTGTCAATTTCCGTACTGCTGCTCCCACTTGCTACTTTTTCACGGATCAGTTCAAGATTCGAGTGATAGCTTTTAAGCATTGAATCAATATCACTCAAAACCAGTTTTTCTGCCGGTGAAGAGCTTAATGCCAGGTATTGATTTAAAACACCCTGTGCTGCTCCCATTGAACGCTCTACTTTAATAAATTCATCATAATCTTTTCGTAATATATAATTTTTAAAATTATGAATCATTCCTCCATAACCCAGCGCTTCATAGAAAGAGTTGATCAGGCGAGCTTTCTCGTTATTTTGAGACTTGAATGATGACCAGGACTTTTGAATCTCATCAACCTGACTGGTTAAATGAACAGTAGAAAATCCAAATAAAGCAGCCATTAAAAGTAGCAGAAAGAAAATAATGATGGATAATTTATGTAATGATAGAGGGCTCATATAGGCTAAATATATTTATTTACAACGATTTCCTTAAGCTCCGGTAAACTGGAGAAACTCGTAATAACTAGAGATTCCTGAATAATTTCTGATAGAAAATGGATAGTTACTATTTATAGCCTATTTTAGCCATTTGACAATGATTAAAGTGAACAAATTTTTACTAAAACTCTTCCTGTGTCATCTTCTAAAACTCACTCATAAATATTCTGACCACAACATTTAATGCTTCAACCTGCCATACTCTGAACCCACAGGGATAACTGCTCCAGTAATTTTTGTTCTCGCTGTCCCTGCTCCTGTTGAGCCAGAGTAAGCAGTTGCTGCTGAAATTGCTCCAGTGTTAAACCTGCTCCAAATTCTCCATCAAGCAAACGGCTTTGACAGAAATTCATCCATCGTTGAGATTCATCGGAACTTAATGTTTTGGGAAAATTACGTGCCCGATATCGAAACAATAATATCCGCAATCGTTTATCCTGAAAACTGTCCGGGTTCCAGGCTGCTAAATCATCAGGGTTGGCTGCCAGTAATTGATTACATCGCAAGCGATCTTCCCTGCTGATAAAACCTTCATAAAGAGCACTATCAGCATCAGATTCTTCAAATTCACGACTTTGTTTATACACTTTACCCAGACGTGATATCAGATCAGGATCAGACATTAACATTTGGTGATGTTGATTGATCTCATCCCAGTTAACCTGCCATTTTTCAGCCTGTTCTGCCGTCAGCGTTTTAATCGGTGCCAAAGCGGGTGACTTGTTCAAATGCACACCTTTCAGCGGTATTCGCTGTTCCCCTTCAGCCAGATCCAGTGTTTTGGTATAAAGTTTTTGCTGGATTTGCTCTGCGGTTAAAGCTAAAAACTGTTGGGGGTTAAAACGCAGGTTATAACAAATTATTTCATTGGAGTTTGTCGGGTTTGCAAGCAATGGAATAATAGGAGCCAGACAACCCTGCTCTGCCGGAAACATACCCGAAACATGTAGTAAAATTTGCGGCTTGATCAAATTAACCAAATCAGCAACTCGCTGTTTACTTCTTAATTCAAAATAAAAATCGAATAATCGAGGTTGCTTTTCCTTTACAAGTTTAGCCATTGCTATGGTTGCTTTTACATCAACCAGTGCATCGTGTGCTCCAACTTGCTCAATGTTATTAGCCGCCGTTAAATCCGTTAGTTTAAAACTGGTAAAACCCTGATCATTCTGAGGCCAGTTGATGCCTTCTGGTCGTAACGCATGGGTAATACGCATTAAATCAAGTATATCCCAACGGCTATTACTGTTTTGCCAGCTGTAGGCATAGGGGTCATAAAAATTACGATAGAAACCAAATCGAGTTACTTCATCATCGAAGCGAATACTGTTATAGCCCACAATACAGCTTCCAGCTTTTGTAAACTCGGTATGAATTTTCTTAAAAAATTCTGCTTCAGGGATACCATCAGATGCAGCCTGTTGCGGGGTAATTCCAGTGATTAAAACGGCTTCGGGATGTGGAAGAAAGTCAGCAGTAGGCTGACTATAAATCATTAACGGCTCGCCAATAATATTTAGATTTTCATCAGTGCGAATACCTGCAAATTGTGAGGGCCGATCAACTCGGGGATTAGCACCCCAGGTTTCATAATCGTGCCAGTAGAAGCTTCGTTTAGTCATTATCCATTTTCCTTTTCAGATAGCTGTAGACGACTGACAGGGTAACGTATTTCATCAATAAAGACATCGGTGACTTAAAAGGATAATTAACTTAACTGGCTAGTAAGAAACATTTTGATTATAAACTTTACAATAAATCCAAAAATACCCAATCCCAATGCAAGAAACAAAATAAACCCGCCAAACTTTCCAGCTTTAGAGTCTTTACCCAGTTTATAAATAATAAAAACCATGTAAGAGATACCAATGACCAATCCAACATTCAGTGATATTTCAGCAAATTCTTTTTCGTTCATTTTTAAGCCTTGAATGATTCTAAGTATTCAGAAGTTTCAAAAATTCACCACGAAGACACGAAGCTCACGAAGAAAAGACAATCTACTGTTATCTAATTAATCATTAATATCCAGTAATTTTAAACTGCCGTTAACCTACAGAGCCATAAATACTTAAATTAAAAACTTCGTGTTCTTCGTGCCTTCGTGGTAAATATCTTTAGATTTTTTAACAGATTGTTCACTATAAATAAAAAAGGCGCTCAATGAGCGCCTTTTCAGTACCAGAATTTAACTACTGTTTAACCAGCAATCTCTTCCAGTTTTTTCGCTTTGATCAACTGACCATCTAAAGCAGAATCTTTAGAATTACGGCCATAAGCTACTGAAATTAACTGGCTGTAATAAACAACCGGCATTTCAAACTTACTGTTGTACTTAGCGTTGATTTCATCCTGATAGATTTCTACATTTGCCTGGCATAACGGGCAAGGTGTAACAATCATATCTGCGCCATTATCATAAGCAGCTTCGATGATACCGTGAATCATTTCCTGAGACTTTTCAGGCTCTGAAAATGCTAACGCACCACCACAGCACTGAACTTTCTTTTCATAGGAATCAATCGCATCACCACCTAATGAACTTACCAGTTTATCGAGATATTTTGGGTTCTCGAAAGATTCACCAGCGATACCGAAAGGACGGTTAGTCTGACAACCAACATAACCAGCGATCTTGATACCTTCAAGAGGTTTCTTAACACCTTCAGCAAGTGCATCAAAACCGATGTCTTCAATCAACACTTCTGCCATGTGACGTACAGGCGTATTGTTATTCAACTTCAGGTTTGCTTCAGCGAGTGCAGTATTAACATCTTTGAACATATCTTCGTCTTCGTGTAAACGCTCTGATGCTTCCTTGGTGGATAACCAGCAAGCTGCACAGGTCGCAACAATATCCTGACCAGGATTAGCTTCTTCAGATAAAGCAATGTTACGTGCCGATAAAGACAGACGAGGTAATACACTGCCAGAACCGTAACCAATCGATGCTGAACAGCAGTTCCAGTCTGGAATTTCGTTCAGTTTTACATTCAGTTCTTCACACATGGTGTCGACTGAACGCATCAGGTTGGATGAAGATGCGCCCGACTGTGAGGAGCAACCCGGATAATATGAATATTCATGTTTAGCCATTATTTCGCTCCTATTTCGAGTTAGCTTCAAGACGCTCGGCTTCAATATCCTGAGCTTTCTTGATCATCTTTTGCAGGCCGGAAAGGTCTTTAACGCCGTGGCCACCCATGATTTCCATCGGTGCCATACGCTTAGCTTTCATCATGTTCATGCCCAGTTTCTGGTGAGCAATCGATTCTTTAATGCCTGATACAAAGCCATCTTTAAAGTACAGAGACAGACCCAGTTTCAATTCATTAACACGACCTTTCTTCATCATGTTGTTCCAGAAAGTTTCTGAAAACCACTGAGTAGGATTGCTCTTTGGAGCAAGACCCAGTTTTTTCGCATAAGTCGCCAGACCGTGCATGATGTGAGTGATAGGCAGTTCACGAGGGCAACGAACGATACAGTTGTAACAGGAAGTACACATCCACATGGAGTCAGAGGTTAATACTTCGTCACGTTTACCGGCACGAATCATCATGAAAAGTTTCTGAGGAGTATGTTCCCAAGCATCACCAAGCGGACATGAACCCGCACATACACCACACTGCATGCACATCTTGACCCAGTCGCCTTCTTCGACGTTGCCGGCAACTTCCTTCAGAAAGTTGTTGCGGTATTTTTCTACCATTGCGGTATTTAAGCTCATAGTAGCGTCTCCTAGAATTTGAATGGGCTCATGCCGATCTGTTCAATGGTTTCAGCCATATCATTGATCAACTTGGGTGCACGATGAATATCTGTGATTGCTACTTCATAAGTTGCAACACGCTCTTCTTCCAGACTCAGTGTCTGCAGGGTATCTGCGATCTTACCCATACGATAATGAGCCATCTCGGAACCTTTCACAAAGTGACATTGGTACTCATCGCCTTTGGAACAACCCATCAGAACGATACCGTCATAACCACTATTCAGTGCGTCAGTTAACCAGATAGTGTTAACCGAACCTAAACAACGTACTGGAATAATACGTGCGAATGAACTGTATTCGATGCCATTTTGACCAGCCATATCAAGCGCTGGGTAAGCATCATTTTCACAGGCCAGAACCAGGATACGAGGCTTCTCGTCGAATTCTTCAGGAATATCAACATTCTTGATTTGCTGACCAACTGTGTCGACAGAGTAGTTATCAAAAGAGATAACACGTACTGGACAGGCACCCATACAGGTACCACAACGTCGACAGCGAGACTCGTTGAATTCAGGGAAACCGCGTTCGTCTTCGTTGATTGCACCAAATGGGCATTCAACCGTACAACGTTTACACTGAGTACAACCTTCTTTTCTGAATAACGGATAAGACAGATCACCAGAACGAGGATGAGCCGCACGGCCTTTGCCGGCATTCTCTAACGCCTGAATGGCTTTCATCGCAGCACCCGTCGCATCTTCCATAGTCTGATGAATATCCATCGGACGTCTTACTGGACCGGCAGAGTAAATACCGGTACGACGTGTTTCATATGGAAAACAGATGAAATGTGAATCGGTAAAACCGTGCTTCAGATGAGGAAGATCTGTTCCCTGACGATAATCAAGGTTCAATATAGACTCAACCGTTACCGCATTCTCTTCTTCGACTTCGATAGGATTACCATCTTCATCTTTTGGAAGATTATCAGCGGCATAAGGATCAGGCCCAGAATTTGGAACCATGCCCACATCTAGTACAACCAGATCAGCTGACTCGGTGAACTCTTCATCAAGAATCATATCCTTGAATTTAACACCCAGTTCACCACCAGCAACTACTTCAGAAGCGATACCTTTTCTGAATGTAACCAATTGATCCTGACCTGCACGGTAAAAATCTTCACCAGCAGCACCCGGAGTACGCAGGTTATCAAACAGAATAGTCGTGTCACAATCACCGTTATGGTGTTTGAAATACATCGCCTGTTTAATAGCAACCATATCGCCTAAACCTGAATGGTATGGCAGATGACCTTCTTCTTCAGAATTTTGACCAACATTTTGTACAAAGATAACCGAAGTCACTTCTTTTCCATCAGATGGACGTTTGATCGGACCATCACCAGCGGCATTAGCCAGCGCTTCGAGTTCCATATTAGTAACAATATCAGCACTCTTTTCGTAATTCATCGCAGGCACATTGGCTGGATCATACATATTGAAACCAGATGCCTGAACAATGGCACCTACTTCAACATTACTCGATGATCCAGATTCTACAGCCAGTTCAACCTTAAAACGACCGGGAGCACCTTCAGTTTTAGCAACTGTAGTATTTAAATGAACCGTAATATTAGCGTGATCATTGACCGCGGCAATAGTTGCGTCGATATTCGTATCTGCAGGCGCAGCATAAGGCATTTTGTTAGGCGTACGCTTGTGCAGCTTAGCCATCCAGCCACCTAGTTCACCCGCTTTTTCAACCAGAACAACGCTATAACCAGCTTTAGCAGATTCAATCGCCGTAGTCATACCGGTAATACCACCACCTACAACCATCAGAGTTTTATTCAACTCCTGCTCGCCACTGGCTTCGGGGATATTCATGTACTTGCTTTCAGCACAGGCCATACGAATTAAATCGTCTGCCATTTCCTGAGTGGTTTCCTGAGCTTCATCGTTGTCAGGACGAATCCAGATACAACCTTCTCGTAAGTTAGCTCGCGTTACAGCAGCTTCAGGGAAACGGAATGCTTCAATTTTTGAACGACGTGAACAACCACCGATAATGACGTGGTTTACTTCACCATCGTCGATATCTTTCTGAATCATTTCTACACCAGCTTTGCTGCATAGAAATTCATGAGTTTTACAGTTGGCGGCTTTACCGTCACGCTTAGCTGTTGTTTCCAGCTGGCTCACATCCAGACGATCGCTGATTCCGCAACCGCTACAAATATAAGCGCCTAATTTTTTATCATATTTTGCCATTGCTTAGCCCTCCGCTCCAGCTACCTTGTTGACGACCTGAACGGCTCGTAACGCTGCGGCTGTCGCACTTTGAACTGCACGGTTAACATCTAATGCATCAGATGCACAACCGGCTGCGAAAATACCACCGTTAGCTTCGTCCGCTTCGATGAAACCATGCTCGTTAATAGCGATTTCAACAGGGAACGACTCTTTAGTCACATTCGGCTCCATACCAACAGCCAGTACTACCAGGTCATGTTTAGTTTCATAACGGTGATAGCCTTCAGTATCTACACCTTTAACGACAGGATTGTTTTCCTTATCAACGATGATGTTAGCAACTTTAGATTTTACGAATGAAATCTTCGGATCATTCTGAACCTTGCGGTAGAAGTCTTCGAAACGGTCAATAGAACGAATGTCGATGTAGTAGATGGTGCCTTTCGCATCTTCGTCTTCTGCACCGTATTGTTCAGTGATGTAGGTGCTTTGCTTGAGTGAAGCCATGCAGCAGATACGTGAACAATGTTTCAGGTGGTTACGGTCACGAGAACCGGCACACTGGATGAAAGCAATATCTTTTGCTTCTTTTCCATCACCAGGACGAATAATCTTACCACCAGTAGGACCGAACTTGTCCATCATGCGTTCGAATTCAACGGAAGTAATGACATTGTCATAACGATCATAACCATAAGGCTGAATCTTGTTGGCATCGTAAGGAGTCCAACCAGTCGCCCAGATAATGGCGCCCGCTTTGAATTCTATAGTCTCTTCCTGCATGTCCAGGTCGATTGCATCATATTTACAGGCAGCTTTTGCTTTTTCTGCATCATCAGTTCCGATGATCCGAGGATCGATAACAAAACGCTCTGGTTTAGCCATGTTGTATGGCAGGTAAGCACCTTTGTGTTTGTCCAGACCATAGTTATGATCATTATCAAACTCTGCTTCAACTGCATCGCCACAGGCGCCACAAGCTGTGCAATTTTCATTCACATAACGTGGAGAAATTTTGACGGTAGCCGTGTAATCACCTTCAGAGCCAGTAACACCAGACACTTCAGCCATGGTTAATACGGTGATGCCACCCTGAGCACTCAGTCGACGCTGGTTGATTTCCAGACCACAACTAGGAAAACACAGTTTAGGGAAATACTTATACAATTGCGAAATTCTTCCGCCCATATAAGCTCGTTTCTCGACAAGTACCACGTTCTTACCTGTTTCAGCCGCTTCAACAGCTGCGGTAATTCCGCTGATACCTGCGCCAACCACGAGTATAGTCTGGTTGGTAGCTACCACTTCAGTCATTGTTTATCCTCCGGCATCAACGCCAGTAAAAGACACTAAAAATAAAATCCCGTGAAAGATACGCCCATAGTCCACATATATCCAGTTACCATTTTTTATGTCTTTATAAAAAATTTTATGCCTCATAAAGGCATTTGATACTTGCATCTTTAGGCAGAAGTTTGTACCTTCTATGTTATTGAATTTAAAGGTATTTTTAATGCAAGCCAAAACCCTGAAACCGAGTGAAAACTTTATATCTCAAGAGCCATATTACGAGCCTATATCTAATGAGATAGAAATTTTCGAGGCAGCCTATACCAATAAGTTGCCCATTTCTTTGAAAGGTCCTACCGGTTGTGGCAAAACACGCTTCATGGAACACATGGCCTGGCGCTTAAAACGCCCTTTAATCACTGTTTCATGTCATGATGACCTGACTGCCTCTGATTTAATTGGTCGATACCTGATCACCGATAATCAAACAGTCTGGATTGATGGCCCTCTTGCTGCTGCCGTAAGAGCCGGGGCAATCTGCTATCTGGATGAAATTGTCGAAGCTCGTAGTGATACCACTGTAGTTATTCACCCGCTTGCAGATGACCGTCGCGTTTTACCCATGGAAAAACTGGGAGAGTTACTGGAAGCTTCCGATGAATTCTGTATGGCTATTTCCTATAACCCGGGCTATCAATCAGTTCTAAAAGACCTCAAACAAAGCACAAGGCAGCGTTTTATTTCTCTCGAATTCGATTACCCCAATGCGGCTGTAGAACAAAAAATAATCGAAAATGAAGCTGGTTTAGACGCCGACCTGGCAAAGCAATTAGTTAAATTTGCCCGCCTGACTCGCAATCTTAAAGGCAGCGGACTGGATGAAGGTGCGAGTACTCGCCTGTTAGTGCATGCCGGAAAACTGATTATCAGCGGAATTGATCCAGTGAGTGCCTGTGCATGTTCAATTTCACAGGCTTTGACTGATGATGCTGAAATGTTAATCGCTGTAAATGAGTTAAGTGCTTCAGTTTTTTAAATATCAAAATCACCAACTAAACCATTTTGAGAAGCCAACTTTTTGCCTGGTACCTTGCAGGCTGCGCCGTGTGCATCATTGAAGGCTTTACCAACACCAATGGAGCACCCGGCGTACCCTACCCGTAGCTTCAATCATACCGGGGCACATTTCAAGCTAGTTGGTCGCAGCTAAATCCTTACTCATTACTTGTTTGAACTTACTTTTCAACTACGTGTCTTAGAGTAAAATTATTTGAGGCATTTTATGATCAGTCGACGAAATTTTTTTGAAACCAGTTTGTTAGGTTTTGGAGCCCTTTCTTTATCTAACCCGACCATAACAAATGCCAGCTCTTCACGCTATGGCATCGTTGGGCAAGCTGCACCAGAGCTTGAAATAGATTACTGGATTGATAAAGATGGAAAACCCTCATCTTTTAAACTCTCTGATCATAAAGACAAGTGGGTTTTCCTGAAATGCTTTCAAAGCTGGTGTCCCGGCTGCCATTCTCACGGATTACCTGCCTTAAAGAAAATATCAGAAGCATTAAAAGATAATCCCAAGGTTGTATTTGCTGGCATTCAAACCGTTTTCGAAGGTTTTTCTACTAATACGGTAGACAAAGTGAGAGAGACACAGATGCAATATGGTCTGCAAATGACAATGGGACACAATCCAGGAAGTCATGGCGTCTCACCTTCGACCATGTCCAGTTACCGCACGGGCGGAACACCCTGGATGATTCTAATCAACCCTCAACATTACGTGGTGTATAACGAATTTAATATTAATGCAGATAAAGCCATTGAATATCTAACAGCACAAACTGCCTGATTTTAAATTTCACTCTCATTGTAATATTTATTGCCTGAATCCTGACAAAATCCACATAAAGTTCAGACATTCATTTGTGGTTCAGTTTACTTACTTAGAATATATTTATTATTTAACCACGGAGAAAAAAATGAACAAACTTTTAGTTTTATTTATATTAGCACTTTCATTATTTGGATTTAACTCAAGCAGTTTTGCTGCAGATGAGGGGGCCAAAGCTTCTGACCAGGGTCAAACAACTGCCGAAGAAGCTAAAAAGAAAAAGAAAAAAGGCGCTGAAGAAGAGCCTGAGTGTGAGTAAGATTTAATTACACTTAATATAAAAAAGGCCTGAATTTATTCAGGCCTTTTTTCTTACCGTTGGGTTAAATATTACTGACCAGCAGTACCAGTAACAGAACTGGAGTCTTCCTCATAAAACGCTGGAAGCTGATGTGCAATACCTTTATGACAATCGATACAGGTTTTACCCGCATCAAAACCTTCAATATGCTGAGGCACTGCGCGCCTTTGCTGCTTGGTATAATCCATCGATTCATAATCATGGCAATTACGACACTCTCTTGAATCAGTTTCCTTCATCGCTTTCCACACATTTCTGGCTAGCTGCAAACGTTTTTCTTCAAATTTTTCTGGTGTATCAATAGTCCCTAACATCTTATGATACAGCTCGTTTGAAGCTTGAATCTTACGTTTGATTTTATGAATCCAGGGTTTTGGCACATGACAATCAGGACAGGTTGCTCTAACACCACTTCTATTACTGTAGTGAATAGTTTCCTGATACTCCTGATAGACATTTTCTTCCATTTCATGACAGGAAATACAGAATGCTTCTGTATTGGTTGCTTCCATAGCCGTGTTAAAACCACCCCAGAAAATGATACCTGCTATAAAGCCAACAAAAAGCAAACCACCCAAAGAGCTAGGGCTTGGTTTTTTAAGCTTATCTATAACTGAACGAATACTCATAACAATACTCTCTAATAGTTATTACTACTGTGTTATCGAATGGCCTGAACAGGTCTGAACTCATTTTCAATCAAAGGTGTTGCATTCATTTGAGGAACATGACATTGAGTACAGAAATAACGGCGTGAAGAGACATTGGCCAGAACATTTTCATCGCGGTCCGCGAAGTGAGTCTGACTAATTTTAGTGGCTCTGGCCTTTTTATAATTTTTCCAGCTATGACAGGAGAGACATTTGTTATATTTCAGATTAATTGAGTAACCTTCAATTTTATGTGGAACCAATGGAGGCTGCTGAACATAATCACGCTCAATGGGTTCCTGATCACGCTGAACCTGTTTAATAATCACATTGTTAGAGCCTGTTTCCAGGTCATTAGAACCCCGTAAGGACGTCACATGCTCTGCTAAGGCTGAGCTAAAAATAGCCGATAAGCCTAACGCCATGCTAATAAGCAACAGTGTTTTTTTCATGATAAAACCTCTCTCTTTTGGGACTGATTAGTATTGCGTAACTTTGATATAGATTCGGAATTGTACTGAGCTGTTAATGCTTGCTTACTTTCAATATTGTTAAAACGTAGATCAAACTGAAAGACTTCTGTTCCACAGATATCAACGCATCGACCACAATTGGTACAGTTAACATCGTTAATTAAACTGGTCACTCGTCCAGTTTTTTTAAGTACGGGTGTAATTACTTTTTGCTCCGGGCAAACGACATAACATTCCATACAGGAATCACATTTATCCAGAGCAACCGCATTGACCCGAATTAAGCTGAATTTACCTAATAAGCTATAAAATGCTCCAACCGGGCAAAGATGACCGCACCATGCTCGACGGCTGATAAAAGTATCCAGCAAAAAAATCATCAGGATCATGATCCATGCAAAACCCATCCCGAAAACAAGTGCCCTATTCACCATAGAAACGGGGTTCACAAACTCCCAGGCTAATGTTCCAGAAATAGTCGACAGAATAAGTGTCATCGCCAGAATCCAGTAACGCGTCTGGCGGGACATACTGAAAGTTGATTTAATATTGAGTTTATAACGCAACCACATAGAGAAATCAGTTACGATATTTATTGGGCATACCCAGGAACAGTACGCTCTTCCACCAACCAGCAAATAAAAAATCAGTACTAGAATCGCACCAATAAAAGCGGTAGTTTCCGGCAGGTAACCGGTAAAAATAGTTTGCAATAAAATATACGGATCAGTGAGCGGCACTATTTCCAGCACCAGACTTGAGTTTAGATTACCTTTTACAATCCACATCCCAAACCACGGACCCATCAGGAATAAAACTAAAACAGATAACTGAGAAAAGCGTCTGATAATTAGCCATTTATAAGCCTTAAACAAACCTTTTTGCCTTATCGCTTCAACACCTAACAGTTCAATGGGAGTTGCAGCCATTATTTGAACCCTCTATTCAGAGCATCCAAAGCACTTTCAGTTTTGGCTTTTTTTGGTCTTTCCTGAACTAGACCTTCACCTGCAAAATCATATGACTGCCCTTCTGGCAATGTATAACGATGTTCAATATCAGGTGTTACCAGACTGCCACCTGCTTTTTGTTTCTCTTCCCAGCCCAACCGGTAGAAATCACCCATTTTTCCCTGAGCCAGATGCTGGGGTAAAATTTTTATAGTTGCTTCCTCAACCACACAGGCTTGTTCACACTTGCCACAACCTGTGCAGCTATCAGAGTGTACAACCGGGATAAAAAAAGCATGTTTACCGGTACGTTCATTGTGTCGACGATCAAGCGTAATTGCTTTTCCTCGAACAGGACATACGTTGAAACAGACTTCGCAACGCAGACCATGAAATGCAATACAGTTTTCCTGATCAATCAACACTGCTAGCCCCATTCGTGCATCATCGATTTTGGTTAATTTTGGATCAAGCGCACCCGTAGGACAGGCTTTCACACAGGGAATGTCTTCACACATTTCACAGGCTGCGGCTCTGGCTTCAAACCATGGAGTGCCCAACGGAATATTTTCACCGGGTTGAGCCAGTTTTAACATGTCGTATGGACAATCGCGTACGCATAATCCACAGCGGATACAGGCAGCCTGAAAATCTAACTCATCATTCACTCCCGGTGGGCGAATGGCCGTGGCAGGCATAGAGCTGGATTGTTTTGAATACAACCCTAACCCTAAGCCCATGATGCCAACCGCACTCGCACTTCTGGCGACATTGGTCAGAAACCGTCGACGGCTCTGTTGAGCTAAATCCAGATCAGACTGTTTTTTCACGGTCGATTCTCAGGCTTTGATCATTAAGCTCTAACGATCTTGACTGCACACTTTTTATAATCCGTTTCTTTAGACAGCGGATCAGTGGCATCAAGCGTGAGTTTATTAACCAGACGACCTGCATCAAACCATGGAATAAATACCAGACCTTGCGGCATACGGTTACGTCCACGAGTTTCTACCTGAAGCTCAATCTCACCACGACGAGTTATCGCTTTGGCAGTCATGCCACGTTTTAAACCACGCTTCTTCGCATCCTTAGGGTGCATGAAAACAACTGCATCCGGGAATGCACGATACAACTCAGGAACACGACGAGTCATGGAACCTGAATGCCAGTGCTCAAGGACACGACCGGTACACAACCATAAATTATACTCATCATCAGGGCTTTCAGCCGCTGGCTCATAAGGAGCCGTGATGATATTTGCGCGACCGTCTTTCCTACCGTAGAACCTGAAATCTTCACCTTTTTTGACATACGGATCATAACCTTCCTTATAACGCCACAGAGTTTCTTTACCATCGATAACAGGCCAGCGTAAACCACGTACCTTATGATAAACATCGAAGTGAGCCTGCTCATGACCTTTCTTCGGACCTTCAAACTGAAAGCGACGATATTCTTCGAACAAACCTTTTTGTGCGTAGAAACCAAAGTCAGTCATTTCATGATTTCGATATTCATTCCCGCGATCATCAGTCACAGTTTCTTCAGGGAACTTATCGACCTGGCCATTAGCAAACAATACTTCAAACATTGTTTTACCTTTGTACTCTGGTTGCTTGTCGAGAAGTTCTTCAGGCCACACTTCTTCCATTTTGAATCGCTTGGAAAATTCCATGGTTTGCCATAAATCCGACTTAGCACCACCGGGAGCAGGAACCTGTTCACGCCAGAACTGTGTTCTACGCTCAGCATTACCATAGGCACCCTCTTTCTCTGTCCACATGGCAGTTGGAAGAACCAGGTCCGCCGCCATAGCAGTTACTGTTGGATAGGGATCAGAGACAACGATGAAGTTATCAGGGTTACGATAACCAGGTAGACCCTCTTCATTCATATTCGGTGCGGCCTGCATGTTGTTATTACACTGAACCCAGTATGCATTCAGCTTGCCATCTTTTAACATACGATTTTGCAGAACGGCGTGATAACCTTTTTTACCGGGAATAGTGCCTTCAGGCAACTTCCAGATTTTTTCAGCCAAAGCACGATGAGATTTTTTCATGATGACATAGTCAGCAGGCAGGCGATGTACGAAAGTACCTACTTCACGCGCAGTTCCACAGGCTGAAGGCTGCCCTGTTAATGAAAAGGGGCCATTGCCAGGCATGGAAATTTTACCGGTTAACAGATGAATGTTGTAACAAAGACCATTTACCCAGACACCACGAGTGTGCTGATTGAACCCCATGGTCCACAATGATGTGATTTTCTTATCAGGGTCAGCATATAATTTTGCCAGACGTAATAAGTTTTCTTTAGGCACCCCACTGATTTCATGTGCTTTTTCTAAGGTATATTCTTCAACTGATTTGGCATACTCTTCAAAAGTAATATTGCTTAACTTGCCTTTATTGGGGTTTTTGGCTTTTTTCTGTAATTCATGTTCAGGTCTTAATCCATAACCAATATCGGTTGGTGTTGATTTAAAGTTTACATGTTTATTAACAAAATCTTCGCTATAAGCCTTGTTTTGAATAATGTAATTAGCAATATAATTTAAAATAGCCAGATCGGTTTGAGGATGGAAAACCATGCCATTATCGGCCAGATCAAAACAACGATGTTCATAGGTAGAAAGCACATGAACTTCACAACCCGGTTTGGTCAAACGGGTATCGGTGATACGAGTCCATAAAATGGGATGCATTTCTGCCATGTTGGAACCCCATAAGACAAAGGCATCAGCATGTTCCAGATCATCGTAACAACCCATAGGTTCATCTGAACCAAATCCACGAATAAACGCGCCTACTGCCGAAGCCATACAGTGGCGGGCATTTGGGTCCAGGTTATTAGAACGGAAACCGGCCTTAAATAATTTAGAAGCTGCATAACCTTCCCAGATTGTCCATTGACCAGAACCAAACATACCGACTCGAGAAGTCATTTTCTCAACAGGTTTGCCTTTGTTCTCTTCCATAGTCTTCTTTTGGGCAGCCTTGAATTTTTCAGCCATCACATCAAAAGCCTCATCCCAGGAAACAGCTTCAAAATCACCTTCTTTATCGTATTTGCCATTTGTTTTGCGTAACAGAGGCTGAGTTAAACGATCCTTTCCGTATAAAATTTTAGACAGAAAATATCCTTTGATACAGTTCAAACCTTTATTAACCGGAGCATCAGGGTCACCCTGAGTTGCTACTATTCGGTCATCTTTAGTACCAATCAATACACTACAACCCGTTCCACAGTAACGACAGGCTGCTTTATCCCAACGAATATCATCCGGCCCCTTGGCAAGAGCCTGATTCATCCCAGGAATAGTGACACCAGCAGCAGCCGCTGTGGCCGCAATTGCATTCGTTTTAATAAAATCTCGTCTATTTAGTTTCATGCGGGCATCCCCTGGTTAGTGGTATTCGGTTTATCGCAAAATTGGTAAATCATCGACGCAGTGAGCACTCCATCAATATCTTTAAAACTTTCTATGATGTCTGCAACATAATAGTTATCATCACTCTCTACGGTGACCACCAGCTTGCCTTGTTCTGTATTGGCATGAACTTCTACGCCATCAGTATTTGCCAGTGCTTTTTCAATGGCTGCTTTTTTCTCAGCAGTAGCATGAATTACCACGCCACATATGTTGTAATCACTCATATATATAACCTAAAATTAATGTCTATGTTTAATGGTAATTGCATTGGCAGGACAAATACTGACGCACTCACCGCAACCATTACAGCTATCAGTATTCATCACAACATGGGTGACACCACCCACTACCTGTTTAAAATGTATAGCCTGTATTTCACAGGCTTCTCCGCAAGATCGGCAAATTACGCCCCGTTCTGAAAAACACTCATTGTTGATAACTGCAATCGAATCAAAGGGTGCGACTTGCCCAAGTTTTAGAGCGCCGGGTATACAAACTGCCACACAAACTTCACAAAAATCACAGCCGGAGGTGGAGAAATTCATTTCGGGAAAAGAAGCATCGGCAATTCGAATAACGTTTACAGGACATTGTTTCACGCACTCACCACAACGGGTGCAGGTATCAACAAACTCAGGTTCATTGATCGCCCATGGCGGACGAACAGGAAGGGAAGCGAACTCCTTCCCAAAAATCAAATTACGTTTAGTGATTGATAAAGCCATAACTAGTGCGTTTACTCGACAGCCGCACTTTAGTCCCTACATATTTTATAAACATGACATATATCAAATATAGAAGTAGGTAATTTAAGAAAATAACCAAGTATTTAATAATATTGATTCAGATCAAAAAACAGGCATTTTTTGGACTTGTTTTTGATAGTTTGAATAAAAATAAAAAATTTTTTAAATCAATAGATACCAAATCTATCAGGCTTGAAGGGAAACTGGGTCGACGTGCAGTTTTACAGGAGCGTGTTATTTTGACCACTGCATATAGACATTTGGTTAAAGGGGAAGTAACAGTAGAGTCTACCTTCTGTTCACTCACTATCTATGAACTTTTGTTATCGAAAGTCTGTCAAAATGTGATGGTTAATAACCAAACTCGAGGTAATCAGATTCTTTTAAATTAAGGCTAATTTAATAATGAAAAGTCAGGATTAAACCTTCTTCGATAAGTACGCCCGTATCTTACCAATGCCCCGGTATCCTGACCTTTCAGTTACTCATAAAACTTGTTAACCACTTAACCTCATCAATCGAGAGCTGGAAGCATCATTTTCTTCTGCAACACTCATTAATTTAACCTGTGTTTCGTAGAACCTGGCATATTCCATCATTTTCACCATCGCATCGACTGTATTAACGTTACTGGCTTCTAGTGCACCATTGGTTAAAGTGACTGTTGCATCGAGAGGTGCTTCGTTCCCATCTCGGGTACGAAATAGTCCATCACTGCCTCTTTCGAGATTACTCTGTTCCGGCTTTACCATTTTCAGACGATCCACCACGACCAGCGCATTGGCAGCCTGACCTTTGGCACGAATACTGATGGTTCCATCTCGACCTATAACCAGGCTTTCAAAATCAGGGATTGTGATAGGGCCACCCTCGCCCATCACAATCTGGTCAGATCCATTAAGTAAAAGACCGGTAGGATCAGTTTTGAAATCACCTCTACGAGTATAGGCCTGAGAACCATCAGCAGCCTGTACCGCAAACCAGCCTTCACCATTAATAGTAACATCCAGTTCACGCCCGGTTGTCATCACCGGACCATGTTTAAAATCAACACCTGAATTCATATCACTAGCATAAGCTCGAGTTGCATGACCAGGGCCATAGACCGCTTCAGACTGAAAATGATCCAGCTGAGATTTGAAACCTACCGTGCTCGCATTCGCCAGATTATTAGCATTTGTCTGCTGGGCATGTAACGCATTTTTAGCGCCATTCATTGCAAGGTAGAGGAAACGGTCCATGACTTTATCTCGGTGTTAGTTCAAGGCTATCGAATCTGAATAATGGTCTGGGTTAACGTGTTCGCTGTTTCTATCGAACGCGCATTAGCCTGAAAGTTACGTTGTGCAGTAATAAGGTTGACCAGTTGCTGAGTCAGATCCACATTGGATGCTTCGAGTGCACCAGATTGAATTAATCCAAATCGACCACTACCGGCTTCACCACTAATAACCGAACCAGAACCGATGGTTTCTGTCCAGGAGGCACTACCTACATTCGCCAGACCCTGACTGTTAGGAAAATCTGCCATGGCTATTTTACCCAACGGAATTGAAGTTCCATTAGTATAGGAAGCACGTACCAGCCCTTCTTCAGAAATATCCAGTCCAGTCAAACGACCCGTTGAAAATCCATTGGGATCTAACGTATTTACCGAGAAATTAGCCGCATACTGAGTTGTTCCATTGTTGGCGAAATCATGAGTTATAACCAGATCATTGGCACCATTTGACAGTGCTATAGGGTCACTGGTTAAAGTGGCTGGTGTTGAAACGTTATAACTACCGTCAGCCAGAAAACTTAACTGAGCTGAATCTTGATTAATATTAACGGGTGGACTTCCATTGGGATGGCTAATGGTGTTACCGCCCGCAACATCTTGCGGGGCTCCATCCAGGTAAGTGAAAACCTGCCACTGATTCGGATCACCCGGCAATGCATTAGTGCCAGAACCCTGTAAATCTTTGACAAAATAATAACTCATTACATGAGACTCACCGAGAGAATCAAAAACTGTTGACGAAGTTGAGTTAGTAAAGGTAGTGCTTTGTGCAGGATCAAATAATGCGGGATCAAGACCGGTAGAACTGGCTGACAGGTTAAGTCCAATTTCAATTTCATTAGTCGGTTGAGGCGAACCGGTTGAAGTGGGCAACTGCAAAGCGGTGGTGGTATTTAAACTGGTCGAAGTCACATTACCACTCCCGTCCACCGGAAAAGTCTGTAGAAACTGTCCGTCGTTATTAACAATATAACCATCAGCATTGACCCTGAACTCACCTGCTCTGGAGTAGGAGAAACTGGCTCCTACCTGATCCTGACTAATAACAAAATAACCCTGTCCACTGATAGCCATGTCCAGACTGGCATCGGTAAATCGCAGGTTACCCTGTGAAAACTGCTGGCTGACATTATCAACCTGAACACCATTACCAACTGCGGTGGGTGAGTTACCAAAAGGAGATACTGCAAAAATATCACCAAATTCAGCACGAGAGTATTTAAAACCCGTGGTTGCTACATTCGCAATGTTATTACTGGTAGTACTTAAATCTATCGATGCGGCCTGAAGTCCGCTTAGTGCTGTATTGAATGACATCTTATTATTCCTCTAGCGTTGTTACATAATTTTCCGGACCTGGCTCATACTAATATCACCCAGCTCTGAAACTGTTAAAGTTAAATCCTGACCTGCCTGACCCAAAGTAACCGATTCCACCTGTACCGGAATCAAGGTCTCTACAGCAGATACCACATCACCCTGATGAGCTTCTGCTGATACTGTATAACGTCCTGGTGGAACACGAGCACCATCACTATTAAGACCATTCCACTGAATATTCAAAAATCCGGCCTGTTGATATCCTAGTTCCATTCGATGCACCAGTTGACCCCGATCATCCGTAATATTCACAACCACTTCACTGGCCGAATCCTGAAGATCTATAGATAACTGCATATCTCCCGCTTCACTCACACTTAGTTGATCACCCTGGATCAGCACATTTCGACCGACCATGGTAGAAGCCTGCAAGGCCTGGTTAGATTGAAAAGCAGTACTCATTTCAGCAAATGCTGTATTAAGATCACCAATACCACTCACCGTACCAAACTGAGCCATTTGAGCGATAAAATCTCCATTCTCCATGGGCTCCAAAGGATCCTGGTACTGGAGTTGAGCAGTCATTAGCTCAAGAAACTCAGCCTGTCCCAGCTCATCATTGCCTTTAGAATCAGTTGACGTGGTTTTAGTTAAACCCAGATCGGTATAGATTTGTTTGTTATCAATTTCAGTCATGATTAAACCTCTTTCATTTCTCTACACTACCTGTCCTAATTTCCTAGCGACAAAGTCCGGACCATCAGTTCTTTAGATGTATTTAATACTTCAACATTATTTTGATAGGAACGTGAAGAGGATAACATATTGACCATTTCTTCGACGGTATCCACATTACTGGTAAATACATAACCCTGTTCATTTGCCAGGGGATTTTCTGGATCATACTGTGTGCGAATTGCTGCTGCAGACTCAACCACTCCCAGCATTGCCACGCCAGCTTCAGCAGGTCGTGCTTTATCATAAAGATAACTTTGAAACACGGTTTCGCGAGCTCGATAAGCTTCCTGTTCACTACTAGCAACAGTTTCTGCATTAGCCATGTTACTGGCTGTGGTGTTTAAGCGCATAGACTGAGCACTAATCGCACTACCGGATATTTGAAAATTTGCTAATAAACCCATGATTACTGTCCTTTAATGGCTAAATTCAAACCGCGTATTTTTCCATTTAACATGGTTAAACTGGTTTGATATTGAACTGCATTTTCAGAAAACTTGGCCTGCTCAACATGAGAGTCAACTGTATTTCCATCCAGAGATGCATGTAACGGATTTCTATATTTAATATCTGGATCAATGTGAGCTGAACCTGCTGACAAATGTGATTCATTTGTTCGAGCCATATTGAGTTTATTTCCCTGCCCTGTTGCAGCCTGTTTTAACATCGAAGAAAAATCCATATCACGAGCTTTATAATCAGGGGTATCTGCATTCGCAATATTCGCAGCAAGAATGCTGGTACGATGGGAACGCAATATCATTGCATCATCGTGTATTGAAAAAGCTCTATCGATTATGGACATTTGATTGACCTGTTAATAATTACAGGATTTATTGCAGGGAAAGTGCCAACTGAAATTTAATACTTATAATTCAGTCAGTTAGCCTTTATCAGGGTATTTATGAAGCTATTTTAGCGGCAAGGTGGCAACCTGTTCAGGCCCATATTTGCCACCTAATTTAAAAAATATAAGGTGTGGAAATCAATTCTTAATATTAATGATATATAGGCATGCCTAAAGAAGAGTAGCTTTGCTGAGGTTTTGTAAGGTGCGCCGTGAGCACCAATGATGTAAGTAAGCAAATTCAATGGTGCGCACGGCGGACCCTACCAACAACTGCCCATACCTGACTTATATTTCTAGCCAGTGGATAGCAGTTATTGCCTTGAATAAATCACATGATTTTAACTAGCTGTCAGAAGCAATACTATTCAGGTCACTTCTTTAAGAGTATCTATAACAGCTTGCGCAAGAATATCAGGTTCAAACTTTGCTATAAATTTATTGGCACCTACCCGGTCCACCATCGTTTGATTGAATACACCACTCATTGATGTATGCAATATGATAAAAAGATGCTTCAACCTTTCATCCGCTCTAACTTCAGTGGTAAATGTATAACCATCCATTTCTGGCATTTCAATATCTGAAATTATCATAGCCAGTCTGTGTAACTGTGGGTCATTATTATCTGCCCATGATTTCAATAAATCGATTGCTTCCTTGCCATCTTTAGTCGTTACAGTTTCCAGATGCAGTTCATTTTCAATGGTTCTGCAAACCTGCTTTCGAGCTACCAGAGAGTCATCTGACACCAGTATAAGGTTCTTTTCAATTTCTGGATCGAGTTCAGCACTATCCAGAATATCCTGAGATACATTTTCTTTAGCTCCCATAACCTCGGCCAAAACCCTTTCTACATCAATAATTTCAACCATTTTTTCATTGACGTAAGTCACTGCTGTTAAATAACTGGCTCCTGCAGCGCCCGCGGGAGGGGGTAACATATCTTTCCAGTTTAAATTTACAATTCTCTCTACTTCTTTAACCAGAAATCCCTGAATACTGCGGTTATATTCCGAGATAATAACAAATGCATTTTCAATATCAGTTACAGGACTGCCTCCAATGGCCATGCTCAAGTCCATGATACTGATGGTATGGCCTCGAATATTAGATATTCCACGAACAACCGGGTGAGACTGAGGCACAGTTGACAGTGGAGGACACTGTAGAACTTCCTTTACTTTAAAAACATTAATACCATACAGCTGAGAACCAGATAACCTGAACATCAATAATTCCAGACGGTTTCGTCCTGCTAATTGTGTGCGTTGATCAACACTCGCCATTACACCTGACATGAAATAATCCTCTAAATATATATGTATACGTTGTCGACAGCTTGCTAAATTTCTTTAGGACTGCACCTACTATTATTTGGCACTAATATTGCTTTTATCTTTTGTAATGAATATTAAGACTAGATTGGGTAAAAAATTGACAGTGCTAATGTGCTTCTCACTGCAAACCATCTCAAGCCCCTTACTAATAGACATTACTAATTAACAATATTGAGTATAGTTGAAATGAATAAAAAACAAGCCAACATCTTGCTGATTATCATTTTGTTTTCATCAGCTTTTAACAACCTGGCAAAAGCCGAGCGTCAAAGCCTGACATCTATTAGTATTCAGGCAGAATATTTTCTTGCAGATTATACCTATGAATCACCTTATGAAGCCAGATTTGTGCTGTCACTGCTGGATAAGCGTCTTAACTTGAAACCCTGTGCTCAATCTCTTGATATTAAGTTTACCCGTAGCCAAAAAGTGATGGGGAATACTTCATTAACTATTCGCTGCAAAGCTCCAGTAAACTGGCAAATACACCTTCCTGTTCGAATTGATATCTATGATGACATTGCGGTGACTAAAACGCCCTTGATAAAAGGTCAATCTATTGACGCTAAAAGTATTCATTTCCGTAAAAAGAAAATTACGGACTTACATCAGGGATATTTTAGAAAGATTGATTCACTAGACAGATTACAGGCTAAACGTAATCTATCATCAAATAGCATTTTAAATTCTGCCAATGTCGCCGCTAAACATTTAGTGACATCGGGGCAAACAGTAACAATTTTATTGAAAATCAATGGGTTACAGATAAAATCAACAGGTCTGGCATTACAATCTGCCAGCCTGGGACAATTAGTAAAGGTTAGAAACAAGCAGTCAAACAAGATAATAGAAGGCACCGTCTCATCAGAAGGCCAGGTGAGTGTAAATCTTTAATGATAAAACTGTTAAAAACACTAAACTTTATCCATAATCGGCCGATAACAAGATTGGGTAGAATACTCTGGAGAATATGATGACCGACGCAATTAACACTAACAACCGAATAAAAGCACCCAATCAGCCACTTGAGCAACGTGCTAAAAACTCTGCTAATGCCTCTTCAGGTAACGCCACAGCCAGCCCAGCTTCAGCTGTAGTGGATCTTTCTTCAAGTAAAATGCTTGAACAGATGGAGAAATTACCAGAAGTTGATAGCAGTCGAATCGAAAGCATTAAAACAGCTCTGGCAAATGGTGAGTACCAACCTAACCCGGAAGTGATCGCACAAAAATTTGCAGAAATCGAAAGTCTTTTATCCTGATAGTTGAAGTTAAGGAAATGATAATTTTTTTCAGTCAATCTTTTCAATGGTACTAGTATGAACACGAGTCAAGCTACCCAGTGTGGTAAAAAAATCGATCATATTTTAACCCAGCAAATCCATCAGGTTTCCAGTTACATCCAGTATCTATCTGATATAAAAACAGCTATTTCAAATAACAGTACACAGCAATTAAATGAATTGCTTGAAAAGCAACAGTTAAATCCAGAACTTATTGAGAAAACCCAACAACTTCAGATTGATACCCTTACAGAATATGGTTACGAACTCAGTGATGAAGGTTTAAATAATTGCATTAAGGCATGTAACGATGCTTCACACCTCAAGAATCAAAAAAAAATCTTAACTGAAAAACTAAAAGAGCTTGAAAAATCTCTACTGATTAATGCACTGATCGTAGAAAAAAATCAGCACAGAGTTAAACAGTCTATCCGGCTATTATCGGGACACGATCTGGCAAATAACGCATCCAGTTATTCTCGACAAGGCAATATTGAAAGTAACGAGGATACTAAACGTTCCCTGGCTCAAGCCTGAATTTGTAGAACTTATTTCAGGATATTAAAACAGCTTAGAACCATCGGTAGGCAAAGGTTTAGGTCGAGCAATTCCATACCCTTGTGCAAAATCTACCCCAACCTCTTTCAATGCACTTAAAATCTCTGCATTTTCAACAAACTCAGCGATAGTCTTAAGCTTGAGCACACTGCCAATATTATGAATAGATTCAACCATGGCCCTGTCGATTGGGTCGTCCACCATATCTTTCACAAAAGCCCCATCAATTTTCAGATAGTCCACAGGCAGTGATTTTAAATAGGCAAATGAACTTAAACCACTACCAAAATCATCTAATGCAAACTTGCAACCGAGCTGTTTCAACTCCGCTATAAAAACTTGAGCCTGTGATAAATTACTAATGGCAGCTGTTTCTGTAATTTCAAAACTGATTCGTTTAGCCGGTATCGAATATTCATTAAAAAGTTGTTTAATTCTATATAACAATGACTCATCAGCCAGCGACTGCCCTGACAGGTTAATAGCAAAAATATCTGATGAATTATAATCACCGTGTTGACTTAACCAGCAAAATAAATTTTCTATAACCCAGATATCAATCTTGGGCATTAACAAATAACGCTCTGCTGACGACATAAAAGCACCGGGCGGAATTAGTTCTCCATCCTCACTCAGCATACGCAGCAGTATTTCATAGTGAATACTATCAGCAGAACCTTCTGAAATTCCAATAATAGGTTGGTAATTAAGTTGAAATCGATCCTGATCCAGTGCATTTTGAATCCGCACCATCCAGCGTGATTCACCACGGCGTTGTGATATTTCGGTATCATCTGGGCTATAGATATGGACGCGGTTTCTTCCTGCTTCTTTAGCCGCATAACAGGCTGAATCGGCAGCTTTAAACACTTCTTCCTGATCTGGGCTATCTATATCTATCAGTACCAGGCCGATACTAATACCAACCTGAAATGACTGGTCATCCCAGCCAAATCTAAAATCTTCAATTGTCGCTCGAATCTCTTCAGCTATATTTACCGCAGGGCCCAGTCCGCATTTATTTAAAATAATTGCAAATTCATCTCCGCCCAAACGAGACAAGGTATCAGCACCTCGAATTTTGGTACGGAAAATATCTGCTAACTGGCGTAACAGTTCATCACCCGCTGCGTGTCCACAGGTATCATTCACTACCTTAAACTTATCCAGGTCCATGTAACACAGACAATGCTGTGAAGATTCATTGCGGGCAGAGTCAATAAATCTTTCAAGCTGATTTTCAAACTCACGACGATTAAATAGCTGGGTTAATTCATCATGACTCGCCTGCCATGATAACCGGCTAGCCAGGCGGTGAGACTTACTCACATCACGGAAAATCATGACCGCGCCAATTATATCACCAAGCTGATTATGTATAGGGGAAGCAACCTGATGAATGACCAACTGGCTACCACTTTTAGAAATTAGCACATCACCCGAAATAGAATCGACCTGTTGCCCACTTTCGATACACTGAAAAACAGGAAACAAATTATTATCTGACTGTATGGTAATTACCCGGTCAATCCTTTTATTTATCAGCTCTTCATGTTTATACCCGGTCAGTTTAAGTGCCGCTGGATTTATAAAATTAATCTGCCCGATAATGTCAGTGGTGATCACTCCATCAGCAATACTGCTTAACGTAACTTGCGCCTGCTCTTTTTCCCGGTATAGGGCATCCTGTGCTATTTGACGCTCAGTAATATCTTTAATGGTAATGATGAACTGCATATCCTCACCTTCAAATATTGAGTTAATAGCAATATCTGAATGAAAAATTTCACCATTTGATTTCAATGATTTAGCCTGTTCAAACACGCTAAATGGTTCATCATCTTTTGCTTCATTGATGAGCATTTCAAAACTTCGATTAAAAGGTGATGGAAAAAGTACAGAAAGTGGTTTGCCAAGTAATTCATATTCGCTGTAACCAAACATTTTCTGGGCTGAACTATAGAAACCGCTGATTCTGCCCAGTCGATTCAGGATAACAATCGAATCTAAGGTATTGTTCAGAATTGTTTGTAATTGAAATTCCTGCTCTTTTGATTTTGAAACCATGGTATCAATTTCAAGTACTGTCCTTTTCAATGCAATCTCCATGTTTTCTCGCCGGGTAGCATCTTTAACCTGTATCAGGCACCAATGCTGTTGTTGCATTTGTACTGGAGTTACTGTCAGCGAATGAGGAATCCTTTTATCTAGCTGGAAACTTTCTTCATTCTGATACAGTGGTAAAACTGATAGCTCTAACCTGGCAGAGATAATCGAACTTAAGTGCTGAGAAAGAGCATCACTCACAGCCATTTGCAGTCGTTTACTCATATCAGGAAACAACATTAAAAAAGTTTGTTTGAGAGCTTTTTCAGAATCGATAAAACTGTGCTGTATCATCCATTTATTCCAGACAACCACTTCTCCTTTCTGGTTCAATACAATTAAACCTGAATCAATAGCATCAAAGAGCATTGCATCTCTAGTCAAACTATCAAATTGTTGTAACATGTTTTGCATCAGCCGAGATCAGTCTTTTAAAGTAGTCATTTTCTGCTGTTCAGTCTCGCTACTACCTAACTGACAAAAATGATCAAACCACAGAATAAAAGCACAGAAACTATGGGTCGCAATTTCGAGTGAAAATTTCACAATGTAGAACTCTTTATCATCAGGTTCATTACTTAACTCATCGACCAACTGAATATAATGTCTACGTTTTAGAGTTGGAATGACCGTACTCACTGACTCATCTAAAATCTGTGCATAATTACCCAGAAAATTATTAATGATAATATTCCCAATTTCAGTCAATGCTTCTTCTTCCATTTCAGACATTTCCTGCATCTGATCACCTTCGTTTAAAACTTCTTTTGTAAATACCAGAGCAGATTGTTCCTCAAGCAAAAATACGATATGACCAGAGCATACTCCGTCAACACGGTGACATACCGCTAACATATCAGGTTTCTGGGGGTTAAAAAGACTATCCAGACCCTGTTTAGATTTCAACCCTATTGAATCAACAGTAAATTTAACTTTACTATGCCCCTGTGAAGAAATCAGGCTAGCTGACTCTGATAACGCTAACTCAGCCATTTGATACAGAATTTCATTTTTCTGTTCATCACTGATATTAGCCTGCAAATGTCGACTCATATAATTTTAAGAGAATGAAATAAGAATAAAATAGTTCAAGGTACATAACCTTTATTGTTATAGAAATTGACCCGCTAACAACTGTTAACTTTCCATTTAATTCACACACAGTGAATGAATGGCCAATTTAGTTTCTATGGTTAATGAAATTATAGGACGTAATTAAATTTTTTCTGGGAAATTTACTGCAATTAAACCTCAAAACCCGCATAGATATACCAGGCGGGCTGGTCTACTTTCTATATTTACTTGAGAGAGCTAAAACCCGTCTCTTATTTCGATAAATCAGCCGGATAAGCAGATTCATAACCCCAGATATCGGTATCAAAACCTAACGCCCTTAACTCTTCACCGCGGGTGCTAATATATCGCTGAAAGTTTGGCTGGCTCAGGTAAGCCTTTTCCAGCACATAAGCCAGTGATGACTGGAAATGGAAAGTTTTCAAAAAGCCTTCTACTCTATGCACCTCCTTACCCTTTTTATCGAATAAAACTACCGAAGGGGTGTACCCGATATTCAGCTTTTTTGCATAATCTCTGTGAGAAATTCGCTCACCTTCAATGGTTGTTAACATAGCGTCAGAGTAAATATCCAGTTGTACATTATTCATTTCATTGACTAATTGACGGGTTGGCAAATCCGATAAGACACGCGAGTGAAGAATGGCACATTCTGCACAATCTGCTGATTCAAAATAGACAGCTAAAGGTTTCTCAGCCTGAATCAAAAAGGCAGCCAAATCTGTATTTTGACTAAAAAAATCTTCAGATATTAACGAACCGGATTTTGAGGGTTGCAGAGCTAACATAAATTCATTAAAACTCTGTTTAGTTTCCTGTTTTTGAGCAACATACTGTAAAGCCTGACGAAATTTAGTCGGTGGGTAATAACCATTCAAACGTAATATCGTCCGCCCCTGTTCATTCAGAAATAATAAGGTCGGGGTATATTGAACTTTAAGGGCTTCAGCAAAAGTTTTCTCAGTAAACGTTTTTCCTCCTACAGAGACTATTTCACGGTCACCCCACATATTAATAGTTATTCCATCAAAATTCTTAAGTACAAAACTCACAATTTCTGGTTTTGAAAAGTTTTCATCCACCAGTTTTGCACAATATGGGCAGCCTTCCTGATGAAAATAAATCATCACACGTTTATTTTCATCAGCAGCTTCAGCCACATCTTCTTCAAACTCAAGAAAGCTATCTTTAAACCAGTGTGGTGTTTCAGATGTTTGAGCGCCCAGGTATTCACCAGGTTTTGGAGTCTCTGCTGAAACCTGACTCAACATTAAACATAGTGAAATCATCAATAAATTTTTCATTACCAGGCTCTCATTATTTATAGTTATTGACCGTCTGTTTTAAAGTAAATTCAGTATTACAGTAATTTACCTTGCTTAACTTCATTGATATACAAAAATCTGTATCACAAAATTAATGCCTTAACGACTCAGCGACTTTTATCTCAGTGGGAAAAACATCTTAGGCTCATATTTCACTGAAGTTTCCAGTGAAATGGATTTCACCAGAGCAAAACGTTCAACCTTCCAGTGAACAGGCATTATCTGATCGGTTATCACTGCCTGATTAATTTTCCGTGCCATACTCACGTGCGGCTGGAAGCGTCTTGATTCCGGTTGAAAGCCACAAAGATTAATATTCTCACCCAGAGTAAACTGTAATTTTAGTAATGCAGGCGGAATCTTAACCGGCCCTAACCAGCTAATTTTTGGCTTTTTAAAATAACCCAGACGATCTATTTTTAATTCAAAGGAAGAACATTGGATTTTATTGGCCTGTTCAATAAAACAGCCCACCTTTGATAATGGAATATTACCCAGAAAGTGCAATGTAATATGTAGATTCGATGAAACCATCTGCCTTCCCTGCCCGGCTAGTTCAGGAACACCTTTAAATACTTCCGAGAGCTGATCCCGGACTAACTGATCAGGCCATAATGCAAAAAATAGTCGTTCAAACTTTTTACTCACGATTGACTGACCAGAGAATATGATCGAGCTGGTTAAAGATATATACCGCTTTAACCTGATCACTGAGTGAACATACAGTTTGCCCTGTTAATTCGTTGCAGTTATCCAGGTTTTGCTCCGTTACACTCCAGTCAACTTCTACACCCAAAATTTCTGAACCCGGCCAGGCTTTAAATGTAAATTCAGACTCACCAGGCAATAGCGTTAATATTAATAGATTCTTCAAATATAACTTAATCAGGCCACTCTTCAATTTTTCTCCTTGAAGTGAGTTATCCAGGTCGAGTAAACCGCCGAGTGTTAGCGGAAGTTGTGGAATGTGTATTTTCACATTCTCACTATCACTTAAACCTGCACCCGAGCTTACAACAGCATCAAACGATAAACTTTCTGCTTTCTCTTTTTGGTGTCGGGGTCTAGAGAGTAACTTTCGTTTTCGTTGTTGTAAATTCTGCGTACGTTCTGAAGCAAAGTCCTGCATTGAATGTTGTTCTTCAAGTATCAATGGTTGGCTTTCCAATATTGGTGCAAATTTTGGAACCACTCTCTGCTGTGATTCTACCCTGTTCTTTTTTATAACTTGCCGCTTTAATTCTTCCTGCTCTACTATTTGCGAAATTTCTGACTCGACATCAAGCAGGTTTAGCACAACCGTAAAACTCAGTACCAGAACTGCAGCCGTGGACAATGACCAGACCCATTGTTTTCTACTTTTATACAGTTTTCGTTTGGCAGCCCGGCGTATGCGTTTATCCATAAATTCAGAAGGTTGCTCAGTCCTGGACTGACGATATAAATCCACAATAGCTTTTTCGTGTTTATCGTTCATAGACACTCCGCCATCAGCTTCTTGAGTTGGCTCATCGCATATCGAATACGACTTTTTATTGTTTCACGGCCTACAGCCATTACATCGGCAATTTGCTGCAAGCTTAAACCAGCTTCTTCCTTGAGCAAAAACACATCTCTTTGCTCAACCGGTAAGGTGGATACACTTGACTTAATCAGTTCTATACAATCAACATCCTGCTGTATTTTTTCAGTGGAAAAATGACAATTCACACCTGACTCTTCATCATATTCTTCATTGAGTCGAATATTAGCTTTACGAAAACTATCCGTGCTCAAATTACGGGTTATGGCATACACCCAGGCTCGGAAGTTGTCAGCCTCAAAACTTTTAGCATGATCAATCACCCTTATCCAGCAATCATGGAAAACATCTTCAGCGACTGTTTCTGTGTGACCTCGACGCAGCAAAAACAGGTAAAGTGGTTGCCGATAACGCGAATACAATTGATCAAATGCAGCCATATCACCACCACGATAGGCTGCATATAAATCTTCATCTGTTAGCGTTGATTGCGTCATACAACTAGTGTCGGGGCTTTAGCTGCTAGTGTCCAGTGCTTCAGCAAGTTCAACCAGCCTGACATACTCTCCACGATAACCGTGTTTATCAAAACCACGTGCAGATCGGGCAAGATTGAGTACATCCTGATAACCAAACTGTTGCAGGTTATTACCACCTCGTAATAGCTCACCAAAAGCAGCAACTGAAGCCGCAAAGCGCAGGCTATCAGAAGCCTTATCAATTTCTGTAGTTATATCTTTATTGCCAAGAGCATGTTGAATAAGACGTGAGTTAGTTTCACCGGGTTTTTTATAGCGCAGTTTAAGGTATGCAATTTCATTGGAAGCTGACCGGGTAAATTCATTACCCGATTGATAACGTAGAGCTTCTATACGTGTTTGTACTGCACCTGCAAATGTTATTTCATACAATGCAGTCACTGTGTGCCCAGCTCCAATCTCTCCGGCATCAACCTTATCATTATTGAAATCCTCCCGGTTTAACAGTCGATTCTCATAACCAATCAGCCGATATTCAGAAATTATCGATGGATTCCATTCAAGCTGAATTTTCACATCTTTTGCTATGGTTTCAAGTGTTGCAGAAATCTGTTCTACCAAGGTTTTTCTGGCTTCATTCAAGTTATCGATATATGCATAATTACCATCACCATGATCAGCTAGCTGCTCCATCAGGTGATCATTATAATTTCCTTGCCCAAAACCCAGGGTGGTCAACGAAATTCCCTTCGCTTTTTTACTTTCAATTAAATCCAGCAAAGACTCATGATTTACGGTGCCAACATTAAAATCACCATCAGTGGCCAGAATAACCCGGTTGATACCACCCTTGATGAATGATTGTTCAGCCATGCTGTAAGCCAGCTGGATACCAGCAGAACCATGAGTTGAACCGCCTGCTGAGAGTTTGTCTAGTGCAGCTAAAATATTACCCTTCAAGTTTCCCTTTGTAGGTTCCAGTACTACGCCAGATGAACCTGCATACACAACGATTGAGACGCTATCCTGTTCACTGAGCTGGTTAACCAGTAAACGAAATGCATTTTTTAATAACGGCAGCTTATCGGTAGCATTCATAGAACCCGATACATCTAACAAAAATACCAGGTTAGCTGCTGATCGTGTTTCATTTACTGGTAGATAACCCTGTAAACCAACCTGTAACAGATGAGTATTTTTGTTCCAGGGAGTGGGAGCCAGTTCAGTTGATACGGAAAAAGGTGCCTCAGAATCACGAGGTTTTGGATATTGATAATCAAAATAATTGATCAGCTCTTCGATCCGTACTGCATTTTTAGGCGGTAACAAACCCTGATTTAAGTGACGTCTGACTACAGCATAGGCACCTGTATCAACATCAATACTGAATGTAGACACAGGGTCTTCAGTAACCAGTTTCACACTATTTTGATTAATTTTCCCGTATTCATCCCGGTTAAGCTTATTAAAGCTACCCTGTGATACAAAGTCACCCATTGGGGCCATTGACATAACCCGGCTTCTTTTAATATTTTCTACTCGTTTTGAACTCCCGATAGATTCAGCCTTAAGCATTTTAGCTTTCACTTCCTGTTCGTGATATTGCCGCAGTTGATGACGGGAAAGAACATGGGATGTTAATGCTTCAGAAGATGAAACCGACTCTGACTGCTCAATTTGTTTTTGATCCTGAGCACAGGAAGAGATTAACAAGCTTATCAATAGCCCTGCTAATGCTAATTTTTTCTTGGTGTTGGGATAGTACATATTCGTCTCCAAAGGGTTAATGTATTCAGGAAACGAATGGGGAAACTAAAAGGGGTTAAATTATTTTAATTTTTGATTTCCAATCCACACTACGCGGTTTTTACCCTCGGCTTTCGCCTGATACAGCGCATCATCAGCACGTTTGAAAAATTTTCGCTCATTATCATCAGGTAAATATCCTGTTACACCTAAACTGATAGTCACAGGCCCCACTTCATCGAATAGCGTATCTGCCACAATATGGCGACATCTTTCAGCCATTCTTAATGCACCCACTTGATCTGTTTGTAACATGAGAATGGTAAATTCCTCGCCCCCCCATCGACTTAACACATCAACATCTCGAACAATTTCATTGATACGATCAACCAGTTCTTTCAAAACTCTGTCACCCATATCATGGCCATACTCGTCATTCAATCTCTTGAAATTATCAATATCAAATATCAACATCGAAAAATTGCTCTGGTAACGCTGAGCCTGGCTCATTAATTCTTGCAAACTATTCTCAAAGGCCCTCCGGTTGCTGATGCCGGTTAAAGTATCCGTTACGGTCAAATCTCTCAGGTAGTCATTACTTCTACTCAGTTGATTTGTTGCATCATCTATCTGCTGTTGTAATGAAGCATTCAATGACATCAGTTCACGCTGTCTAAAAATCAGAAAAATAGCGATTAAAAAGGCCATCAACACAGCCATTGACCAGAATACTTTTTCTACATCCCAGAAGGGTTTTTCGTGTACAAACCATTCCCGGTAAAACTGCTTATACTGTTCCGAGGTAATGAAGGCCTGTAGAGATAATTCGAGTTTTTTCCTTAACTGTGGTGCAGATTTGTGAACAGCAATACCGCGTTTAATCTCAGCAAGCGGAGGTTTGATGACACGAATTTTATCGTTTAGTCCATATTCGTTAACAATATTAAGCATCACCGTTTGAGGGTAGACCATCGCATCCACCTGTCCACTAATCAAAGAATGAAATGCAATTTGAAAACTGCTGAAAACCGATAACGATATTTTTTTCCTGTCTGTCAATAATTGATGACCACATTCATCTTGCACAACAGCAACTTTATGGTTGTTCAGATCACCCAGTTTATGAATATCAACATTACTATCTCGAACAAACATTGATACTGGAAATGTTTCAACTGCCGACGTAAAAAGGGCATATTCCTGACGTTTTGATGTTTGACCTAAGATCGGAATAATATCTGCAGATCCATCTTTTAAAGCAGTACAAACATCCGTCCAGTTTTGTTTTATTTCATAGCGATATCGAAGGCCGGCCCTTAAAGCAACTGCTTCAAAAACTCTAATCGCGAAACCATCAGGTTGGTCATTTTCATTTAGAATATAGTAAGGTGGATAGTCGTCTGGAATGACGACTACAAGTTCATCAGCAGCATCAACAAGCTGTTCCGCCTGAGCAACTTCAAACAGGGCTAAAGGCAGAAGAGCTAGTATTAAAAATTTAAAAATATTCACGTTGTATTGGCTATTCCCTTAATTAACCACTTACAGATATGTAATAAAAACATACTTTTTATTACACCCACCCCATTCAATTTAGATAGATTATAACCACAATAACAGTAGCTACTATCAAACAGTTTAGGTTTATATATTACAAACTGTAAGGCAATATCTGACGAGAGGTTATTACATTACGACCAATAGACTCTTACCCGTAAACCTGCCCGTTTAACGAATATTCCTGTTAGCAATTTTAACTTGTAATATTTCTTACTACCCGCATTGATACGATACAAAATTAAAATCATATATCAGATATTTTGACTTAATATAAGTCATCTTTAAGTCTCTTTATCAAAGATAATGTACTTTCTAGTTTATTAATTTATATTAACTTTAAATTCAGATCAACTATGTTTATACATTCATATTTAAACATAACACCCGGCGAATGAAGCATTAATCTAGAATAGTGTAAAAGTTAAACAGGACTTACCAGCAGAGACTCTTAGCATTCTCATGGAATATATACTTTCAAAACTTTCCCATCTATTAAAGGTGAACACTGGCAGTACCAATCATTGATAGTATTCATAGGTTATAAAACGTCAACTTAAGTCAGCAATTAGCTAGAGATAGTTAAACATGAACGCCATTTCTGTTAAAATTAACTGTACTCTTTGTTATTTATCTAAATAACTTTTTCAGTGAAAATATTTATTTAAAACCAATTACTAACTATAAAGATTCCCAATGAATACTAACAAAATCACAACACAGGCTTTTAATGATCAAAAGCCCGGTACATCTGGCTTACGTAAAAAAGTTAAGGTTTTTCAACAAACCAATTATCTTGAAAATTTTGTCCAGTCTGTTTTTCATGTGGCTGAAAATATCAAAGGAGAAACTCTGGTTTTAGGAGGCGATGGTCGTTATTACAATAAACAGGCTATTCAAATTATTCTTAAAATGGCTGCTGCCAATGGCATCGCTAAAGTGTTAGTAGGTCAGAATGGATTATTATCCACACCAGCCGTTTCTGCATTAATTCGACAACATAAAGCAGCAGGCGGAATTATCCTGTCTGCCAGTCATAATCCAGGCGGTCCAAATGCTGACTTTGGAATCAAATTCAACATCAATAATGGTGGCCCTGCTCCAACCCCTTTCACCGATGCTGTTTATGAATATTCACAACATATTTCATCCTACGATATGGTAGATTCAGCGGATATAGACTTGGATGCTCTGGGTCAGATAAACATCGGGGACATGCTGGTTGAAATTATTGACCCGGTCACTGAATATGCAGAATTAATGTCTCACCTGTTTGATTTTAATAGCATTAAGGCGATGTTTGATTCCGGGTTCACTATGCGTTTTGATGCCATGCATGCCATTACCGGGCCTTATGCCATGGAGATTATTGAAAATATTCTGGGAGCAGAACCAGGAACTGTAATTAATGCAGAACCACTGGAAGATTTCGGTGGCGGGCATCCTGATCCCAATCTGGTGCATGCACATGAACTTGTTAGTTTACTGAGCAACGAAAGTACACACAGTTTTGGAGCAGCATCCGATGGCGATGGTGATCGAAACATGATTATCGGTAAGAATTTTTTTGTAACCCCCAGTGACAGTCTGGCCATTATGGCAGCCAATGCTCACTTGCTACCCGGATATAAAAGTGGGTTAAGTGGCGTCGCACGTTCAATGCCAACCAGTGCAGCAGTTGATCGGGTCGCTGAGAAACTGGGCATTGAATGTTATGAAACACCCACCGGGTGGAAATTTTTCGGTAATTTACTGGACGACAATAAAATCACCCTTTGCGGGGAAGAAAGTTTTGGATCGGGTTCTGATCATGTAAGAGAAAAAGATGGCCTGTGGGCAGTATTATTCTGGTTGAATTTAATTGCCATTAAAAAGCAATCCGTTGCTAAAATAGTAACGGACCACTGGGCTCATTTCGGACAAAATTACTATTGTCGTCACGATTACGAAGCTATAGACAGTCAAATAGCCGATGACCTGATGTTACATCTTGTTAATTCACTGGATGATTTACAAGGACAATCTTTTGGTAACTACCGTATCGAGAATTGCGACAACTTCAGTTATACCGACCCTGTCGATAACAGTATCAGTAGTAACCAGGGTATTCGTCTGTTATTCAGCGATGGTTCCAGGATAGTTTATCGACTCTCAGGTACAGGTACAGAGGGCGCAACATTGCGAGTATATATTGAAAAATTTGAAGCCGATGTCTCTCAGCAAAATGGTGAAACTCAAAATGTATTATCTGATTTAATTGAAATAGCAAATAATGTGGCACAAATTAAGACTCGTACCGGTAGAATGGACCCAGACGTGATCACTTGATAATGAAAAATTAAAAAAAATAAAAACTGGTAATAAACTCATGACAGCAACTACCTTTCAATTAGAAGTTCGTCCCCAGATTCCTAAAGCGTTATCAGGGTTAATAGAGCTATCAAACAATCTGTTGTACAGCTGGGACAGGAATGCCCGAAGTTTGTTTTATCGGCTAGACCATACATTATGGGAACAATGCGACCATAACCCCAAGGTGTTTCTGCGTCGTGTCTCACAACAAATTGTTGATGATGCCACTAATGACAATATCTTCATGGAAGAATACTCACGCGTCATGTCGAGTTTCAATTCTTACCTGGCTAAAAATACTCATCATGAAATTGATGATTACCTGGATGCTGACAATGACCTTATAGCCTACTTTTGTGCAGAATTCGGTTTACACGAAAGCTTTCCGATCTATTCTGGAGGATTAGGCATTCTGGCGGGCGATCACTGTAAAGCAATCAGTGATCTTGGCGTACCTTTCGTTGCTATTGGCCTGCTCTACCGACAGGGCTATTTTAATCAGGAAATTGATGGGTACGGCAATCAGGTCGCAAGTTACAAAACAACCCACTTTAGCGAACTTCCCATTAAACGCGTGCTAAATGACAAAGGTGAAAAACTTAACATCAGCGTCGATATGGGCGGGCATGAGGTTCAGTTAAAGGCATGGACAGCACAGGCAGGCCATACCACGATGTATTTTCTGGATAGTAATATTCAAACGAATAGTGAAGAAGATCGTCAGATAACTTTCCGTTTGTATGGCGGCGACAAAACAACCCGTATCAAACAGGAAATAGTACTTGGCATAGGTGGTGTGAAGTTGATTCGGGAACTTGGTTTACAACCCACTGCCTGGCATATTAATGAAGGTCATGCTGCCTTTCAAATTCTCGAAAGATGCCGTGAAATTACCAACGAAAATATGGACTTTGCAGCAGCACTTGAGCAGGTTGCCGCTGGCACTGTTTATACAACTCATACTCCTGTACCTGCCGGACATGATATTTTTTCAGAAGATTTAATGGTTGAGTATTTTTCAAGCTTTTGCAAACGACTTAATCTTGAGTTTGATGACTTCATGAACTATGGACAATCACCAATAGCCGATAACAGTTTTAACATGACTGCTTTTGCTCTTCGAGGATCTCGTTTTCATAACGGTGTCAGTCGAATTCATGGCAGTGTCGCTTCTGAAATGGAATCTTACATCTGGCCGCAAATTCCGGTCAAAGAAAATCCCATTACCTACGTGACCAATGGTGTGCATGCCCCTACTTTTCTCGCCAGGGACTGGTTAAATCTTTTCGACATGCGCTTTCGTGAATGGCGCAACAAATTATTAGATTATGACTACTGGAACTGTATCGATGAGATTCCTGATCACCGCTTCTGGAGTTTGCGTCAGGAGTTAAAAAGCCAGATGTTAAGTGCTACCTGCAAACGAACTCTGCAACGCTGTAAACGCAATAGTAGTAATGAAACCCTGACCCGGCGTATTACAAAACATATGATCGAGGCGGAAACAGACATTCTGGTTTTAGGCTTTGCCCGTCGCTTTGCCACCTATAAAAGAGCCACTCTGTTATTCAGAGATCCAGAACGCCTTGCCCGTTTACTCAACGACCCAAAGCGCCCGGTGATGTTAATCTTTGCTGGCAAAGCTCACCCTAAAGACGAACCCGGTCAGGACTTAATACGAGCCATTCATGAATTTGCAAACCGTCCCGAATTTCTGGGAAAGATTATATTGCTTGAAGGTTATAACATGGCAATGGCCAGGAATCTGGTGGCCGGTGTTGATGTGTGGGTCAATACGCCCGAATACCCGCTGGAAGCCAGTGGCACATCAGGACAAAAAGCTGCCATCAATGGTGCATTAAATTTAAGCGTACTCGATGGTTGGTGGGGAGAAGGTTTCAATGGTAAAAATGGCTGGGGTATTTCACCCCATGGCCCCGAGACCAGCCCTGAAGTTCGTGATCATGAAGAAGCCAGCGATTTACTGGATATACTCGAACATGAAATTATTCCAACATTTTATAACCGGGGAACAAAGGGTTATTCCAAAAAATGGGTAAGACTTTCTAAGGAATCAATGAAATCCTGCATTCCACAGTTTAACGCTTCACGCATGGTAATGGACTACGTCAAAAATCTTTATACACCAGCGACTATTCATTATAAAAAACTGAAGCAGGACAACTCTGCACCGGCCAAACTACTGGCTTCCTGGAAAGCTCATATTAGATCGCAATGGCATAATATCAGCATTGAAAGAATGGATGATGAAGTCAGGTCCATTAATGATGGGGAATCGCTTCCTGTTAAAGTTAAAGCATCATTAAATGGTCTATCCCCTGATGATGTTGCCGTGGAATGCCTGGTAGTTAGTCATCATGACGATGAGAATATGTTTGAGAACCCTGATTTTTTCCGCTTTGAATATGAGGGTATGGAAGATGGAAAGCATGTTTTTTCCCTCGACTTGCAACAGCTTAATTCAGGAATAAATTACTACCGAATATGTATATTCCCACATCACAAGCTACTGGCTCATCCGCTTGAAACTGGTTTTATGGTTTGGCTTTAATATACTAAAAAATTGCACCACGAAGGACACGAAGAAAGTTTGTAGTTAAGGTTTTTGGTTGATTGGATATTAGGTTTTATGGAATAAGAGTAAGCTAATTTAGAAACCATTTGTTATCAATTTTTTACCTTCGTGCTCTTCGTGTTCTTCGTGGTGAACAATCTCTTTTGTAGTTCACCGGTTATAAAGTTTAATAAGTTTATTGAGGTCAGTTGATAAAGAGGGCCAGAGCTGCTCCCATTCGAAACTCCATGACCAGTTACCTTCGGTCGTGCTCGGTTCATTCATGCGATGTGAAGAATCGAGACTCAGAATATCTTGCATGGGCAATATCGCCAGGTTAGCAACTGATGCCAGTGCCATACGATTCAATACCCAGGGCATATCCAGATAAGCTTCCTCATCCACTCCCAGATAATCATGCAGGAAGCGTTTAGAGTTTTCATCCAGTGCAAGATACCAGCCAAGCGTCGTGTCATTATCATGCGTCCCGGTATAAACCACACAACGCTTTTCATGATGATGCGGTAAATACAGGTTTCGACTATCACCATCAAATGCAAATTGCAGTATTTTCATGCCCGGCAATGAAAACTGATTTCTTAACTCAACCACTTCATCTGTAATGACTCCCAGATCTTCAGCGACTAAAGGCAGCGATTTAAAATTTTCATTTAAAACCTGAAGTAATTCTTTACCCGGCGTTTTGACCCATTCTCCAATAATAGCGGTTTCTTCATCGGCAGGAATAAACCAGCTGGCTTCAAATCCCCTAAAGTGATCAACTCGAATGATATCGAATAATTCCAGTTGAGTAGCAAAGCGTTGAACCCACCAGTCAAATTTAGTCGACTGTAAATAATCCCAGTCATACAGTGGATTACCCCAACGCTGTCCGGTATCAGAAAATGCATCGGGTGGCACTCCTGCAATAAATTCACATTGCCCATCTTTATCCATCAGGAAATTTTCCCTGCAGGCCCATACATCAGAACTATCGAATGATACAAAAATGGGCATATCACCAAACAGCTTTACAGCTCTCTCATGCGCATAAGCTCTTAACTCGCTCCATTGAGTAAAAAACACAAACTGTTCAAATTCAATTTGAGCTATTTGTTCTGCATATTTTATACGAGCTTCTTTTAATGCTTTGTTCGTACGATGAGTTAAAGCTACAGGCCATTCATTCCATGAAACATCATCAAAGACCTCTTTGAGTACCATAAAAAGCGTAAAGTCATTTAACCAGTTTGCCTGCTTTTTAGTAAAAACCTTTAGATTTTTAGCCCAGGCTTTATCATTTTTATTAGAGAATTTTTGAAATGCAAGTTTTAAACATTGTGTCCGATATTCAGCACTGTCCCGAGGTATTTCCAGCTGAGACAAATCCAGCCAGTCATGATCAACCAGCCAGTCCAGACTGATTAATAAAGGGTTTCCAGCATTAACGGAAAGGCATTGATAAGGTGAGCCATCTTCATGAGTGGGGCCTAGCGGTAACATTTGCCAGACAGAGCAACCACTATCGGCCAGAAAATCTATAAACCGAAAAGCTTCAGGACCAATATCACCACCCAGAAAAGATCCCGGTAATGAAGTTGGGTGCAGTAGTAATCCCGCCCTTCTCTGCTCCAGCAATGTAGGTTCTATCAATTTTGCTTACCCGGTAACATCACACCACCCATCGCAGGTGCTCCACTACCATGAGAAAAAGCATGAGATAGATATTCCGGTGCTTCCCGGCCTAAAATACTGTACAGATTACACAGATGCATCCGATACTGTTCATCAAAGGCTTCTACAGAGTCTGAAGGATTATAATCGCCAAACCACCAGAACCAGTCAGAGCCTTCACAAATCGCCAGTTGCATCTCTGCTCTTTGTCGGTCTTCCTGATTGAGTTTATCCGTAGCCATCACCTGGTCATAAACATGTTTAGCATCGGTCAGCATATCCCAGGCACGATTTTTATCCTGTTCACCTATCCAGGTTGAGAAACTACCGTAAACCCAGCTTCCTGCAACAATGTTAGATAAGCTGATAGTTTCAGATTGTTGATCCAGATATTCTCCGTAGGTGGTTAAATTAATCTCTTCGTGCTCTGCCAGCTGTTTATACAATGCCGATAAAAAGTGATAGCCATTTTCCGGATAATATTCCCAGGCATTTTCACCATCAAGAATGATAGACACGATACCTTTTGGATCACCTTTACAGGCATTGGCAATATTTTTTATATTTACAATCAGATTCCCGACCGCATCATCAGCATGCCAATCGGAATATTTAAACCCGATTAAATCTGATAATCCATCATCACGAAAGAAACATACTGATTTATTATCTTTATATTGATAAGCCGTGTGAATGCAGTTATCAGTTCCCAGGTTAGAAGCCGCCAGAGAATTTCTTAAAACAGTTTCACCACTGGCAAGCCAGCGAATATCGCTGTTGGAAATTAATTCTACAGTTTCTCCGCTGATACTGCCCTCAGAAGGCCAGCAGCCCTGTGGAGAAAAACCAAAAATGCGTTGAAAAGTTTCCAGACCTTTTTGCATATGCCATTCACTACGTTGCTCACCACCAGGATATTTTGTTAAGCCAGGCAGAGGAGCATCAGGCATTGCATCTCTGGTACTTTCCATATCCAGTAGCAATGGAACTATCGGATGAGCATAAGGGGTCATAGATAACTCAATACGGTTATCCAGAGCCAGTTTTTTATAACGATCAATAACGGTGGAAGTCATGCCATGAATAATTTCAATCATGACACGCCGATCATGAATAGAATATAGACTGCCTTTATCCATTAACGCTTTGATACGTTTATCTTTTCTGCGTTCTGTTTCTGCCATCCAGGAAAGGTGATACCAAACCAGTAAATCCGCTATAAATTGATCATCATAATAATGAATAATCTCTGGCGTTTTAAGTATGGCTTTTGCCATATCAGCCAGCACCTTAAAATGATCAAACCGATTTATTAACCGCTGCTCATTGGCACGCAGGCAATCTTTTATCAGAGTAAGTCTTTTTTCTGGTTGTTTACTGATGACAGGTTCAGCAAGAGCTCTTAAAAGAGGATCAGATAAAGCTCGCCCATGATACAAATAACCGTTTAACTGACGACTGTAATCTTCTATCTGTTCCAGTAAAACGGGTGCGAAATTAACCACCGCTCGAGCACCGGGCACATCTTCAAGGTGTGCAGCCATATCGACATAATCTTTAATGGTATGAAGATATGTCCAGGGTAAACAGTATTCACCATTACGCAGATCCCGGTACTCCGGTTGATGCATATGCCAGTAAAGTACCAGGTTAATTTTATCTTTTTTACTCATAGCCGGGTCATCGGACATGGTGCAGTTCCTGTCCTAACATTTCAGGTGTCACAAGTACTACACCTTTGGGTGATACATGGTATTTATTTTTATCATCTTCGGTACTCACGCCTATTTTTGTCCCCTCTGGAATTCTGCAGCCTTTATCAATTATGGCATTTTTAATTTCACAGTGTTTACCAATAATAACATCCGGTAATACCACGGTGTCTTCAATCGTGGTGTAGTCATCGATACACACATCAGAAAATAATAATGAATGTCTTACCGTGGAGCCGGAAATAATACAGCCCCCGGACACCATCGAATCGACTGCCATGCCACGACGATCTTCTTCATCAAAAATAAATTTTGCAGGCGGTAATTGCTCCTGATAAGTCCAGATAGGCCAGTCGCCATCGTATAAATTTAAATCGGGCGTAATACCAATTAATTCAAGGTTTGCTTTCCAGTAGGCATCAACCGTACCCACATCTCGCCAGTAAGATTGTTGACCACTTTGAACATCACGAAATGGAAATGCGAAGACACGATATTTTTCGATGGCAGCAGGAATAATATCTTTACCAAAATCACGTGATGAACCGGGAGTATCATGATCTCGAACCAATTGTTCGAAAAGAAAATCTTTATTGAAAATATAAATCCCCATAGAACACAACGCTTCGCTATCACTACCCGGCATCAACTCAGGGTTTTCAGGTTTCTCTGCAAAGCTACTAATACGATTATTTTCATCAGCCCCCATAACCCCAAATTCTTTAGCTTCGGCGATTGGAACCTGTATGCACCCCACCGTTATATCGGCCTGATTTTCAACATGTTCGGCGATCATGTTTCCATAATCCATTTTGTAGATATGGTCACCTGCCAGGATCAGTACATATTTAGGATTATGCATGCTGATAAGGTCCATGTTCTGATAAATAGAGTCAGCAGTTCCCGCATACCAGGATGTATCACCCATGCGTTGCTGTGCAGGCCAAAGTTCTACAAATTCACCAAACTCACCTCTTAAGTGACTCCAGCCTTTTTGAGTATGAGTAATCAGTGAGTGTGCTTTATATTGTGTAATTACACCAATTCGACGTATACCTGAATTAACACAATTTGAAAGAGGAAAATCTATAATCCTGAATTTACCCCCAAAAGGCACTGCCGGTTTTGCTCGCCACTGGGTAAGCTGCTTTAAACGAGAGCCACGTCCACCCGCCATAATTAAAGCCATAGTATCTCGAGTCAGTCGACTTACAAACCTTAATGAATTTTCTGGTTTCATCTTTATTTCCTTTAAAAGGCATGAAAAATTTTACCAACTTTCATATAACAAATAGATTAAATTTATGCATCAACCTGTAGGATTATTGATAAAATCAATCAGCATTAATTAAACTTAAATCGTACTGGATAGATTTATGTCATTTATTTTATATAACTAACTTGTATATTGAAATCGACTTTGAATACATTTAGGTAATGATTGAGCTATATCAATTAGCTCTCGAAGCTGAAACATATCTGGTTAGAAATAACGACCTGATCCCGTGAGAAAATTTGGCCACATACTGTAATGAACCGAAAAAAAAACAAACCCTCTTTATCCGCTGGACAGGCAAAGATATTAAGCGCTCGTCATTATGATCCTTTTGAAGTTTTAGGTTTACATCAGAATAATAAAAAAGCCAGTATTAGCATATTCGCTCCAAACACCCAGCAATTATCCATCCTGCCCGGGAATTTAGAACTGACCCGTGTACCCGGTAGCGATTTTTTTGAATGGACAGGAAACGCATCAGAAATCACCAGTCCCTATCAATTACAGCAACTTTCAAGTTCTGGTTTCAAATCAACTTTTTACGATCCCTACTGTTTTCCTGCTCAACTTTCTGATTATGATCTGCATTTGTTTACTGAAGGAAAACACTGGCATATTTATCGAATTTTAGGTGCCCACCTTCATTCAGTAGACGGTGTAGAAGGTGTACTTTTTGCCACCTGGGCTCCAAGTGCAGAAAGAGTCAGCATCATTGGTGACTTCAATGACTGGGATGGACGACGCCATCAAATGCGAAATCGTGGCAGCACCGGGGTATGGGAACTGTTCATTCCCGGGTTAGAGATTGGTTGCCTGTATAAATTTGAAATCAGAAATCTCCACAGCGGTGAAATTCTACAAAAAACCGACCCCTATGGCCGACAATTTGAAAACCGCCCAAAAACGGCATCAGTTGTAACTCACGAAAATGTTTATGACTGGACTGATGAAAGCTGGATGACACAACGTTTACAACATGACTGGCTTCATCAACCAATGTCTATTTATGAACTTCATCTGGGTTCCTGGCAAAGGGACGATCAGGGCAACTTTCTCAATTATCGTGACATTGCCCATAGACTGGTCGAATACATTAAAGAAACCGGATTCAATTACATTGAGTTACTACCTATAACCGAACATCCGTTAGATGCATCCTGGGGTTATCAAACTACCGGGTATTTTGCACCTACCAGTCGTTTCGGTGACGTCGATGATTTCCACTATTTCGTCGACTATTTACATAACCATGATATTGGCATTTTGCTTGACTGGGTTCCGGCGCATTTCCCTAAGGATTCACATGGACTTGCGAGGTTTGATGGCAGTTCACTTTACGAGCATGAAGATCCACGAAAAGGAGAGCATCGTGACTGGGGCACCTTAATTTATAACTACGGACGTAATGAAGTAAAAAACTTTCTGTTATCCAGTGCATTATTCTGGCTAGAAGAATTCCACCTGGATGGCCTGCGAGTCGATGCAGTTGCATCGATGTTATATCTGGATTACTCACGTGAAGCCGATGACTGGGTTCCAAATATTCACGGTGGTAATGAAAACATAGAAGCTATTGAATTTTTTCGAGAGTTAAATACCGTTACCCATGCCGAACATCCTGGCACCATGGTCATAGCCGAAGAGTCTACTTCCTGGCCACAGGTCACTCGACCTACCGATATTGGGGGTCTGGGCTTCTCTATGAAATGGAATATGGGATGGATGCACGATACGCTTAATTATCTATCCAAAGATCCTGTTCACCGGCACTACCATCACAGCCAACTGACCTTTGGCTTGCTCTATCTTTTCAGTGAGAACTTCGTTTTACCTTTCTCTCATGATGAAGTTGTGCATGGGAAGTCCTCCATGTTAAATAAAATGCCCGGTGATGAATGGCAGAAATTTGCAACCTTACGTTTACTCTACACTTATATGTTTACCTATCCCGGTAAAAAACTTTTATTCATGGGATGTGAGATAGCACAGAGTCTGGAGTGGAACCATGATAAATCTCTGGATTGGCATTTGCTTGAATACCCTTTACATCAGGGGGTAAAAACTCTGGTGGGTGATTTAAATAATTTGTACAAACATCAACAAGCTTTGCATAAATATGATTTTGAACCAAAAGGTTTTGAATGGATAGATTGCAATGATACTGACCAGTCAATATTGTCATATGTTCGTAGCAGCGAACATGAAACACTGATTGTCATTTTAAATTTTACACCCGTTCCGAGAGAAAACTATCGAATTGGTGTGCCACAAGAAGGTATTTATGCTGAAATCCTTAATTCTGACTCGGAATATTATGCCGGTAGCAATGTCAGTAATGGAGTACACGTTCAGTCTGATAATATTGCCTGGATGAACCGCCCTGTTTCTCTTTCACTGACCCTGCCTCCGCTGGCAGGCATTGTGTTAAAATTGCAAACATCATGAAACGCAAAATTCTCTACATTAGCAGTGAAGCATACCCGCTGATTAAAACAGGCGGACTTGCTGATGTGGCCGGTAGTCTGCCCACTGCTTTACATAATAACGATCAGGATGTTTGCCTGTTATTACCGGCTTATCAGACGATACTCGATAAACTCAGCGAGAAAAAAGTCGTCGCTGAAACCAGTCACTATGGCCAGGAAATCAGAATTCTGGAAACCACCCTGCCCGGCTCTAGTATAAAAACCTGGTTAGTCGATTGCACTCAAATGTTTGACCGCCCTGGAAATCCTTATCTTGCTGACGATGGAATTTCCTGGCCAGATAATGCAGAACGATTTGCTCTTTTTGCACAAACTGCCGTTGATATTGCACTGAATCGATGTGGGTTATCCTGGCAACCGGATGTTGTTCACTGTAACGACTGGCAGTCAGCTCTGGTTCCGGCATTATTAAAAACTTTTCCAAAAGGTCCAGCCACAGTATTTACCATTCATAATATGGCTTACCAGGGAATCTTCAGTAGTCAGACTTTTTTTGATCTGGGTTTACCCGCTGGATTGTGGGGCATGTATGGCCTTGAATTTCATGACCAGTTTTCATTTATTAAAGGTGGCCTGGTGTATTCCGATCGTATAAATACGGTCAGTCCAACTTATGCAAAGGAGATCCAGCAGGCTGAATTCGGTTATGGACTTGACCCATTACTTAATCATCGAAGTCAGCAGTTATCAGGCATTATCAATGGAATAGATACTGATGTATGGAATCCTGAAACGGATAAACTTTTAGTACAAAATTACAGCCGCGATTCTCTCAGGGGGAAACTGGAAAACAAATTAGTCCTTCAAAAACAACTGAACCTGCCGGTAAAAAAAGGTATACCTATAATTGCTATGATCAGCCGACTGGTTGAACAAAAAGGCCTGCAAAGCATTCTGGATGCCATGCCTGAATTGATGCAATTACCATTGCAAATCGTTATTCTTGGTAGCGGTGAAAAACATTATGAAGAAGCATTGCTCGACTGGGCTAATCAATTCCCGGATAAGTTATCTCTAACAATTGGATATAACGAAGTTCTGGCACACCAGATAGAAGCCGCAGCAGACATGTATTTAATGCCCTCAACTTTTGAACCCTGTGGGCTGAACCAGTTATACAGTCTTTGCTATGGCACCTTACCACTGGCTCGTAATGTGGGAGGCCTTGCAGATACCGTTATTGATACAAACGACTTAACGCTAGCTGATAATAGCGCCAATGGTTTTATAGTTTCGCAGAATACTGCTGAATCACTTTTATCGACGTTAAAGCAGGCTCTTGAAACTTATCAGAATCAAAAGCTGTGGAAACAGTTGCAACACAATGCAATGTCTCCAGATCGATCCTGGCAATCCAGTGCCCTGCAGTATATTGATCTGTACGAAAAAGCCATACAGGATAATAGCCATCGCTTTTAAAGAAAGGTTTCACTCAACAATTTGTAGGGTGTGCCGTGTGCACCTTGGTCGTTACTACTGAAATTCAATGGTACGCACGGCGCACCCTACTAGTAACTTCACAGTATTCAGATTGGTCAGAACAAGAAATAAATTCATTTTTTGAACTGACTTCTTACAGGATTAAGCTGCAGCCAGTTTTTTTGATGCCACTAAGCAATCTTCACGCCAGATACAGTCATTCTGATCACAATCTGCCGCGCCAGGAGAGGCAAAGCAGGCATTATTCCCTTCAACAGTCTGTATCTCCCTGACCAGGTTCAACTTACTCATTCTGGATGTTTTAATATCCATCGTTTTGGCTATAGCCCGTATTTCCTGCATATTCATATTTTGTTCCTCTACCTGTATTTAAATAATAATTTTATCTATTCTTTTTGACACTAAGATATCACTTCTGTTCCAGCATAGACGCATGAGCTGCAGCCAGACGCGCTGAAGGTATGCGTGGTCCTGAACAGGAAACATAGGTCAACCCGATTTTATTGAAAAAATGAATCGATTGAGGATGCCCACCATGTTCACCACAAACACCCATGCGCATATCAGGACGTGTTTTACGGCCCCACTCAATAGCCAGTTCCATTAATTTTCCAACACCTTTTTCATCGACAACTTCAAAAGGGTTATCCTGTAAAATTTTCTTTTCGGCATACATCGGTAAAAATTTATTTTCAGCATCTTCACGTGAGAATGAGAATGTAGCCTGAGACAAATCATTGGTTCCGAAAGAAAAGAACTCAGCTTCTTCAGCCAGGCAATCAGCCCGCATACAGGCGCGTACTACTTCAATCATAGACCCAAACTTGAAATCGACTTTGACACCATACTGCTCTTCAACTTCTTTGTGAATTTCAGTCACGTAAGATTTAACTCGAATTAACTCTTCAGAAGTACAAACCTGCGGCACCATAATTTCAGGACAAACCACATCTCCTTCTTTAGTACATTCAGCGGCGGCTTCTAGCACTGCTCGAATTTGCATCGAATAAATTTCAGGAAAAGTAATGCCCAGACGAACACCACGATGTCCCAACATAGGATTGGTTTCGAACAAATTTCGAACCATTTTCAAAACACGTGTTTTCTTCTGAATAACTTCGTCAACCAGGTGAGAATCCGCCAGGTAACGAACACGTTTCTGTTCACCGGTTTCACTGTACATCTGCTCTACTGCATCACTTAATACATTCATGCCCTGAACGGTATCTCTGAGTTGATGAAGTTGATCCAGCTCATCCACTAATTGTTGCTCAGAGGGTAAAAACTCATGGATCGGAGGATCCAGCAAACGGATAGTGACCGGTCTTGGAGTCATCACTTTCAGAATACCTTTGAAGTCTTCACGCTGAATAGGCATCAGTTTATCGAGGGCTTCCTGACGTTTTTCTGCTGTATCAGCGATTATCATATCGATAACGATAGGCAATCTTTCTTTTGCATTAAACATGCGCTCTGTTCGACACAGACCTATGCCCATAGCGCCGTACTTCAATGCCTGTTTTGCATCTTGCGGTGAGTCGGCATTTGCCATCACAGCCAGTCTTGCACGTTTATCAGCCCATTCCAGTAATACATCAAGTTCAGATGAAAATTCAGCTTCAATCATATCGACTTCACCCAGGTAAACATCCCCTGTAGTTCCATCTATAGTGATCAAATCACCTTCCGTAATTATATTTTTACCGACTGAAGCAGCACGTGCTCTGACATCTACATGAATACCTTCTGCACCCGCTACACAGGGTTTACCCATGCCTCTGGCAACAACAGCAGCATGAGAGGTTTTACCGCCACGTGCTGTTAAAATTCCCTGAGAAGCAAAAAAACCATGGATATCGTCAGGTTTTGTCTCTTCACGTAACAGAATAACCCGTTCACCAGCACGACCTCTTTTTTCAGCAGTATCTGCATCAAAAACTGCATGACCTACAGCAGCACCCGGTGAAGCCGGTAAACCACGAGCAACCGGAATAGATTTTGTCTGGCTGTCAAGACGGGGAAATAATAACTGCTCTAGTAAGTCAGGTTGAATGCGTAACAAAGCCTGATTTTTATCGATCATCGCTTCTCTGACCATATCCACAGAAGTGCGTACCATTGCTGCAGCATTCATCTTGCCATTACGTGTTTGCAGGCAATACAACACACCTTTTTCGATGGTAAATTCAAAGTCCTGAACTTCGTGATAATGGGCTTCGAGTTTATCGCGTAACTGTTTTAGCTGTTTATACAGTTTGGGCATTTCATCAAGCATGGCATCAATAGGTTTTGGAGTACGCACTCCAGCCACCACGTCTTCGCCCTGAGCATTGGTCAGATATTCGCCAAACAGCTCGTTGGCTCCGGTATCAGGGTAACGTGTAAACCCAACACCGGTAGCACAATCGTTACCCAGGTTGCCAAAGACCATGGTGCAAATATTTACGGCAGTCCCATTTGCCATCTCTGGGGTAATATTAAATTCGTGACGATAATCCACTGCTCGCTTACCATCCCAGGAATTAAAAACAGCCTTGATAGCTATTTCGAGTTGCACATAGGGGTCTTCCGGGAAAGGTAAACCCGTAACCCTTTTGACAACTTCAAGAAAACGTTCAGAGATATGTTTAAGATCGGACGCAGTCAGAGCAAGATCTTCTGTTACACCGAGTGATTGCTTAACCTGATCAAACTCATCATCGAATTCTTCATCCGCAATTCCCAGGGCCACTTTACCGAATAGTTGAATAAATCGGCGATAGGAGTCATAACCAAAACGTTCATTTTTAGTCAGTTTAATCAGTCCTTTTAAGGTCTCACTGTTTAAACCAAGGTTTAACACGGTATCCATCATACCTGGCATCGACATGGCAGAACCAGATCGAACAGACACTAATAAGGGGTTTTTACTACCACCAAATGACTTACCGGTTTTCTCTTCCAGCGCAACCATATTTTTGCGTACTGCATCCATAACACCTTCAGGAAGGTTTTCTTTATCGTCCAGGTGTTTCAGGCAAGTTTCAGTGGTAATTACAAAACCTGGAGGAACATTCAAGCCAATCTGGGTCATTTCACAAAGGTTAGCGCCCTTGCCTCCCAGTAACATTTTGTTCTTTCCATCACCTTCTTCGAATGTATAAACACTCTTGTTTTTCCTGGTCATTATTAATACTCTATTTTAGAGGTTGCACGGTTGATAAAGGCATGCTTAATTAAATGGCTGAATAACCCTAATAAGCCATACCTGATTTATACATTTGAGTATGGCATAGGCATTTATTTTGTAAGTTGAGCCAAATCAATAATAGCTTCAAAAGCAAGTTTTACTGTTACTGAAAAACTTAGTACTTCAGGTAAAGTTCACTAATCCTAAACACTCAATATTTAACTCTCAATATTGATCTATATCAATACAACAAACGACTTCCCTCCTATACTTCAAATGATATGGATGAAACCAGGCCAGCTTTATTTTGCTTATTTACAGGTCATTTAATAACTCAATATAATGTCTAAACAAATTCAGAGAAATGTGCCCTTATGAGGTTCACATTAAAATCTCAAGTTATCCTGATTATGACGATTACTTTTACAGTCGCTCTAATCATTTTGATTTCTCTGCTCTACCAAAACCAGAAAAATCACATCATTCATGATGGAGTCACCCAGGCTCGGAATATTCGTAATATCCTGATGTCTACTCGACGGGTATATCATCATCAATTTACCGAAAGTGGTATCCCTCTGAACAGTAAAACACTGGGGTTTTTACCTGCTCATGCACTGGCAAAAATTTCAAAGGATTTCTCAAACTGGTCAGAATCTGGTATGAGTTTTAATAATGTCTCAGATCACCCTCGTAACCCCGACAATGCAGCTGATGATATTGAGTTGGCTGCCATGCAATATTTCCGTACTAACCCAGGCAAAAAAGAGCGTTTTGTACCCTTTATAAATAACAGGGGTGAGTCATTTTTTCATTTCAGCATGCCCATTTATGTTGAAGAATATTGCCTAAAATGTCATGGAAAAAGGGAAAATGCTCATCCTACAATCAGATCACGTTACGCAGAGAGTTATGATTACCAGGTTGGTGATTTACGTGGGTTAATGAGTATCAAGTTACCTGCTGAAACAATGAAAAGAGCATTCTTAAAAAATACAATGATGGTTGGAACAGCTTTTCTGGTAACGTTATTTATAAGCCTGATATTTATTTACTTTGTTATACGAAATAAACTTTTAAGGAATTTAATAAACTTAATAAACGCAAGCAAAAACATCTCTAAAGGCAATTATGACTTTAGTTTACCCTTAACAGGTCAGCAAGAGTTTGATGAGGTTTCAACGGCCTTTAACTTGATGCTAGATAGAATCCGACAACGTGATAAGGAACAACAACAGTTACTGGAAAATGCTCATCGTTATCAGCAGCAAATGGAGTCATTTTTTAATAATACTTCTACTGTCATCTATATTAAGGATTTATCAGGAAAGTACCTTTTTATAAATAAAATGTATGAAAGTCTGTTTAATATTTCTTTAGATAAAATTATCGGAAAAACTGACAAGGATCTTTTTCCAGATCACTACACCGAAAACTTTAGCTCTAATGATCGCCAGGTCATTGAAACCAACAGTGTCATTGAGTTTGAAGAAGAAGTACCTGTTGGTGATAACAGTCACACTTACATTTCCATTAAATTTCCTCTTCAATCACGAAATGGAGAAACATATGCGGTTTGTGGCATTTCAACCGATATAACTGAGCGTAAGGCTATCGAAATTAACCTTCAAAAACAGACAGAAATCTGGGCCAGTTTAATGGCTTCTGTCAACGAAGGAATATTTGGACTGGATAACCAGGGTAAATGTATATTTTGTAATGCCACATCACTCAAGTTACTGGGTTATAAAAGTGAATTAGAGCTTACCGGTAAGAATCTTCATTCATTAATTCATTATAAATATGCTGATGGAAAACCCTATCCTTTTGAATCCTGCCACATGTCCAATGTGTTTAAAACTGGTAAAGCAGTATTGATTGAAAATGAAGTATTCTGGCGAGCAGATGGACAGAGTATTCAGGTTACTTACCGTGCCAACCCTATTTTACATTCATCAGAAATAACCGGTGTTGTGGTTACTTTTGAAGAGATAACAGAACGGCTTGAAATTCAGCGGCAGTTGCAGGAAAAATATGAAGAGTTACAGGTCTTTAATACACTGGCGGTAGGTCGTGAGTTAAAGATGATTGAATTGAAAAAAGAAATCAATCAGCTTTTAGTTGATCAGGGTTTAGTAGAAAAATATGTAGTGGATGAATCTTCATGAGCCGCATAATTCATATCAGTATGATTCTTGGTTTTATTGTACTAATCACTTTCTCCGTTAATTTAAATGCTTCTGACCCTTCTATTTTGGTCACTTCTTCAAGTGTTGAATTTAAAATTGGAGTGCTGGCCTATAAAGGTAAACTAGATGCTATAAATAAATGGAGTGCCCATGAAACACTTCTTAATAAAAAATTAGCACCTATAAAATTTAAAATCATTCCTCTCTCTTATAAAAATAATGAATTAACTCAAGCAGTTGCAAATCAGGAGGTCAATTTCGTAATAACAAACCCTGGTCACTATACAGAGCTGGAGTTAAATGGATATGTCTCTCTACTGGCTACGCGACGTTTATCCAGTACATCAGGAATACTGGATAATTTTGGTGGAACGGCTATCGCCCTTTCATCAAGGAAAGATATTAATCGCTATTCTGACCTTGGTGGAAAAGAAATACTTATACCTTCTAAATCGAGTCTGGGTGGGTGGCAAGTTCATTTACGTGAAGCTTTATCTCAAGGAATTGATTTACGTACTCAGGCAGAAATCATTGAATTAAAAAATCATAGAAAAGTTATTTTGTCGATTCTGAAGGGCAATGCTGACGTAGGGTTTATTCGTTCTGATCTTATAGAAGAATTAGCCAATCAGGGGGAATTAAAATTTAATCAGATAAAAATAATTAATCAAATTAACGAGAGTGATTACCCCTATCTATTAAGTACCCGCCTATATCCTGAGTGGCCTTTTGCAATGGTCAACGGAACTTCTCCTGATGTAGCCCATAAGGTATTAAAAGTATTACTGAACCTAAATAATGCTGACCCCGCAGCAAAGGCAGCCGGTATTTACGGATGGGGTATACCCGGAAAATATTCTCGTGTTAGAGAGCTATTTATGGAGGCCAGTCTTGGTCCCTATAAACCAAAACCAGTCACCCTGTTTTCAGTGGTCAATACATACCGGTATCAATTTCTTCTATCATTGATTATTTTCATATTGTTATTCTTTGGCTTTATAAAAAGTAACAAGATGAATAGCCTTCTACAGCAGGAAATAAAGAAGCAAAAGATAGCCGAATAGCGTCAACTGCAGTCATATAACACGCTCACCACCATTTTGAACAGTATGGATTCAATCGTCTACATAGCCGATATGGAAACCTATGAATTACTGTTTATCAATAAATATGGAATAGATATTTTCGGAGATGTTAAAGGAAAGACTTGCTGGAAAACACTTCAAAATGATCAAACGGGCCCTTGCGAGTTTTGTACTAATAAATTTCTGGTTTCTGCAAAAGGCAAACCTACAGGCATTTATACCTGGGAGCACCAAAATACTTCCAATAATAAATGGTATGAATGTCGAGATCAGGCAATTTACTGGTTTGATAATCACCTGGTTCTAATGGAAATTGCTACTGACATTACCCAGCGAAAATTGCAGGAAAAAGAACTGATATCACAGGCTGCTATCTGGAGCAGCCTAATGGCTTCTGTTCATGAGGGAATATTTGAAATAGATCAATCAGGTAACACTACTTTTTTCAATACTACCGCATTAAATTTATTGGGATATTCCAAAGAGTCAGCACTTAAAGGAAAGAGTATTCATGCCTTAATTCAACATAAATATGCCAATGGGAAACCTTATCCAGTTCAGTCCAGTCAAATCTTAAATGTGCTTAAAACCGGGAAGGATATATTTATTGACGAAGATATTTTCTGGCGCGCTGATGGTCAGGCAATCCCTGTCTCTTATCATGCGACCCCAGTTAATGAATCTACCGGTATAACGGGAGTAGTCATTACCTTTGAAGATATTTCAGAAAGGCTAAAAATTCGACAACAAGTTCAGGACAAAGTTCAAGAGCTGGAACAATTTAATAAATTAGCAATTGGGCGTGAAATAAAGATGATTGAATTAAAAAAAGATATTAACCGATTGTTAAAAGAGCAAGGAAAAGATAATAAATTTAACCTTGACGAATTATTATGATGAGCAAAAAAAATACGTCACTTTTATTCAACTTCTTGTTAATTACATTTTTGTTAGGGGGACTTTTTTTTCCCACAAAGAGTTTAGCTGAACATGTATTTGAGGAAGTATTCAATAAACATGGTGTTGTGATGCTGGTGATTGACCCCAGCAATGGACAGATAACCCGGGCAAACCCTGCCGCTAGTCAGTTTTATGGTTACCCTCAAAAACAGCTGGAACAGATGTCAATTCAGCAGATAAACACATTAACCCGGGAACAGGTTGCAGATGAGCGTAACCGCGCTAAAACCGAGCAACGAAATTATTTTATCTTCCGACATCGTCTGGCAAATGGCAGTACTCGTTCGGTCGAAGTTCACTCCTATCCGATTGACTTTGACGGCAAGACACTGCTTTTTTCTATCATTATTGATATCTCTGAAAAAACAGAACTTAAGGATGCAGTGATGCACAATCAGCAGCAACTGGAACAGACCATCCAACAGCAGACAGACAAAATTAATTTACAAAATGAGAAGAAACTAATCATTGTATCTTTAGGTAGTTCAATCCTGATGCTATTACTGGTTTTACTCTGGATTAGCCGAAATAGAACCCGTATTCTTAATATTGAGCTGGAGTCTCAGCAAAAAAGCCTCTCTGAAGTCAATGAACGTTTAACCCTGGCTGCCGAATCTGCCGATTTCAGTGTATGGGACTGGAACTTAGTGAGCAATGAATTGATGTGGGATAAAAAAGGCTTTGATTTACTAGGCCTTGATGAACAAAATTTTCAGCTTACCCCCGATAACTGGAAAAAATGTATACACCCTGAAGATTTAGATAATGTGCAAAATGCAATATCTTTAGCCATTAAAGGTGAACTCAATGAAATTGAATACCAGGTTATTCTACCATCGGGTTTAACCCGTGATATTAGATCTAAAGCAGTTTTAATTTCCGATAACAATGAACCTGTACGATTAACCGGTGTATCGTTTGATATTACCGACAAAAAAAAGGCCGAACAGGAAATTAAAGATAGCGAACAACGCTACAGAACCATCGTAGATACTATCGCTGAAATTGGTGAAGGTTTATTTATTGTAGATTCAAACTATCAGATACGTTACATGAACAAGGTGATGATTGACTGGTTTGGAGACCAGACGGGCAAGACTTGCTATCAGGCTGTAGCTGGCCTGGAAAATAAATGTCCCTACTGCAAACTGGATGAAATTATTTCAGATGGTATAACCACACATTATGTACCTACTACCGATGATGGACGTACTTTTGAAATAGTTGCCACGCCAATTTTAAATCTGGATGGAAGCACATCCAAAATGGAAGTTATTCGTGATATTACCAGTCGAAAAAATGCGGAGCTTCAATTAGAACAACGTATTCAGGAATTAACAGGTGCTCGCAAAGCTTCATTGAATATGATGCAGGATCTGAATACATCCCGCATGGAAGCAGAACAGGCTAACCAGTCAAAATCACAGTTTCTGGCTAACATGAGTCATGAAATTCGAACACCGTTAAACGCAGTAACTGGCATGAGTTACTTACTAAAGCAAACTCAGTTAACGGATAACCAAAATCAGTATGTCGATACAATTCACAATTCGATGACTCATGTAACGGGTATTATTGATGATTTGCTGGATTACTCTAAAGCTGAAGCAGGAAAACTTGAACTGGAATCCATAGCATTTGATCTTGACCACGTACTGGATAATTTAACTGAAATTACTCTGCAAAAAGCTGAAGTGAAAAATATTGAGTTATTGTTTGATATTCCATTACATATTCCACGAAATCTTATTGGCGACCCCACCCGGCTAGGACAGATACTCATTAATCTCACTGGAAATGCGGTTAAGTTCTGTGATAAAGGAGAAGTCGTTATTGCTATTTCTGTTGAGCAGACCCATCGCTCATCGGTTGAACTTATATTTTCAATCAGAGACTCAGGCATAGGCATGACTGAAACACAGATATCGCATTTGTTTGAAGCATTTAAACAGGCCGATAGTAGCATTACAAGACGCTATGGAGGTACCGGTCTGGGACTCACGATCTCTAAATACCTTATTAATTCGATGGGCGGAGACATCCACGTGACAAGTTCTCCGGATGAAGGCTCCATCTTTACTTTCAATGCAATATTTAAACTTCAATCTGAACAAAAGAACAAACTTTTTCATTTACCTGATCACCTGAAAAATCTTAAATTACTCATCGTGGATGACAATAGTACTTCTTGTGAAATACTGGCTTCAATACTCTCCTCGTTATCATTTGAATATGAAATCGTCAATTCTGGACAAGAGGCTATTGATAGCTTATTGCTGGCTAATCAATCTACTCAGTACAAAAATTATGATCTGGTCTTGCTGGACTGGATGATGCCCGACATGAATGGTGTTGAAACCGCTATAAAAATAAATCACGATTTAAAGCTGGATAAACCACCTATGATAATTATGGTGAGTGGGTATGATCGAGAAAAGGTCATGTCACAGGCCAGTTTAGCAGGTTTAAATGGTTATATTCATAAGCCGGTTAATGCTTCAGTACTTTTTGATGCCATGATGATGGCTTTAGGTGAAAACTTACCCAAAGCTTACCAGCGAGGTCAACTTAAAAATCAAACAGTATCAGCACATATTGATGGTGGTGGTCGTAGAATTTTAATTGTAGAAGACCAGCCCACAAACCGATTAATTGCAGTGGAAATACTGGTTCGAAATGGTTTTACTGTTGAATCGGTGGAAAACGGGGAACTGGCAGTAAAATTGATTAAAAAAGATCCTTCAGTCTTTGATTGTATTCTGATGGATTTACAAATGCCCGTAATGGACGGTTATGACGCAACTTTGAAAATTCGTCAATTTGTCTCTAAAGAAGATTTACCAATCATCGCTATGACGGCTCATGCATTTGAAGATGAGAAACAAAAGTGTTTTGATGCAGGTATGAATGCTCATATTTCTAAACCGATTGATATTGGACATTTATTAGCTGAACTATCCCAATGGTTAGATATAAAACCTCAGCAACCATTACAGGAAGATAATATAACCAATATACCATTAGTAATCAGAGGCATTGATATTAATGATGGTTTACAGAGAGTGATGGGAAACAGGCAGTTATACTTTAAATTGCTTGAAAAATTTCCTGAGCAGTATGATGAAATTCTCCAAAGTATTCACTATGCCATCAGTAAAAATGATATTGAAACAGCAGAAAAAGCCGCTCATACGCTGTCAGGTAGTGCAGCCAATCTTTCAATGAACCCGCTTCATGCAGCAGCAAAACATCTGCAAAATACATTAATTTCCAGGCAAAATCATACTGATGCTCTCGCACAGCTTGACCAGCAATTTTCTTTAGTGATTAATTCAATAACAGAGTTTCTGAAAAAACGTAATAGCATCAGTATTAACGGAGAAGATAAAAGCAAAGCTAATGTGCAGCTTCAACAAGTCACCATTAGTGACGACACACTTGCAAAATTACTGAACGAGCTGGCCACTATGCTGGATACTAATGACATGCGTGCCAGTCAAAAAATAAATGGTCTGCTTAAAGTTATCAACAATAAAGCAGATACCAAGATATTAACCGACATAAACAACCATATTGAACAACTTAATTTCTCATCAGCCCTGAAAAAAATTAAAGCATTTGCTCAAAGCAAAGATATCTCGCTGGCCAGTGGATAACAGCATGTCAAAGCCTTTTGAAAAACCAAGTATTTTAATCATCGATGATACACCAGACAGTATCACCATCCTCAATCAGATACTGCAACAGGAGTATCGTGTTCTTTTTGCATTAAATGGTTCAAAAGGTTTATCCATTGCCCGACAACAAAAACCAGACCTAATTCTACTGGATGTATCCATGCCTGAAATGGATGGTTACCAGGTATGTCGTGAGCTAAAGGCAAATCCTGACACCCGAGATATCCCTGTCATATTTGTCACTGCAAGAGATCAGGATGATGATCATGAAATGGGTTTTAGACTGGGTGCTGTTGATTACCTGACTAAACCGGTAAGACCTTCAACGGTAAAAGTTCGAGTTAAAAACCAGTTACAATTACGTCGTAGTGAAGAATTGATTTTACATCAGGCACTGTATGACAGCCTGACAAACTTGCCTAACCGAAGTTTAAGCATGGATAGATTACGCTATGCAATAACCAATGACAGCCGGGATCTCCTGAAAACAGCATTGTTATTCATTGATCTGGATAATTTTAAAAAAATAAATGATACATTGGGGCATGATGCAGGCGATCAGCTACTCAAAGAAACCGCAGCACGTTTAAATCGATGTGTACGCAGAGGAGACACAGTCGGTCGACTGGGTGGCGATGAGTTTATTATCATTTTGTCGGCTCTGGAGCATACGGTTGATGCCAAACTGGTCGCTGATAATATCATGCGACTGTTTGCAAAACCGGTAAAGATTTCCCATATGGAGTTGCTTATTACCGTTAGTATTGGCATTTCATTTTCTCCCGATGACAGTAGAGATTACAAACAGTTACTGGTTAATGCAGATACCGCTATGTATCAGTCCAAACAGTCTGGAAGAAATAATTATCATTTATTTAATGGTGAAATGAATCAGACAGTGATGCGTCGCATGACCCTGGAAAATCATTTACATCATGCTCTTGAAAAAAATGAGTTTTGTGTTTATTACCAACCACTCATAGAAACTACCTCCCGAAATATAATAGGTGCCGAAGCACTAATACGCTGGGATAACCCTCAATTGGGCAGAGTATCACCCGATGAATTTATCGGTATCGCTGAACAAATTGGCATCATCGAGCAGCTTGGTGTTTATGTATTACAACAAGCCTGTCATTTTTTTAAAGACTTAACCGGATCTGATGGTCAGCCATTAACTATTGCAGTTAATGTTTCACCACAACAATTCAGACAAAATCATTTACCTGACTTAGTGGATAATATTTTAAAAGAAACCGGTCTGGAACCAGAACAACTCGAACTGGAAGTTACTGAAGGTTTACTACTAGGTTCTCAAAGTAATATCAAAGATGCCTTATTGGCATTACGCCAACTGGGGGTACATTTTTCAATGGATGATTTTGGAACCGGATATTCTTCCCTGAGTTACCTACGTGAATTTCCATTTTCAATTATTAAAATTGATCGATCCTTTATTTCAGACCTGCAAAATAAACCTGAAGACCAAGTCTTAGTCACTGCGGCTATTGCCATGGCACATGCGTTAGATATGAAGGTTATTGCAGAAGGTGTTGAAACGGAATTTCAATTGCAATTTCTTAAGGAAAAGCAATGTGATATTTGCCAGGGTTATCTGTTTAGTAAACCCGTTGATGGTGATAATTTTAAACAGTTATTAACTCAGCAAGAAAAATAATTTCTTACCACTTCAGACTTGATTCTGTTAAAAAAACAATTTTTATTACAGAATAGTATTAATTGAAAATAATATAAAAAAACGAGTGTGACGGAAACAGGGGGATGCCCCGCCACACTCTTACATCATGCCATTACAGCATAAAACTTCCTAAGTGATATTCCGTGGTGCAAATGACATGCTACGGAACTCTGACTTGTACTTAGACTCACCAAGCTTCTTGATTTTGCCTACACCCATCTTGTAGTTGTAGTTACCACTTATCCAGTCAACTACCGCTGGCTGTAATGAGTTGGAAGGCTGGCTCATATCGATCATGTTGGCATATAACATGCCTTCTTTGACCACTGGAGTCACAATCGCAACGGCTGTTACAGCTGCTTTTGTTAATTCGATATGTCCATTTTTCATCAAACTTGAGAATTGGAAGTCATCACCTTTAACGCCCAGAATAGTATTTTTATGTCTAGCGACTCGATTTGAGTACATCATGACCTGATCACCAGATTCAATACCACGTTTGGCTGCATCATTTGGATGAATTTCCACCCAGTTTTCAGGCCAACGCTGAGTGACATAAGGACGTCTTTCCACATCGTCAAAACCTGACTGCCAGATTTCGTTGATACGGCCAGTCGAATACCAAAGCTCGTCATCCTTAGGAGATAACCACTCCCAGAAGTCAGAGAACAGGCTCCATGGATGTTTGTTGATGTTCACCTTACCAGTCTGACTGTTAAAGTGTGTCATCTTCTTATTCACCATGTTTGCGGCCTGAGCACCGTCACCACCTCCCATGCGAGCAATCTCTGCCTCGGTCATGGTTGTATCGTGCAGACGCTTGGTTCCACCTAACTCACCCGTTTCATAGTTATAGAAGGTTGGTCCCTGAATACCATCAGTACCCAGCTCTCTTAGCTTTTCATGCAGAGTTTTACCTTCTTTATGAGCTGCAACTTTAATCATGTGGTATGCCTTACGGTTTCCACGACTAAAGCGAGATGACTCCTCACAAACTTCGTTAGAGTTTTTCCAGTCGAAACCGTCAAAGCCCATACGTTTGGCAAGTTGTGCAATGATCCACCAATCTGGCTTTGCATCACCCGGTGCATCGTAGAACTTCTGATACAGACGAATACGACGCTCACCGTTTGCTCTTACAAAGTCTTCCTCACCCCAGGTTGCAGCAGGGAAAACGATATCAGCAAACTTGGCACCGATTGGATCACGCAGGTAGATATCCTGATTGATAACAACCATGCCGCCGGAATCAGCACGTTTTTTCAACGTATCGATAATAGCCTGCTTGTCATAATCACGTACCTGATGCGGGTTAGAAGTAACTTGCTCATGGAAAGCTTTTTCAAGACCCTGTGAACCACACATGGATTGAATCCAGGTAGTACCAATAACGTGTGCAAAACGGGTATGACCACTGACTAACCAACGATCAGTATCCAGTGCGCGCTTACGACGACCAGGTACTTTCTCAGGTGACTTGTTACGAGGGTATTTACCACCGCCAGTACCACCACGTTGGTGACCACCAAAACGACCAACCATTTGACCCGGACGACCACCTGCACCACAGATAGTAGCCAGTGAAGAGATTGCTTCAGTATTACCAGTATTATTAGACCAGTAAAAACCTTTCTCGATACCGATTGAAGTTTTAGGACGTCTGCCATTAACAGGCTTAGCCAGCATCTCTGCAGCTTTAGTCATGTCAGAAACTGGAATTCCAGCTTTTTCAGCAGCGTATCCAAGATCATACTCTTTACGACCCAGAACCCACTTCTTATAGCCTTCAAAACCATTAGTCTGGAACTTGCCCCAGGTAGTACGCCATTGCCATGGAGTATTACGAGTACCCTGTCCAAAACCTGAACTGGTTTCCCACTTATTGTTAACCCATTTTTTGATCCAGTCTGAATCTTCCCAGCCATTTCTCAAAATTTCAGCAGCAATTGCACCTAGAACCAGGTTATCAGTACCCGGATTCAACTGAATGTGCAAACCACCCATCTTCTTCACATACGCAACACCCGCAGTTTCACGAGGGTTCAGCATAATTACTTTCTGACCACCTTGTATGGCTGGCATTAGATGCTGAGTGAACAGGATAGTTTTTGTTTCGTATGGATCAGTACCACAGACCATCAATGTTTCGGCTGAGGCCCAATCATCATAACTCGGACCGAAGTTATCAAAACCTGCATCACGAAAACCCGGAGTAGATGTTACATCTGAAGGTGTATCGTGGAATGTAAAAGCAGCAGTATTGATATGACGACGTGCATACTTGGAAATTGCATAGGTATTTTCAACATACTGGTAAGAGTAAGTTTTTACCGAGTAGGCATTGGCACCGTGATCTTTAATAACATGGCGTCCAACTTCTGCAGCGATATCCAGTGCAAAATCCCAGGGTACAGGTTGTAAGGTACCGTGGATTCTAACCAACGGAGATTGCAAGCGGTCTCTTGTTGGTGTTTTAGGGTTGTAACATTTTTGCGCAATCAAACCACCACGCATTGATGAGTCACCGTTGGTATTAACTACCGTGGTATCTTTATCAGGCGTGATAACAACATTGTGTGGCATACCATTATGCATGATAACGTTATGCTGTGCAGGTGCCACCCAGTCCTGTAAAGGAGCTGATGGAAAATCAATGCCGAATGCATTTTGTGATGCTTTTTGACCACCGTTACCACTGCCCAGAGGCCAGCGATAAACTTTATAGCCACAAGCCACGATGCAGTAATCACAGGCTGTTGTTAAAACTTCAGCATGCTTTGGTGGCAAAGGCGCATTATCTTCAGGAATATAATATTTTGTAGACATGTCTTCTGCCTCCTACGATTTAAAATTAGATGTGCGACCGAAAACCAGTCCCAACATGCCAACAGCGTAGACATCATCGCCATCTACTTCAAGCAACACCTGTGGCAGACTTTCATAAGCCTGGCCAGACACGATAATGCCATGACGACGTACATCATACGTTGACAGGTGGAATGGACACTGGCCCAGAACACGCTGATCACCGACTACCTTGTAGCTGCCCTGCATCGGACCGCCCTGGTGAGTACAGAGATAACTGAAGGCAACAACATCTTTAGCCTTGCCTACACCACCACCAGCCTGAACACCAGCTTTTACCAGCATACACTGATTATTTCTGACACCTTCAGGGTAGCTGAAGTCAACTGGCTGGTTATCTTTTAACTGGCTCAGTTTAGCGATCTTCTTGCGAGGATAACCAACAACTTCTGCTTTAGAAGCAGCAGCCGCGCCTGGGAATAAAGATACACCAACGGTACTTACTGCTGTTGCTGCTCCACTGCTCATCAGGAAGCCGCGACGTGTCATCATGCACTTACCGTGTGCAGCTGACGTCTCTTTTTTATCTTTTACTTGAGTGCTCATTTTTTAGCCTCCATTAATTCAGCTTTTGTGAATAGTGGTGCGTAATCAGGTAACTCTGGTTTTTCAATTTCAATCTCATCACCTGAGAAAGCTTCCAGGAATGCCAACAGATCTTCTTTCTCATCGTCACTCAATCCCAAAGGTTTGATCAACTTACTCTTGTTTTGTGGGAATGAAGTGGTATTACCATCTTCATCAACACCGCCACGATTGTAGAAATCAACCACTTCTTCCATCGTGTAGAAAGCACCGTTATGCATATAAGGAGCGGTATAAGCTGTATACCTTAAATTAGGTGTACGAAATTTACCCTTATCCCACTTGTTTTTACTACGATAGTAGAAACCGGCATCATCTTTAATATGACGATACATGTCTTCAGTCACACCTTTTGCATATTGCTCAAAGCGGAAAGTAATCTGTGCCATTCCATCTTCGTCCCAACGACCTGCTGTCGGAACACCAATGTTATAATAACGTTCATCTGTTGCCAGAGGTCCGTTATGACATTCGATACAGTTAGCTTTTCCGTTGAATAACTTCATGCCTTTCTTTTGCTGATCACTTAGTGCTGACTTATCGCCTTTCAGATAAGCATCTAAAGGAGTGTTATCAGAAATCAGAGTCGTTTCAAAAGAAGCCATTGCACGCCAAACGTTTCGAATTAGCGGCCATTCATCACCGAATACATCTTTAAAACGTTTTTTGTATTCAGGAATCAACGCTAAACGTACTTCCATTAGATCGTCTTCACCGTTACCAGCAACACCACCTTTGGCTGCAGAACGAGCCTGGTTCATACCGGATGAAGCGCCACCAGCCCAGAATTGCTTTTTCATGTACTGGGAGTTAACAACGGTCTGACTGTTACGCCAGTGAACGGTACCAGGATATCCACGAGAGAAATCCTCAGCCCATGCCCAACCCTGTGCAGGATCATGACAACTCGCACATGAAACAGAAGCATCTCCACCTATACGAGGATCGAAGAACAGGATTTTTCCAAGCTCAATCTTCTCAGGGGTATTTTTGTTATCCATCACCTCAGGAATAGGAGGTAAAGGCGCTAGAGGAGGATTGACTTCTCCACCCATGCCCTTGGACACAATTTTCATTTCAGCTGCAGCAGAACCACAAACTAAAGTGACGGCAATTGCAATAGAAGCTAATGCCGATTTTTTTAATAATGAATTTTTCATTTCAAATCTCCTCGACTTAGTTTCTAACTTTACGCCAGTTGGCTATAGGCGCATATTCAGCTGGATAAGCCTGATCCCATACGAACTCTTGACCTTCAAGTCTGTCACCTGACAAAGCTTTCAGGAATGAAACCAGATCTTTCTGCTCTTTACTGCTCAGATTGAGAGGCTTCATCAACTCGCTTTTATGAGAATCCTGACCGCCGCCTTCATTATAGAAGTCAACAACATCTTCAAGAGTCTTAATCATGCCATTATGCATGTAAGGAGCAGTGTAGCTAAGTTCACGTAAACTAGGTGTCATGAATTTACCCATGTCTGAACCATCAGCCTTATGTGTTTGAATATGAGCACCAGGATCACGCTTTTGAGCGTAAAGGTTTTCTATACCCAGAAATAAGCCCCAGGCCAGAAATGCCTGATGACGCATTGGGTCAAGAAACACATCAAAGTTTTCGGGAACACCCGTGTTATGGGCTTTGTCATCATTGAAGTTGGCGCCATTATGACAAGCAGTACAACCACCTTTTCCTTCAAATACTTTTTGACCACGTTTAGCTGAACGAGACATTTTACCCGTATCAAAAGGTGCACCACGTGAAGTCAGTGTTTTCATAAATTCAGGAATTGCTTTACGGATGCTTCCATTAGAAGGCTCACCATAACCCGCTTCCTTGAACATACGAACATACTCAGGATCCTGCTTGGTACGTTCCTGCATGATGCGCATATCCATATTCATGGTGTAATCCTCTGTGATCATCTCACGAGTAGCATCATTTAAATTAGTACCGATACGACCATCATGCATCCATGTTTTCTTATGAGACACATTGATTAATGACGGTGAATTCCTGAAATGCTTGTTTCCGGGATAACCGGGAGATAACGCATCAGGATGACTAAAGCCATGTTCCGGATCATGACAGGTAGAACAGGATATGCCCGCATCACCTGAAATCCGCTTGTCAAAGAATAAACGCTTACCCAGTTCTGCCTTCAGCAAATCTGTTTTCAGCTTGGGAAGTGGTCCTATATCAGTGTCTGCAGCAAGACCTGTCGTTGCAACTATTGCAAGACTCAGCCCGGTTACAGCCATCATCAATCGGCCACGCTTGATGAGCTTTTGACTCATAATGCTTACCTCCGTTAATTAGTAGACTCTGCAAAAACACAGAGAGTTAGTTTTAAGCAACGGTACTAATGCATTATTCAGGCCAATACTAACAAACCTCTTGCAACTCCTTATTTATCAATCACTTAAAGAAGTTATTAGATATATTATTTATATACACAAGGTGTATAAACCTTTCAATTTCTAACGGTATTAAAATCTATATAGATCATTTCTTTCAATTTCATTTTAATAACCATTGTTACGTGAAAATTTTATATATTCAGGATCAGAATTATCTCCGTTTAAAAGCAGGGAAACTCCCAATTTGAATGATATATATTAAACTGTTTTAAAACAGCGTTCTGATACAATCAGCAGCATTAAATCACTATAGTTTATCCCCTTGGATCTCAACTCAATACATCTGGCCAATATCTGGTTGTGGGCAAACTGGCTTTACTGGCCTATTCTATTATGGGCAATCTACCGGGCACCCTGGTCAATTTTATTACAGAAAGATTCCAGCAACATCCTGTTTGCAAGCTGCGCTGTTTTATTTGTACTCTGGCATCTAAAAATAAATATTGAGGATGGCCTCAGCATTCATTTACTCGGTTCCACTATTTTGACATTAATGTTTCGCTGGCAAGTGGCCATTATAGCCAACGCGATCATCGTGCTTGGAATAACCCTCACTTCGATGGCAGATTTTCAGGCATTTGCTATGAATGGCTTACTCATGGGTATCATTCCTATTGGTATTAGTCATATTGTCTGGCGGATAAACGAGCGTTTTTTGCCGGCCAATTATTTTGTATACATTTTCTTCGCAGCATTTCTCGCCGCAGGAATTTCCATTCTAACATCCGGTTATATTTCTTATAGATTACTGAGTCTGTTGCCCAATTTATTAATAGAAGAAACATTAGAACAATACCTGCTGATATTTATTCCGATAATGTACCCAGAAGCCTTTATAACAGGAGCCGTCATTTCGGTATTTGTCATTTATAAACCCGAGTGGATAGCCACTTTCGATGATCACCGGTACCTGAAAAATATGTAGTGTGGCACCCCCTTATTTCTTGTATTTTTCTACGGAACTTAAAATGCCACGTAAAATATTAACTTCATTTTTACTGGGTTCTGCACGCTGATAAAGTCGGCGTAATCGCTTCATCATTTGCCGGGGATTATCCTCATTTAAAAATTCGGTACTAATCAATACCTGCTCAAGGTGTGAAAAATATCCTTCAAGCTCTGCACTATCAGCCACAGGCTCAGCAATGTTTACAGACTCGGTACCACCCGCTTCAAGCATATTTTTATAGATTTCATAACTAATCACCTGAATAGCCGACGCAACATTCAGTGAGCTAAAATCCGGATTTGTAGGAATAGTAACGGTGTAATTACAATGTTTAAGCTCTTCATTGGTCAAACCAGCATGTTCACGACCAAATACAATGGCCACTTTTTCATCATCAGGTAAACCAGCCACTTTAACAGCCAGAGATTCAGGTGTTAATTCAGGCCAGGCCAAAGAACGTAAACGAGCACTGGTCCCCACCACTAACTGACAGTCTGATACAGCTTCAGGCAAGGTATCAACCACCACCCGTTCATCCAGAATATTATTAGCACCGGATCCACGCGAGTAAGCTCTTTCTCCAATTGGACATTTTGGGTTTACCAACACCAATTGAGAGAGTTCCATATTTTTCAAAGCCCTTGCCGCCGCACCAATATTTCCAGGATGTGTGGTTTCAACCATGACGATCTTTATATTGTGTAATTTCATTCAAACCTGCTCTTAAATTAGGACTTAAATTTACCACGAAGGACACGAAGGACACGAAGAATTTATTTATACAAATAATCTATGCCGATTATGAAGTTTCAGAACTCACCAGCCATTTGATATTAATTGTAATTAACTTTAATAGCTCTTCGTACCCTTCGTGTTCTTCGTGGTGAATATCTTTTCCTCTTTAAACCTACCGCTATCATCTTTTCTCTTTATTAAAATGCCAGTTTTGATAGACTGCGCGGCTCTTTCATCTCTCCGCCAGGTTAACTCTAATGCAACCCATGCTAAATATTGCAATTCGTGCTGCCCATGCAGCGGGTGATTACATTTCGCGTCAGGTTAACAACATCCCTAATCTTGAGATAGAATCGAAAGATACCAATGATTTTGTCACCCAGGTTGATCGCAATGCCGAGCATAAAATCATCGAAACATTGTTGAAGGCTTATCCTGATCACAGCATTCTGGCTGAAGAATCAGGAGCTCAGGGCGATAGTGAATACCAGTGGATTATTGATCCACTCGATGGCACGACAAATTTCTTACACGGATTCCCTCACTTTGCAGTTTCTATTGCCCTCGCTCATAAAGGAAGGCTAGAGCAGGCTGTAATCTACGACCCGATGAAACAGGAGCTCTTCAGCGCCAGTCGAGGAGATGGTGCAACATTGAATAACCGACGAATTCGAGTCACCAAACCCGTCAACATAAAAGGCGCGTTACTAGGTACTGGTTTTCCTTTTAAACAAAAACAGCATTTACCGGCTTTTCAATCGATGTTTGCTGACTTCTTTGGTCAGGCTGGCGATATCAGACGTGCGGGCTCTGCTGCTCTTGACCTGGCCTACGTGGCTGCAGGTCGCCTGGATGCTTTCTGGGAAATTGGCCTGCAACCCTGGGATATGGCAGCAGGCTCTTTAATCATTCGTGAAGCCGGAGGTCTGGTGGGTGATTTTAGCGGTAATGAAAATTTTCTAGAGACGGGTAATATTGTTGCTGGCAACCCAAAAATATTTGCCGACCTAACACGTAAACTCCAACCTCACCTGACAGAGTCCATTAAAGCCTGATTTGAGGGTTAATTGATCTAAGTCAAACCCAAATAAATTTTATAGGTAACTTGACTTAAATCATAAAAAATCCCTTTTTCTAGCCCTATTTAGCCCCTCCTTATTCAAGTGGTATAAACCTTTCAGCATCCATATATTACTTAAGTAATATAAATAAATCTGACTTATGACGCCACAAGATAAAACGTGTTGAATTCTCCGTTAAAAGGGATATTCTACCTCGCGTTTAGTAATGCTAGAGCTGAGTTTTACGCTTAATTCAGCGTTACACAACAGTTATTGAAAGTTGAAATAATCCTGTTTCAAGTATCGATATTTATTACTGCAGTAATAAAAACTATTAGGAGATAATTAATGCCTACATTTGTACGTACCGAAAAGTGCGATGGTTGTAAGGGTCAAGATAAGACTGCTTGCATGTACATCTGCCCTCACGATTTAATGAAGCTTGATATGGACGGTTCTGATACCGGTCATGCCATGAAAGCTTATAACCAGGAGCCTGAGCAGTGCTGGGAATGTTATTCCTGCGTTAAGATCTGTCCTCAGAATGCTATCGAATGTCGTCACTATGCTGACGTTGTACCTCTTGGCGGATCTGTTCAGCCATTACGTGGTACCGATTCAATTATGTGGACTATCAAGTTCCGTAACGGAACTATGAAGCGTTTCAAATTCCCAATCCGTACTACTGCTGAAGGTTCTATCGAACCATATGCTGGCAAGCCAGAAGCAGATATGTCGAAGATTGAAGAGAATCGTTTCTTCTGCACACATAATGGTTACCGTGAAGGTAATCCTGATGAATTAATTAACCTATAACCTGAGGAATATAATTATGGCAGGTGAATTTGGAAATCCAGTAGTTGTCGAAGAAACAGTCGACATTCTGATGATTGGTGGCGGAATGGCCAACTGTGGTGCTGCATTTGAAATTATGCAGTGGGCAAAAGGTACCGACCTTAAAATTAAACTAGTTGATAAAGCAGCTATGGATCGTTCTGGTGCTGTTGCACAGGGTCTGTCTGCAATCAACACTTACATTGGTGATGAGCAAGATCCAGCTGATTATGCACGTATGGTTTCTAACGACCTTATGGGTATTACACGTGACGATCTGGCATACGACTTAGGTCGTCATGTTGACGAATCTGTGCATCTGTTTGAAGAATGGGGACTGCCTATTTGGAAAACTGACGAGAACGGAGAGCGTTTCGACGGTTCTAAAGGTATGGCTCCATTAGCAGACGGCGGAAAGCCTGTACGTTCTGGTAAATGGCAGATCATGATCAACGGTGAGTCTTACAAGTGGATCGTTGCAGAAGCTGCAAAGAAATCACTGGGTATCGAGAACATCGAAGAGCGTATCTTCATCGTTAAACTGATTAACGACAAGAACGATCCTTCACGTATCGCTGGTGCGGTAGGTTTCTCAACTCGTGAAAACAAAATCGTTGTATACACTGCTAAAGCTATTCTGTTAGCGGCTGGTGGTTGTGTAAACATCTTCCGTCCTCGTTCAGTTGGTGAGGGAACAGGTCGTGCATGGTATCCAGTATGGAACGCAGGTTCTACATACTCAATGGCTGCTGAAGCAGGCGCTGAGTTAACACTGATGGAAAATCGCTTCGTACCTACTCGTTTTAAAGACGGTTACGGTCCTGTTGGCGCATGGTTCTTACTGTTCAAAGCTAAAGCAACTAACGCTTTCGGCGAAGTTTACATGGACAAGAACAAAGACATGCTGAATGACTATCCTCCTTATGGTCAGGCTGCTGTTCCTGCTTCTTGCTTACGTAACCACTTAATGCTGAAAGAAATGAAAGACGGTAACGGTCCTATCTATATGGATACTGTTACAGCTCTTGCCAATTTGCGCGAAACTTTGTCTCCACGTGAAGTAAAGCATCTTGAAGCTGAAGCATGGGAAGATTTCCTTGATATGTGTGTTGGCCAATGTGGCGTATGGGTTGGTGAGAACATCGAGCCTGAGAAGAAGAACTCAGAATTGATGCCTACTGAACCTTACCTGTTAGGTTCTCACTCTGGTTGTTGTGGTATCTGGACTTCAGGTCCTACTGATGTTGGCGCGCCAACTACAGAAACTGAAGAAGGCGTACCTTCTCACCTTCCTTCTGGTTGGAACTGGGGCTACCGTGGTATGACTACGGTTAGTGGTCTGTTCACAGCTGGTGACGGTGTTGGTGCTTCTGGACACAAATTCTCTTCAGGTTCTCATGCTGAAGGACGTATGTGTGCTAAGTCTATGGTTAAGTACTGCCTGGATAACGCTGATTTCACTCCTGAACTGGATACAGACGTTGATACACTGGTTGATGCTATCTACCAGCCAGTTAAAACTTTCCTTGAGTTCAAAGATTACACAACTGCAATCGACGTTAATCCTAACTACATCACTCCTAAGATGCTTCAGTTCCGTTTACAGAAGATCATGGACGAGTATGTAGCGGGTGTTGCAACTTACTACACAACTAACGCAGAAATGCTGAAAGTTGCTGGTGAGAAGCTAGACATGCTGAAAGAAGACGCTATGAAGATGCGTGCTAAAGACCTTCACGAATTACTTCGTGCATGGGAAAATTATCACAGAATCTTAACTGCTGAAGCTCACATGAAGCACATCGAATTCCGTCAGGAATCTCGTTACCCTGGTTTCTACTATCGTGCAGACAAGAACTTTGTCGACGAAGAAAACTGGCATTGCTTCGTTAACTCTATTTATGACAAAGAAACTGGTAAGTGGACATGCTTCAAGCGTGCACACGTTGATCTAGTCGACAAGTCTAAGCTGTTCAAGTAAGCAATTACTTTTTGTACAGGATGTACTTATGACCTGAAGGCCATGGATGGCCGAGAAGGTTGAGCTATAGAGTTCAAAAGCCCGGACATCGAAAGATGTTCGGGCTTTTTTTTGTCTTAGAATTTAATATTGACCCCTTTTAAGTTTCACTGATAAATATTAACTTACAATATATTAGTTACTTATGATGCTTATTTGACAAAATACTTTAAGTTAAATACTCTTAATAGCGAATTGGTTGTAGTTCTTAATTGGTTTCCGATTTACCTGGTTGAATTAAAATTAAATATATTGGAGATAATCTCATGAAAATTACAACTTTAGCTTTAGCACTTTCTTTATCCACTCTTTCAGTAACCACCTTAAATGCGAGTCAGATTCAGCTTGAAACAGGTTTTGATAAGAACTTAGCTTTTAGTGACAGCCTAATATTGACAGATCTTAGAGATACCGGTGAAAAAGCTATACTGGTTGCAGGGGGAAGTGACGGTCAGGACGGTAGTGGTTCCGGAGTTTTTGGTTTAGACAGCTGGTGGGGACTGTTATTTGGTAATGCATAGCTTTCTACTCTTGAAAGCCCTACCCTGTATAAATCAAATTAACTTTTAAACCCACATAATTTAAGCCAGCCATTAACTATGTGATGGCTGGCTTCTTTATCATTAAATTAAGTATTTACAGAAGCTAAACATTCTTCTAAAGTCACTATTAATTAAATTCTCACGGTATGAGACGGTGAATAGTAAAATTTTAGAACTTGAAAAGCAGCTTAAAAATTCAAGTGGTACTCAAAAAATTGATCTTCTGAATGATTTAGCCTTCAAAATCATCAGTCTGGATCAGGCAAAAGCCAGGCGATATTTCAAGCTTGCAAAAAAACTCTCCACTACTAGCCAATATCAAAAACATCATTACGACAAAGGTTTAGCCTTTTCTCTAAAAGGGCTTGCTCTTTATTACGAAAAATATAATGAATATGCTAAAACCAGCTCTTTATTATACGAATCCACCGTGCTTTTTAATAAACTTCACCTACAGGATGAACTATCCAATATATATATTCATTTGGGTGTCAATCATTCACGCATGGGAAATCTGCCTGAATGTTTGAACTGTTATCTGGAAGCTATCAAAGTAGCTCACCCTATAAATAATATAAAGTCAGAAGCCAATGCTTACATCAATATGGGAGTTGTGTACTTTCGAAGCGGTAACTACAAAGAGGCACAATCCTGCTATGACAAAAGCCTAAATCTATTTAAACAACTAAATGTCTACCCAGGTATCGTCGCATCACACCTTAATATTGCAAATGTTTATATTGAACTACATGATTACAATAAAGCATCTGAGTCATCAAATCAGGCCTTTGACATTATTAAGGAGAATAATGAGTGCGAATACAGCGCTTTCTCATATATTGTAAAAGGAAAAATCTACCTTAATACACACAAATATGAGCAAGCTCATGAATGTTTTAGTGAAGCATTTAAACTAGCTGACAAATTAAACTTCACATACGATAAAGTACAGTCTCTCATTCAACTCAGTTATTTGTATCAGTATCAAAGTGATAGCAAAAAGGAATATGCGACTCTTCAGAAAACGATCAGTATCGCAGAAGAAATTAATAATTATGAGGCCCAACATAGATGTCATGAACGTTTAGCACAGCTCAATGAAAGTAAAGGTGATTACAAAAAGGCGCTAAAACACTACAAGTTATTTCAACGCATTAAAGAAGATTTTCATAGCGAGCAAGCTGATGAAAGACTTAAAACATTGCAAGTCACTCACGAAGCTGAAGTTTTAAAACAGGAAGCTGAACTGCAACGTATAAAAAATAATGAGCTTGCAAAAGCTAAAGAAGCAGCCGAAACAGCTAACAAGGCCAAGTCAGTTTTCCTGGCCAACATGTCACATGAGTTACGCACTCCTATGAACTCCATACTAGGTTTCACACAACTCTTAACCATGTACAGTTTACCTGCCGAAAAACAAAAAGAATACATCAGAATAATTCAGGAAAGCAGTGAGTTTTTACTAGTCTTAATTAATAATATTCTTGATCTGTCAAAAATAGAAGCTGACCGGGTTTCTCTCAATGAATCAGATTTTGATATAAACTATCTATTCAGAACATTAGTTGAAATGCTACACCCTAAAGCTCAATCTAAGGATCTTGAATTTATAATCAATATAGACCCTGACATACCTGCAATCATTCACGCTGATGAAATCAAGTTAAAACAAATATTGATAAATTTACTCAGTAATGCAATTAAATTCACTGTAAAAGGAACTGTTTCACTGTCAATTAAATTATCAAAAAGTTCTTTAAAATTTGAAGTAAGTGATACAGGCATTGGAATTAATGCAGAAGACTTACCCAAATTATTTACCCCATTCAACCAAACCACTTCCGGGAAACTTATCCAGGAGGGCACTGGGTTAGGCTTAACAATTAGTAAGAAATTTATCAACATAATGGGGGGTGAAATATCAGTAAACAGTATTGTTGATAAAGGAACTACTATCAGATTCACATTGCCCTTCAGAGCTATTGCAGAAAAAAATATTTTATCTGGAAATCATAAAGTTCCGATTACAGGTTTATTTGATACAGTAGATACAAAAACAATTTTAATAGTTGATGATAGCCTGCATAACAGAAAACTACTGGAAGAATTATTGAAACCAATTGGTTTTAGAATTATATCTGCAGATGATGGTCAAAATGCAGTTTATCAATTCAAAAAATATAAACCTGACTGCATTTTAATGGATATTCATTTACCAACCATGGATGGAAATGAAGCTTTAAAAATTATAAGAACTTATGAACAAGGTCGTAACATTCCCATAATAGCGCTCACTGCCAGTGCATTCGAAGAAGTAAAACAGAATGCTTTAAAAGATGGTTTTGATGATTTCCTGACCAAACCTATTAACAATAATGAATTACTATCGATTATATCTAAACATATGGGCATCAAATACCGCTATGCTTTACATTAAATGACAGGCTCTTCGAATTCTCTTTTAATTTTTTTGATTTCTTCTATATTTTGAATAAAGAGATCAACCAGAACCGGATCAAAATTGAGTCCACGTTGATCTTTTATATATGTTACAGCATCATCAATTGGCCAGCTTTTTTTATAGGCTCGCTCAGAAGTTAGTGCATCAAAAACATCAGCCAATGCAGCTATGCGTCCAATAAGGGGAATTTCCTCTCCTTTCAGTGAATTTGGGTAGCCTTGCCCATTCCATTTTTCATGATGCGTTAAAGCTATTTTATGCGCCATCATCATCAAATCAGAACTATCACCTGACAGAATATCAGCCCCTATCTGAACATGTGTTTTCATGATTTCAAATTCATCTAAATCAAGTTTACCCGGTTTTAACAAGATATGGTCCGGTATACCTATTTTTCCAATATCATGCATGGGTACAGCATGTAACATTAGTTCACATTGAGAGTCATCTACACCCACTGCTTTAGCAAGAAGCACTGCAATTTTACTCATACGGACAATGTGTAAACCCGTTTCGTTATCTCGATATTCAGCAGCACGGCCTAACTGTCGGACAACTTTCAACCTGGTATCATGAATTGCTTGCGTCCTTTCTCTTACCCTTTGTTCCAGAATTTCATTCTGGTTTAGCATGTATTTATGCGCCATTTGAACTTCAAGCAAGTTCTGAACCCGTAGCAGAAATTCATTCACATTAAACGGTTTGGTTACATAATCACGTGCACCACTTTCCAGAGCTCTAAGCATGGTATCCTGCATATGTTGAGCCGTTAAAATCAAAATGGGCGGTATTTCTATATTTTCATTTTGTTTAAGTTTTTCCATCACAGCGAACCCATCCAGAGCCGGCATATTAATATCCAGAACAATCAAATCAAAATTATCTGATTCAAAAAGTTGTACCACTTTTTCAGGTTCCTGAGTAGTAGTCACATGTTTATAACCATTGAGACTTAGCGTTTCATTAATTAAAGCTAAATTGTGTAATTCATCGTCGACAACCAGAATTTTTGCACTTTTAATATCTAAATACATTTCAATTTCAGTAATACTCACAATTATTCCCAGTGTATTTAAGCCAGCTATTTTTTAAGAGTTTAAATACAGGAGAACAAATGGTAAAGCAGATTATTTCAGATTAATTGAAATATTTTCACGCTATAAATCAACCATAAAATCAATACATAGCTTTAGAAATTTACTCAATAGCTGAATGAGAATAATTAGTATATAATTATTCGCTTATTTTTGATTTTATGAGCACGGCATGAGCGACGATACAGAAAAGTTTGATTTACCCTTTGATAGCCCGGTTGAACCTCTTCGACTTGAAGCTAATGACACGCTTAAATTTCGTTGTCACAAAGGCGTTTCTTGCTGGAACGCCTGCTGCGCACAGGCCAATGTCACACTGACACCGTACGATATTATTCGCCTAAAGCAACATCTGGGCACTACCACAACAGATGTACTGGCAAAACATAGTGTACCTTTTGAACTTGATCAGGGTGGTATGCCCGGTATCAAGTTACGCACAACAGATTCAGGTGCCTGTCTGTTCATGACCGATGAAGGCTGTTCTGTTTATGAAAATAGACCCACTGCCTGTCGTTATTACCCTTCCGGTTTAATGTCAATGCGTGCTATTGATAAAAATGTCGATGAGCGTTCTTTCCTGTTAATCAAAGAAGATCATTGTAAAGGCCATGACGAAGACCAGACTCAAACCGTACAGGAGTATCGTGAAAAACAGGGAGTCATCGAATATGACGACTATAACCGCGAATGGTATGTCATCGTTCTAAAGAAACGTTCAACCGGTCCTGCTATTGGCAAACCTTCAGAAATGAGCCTGCAACTATTCTTTATGGCCAGTTACGATATGGATCGTTTTCGTCGTTTTGTCATCAGCGATAGTTTCCGTAAAACCTATCAACTTGGGGAAGCCTTCTATGAAGCGGTAGGCAATGATGACATTGCCCTCATGCAGTTTGGTTTTAAATTAATGCGCCAGGTACTCTACGGTGAGCTAAGCATTCCAGAAGTTGAAGGCGCATGGGAAAAACGCATGGAAGAGCGTGATGAAATTCTTAAAATGCGTAGAGAAATTGAAGTCATGGAATTTGATAAACAGAAAGAAGAGGAACTTGCTGCTGCAGTATTGGGCGATGCTGATAAGTGTTCTGATAACTAAACATCAGTATGAGCAAAGCAGTTACCGTTGCCATCATTTCAGATACGCATGCTTTTTTGCATCCTGAAATAGACCTGTTGGTTCAGCAATGCGATATCGCCATTCATGCCGGCGATATTTGTAATGCAGAAACTTTAAATGCCCTTAAACCTAAAACAGGTCAGGTTGTGGCAGTGACAGGCAACAATGATCATGAACGCGGCTGGCCTGCAGACCAGGCTAATATTGTTAACAATATTCCTCGCATAGCCAGTTTGAAGCTACCAGGCGGCCTGGTAAAGATAGAACACGGGCATGTGCATGATATGCATTGCCCGGAACATGAAGACTTACGCAGTGCTCATCCTGAAGCTCGACTGGTCGTGTATGGGCATACTCACCGCAAAGTCATCGATGATTTCAGAAGACCCTGGGTGGTTAACCCAGGTGCTGCCGGAGCAACCCGTACTCGAGGCGGTGCTTCCTGTCTGGTTCTCACTGCTAGTGAAGCTTTATGGAAACTGGACAGTTACCGCTTCGAAGAGAGTAATGTCACACTCACGGCCGCTTCAGCAGCTTAAGTATTAATCATCATCTGGCTCTTCTTCACCTTCCAGTTCTATTTCATCGACCTGTAAAACGCCGTTTTCCATAATGCCTTCTACTTCAACCTGAACACCTACTTTAAGCTGTTCCAGAACTTCGGATGAAGCCACACCCGAATCAAGGAAAACGGGTATTCCATTGATAGAAAAATATGTGGTTGAGGTAAATGAGGTAATAACCCCTTCCAGACTCAAGTGCCCATCTGAATTTTCAATCTCATCACGCTCATCATCTTCACCCTCAATCTCAGTGGCGATAATAGTTCCATCCGATTGATATTCACCTTCAACCTCTACAAATAGGCCATCGATCAAAACATCAATGTCTTCCAGATCGTTAGGCCCTATCTGAGTGATATCAATAGTAAAACCATTCATGATGAAAAAAGTTTCTTCCAGGTCTTCAATCACACCATGTAATTCAACTTCATTAGTACCATCTGATAGCGTACCCTTTTTTTCCACATGGGTGGCAACGATACTGCTAGTAATAAGATCAACATATCCGCTCACTTCTACCACATCACCCTGTGTAATATTTTCAAAACCAAAGACAGTATTATCCTCATTTTTAAAGCGGGTAGTTAAAGCATTTATGGTGACGTTCAGCCCAAGCACACTAAAATTTTTCAGATTATTATCATCGTCTGATAATGTTGGAATATCTGTAATAGGACCTTCAACAGCATCATCATAAACAACTGAAGTCGCCACACCCGTGCCATCATCATATGTGGTAGCATTTAACTGAACCACCATGCCTATCTCAAGGTTACTCTGTCCTTCCTGTCCGTTAAATGAAGTGCCATCCACATCGAAACTGGCCTCATCTATATCATACTTAACGCCATTAACTATGATGCTTCCAAACCCGGTAATTGCACCCACGACTATGCCAGTACCACTGATGCCCGCAGCAATAATACTTTCAACTCCACAAGATAATACTGAAAGACTTAAAACCGAAATTAATAAAACTTGCCTGATCTTGCTTAAAAATAAATTCATCAGGATTACTCCTCTTCAGAGTTTGCTTTTTTCTGAGTAAAGTAGATTCCTATACTCACTGGACAGCTATCATGTTCATTATCAGACTCATTTTCAGAAAAAGCTGCATCGATATCTTCCAGCAATTGCTGGGCCTTTTTATTAATACGTTGTTTAATCTTTGGTAATGCATCAATTTTGACCTGCGTGTTAGATGCTTTACGTTGAAACCATGCATCTTCAGGTTGTTTAACATTAATGTTGTGGTCAATAGTTTGAATTAATTCAGCCGTATCAATACCAAGTATATTCAACTTTTTATCAGAGTCACTTGTGGGTAAATAATTCAAATTGATCAACTGAATATTACCATTATCAATCACTTTAATATTTCCACTGTCGATAAGTGCATTCAACATGGCGACAACCGGCATATCGCCACTGTAACGTTTCACCAGACTTCCAAATGAACCCTTTTTACCTTCCAGTAACAAATCTCTAGGTTCATGGTCTGAATCCAGAAACTCTTCATCATGCTGCCAGCCGGCAATAACACGAACTATTCGATTAAATTTTCGTAAAGAGTTATCGGTATTAATTAACAGCGATTCTTTCAGCCGTTTAACTTCCTTACGGTTAATACCGGTCAGAATAGATACATTTGAGACAGTTTGCTTTTGCCCCTGGCGTCGTGCTTCTTCAAAGCCTGTATCGACATATACTTTACGTGCAATATCAGCAAACTGAGCGTAGGCTATCCCATTGCGCAGCAAAACTTTGGTTAAAGGTTTTAAAATTCGAATTATAGTTGTTTGTATAACTTCAGAGACTAAGCTCATTCCGCACCCGATAAGTTCTCATAAATAAATTCATTTTAGTCAATTTCAATAATGAAAATGTTTACACAGTTCACACTTTTGGGAATATATTCCCTTTGCATTCATTGTCAAGCTGAATTGTCTTTAGTTCATTACTGAATAAACTTAAATTATCTTTATTCTAATAATGAATCGATTGTGTCAATGATTGAAGGCGCATCCCATTTTAGAGCACCTCGGTAGGCATATTGAATCTGGCCATTCTTATCCAGAAGAAAATTTGAGGGGTAGGCATATACCTTCCAGTCACGTACAGCGACACCATCAGAATCCAGGTAAATATCAAAATTTACAGGTATGGATTTTAAAAATTCACTGATGTCTTCAGCTGACTCTCCAATATTCACAGCGACCACTTTGAAAGGCTTGCCTTCCATATGTTCAACCAGGCGAGATAACGATGGTATTTCTTCAACACATGGGCCACACCAGGTCGCCCAGAAATTGACCAAAACCACACTTCCTTCTAAGTCTTTTAACGTTGACATCTGGTTTTGTAAATTGTTTAACGCAAGAGAGGGAGCAGTTTTGTCACCTTTAAAGGGATGCAGCCTTGGCATTCTGGAAGAACGGCTTTTAACATCGCTATTTGCATCGTCAGCTGCAAAGTGAGTATTTAATTTTGCAGCATCAGAAAACCTTAATAAATTAACAGCTTCATCAAGAATTTGTGGCAATTGTTCACGGCTAGCAATATCCCGTTCAGTCAGATCTTCATCAGGACGCATATAAAAACCAGCCTGAGTCTCTCGCAAAACATGCATGTAAACAGGACTACCCCCATTTTGTAACTGATTGGAGATTTCGACACTACGAGCAAATTTAGTACCGTATTGAGGTTGCAACATATAAACAGGTAAATTACTAAATGATGCTATTTCCTCATATTCTGCATCCTGCCCCATTTCGGTTCTGCCTTTTATCAGGTAGGGGGAAAAAATCAACAACCCCTTTAAAATATCGGACTCTTTATTCAGCTTTTGATAAAGGTATGTGGTTTTTAAACTGAGTAAAACGCCACGACTGGAACTGATCACAAATATTTCTTCGAATCCTTGCTGTTTAGCCTTGTCGATTAACTCGACCAGATCTTCCAACTCTACTTCATTCAAACTATTTCGACTGGTGGGTATGACATAACTATCATGCAACTGAACTGCCCAGAGATCATAATCCAGTGCGGCTAAATTCAACGCTACTGATATATAACCCTGGCCAAAACCACGTTCAGAAGGTAACCACAGCAGCAGTGTTTTACCCTCCCCCTGAAACTCGGTTACATTCATGGTTATGCCTGAGTCCAGATCTATCTCCAGGCTTTCATAGGCTAAACAGGCAGTACTTGAAAGAAATAATAAAATAGAGCAGAGGAGTTGATTCATTTAACTACTAGAAAAATCGTTAGAAAACTTTATAAGTTTACCATGTGCTTAAAAATCAGAACGAATATAAATTCACTTTAAGAAAAATACACAACAATCTTAAAATTTGATAAAAACTGGAAATTTCAAACTGGGTATTAGTAAAATTGAATTAACAGCCTGATTATATTTTTCATTGCTTGTTGAAGTACTCACGCCACCATTGAGTTCACTGTCTTCATTAGAAAAAAATTATAAACATTTTAATATTTTTGAGTGTAAAATTAAAATAACAGGTAGTTAATAATATTAGAGATTTTCTCCATGAAATTTAATGATGTTTTGCCTTTTGCCCACATTCCGAATCTAATGCTTTCCCGTATTACCAGGCATTTGCTGTTAATTGTCTGTCTGGTATCCCTCAACGCAACAGCCGATGATCGTATAGAAACCATAAGCCTTCAACTAAAGTGGCAACATCAATTTCAGTTTGCAGGTTACTACGCTGCTCTGGAAAAAGGTTTTTATGAAGAAATTGGACTGGATGTAAAAATTCTACCTCACGGTCCAAACCAGGAATCTCCCATAAATAAAGTCCTGACCGGGTTGGTTGAATATGGAGTAACCGATACCAGCCTGGTAAAACATCGACTTGATGGTAAACCTGTTGTTGCACTAGCGGCAATATTCCAACGCTCTCCACTGACATGGTTAGTCCGAGAAGATTCAAATATTCGAACACCGCATGACCTGGTTGGTAAGAGAGCCATGTATTTACCAGGGACTCAGAGCATTGATTTACTGGCCATGCTGCAGGTAGAAGGCATCCCTACCGACAAAATCCAATTGCTACACTCAAGCTTTGATATTCAGGATTTGATCGATGGAAATACTGATGCTTTTAATGCATACACCACCAATGAACCCTTTACCTTACAAAATCATGGTATTGCCTATCATTCAATCCTCCCACGTAATTATGGTATCGACTTCTACGACGATGTTTTATTTACATCAGAGTCTGAAATAAAAAATCATCCAGATCGTGTGGCTGCATTTAGAAAGGCCAGTTTAAAGGGCTGGATCTATGCCATGGAAAACCCCGAAGAAATAATTAACCTGATTATTAAATCCTATAGCCCCAATAAGTCACTTTCCCATTTACAATTTGAAGCCAAAGCAATGCGTAAATTGATCATGCCAGATCTGATAACAATGGGTCATATGAATCCCGGACGGTGGCATGTTATTGCAGATCGTTTTGGCGACCTTGGTCTGGCTACTGCCAACCATAATCAACTTGAAGGTTTTCTTTACTCACCGCATACCAAACAACAGGATCTTGAATACCTGTATAAAGTAATCACTGCATCCATACTTCTGGCTGCATTTTTTATGGTATTAGCTTTAATATTTTGGCGGTTAAATGGTCGTATTAAAAAAAGTGAACAACGTTATCATCAGCTTGTACATAACATGAGTGATGGAGTGGCAGTTTACGAAGCTGTTGACAATGGACAGGATTTCATTTTTCGTGAATACAATCGGGCCGGCCAGAAAATAGGTGAAGTCCCCTATGACAAAGTTATCGGACACCGCGTTACCGAAGTTTTTCCAGGAATTAAAAAACTGGGTTTACTGGAAATTTTTCAACAAGTCTGGAAAACAGGAGAACCCGTAAACTTTCCTACAGAAAAATATGAGGATAAACGTATCACCCTATGGGTAGAAAATTACATATTCAAACTACCCGGTGGAGAAATTGTTGCAATATTCAATGACATCACCGAACAAAAACGTGCAGAAAAAGCCTTAAGAAAAAGTGAACAAAAATTACGCTCAAGTGAAAAAACATTAAAAGCACAATACAAGGCAATCCCAATGCCTACCTATATCTGGAAAAAACAGGATAAGGATATGGTTCTGGTTAATTATAACGATGCAGCCGAAAAAATAACTCATGGAAAAATAGTTAATTTATTGGGTCAGAGTGCAGCTGAAATGTATAAAGATGCACCTGACATTCAACAGGAGTTAAAGCACTGTTTATCAGAGAAGGCCACTATAAGCAGAGAGCTGCCCTATACATTAATCACCACAGGTGAAGAAAAATACTTTGCCGTCAAATATGCATTTGTACCTCCTAACCTGGTGATGGTTCATACCGACGATATAACTGAAAAAAAATTTGCTGAAAAAGAAAAGGAACGTCTACAGCGTGAATTGCAACAGGCACATAAAATGGAAGCTCTAGGCCAACTCACAGGGGGTATTGCCCACGATTTCAATAACATACTGGGGATCATCATGGGTTACACCAGCATGACCCTGGAACGTTATAAAAATGAGTTACCCGATAAAGTCGTTGAATACCTAAATATATCGACCACAGCTTCAGAAAGAGCAAGAGATCTAATAAAACAGATGCTGAGTTTCAGTCGAAGCAGTAATGGTGATGCCCTACCCATACAAGTGGTTCCACTGCTAAAAGAAAACGTAAAAATGTTGCACTCCATTTTGCCCAGCAGCATCACTGTTAAATTTGATTATGAAGAGGCATTGCCCAACATAATTATGGACCCAACCAAGCTACAACAGCTTTTAATGAACTTATGTATTAATGCAAAAGATGCCATGGATGGTAGTGGTACATTAATGATTAATCTGGGTATGCACCGACAACTAAATACCGAGTGTTCAGCTTGCCATCAACAGGTGGCAGGTGACTGGCTGCAATTATCAGTTATTGATACAGGCAGCGGCATGACAACTGAAACTCAGCAACGTTTATTCGAACCCTTTTATACAACTAAGGATGTTGGTAAAGGAACCGGTATGGGAATGGCCGTATTACACGGCATTGTCAGTAGTCATGGCGGGCATATTCTGGTAGAAACCGAACTGAGTAAAGGCACTGCAATACATTTACTATTTCCTCCTGTCATGCAACCGCCTGCTCCAACTGTAGACTCAGATCCAAAGGCAGAAACAATTAAAGGAGAGGGGAAAAAAGTATTAATTGTGGATGACGAACCCTACCTGGCAAATTATATTGGAGATCAACTTCAACATCACGGATACCTTGTAAGTGTTAAAACAAGTAGTAAAGATGCTCTAATGCTTTTCAGAAAAAAGCCTGAAAAATTTTCATTACTCATTACCGATCAGACCATGCCAGATCTTACCGGACTGGAACTCATCACAAGCATAAGAGAAATTCGACCAGATATTCCGGTGATTATCTGTACGGGTTACAGTGAAAACATAAGCCAGCAAAGCGAGCACATAACAGGAACTCATATCCTGAGCAAACCCGTTGATACAGAAAAGCTACTTCAATTTACTGCCGAGCTGCTGGACTTAACCTAACCCTGTTAAGCCGGCTAACGATAGTTTCTCATCTGACCAACAAGAATCCCGTGAATGGTAACTCGGTCTGCCGAAAACACCATGGTTTCCATTTCAGAGTTTTCCGGGATTAAAGCAACTTCAGAAATACTTCGACGTCTAAAACGTTTTAAAGTGGCCTCTACTTTATCAATCATGGCCACAACAATATCTCCATCGTGAGCAATTGGCTGCTTTTTAATAATGACATAATCATTGTCCAGGATTCCAGCATCCACCATAGAGTCACCAGAAACCCGCAAAGCAAACAAGTCTGGCCCCATAAACATATCGGATAAATTCAGTTCCTGTTGATCTTCTATAGCTTCTATTGGTAAACCTGCCGCAATTTTACCCACTAAAGGTATGACCGGTGGACTTACCAAAGGTAAATCAATCAGCGACATGCCTCTTGAATTTCCTTTGGCTCTATTGATGTAGCCCTTATCTTCCAGTGACTGAACATATCGATGAATCGTTCCCTGAGAGTTAACCCCGATAGCTGAACCTATTTCCTTAAATTTAGGGGCATATCCAAACTGCGCTATATAGTTACGAATAAACTGAAGGGTGTTTTGTTCCTGAGTGGTTAACATTTTAATAATTCTCGTTTTATTCTCATGGGTCATAGAGAATAAAACGAGAAGAATAAAACTGCAAGCATAGATGTTGATCAGGACTGAATAATTAACCATACAATAAGAAGGCTTATAAATTTATTTGATTAAGCAAATAAAGCTTGACTATATAAGTATTTACTAATATAGTTCACTTCATCGAATTTAACTTATTTAATTTTTAACTTTTTGGAGATTTACATCATGAAAAAAATCATCACTGCTGCTGCAATTTTACTTGCTACAACTTCTGCTCAAGCTTTCTGGGGTAGCGATAATAACAGTAACGGAAACGGTTACGGAAACTACTACGGAAACGGTACTTCAAACGGAACTGCTCAAGGCGATTACCGTGGTGAAGGACGTGGTCAAGGCGCTGGACGTGGTAAAGGTCGTGGAAACGGAGAAGGCGAAGCTTCTTTCTCAATGAGTTTCAAAGGTCGTGCTAAAGGCGATATGGATACAGATATGGATGCTAACTCTGACTGGAGTGGTAGCAGCTACGGAAACGGTAATGGAAGCTACAACGGTAACGGTTACGGAAATGGTTACAGCAACTACTCTGGTGGAAGCAACGGTTATGGTTATGCTCCACAATACGGTTATGCTCCACAGGCTCCTGTTGCTCCAGTAGCAGCTGCTCCTGCGGTTGAAGCAGCTAAGTAATTAGCTTGCTGGTTTCCTGAAGAGCCTATCTCTTCAGGGAACTAACTCAGGTCGCTCCGTTTTTACTCCTCCTTTAGGAGCGGCCTGATTTAGTTTTATCCTCTTGGTGATTTTGACGGGCTCTTTAGCCCGTCTTTTTTTTGGCCAGGGATGGCCTTATGCTGGGAGGCCATGGATGGCAACGAGCAGTATTCGAACAGATAACTTCTAATAAAAAGCTTAAAAGGAGTTAGAAGGGGTTGTACTGTTGGTGGTTACTTTAGTACCAATGGTGCGCGCGGCGCGCCCTACGTTACCTTATTGGTAGGGTGCGCCATGAGCACCAGAGAAAACTTAAATAACCCCGCCAATATTTCTTAGTACATCCTGATCGATGATCTTGATGTAACTCTCCTTAACCTCTATAACCTGTTTCTTACTGAGTTCATTAAGTAAGCGGGAAAAAGTTTCAGGCTGTAATGACAGCATACTAGCTATGGCATTTTTAGGAATTTCGAGTTTGAAATGCAATCCTTTGTTCATTGATTGATCCAGCAGGTAAGTCGCTACACGGTTTCGGCCGGTAAGTGAGCTGAGTTTGTCAATTTCATTGATCAGTTCATGCATGCGCCTGCTTAAATCGCCCATGATTAACAGGCAAGTATCCGATGACTTGTTTAAAATGTTTAAAAATTTACGTGTGCTGATGGCGACAACGGTAGAATTTTTCATGGCTGCAGCACTAACCGGGTAGTTAGTCTGTTCATAAAACATTAAAGCTTCAGCAAAAATTTGACCAGATTTTTCCAGTTCAAATATTTTTTCCTGGCCAGATGGTGATTGACGATAAAGTTTTATTAAACCATCAAAGACAAAGTAAAAGTTATAAGCTGTATCTCCATGGGTAAATAAAACCTCTCCCTCAGTTAACTTGACTATTTTTGAATAAGAACACATCTCATCCAGCTGTTGAGAATCGAGACGTCCAAATAGTGGATTCTGGCGTAATAACGATTCCATGTTGTTACAGGTTTTTCTGGTTTGAGTTCTTATGTCCACAGAATATTATTTTTATGATAATTTGAAAAAAGCTTTAATTCGTAAAGGTAAATTAAATCTCTCAAAACATTTGATCAAATTTCTACTTTTACCAATAAAACCATCAATTGATATTTATCAATTCTAACCTTTTGTTAATAATTTTTGAAGAGCTGATATAGATTAATATATTTAGTTATATTTACTAGCAGCATAAATGAGTTTTAACTGGAGTGTTGCAATATAAACTGAATATTTTAGATAATTTATTCATGTCTCTTTTTTATTCAAAATTTAACAATAAATCCCTCGGTGTCTGTTTACGACTTTGGCAGATTTGATGTAGGTCAATTGATATTTAGTTTATAGGCTTCAGCCGGCAGAACTTGATGATAGTCAATGCTTAAAAACAGGGTAAAGTCTAAGTTCCTACCCTGCTGTGCAATTTTACAAGCTAACGTAAACCTGAATACCCATGTTCTATTTTTCAGGTTAAATTTTCCCAGTTTTTATGTCGGAATAGATATCCTGACTATAGGTGAAGTAGGTAAATAGTAATGGGTAAAGGTATGGTTTATCTGGTGGGTTCTGGCCCTGGTGATCCAGATTTGTTAACAGTTAAAGCATTACGCTTAATTCAAAGTGCTGATGTGATTTTTTATGACCGCCTGGTTTCGGATGAAATATTAGCACTTATTCCCAAGGGTGTTAGCCGTTTCATGGTAGGTAAGGCATCTGGTCATCACTGTGTGCCTCAACAGGAAATTAACCAGTTACTGGTCAATGCGGCTGATAAAAATCGTACCATCATTCGTCTAAAAGGTGGTGATCCCTATATATTTGGTCGAGGCAGTGAAGAGGCTCTGGAGCTACATAAACACGGTATTAAATTTGAAGTTATTCCAGGTATTACGGCAGCCTCCGGTTGCAGTAGTTATGCTGGAATTCCGTTAACTCACCGAGGTTTGAGCCGAAGTGTTCAGTTTATTACAGGGCATTTTCGTGAAGATGAACCTCTTGAAATTAATTGGGAAAAATTGGTAGACCCTCAAACAACTCTGGTTTTTTATATGGGGCTCAGTAGCCTGGATTATATCTGTCAATCATTGATGAAAGCTGGCCTGGATGCTGATATAGCAGCTGCAGCAGTTCAAAATGGTACCACTCACCAACAAAATAGACTGATCTCTAATGTAAGTCATCTGGCCGATGCAGTGAAAGAAAGCGGTATGCAGGCTCCTGTAATGATTATCATCGGTGAAGTAGTGACATTAGCAGATGATTTAAACTGGTTTATTTCTTCTGCCGATGAAATACAGCTGGAACAAGAGGTTTATGAAAGTGGCATTGCCTAAGCCTGGACTGAAGTCAGTGCTGGTTGTTGTGTTAAATCTAATGTTTAATTCTTCGTTGTTTGCGCAAGCTTCGGCAGAGATTGACAGTGAAAGACAGGCTGAATTACTACACCTGTTAAAACAGGATTGTGGTTCATGTCATGGTCTGACTATGAAAGGAGGCCTGGGGCCGGCACTATTGCCTGAAAACTTAACAGGCAAACCGGTTTCATTTCTGACCTATACTATTTTAGAGGGCAGGCCGGGTACAGCGATGCCACCGTGGAAATTTTTACTTAAACCAGAAGAAGCTGAATGGCTGGCTGGTGTATTAGTTAGAGGAGAACTTCGTTGAAGTTTTTATTAGTTTTATTATTGATGATATCGAATGCTGTCTGGGCTCAGGGAACTGGCGACCTGGGCATTATTATTGAGCGCGCAACGGGTAGCGTCAAAGTCGTTGAAAATAGTGGGAACACTGTTCTGGATACGATTACCGGTCTGGGTGATCTGTCGCATGCTTCAGCTGTTTATTCTCGTGATGCACGTTATGCCTATGTGTTTGGACGGGATGGCGGATTGACAAAAATTGATGTGCTATCTAAAACGCTTGTTAAACGCATTATTCAATCTGGAAACAGTATTGGTGGCGCTATTTCTCAGGATGGAAAACTGGTCGCAGTATCCAACTATAAACCCGGTGGTGTAAAAATATTTGATGCTGAAACTCTGGATCTGGTGGCCGATATTCCTGCGATCTACGGGGAAGGCAATCTACTATCCAAGGTAATCGGGCTGGTCGATGCACCTGGTCAACGTTTTGTGTTCAGTTTATGGGATGCTGGAGAAACCTGGGTTGTGGATATGAAGGATGTAAAAAATCCAGTAATCACTAAATTCAAGGATATTGGTCAAAATCCCTACGATGCCCTGATTACACCTGATGGTCGATATTATATCGCCGGCCTGTTTGGCGAAGATGGCATGGCATTACTGGATTTATGGTATCTGGACAAGGGTATTAAGAGAATTCTTCCCGGTTATGGTAAAGGTAAGAAGAAGTTACCCGTTTATAAAATGCCACATCTTGAAGGCTGGGCAATAGCGGGGAACTATGCATTTGTTCCAGCCGTTGGATTACATGAAGTTCTGGTGATTAATACGCTGGACTGGACTGAGGCAGGGCGGATTCCCGTTCATGGCCAACCTGTTTTTGTAATGGCCCGACCCGATGGCCGTCATGTCTGGGTGAACTTTGCGGTGCCACATAATGATACGATTCAGATTATAGATTCTCAAAGCCTTAAACTGGTGAAACAGTTACAACCTGGAAAAGGTGTTTTGCACATGGAGTTCGAACCCAGAGGCGAAGAAGTGTGGTTATCTGTTAGAGATAAAAATAAAATTCAGGTTTACGATACAGCAGATTTTTCTGTAAAAGCAGAACTTTATGCCGATACGCCCAGTGGTATATTTTTTACTTATCGTGCACATCGGATAGGACTGTAAATAGTGAATTCAATCGTGCCTGAAACTACCGAGTCAAACTTCAGCGAACTGGAAAAGCATTTGCTGAATGATTTTCAGCACGATCTGCCGTTAACTGAAAACCCATTTTCAGACATTGCCCGCAAACTGGGTAGTGATGAAGAAACAGTCATTAATACGCTTAAAAGTTTAAAAGATCGCGGAGTTATCAGTCGTGTTGGACCTGTATTTCGTGCAAACCGTATTGGTGTAAGTACCCTTGCAGCTATGGCTGTACCTGAAGCAGAATTAGTACAGGTAGCAGAAAAAATCAGTGATTATGCTGAAGTCAATCATAATTATGAAAGATTACATCATTTTAATTTATGGTTTGTAGTGACTGCCCGTGATGATGCACACCTTGAGCAAGTGTTGCTGGAAATGGAAAAAAATTGCGGTTATGCAGTTATGAGTCTACCGATGCTGGAAGATTACTTTATTGATCTGGGGTTTGATTTGAAATGGACATGAAAGTGTTAAACCCCAACCTGGAACAGGCGCTTATTGCTGTCATTGAACAGGGTTTGCCACTGGTGCCCCGGCCTTACGCAGATCTTGCTCTGCAAATTGGCTGTAGCGAACAGGAAGTCATTGATGGGTTGCAAACACTCAAAAATCGGGGCGATATCAAGCGCTTCGGTGTTGTCGTACGTCATAGAAAACTGGGATATCGCGCAAATGGCATGGTGGTCTGGAATGTGCCCGATGAAGATGTGAAACGCCTGGGACACTGTATTGGTCAGTACTCCTTTGTAACATTGTGTTATCGACGACCTCGTCAATTACCCGAATGGGGTTATAATCTGTTTACCATGGTGCATGGCCGTAACAAGCAGGAAGTAGAAGAAAAAACTCAACTTCTTGTTGAGCAATGCGGGTTAGATGATATCAATCATGAGATCCTGTTTAGTTCTCGTTGCTTCAAACAGCGCGGAGCACGTTATATCAGTAATAACCCTCTTGCAGACATAAAAATTAGCCCTCCTTCTTCAAAAAAATAGGCTTCAATTATGGGCCTTGTCGATCCTTTAGAAATTGCTTTTATAAATAAGTACCAGGGTGGCTTTCCAGTTTGTGAAAAACCATTTCTAGCAGTGGCTTCTGAATTAGGGACTGACGAAACTACATTAATTTCAATCGTTGGTAATTTACTTAAAGATGGTTGGTTGAGTCGCTTTGGCCCCCTTTATGATGCCAGGCAAATGGGTGGTGGATTGACTCTGGCGGCTTTGTCTGTACCCGAAAATCAGTTTGAAAAAATAACCACTATAGTGAATGCTTTCGATGAAGTAGCTCATAATTATCGACGTGAACATAAATTGAATATGTGGTTTGTGCTAGCCACGGAAACTGAGACTGCAATACAGAACGTCATCAATGATATTGAGTCTCAGGCTGGTTTAAAAGTATATAACTGCCCTAAATTACAGGAATTTTATGTGGGGCTTAAACTGCATATCGACAGTGCGGGGCAGGTTGATACGGTTCCGATGGATATTGACCCTGATAATTCCAGCATAACACCGATCGCTCCAAATGAACTTGAACGAAAAATAATTGCTACTACTCAAGCCGGTTTACCGCTTGTCTCAGAACCTTATAAGTTGATTGCCAGGCAACTTGAAAGTGATGTTAAAAGCATTATGAATAGCTTTGATGCGCTTTTAAAAAACGGCACGATACGGCGTATTGGTGCGGTTCCAAACCATTATAAACTAGGCCTACGAGGCAACGGTATGACCGTGTGGGATGTGCCAGATGAACTGGTGAATGAAATAGGCAAGAAAATAGGCTGTATGGATTTTGTCAGCCATTGTTACCAACGACCACGGCATTTACCTGACTGGCCCTATAATCTGTTCGCTATGGTGCATGGTTCAGATAAAGATAAGGCATTTCAGAAGCTTGAAGAGATGGAAGCAGCGTTATTCCCCTATAACTTTCGTCATGATGTTTTATTCAGTAGTGCTATATTAAAAAAATCTGGCCTTAGAATTTTGCGTTGACAGAAAAAACGTTTACCACGAAGCTCACGAAGTACACGAAGATAAAAACACATTTAAATTTAAGTGTGAACGAAATATGTCTAGTGGAACTGTGTTAAGGATGATGAGTAAAGAAAAATGTGCGCTCTAATATATCCCTTCGTATTCTTCGTGAGCTTCGTGGTAGTATTTTGAGGTTTCCTGAAAAAATATAAGTTAAGATTATGTTTCGTTTAAGTAGATATTTACATGCATTAGAGAGTAACTCTGCGGTATCCCCGCAAACTCTTGAAAAACGTACTGCTCCTATTAGTAGTATGACGGGTCCGGTTGTTATCTGGAACTTGATTCGTCGTTGTAATTTAACCTGTAAACATTGTTATGCAACGTCTACAGATAAAGATTTTCCTGGTGAGTTAAGTACTCAGCAGGTTTATGATGTGATGGATGATCTGAAAGCGTTTGGCACTAAAGTGCTTATTCTATCGGGTGGCGAGCCAATGATGAGACCTGATATTTATGAGATATCTCATCGAGCAAAAGAGATGGGATTTTATGTAGGCTTGTCCACAAATGGTACTTTGATTGATGATAACAATATCAAAAAAATCAAACAGGTTGATTATGATTATGTCGGTATAAGTATTGATGGCATCAGGGCAACTCATGACAATTTTAGACGAAAAGTCGGGGCTTACGATGAAGCTTTGAGAGGTATACGTCTGTGTCGTGATGCAGGGTTGAAGATAGGCTTACGTTTTACGCTGACTCAGGACAATGCCGATGAATTATCTGATTTATTACAATTAATGGATGATGAAGATATTGATAAGTTTTATTTGTCGCATTTAAATTATGCAGGACGAGGCAATAAAAACCGGGGCAGTGATTTACACTACCAGATGACCCGTAAGGCAATGGATTTGCTGTTTTCAACTTGCTGGGCAGATGTGCAGTCCGGTAAGAAGCGAGAGTTTGTGACTGGTAATAATGATGCTGATGGGGTTTATATACTGTATTGGGCGCAACAACATATCCCTCAGCATGTAGAAGAACTGACAAAAAAATTATATCGCTGGGGAGGCAATTCTTCGGGTATAAATATATCAAATATCGATAACCTGGGTAAGGTACACCCCGACACCATGTGGTGGGATTACACCATTGGAAGTGTTAAAGAAAGACCGTTTTCAGAAATCTGGATGGATACTTCAGATCCTTTGATGGCAGGTTTAAAGCAGAAAAAAAGGCCGGTAGAAGGGCGTTGTGCAAGTTGTAAACATTTGCAGATATGTGGAGGAAATTCACGTACCAGAGCCTGGCAGCTAACCGGTAACCCGTGGGCAGAAGACCCGGGGTGCTATTTGACTGATGAAGAGATCGGTGTGAGTGACATGCCTGACAGAATCGAGATTAGTGCATATGATAAAAAGTCAGAAAAGAAGAAAAGTCTGTCTGATTAAACGTGGGGTGCGCTGTGCGCACCATTGAATTTCAGTACCAATATTGGTGGTGCGAATTGCACTCCTCTTACTTGACTCCTTTCTCATGCAGGTACGAGGTATACTGTTGATCTGTTCCGGCAATATGTTTGATTAACCAGGTCTTAAGATATTTGGTTAAATCGCAAATAGCGCCTTCGCTATTCTGTTCATACGCTTCCATAAATTCACCCACTTTTCCAATCATTACAGCATGAGTTTTTTTATGCGGTTCATAATCCGGGTAGTTAAATTCCAGCATCAGTTCTTCTTCGCGTTTAAAGTGGTAAATTGTGTAATCTACGACTTCTTTAAGCGCCTGACGTTCATAGGTTTCTCCAGAAGGATACATCACTGCAGTTTGCAAAGTATTGATCAAGCCTATTAGTTTCTTATGATCTTCATCGATTGATTCTATACCTACGCTGAGTTTGTCATCCCAGGCTAAATACTGTCGAGCTGAAATACGTTTATGTATATAAGGTAGAGCAGCCAGTACGGCTATCATAATCCACGGAATAGGGTTGTCGATTCCAAACATAAACCCTATACCGATGACGATAAACGCCAGAACGATAAATAGAGAAAGCCCGAAGGTTTGCAAACTACTATTATGCATAATTGATCTCAGCTATTGGTAATGATGTAAAATGTTTAAGATTTATAAAAAATAATTTTTATCTTTATTCAGTCTAGCATGCCTCCAAAAAATTCATAGATTTGAATTAAAATATTATGATTCGTGTGTTTTTCGGTTAAAAAATTGACGTGTGTCAAGTTGTCGCAGAGTTGTATGAATCCATTTGATAAGTATCAAGGAGGTGTAGTGAAATTAGGCGTCAAATCACCCCGCTAACCAATTTATGAGGTATTTCTCCAATGATGAAAAGTATAGGTTCACGTTTGCACTCTTTGAGTAAAGCAAGCGTGCTTTCTGCAGCAGTAGGAATCGTCCTGAGCAGTACAGCTATTTCTGTACAGGCTGCGGGTCCGACGCTGAGTGAAGCAGATTTTGAAAAAGGTAAGTCCATTTATTTCCAACGTTGTGCTGGTTGTCACGGTACATTACGGAAAGGCGCTACAGGTAAGAGCCTGGAGCCAGTCGTTAAAAAGAAAATGAAAGATGGTACGGTCAAGACGAGTGGTACACTCAAGCTTGGTCAATCACGTCTTGAAAAAATTATCACCTACGGTACAGAAGGTGGTATGAATAACTTCGATGATATCTTAACGAAGGCAGAAATCACTCTGATGGCGAAGTACATTCAGATGGAACCACCTGTTCCTCCAGAAATGTCACTTGCGTTGATGAAAGAGCGTTGGAAGACTTTTGTTGCTCCTAAAGATTATCCAACCAAGCCAATGCATGGCCGTAACTGGCAGAACTTTTTCCTCGTTATCGAGCGTGATGTAGGTAAAGTTGCAATCATCGATGGTGACAAGAAAGAAATTGTTGCTCATATCCCAACAGGTTACGCAGTACATGTACTGAAAGCTGTTGAACATCATGAAACTCTTCATGTTAAAAATGCTGGTCGCTTCTGGTACATCATGGGTCGTGATGGAATGATGACAAAGGTTGATTTGTGGGCTATGCCTGACAAGATGAAAGTTGCTCAGGTGCAGGTTGCTTATGATGCTCGTGACGTAGCGGTTTCCGGTGATGGAAAATACGTTATTGGTGGTGGTTACTGGCCTCCTCATTTCGTAATTGCTGATGCTAAAACGATGGAGCCTCTGAAAGTGGTTTCAACTCGTGGTGTAAATGTTGACGGTGAGTATGTTAACGAATCACGTGTTGCAGCGGTTTATGATACACCTAAGGCAACTAGCTGGTTAGTTTCTGCAAAGGAACTTGGTCAGATGTGGCAGGTTGATTACTCAGACCTTGATAATCTGAAGATCGTCAAAATGGATACTGCAAAGTACCTGCATGATGGTTTCTATGACCCTACCAATCGTTACTTCCAGATCGCTGCGAATGCATCTAACAAAATGGTTGTTGTTGATACAGTGGATCAGAAGCTTGAAGCTATGATTGATGTTGATTCCAAACCACATCCTGGTCCTGGTGCAAACTGGATCGATCCAAAATGTGGCCCTGTTGGCGGAACAACTCACCTAGGTGTTGGTAAAGTGACTGCCTGGGGTAATGATCCTGTTGGTCATCCAAAGCAAGCCTGGAAAATCTGTTACGAAGTTGAAACTGACGGTGCTGGCGTATTCTTACGTACACATCCAAAGTCTGACTACGTATGGGCTGACCAGACTAAACACCCTGAGCCTGAAGTTCAGCAGTCTGTACAGGTTATCTCCAAGAAGACTCGTGAGATTGTTAAGACTATCCAGCTGACTACCAAGAAAGGTTATGCTGCGGTTCATTTCGAGTTCAATAAAGATGGTTCAGAAGTTTGGGCATCTGTATGGAATCGTGCTGACAGTAAAAAGCCTAACGGTGAAATCATTATCTTTGATGCGAAAACTCTGAAAGAGATAGGTCGTATTAAAGGTCTGTATGCACCAACTGGTAAGTTCAATGTTTACAATCGCGTAAACCACGTAACATAGATGGAAATTTAAGCAAATACGGAAATAATCAAGCGGGTATGGATTCATCTCCATACCCGTTTTTTTTTGCAAACAAAATTTATTAAGTTATGTTTGCAAAAATCATAACCCCCTAGTTGAGAGATTGTTATGCAACAACATCAGTCGTTATTTAAGAGCCTTGCCACAAGAAAGGTGATTTTTGGTGCTACTTTAGGCAGTGCTGTTATATTTATGGTGATTGGTGTCATCCTTTGGGGTGGTTTTAACTGGGGTATGGCAATCACTAATACGGAGCAATTTTGTATTACCTGTCATGAAATGGAAGAAAATGTTTTTGTTGAATACACCGGAACTGCACATGATGCCAATAGAAGTGGTGTAAAAGCCAGTTGCCCGGACTGCCATGTACCCAGACCCTGGATTCATAAAGTCATCCGAAAAATACAGGCCAGTAATGAAATCTATCATAAAATTCTGGGCACAGTAGATACCCCTGAAAAATTTGATGAACACCGCCTGACCATGGCTCGTAGAGTATGGAAAGCGATGAAAACAACCGATTCACGTGAATGTAGAAACTGCCATGACTGGGATACTATGAATCCGGAAAAGCAACAACCGCGTGCACGAAATCAACATTTATTTGCGATGGAAAATGGCAATACCTGTATTGACTGTCATAAAGGTATTGCTCATAAAGCAGTGCATAAAGATATTGAAGAAGATGAATTGAACAAATGGGCTGAACCTATTGATGCCTATAAAACCGAAATTCCAGAGTCATTCAAAAAAGGCCTGGATCGCGCTAAAGCGAAAGAAGCTGAAGAAACAGCAAAGCAACAGGAAATAACCAAAAAAGCACGCGCAAAACGTAAAGCTGAAGCTGTTGCTCAACAACAGAAGCTTGAAGAAGCTGTTAACAATGCTATAGAAGCTTACAAAGCACAACAGGGTGCATCAGCAGGAGCGCTAGCTGTACCAGCCACTACAAGTACAGCTCAGGGATTTGGTGTTGACTGGTCTGCGGTTCCCGAAAGACTCATTACCCTGTTTTATCCTGGGCAAACTTCGATGGAGTGGGCACTTGTCGGTAAATATCATGGTGGTGTGCGACCTTTCAAAGCGGGTGATCGTTGCATGACCTGTCATGACAAGGAAACTGCTGACATGGGAGATAAAATGGTAATCGGTGAGAAGGCTGAACCAACACCGATTAAAGGTAAACCAGGGTCAATTCCTGTGACTGTTCAGGCTGCACATGATGACAATGATTTGTACCTGCGCTTTCAGTGGGAAGATACCGTACATGCTCCTGTTCCTTTTGTGGAAGGTGGCAAAATGGATCCTGAAAATCAGGTGAAACTGGCCATCATGTTTGCAACAGATAAAGTTAAATATGCATCTCAGGCTGGTTGCTGGGGTACCTGTCACCACGATACACGAACTATGCCGAATAATCCGGAAGACCCTGCATCTTCGGGTCTTGAGCTGGATTTCGAAAAAGGCGTCACTAAATATATCGCGGCATCTCGTACTAAAATTGAAGAGAAAGGTCGTCGTGGTAAGAAACTGGGTGGCTGGGACAAACTGAAAGAAAAAGCCGAGATTGATGCAGCTCTAGCAGATGGTCAATTTATGGACTTACTGCGCTGGAATAGTAGTGGAAAAGTTGAAAATGGTCATATTCTGGAACAACGTTATATGATGGGTGGTGAAGCCATTGAAGCACAGGGCTGGAAAGAAGCCGGGCTTTGGACTGTTGTTTTCAAACGCCCACTGAAAACTGATAAAGCCGGTGATGTCAGTATCGACCCAGACGTTTTATACAACTTTGGATTTGCCATCCATGATGATTTTAGTGATGCTCGTTTTCATCATGTTTCACTGGGTTATAAAATTGGTCTTGATAATGAAGCAGCCGAAGTTAATGCTGTTAAAACTACGGTTTCAGCCGTTGCTCAAGCTCCTGCTGCGACAGCGCAAGCTGCTGCAAAAGCTGATACCGGATCAGCTGTAGATGCCGGCATTGACTGGTCTAAAGCCGGTGAACGTGAAATAACTCTTTTTTATCCAGGGCAAACGTCAATGGAGTGGTCTTTAGTGGGTAAGTATCATGGTGGTGCACGTCCATTCATGATTGCGAAAGATCGTTGCGTGACCTGTCACGATAAGGAAGCTGCAGATATGGGGCAGAAAATGGTGACCGGTGAAAAAGCAGAGCCAACTCCTATAGCCGGTAAACGTGGTTCGATTCCTGTGTCTGTTCAGTCTACTCACGATGCTGAAAATCTTTACCTGAAATTCCAGTGGGAAGGTGTTGATCACAACCCGGTATCTTTCGTAGATGGCGGTAAAATGGATCCGGCTAATAAAGTTAAGCTAGCCATGATGTTTGCGACCGATGAAGTGAAATATGCATCACAGGCTGGTTGCTGGGGCACCTGTCATCATGATGCGAATAGCATGCCTAATGCACCTGAAGATCCTGCTGCTGCAGGACTCTCTATAGATTTTTCAAAAGGCGTTACTAAATATATTGCAGCTTCACGAACTAAAATAGAAGAAAAAGGACGCCGTGGTAAAAAACTGGGTGGCTGGGATAAGTTGAAAGAAACTGCCGATATTCAGGCTGAAATGGACGCTAATCACTCTATGGATCTGCTTCGCATAAACAGTGGCGATGGTTCTAACGAAGATGGTCACATACTTGCTGATAGAGTGATGAGCGGTGGTCAGGGTTTTGAATCCACGATTACTGAAGAAGGTGGTTTCTGGACTGTAGTGATGAAACGTAAACTGAAGTCAGACAAGTCGGGTGATGTAAATTTGAATTCAGGAAAAATGATCAACTTTGGATTTGCCATTCATGACGATTATACAAATGAACGCTTCCATCATGTATCATTGGGTTATAAATTAGCTTTAGATAACCCAGAGGCCGAGGTGAATGCAATTAGCCAGTAATTGTAATAAATATTTAATTAAACTACTTTTAACGCCTGTCCTGTCATTAATATTGACAGGACAGGTCGTTGCTGAAGGGAAAACACTTTCGCAGTTTAAACCGCAACTCAGTGATGAATTTAAAGCCCAACTAAGCACAGCAACCCCTGATCAGGGTGAAATTATTTTCATGCGAAAATGTTCATCCTGCCATGATCATGAAAAATTAGGTGGGCATGGGAAAGGACCTCATTTGTGGAATTTAATGGGGCGAAAAGCCGGTTCTTCACCGGGTTTTTATTATTCCGAAGCTATGAAACAATCCGGCCATAGCTGGAATTTTTCTACAATAAATTACTATCTGACCAATACTGAGCAGGCAGTTCCAGGCAGAATTATGGAATTTCGTGGTATTAGACGAGATAAAGTAAGGGCACGTTTACTAGCCTTTCTGCGAACACTCAATGACAATATTCCACCCCTACCTTAAAAAACCATGATCCGATCACATCTGTGGATAGCACTGCTATCAATATCATTTTTTATTCCACAAAGCCAGGCTATTGAACTGGATGGGACGCTTCCTGATTCGCTGAGTAAGTGGTACAAGCCGGAAAATAAACGCCAGGTCTGGTTACACACCATGTTTGGTATGCGGCGAGAGTTACAGGCCGTTGAAGAGTATGTTGATCAGAAAGATGTAAGCGGAATCAATAAATGGTCAGAGCGGTTAATCTCTCATTATCGTAAACTTCCTGTAATGGTGCCAGAATGGGAAGAATATGTTGATCTCGATGCTGTTGATGCACTTGAACAAGCCGTAAAAAGCAGTGAATTTAAAAGTATTCGTTTTAACTTACGACAGTTACAAAAAACATGTCGATCCTGTCATAAGGAAAACCGTATTCTGGCAACATTACAATACAGGTCTCCTGATTTCAGTTCGATGGTCGTTACTAGTGAAGGTAAGGAGCGTAAATATCCGCGTTTCATGAAAACAATTAGTCGTACCCTGAATCGTGTACGAATTGCAGCAGAAGATGAGCACTGGTCTACCGCCTCAGATGCCAGCGCACAATTTCAACAGGAATTGAAAACGCTGGCTAAAAATTGTGCGAGTTGTCATAAAGATGATGAACCAGTCGAAAGAATTCTTGGGGAATCCACGAAACATTCAATTGATCAGATGGATGCAGCTATAGCTGAAAAAAATATCCGTTCAGTCAAAATGAGTTTGGGTGAAACAGCTGTAAAAGTGTGTGCTCGATGTCATGGTGTACATCGTACTGCATCAGATATTCGCGGGCAGTTGTTTGTTCAGGATTAAACAGGAAATATTTCAGTTAAAAATTTAAAACTATCTTGACATCTACAAACAGGAATCTTAGTCTCTAAGCCTCACTAATTCTATTACGCGCTTCCCGCTTTAGGAGGGATACCAGCATGAGCAATTATCATATTTAGTTATAAATAAATTGTTTTGGCATTGTCGTAAATATTTCAATGTCGATGTTTTTAAGCCGGTTTGATCTGACAAAGGCACGGCTTCTGGTATTTGAACAAGGAAAAAGGAGCGGAGCGCGTGAACTCCAATATTTCAAATTATGCGTTGATCTGGCGAGTAACTCGCGGACAACGAAAAACGTATATTCTTGCTATTCTGGCGCTGCTTGCAGCATCCGTTTTTATGTATCTGGCACCATTGATTCCCCAGATGGTACTGGATGGAATTATTGGTCCGAACCCTGATAAAGCAACTTCAATATCACTCTGGCTTATCGAGTTTTTGGGTGGTCGTGATTTTTTGTCGAAGCAAAATTGGACCCCAGCATTATTGATAGTCGTTTTAACGGCATTGGCTGGTGTATTTACCTATCTACGAGGTCGCTGGACTGCTTTGGCTAGTGAAGCCACTGTGTGTAAGGTTCGTGATCAGTTACTCGATAAACTCATGCACCTGCCGGTCAGTTTTTATGACAAGGCTCAAACAGGTGATCTGGTTCAACGTTGTACTTCTGATGTTGATACTCTGCGTTTGTTCCTGGAAGAGCATGTCGTCGAAATTGGTCGAGCTTGTGTGATGCTGATTGCACCAATTCCTTTATTGTTATCAATGGATGTAGGTCTGACTCTGGCTTCAATGGTGCTAATACCACCGCTGGTGGCATTTTCATATTTTTACTTCAAGAGTGTTAAACGTTTCTTTAAAGATGCTGATGAAGCCGAAGGCAGGATGACTGCAGTGGTACAGGAAAATCTAACCGGTATTCGTGTGGTCAGAGCTTTTGCTCGTCAGGATTTTGAAAATAAGAAGTTTCATGATGCCAGTGAGCAATATCGCTCTCTCGATCTCAGGATGTATCGATTGATGGCAAATTACTGGGCGGTCAGTGATTTGATCTGTCTGGCACAAATAGCCATTGTGGTTATTCTCGGGGGCTACTGGCTGATGCAGGGTAGCCTTTCGGTAGGTGTGTTTTATTTTTTTCTGTCAGCTGTAAGCCTGTTCATCTGGCCGATGCGTATGTTGGGAAGGATATTGACTCAGTTAGGTAAAGCCACTGTTGCTATTGGACGTCTGGAAGAAATACTCGGTCATCCGGAAGAATCAGATCCTGACATGGATGAAAATCAACTTGATGGACAGGTTTCACTAAAGTTTGATAATGTCGTATTCAGCCATAATGAAGATAAAGCTGCACTGGATGGAGTGAGTTTTGAGCTGAAAGCAGGACAGACAATTGCTTTGCTAGGGTCTTCCGGTTCAGGAAAATCAACTATCGTAAACTTGTTGTTGCGATTCTATGACCCGAATTCAGGTAAAATTTTACTAGATGGGCAAGATGTAACAACGATGGTTCGAAAGAGTGTCAGGGAAAAAATTGCCGTGGTTATGCAGGAACCTTTCCTGTATTCGAGAAATTTACTCGAAAATATTCGACTTGGCAGACCACAGGCAACAGAGAGTGAGATTGTTGATGTCGCGACGACCGCCTGTGTGCATCATACGATTGAATCTTTTGACTTGGGTTATAAAACTGAAATTGGTGAGCGGGGTATTACCCTGTCAGGTGGTCAGCGGCAACGTGTTGCGTTAGCCAGAGCACTGCTGGAGAAACCGTCACTGCTCATTCTGGATGATGCATTAAGTGCTGTTGATACCGATACAGAAAGGCTTATATTAAATGCTCTGCGTGAAGGCAAAAATCGGCAAAGCACTATCGTGATTGCACATCGTCTATCTACTTTGATGCATGCAGATATTATTCTGGTGTTAAAAGAGGGCAGGGTTGAGCAACAGGGGACACATGAGTCTTTGAGTCAGCAAGCCGGTATTTACCGTGACCTGTGGCATATTCAGTCAGACCTTGAAGCAAACTTTAAGACAGAGAAAGTTTTAGTGGGAGCTTCACATGAGTGAAAGTAACATTGAAGAGGATGAAGTTATTCGTCCACTGGATATGGACGCCTGGAAAAAACTGGGCGCACATGCTTACCCACAACGATTTGCATTGATGGGAATGATGGGTGCAGGATTGATTCTGGCAGGGACTGAATCGGTTTTACCAATGCTGACAGGCTGGATAGTCGATGATGCATTAGCGGGTAAAGATGACTCATTGTTATCAACTTCTGTGATATACCTGATATTAATCACCTTTAACTCGATGCTGGTCTGGTTTTTCATTCGTTCGGCAGGGGTAGCAGCAACCGGAGTGGCTAATAACATTCGCCAGGCTGCTTTTGGACAATTACAAAAGTTACCTTTCTCGTTTTATGACCAGCGTCCGGTGGGCTGGTTGATGGCCAGGTTAACTTCTGATACCAGTAAACTTGCCTCCATCATTCCGTGGTTTTTACTGGATATGGTCTGGGGTTTCACTTTTATTATCGCTATCTCTATTATGATGTTGTTAATTAACTGGAAACTGGCATTGATGGTGATGATTACGGTTCCATTACTGATACAGATTACACGAATTTTTCAACGTAAATTGTTGCATAGTCAACGAGCTGTACGTCAGGTGAATTCACAAATAACCGCTGCTTTTAATGAGAATATTATGGGAGTGAGAACCTCCAAAGCGCTGGTTCGAGAGAGTGAAGATTTGCTGGAGTTTCAGCAGTTGTCTTCCTCACTGTATATTCATTCTGTACTCAACAGGTTACAGGCCTCTGTTTTTCTTCCGCTGATGTTGTCAATCGGCAGTATTGGTGTTGCTATCACCATTTGGTACGGTGGGGTCAGCACTCAGGGTGCCTTATCTCCTGGCGATCTGGTTGCATTTATGCAGTATGCGGCCCTGTTTTACATTCCAATTCAGGAAATGTCTGAAACTTTCACTCAATTCCAGTCGGCACAGGCTTCTGCAGAACGTGTACAGGATCTGCTCGATACGGAACCAGAGATCAGTGATAGTTCTGAAGGTTATGCTTATCTGGAAACCTTACCTGGCAGAATTGAAACTATCGAGTTCAGCGATGTGGATTTTTATTATAAGGCTAAAGATCCTGTTCTACAGGGTTTCAACCTGAAGGTAAAAAGCGGCGATACGATTGCACTGGTCGGAGCGACAGGTAGTGGTAAGACGACAATCGTCAATCTGGTTGCACGTTTTTACCAACCCGGTAGTGGAGCAATAGTTATGAATGGCACTGATTATCGGCGCTTTCCTTTACTTGAGTTGCAAAGCAGGTTCGGCATTGTGTCGCAAACTCCCCAGTTGTTTAGCGGTACTATTTTAGAAAATATACGTTATGGGCGGTTGCAGGCATCAGATGACGAAGTGATGGCAGTTGCTGAACAGGTCAATGCAACCCACTTTATTCGGGATCTAAAAGATGGATTCAATACGCTTATCGGTGAGGGTGGCAGTCGGTTATCAACTGGGCAGAAGCAACTTATTTCGCTTGCACGAGCATTGTTGTCTGATCCCGATGTATTTATTCTGGATGAAGCAACTTCATCGATCGATACAGAAACTGAGCAGTTGATTCAGAGTGCAATCGAACAGGCGTTTCATGGACGTATCAGTTTTGTTGTTGCACACAGGTTATCGACCATTCGATCGGCCAGTCAGATATTAGTCATTGATGAGGGTGAGATTATCGAACAGGGTAATCATGCCGAATTACTGGCGAAAAATGGGCGCTACTATCGGCTTTATCATAACCAGTTCAAAACCGAGCTGGATTCACGTATGCGTGAAGAGATCGATAATTTAAGTGGCAGATAATTTTTTATGAATTCTAATTAATAAAAAAATTTTTACCACAAACTAGGGCAAGACGCCCGATGTATGGACTCCACCACCCTAACTGATAGGCTGGTGTTAACCAAAACAAAAGGAGTCCATACAATGATCAAGCGTAACTTAATTGCCATCGATTTTCACTTCCCCCCACAAAGCTTTAGAAAATTGTTTAGCATAAGTGCGAGTCGACACCGCAGCTAGAGTCGAGCTAATGTTTGTTCCGGTGGACAAACCAGGTAAACTAAAACACCCACTCAGATCAATATTAGTCACAGGGTCTGAATGGGGATACAGATATTTGTGCAGAAGAGTTACTGGATCATGATTTTCCCCATCCAGGTATCCTGCTGGGTAAACCTGGCCGTATGCGGATCGTAGTATCGTGCCCTGAGGTAAACTAAACACGCCTACACTAAATCATACTTTCCTTTAGTAAATCCTTTTTAATCAGTATCTTATTGGCTTTTCTCCGTGGACGATTATATCGGGGAAAAAATCCTTAGTGTTCATCTGTATAATTTACTTACTGATCAACCCCAGTAAACTCAAACAAAGATGTATAATCTCCCGCATCGGCTGCTCTAAGAGCATGGATATACTGCTGCCGCCGTTCATTCATTTGTTGTAAATCATATCCCCCGGACCAATCTATCCGATCTACACTGTATAATTTTTCAAGTAAGGCATCAGCATAAAACCGGGCATGACGACCATTACCATTTGGAAATGGATGGATATAGACAAGTTGATGGTGAAATCGGGTAGCCGTTTCTTTAGGATTAAAGGTATCTTGGTCTACCCAATACTGAACATTATCTAGCAGCTCCCTGAGTTTGACACTGATGTAAAGTGGATCAACACCAATGTTCTTTTCTGTAAGACGATATTGTCCTGCCCAGGACCAAACCTCACCAAATAGCTGTAAATGAAGCTTGCGAGCAAACTGGTCATTTAAAATATCTCTATTTTTTAGTCGGGCCAACCAGCGTAGTCCATTTTGTATATTTGCCTGTTCCAGATGGTCAAGCTCTCCCCGAGTAGTGATATGACTGAACTTCAAACCTGCCAGTTCATCCAGATCTAATGGAGTAGCGCCTTCAGGATAATCAATCATTTTATACTCTATTACTTTCCATCATCCCACAGGTCAGAGGGCATCTCTCTTAACAGTTCATACTGTAATCGTTCCACCTCAAATTTAAGTCGCTCGTTGGATAGAGTCTGATCTTCCAATGCCATCTGGTTACTAGCCTGAGCCACTATCGCCTCTGCTTTCTTTTTCGCCTGCTCTAATAAAATCTCATTAACCGGTTTTTCCGGCACTATAAAATAAACAAATTTGCAGCCCATCCCTTCAGCCATATGCTCCATTTTCTTGATAGTGATTCTGCCTTCTAACTCCGCCTTTTCTGCATTGGATACTGATGCTTTTGTAACCCTCAATCGCCTAGCCAACTGTACTCCAGACATATTAAGCGCCTTTCTAACGGTTCTGAGCCATCCTTCTTTTGGTACAAAGTAATCCCTCGTGCTCTCTCGAGCCCGATTCACGATATCTTGATACTGGACTTGTACGATAGTTTTAATCGACATGGTTTATCAATAAATTTACTAGTGCAGGCTAATAGTTAATCTATAAATATACCAATATCTATTTATAGTCAAGCAATAGATATATTTAAATGAGGTTAATCATCGTTAACACTGTAGTGTCAACCCAACGGCTGATCGAGTTTATCCGTTCTTTACCAATCCAGCTGGCTTTACGGATCAACTGACCCAGTGCATCTTTATGCTGCGCTTCTTTAACGGCGAAAGCATTCACATCCAGCCCTTTGGGTATTTCAATGCGGTAACCCTCAATCCCGGTCGATGACAAAGCTTCCATGACAGAATCAGCAGCTTCATTACCACGAGTTGTTAATTCATAAACAATTAATAGCCGTTTGGGCACGTAAGCTTTTAGTACTGATTGCTGCTCTTCAGTCAGTCCCTCCAGATCGTAAGTGCAGGTGACATTCCGGTATGCGGATCGTAGTATCGTGCCCTGAGGTACACGAAGATGAATCAATATGTAATAATAAATAATGGCTATGTAGAAAAACCACGTAGCAGTATTGAATCCGTTATTCCGATAATGTTACCCAGTAAAGCTGGGCACAAGCTTTAGCAGGAATCATCTCTGGGAAAAATGTTTTGCTAAACATTGCTGTTAAATTAGAGAAATTCCGGCTAAAACATTACCTGAATGACGTGTTCTCTGGTATTTAATAGAACTACATGATTTTCATACACTGCCATTTAAAAAGTTTGTTCAAAATCATGACTAATGCTCAGTTTATTCAGACTTTAATAAATGTGTATTTGTTTTCCTTCGTGAGCTTCGTGTCTCTGTGGTGATCATTTTTTTCTTTTAATTATGTTGAATAGTTACTCAAGCTTTTAGTTTTTACAAAATATGTATAACTTAAAATCACCCTGGCGTGCCGTTGCATCTATGTTCATGCTTAATGGCGCATTGTTTGGTGTCTGGGCATCGCGTATTCCTGCGGTTTCATCAGCGCATGAACTGACACAAAGTTCACTCGGCTTATTATTACTGTGCATGGCTGCAGGTGCTATTCTGGCTTTCCCTCTGGCGGGTCATGCATCAGATAGATTAGGTTGTGCTGTGGTGACCAGGAGAGTTGCATTTTTTTATGCCATTACACTGGTGTTAATAGGGTTGAGCCCTAACGTGTGGATGCTTGCTCTGGCTCTTTTTGCATTTGGGGCAGCTCATGGTGCAATGGATGTTGCGATGAATGCATGGGCTGCGGAAGTTGAACGAAAGGCTGAACGTCCTATGATGTCATCTTTTCATGCGATGTTTAGCGTGGGTGCTGGAATGGGGGCTGTTACCGGGTTTGTGGCTGCTTCCTATTATTTAACGGTATCTTTTCATTTTACACTGGTTGCCATTTTGTTAACTGCACTGGCACTTTTTATTGCCCAGATTCCGTGGAATTCTGTAAAGGTAGCGGGGCATCAGGCTGGCCTAAAATTTTCTTTCCCAAAGGGTCGTTTACTTGCAGTAGGTTTTGTCGCGTTTTGTGCTTCTCTTGGTGAAGGTGGAGTAGCAGACTGGAGTGCTCTATTTTTAGTGTCAGTTGCTGCTGTTAGTGAGTCAAAAGCTGCTTTAGGGTATGCTGTTTTTTCACTGGCTATGGTGACAATGCGACTCATTGGTGACCGAATAGTGGCTAAACTGGGTCCACTCTTTACCGCTAGATTTGGTGGTGCTGTTGCTATGGCCGGTTCTTTGATGGCCATCATTTGGGGGACATACCCGATGAGCCTGTTGGGCTTTGCGCTGATGGGTATAGGCTACTCTGTCATCATGCCGTTAGCTTTCAGCCGTGCAGCGAATGATGAAACTATGTCACCAGGTGCCGCGATCGCCAGTGTGTCAACGCTCGGTTATGGAGGGATTTTGTTAGGGCCTCCGCTCATTGGCTTTGTAGCTGATGCAAGTTCGTTATCTGCGGCCTTTCTGATTATTTCAATATTGGCAGGTTTTATTGCGATTTTAGCCGGTGTTTTGTCGGTCAAAGGTCAAACTGGTTAATATGATTGATTGGTCTCAGGACGCTAGTTAAAACTATGCACTTATAGTGCAAGGCTTTAGCTGCTACACATTATCTGGAAATGTGTAGCAAGTATGGTTAAGTTACTGGTAGGGTGTGCCGTGCGCACCATGGGCGCTGGCAACGGAATGCTATGGTGCGCTCGGCGCACCCTACAAAGTGCTAATCAATTAAAAATGTTTTTCAGGGGACGACTTTGTTCAATACTTTAAATTCTAATGAATATTAAAAATATAGTATTTGATTTTGGTGGAGTGTTGGTGGATTGGAGTCCTCGATATTTGTATGAGGGTATTTTTGAAGATCATTCAGAGATGGAGTATTTTCTGAGTACCGTTTGTAATGATGAGTGGAATCTGCAACAGGATAAAGGAAGACCTCTTTCTGAAGCTACGGCCACTACCCAGCAAAAATTTCCTGACCATCATGCCTTGATTCAGCTTTATTATGATGAATGGGAAACAATGCTTAAAAAGGATATACCTGAAAACGTAAAGTTGCTTTTTCGGTTAAATAAGAATTATAAACTTTATGGTTTAACCAACTGGTCAGCAGAAACATTTCCTATTGCACTTAAAAGATACTCATTTTTCCAGCAATTTGAAGGTATTGTTGTTTCAGGGGAAGAGAAGATGATCAAACCTGATAAGGAAATTTTTTATGTTTTGTTAGACAGGTATAAGCTGGATGCGAATCAGACAGTTTTTATAGATGATAATATTAATAATATTCGTTCAGCGAAAGAAATAGGTTTTCATGTTGTTCATCAGGGTAAAGGTGTAAACCTTGAAAATGAACTGACAAAAATGAATTTATTGTAGAGCCAATATTGTCATTAAACGTAGTTTACGTTTTAGTCAGTTACTTCGCTTCAATGCCTGCCCATAGGCGGCTTTCTCTGGCGTATAGTCCCCATAAGCCCTGATTCTCATCGATAGATTTCTGTTGTAATGGTTTTAATCGTTTAACCAACTCTGGATCGGTTGATCGGATAGTGACTACCGCGTAGCCATTATTGATCATTAATGCTGAAATGGATTGACCCTTAGAGTTTACAATATCTCCAGGGATACGGGCATAACGGTCACGTTTATTGGGGTTGAAGTGCAAAATAAAAGGAGCGTTAGTTTTAATTAAATAGCGTAATTGTTCGGTGGCTATAGTTCCCATGGCTAATAACTTATCTTTGTCGAGTTTAGTTCTGGACTGGTCGACTTTTAATTTGGGATTTTCAACATCTTCTGGAGTATCAATCCCTGTAAGCTGAATTCGCTGTGTTTTGCCCTCGATATTTAAAATTAAGGTATCACCATCTTCCACCTGAATGTCTCTTAGAGGTAGCAGTCTTTCATCAGCAGAGCTGTTCAGCGGAAAAGTTAAAAAAACCAGTGAAAGCAAAGCAGGGTTAAAAAATAAATATAATTTGTTCAATGGCTTGTTCCTGCAGAACGGGTTAGTTTGTTATGAACATTGTATTTTCCAGAAGGCTTTTTCATCGGAATACGTTTTACTTCTTCCAGTGTTTTTGCATCGTAAATGACTAATGCTCCGTCCATGTCCCAGATACTAACCAGCGCATAACGTCCATCTTTAGTGAATTCTACGTGTGCAGAAGTTTTGCCGGGAGCAGGGCGCAATGTTTTGACAATTTCAAGTGTCTGCTTATCGATGACGTGCATCAAATCTCTATTTTTACCAAAGAACACATCAACCCAGGCATAGGGACTGTTTTCATGGCTGCGCATAAAAAAGCCGGGTCCTTTTGTGGGTATCTGTTTGATGACGTTCCAGGTTTCGGTATCGACGATGGTTACCGTACTTTTTTTAATATTGGGTGTCGCAAGTACGGTTTTACCCTGATACTTCCAGCTGATGCCAGAACTTAAATGTGGCATACCGGGTAGTTCCAGTGCAGAGACTGCTCGTCCAAGATCAAGATCTACTATTTGCCCTAAACCTTCGCGTGAAGTGCCTGCGATCTGAGTGTAATCCTGGTTGATGAAAAAATCATCAAGATAGCCTTTAACTGATATTTTTCGAACTGGAAACAGTTTGTTGCTTCCTCCTTCGCCAGAGTCTTCTTTATAATCATGTATCCACTCGCCAAAACCTGTAGGGGGCGGATTTTCATAATTTATTTCCCAAACTTCTGCGATATCTTTAAGGGCTGCAATAAAACTGCCTCGTGGGTCAGCTGTGTATACAGCACTGACTCTAGAGCTTTTTCCTGATTCATCCTGTACCGGGATGACCTTAATCAGAGATAAATCCTCGGCATCAAGAATGACCAGCGTATTGGGTAAGTAGTTAGCTACAATTACATATTTACCATCATGAGAAACAGCTATGTTCCTGGCATTAATACCCGCTCGAATCTCGGCTACATAAGTAAGATTAAAAACATCGAATTTACTGATCCAGCCGTCACGTGAGGCAAAGTATACATAACGTCCTCCCTTTGCATATTTGGGTCCGCCATGCAGAGCAAAACGCGTAGGAAACCGGTGAATACGTTCGAATGTATCTCCATTTAGCAAGCTAGCGTGATGGTCTCCTAACTCTACTACGATAAACAGGTTGTCGATATCTGCATCAAACTTAGGTTTGTCAGGCAGAGAACCCGGTTCATTATGAATAATGTGACTCGTCTTGATTTGTTCTACTCCCCACACTGGCTTCTGTTTTAAAGGGGTATAAATATATTTGACTAGAGATTGAATTTGTTGTGGATTTAACAGGGTTTCAAACGGCAGCATTTGTGTGGCAGGTCGACCTTTGGCAATGACAGTGACAGCCTTTTTTTGACGTAGTCGGTGTAAGTTCTCGGGTAATAAAGCGGGTCCCTGACCACCCAGGCGGTCTAAACCATGGCATACAGCACAATGTTTTATATATAACTCGCTAACGCTGTCAACATTTGCGAAAACGTTGCCTGTGTTTACCAGGAAAATCAAAAAAACAATAGAAAGTAATGACTGAACCTGATGGTTATCATTGGTCCTATTTATATATAAGTACGATATTGGCTTTTGTGGCAGCATTTTCATCGGATCATGTAAGTGTATTAATGCTGAAATGAATACCGTTATCCGGCTATTCCAGCTAATTGTCTCAGAGATTGTAAATCTAGAACTTTAATATGACTGTCACGTACGCTGATGGTTTCCTGATTGCAAAGTTCTTTTAGTAATCGGGAAAAAGTTTCCGGTTTTAACGACAGTATGCTGGCTATGGCATTCTTGGGAATGTCCAGCTGAAATTCATTGCCATGAGTTAATGCCTGATCAAGTAAAAACATGGATACCCGGTTACGCCCTGTTAACAGGCATAAATTATCAATTTCCTTAACCAGGGAATGTAAGCGATAACTTAAATCGGCCATGACTGACATGCAGGTCTCGGGAGACTTGAGTAATATGTTTCTGAAATGACTGGCATTCACTTTGAAAAGTACAGAATCCTGCATCGCCTTTGCCGTGACTGGATAGCTTGAATGTTCTCTGAACATGATGGCTTCTGCAAATGCGCGTCCTTTTCCTTCGAGTTCAATAATTTTTTCCTGACCCGAAGCTGAGTGGCGGTATAATTTGATTAATCCAGTTATCACAATGAAAAAGCTATGATATTCATCATCCTGGTTAAAAAGAATTTCACCCTGGTCCAATTTAATAGTAGAAATATGTTTACTAATTTCAGACATCTGAGCAGGGTCGAGACTGGATAACAGAGTGGTTTGACTGAGTAGTTTTTCTTTGCTTAGTTGGTTTTTCATAAAACTGATTTTACTATGGAAAGACCTTGGAAAAAAGAGTTCGCTAATTATTCACAGTTTGAATAGATGACAATTGATTTGTATCATATTTCCTTTATTCAGCTTGATAAATATTAAGGAAAGTCTGATCAATTGGCATTTTTCGACCCGATTTTCTATTCTCTCTCGAAATATTTTCAAAAGCTTGCGTCATCGACCTGGTAAATATTTCACTCTGAAATGTATGGCATGTGAATCATAAAGTGCTTTTCTGCAGCAAAATCAGATACTGTAAGTCAGTGTTGCAGGACAGTGGTGCTCTGCATTCTGTTATAGCCGATGAGTTTTACGGCCTAAGTCTTTGGATGGCTTGAGGCTAAAGTTTCACTTGTTGTTTTCAGAAGTACGATTTAGGTCCCTCAGATCCAATGAATTTATCATCAGGTTTTTAGCTAAAAATTGAGCTTGTTTTGCTTGATTATCAATTTTAACCAGCTGGTAAAAGATTCTGGCTGTCTTTTAAGACTTTGCAATAATGTATCAGTAGCAATCCATTGCCAGTCTATTGCTTCATCGGTGTTTACCACTGGATTACCGTCATATCGACCAAAAAAGATATGGTCAAACTCGTTTTCTGTGAGTCCATTATCCAGTTCGGCCCGGTAAGTTAGTGATGATTGCTCCTGAAGAGGGCAATCGAACCCCATCTCCTCTTGCAGGCGCCTATGTGCGGCATCAATCGTTAACTCACCCGGCATAGGGTGGCTACAGCATGTATTAGACCAAAGCCCACCAGAATGGTACTTGTCATGAGCTCTTTGCTGAAGCAAAAGCTCCCCGGTATGGTTAAAGATAAAAATAGAAAAAGCACGGTGTAGACGATTTTCTACATGGGCAGATAACTTATCCATTGTTCCAATTTGCTGATCATTTTTATCCACCAGGATTACTTTGTTATGCATTTTTATTGTCATTCAGTTTGGTTTTGATTCAAATGGTACCAGATGAATCGATAATTGGAAAATATCTATTGCAGGCTTTTCATTTGTTAATAAAGCAGTAATATTTTAATGAAATCTTAATTGTTTTCGGACCAAAATCTTATTGTTATTGGATAAAAATTAGTTTGAGCATTATGTTTAAATAACTGGCTTATTTATACTTTTTTTAACTATTAGACGTATAAATGTAAAAAGTTTGAGATTATCTTGATATAAATCAAATTCATGATCCTGAAATAAATAGTATTATTGCCTCGCTCAGAAAACTTAAAATATTAATGTATATTTACTTTAGTCTGATTCATGTGAAGGGGTGCGTGTAAGATTAAGGTGTTTTTCAGGCGTTAGGGTGATGTCAGAGATTTTGATTTTTCCTCACCACAAGTTAATAAATAAAAAAAGAGACCTTAATCATGACTGAAAACTCAAACCAGGATGAAGAACGCATACCTGCGATGCAATCTTTGCTCGATAATCCTTTTCTTTTACTTTTTATCGGGGTCGCAATGCCTACAGTTTTTTACATTGTCTGGGGCATCATGGAAATAGTAACTTTACCTGTTGCACCATAATAATTTCAACTTTAGGAGAATTAAGTTATGAGTTCATTTTTACCACCTGCTGAAAAAATCTGGTGGAAGGTTCCCGTTGGTAAACAGGAGATTGTCTGGATAGCCATTGCTTTAACATGGTGTCTGATTATGTTCTTGATGATGCCTATCTGGCATGTTTACGGTAAACAGAACCTTTCAACCGAAGCTTATCAAACTACACCAGCCAAATTTGGTGCAAAAGTCGAAGAAATGGTTGAAAAATATAAAGTTGGTGAAGAAGCAGGGATTCCAATCGTTCGTCCACCTGCTGGCAGTGATGTCTACTTGCTAGGCCGTTTATGGCAATGGTATCCCATTCTGGAACTGGAGAAGGACAAAGATTACCGCATCCACCTGTCATCGATGGATTGGCAGCATGGTTTCTCACTTCAACCGCTTAATATAAATCTGCAAATTGTACCAGGATACGAAATGGTCACTACTATGACCCCAGATACTTCTGGTGAGTTTGGCGTAATTTGTAATGAATATTGTGGAATTGGTCACCATACAATGGTGGGCAAGATCTACGTGAAGGAGAAATAGAGTATGTCATCTTTTCGTATTTGCCCCGATTCGGGATTTTATTTTAATAAACCTGCCGAGAGTTTGATGAAAGTCAACGCGGTTGCTGGAGTGGTTGCTCTACTGGTCGCAGGTATTCTTGGTCTTGGTGTAGTATTAACTCGTTGGCAGGAAGTACATCTGCTTCCTGCTGACCAGTTTTATCAGGCCTTAACAGGTCATGGTATTAATGCACTGATCTTCTGGATCATCTTTTTTGAAATGGCAATTTTGCATTTCGCTTCCACCACATTATTAAGATGTAGACTGGCTACGCCTCGTTGGGCCTGGTTTGGTTTCTTTTTGATGCTGATTGGAGCGGTGATGAATAATGTTGCTGTTTTGTCAGGTAACTCCAGTGTCATGATGACATCTTATGTACCGATGCAGGCTGAACCTCATTTTTATCTGGGGCTGATCCTGTTTGCTGTTGGTGCATTGATTCAGGTCTTTGTGTTTTTCGGAACACTGGTCATCGCGCAACAGGAAAATACTTATGATGGGTCAGTTCCACTTGTTACATTTGGTGCGATTACAGCAGCCATTATAGCGGTATTTACTATCGCTTCAGGCGCTATCATCCTTGTACCTACTTTCCTCTGGTCTGTTGGTTACATCAGCCATATCGATGCTGAAATGTATCGTGTTATCTGGTGGGGAATGGGTCACTCTTCTCAGCAAATTAATGTGGCAGCTCATGTATCAATCTGGTATTTACTGACAGGTGTGCTATTTGGTGCACGACCAATGTCTGAGAAAGTCAGTCGTTTTGCATTCCTGCTGTATATCCTGTTCCTACAACTGGCTAGTGCGCATCATATTTTAGTAGATCCAGGCATAGGTACAGAATGGAAAATCTTTAATACTTCTTATGCTATGTACCTGGCGGTGTTGGCCAGTATGATTCACGGTCTAACCGTACCGGGAGCTATGGAAGTCGCTCAACGCAGTAAAGGTTATACCAATGGTATGTTTGAATGGTTACGTAAAGCGCCATGGGGCAATCCTGTATTTTCCGGCATGTTTATTTCGCTGGTAACATTTGGATTCCTGGGTGGTATTACTGGTGTTGTAATGGGTACAGAGCAGATTAACCTGATTATCCATAATACTATTTATGTACCGGCTCATTTCCATGCAACAGTTGTTACTGGCACAACATTAGCGTTTATGGCTCTAACATATCTGCTTATTCCTGTACTGTTTAGACGTCAGATTTTCCTTCCAGGGTTGGCCAAGATACAGCCTTTTCTATTTGGTGGTGGTATGACTATCCTGATCCTGTTTATGTTAGGTGCAGGAACTCTGGGTGTTTCACGTCGTCACTGGGATATGGACTTTACAGGTGCGCTGTTGACATTTGAATACCCCGGTATGGCATACACCTTAATGGCTATTGGTGCTATTGGTGGTGTTCTCGGAGTGCTCGGTGGTGGTGCTTATCTGCTGGTTACTGTGGGTTCATTGCTGTTCGGTAAAAAGCTTGAACCTTCGGCTGGAATACTGCAATGCTTCGCGGGCTTACCGCTTGCCGCATCTGTGTATAACGTAGATAAGCCAGAGAAGCTTGAAAGAGCTGCACCTGCAGAAGAACATCATGGTAAAGGCTTTGAAGCCCCGGGTACTTTTGTACTAGCCCTGTTGTTACTGGTTTCTTTTGTGGTGTACTACTTTATCAACTGGAAATATCTATCTTCAGTCTGGCCAATGAGCTAGGGCGTATGTCAACAGAGCGAGGGTTTTATGACCCTCGCTCTGTTTCTAAATTTCCCCAATAGGATACTCTTAGGCTTACAATAGAGTACAATCCCTGTTTTTCATTAAATAGAACTATCACAATAAGATAATAATGATCAATCATCTCATCAATCTGTTCAAACTCCGTATTGGTGTCATTATGGCGATTACAGCGCTGGTTGCTCTTATCATTACCCCAGGGCAATCTGTCAACGTCTGGCAAGCGGCTCTGTTAGCAGTTACTGTGTTAATAGCGTCAGGTAGTGCAGGTGCTTTTAATCAGTATTATGAGCGCGATTATGACAAGCTCATGAAACGTACTGCAAACCGTCCCTTTGTAACCGGTCGTTTTTCCAGTGATAACCCTGTCTGGTTATTTATTATTTTTGGCATGCTGATTGTCAGTGTGGGTGCTGCTGGTTTCCTGCTTAATGGTTTGAGCGCATTATTTATTTTTCTGGGCGCCTTCTTTTATGCAATTGTTTATACAGTCTGGTTGAAACGTCGTAGCTGGACCAATATTATTATCGGTGGTGCTTCGGGTAGTTTTGCTGTTTTGGCCGGAGCAGCAGTGGTCGATCCGAGTTTAGGTCCTGTTCCGCTGATTTTCGCTATGGTGTTATTCCTGTGGACTCCTCCTCACTTCTGGAGTTTAGCAATAGCACAACACAAAGATTATGAAGCAGCAGGTGTTCCCATGTTACCGGTGGTGAAAGGTGACAAGGCGGCAGCAAGAGCTGTTATGTGGAATACCATGCTTCTGGTTTCTGTTTCAGTACTTCCATTTTTTTATGGTTTAGGTTTTCTTTATCTGCTAGGTGCTTTATCGGGTGGTGCATATTTTATTTATCGTAGTGTACTATTAGCGAGAGAGCCTAGCGCTAAGATGGCAATGAAAAGCTTCTTTGCTTCATTAATTCAATTAGTTTTATTACTGGTGTTTGCTGTACTTGATGTTTCTTTTTAAGGAAGCTCAATGAACACGAAAAACCCATCTGACTTTTATTTAAAACTTCCCCTGTCTCTGTTTGTTTTGCTGCTGTTTTTTGTTCATGGACTTCATGCTCAGAGCCAGACTGTTGATAGCCAACCGGGTAAAGTCATTCAGCAGTTTCAATACAAGTCAGCATTGCAGGCCAGTCAGGATGCAATTGATCGGGTATTAAGTAAACACCGTTTTACGGATGCGAATGGCAAGGGCATGACTATGCATGATTTCCTTGGTAAACCATTGATTATAAGCATGGTATATACCAGCTGTTATCAAATTTGTCCTATGACCATACGCCATCTTTCTCAGGTAGTGGATAAAGCTCGAGAAACATTGGGTGAAGACAGTTTTTCGGTTGTTGTCATTGGTTTTGATACACAGTTCGATACACCGCAAAAAATGAAATATTTTGCTGAGAAACAGGGTGTAGATAAAAAGGGCTGGCATGCTTTAAGTGTCGATTCTGATTCGGTTGCATCTTTATCAAAGGAACTGGGTTTTCAGTATTTCACATCACCAAATGGTTTTGATCACGTTGTCCAGGCAACTGTTGTTGATGAAAAAGGACAGATTTATCGTCAGGTATACGGTGAAACTTTTGATACTCAATTACTAGTTGAGCCTTTAATGGATCTTGTGCTGGATCGAGCTAAGAGCAATCAATCTTTTTTATCAAATATGGTTAATAAGGTACGTTTCTTTTGTACAACCTATGACCCCAGATCGGATTCATATCGCTTTGACTATTCATTATTTATTGGAATGATGATTGGAGGTTTAATTATTATTCTTACACTGCTGTTCATTATTAGTGAATTGCGTTATGCAAAACGCCATCGAAATGCTTGATGTGAATGCTTGATGTGTAACGGCAAAGGCTGTATATACAGAACAACAGACAACTTTAGAAACTAACTGTAATCCAGTGTTGAACCCCTGAACATTAACTAATAAGGTAATAAAATGAGTTTCATTAATCCAGTTAAGCGTGGTTATCTTGCGCTTGAAACCTGGTTCAATATTTCTTTCGGACATCAATGGAACCCGCTGTATAACCTGGGAACGTTAACATTTTTCTTCTTCTGGATTATTCTTGTTAGCGGTCTCTACCTGTTCATCTTTTTCGATTCGACTCTGATGGGGGCTTATAGTTCTGTAGAGTATATGACGAATGAGCAGTGGTATGCTGCAGGTGTCATGCGCAGCTTGCATAGATACGCATCAGATGCAGCAATAATTACTATTTTGTTGCACATGTTTAGAGAATTTGCGTTAGATCGTTATCGGGGTTTTCGCTGGTTTTCCTGGGTTACAGGTGTACCTACTTTATGGTTAGTTGTTACGCTTGGTATTACCGGTTACTGGTTAGTCTGGGATGAGCTAGCATTATATGTGGCGATTTTATCCTCGCAGCTAATGGATGGTTTGCCATTATTACCAGGAACTATGTCGCGAAATTTTTTAGCTGAGCAGATAAATGACCGTTTTTTCACTTTAATGGCATTCTTACACCTGTTAGGTCAACCTGTTATTCTTGTATTTGCTCTCTGGTTTCATGTTAAGCGTTTATCAGGGGTCTCTATAATGGCTCCAAGAGGTTTAGCAATAGGTACTTTTACTGCTCTGGTTATTCTTTCATTAATAGCTCCTGCAGTCAGTCATGATCCCGCCGATGTAACACAGACTCCTGCCATATTGAATATTGACTGGTTTTATCTGAATATTTATCCCTTGCTGGACTACTGGACAGCAGGGCAGGTATGGATGCTAACTATTGGCATCACTGTTTTCTTAATGTTAATGCCCTGGCTGCCAAAGAAAAAACAGGATGAAGTTGCCAGGGTATTCCTTGATCATTGTAACGGTTGTGAGCAGTGTGCCAAAGATTGTCCTTTCGATGCTATTACAGTTCAAAAAAGAACCGATGGTGCTCGCTGGGAAAATGAAGTCGTCGTGCATGATAATCTTTGTGCTTCCTGTGGCATCTGCGTCGGATCCTGCCCCTCATCAAACCCTTTTCGCCATAGCGAGAAGTCTTTAATAACTGGCATAGATATGCCCAATTCTCCTATTAATGATGTACGAGACCAGGTGGATGCTGAGATAGAGAGAGTCAATAAAAGCAGCTCAGACAGTGATATTAAGATTATTGTTTTTGGTTGTGATAACGCACTAGATTTTAAAGGGCTGGAGTCATCCAATACAGGTATTATTAAGTATTATTGCGTCGGCATGATCCCACCAACGATGGTTGAATATGCATTGAAAAAAGGTGCGGATGGTGTTTTTATAACCGGGTGTCGAACAGGTGATTGTTATTTCCGACATGGCAATCAGTGGATGGATGAACGTTTCGATGGGGATCGCAAACCCATTCTAAGAAAACGCGCTGAACGTGCCAGGATAAATGTATTCCGTGCAGTAGAAACAGAGTGTAAGGAACTTAGGGCTGAACTCGATCGTTTTCAGCAAAAGCTTTCCAGTATGCATAAAGAAACTGAATCAGTTGATAGTGATTTAGTAGAAAGTGATATTGTTGAAAGAAAAAATGGAGAGGTATAGATGAATAAAATAATTCGATATCCTCTACAGATCTTAAATTATTCGATATTTATGGGGCTGGTCTGGTATTTTTCTATTTTACCACCCTATCATCAGCTGGATGAAGGTGAGGCACTGATTACATATACTATGAGTCATGTAGGCAAACATGTGACTGAGTGTAAGAAAATGTCCTATGAAGAGCTTATGAAGTTAGCACCCAATATGCGTAAACCTATGGACTGTCCACGTGAGCGCTCCCCCGTGGTTATGGAATTAAAGTTAGATGATGAAGTGATTTTTAGCCATACTGCCCAACCACTCGGTTTATACAAAGATCAGGGTATTGATATATACCAGAATATAAAAGTACCAGCGGGTACGCATCATATGCAAACCTGGTTAAATGATGATGTGAAAGTCGAAGGTCCTATCTATCAGCGTGAACAGGATATTGTTATTAAACCTGAGCAGCATTTAATTATTCAATTTGATTCTGGAGAAGGTGGCTTTACAGTTAAATAATATGGAAATAGAATCATATGCAGGTTGATGGCCTGGGATACTCTTTTCCAGCTTTGTTCCTGAGGTAGCCTTAAGCATGTTGTTGGCTGTTGACAGAGCCAATATTTAAGCATAACTTCCCCGCAATTTTTAGCTTCTTTTCGATTTAGGAAAAAAACCATGAGTGACATTAACGAGACCGTTGAGGGATTTTCTCTAAACATTCCTCAAGATGAGTCAAATAGAAAAATCAGCATAGGCTGGTTATTACTAGCGGTTGGCTCTATGGTTGTGGCAGGTATTTTTACCATTCTGGTGGTCCTCTCTCGCGTACCCTATACCAAAGAATTTTTCCCCTGGACGGATTTCTTTCACACCGCATTGGTAGTACATGTCGATTTAACAGTCTTGACGTGGTTTCTGGGTTTTGCCGGTTTGTTCTGGAGTTTAAATAGTACTAAACGCTGTACCATATGTGGATGGGTTGGACTCTGGCTGGCAGTTGCAGGGACTTTGGTTTTTGCTGTATCCCCTTTCCTGGGGGCAGCAAACCCTTTCATGAATAACTATGTTCCGGTACTTCAGAACCCCGTCTTTTTTATCGGTCTGGGTGTTTTTGGTTTGGGATTTACTGTTCTGGTTATACGCGGTTTATTTTTCTCTAACCCGGTAGGTCAAAGTTCGAGTGGTGGCGGGGCTATTCGTTTTGGCTTATTTACGGCTTTGGTAGCGGCACTTGTTTCCCTTTTAGCCCTGGTAGCCTCCTGGTTTGGTATACCCGGACATGCACAAGGTGAATACTTTTTTGAGTTGTTGTTCTGGGGTAGTGGGCATACTCTTCAATTTGTACACGTACAACTGGTTCTTGTCGTGTGGTTGTGTCTGGCGGTTATTATTGGTGTTGAGTTGAAAATCACACCACGTATCGTTTCATTTATTTTTGCCATTGGTTTATTACCCGTTTTAGTGACGCCCATTGTTTACCTGATGTTTGATGTATCTTCAGGAAATCATCTTCAAGCTATTACCTGGTTAATGCAATATGGTGGTGGTTTGGCTGCTTTGCCTATTGGTCTGGCTATTATTTATAGCTTGTTTACTAATAGTTCTGGATTTCCACAAGCTAGTGGTGAACGAAATGCATTAATTTTTTCATTTCTGCTGTTTGCTGCTGGCGGGGTTATCGGCTTTATGATTAGTGGTAGTAATACCATTGTACCGGCACATTATCATGGATCGATCACCGCGATTACACTGGCTTTTATGGGCATTACATATCATTTATTACCACGTCTTGGATTCAAAAAACCGACTGGAAAGATGGTCAGGTGGCAGCCTGTTTTTTACGGGATAGGGCAACTTATTCATATTGGTGGACTTGCCTGGTCGGGTGGTCATGGTGTACAACGTAAAACAGCGGGAGCTGCTCAGGGACTGGATACCATGGAAAAGATTGTTGGTATGCGAATTGTAGGAGTGGGTGCTGGGATTGCTATTATTGGCGGGATAATTTTTCTAATTATTGTTTTTAAATCGATGATGTCTGCCAGAACCAAAGATTAGATTTTGATAGAAGTTATTAAAAAATTATTGTGATTTAGTTTCAGTTGCTGGTGCATTCTGAGGCTGTTCTGTTTGGGGTGTTTCACTGACCGGTTTTTCATACAGGCTCTGGATTATTGAAAAACTAATAATGGTTAGAGTAATGATTATGAAAAAAAATATTACTGACCTGTTTTGTAGGCGCTCACCACGTTTTCTTTCAATGGTCAGCACTATTTTATCGGATACGATGTATAAAACGATTGCAGCTAATGTGAAATAGATCAGTTCCATAATTCAAAACCTGTAATTAAATGAATGTGATTGTACATTTCAGAACTATAATACCATCAATCTAGTGGTGGATAAAAATGAAATGCCAGCAAATAAATAATCACCCCGGTGACTGAAACATAAAGCCAGACAGGTATAGTCCAGCGTGCAAGTTTTTTATGTTTTTCTGTTTCACCTTTGATGATCATGAAAACTGTTGTTAACACCAGAACAACGGTTGTTATAGCCAAAATTACATGTGATATAAGGATCGAAAAATAAACCGGGCGTATATAACCTTGTCCTGCAAAAGGAATATTACCAATATTTAGATGGTAAATAAGGTAAGTAATAGCAAAAATTACGGACGTAAACAGAGCGCTCTTCATGCATATTCGATGAGCTGGAATATTATTATTGCGGATAAAATAATAGCCAGAAGAAATCAGTGTTGCTGATATGGTATTGAGTATAGCCTCAACGGTTGGAAGTGTAGAAATTATATCCATGTGTAGTTATTTAGAGTTTTTCAATTAATTGCAATTGTGATGCAATAATCTCAGCATGGTGTGGAGGAGAAAATGAAGCAATAAAATTTTGCTGGGAATTTATCAGGAAAATTGAACTGGTATGGCTAACCAGGTAATTATCTCCTGATACATCTCCATCAATGACATAGCCTGCTCCAAATTGACGGGCAAATTGATCTATTTCTGTTTTAGTGCCTGTAACGGCTAAAAAATCCCGATTGAAATAATTCATATAATCAGAAAGTTTTTCTGTCGTATCTCTTTGGGGGTCAACAGATACAAAAATGATATTGTAGCTTTCTGAGGACCTGGTTTTGTTAAGTTGATTAAAGAGCTGATTTAAGATGGTCAAAGTTGTTGGGCAAATATCGGGACATGATGTGTAACCAAAAAATAGTAATGTATTGGTATTTTTCAAATGATCCAAAGTGAAAGAATTTTTATTTTGGTCGATAAGTTTAAATTCCTGTAACTGTTTAGGGGCAGGCCTGAGTACAGCTATTAGTTCAGTTGGAATCTGTTGAACGGTAAAAAATTGATAACTGAGATAGGCTGCATACCCTGTGATGAACAGGGCAGCCAGTAATATGGATAGTCTACGTTTTGACATATTTAAAAAAGGGCAGTTTTATTTTTTATTTTTGTTATGTTGCCGAAATTGACCAACTGCCCAAAATCCAAACGAAGTTATCATAATAAGATTAATGATAAGTCCAATGGCAAAAAAAGCACCCAGATCTCTATCACCTGCTAATATCTTTTTTCTTTTTTGTGGATTAATGTCTTTGTCAACAGTAACAGTATTGTGTTGAATCTGGATAGACTGTTTATCCGCATTCTCAGCAATGGCGAATAGGCTGACAGGATTAAACAGGCTGAGTATGAAAACAAATAATAATAGTTTATTGATAATCATAGACATAAATGTTGCTGAGCATGGTCGAACCTAAAGCAATGAATTATATAGTAAATATTTTTTGATTTCATCAGAGTATATTCTTTGATTGATGCCTTAATTCACAATCAATACAAACTTTTTTAATCCAGTAACCTATCGATAGATTTCTGACAATCTGATTTTGTTGAAATGACTCTGGCTTCCAGTAACTGATCTCTCATATTATTGTATTCTCCATGAGTTATATAGGTGGCAGCTAAAGTAAAAGCCTCTTTTATGGTGTTTGATTCTCCCCGGCAGGATATCTGGTATACCTCCATTATTTTTTTTGAAAAACGTAGCCTTGTATTTATATCCTGAGCATATGAAGTTGTAAAAATGAAAAATATTGATAAGAAAATTATAAATCGCATGTTTTACAAAACCCTGCTTAATGAGTAAGGAGTAAATTTTGGATGGTTGCTGTTGCTCAGGTGGGACCTTAAATAAAAAAAGGGGAAGTAATAACTTCCCCTTTGTAAAAGTCTACTCAGTAGAAATTAGTAGATATCATGCTGGGTATTGTAAAGATTAAATTTACCAGTTGGTGTAATGAGACGTTTATCTTTAATTACCTTCTTTAACTTACGTGTCTTATCATCAATGACAACAATGGCTGACTCTTCACTAGCACCACTCCATACCGAGAACCATACTTCATCACCGGCCTTGTTATACTCAGGCTGAACGACAAGCTTTGAACCATCACCAAGACCTGCCATTTCAGCGATAGGAACCACTTTGTAGCCTTTATCTGGATGGTCGATATCAAATACTGCAATAGATTGACTCTTACTCTTATCGGGATTAAGAGTAGTGTCCACCCAGAGATTTTTAGATTCAGGATGTGTTTTAATAAACAAAGAGCCGCCGCCCTGACCTTTCAATGTTCTAACCACTGACCAGGCATAAGCTTTACTGGCATCTGTTGAAATAACAGAAACAGATTCATCACCCAAATGGCCCGTTGCCCAAACCTTGCCATATTTTGGATCGATAAAATTTGCACCTCGACCCGGATGAGGAATCTTACCCACATCAACCAGTTTTGTTAATGTGGATGTCTTGGAATCAATAACCGCTATCTTGTTAGACTGGTTCGCTGCTGACATAAAGTAACGATGCGATGAATCCCAACCACCATCATGCAGGAAACGAGCAGCATCAATATTGGTAATTTTAAGATTAGTAAGGTCACTGTAATCGACCATTAATACTTTACCTGTTTCTTTAACGTTAACAATGAACTCAGGTTTTTCGTGTGAAGCAATGATCGCTGCTACACGAGGTTCGGGGTGATATTCTCCTGTTTCCACGGCTATACCTCGAGTAGAAACGACTTTTATTGGCTTCAATGTATCACCATCCATAATGACAAACTGAGGTGGCCAGTAAGTACCTGCGATAGCATACTTGTCTTCGTAGCCCTCAAACTTGGACGTTTCAACTGATCTGGCTTCTAAACCAACTTTGATTTCAGCTACCGTTTCAGGATGTTTCATCCATAAGTCAATCAGGTTAACTCTTGCATCACGACCGATAACAAACATGTAACGTCCGGAATAAGACATTCTTGAAATGTGAACAGCATAGCCTGTTTTTATAACGCTGATAATTTCCTTGCTATCACCGTCGATAAGAGCAATTTTACCATCGTCTCTTAATGTGACAGAGAAAATGTTTTCTATATTGTAATCATTTAATTTAGATGTAGGACGCTCACTGACAGGTATGACCACTTTCCAGCTTGCGGTCAGTTCTTTCATGCCATACTCAGGGGGAACCGGTGGTTCGTTCTGCAGGTACTTCGCCATTACATCAATTTCTTTTTCAGAAAGAATATTAGTTTCACCCCATGCTGGCATACCACCCGCTGAACCATAGGTGATGAAGGTTTTAAGGTATTCGGTACCTCGTTGAGTGGTGATATCAGTGGTCAGCGGTTTACCCGTTGCCCCTTTTCTTAATACACCGTGACAACCTGCACAACGTTGAAAATAGATTTCTTTTGAGCTTTCAAATTCTTTATCCGATAAAGCCACGCCAGTTAATTTGGCTTTACTCTTAACTTCACCAACATCAATACCTGAAGGTGCTCCTTCATAACCTTTACTGATTTGTTCACCAGCCCCGGCTTTTTTGCTGGCAAAATAAGCGGCAACCTGTTCCATATCTTTATCACTTAAACCGGATGCCATGGGTTTCATTATCTGATTTTTTCTATCACCATTTTTAAATGCTTTGAGCTGTGAGACCAGATAGTTTTGATTTTGTCCAGCCAGTGATGGAAATGCCGGGTTTAAACTAACACCATTAACACCGTGACAGGCAAAACACTGGTTTGCTTTACCCGGTGAAACCTTGCCAGCCTGAATTGAGGTTGAGATTAAAAAGGGTATAAATAAAGCGACAGGAAATATAAGTTTATATTTATTCATTTTAGCTAGATTCCTTTAGTTGGTTAGTTATAAATATATTATTTGTGAGTCAAATTGATAAATATCTACTACATAAAATTATTATAAGAATGAATTACCTTGTAAGAACGTCAAATATTAATAGAAAGGTAAAAAAAAGAGTTGATATTTGTCAAATAAGATGAAATTAATAAAAAAAACTATGTTTAATGATGCTCCCTGAAGAACTTTTTCTCGGCTTTATCAGGAAATAGATATAGAGCTTGTTTCATAAGTATTTTATAATAAGCCTGATTTAATAATTAGATTGTCCAGGCTGTTAAAATGTATCTTAATAATAATTCTCTTGCTATTGTCATAACCATTGTAGTAACCCTTTTAGTTCCGGGCATCTCTATTGCAAAAGGAGAGCAGGAATTGCAACAGTCTGAAGGTACAGTACTTTTTTATTCAGGTTTTTTCTCCAGAGAAGAAAATGATGGGAAAATGGCTCGACTATCTGGAAAAAGTCATTATATGAAATTCTACCCACCTAACAGGATCATTCGTTTATTTATTCCATATCCTTATTCAACAACAGTAAAACCAGAAGCTATTGCTTCAGTTTTTAATACGATCAGTAAAAAGTCAGTGGGTGATGCTTTTATACGAGGTAAATTTGCTGTGATGGATCAGGATGTAATTGCAAACCTGGGTACTGTTAAAACGGGGCAGGGAATAGTTTTGTTTGATTGTGATTCCTCTTCGCCTTGCCGTATTGAATTTACAGAGAAGGACTTAAAAGTTATTAAGAAAGGTATTCTGGCCGACCATATCATTGTGTATGATCATGTGAAAGTGGATACTCATTAAATTAATACTTTTGATAATTAAATCATGGGATCTGAAATGACTTTAATTGAATGGAATGACAATTTTTTAACGGGTGTTTCTGATATTGATGTTGAGCATCAGGAATTAATTGCTTTAATTAATTCCTTTTATTCAGCACTTGAGAATAAGGCTGATAAAAAACAGTTAGTGAAAGTTTTGAATGATACTTATGGTGAGATTTACTCCCATTTTGTTCATGAAGAAAATCTGATGGAAAAGTACGGATATGATCAATATCAGGAACATCATGAAGATCATGTGAATTTACTGGATGATATTCGTGATATTACTGACGAGGTAGAGTCAACCGATAACTTTGATGAACAGAAGTTAAAGAAAAAACTTAATGACTGGTTTTGTGTGCATTTCGGAACACATGATGCTCGTCTGCATAAATTGGAAAAACTGATTAATGATAGTAATGCGGATGAGGGCAAGATAAGATCTTTTTTTTCAAAGTTTAAAATCTAAATTAGATTAATAGTTATTAGCCCAAGTCATTATTTTTCTTTTTAAGCTGTTTCATCAGCAGTAGATCATGAAAAAAACATGGATGATCTTTTGCTGCAAAACAGATGAACCGGATTGTTTTCTGTGCTCCGCACACAACCGTTTAACTTCCTCAAATGTTGTATTCACGGCGGTTTTCTGAAGTGTCCACCCTACTAGTGCGTATAGTCGTTACCGACATGGAAAGCACCCTGGAATATTCGTAATCAAAAAACTTTATTCCATGGCCCTTAAGTAAAGAAACCTGAATCCTATAGGTTTTATTTTTTCATAAAGGTCAATATATATACTTAAATCAATGTTAGTTAATATATCAATATAATTATATTAGTATATTGATATTTATCATGTTCGCCTTGAGTGAAATGACTTAGCCTTGCCTCCGCCTAAATAAGGTAAATGATGTTTTTTTAATTTTAGTTATAGATGGGGCTAATCATGTCAGAGACGTTTACAAAGTCGATGGCGCGAAATATTTTCTACGGTGGAAGCGTTTTCTTCTTTCTACTGTTACTCGCGCTTACTTTCGATACTGAATCCGCACTTCCGGAGTTGGATAATCGACAAAATCTAACCGAACAGGTCGCTGCTGGAAAGCGAGTATGGGAACACAACAACTGTGTAGGTTGCCATACTTTACTGGGTGAAGGTGCTTATTTTGCTCCTGAACTGGGTAATGTATACCAACGCTTCGGCAATAGTACCGATGCTATTAAGGGCTTCATTATGAGCCGTCCTAAAGATGGTATTCCTGGTCGCAGAAGTATGCCCCAGTTTAATTTATCTGACGAAGAGCTTGAGGCTGTGGCGCAATTTTTGAAGTACGCTTCAGAAATTAATACCCAGAACTGGCCACCAAATATTCAGGGTTAACAGGAGACACTAATGACTTATCAATCTCAATCGGTTGCTAAACCGTATTTTATTGCCGCAATAGGCCTGTTTGTCGGGCAAATTCTATTTGGTGTTATCCTTGGCCTGCAGTATGTAATGGGTGATTTTCTGTTTCCAGAAATTCCATTTAATGTTGCACGTATGGTTCACACCAACCTGCTGATCGTCTGGTTACTATTTGGTTTCATGGGCGCAGCTTATTATCTGATTCCTGAAGAAAGCGAAACTGAGCTTTTTAGCCCAATGCTTGCATTGTTGATGTTCTGGATATTTCTGGTAGCCGGTGCACTGACTATTCTAGGTTACCTGCTGGTACCTTATGCTACTTTGGCTGAATTGACGATGAATGACTTGCTCCCCACCATGGGACGAGAATTTCTGGAACAACCGACTATTACCAAAGTCGGTATAGTTATTGTTGCCCTGTCATTTCTGTTTAATATCGGTATGACGATGCTTAAAGGCCGTAAAACTGCTGTATCTCTGGTACTGTTTATTGGTTTAGTCGGTCTGGCTGTATTCTTCCTGTTCTCTTTCTATAACCCAGAAAATCTGGTAAGAGATAAATACTACTGGTGGTTTGTTGTTCATCTATGGGTAGAAGGTGTATGGGAATTGATTATGGGTGCTATCCTTGCATTTGTATTAATCAAAACTACTGGTGTTGACCGCGAAGTTATTGAAAAGTGGTTGTACGTTATTATCGCAATGTCACTGATCACTGGTCTTATCGGTACAGGACATCACTTCTACTGGATTGGTACTCCTGAGTACTGGCAGTGGTGGGGTTCAATCTTCTCTGCGATGGAACCAATTCCTTTCTTCATGATGACTATCTTTGCTTTCAATATGGTTAACCGTCGTCGTAGAAATCACCCTAATCAGGCGGCTGTTTTATGGGCTCTTGGTACAGCGGTAATGGCTTTCTTAGGTGCAGGTGTTTGGGGATTCTTACATACTCTGTCTCCAGTTAACTACTACACACACGGTACACAGATTACTGCGGCTCATGGCCACATGGCTTTTTATGGTGCTTATGTCATGATCGTATTAACGATGATTTCATATGCCATGCCTATGTTAAATGGTCGTAAAGAAGCTAATAGTAATAAGTCTCAGGTTACTGAAATGTGGGCATTCTGGTTGATGACTATTTCCATGGTATTTATCACTCTGTTCTTAACTGGTGCAGGTGTATTACAAACATGGATGCAACGTTACACAGATACGCCTATGTCATTTATGGAAGTTCAGGATAAAGTGGAAATCTTTTACTGGTTACGTGAAGGTGCAGGTATATTCTTCCTGATTGGTTTACTGGTTTATGTTGCTAGTTTCTTCGTTGGTAAAGATGAAGCAGAAGCTACTGCCAGAGAGTAAATTTCCACTGTTTTAAGTTAGTTACCCAAGAAGTATTTTGGCGGGCATTTAGCCCGCCATTTTTTTTAAAATTTGTTAAATAAATCTATATATCCACAGTTTTGTATGGAAATTTGTATGACTAATCGAGTCATTATTAAATATCCTTTTTAGATTCAAACAACATACGAATATCAATGATGAAGAACCGATCTACTCCTCCTGGCGACCTCGCTATCTGGATTTTTATCATGGCGGAATTGACAGTGTTTGCTGTTTTCTTTGCAACTTATGCTTTTACCCGCGCCAATAATGTAGAGTTATTTAACGAATCTCAGCTCACTCTTGATCGCAATTTAGCCTTAATTAATACTCTTAGCTTAATAACAAGTAGTTATTTTGTAGTTCGAGCAGTCGCTGCAATTAGAGAGAATAATGCAAAACACTGTTTCAACTGGTTGATTGCAGCCTTACTGATGGGCCTGTTATTTCTGGTTGTAAAATCTTATGAATATAATCATCATTACAGTGAAGGTATTAACTTGCGAACCAATAAGTTTTATATGTTTTACTTTTCGCTTACCTTCTTCCACTTTATGCATGTTTTGATGGGCATGGTTATTCTTGCGGCAAATGCAGTTAAAACAAGGGCAGGGAACTACACGCCTGATGACCATACTGGCCTGGAAACAGGAGCCAGTTACTGGCATATGGTTGATATGGTATGGATAATTCTTTTCCCTCTTATTTATGTGATGAGGTAGTGATGTCTAAAGCTATTGGTATCAGGCCCTGTACATTTGTTTATATCTTGTTGATGGTATTAACTGTTTTTACCTGGTATGTCGGTATTTCAGAATTAAGTGGGCTGACTTTTGCTCTTCTTGTGCTGGGTTTATCCTTACTTAAGGGTCACCTGATAGGTGATTATTATATGGGCTTGAAAGCAGTTTCAGGCATCTGGGGTTGGGTGATTTTAATCTGGTTACTGCTACCGGGTTCATTAATTGCAATTGCATTTTATAGTGCCAGTTAACGAGATAATGATAGATAAAACATAATGAATAACAAAACTGTATCTGCTGAAAAAAATTCTCAGGATAATACTAACGAACTCCCTTTTTACAAACCTCAGGGAAATGAAATTGCACTTTTTGAATATGCATGGCGTAACAGGTTACCTGTATTAATAAAAGGTCCTACTGGTTGTGGTAAAACTCGATTTATTCAGTATATGGCATCCAGGCTTTCACAAAATATGTACACCGTTGCCTGTCATGATGACCTGACAGCAGCTGATCTTGTGGGACGTCATCTTATAGGCTCTGAAGGTACTTTCTGGAATGATGGCCCTTTAACTCGCGCAGTGCGTGAGGGTGCTATTTGCTATCTTGATGAAGTGGTTGAAGCCCGTAAAGATACCACAGTGGTACTACATCCTCTGACTGATGATCGTCGTATTCTTCCATTGGAAAGAACCGGTGAAACACTGCATGCTCCTGATAACTTCATGCTGGTCGTGTCCTACAATCCTGGTTATCAGAATTTGTTGAAAGGGATGAAACCTTCTACACGTCAACGCTTTCTTGCCATGACCTTTGATTTTCCTGATGCTGAACTCGAATGTGAAATTCTGATTGGAGAAACGGGTATCGATGAAGAGCTTGCAAAAAGTCTGGTACAGCTTGCTGGCTCATTGCGTGCATTAAAGGATCATGACCTGGAAGAAGCCGCTTCTACACGTTTGCTTGTGTATGCAGCGACTCTGATTAAAGATGGTTTTCCTGTTGTTGAAGCTTGTCGTGCTGCTTTAGTAGAACCGCTGACTGATGAAAATGAGACCATCGATGCTTTGATGGAGGTTGTGAATGCCTGCTTCTGAGCAGCGGACAGATTATGAACCATCTCAGTCTGTAACTGCTGAGATTCTTTATTTAGTCAATCTGTTAGTCATTGTGATTTTTTCATTAATTCTGTTTTTAGGTGGCATCGATGGACCTTATACCTGGATGATTGCCATTATATATTTCACTATTGCTCACTCCAGTTTTATTATTTTGGGAATGATTGGCTTGATAAAGGCACTTGAAGGGCTGTGCTGGTCTTATCCACTAGTCGGGAAAACAATTCCTGACGGTTGTTGAGAAATTAGGCTGTTATGCGTACTAAAGTTCAGCTAAAACGATTCTGGTTTCAATCTGGTTTTTTTATTCTATTCATCGTAGCGCCAATATTTGATCTGTTTAGATACGATTTAAATGATGGTCACTTCTATTTATTAACTTTTCACTGGACACTAGGTCTGGATCTTCTCCAGCAAGGTTTGATGGGTCCGGTAGAAGCAGCAGTAAACTTGCTTTTACGTGCATTTTTACCACTATTTCTTGTTGTTGGTGCATTTCTTTATAGTGCCTGGCGTTGGGGACGATTATATTGTGGTTGGCTATGTCCGCATTTTTCAGTCGTTGAAGTGATCAATAACCTTATGTATCGAGCCAGTGGTAAACCCAGTCTATGGGAGAAAAATCCACTGCCAGAATTACAACCTGATGGATCCAGTATAAAACCTAATAAAATTTACTGGTTAGTTACATTATTCTCAGTTCTATTATTCTCTTTCACCTGGGCGGTGAGTTTACTCACTTATTTACTGCCTCCAGCAGAAATTTATTCTAATTTATTTAATGCAGAACTAACCAGAAATCAATTCGTGTTTATTTCTGTAGGAACTTTTTTATTAACCATTGAGTTTACTTTTGCCAGGCATTTTTTCTGTCGTTATGCCTGTGCGGTTGGTTTTTTTCAAAGCCTGGCCTGGATGGCAAATCGTCGGGCTATGGTGGTCACTTTTGACCGAAAGCAGAGCAGTTTGTGTAAGAAGTGTAACAATGCCTGCGACAATTCCTGTCCCATGCGCCTTAAACCTCGAGATATTAAACGCAGAATGTTTAACTGTACTCAATGTGGTGAGTGTATTTCTGCCTGTACTCAGCAGCAGGGCAATAATCCAGATCAATCTTTGATAGTCTGGATTGACGGTTTAGATGCTTTACATCAGTCAGAGCCTCCTGTGGGCATACCGTTAAAGGGGAAGTGAATTGATGTCCATCCGTAGGGTGTGCCATGCGCACCATTATTCAGCAATATTCATACTTACTGGTGCTCATGGCGCACCCTACGGGATATAAGCGATGGAAGAAAAAGTTGGAGAACTCTGGCATAAGTTAATTACGCGAATGGCTGACCAACGCCATTTAGAAGCAGCTGTTGAGCTTTCAGATGTTAAAAATAGTATAGCCACTTTTTTTCGGGCATTAGGTGGAGATGGTGGTTTACAGGTTGAAGTAGTAGATAGCACTGCAGTTAATCGTCGTCGTAACTGGTTGCAAAGAATTGCCGGTAGCGGTAATAAAGTTGAACTGGCCTGGCGTGACTCTAATGCCTTAAAATTACCGCCTAAAATAGCCTGGTTTGAAGATAAAAAATTAAACAGAGATTTGTATTACTGGTTAGCTGCTATGGCTGCCAATGAAGTGCAGATTACTGATCCTGAAAAGAATAACTGGTTTTCAAGAAGTCAGTTAAGTGTTTTATGGACATTGCAACGTTATCCCGGGTTGATCACGAAATATACAGAACTGGTTAAGGCTCACCTGAAACAGAGACCTGATCCATCCCATTTACCTGCCACAGAAAGAAAAATTGAAGAAGATATTCGTCAAGCTATGACAGATCCAGGGTCTGTTAAATTTCTGATGTACAGCAAAAGAGATCCGTTCCCTGTTTTGTTGTGGCTACATCCTGAAGCCAGTGAAAATGCTGCTTTTTTTAAGGATAGTGCTGATCCTGGAAATAACAATAATATGGGTCAACAGGAAACCCGAGAGCTTGAAGATGTCGATCGACGTAAAGCCGAACGAGTCAAGAAACAGGAAGATGATAAAGGATTAATAACGGTAAGAATGGAAAACATCTTTACCTGGGGAGAGTTTGTTAATCTTGATCGGGGTAATGAAGATGAAGAAGATGCTGATCAGGCAGATTCGGTCGCTCGTGACCTTGATACCTTATCTGTGACCAGGAATGATCGCTCCTCTGCTATTCGTCTAAAATTCGATCTTGATCTCCCTTCAGCTTCTGAAGATGACGAAGTGTTAAGCGAAGGAATTCTATTACCGGAATGGGACTGGAAGAAGAACCGGATGATTGAAAACTGTTGTCGTATTGTTGAAATGATGGCTACAGATGCAGACCCTATACCTTTACCCGAACATTTGAAAAAAACTGCACGTAAACTGAGAAACCAATTTCAATTATTGGCCCCAGCCCGTGTATGGCATCGTAAACAATCTGATGGTCAGGATATAGACCTTGATGCTTATCTGCGTTATGCAGCAGAAAAACATGCTAAAACCGGGGTCAGTACTGAAGGGCTTTATCGAGAACTGAAAAGTGGAGCGAGGGATCTGGCCTGTCTGCTAGTTGCTGATTTATCACTTTCTACGGATACCTGGGTGAATGATCATCAGCGTGTTATTGATGTTATTCGTGATAGCTTGTTTCTATTTTCAGAAAGCCTGAATGCAACCGGTGATGCTTTTAGTCTGGTTGGTTTCTCATCGCGAAAACGTGATCCGATCCGGATGCACATCCTGAAGAAATTTAATGAAAAATATAGTGCCGAGATACGTGGCAGAATAAATAAAATTAAACCGGGTTACTACACTCGACTAGGAGCGGCAATTCGTTACGCGACAGACCAGTTAATAAAGCAGGGAGAGAGCAGGCGGTTGTTACTGATTTTAACGGATGGTAAACCCAATGATCTGGATCAGTACGAAGGCCGGTTCGGGATAGAAGATACCCGGCAGGCAATAATTAGTGCTAAAAACCTCGGATTACAACCTTTTTGTGTAACAATTGATGAAAAGGGTAATCGTTATCTGCCTCATTTATTTGGTAGTAGTGGTTATGCTGTCATTCGAAACCCGCTTGAAATGCCTAAGCTCTTACCGCGATTATATGCTCAGTTGACAGCCAGTTAGATACTGGGGATATTTTAGAGATCTAATTAAGAGCTACAGATTGCTTTTATGCTGGCAACACTGTAGCTCGTATTTTTACAATGAAAGTAAAATTAGAATTTGTACTTTAATTAATGACTTTTCTGTATGTTCTTCTGAACTGTAGCTGGCATAACGCTCGTCGATACTTTTCCGTGTGGTGACGGTTGTCCATGCATATTGCTTTGAGTAGTAGATACTGTTTCTTTTTGAGCCATTTTCTCTCTTTTGGCCGTAATATAAGTTTGTAATTTTTGAGCATTGGCCAGATCTGGATCAACGGCAATTGCCTGTTTAACCATGGCATCTGCCATCTTGTAATATTGTTTATGCAGGTAAGTAATGGCAAGCCCAATAAAGAGCTGTGCATTTTCAGGATCGCCATTTATAGCATTTTGAAAAGATGCAACTGCTTCAGTAGTTTTGTTTTGTGTTAGATACAGGTTTGCTATTCTGGCATGCGCAACACTGTAGTCGGGATTAATTTTTAATGCTTTATTAAATTCGCCCTCAGCTTCAGCAAATTTACCTTGTGACCAAAAAGTATTTCCGGAAACAACTAAGTCTTCCAGAGTTGAAGCCTGGGATGTTGTCATAACAAAAAGGCTAATTATTGCAGTGATAATAAAATTTTTCATGAATGTAGTCCCTGAAAATAGTTACTGTTAGATGTTTATTAAATATCTGGAGGTAAAAAAAAACCCCGCCTGAAAAAGGCGAGGTTTTCTTCACTATGGGTAAATTACTTCTTACCTAAGTACCACTTGTGGTTTTTGCTGTTAAGAACCTTATCCAGTTCTTTTTGTAGCTTTTTAGCAGCTTTCTTCTTCTTACCACCAGCTTTCTTGCCTTTGTAAATCAGGCTTTCCAGTTCTGGAACCATCTTGGTGTAGAAGTGTTTAGCCAGGTCGTAAGTACCATGCCAATGAGTATAGTCAGGAGCCATCATAGATGTCGCCATACGTGCACGACGTCCTTCATGATGCCATAACTCAAACCAGATCCAGTCAAGCTTGTTAGAGAACTTGGCTTTCTTCAGTAATGGTTTAGCTGCACCGTAAAGAGCTTTACCAGGCTTGGCAAATTTCTCATTGTATAACTCAATCATACTATCGTACTGCTGATAGAATTGCTCAACGTAAGTTTCAGTATGACAGGCTTTACAAACATCCTGCATATTGTCACGACGGTCATCCCATTTAAGGTTAGCTGACTCAAGTCCCATTTTCGCATCCATTACTTCTGGGCGGACAGAAATTGGTGGACGGTTAGTCCAGCTGATTCTTTCACCAACGTTATGAGTTGAATCCTGGTTACGTGTAGCACCCATGTGACAAGTTGCACAAGTTGGAGCGGCTGTATAATCAACACCTACTACCCATTTAGCACTGTCCAGATTCATTTCATCCTGATAAGCCTTGAATGCGATACCATGCTTAGACTCTTCATAGATTTCTTTTTGAGGATGATCTGGACCTAAGTGACACTTACCACAGTTATCAGGCTTACGTGCCTGCTCAGTGGAGAACTGGTGACGAGAGTGACATGCTGAACAAGATCCTTCAGATCCGTCAGGATTGATTCGTCCAATACCTGTGTTTGGCCATGTAGCTGGATCAAGTGCACCATCTTCCAGTACCTTAACTTTAGAACCATGACACTGCCAGCAACCATTTACAGCTGCTGAAGAGTTTCCTTTAGGAAATCCCTCGGTTACAAATCCACGATTGCCTTCTACAACTTCTGCTAACAGGTTATCCAGAGAATCCAGAATATGACCCGCTTTAGCATGTCGAGAAGTAGTCATTTCATTCGCCGCTTTCTCGTGACAGTTTGAACAGTCTTTTGGAGATACAATTATAGAAATGTTCTTTTTAACTTTTTTATCATCATGGATATATGCATCCACATCACCGGCATCAGCCTGATGACATTCATAACAACCTACGTTAGCACCATAGTGTTTACTGCGACCCCATTGTTGAACAATACCTGGGTTGTTTTTCTGGTGACATTTAACACACTTTTTTGTTTCATCAGACATTTCACTAGGCGGGCTTGAAACTGATGCTGGAGCAAGTCCCCAGGCTCCCATCAACAAGCATGCCAGAATAGCTTTTTTAAACATGGCCATATTCCTCATTTTTATTAAATTTAATTGTTTTTCGGATCTTCCGTTGCAATGCTATTCCACTGGTACTTTATGGATGATTGATATTTATCAAGAGAAAGGCAATGATTTAACATAGTTACGAAATGATTGATCTAAGTCAATTAAAAAATTTAGAGAAATGGCTTTATATAAGAGTTTGCTAAAGTAATTATATAAAATTATTTAGTAATTAAGCATTTAATTAATTATTACTAAATATTATTCATATTTGTTATCTGAACATGATTGGTTTGACTTAAAAATTGTTATTTATAATTAAAAGACTGGATTTTAATCAGGAATATCTACTAAAATATTTGTTAAAATGTATGTATTTTTTACTGGTGGAGAAACTGAATGTCCTTGCTCGAAAAAACAATTTCACAGATAGATGCTGCTAACGTAGAAGACCCCAATATGGTCAAGGATGAAAATGGTAAGGAATGGCCTAAAGAGCTGCTTTATTCAGTCAGAATGACTGATATGTTGGATAGATACAGACCTGATGCAGATGATGTGGCTAAAATTTCCATGCGTGGGCAACATATTCAACGCTGGACATCTGACCGCAAAACCTTTCCTATGAATCGTCAGGGTTATCTGCAATGGAGAACTCAGTTGTATAAATTTCATGCCAATACCACGGCTACTATCATGCAGCAGGTGGGATATGACGAAGAAAGTATCGAAAGGGTGAAAAAATCAGTTGGAAAACGTGGTATTAAAGTGAACCCAGATACTCAATTATTAGAAGATGTCACCGATCTGGTGTTTCTTGAACATTATATGTTGGCTTTTGCTGAGAGACATCCTGAGTATGATGAAGATAAATGGCTGGATATTATTCGTAAAACCTGGCAGAAGATGTCCTCTGCTGGTCAGCAATTTGCTTTGGAAGGAAATATTAAATTTCCTGAATCTCTTGTCCCTCTTATTCAAAAAGCAGTTGGTTGAGTAGCTTTGTGTTAACAGGTTAGAAATTAAATTAGTTCTGTAGATGAATCTGTATAGTGATTAAAGAGACAGTCATAGCAGAAGTATTTAAGCTGAAAAGGTTTTAGTTTCCGGTATTTTTAGTTACTTAAGATATACTCAAATAATGAAAATACTTTATTTCATTCAAAAAATACTACTACAAGAAATATCATCGAGTTTTTAAATGTTTTCGTGTTGTTTAAAAAAATCTACAAACTCAAACTGGTGTTTCAGTTTGTCTTTATTGGTTATATCGTTACTATTTTTTGCCCCTTCAGCCAGTGCTCAATTACCTCAACTGGATAAAATTGTTCTACAGCTTAAATGGTTTCATCAATTTCAGTTTGCCGGTTATTACGCTGCTAAACTGAAAGGTTACTATCAGGATGAGGGACTGGATGTTGAAATAAGGGAGCGAAACCCTGAACAGCCTGTCATTGATCAGGTAGTAAGGGGGGAAGCCGACTATGGAATAGGTGACTCAAGTACTGTTGTAAATTATGTCAATGGAGAGCCTGTAGTTGCAGTGGCTGCAATTTTACAGCATGATCCGCTGGTTTTAATCAGTAAAAAGTCTTCTGGAATTATCAGTCCCTATGAAATGTCTGGAAAGCGAATCATGTTTGACCATTCAGGAGGTAATGAAGCACCAATTATTGCTTTACTGGCTCAGGCTGAATTAACCACTGAAGATTATACATATATACCCTCAACTTTCAGGAATGTTGATCTTGTACAGGGCATTGTTGATGTTATGCCTGCTTATTTAAGTGATCAATTATTTTACTTTCGTGAAAAGGGCATAGATATAAATATTATAAGCCCATTGAGTTATGGCCTGGATTTTTATGGAGATATTTTATTTACTTCTAAATATGAAGTGAAAAACAATCCTCAACGTGTGGATAAATTTAGACGAGCCAGTTTAAAAGGCTGGCAATATGCGCTTGATAATCCCGATGAAGTTATTGATTTTATTATTAATCAGTTCAATCCACAAAAATCCAGAGCTCACCTGGTTTTTGAGGCGGAAAGTATCCGCAGTCTTATTTTACCCGACACTATCCCTTTAGGGTCGATTGAGATAAACCGTCTCCGACGAGTAGTCGGTATTTATCAAAGTCTTAAATTGGCTGAGCCAGTTTCAGATGAACGACTATCTGGTTTTATTTACCAACAGGCTCTGGACTTTACACCCGAAGAAAAAGAGTGGTTAGATAAACATCCAGTGATACGTGTTGGGATAGATACCAGCTTTGCCCCCTTTGAGTGGCTGGATAATGATGGGAATTATCGGGGTATGACGGCAGATTACCTGAATATTATTGAAAGTAAGTTAGGGATCGAATTTGAAGTAGTAAAGAAAATAAATGGCGATGATCTGATTGATTCTCAAAATCTGCAAAAACTTGATATTATCGCCAATGCCCATATGACCCAGAAAAATCACAGGAACTTCGACTTTACAGAACCTTATTTTAAATCACCTGTCGTTATTATCAGCGATACCAGTAAGGGATATTTTGGGAGTATAAATAATCTGAGTGGTAAAAATGTAGCGATAGAAAAGGGATCCATGTTAGAGGAGAAAATATCAAGGGATTATCCAGATATAAATTTAATACCCGTGCTGAATGAAGTAGAAGCATTACGATCAGTCAATGAAGGTGTAGCTGATGCCTGCATTGGTGATGGTGTAGCCTCAAACTACTATATTCAGCAACAGGGATTGTTAAATTTACGCTTTTCAGGAGTGACTGAATACAACACGAATCACCGAATTGCTGTTGCTCATAAATATCATGAATTATTAAGCATATTGCAGAAAGTTTTAAATGGTATTAATCAGAGTGAAAAAGATACTATTTTACATCGCTGGATGGGCTTAACCATAAACCAGGGTTTTAAAGTTGTAACCGTTGTAAAGTATGTTTTATTTGCTCTTGTCTTGTTCATTCTATTTGCTTTTTATCTGATTAAATTGCGCCAGTCAGAACATGCTCGTGCTCTAAGTGAACTTCAACTTAAAACTATTATTAACAATATTAATGTGTATGTTTATCTGAAAGATATTCGGGGGGAATATATTTATGCTAATCAGATGACCTGTGATTTATGGAACACCACACTGGAAAAAGTAATAGGTTCTAATGACAGACAGTTTTTTGATGAACAGTCTGCTAAATCAATTCAGAAAGTGGACAGGTTAGTTTTAACTAAAGGTCAAACCATCAGTCAGGAAGATGTAAGAAAAGTAAAACAAAGTGGTGCTGAAACTGTTTTTATTACGACAAAAATACCGCTGCATAACCATAAAGGTGAAATCTATGCTCTATTGGGTGTCTCGACGGATATTACTGAACGGAAACTGGCAGAAAGTAAAATAATACAGAGTGAACAATTACTTCGATCTTCTATAGAAGCGCTGGGAGAGGCTTTTGCAATTTTTGATCCAGAAGATCGACTTGTATTTTTTAATGAGAAATATACTCAAATGTATAAACCTTCTACTGATTTGATTAAACAAGGTCGAACATTTGAAGAGATACTCCGCTATGGTTGTAATAATGGACTCTATGTAGATGCTAATGGTTGTGAAGATGAATGGATAAAACAGCTTCTGGCTATTCACAATCAACCACAGTCAGATGTAATGCAGGAACTTAATAATGGTCGATGGATAAACTTACGTGAAAGTAAAACACCATCGGGTTATACCGTTGGATACAGACTCGATATCACCGACCTTTATAATGCTAAACAAAAGGCCGATATAGCTAATCAATCTAAAAGTCGTTTTCTGGCAACCATGAGTCATGAAATTAGAACCCCGATGAATGGTGTTCTTGGTATGGCTCAGTTACTGGAAGATACACCTCTCAATGATGAGCAAAAAGAATATGTTGATTTAATCAATATATCCGGACAGAACCTTTTACATATTATCAATAATATTCTGGACTTCAGCAAGCTTGACTCCAGCATGACAATACTGGAGGAAATAGATTTTAATCTTCAGCACTTGTGTAATGAATGTATTGGCATGACGGATAGCCTGGCACAGCAAAAAAATCTTGAACTGATTTTAGAATACTCGACAGATTGTCCAGTACTCTTCACAGGGGATTCGGTAAAAATTAAACAGGTTCTGGTTAACCTGATAGGCAATGCCATAAAATTTACTCATCGCGGTTTTGTAAAAATAATAATTAAAAAACCTCAACAAAAATCTGATGCCAATCTTATTCAATTAACAGTTTCAGATTCAGGCATAGGGATCGATGAGCAGTCTGTCGGAAATTTATTTGATGAATTCACTCAGGCCGACCAGGCAACTACCCGAAAATATGAGGGTACAGGGTTAGGTCTTGCCATCACCCGAAAACTGGTGAGCTTGATGGGAGGTGAAATAAGTGTTTCATCCATCAAAGGTGAAGGTACTCAGTTTAAAGTGTTATTAAGCCTGGTGGAAATTGATGTTCTTGAACAAAGTGAAGATCTCAATATTAAAAAATCTAAGGATGAACCAACATTTGAGGCTTTGAATTTAAATATACTAATTGTTGAAGATGTTATTCCTAATCAAATTATTGCCAAAAAATTTGTAGAAAGTTTTAACTGTAAAGTAAAGCTCGCATCAAATGGGCAGCAAGCGGTAGATTACTGGAAAAATGAAAGGTTTGATTTTATTTTTATGGATTGCCGAATGCCTGTTATGGATGGATATGATGCGACCAGAAAAATCCGTGAAATTGAGGCGGGTCAGAATAATATTGAACCTGTCCCCATTATTGCTCTAACGGCTAATGCCTCTGAAGAAGATCGACAAAGCTGTCAGCAAGCAGGTATGAATGATGTTGTAACAAAACCATTTAAGAAAGAAATGCTTTACCAGTCACTGAAAAAATGGACCAGTAAAAGCTGATTAATATTTAATACTAAAATTTCATCACGAAGGCACGAAGTACACGAAGGGAAACTAATATGGGATATTTAAATTTGTTTAAAATCATAACTAATTATCGAATTAGTAGATTTTAAAAATATGTATTTGTTTTTCTTCGTGACCTTCGTGGTGATATTTTTTGACTTTTAATATGCTGAATAGTTACTTTAATTAACAATTGTTCTAAAGGTAAGATTTACTCGAGGGGAAGTCGACTTTTTTGTTTTTGGCAGGCTGTGTAACCAATGAGTTTGAGTGGTGCCTTTCATGATCAATAAACTACCCTGTTGCAAATCTATAGAAATGGTTTGTCTGGATGATTTATGTTTGAAAGAAAATTTTCGTTCAGACCCGAAACTTAAAGATGCGATAGTTGTATTAACACCTAGCATTTTTTCATCATCACAATGCCAGGTCATGCCTTCATCACCATTATGATACAGGTTGAGTAGGCATGAGTTGAAAGTTTTTCCGCAATATTGCTCTACGATGTCTTTTAGCAAGAGTAATTCTGTGGTCCAGGGCAGGGCATGTTTCGTGGTATTCGAATAACTGTAAGCATAGCGTTCATCTCCATACCAGGCTGCTTTGCGTTTGGTGGTAATGTGTTTACCGGCAATAATCACTTCATCATTTTTCCATTCAATAGCGTTCAATAAATGGTCTAAATAATGAGTGGATTCAGAGGGTGATAAAATTACCCCAAAATAATTTACTTCACCATCATAGGGTAATAAATTAAAGTCAGGGTCATGTTCAAATAAATCCATTATCAAATCAAACAGGGCATTAGCTGAGTTTTAATTTCTGCATAGCGCCGTGCAGACCAGGTTGATCTTTCAGTAAAATTCTTAATGGTATATTTTTTACATAAGATGCAAATCGGCCTTTATTTTCAAACTGTTCTCTGCACTCACTGTTAGCGATAAAGTCGATGATTTTTGGGGCTATGCCACCAGCGATATAAACACCACCTCTGGCTCCTGTCATCATTGCGAAATTACCAGCTGTAGACCCGAGTATGCGGCAGAAAACAGATAAAGCCTCAACCGCCTGCCCATCACTTCCTTCAATAGCTGCGGTAGTAATGTCTGCTGCTTTTTGATGAACGATGTCAGCAGATTGCAAATTACACAGGGCCTGGTAAATATTTATGATGCCTGCTCCAGATAACAGTCTTTCTAAAGAGACCAGTTCAAAACGGGTTTGTAATTCATTCAGTATGGCTATCTCCTGGGCAGATGCTGGAGCAAAATGGGTATGCCCCCCTTCACCATCAAGAACAATAAAGTTGTGTTCGACAGGTACCAGTGTGCACATGCCCAGTCCGGTGCCGGGTCCAAGAATTGCCACGGGTTTATCAGTTTGGGGTTTTCCTTCACCAAGCTGAAACCATTCATTCGAATTTAGTGCCGAGATACTATAAGCAATAGCTGTAAAATCATTAATGACATCGACTTGAATTTGATTTAGTTTGCTGGAAAGTTCAGATTTACTGAAAGTCCAGTGGCTATTGGTAAAACGTATCAAATCCCCGTCGACCGGGCAGGCCACGGCCAGACAGGCAGCTTGGGGAAGATGTTCCCAGTTCCCTGTTTGTTTGATTTGATCAATAAAGTTATGTAATGCATTTAGAAAATGAGGATATTCAGCAACGGATAATACGATGGTATCTTTAATTTCATCACAGCTTATATCATGTACTGCGAAGCGGGCATTGGTTCCACCAATATCGGCAACCAGATTCCAGGTTTTTTGTTCAGGCATAGTGCTATTTACTGTTCAATGATCAACATTGTAAGAGTTTATATCAATAACTACAAAATCAATTAAACTCTTTGAAATAAATTGATCCAGCAGATTCCATTCATGCTAAATTTGGTACTCAAACGGGTCTGGCGGTTGTTGGAGATGAAGAGTGGGGCCACCTGCAACTGGATGCGATTTCGCTCTACCTGTTAATGTTGTCGCAAATGATCGCTTCAGGATTACACATTGTATATATGGCTGCTTGAACATCAGGGTAATTATGATGAGCAGCTAGAACAGGCCTGTATAGCTTTTTACCACTTATCACCAAAAGATATACAACAAGCTTATATCGAAGCAATCTGGCACTTATTGACGCCTCAGTAATATTGATATTAAGTTAACGAGGCAGCAGTGTATCCAAAAATATATTCTTCGTAACTCACTCAGTGAGTTTCAATATTCGAACAATTTAAAGATTTTTCACCACGAAGGCACGAAGTACACGAAGGTGAATCATTCTGTACTAATCAAGTTTGTTCGAAATCATGACTAATGCCTGAATATTAGAATTTAATTAATGTGTTTTTGATCTTCATCGTGAGCTTCATGCCTTTGTGGTGAATATATTTTGACTTTTTAAATTATGCTGAGTAGATACTATTCTTCCTTATTTTACAGTCCCTGACTATATTGTGCATTAGTCGATACAATGATCAAATTGTTTAATTTTTGTTGTGCCTGATCATCACCGCTTAAGAAATTTTCAAACAGTGTTATCAACTGTGCTTTGTCTTGCTCTGCTTTAGAGCCAGTGCCAATATTTGTCAGATCAATAAAAAACTCATCAAATAAATCAGCTAGATCATTCACGATATCGAAGTTTAAAAACTGTTCATGATTATAAATACTGGGGTATCCACCTTTCTGTTTATCAATATTAAAAGAAACACCTTTGATATTTTTTATCGTAGTAGCTTTTGTACAGGTCAGCATACACTTATCATCGATGCTGGATTTTTTACAGCCGACGGTTTGCTGGAAGAAACACTGACGGCTGGTCATCATTAAAATCGGGTGATAAATGCTGTACAGCAATTTGAAGTTATCCGGTCGCCTTATGTTTTTGATTTGCATGCGATTTATTTCATTTGAAATAAAGGCTCCGGCACAGTTTAATTCTTCTTTCAAGGTTAGTAGTGCGTAAGAGTTGGTGGTGTTCAAGAATGGACCAGCAATCCACTCAATGCCCATTTCAAAGGCTTTGTAGGCAATGCCGGTATTATTACTAACAATACGGTCAGGAAGAACCTGTTCAAGTATTCGTACTGATTCGTCGTAATCATTACCAATTAATACCGCAGGAAACCATGGTATCAGGCGTGGATTATTCAATAAAATATCGATGTACTTATTGCTACCTTTTTTGAAACTTTCTGGCAACTTGAAATATACGTCAGCATCAGTTAAATCACACAGTTGACTATCTTTTTCATCGGCAATCAATATTGATAAACTATGTTTTGAGCTGGATTTATTTTTCTTTTCTAATGTGGATACTTCAACAAAGGGAATAACTTCTACTGAATTATTTAACAGAAAAGTCGCCTGATTTTTTAATGCTGTTAGTGCCTTAAACGGAATGCTTAAGTCATCATCCAGACCATCACAGTCAAAACCTTCAATGGTGTAATCATTGTTTGCGAAATTTTTAAAACGCTTTTCTAATGTGGCCTGATTTATCGCCGATTGATTGGCAGGTTTGAGCTTTAATTCAGTTTTCAAGCTGTGTAACTTGTCGTCATCACCTATCGTCATGGTTAAACATAAAGCTTCGTTCAACTTGCCAGTAAAAGTTAATGCCAATGGTTGTTTAGCAATGCTGATATATTTAATTTTTTCTGCAAGTTCTGCTCCGAGCTCATTTTTCCTGGTGTAGAGTTCGTGCTTTACTTTCTGAATATCTTCTACCAGAACAGCATGGCTTTTTTCAATGGCGTGTTGAATGCTGTGATCACGAGGATTGTCGATAAACATATCCTTTGTGAGGTCGCCCTGTAAAAATGAGTTAGTAAAGTCACGGTTAAAAACACGATGCAAGTTAGAATTATCGGCCAATAATTTTCCTGATTCAACAAACTCATCGACCTGTTTTCGCCAGGTATCTACCACGGTATAAACATAGTGAGCATTTTTAATTCGACCTTCAATTTTCAAAGAGTCAACTTGAGCATCGACTAACTCTGGAAGGTCAAAATAAGCAGAGTTATCTTTCAGGTTAAGTGGAAAACGATTGCCTGTTGCTGTGATTTCGTATTCATCACGACATGCCTGGCTGCAACTTCCCCGATTGCCAGAGTTACCCACGCTGACCGAGCTTGAATAACACTGTCCTGAAAATGCGATACACAATGCACCATGAACAAAAACTTCAGTAAGTACATTGTGCTTATGGGCTAATGCCGATAAAGATTTCATTTCGTTAATATTTAATTCGCGTGATAAATTAACGCGAGATGCCCCAATTTTTGCCAGGAATAATATCTGCCCCTCGTTAAGAGTAGTCAGTTGCGTTGAAGCGTGAATATTGAGTGACGGGAAATATTTCTTTACCAGGTTAAAAATCCCTAGATCCTGAACAATAATGCCATCAATACCAGAGTTAACCAGCTTGTTCAGTAGCTTGATCAAGCTAGGGATTTCATATTCAAGAATGACTACATTCAAGGTCAAAAATACGTCGCAGTCATATTTGTGTGTTAAGCGTAAAATGCCGGATAAGTCATCAAAAGTAAGATTGGAGGCGCGGTTTCGAGCATTAAAGTTATCCAGGCCACAATAGACTGCATTAGCACCAGCAATAACAGCAGCTTTAATGGCTTCTACATCGCCGCCTGGAGCTAATAATTCAATCTTTCTATTCATTTTGTGGTTTGCTTTTTGCAGTGAAGTAACCTGGTAGGTAAGTTTAACGCGGATTTTTAACGGGAACTAATGATATTAGTGTGGATTAACTTTGTTCAGTCAGATAATAATGCTATTAATCAGCCATAATTTTAGATGCTACAATTATCGGTTTATCCTGTGAGTAGAAGTTAAGCTGATATCCGATAGAAATCTGTTGTATGGTATTGATGGTAGTGGTTATTAAAGATAATAAAAAATAAAATGCTTAAGTCAATTTCCAAAAGAATATTAAAACTGGCCGGCTGGCAACTAAATGTTGTTTTACCGGAAGAAAAAAAATTCGTTATGATAGGTGCTCCACATACCAGTAACTGGGATTTTCCACTTGCACTACTTACCTTCTGGACGGTCGATCTGAAAATTTACTGGGTAGCGAAAATACAGATGTTTTGGGGGCCTTTATACTACCTGTTTACTTTTCTTGGCGGTATACCTGTTGACCTAAGCAGCTCACACGGTTTTATTGAACAGATTGCTAAAAGATTTGAACAAATGGATGAAATGGTCCTTACCATTGCTCCAGAAGGTACCCGTTCAAAAACAAATTGCTGGAAAAGTGGTTTTTATCATATTGCCATTTCAGCGAAAGTGCCCATCTGTTTAGCTTATATTGATTACAGCAATCGATCACTGGGGTTTGCGCAAGTATTGTATCCAAGTGGCAATATTGATGCAGACATGGATATTATTGCCAAATTCTATGAAAATATTAAAGGCAAACGGCCACAGAGTCAGGGGCCTGTTCGCCTGCGAAAGCATTGATTAAATTATTAAAGTAGGTATCAATGAGTTCATGCAAAGAGCCGTGATTGTGAATATAAAATTTGCTTGTATAATTCCCTAAATTATGAAGTTTTGCGAAACTGTTAATTTAACTGTTTGAGCTACAAGAAAATATAAAATGAAATTACTTACTGAAAAACACCAGAATTTGTATGACTCATTCTATGAATCAACACATAAAAACGAACACATAGATTCAAAAACTGAAATACTTGTTGGTCTATCAGCTGCACTAGCAATGAATTGTTCACCATGTACTAGTTATTATTTGAAAGTAGCAAAAAAATCTAATATCACTAAAGGTGAAATCAAAGAAGTTTTAGCAAAAGTAATGGCAGTTGCTGCAGGTCAAAAACGTTTGCAGCTACAAGAGGTTATAGAAAGCAATGGTATTAACATTGATCTATTTAAATAAAAGCTCTAACAAGGCTTTTAGTCGAAATATTGTTCCTTTGCGCTGCATACAGTCCCGCTGAAATGCGACGTTATTAGAAGGTAGTATCATGGCGTACAAAATAGAATATAAAGATGATGAGAAGTTAATAATTACAACATTTTCTGGAGTAGTTACTGATGATGATTTCTTAAATAGTATCGATGAAAAAGCAAATTCTAAAGATAGAGTTAAATTATGTTAATTTTCTGTAAATGATTTTACAGATACAACTGAATTTGATGTTACCTCTGCTGGAATACAATTAAGTGCGAAGAAATCTATCGAAATGTCTAAAATTATTAAACATATAAAACCCATTTTAATCGCGCCTTCTGACCTCCAGTTTGGAATGCTTAGGATGTGGCAAGCTTATAGCGATGAAACTAATTGGGAAAGTAATATTGTAAGAACATATGATGAAGCAATATCCTTGATAAAAGACAATCAATAAAAAAACTAATGAACAAGACTGGCTCACTCGGGCTACCAAAAGCTGCGCTCCGCAATTGGGACTTCAACTGATATTTGAGTCAGCAAAACTGATCAACGACTGAGTTCTATGAAATACCATTTTTTTAATTAAACAAATGAATTTAATTTCATGATCTCAGGATTATGCTTTGTTAGTCTTTATATTGCATAAAGAATTTTCGTTTTTCCAAAGCTTCTCGAATTTCTACACTCACATCATCAGGTGTTTTTTGCCAGAAAATACGTCCTCTACGAATAAATAAGAAGTCAGCAAAATCACCATTCTTCTGTTTTACTAATGTTTCAAATTCATCAATAAATTTATTTTTATAGCGACTGTTTCCAGTCATCATTAAAAATACCTTTTTGCCTGAAAAATTATGATTTTCAACAAATGACCATAGCGGGGGCGCAGGTCTGAACCACCAGGTGGGCGAGCAAAGAACTATTAATTCATATTGGGATAGATCCACTGCTTTGTGCTGAATATCGGTCATTGTTACTTCATTATCTGCATCCTTGGATGCAAGCATTTGACCATTTATCGTTGTATCGTATTGAGGTGCTTTTATTTGCAGCAGTTCTGCATTAAGAAAACTAGAAATTTCTTTCGCTGCTCCAAAGGTATTGCCTGTGCGGGAGTAAACAACGACAAGTGTACGAGCAGGTTCTGTCCCTTTTCTTGAGTAAACAGGGCTATCGACCCATGATGTTTGAATTTTGTAATAATAAAATAAAGCAACACTCAGCAGTGCCAATATAACAAAGCTCATAATTGATAATCTGAATTTTAATTTATTACTCATTGCTTTCAACCAGCTTGTTTATTCATAATTTTATCTGGTTTAACTGTAGTTTATAGTGCCTGATATTTTTAAAAAGTGGTGATTTCACCACATTAAATCAGGATTTCTATTCCACAAAATTTATAAGTGCTTGTGTTACTCACAAAAATATCATCAACTGATCTGCCCTCAAATAAGTACTGATCTTGATTATCAAATGCATCTTCAGGTGCATTCCATGTCAGTGATAGCATATATTTTGTACCCTGCATTTCCCCACCAGTACCATACTGCCTGCTGGGATCTTTTTGTGTTCATCCATCATCCATCATCCATCAGTAAGCTTTGCTGAACCAGACCTGCGGTAAATGTTGAACAGGCAGTAAAAAAAAAGTGAATGTGATATTGGGTTTATTACACATACATGCAATGATACTTAACTGGAAATTGAAGGTGTAGAGGAAGAACGGTTAAGCATGATATTGATTTTACGCTGGAATAAACTATTTTAGCTTTGTCGTAACCAGCCATTTCTTTGAGTAATTTTCTTTGAGTAATTCGGGCAGACATTAAAGAACTCCAAATGCCAACATAGCATCTGCAACTTTAATGAAACCACCTATGTTTGCGCCTTTCAGGTAGTTAACATGAGTATCACTTTCTCGGCCATATTCTGCGCATTGGTCATGAATTTTTTGCATAATATCTTTCAGCATTAGCTGTAACTCATCTTCTTTCCAGGCTATGCGCGCACTATTTTGACTCATTTCCAGACCAGACACTGCTACCCCACCAGCATTTGCGGCCTTACTGGGTGCAAATAGAATTTTAGCCTGTTGAAACAGGTCAACAGCTGCCTGTTCCGTTGGCATGTTTGAACCTTCTGAAATACCTATGCACCCATTCTTGAGTAAATTTTGTGCATCTTTTTCGTTGATTTCATTTTGAGTGGCACAAGGTATCGCCAGATCACAAGCTATACTCCAGGGGCGCTCTCCAGCATAAAACGATGCGCTGGTGTATTCATCGGCATATGCTGAAATTCTTCCTCGTTTCACTGTTTTTAAATCAACCACAAAAGCCAGTTTTTCCGCATCTATACCTTCTGGGTCATGAATAAAACCTGAGGAATCTGAGAGCGTAACCACTTTGCCACCCAGCTGATTAATTTTCTCTGTGGCGTATGTTGCTACATTTCCTGAACCGGAAATACAGACAGTCTTCCCCTCTAATGATTCACCATTACACTCCAACATGGAGGCCATCATGTAAACAGCGCCATAACCCGTGGCTTCAACCCGAATCAGGCTGCCACCAAACTCCATGCCTTTACCCGTCAATACACCGGTAAATTCTTTGGTTAAACGTTTGTGCTGGCCAAATAAATAGCCAATTTCACGGGCGCCCACTCCGATATCACCTGCGGGAACATCCATATCAGCACCAATATAATGATCCAGCTCGGTCATAAATGACTGACAAAAGCGCATCACTTCATTATCGGACTTTCCTTTTGGATTAAAATTAGACCCACCTTTGCCTCCACCCATTGGCAAACCAGTCAGGCTATTTTTAAAGGTCTGCTCAAAAGCCAGGAACTTGAGAATACTTTGAGTGACGGTTGGATGAAATCTGAGGCCACCTTTATAAGGGCCAATCGCATTATTATTTTGAACGCGCCATCCACGGTTGACTCTGATATTTCCCTGATCATCTTCCCAGCAAACCCTGAATGTAATAATCCGATCAGGTTCGGCCATACGCTCCATGATCTGTGCTTCATGGTAAATTGGTTTATCTTCAATAAAGGGGAAAATTGAGGCTGCTACTTCGTATACTGCCTGTCTGAATTCAGGTTCACCAGGATTGCGTTTTTCCAAACCTGTCATATAGTGGTCTAGTTTTTCCTGCCAGGACATTTTGTGTCTCCTCTAGTTAATGTCTATTAATCTCAATAATAATTCATCACTTTTCGGTATCAAGTTGATCCAGATATTTCTCTGCATCCAGTGCGGCCATACAACCAGTGCCAGCAGAAGTAATGGCTTGACGGTAAGCGTGATCCATCACATCACCCGCTGCATATATTCCTTCAACACTGGTTTGTGTTGCATTACCATTTGTTCCAGATTGCACTGTTAGGTAGCCTCCTAGCATATCTAATTGGTCTTCAAAAATCGAGGTATTTGGTTTGTGCCCAATAGCAACAAATACACCCTGTAAGTTTATATCCTTATAACTGTCATCTTTAACACTTTTTATTCTCATACCTGTAACACCAGAATCATCACCGAGCACCTCTTCCAGCACATGGTTCCATTCTATGGTGATGTTGCCGTTTTCAGCTTTTTGTCTGATTTGTTCCTGCAGTATTTTTTCAGAACGAAATTGATCACGGCGATGCACAACCGTTACATGTTCAGCAATATTGGAAAGATAAAGTGCTTCTTCTACAGCTGAATTTCCACCTCCAATTACCGCCACTCGTTGATTACGGTAGAAAAAACCATCACAGGTTGCACAGGCTGAGACACCTCGACCTCTAAAGGTTTCTTCTGATTCCAGGCCCAGATACATGGCTGATGCTCCTGTAGATATTATCAGGGCATCGCAGGTATAACTTGCGCTATCACCCTGTAATTTGAAAGGCCGGTCGGAAAAGTCTACTTTATTGATGGTGTCAAAAATAATTTCAGTATTAAATCGTTCAGCATGTTTGTGCATACGTTCCATCAGGGCGGGTCCCTGAAGACCTTCAACATCCCCTGGCCAGTTGTCGACCTCGGTGGTTGTCATGAGTTGCCCACCTTTTTCCATGCCGGTGATCATGACCGGGTTTAAGTTGGCTCTAGCGCCATAAACTGCAGCGGTATAACCGGCCGGACCAGAACCTAAAATTAATAATTTACAATGTTTACTGTTATTCATGATATCTCCATTTAATATTTTTCTTGTTAAACCATCAGGAATGACTGTTGATAAATCCGGTAAGTTGTTCCTTGTTAACAGCACCTAATCTTGTCGCTATAACTTTACCGTCCTTGAATAACATCAGCGTTGGTACACCACGAATACCATACTTTGGAGGTGTATCAGGATTTTCATCAACTCGTAGCTTGGTGATTTTGACCTTATCAATATATTCACATGCAATTTCATCAAGGATTGGTGCAATCATCTTGCAGGGACCACAACCTTCTGCCCAATAATCTACCAGTACGGGTTGTGTTGATTTAAGTACCTCATTTTCAAAACTAGCATCTGTAACAGTATTTATGTGTTCACTCATGATTTTTTCCTCTATGGAAAGTTAAAAGTAGACTGTGTTGTTGTACTCAGCTGGTTATCAGGAAAATGCACCCTGGCCATCAATTTTGTATGCTTTTAATAAGAGATCTACGGCAAGGTTACGAACTGTATAATTTGCAGCTTCGTAAATATCTGTATCTGTCCAGCCGTGCTTATAGGCTTCTTCAAGATCACTTTTTTCAACAGTATCTGGATCTAAAACCATTTTTAAAATAAGAAGTAGAAGTGTTTTCTTGTCTGCAGGAAAAGGGAATGTGGAAGGGTCATCCTGTGCATTGCGAAGATCATCCAGATCTATATTCATCTGATCAATCATGATTGCTTCACTGGTAGTTACACAGTATTTACAGTCATTCTTTGCTGCTACTAAATACCTTAACACTGCTAACAGGTCTGAACTCAAGCGGGGGTGTGACTCATAATCACTTAAGAACTCAGCAAATTCCTGAAGTATTTTAGGGCTCATTGCCATCACTAGAAGTGGGTCTGGAAGAAAACCCATTACCTCTTCTGCATGCTTGCACATTAATTTAACAAACTCTTCTTCACCTTTAGGAGGTTTCGGTACAATAAGTGGTGTTCTCATCCCGGTTACAGTAAAAGCAGGGGCCTTTGGAGTGGCTCTTTTTTTGCGAAAGAAAAGAATTATTTTCATCAGTAAAATCTTCATTGTTTGTCCTCTTGGTAAGTAATTATCAACTGACGAAAATCTTATCGTATTCAGGGGAATTGATAATTACCCTTACACGAATATCATAATTTCCAATTTGGAATGAATGTACTAAGTTGGTTTGTTAGTTCAATTGGAGCTTGCATAGTTTGATTAGTGATATGGTAAAATCTATCGAGGTTTATTTTTGTGTGGGGGATGTATGGATGTTCTGACATCAATGGCTATATTTTGCAGGGTGGTTGAGATGGGTAGCTTTGCTGCGGTTGCTGATGAAAGAGGGGTGTCTCCTTCAAGTGTCAGTAAACACATCACTGCACTTGAGAAGCGACTGGGTACACAAATGCTGGGTCGTACAACCCGGCAGTTAAATCCGACTGAAGCGGGTTGTGAGTACTACAATTATTGCACACATATGCTGGAAGAATTAGCTGAGGTTGAAGCCAGTGTCAGTCGTTATCAGTCAGAAACTTCAGGCACTTTGAGCTTTAGTATTCCGGTTACTTTTGGTGAGTTATTCATACTGCCTGCTCTCTGGGAATTCCATAAAAAATATCCTGATATGAATGTAGATCTGACGATTAGTGAGCGCAAGGTTGATCTGGTCAGAGAAGGAATAGACCTTGATATTCAAATAGGGGCACTTGCGGATTCAACCATGGTAGCTCGAAGAATTGGTCGTGCAGAAAGAGTTTTTATTGCCAGCCCAGAATATCTGCTCAAAAACGGTGAACCTGAAACTCCCTCTCAACTTGATCAATTCAATTGCGTCACACTTTCATCAATGCCTGCATCAGAAGAATGGCAATATACTGGACCAGCAGGCGTTGAAAAAGTAAAAGTTAGCGGTAATCTAGCCGTGAATACTCCAGCTGCATTACGTGAAGCTGTATTAGCAGGCGTGGGACTTGCTGTAGCACCTGTCTGGCTAGTGCATGAGCAAGTTCAACAGGGAAAGTTACAGGTAATTCTGAAAGACTTTAAACCTGTAACCCTGGATATTAATGCGGTGTATCGCAAGCGACTTTACGTACAGCAAAAGGTTGTGCTTATGGTTGATCATTTACGTGAAAGTTTTAAACGTACTTTAATGATGGTGAAAATTTGAACTAGTTTTTATCCGGGTAGGCTACTTTGCAAGGGTGACATACCCTAAAGTCATTATTTAATATTAACTCTAGTGATGCTCCACAAAATGGACAATGCTTTGGCAGAATATAGTTCTTGTCACTCACATCCTGAAACATCCAGTAATAGATTTTCCTGCTTTCATTTAATTGCTGAGCAAGTTCTAGTCCTTCAATATTTATTTCACCGGTTTCATCTAGTAACTGTTTTTTAGCCCATTCCTTGTATTCAATACTGTCACTCCATAAAGTAAAAATTGAGTGGTAAATCTGTGCCCATTTCCCAAGTAATGCTTTTAATTTATTCGTAATATTTACATTCTCCAATGAAACAGGATTTTTACAATCTATACAAATAATTGGTGAGAGCGGGTTGGAACCTTTTAAAAGAATTGGCTTATCGTTTGAGCAATGGCAATTTAAAGGTTGATTTAGTTTCATAAGACCTAAAAAGAACTCCTTTATTTTGACTCGATTTTAGTGATCAAATCTTTCAGTAATGTGGATACATTTTTTAACTCATTATTCTCAAAATCATCGGCCAGAGAGGTTGCCCAGGGTTTCTGTTTAGCTTCAAGTTGAGTATAGATATCTTTTCCCTTGCTGGTCAGGCGCAATAACTTTGCCCGCTTATGCTGGGGATTTTTATCAAATGTTATCTTCGGGGACTTCAGTTTGATCCAGGTTGGTAAGGATTAGGCGTAATTTATTTTCATGCTTAGATTGAATCCCAGATGTTTCGTGTGTGCAAGGGCTTTATAAAGATACATCGGCTAAAATTACGGATTGCAAAAATGGCGTACCAATTTTTGCAATCCGGTGCAGCTATTTGTTAGTACTTTTTTGATGTGCCACATATTCATCAAGTAACTGACGAATCATTTTTTGATACTGCATATGATTCTTTTTTGCAGCAGCTTTAAAAAAGGAGACACTTTCTGAACTTAGTGAAATTGTAACCTTTGTATTTTGATTTTTTAGTGCAAGCTCTTTTGGAGAAGGTAAGAAATCAGAGATTACCTTAATTTCACCAATTGGTTCGTCACTGTATTGAATTGTTTTGTTCATAAACCTTTTTACCTTTTCGCCAAAAACCAGCGCCTATAATTCGGATGCGACCAGATCGATAAGTAAAACGCACTGTTAAAATTCCATTTTTATGCTGGTTTTGTCCAAAGCAGTAAAAGCGCTGCTCTTTTTGACTATGACCTAAATCTTCAGCAATAATACGGTTTTGATCGAGGAAAGCATGTTGTGCCTCCAGAAATGAAACCCCGTGCTTTCGTTGATTTTCAAGGTCTTTTGCCTTGTCCCATTCAAAGTTCGGTTTACTCATTTATGAAGTATAACTTTTATATGGCTATTTCGCCATACCTGGTGCTCACAGATAAATAGACAGCTTCTCTGTTGAACTAGATTGGATGAAATTATCTATCTTAGTGACAAGCTTTCCGATAGTTACTATTTTCTAGTCAGAGAGTCATTTTCCATGGAGGGTAGAATATGGTCTGGAAAACGGATGTGAATTTCTGATGCACTTAATTTGCTGTTCAGGGAATTGCTTTATCCTTCTTGGACTAATGAATATGATTGATACCACTGGCTAGCATTCGCTCGGGAACTTGAACCAGATTTGTAGTAGTCATCAAAATATGGGTAGCCCAGACAATTAAGATATGAAAGTTGTCTAAGGAATACCGCATTTGTATCCAGCTTATTCAGCTCTAAATAAATGTTGATAACTGCGGCTCACTGGTAGCGGTTTGGTTTTTCCCTTCATTTGAACAGTCATGTGTCCGGCAAAATCTTTTTTGCTGGAATCAATCTGTGAAACCTGAACCAGTGAGGCACGATGAATTCGCCAGAATCTGTCGGGGTCAAGTTCAGATTCCAGCTCTTTCAATGAAGTTCTGATGATGTATTCTCGCTGATGGGTAACCACTGTCGTGTATTTATCCTCTGACTTGAAATACAGCACATCATCGACTGCGATTACATGTACTTCATCTTTTAATGATGCACGAATCCAGTTTAGATAAGTTTTTGTTGTGGTTTTTTGCTGTAACAATTGCAGTACCTTATTCAGGTCATCGGGTGCAGAATTCACTCGTTGCTGAATTCGTTCTACCGTGCTTTTCAACCGCTCCTTTGTGACTGGTTTTTGCAGGTAATCAATTGCTTCCATTTCAAATGCTTTGATGGCGAATTCATCATAAGCAGTTGCAAATACGATATGGCAGAGCCCCTGAACTCTGGCTGCTACATCAAGTCCACTCAGGCCGGGCATTTTAATATCGAGAAATGCAATATCAGGTTTAAGCTGCTCGATCAGCTGCAAAGCCTGTATTCCATTTTCTGCTTCCCCAACAATTTTAAGTTCTGGCCAGGCCAGTTGTAACTGGTGTTTGAGGTATTCACGTAAAGTTGTTTCATCATCGGCAATGACAGCGCTAATCTCTGTTTTTGTCATGATAGACACTCCAGCGCAATCGTGAGACTTGCTGTCATACCAGTTGTTTTATTCTGCCGTAATATCAATTCAGCCTGCTTTGGGTAAAGTGAAGTCAGTCTCTGTCTAATGTTGATCAGGCCAATACTTTTCTTTTCTGGTTGTTTTTCGTTATCCAGACCCATGCCTGTATCACTCACAACACACTTCAACATCTCATTAGCTTTTGAAAAAGAGACGGTCACTTCTCCACCCTCTATCGCAGGCTCCAGTCCATGTATAATTGCATTTTCTACCAGTGGCTGAATCAGTAAAGGGGGCAGATTCAGTTTTTCACAACCCGGTTGTACATCAATGCTAAATTCCAGTCGTTTATCCATACGAATTTTTTGAATAGATAGATAGGCCTGCAGCAGCTCTGCTTCATCGCTTACGGTTGCTGTCTCTTCCCGCGTTCTATGCAATGTTGCGCGTAGATAGATGGTGAGTGATTCAAGCATTTGGCGAGCCGCATCTGGCCTGGCCTCGATCAATCCAACGACATTGGATAAAGTATTAAATAAAAAATGAGGTTCTATCTGCGCCTGAAGCAGCATCAGGTGACTTTCAACCAGTTGCTTTTCCTTGTCGGCCAGGCGCAGGCGTTCTTCTGCCAGGGCTGCCCGTGCTTTTTGTCTTTTGTCATTCAAAACAAAATATAAGGTGACAACGGAACCTATAAGAACTGAAAATAACAGACTGCGAATGACTACCTCGGAACCGGTACTATAATTAATACTTTTAAGATCATTGCTCAGAAAAAAGGCTGTGATAATACCTGTCATAGCACCCAGTGGAATGCCTGGAAGGTAGATCCAGACTGTTGGTTCGGGCAGTTTTTTTAAACGTGTTATCAGCACCAGCATGCCTGCTATCGAAATGCCGATACATTGTGAGTATATTAGATTCACCAGGAAAGTACTGGGTGTGACCAGGGTTAACAGGGTCGCAATAATGCTATTGATCAGCAATAGTTGCAGCCAGTCAGATGTGCGAGTCAAAAAGGACCAGAGTTGCATACTTTAAAAGTCTCCATAAGCAGTCAGAAAAAGCTGGCTGGTAACTGGCATCTGACCATAAACAGAATCCTGCGAGCCAGAAAACAAACGCAGACCGATGTTAAATTTCATAGAGTACTTATCCAGGCCGAGTGAAGTGCTAAACATAAAACTGGAATCCGCTGGTGAATAGAGAATACTGGCCTGAGGCAAATATTCATCCCCCTGATAAGACCAGCGTAAAAACAGATTATCCTGCACAAGGTGTGGGTTGGCCAGTGCTTCGGTACTCCAGGCCAGATTGCCCTGCACAGCCTGTTGTGGTGCTGGCGACCCGAGCAGCAAATTTTGCTCCTGCATCAGGTTTAACTGCTCTGCCCATTGTGACTTGTCTAACGCAAGCGGATCAAACCAGTATTCAAAAATCAGGTTATGACGCTCTGACCAGGTCAGGTTACCGCCCAGCATCCAGCTTTTTGCATCATGATATTCTACCGTTTCCCAGGGATATTCAGTTGCCAGTAAATTTTCATTTTGTCCAGACAAGCTATGTTCCATTCGTTGGTAGCGAGCAGAATACAGCACCGAACCATGTAGTTCCAGAGCATCATTAATAACATAGAGACCGCCTATACCTGCCTGAAGCTTGTGCAATTGACTCAGACGCAGCAAGCCCTGCCAGTCACCTTTTTCTTTTGATTCAGAAAAACGGGTAATAATGGCAAGTTGCTTTTTACCACTTTGCTGGTTGTCTTCAGACGGGTTTATCAGATAAAAACCTAAACTGGACATACCGGAAAACCGCTCTAAGGCCAGTTGATTTACGCCTGTTATTGTTTCCTGATCGGTATCTTGCAAATCCTGTTGCTGAACCACATCCAGCGGGCGAAATGCCGAACCGACACCCCAACTGCTGATACGCCGACCCACAGAGTAATCCCAGTTTCCCAGCGTATTGGCATAAACCAGCTCTTTGACAGTCACTTCGCTCTCAGCTTTTTTATCGGATTGCAGACGGTTCTTCAAGGTTGCAGTCAGTGCGATATTTTCAGTGCCAGTTACCAGCTCCAGAATCTGTGTGCTGACCAGGTTGGTTTTTTCGATCAGGTCTTCTGTAGTATTGATATAACTTTCATCGTTATAGTCAAACCACCGGGGCTGAATTGAATAGCTGAGACTGATATCATCCGCCAGCAAGGCAGACGAAAATAAAAACAAGAGTAAAATCCTGAAATGAAAAAATAGGCGAGGTTGTATCACGCTTATTTGACCTTTAACTTACGGTTCTTCGCCAGGTACTGTGGGTTGTAGTATTTGGCAGACAAACTGTAGGCTTCACTGCTTTGATATTCAACTTCAGTCACCCGTCCTTTCTGGATCGCATCCGTCAGTATCATTTTAGTCACCTGTTCACGCCCATCACGAAGACCTGTTTCAAAGTTTGCCGTTTTGGCCAGCTTGCCCGAACTGACATACAGTTCTGCCATCACCGGCTTATGGGTTTCTGGCTGCAGAGTCAGGCGGATAGATTTATAGCTGACCCCTTTAGTGATGGCAGTTAGCTTGAGTACATCCAGCATGATCCCATTGGACTCTTTTTGGCCTTCGGATACGGCATCATAATCTTCGTGCCAGCTCATGGTGGCAATATCACCGGTTGAAGCTTCACCCAGCAGTTTTTGCATTGGTGTGATACGAATCGGGCGACGGCTTTTAGGCATGATCATCCAGAACTTGTCTGCCATCATCAATACCTTCTGACCTTTTTCACCACTACTCTGAAACAGAACCAGTGACTGGCGACCGGGTTTGATGAATACCTGATACAGCTTTTCTTTTGTCTGTACACCTTTTTTAAACAATCGAACACGAGTAGAAACCTTCATGTTATCGTTAGTTTGACGGTAGGAATCGGCTACCTCTACCCACTCGTTAGCAGTTTGATCGGCCTGTGCGGGCTGACTTAAGATAGCAAACAGGGATATTATAAAGATTTTAAAATTAAACATGAGTAAGTGCCTCAACAATGGATTTGGCTGATGCTTTTCTAGCCGATAACCAGGCGGCCAGCATACACACCACAATGGTCAATACTATTGCAATACCATAAAAATCTAGCGGGATGTCAATCGCCAACGGGTAACCTTCAGATCGTCCCGGTGGTGGAGGCATCTGTAATTCCAGCAACATAAACAGCATTGAAATGAAAAAACCAAGCAATGCGCCAGCCACAGAACCGATGGTTCCTATCACCAGTCCCTCAAGGGTGAAACCACGATTAACTTCCCACTGGTAGGTGCCCATCGCCCGCAGTGTGCCAATCTCACGCGTACGTTCCATCACGCTCATGCTCACGGTGTTGGAAATGGAGAAAAATACCATTACCAGAATAACGATACCCAGCAGACCAAAAATGCGGTCATAGATACCTTTCACGCCGATATAATAAAAGGCTTTTTGCAGCCAGGTTTTCCATGCATAATCTGGATATTGGGTAGACAGCATGTCACGATATTTATCCGTATCTTCGGTATTTCGCAGGTAAATTGACAGCGTACTGACCTTATCGGTTTGCAGTAATTCCTGAGCGGTGCGCACATTCACATACAGTGCACGTGAATCCATATCGGGAACGCCTGTCGTCATCACGCCTTGCACGGTTACATCCAGTGCATTCAGGCTACCTTCCGTTGTTGTCGACATCAGGGTGAGATAATCCCCTTTTTTGACGTTCATCGATTTTGCCATTTTCTGCCCTATGACCACCATGGGGTTGTCTGCGGTTTCACGTTTGCTTAACACCGAACCTGAAACCATGGTCAGGAAAGGACCTTTGACCTTGAATTCTCCCGCCGGATCGACTCCCGTACCGATAAAAATAGATGATTTTTCACCATTGCTGACCAACCCGGAGAATTGAATCCTGGGTAATACATAACGAATTTCCCGATCACTGGCCATGCTTTGGCTCAGTTGCTGATAATCGGACAGCCCATATTGCATCTGCATCTCTTCTTCTTTATCGAAGTAGGATGGATGTGCCATGATCAGATGACCTGAATCACGGGCTGCCATTTCACGCAGACCTTCATAAGTAAAGTTGGCAAAACCACCACCGACCAGTATCGAGGTCACACCCACGGCGGCGATTAATATGGTGATGAAGGTACGACGTTTATTGCGTAACACATTGCTGTAAGCCAGTATTAACCATTTCATATCAGTGCTCCATCTAGTAGTCTGATTTCGGTATCGCATCGTGAGGACATACGGTCATCATGAGTGGCGATAATAAAAGTGGCATTGAATTCCTGACACATGCCATGCATCAGGTCGATGACAGATGTGGCTGTTGCCGTATCCAGATTGGCGGTTGGTTCATCGGCAATCACCAGATGTGGTTTTTTGACCAGTGCGCGGGCGATGGCGACTCGCTGTTTCTGGCCACCCGATATCTGATCTGGCAGGCGATGCGATAAATCCTCCAGGCCAACGCGTTCGATCATTTCAGCCACCTGCTTTTTTCGTTGTTTTACCGGCATGTCAGCCAGAAATAATGGGTACTCGATATTGTCAGCAATGCTCATCACTGGCACCAGGTTAAAGCCCTGAAAAATGAATCCCAGTTTCTGGCGTCGAATATTGGTCAAATTTTGCTGTGAAGCCTGGGTCAGGTCTTCACCATCAAACAGCAACTCGCCCTGATCACAGTCATCGATCAATCCACAAATATTAAGCAGCGTACTTTTACCGCTGCCTGATGGTCCGACCAGTGCGGCAAATGCTCCTTTGTTTAAATTCAGGTTGATGTTTTTCAGAGCCTCAAAAGCAATTGCACCTGTATGGTAGGTTTTGCCCAGATGCCGGGCTTGTAATACGCTTTCAGTAACCATGGTGTGAGTCCTGTTATGGGTTTATCTTGAGTTCGTCGATTTTAGTCTGCCAGCTGTGAATAGCGGTTTCATTGTCTTCCTGTTCAGCAATGCTTTTTCCAATCAAGTAGATCCGCCATTGTAATTCTGGATGCAGTGCTGAGACATCGGTACTCTGCTGAATTTCGGCAAACATGTCCTTGCCATCCTGTAGACGGTTTAGAAAAGAGGGCACGGCTAGAAAGGTACTGGCTGCTGATATTTGCGTATCAAGTGCAATAGGTGTGGCGATAAGAAACTGCCGCTGATGTTCTGGTTTAAGCAATGATAGAGCTCTGTCTATACGATCCAGTCCCTGCTCAACCCACTTCATTTTTGTCCACGGCATCCAGGCATTTCTTGCTTTCAGTGTTTCCATACTGCCAAAATAAACCTGCACGGCCGGGTGATCGGGATAGTTTGCATCAAGCTTTTCAAACAGATCCCAGGCCTGGTCAAAACTGCTACCCGCTTCATCAATATAAGCTAGAAAGCTAAGATGCGCCTGTTGAAAGTCTGATTTTAAATCTGCCTGGCTTATGGGTGAAAAGACCATTAGCAGGAAAATAAGGCTGAATTTATTAAATGTTTTCATAACTGTCTTGTACTTTGTGGTTTGATTAAGCTAAGTATAAACAGCTAGAAAACAAAAAAGCATGCTTGAGATGAAGTGTAAAATTGGGGAGTAAACTGTAATATTCAGGGATGAACTACATAGTACTACTGCTCAAAACTTAGCTGCTTCTAGTTTTGTTGAATGTTCCATGCTGGTAACCAGTAAAATTTATCACTTTTCTAGGTATTTCAGTTGATGACGATTATCACCGAGCTTTATTTGACTCTGAAATGACTTCCAAGCTATGGTGTCTATGTTGGATAATATTGCCTGGTTATATGAACCTGGATAAATCAGTTGAATCACGAAAGTCTGTACAAGTGATTGATCCGTCTAGCTATATGAAAAAAATGCTCATCACCAATAAGGTGACAACACATTTTTTCATTACGCTACCCAGATCAATCACTTGCACATCTTTTTCGCACTTAACTGATTTATCCAGGTTGAAATAGCACCCGTTCTGGTTGAACAGATAAGAGAGTTATCAACAAAACAAAAATAATCTGACAATACTTTTATGCAATGCTGGATAAAGAATTTAAAAATCCTGTGAGAATTCAAGATATGAATAAAGCGATCAAATCATTTATTAATAAACACATAATAGGTATTGTATCAACAAGTAATGACAGATCTGTGCATGCAGTTCCCATTTATTATCATTATATAGATCATGAAAATGCTTTTTATTTTTTTACAAGAACCGCTTCTAAAAAGTACTCTAACCTTGAAAAAAATAATAAAGCTTCATTCACAATTTTTAATGAAGATCCTCCGGTAGTCTTTACGGCAGATTGTGAAGCAGAATTATTAAACATAGATGAAGGTAATTATTCAGATATATTTATAAAACTGGTAGAGATTCATTCAAGTCAGTTGGGTTATCCAACACCTATTTCTACAATGGCAGAGGGTCTTCTCACTTTAGTAAAATTGAATATTATTGATTTTAACTATAAATCCTATATTCAGGATATAAATTCACTAAAATCCAGTTAGTGAACAGGTTTAGCTTATGAGTATGATATTTTGCCCAATGAAGCCGTCTCAAAGTAGCAATTTTCGGTTATCAAGTCCGTTTCTAAGGTTCCATAGTTCCAGTAGTTAGTCTTCTCATCTGCATATATTCCAAAGCTAAGCCAGGATGCTTTCGCTCGGCTATACCTTTCTCCATGTACTCATCTAATAACCTTTTAGCAATTTCCATATGTTTTACTTCACTCAATGTCTATATCCGAGTTTTCGATGTAGATTATCATGCGCATGAGTTCTGAAAGTGAGCTTGCGTCCATTTTTTCCATAACGCGTGCCCGGTGGGCTTCCACTGTGGACTGGGAGATATTTAGCTCTACGGCTATTAACTTATTGCGTTGACCTTCAGTAACTGCATAAAGCACTTCTTTTTCACGACTGGTCAGGGAGTTTAGTCGTTTTTTAATCGACTGGACTTTCATATTTTTGCCGCGCTGAATGGAGTCCAACTTGAAAGCTCGATGTACATTGTCGAGTAATTCCTGTTCATTGAAGGGTTTTTCGATGAAATTAATAGCGCCTTCCTGTACGGCTTTCACAGCCATTGGAATATCACCATGACCACTGATCATAATGACGGGTGGTGAACATTTGATCTGTTGTAAATGTTCAAGCAAAGCTAACCCGCTCATGCCCGGCATTCTAACATCAAGCAGGATACAACCCTCAAGTTTTGCTATATCCCGATCTTCACTTAAGAATGCATCAGCAGACTCGAATTCAACAACTTCAAGACCAACAGATGACATGAGCAAGTTAATTGCCTGGCGTACTTCTGCCGAATCATCAATGATATATACTTTGCATTCATCCATTTTTAGAAACCTCAGTGAACGGGTAGAGTGAATTGAAAAACGGATCCTTGATAGGAACTTGTTTTAAGTTTTAGTTTACCACCATGCTCATTAATAATCCCTTCACTGATGGATAAGCCCAGTCCCATGCCACTGTTTTTCGACGTGGCAAAAGGGGTGAATAATCGTTTAAGAATTGTTTCATCAACACCATTACCAGAATCGGATATGCTGACTTTGACATTTTCATTATCAGTCATTTCTGTTTTTATCTGTAAAATATTAGTACTGGATGAATTTGTCGACATGGCTTCTATTGCATTTTTTACCAGGTTTAAAATGACCTGGTCAATCTGGATGTGTTGAGTTAGCACAATAGGAATATCATCTTCAAGTTCAAGTTGTAAAATTATAGAGTGTTCATTCAAACTTGGTTTAATCAGTACCAGTACTTCATGAATGATATCGTTTATATTGGTCGGAATTCTATCCGGCATATCCTTTCGAATGAAGTTTCTTAACTGTTTGATAATGGCTCCGGCCCTTTTTGCTTGCAGGCTGATAATTTCTAGCGTATCACTGAGTTGTTCTTTATCGAATGCTGAAGACTCTGTCAAACGGATGCAGGCATCGGCATAGGTAGAAATGGCAGTTAACGGCTGGTTTAATTCGTGAGCCATACCTGAAGCCATTTCTCCCATTGTGCTGACCCGAGCCATGTGAGCCAGCTCAGTACGAAATTTTCTGGCTTGTATTTCAGCTTTTTTACGTTCACTGATATCACGAAAAATGACCACGCTTCCTATGGTCTGGTTTTTCTCATCTTTCAGTGGTGTACTACTGTATTCCACAGGAAAACTTGATCCATCTTTACGCCAGAATATATCGTCTTCGATAAAACGTGATTGTTTGTCCATGAAAGTTAGATAAACCGGGCATTTTTCACTGGGATGTCTTTCCCCGTTTGGCAGGGTATGATGCAAAAGGGCATGCTGATTTTTTCCAATCATATTTTTTGCTGTCCAACCGGTGATGTTTTCCATGGCTTTGTTGATAAATGTGGAGTTACCATTTAGATCAACACCATAAATACCATCAGCTACCGAGTCGAGAATCAGTGAATGCTGCCTTTCAAGTCTCTGGTTGGATTTCTTTAATTCTCGGTTCAGCCTAATAACCAGTGTGGTAATTACTGCAAGCAGGAAAAAAAATATGATGGTTGAAACAATGACATACCAATATTTTTTTAGTGCATCAGTGTAGGTGAAACGAGTTGAATGGTCGTAAGGTGGTAAAAGTAATGACTGTAATAATTCATGTACCGGTTGATATTCCAGTGGAATAGTCCAGCGATTGCGACTAGACCTTTGACCATTTATTTCCACATGATCAGGCATTTCCATTAATGCGATAGCCACACTTTGAGCCAGTTCATCAGAAGTCTGGGGTAATTTACTGAATGGCCATTCAGGGTATAACCGGGTACTGTGCAGTTGGCTAAAATGGTTAATAGTCTGTTGATTGATGATACGGATATTATCAAGATTTATTTGCCCGGATTGATGCATGCTTTCGAGGATTCCGGTGCGCACTGTACCGACATCCGCAAAACCATTTATTACCGTTTTCACGACGTCATCATGAATGCCTGCAAAACTGGTACTAAAATCTGTTGTGGTGTCTATGCCCTGATCGGTGAGTTCCCTGATGACCATCTGGAATCCACCGAGAGATTTGGGGTCAACGGCTGACAGGTGCTTTCCCTTGAGATCTTGCAGGTTTTTGATGTCCTGTCGATTTCGAGTTGTAAACAAAACGCCTGCAAACTGGTTTTGATAATCTTCATTGACCACCCGGCTAAGAGTAGCAATGCGTCTGATGCGGTGACGCACTTCCATTACGACATAAATACTGGGATTTACCAGTAAAAAGTGGATTTCAGCATTTTCAATTTTGCTTTCTATCTCATCAAAATCCAGTGGAACGATTTTAAAAAGGTAATTTGGTAGTTTACGCGATAGGTGCTTAGCGGTGTCTCCCCAGTTGATTGCAGTTGCTGTGTCACCTCGATGACTTAACACACCTATTTTAATATGAACTGGATTTTCAGCAAGTGATTGGGTCGAGTAAAGTAACAGTGAAAATAGTAACAACAGATATTTAGGCATCATGTTTTTTATCTAATCTTCGGGCTAAAAGTATGTATTAGTGCTTGAATTTCCATGTTTTTAATAATAATACCGGTAATTTAATGCTTTGGTATAGGTATAAACCCCAATACAGAGATGGTTTGTAAGAATTTTTAAAGTGCTGAAGATGGGCATAATGTTTAACTACAGAATTGCTTAATAAAGAAAATAACATTAACAGTGATTTTGATTACAGAAAATTTAAGGTGTTAAAAGCATCTATTCAGGAAAACATAATATATACCTGAGCAGCCCGGCATCTAAAGAAAAAGATAGTCGACTTATTCTGTTTATTTATTTTATCAGTAGTAACCCTATGAAAAAACTAGACCGTCGCGATTTTATTAAAATGATGGGGGCCGGTGCAGCCGCTTCTTCTGTACCTCTTTTATGGCCATCTTCTGCTTATGCACAACAGATGCCTAAGAATTTCTACGACATGCCCATGAATGGAAATGCTCGTATCTTACACATCACCGATGTGCATGG
>Ga0233431_1000096_pt1 | contig 194338 bp, 176 predicted proteins | sample SI_118_April2016_FD_179867 | JGI IMG/M metagenome (GOLD analysis project Ga0233431, IMG submission 179867) | Seawater microbial communities from Saanich Inlet, British Columbia, Canada - SI_118_April2016_200_MG | ecosystem: Environmental > Aquatic > Marine > Inlet | place: Canada: British... | reverse complement strand
GAAGTGCCCAGATTCATGTATCCCCCCGACCTGGATGGAATCAGGGGGGCAGTCGAGTGGGCAGATGCCCTGGAACTGGAATGTTCTCCCTCCCAGATCGAAAGGGATAAGGCCAAGCACGGAGAGACAGAATGGGGAGAGGATTGGTCCAAAATCAGCGTAAATCAGCTTCTTCAGAGTAAAGAGGAAGCGGATGATATTGCGCGAACAGACGCAGATGCCTCATCGTTCATCTGGCACGGGTGGGATGACGAGGGGCTATATTTTATCGCCGAGGTTCGAGACAACGTTCGAGATATTGATGAGGGGCGAAGAGATGAAAACACCTGGTGGGAACGGGACAGTCTTTCGCTCTATGTCGATTTACTGAATTCAGATGATAGGAACAAAATTCGTGGGTATTCAGCTCAGCTATTCACCTCCTTGAATATCATCAATTTCGTCGCCGATCCGCAGCATGCCAGACCGAAGAACATCACCTGGGAATATTCTTCGTCGCTCGAGAGTCGGACTGTTGTACCCCGAGACGCCGATTTCAGTGAGGCATTTACCTACGGCTTCCGAGAGGCATATGCCGAGTTCGGAGGGGAAGCCGATTACACGATCGAAGGCAAGATCCCCTGGGAAACCTTGATGAGATTCAATTTGTCAGCAAGGCCGGAAGTAGGGACGGAAATGGGCTTCTCCTATATCCTTGTCGATCCAGACGGGTTTACCAGGGAAGGTGATGGATGGGGGGGACAACTGCAATGTTGGGGTCATGCTTCGAGCGCGGCTCACTATTCGACCTGGATTTTCTCGGATACGCCTGCAGGGCCTCCTTCAGATACGGCTATTGCAGAGGATTCCTGGGCCCGTATCAAGACGACCTTCCAACCTTGAGGGAACGGGGTTGCTTGGGGCTGTTCGAGTTACTCTGAACGGTTGGAAGGATTTTTTTCCTGGATAGATAGAAAGCGGGGCGTCCGGTTAACTGCGGACGCCCCGCTCGTTTTTTTACAGAATTCCCAAAATCAGAACTGTTTTCCCGCTATCCGTTTCCATTCCTCGCTGTCAGTCACCGTACATTGCGGAAATGCACCGTTCGGGAGTGGCGGATTTTCTTCCGCACCCGCAGGCGGGAGGATGCCGTCCCTTTCCTGCCACCAGTGAGGAGCGGCGACGCTGCCCTCGTAGCAGTAGATCAAGGGGACGGGGAGTTGGGTGTCGACGTTGGTGAGCTGGTGCCAGTTGGTGCCGGGTATGAACATCGCCGCTGGTCCCCGGAGTTCTACTACCTCGTCGCCGACGCACATCTGGGCTTTCCCCTGGAGGATGACGTAGAGTTCGTTCTGGCGGTCGGGGTGATTGTGCCAGGGGACCTGGCCACCTTTGGGTCCGAGGATGGAAAGGCCGGCGGTGAAACCAGTCGTAGCGATCGGCGAGGTGCCGTTGGTGATGGAGCGACCCCAGCGGCGGGCGGGGAACTGCATTCCGTCCATCTCGTTCAGGTCGGCCTCTGTGGCGGTTTCTGCCGGAGGTTCCAGGTTGCTGGAGATCGCCAGCACGAGCAGGTCGTCCGTTGTCGCCTGGAGGATCGGGGGGGCGGACAGATCACCGGCGACGCGCTTTACCTGGAGTTCGCCGAGGGGCAGATCGCCGGTGGGCAGGCCGACCGAGCCGGAGCCGGAGGCGGCGTAGAAGATGCGCTCCTGGGCTTCGGGGAGTCCCTTCCAGGTGACGGGAGCGCTGCCGGAAACTCGGGCCAAGGAGAGGCTGAAGCTCGTCTCCTCGATTGGCGTGCCCGGGCCGGTGATGGTGCGGAAGGAGATGGGATCGTCGAGCTGAAATTCGAGCGTGTACACGTCATTTGCTCCTGTAGATTAGCCGGGTCCAGAATAGCGTTGATTCTGGACCCGGTTGGTCTTCGGGAATTCCGGGAATTTTCGGGTCATTCTCGCAACGGGACTCAGCCGGCGATGGTGTGGACGTTGCGGATATCGATCGGCGCGTTGCCGCCCAGGGCGGATTTTTCGGAGCAGAGGGCGGTTTCGACTCCCTGGGCGCCGTCCAGCAGGGAGGCGGGATTCTCGGAGTCGGTGATCAGGTGCTTGAGGTAGAGCTCCCACTGGTGGCGGAAGGCGTTGCCCGGCAGGTGGGTGGCCTCGAAGCGCTCCCAGCCGTCGTGGAAGTCCTCGCGGCTGGCGGAATCCGGATCCCAGGCGATCTGCGGGGTTTTCTTGTTGGCGATGTAGTAGCAGCGGTCGAGATACGCCTCGGCGGCGCCTTGGGTCCCCTGGATCTTGATTTCGAGCAGGCCGCGCTTGCGGGGACGGCGGCACCAGGAGGAAACGGTAGTGCAGAGGATCGGCGCTGCGCCGGGGCCGTCTACCTCGAAGGTGGCGTAGATCGAATCCTCGGCCGTGGTCGGCACGGGCTGGCCGTCGCGGGTGCGCTGGGCGATGTGCATTGCTGAGTGGGCGACGACCCGTTTGGGCTGGCCGACGAGCATCTTGAGCAGGTAGTCCCAGTGGGCGACCATATCCAGAATGATGCCGCCTCCTTCTGCTTTGTCGGAGTTCCAGTCGGGACGGGTGCCGTCGTCCGGGTGGACGAAGTAGCCGAATTCGAGGAGGAGGTGGTACGGCTCGCCGATCAGGCCCTGCTGGATGACCTGGCTGAGGGCGAGGGGGCCGGGGAGGTAGCGCTTGTCCTGCACCACGCCGGCGCGGATTCCCTTTGCCGCCGCTCTGTTGGCCAGATCCAGGGCTTCGTCGATTTCGAGCGTCACCGGCTTTTCGGTATAGATGTTCAGGCCGCTGTCGATCGCCCGTCCCAGTCCTTCGTAGTGGATGCTGGTGGGGCCGCCTTCGAAAAAAACCGCGTTTTCGGGCGGATCTTTGTAGATCGTCTCCAGGTCGGTGCTGTACGGCAAGTTGAACTGCTGGCCGATCGGCGCCAGGGTCTCTTCGCTGCGGCCGAAGAGGACGGGTGCGGGCATGATGACGTCGCCGTTGTCGATGGGGAGCCCCCCTTCGGCGATGATGGCGACCAGGGAGCGCTCGACGTGCTGGCGCCGGGTCATGCGGCTGGTGGCGGGACGGACGTAGATGGGAACTTTGATTTCGGCCATGAGCGGTTTATCCTCGGACTGGAAGTGTTGTAAGCTTACGTTTTCTTGTAGTTTAAATCGGAGAGGGTATATTATAGTCCGGCCTCAAAAAATGGTCAAGGATCAGGTCCGGTGGAGGAGAGAATGACAGTTCCAGGATACTCGTTTGCAGAGCAGGTGGTAGTGGTGACCGGGGCGAGCTCGGGGATCGGGCGGGCGATCGCTCGGGGATTCGCGGAAGGGGAGGCGAAGGTCGTTTTCGTCGGTCAGAATCGGGAGCGACTTGAGGAGGCGGTGGAGGGGCTTCCGGAAGAGCGGGTGAAGTGCTGCTCATGCGATGTGGCGGACCGGGAAGCGGTCAACGAGATGATGCGGGAGATCGAAGCGGATTGGGGAGCGGTGGACGTGCTGGTCAACAACGCCGGGATCAACACGCCGAAGCGGTCGGTGGCCGAGGTGGCGCCGGAGGACTGGGACCGGACGGTGGCGATCAACCTGACCGGACCGTTCAACATGGTGCGGGCGGCGCTGCCGGGGATGCGGGAGAAGGGGGGTGGACTGATCATCAACGTGGCGTCGATCGCCGGTCTGCGGGCGGGGAAGGTAGCCGGAGCGGCGTACGCGGCTTCCAAACACGGGTTGGTCTCCCTGAATCACTCCCTCAACGAGGAGGAAAAGGAGAACGGCATCCGCGCCTGCGTCATCTGTCCGGGGGAGGTGGAGACGCCGATTCTCGACAAGCGGCCCGTGCCGGTGAGCGCCGAACACCGGGCGTGCATCCTGCAGCCGGAGGACGTGGCCGCCGCTGCCCTGTTTGTCGCCTCCCTGCCGCCGCGCGTCTGCGTGGCGGAGTTGGTGATCACTCCGCGTTTGCAGGGTTTCCGCTGATTGCAGAATCTGCTTGAACTCAGCGCCCCCAGCGCTCGATCGCCTTCACTACTTCTTCCGCAGTCTCCTGGTCCGTCACCCCACCGACGCTCACCCAGCATCCCTCCGGTTTGAGCGCCTGGAAGAGTTTATCCAGGTCTTTGAGCGGCACCCCCAGGCAGAACGATTTGCCCCTCTCCTGAATGTGCTGGTAGACCTCGATCCAATCTCCCCAGTAGTCGTAGTTGGCGCCGGCTACCCATTGGACGGCGTGGAGGTCGGGAATGTCGAGCAATGGATCGAGAAAGCGCAGCGCCTGTGGACCGTCCAGATGGTAGATGCAGCGGTCCATATGGGCGCATTCTTTGGCGATACCGGGCAGGAAGAGGTCGGCGAACATCTCGTCCGAGACCATGCAGGAGAAGTCGTTGGAGGGGATGTGGTATTTCCCCTTACAGGTGGCGGACAGCCAGGAAGTGCTGGGCATGCCGGCGGCCGATAGCTTGTCGTAGAAGTGGTCGTACACCTGGAAGAAGTCGTCGGTGACGCGGTCGACCAGCGCCTTGACCTCCGCGGGATGTTCGAGCATGTCGAAGCAGAACTCCTGGGGGTCGCGGAAGGCGGCGATGCCGTCCCCTCCGGGGTGGATGTCGGTATAGCCGACGATGAATTTCCCCTTGCCGATGTCGATCAGGGCATCGGTCATCTCCTCGAGCTTGCGGAAGTAGAAGTTTTCGGTGTCCAGCTTCAGTGCGTCGACGGCAGCCTGGTCCCAGCTGTCGAGGATCGGCACGCTCCAGGAGGTGTTCTCGCTGAATTCCAGAGGGCAGCCGTAGAAGGCGGAGTAGATTTCCGGGCCCAAATTGGGGAAAACGGTCGGCAGGGCGTCGGCGAAGAAGTGGATGTTGGCCATTCGCGCCCGGGTGTTTTCCACGAGGTACTCGGTGTCGAGCCAGCGGTCGCGCAGGGTGGGGTGATCCTTGGCGGGGGGGTAGGGGATCTGCTCTTCGGCCGGTTTGGCAAAGGCGATCGAGACCAGGGGGATCTGGGCGTCCCACCAGGCTTCGTAGCGATCGAGGACTTTTTCGAAATCCGGTTTGTATTCGAACATTGGAACTCCTCTTCGGGTTGCGTTTTTCTCGTTATTCAAGATGATTCGTCGGCGCTACAGCATTTCTCCAATTGCCTGAGTGGCTTTCAGACCGTGGCCGGAGAGGATGGTGACCACTCGGGCGTTGGAGGCCAGGGATGCTTCTTCCCGAAAGCGCCGCAGACCGTGCCAGACGACTGCCGAGGTCGGTTCGACGCAGAAGCCGGCCCGGCCGAACTGGCGGACGCCGTCGGCGATCTCTTCCTCGGTGACGGCGATGACGCTGCCCGACGAGGCGGCGATCGCCTGCAGGACCTCCCGATCGCGGATCGGACCGGGAAGGGCGATTCCCTCGGCTCGCGTTGGGGGAGCGTCGATCGCCGGTGCGACGGTGGCGGCTCCGGCCCGGTAGGCGGCGTGGACCGGGGAGACGTTTTGCGCCTGGACGGCGACCAGCCGGGGCAGGCGGTCGATGCTGCCGGCGGCCAGGAGCTCGGCAAAGCCCCGGTGGAGGCCCAGGAGGATGCTGCCGGCGCCGACCGGGCAGAGCACGGCGTCGGGAGCGGTCCAGGCGAGCTGTTCGACGATTTCGAAGGCGGCGGTTTTGACCCCTTCGATGAAGAGGGGGTGCCAGAGGTGGGAGGCGTAGGAGGCGCCGGTTTTTTCGACGTATTCGAGCAGCGCTTCGGTGGCCCGGGGACGCGGACCTTCGACGCGGACCAGTTCGGCGTTGTACAGGCGGATCTGCAGCAGCTTGCCGGCCGAGGCGGAGGCGGGGCAGAAGACTTTCAGGCGGATGTCGGCCCGGGCGGCGTAGGCGGCGAGGGAGGCGCCGGCGTTGCCCGAGGAATCCTCGACCGCTTCGGGAACGCCGTTTTCCAGCAGATAGCTCATCAGCAGGGCGGAGCCGCGGTCCTTGTACGAGCCGCTGGGAAGGGCGTATTCGCATTTGGCCAGTCCCTGGAAGTCGCCGCACTGGAAGGGGACCAGGGGTGTGGAGGATTCGCCGAGGGAAACGGGAGAAGGGAAAACGGGCAGGGCTTCGGCGTAGCGCCACATTCCGGGCGGGCGCGTTTCGATATGGGATCGGGGAAAGGTCGCCGGTGGATCCAGGGTGAAGCTCAGAGGGCTGCTGCACTGTGGGCATTGGTGGAAGTCGATGCGCGACCCGTGATCGGCGTTGCAGGAGGAGCAATGGAAATGGCCGTTCATGGCGTTCTGCGGGGAAAGGGTTGAGGCGGATTGGATCGGGCGCTCTGATGATATTGCCCCCGTATGCCGCTGTCAACCGGGGATGGGGCTTCGCTTGCCCGCAGCGGCGGCAGATGCTATCTTGCGAACCCGTACTGACCCATCTCATACCGAACTGATTTTCGGATGTCCTGTTGTTCGGCGATTTTCCTCTGGAAATCCCGGCAGCATCCGTACATCTGTTCAGCAATCTGGTATCACACGTCCCGATTTTTGGAGATTCTATTTTTGATGCTTCCGATGATATCGAGATATCTGTTTTTCATTTTGCACCATCTCTGGTTTCAGGAGAGACGCATTCGATGGATTGGCATCCCCTGGTGATCCACTTCCCGATCGCCCTGTGGCCCGTGGGTTTTCTCGTCGATTTGGCCGCCTGGGCGCGACGGCGAGAGGAGTGGCACGGCTTTGCCTATCTGTTGCAGGCGTTGGCCACGGTGGGAATGCTGGTCGCAGTGCTAACGGGGAATGCCGCAGCGGTGGTCTATCGCGACGACGGTCGGGTGGCCGATCTCATTCAGCGGCACGAGGATCTGGCCACGCTGGCCCTGCTGATCTTCCTGGTCACGGTGTTGGGGCGTCTGCCGCTGCACTTGCAGGGGAGGTTGGGAGACTGGAAGCTGAAGGGTTGGATTCTGGCCGCCGGATTGGGAGCGGTCCTGATGGGAACGACGGCTCACCTGGGGGGTGAACTGGTGTACGAACGGGGGGTCGGGGTGAAGGTCGAATCTGCGACAAACGAAGGGCAAGGAGAGAACGACGATGCGGGAAATTCAGATTAGCGATGCGGATCGGCGCTGGAATACGCCGGAAAAGGCGGTGCTGGTCACTTCGATCGATCCGGAGGGCAAGCCGAATATGATCGCCGTGGGCTGGCTGATGCGGGCGAATATGGAGCCGCCGGTCTTCGCCATCGGCATCAACAACAAGAGCCGGAGCGGGGAGAATATCGCCGCCGGCGGAGAGTTTGCGATTGCGGTGCCGGGCGTCGAACTGGCGCAGCAGGTGATGTACTGCGGCACCCACTCGGGTGGAGAGGTGGACAAGTTTGCAGAGACGGGACTGACGGCGGTGGCGGGTAAGGTCGTTAAGGCGCCGCTGGTGGAGGAGTGCCTGGTCAACGTGGAGTGCAAGGTGGTGAAGACCCAGGAGATCGGCGATCACCGGGTGTTTTTCGGGGAAGTGGTGGCCAGCTGGGTTTCGGAGAGAGAGGGGAAGCCGCTGCTCATCGTCGGCCAGGAAGAGGGGTACGAACTGGTCTACGAGGAGAAGGGGTTCCGGTTGGGAACGGTGAAGGACTGAAACTGAGCGATCGCTGATCGTCGGCCAGGAGAAGGGGGACGAGTTAGTCCACGATCGGAAGAGATTCTGGCTGGGAGCGGTAGGGCTGAAATTTGACGATCAGATATACTGGAGCAGTTCGTCCATATCCTCCTGGTCGCCGATGGCCCCCTTTTGCGCGAGGACGGCTTCGACAGTCTGCTGGGCGTCGCGCAGGGTCAGGCGTTTGGCGTAGAGGTTTCTGAGCCACTGGTGGCACTGCTCCTGAGTCATGCTCAGCTTTTCGTGCAGGGGAGCGTCGTACTGCTGCTCCATTAGTTCGCAGAGGGTGAGAATGAATTCGTCGGCATCCATTAATAAATCCCTTCGTGGTTTGGAGAAGAAGAAAATAGGGGGTGGTGCGGTCGATGTCCAGTAGAGGACGGTATTGAGGCGAATGCAGACGACTGCATTTTTAATAAAGAAAAATTATGTCAACTTAAAAATCATTCCAGAGAACCTATATCCATTATTTTAAAAGATTTATAAAAAATAGCGATGGTGAGATAAATAAATCCGTTTTTCAAGAGGAAAACCCATGCTGAGAGTGGGAATTATTGGCTGTGGCGGGATCACCGAACGGCGACACGGGCCGGTGCTGGCGGGTATGGGGGAGCGGGTCGAGATTGCGGGATTGGCGGATCTGGCGGAGGAGCGGGTGGCGCTGATGGGAGAGAAACTGGGGGTCGAGAGCGAGCATTTCTATACCGATTGGGAGGAGATGCTTGGCCGGGAAGGGCTGGACTTTGTCCACATCTGCACCCCCCACCATCTGCACGAGCCGCAGGCGGTAGCGGCGCTGCAGGCCGGGGCGCACGTGCTTCTGGAAAAGCCGATGGCCGTTAGTCTGGAAGAGGTGGATCGGATGATCGCAGTGGCCCGGGAGACCGGTCGCCTGCTGACGGTCGCCCACAATCAGCTCTTTTCGGCGGCGCACCGGGGGGCGATGGAGCAGATCGCGGCGGGGGCGATCGGTCAGGTGTTTCTGGTGCGCGCCGAGGGACTCAGTCCCTCGCACGTGGTGGGACGCGGAGTGGAGCAGAACTGGCGAACTCAGGCGACGGCGGGCGGGGGAGGTCCGCTCATCGACAACGGCTACCACCAGGCGTACCGCGCCGTAGACTATGCGGGAGCACCGGCCCGGAAGGTCTTCGCCCGGATCGGTCGTCACGTGCAGGATATCGAGGTGGAGGACACGGCGCTGCTGCTGATCGAGCACGCCAATGGGGCGACCACCTCGCTACAGGTCGGCTGGTCGGCCCCGGCCGGAGGGGTAGGGGTAAATGAGATTCTGGGGACCGAGGGACAGATTCGTTTCAGCGGACAGGAGGTTTCGGTCTGGCGGCGGAAAACCGGAGAGTGGGCGCAGCCGGAGCTGGGTTCGGAAGGGCCGGATGAACTCGGTTTCCCAACGGTGGTGCAGCGGTTTGTCGAGGCGGTGGAAAACGGGGGAGATGTGCCGGTGTCCGGCGCGGCGGCGCGGCACGCTCTGGCGATCATTCTGGCGGCGTACGAGTCCGGCAAGACCGGAGAACCAGTGGAGATATTGTGACCATGAGTGAAAAAAGGTTTGAACTGAGCTACATTCTGGCTTCGTGTATGTACGGCACGCTTCCCCTGGCCGAGATACTGCCTCAGGTCGGGGAGATCGGCAGTGACCGGATCGACATCTGGCCGCAGGTGCACGGCAACCAGAGGGAACAGGTGGAGGAGATGGGACGGGAGGCTTTTGCGGAACTGCTAAAAAAGAATGGAGTGCGGCTGGGGATTTCGACCCGCTTCGATCTGGGGCCGTTCGGGTTGGCGGAAGAGATGGATTTCGTCGGCGAATTAGGGGGGAAGCTTCTGGTCTGCGGCAGCGGGGGGCCAAAGGGGTTGAGCGGAGAAGAACTGCGCGCGGGGGTGGCGGAGTTTGCCGAGGGGCTGCGGCCCCACATCGATGCAGCAGGGGAACGGGACGTGGTCATCGCCATCGAAAACCACGGGAATGCACTGATCGAGACGCCGGATTCGATGAAATGGCTGATCGAGTTCACCCGGTCGCCGCATCTGGGGATCGCCCTGGCGCCGTATCACCTGCCGGACAACGCTGCGCTGGTGGCGCAGCTGATCGAGGATCTGGGGGAAGGATTGGCGCTGTTTTACGCCTGGCAGCACGGGATGGGCTGCCACGAAAAGCTGCCCAAGGAGCAGGAACTGCTGCAGATGCCGGGGCGAGGGGAGCTGGATTTTGCGCCGCTGCTGGCAGCGCTCGAGAAGATAGACTATTCCGGTTGGACCGAGATCTTCATGCACCCGGTGCCCCGGGGGATTCCGATTCTGGACACGGCTGTGGAGGTGACGGCCGAGATTCAACGGGCTCAGGGATATCTGGAGGAACGGGTGGAGCATTTGTGAGAGGATGTGCTGAAGAAGAGCGGGAAAGAAAAAAAAGAAGAGAGCGGGATTCGAGTCGAGTGCGGGAGAAACTAGATGACGAATGAGAAGAGTGGGGAATTCTCCCCTGCGCATCACGCGCTGCTGTTTGCCTGGCTTTCCAGAGCAATCGTCACCCGCGTCGGTGCGGAGCGGGGAGAGGAGATCGTCCGCCGGGCCACGCGCCGCTACGGAGAGGAGCGCGGATGGCGGATGGCGCTGCGCGCTCAGGCGGCCGGTGATTCCCTGAGTATGGCGAATTATATGGCGTACGGGGAATGGGCAGCCGATCCTGGAGAATCGGAGCACACGGTGTTCGTCGAAGAGGGGAGGGTGCGCACGGAGGTGCACCGGTGTCCGTGGCACAAGGCGTGGGAAGCGGATGAGCTGATGGAGTATGGACGGCTGTACTGCCTGGAGATCGACTGCGCCCTGGCGTGGGGGTTCAACCCCGATCTCAAACTGGAGGTGAACAGCAGCCTGAGCAACGATGACAGAGACTGCGAATTCGTGTTCCACGGAGGAGAGGAGGTGGAGAAGAAGAGAGGGTGGGTGATGCCGTGGCCCTACCACGTGGGGCATTTGTATTGGACGGTCAGAAGGGCTGTCGTCGAGGAATTGGGGGAACAAGGGGTGGAAGTTGCAGATGAAGTGCTGGGGCGGTTCGGGAAGCGCTACGGAGAGGAGGCGGTGAGAAGCGTGGAGTCGTATCGGGATACGGATTTTAAGCGTCTGCCCGAGGATGGCTGAAAAAGGGAGACGGCGCAAAAGTTGGAGGAAGGTGGGGTGGCAGGCACGGCGTTTTCTGTATATTAGACGGAAGAAATGACCGCTTTTAGACGGTCGATATCGACCTTTCAGGGGAGAGATGTATGGAGAGCATTCTCATCATGGTGGTCGCCTTTGTCGGCTACGTCATCGCCTATAACACCTACGGCAAGCATCTGGCGCGTCGAATTTTCGAGTTGAATTTGGAGAGCGAGACGCCGTCCCACACCCACGAGGACGGCATCGACTTCGTGCCGACCAAAAAGCAGATCATCTTCGGGCATCACTTTACTTCGATCGCCGGCACCGGTCCCATTGTCGGGCCGGCCATCGGCATCATCTGGGGCTGGGTGCCGGCGCTGATCTGGGTCTTCGTGGGGGCGATCTTCATGGGCGCGGTCCACGACTTCGGGTCGCTGGTGGTCTCGCTGCGCAACCGGGGGCATTCGTTGGCCGACATCACCGGTCGGATCATGAATCCCCATTTGCGCATGATTTTCTTTGTCATCGTCTTCCTGTCGCTGCTGATCGTCATCGCCATCTTCGGGCTGGTGATCGCGGTGCTCTTCAACATGTATCCGCAGTCGGTCTTTCCGGTGTGGATGGAAATTCCGATCGCCATGCTCCTGGGGTGGATACTCTACAAGAGAGGGGTGAATCTGATCAAGGCGACGGCGGTGGCGGTGTTCGCCATGTACGTCACCGTGGTGCTGGGCCACTACATGCCGCTGCAAATGCCGACCGTCGGCGGGTTGCCCCCCACCGGCGTGTGGACGATCGTGCTGCTGGTCTACGCCTTCATCGCCTCGACCCTGCCGGTGACCACGCTGTTGCAGCCGCGCGACTTCATCAACGCCTGGCAGTTGTTCATCGCCATGGGCCTGCTGATCCTGGGGGTGTTCGCGGCGCACCCGACGATCGTTTCGCCGGCGTTGAATCTGCATCCTCCGGAGGCGCCGTCGATGGTGCCGTTCCTGTTTATCACCATCGCCTGTGGGGCGGTTTCGGGATTCCATTCGCTGGTGTCGGGAGGGACTTCGTCGAAGCAGGTGGAGTGCGAGCCGGACGCCCAGCTGGTCGGCTACGGGTCGATGTTGACCGAGTCGTTTCTGGCGGTCCTGGTGATCATCGCCTGCGCCGCGGGGTTAGGGATGGCTTATGTTACGGACGACGGAAGTCTGCTCACCGGCCAGGCGGCCTGGAGCCAGCATTACTCCACCTGGTCGGCGGCCAAAGGGTTGGGTTCCAAGGTTGCGGCTTTTGTCGAGGGGGCGGCCAACATGATCGCCGCTCTGGGGATTCCCAGAGAGCTGGGCATCATCGTCATGGGCGTATTTGTCGCCTCGTTCGCGGGAACCACGCTCGACACGGCCACCCGCCTGCAGCGCTACGTCATCTCCGAGCTGGCCACCGATCTGAACGTTAAGCCTCTGGCCAACCGCTACGTCGCCACTGGTATCGCCGTGATCACGGCGGCCGGTCTGGCTTTTTACAACGGGGCCAGCGGCAAGGGAGCGCTGACGCTGTGGCCGCTGTTCGGCTGCATCAATCAACTGCTGGCCGGTCTGGCTTTGATCATCATCGCCTACTACCTGAAGTCACAGGGGAAGAACTGCCTGTATGCCCTGGTGCCGGCGCTGCTGGTGCTCACCTTTACCTCCTGGGCGCTGGTCCACACGCTGATCGATCTGTACGCAGTCGGCAACGTGCCCAGTTTTATCATCGGTGGAATCGCCCTGGTGCTGGAGATCTGGCTGGGTGTCGAGGGGTTGGTGCTGGTGGGAAGACAGCGAGGGGCGGTAGTGGAACCCGGGGTGTAGAAGGGTTCGAGGAGATCGGCACAAACGGCCCGCACCGATTGAAAGGTGCGGGCCGTTTTTCTATGCCCGGAAGGGGATTTCAGAACCCGTTGAGTTATCCCAAATAATCTATTGCCGTTCTCCAGCAGGGGAGCGGGGGGCTTCCATCTACCATTTTCCATCATCTCATCTCCCTATTCTGCTTGTCTATTGTACCCGCCTTAATGTGCCCCCACGTACCGTCCTCGACTGCAGTTAGAGGAGAGCCAACGGTTATTTCCTCAGTCGAAGAAAATCCCCTGGTGAGTTCCATCGCATTGGAAAACGTGACCATGCCTTGCCCGGGGAAAGTCACCTCCGTAGTCAGGAAGGTCCCGATTCGCTCAGGATCCGGAGAATCCAGGATTTGAAGGGTCAATCTATTTCCGTCGATCCCAAACCATCCATGTTCGGCGTCTTCGCATACTTCATCTCTACACTTCCATGTGCCCCAGCGGCTCTCTTCATCGAATTGGAGATGGAGTAATGAGGTGGGCTCAGTGGGATTATAGAGGTCCCAACCGCCCAGGATCTTTTCTATTGGAGATGGCGGATATGACGAAAATTCGGCCATAGGAGGGTCTAAATCAGCCACATCCTGTAAGCGTCCCCTCCGCCCGCACACACCAAAGTTGTAGAGGTTTCCAGCGGGATCGTCGTAGGCGTAGTCTAGGATTCGTTCGCCGATATAGTAGCCAGAGGTGCACATGTTTAGCGGGGTGGTAATCGTCAATTCCGGCTTCGTACCGACTCTCTCCAAGCCCTTCCAAATACTATCCACCCTGAATGAATAATACGTCGTGACGGGTAAGGGAAGCCCATCAACAAATTCATAGTCATGGTGGATACCAATCAACGTCCCGGAGAAGACCACGTCTGCTTCCTCGAAGGCTTGGGCAACTGAAGGATAGGGACCGCAAGAACAGGCTGATGAAGAGGAGGGGTTATAGAGCAGACAAAGGAAGAGGGGGAGGAGGAAAGCAGTACGTCTGATCCCATACCTTTGCAACATCCCTCGTCTCATCATTTCATCTCCATGCTGGCCCTTATGGGGCCGGTTTATTTTTGGAACTGATATCGAGAGAACATTAATGGTTGCCATGGGTGCGGTTTTCTTGAAAGCCGTATGGTCAATATACGGAACAAAGGATGTTTTTTGCATCCGTGGAAATATTACGTTTACGTGCACTTTCGGGATGGGTTTTTCTTGCAGAAGAGCACTCTAGTTTGTAATAATTGAGAATAAAGAATTCGGGGACGGAATGCTGGCGGAAGAGGAGAGCCTTGGATAGGTGAGAACGACTTCTCGGACCGATTCGGTTTGAGCAGATGAACGGCACATCCGACGTAATTGAGCTCGGGAAATAATAGGAAAATGAAGAATTCGGGGATGGTCTGGAAGGGCGGGGGACAGCAAAGAATTCCAAAGGAGGTGGGCCATGAGAAGATGGATCTCCAGTCTACTGACCTTTCTGACTCTGGTGGGAATGACCTGGGCGCAAAAAGGAAAGGTGGATGAATCTATTATACTCTTCCCTGGCAGAAGGGGAGTGGCTTTCTTTTTCGGTGCCCCTTGACTCGCATATCGACCCACCCGATCCGTTCATGATGCTCGCTATAGGACGAAAGAAGGGATCGGTATAGGTTCTACTCTGGGGGCATTGCGCCAACACTACTCCGTGGGCCGAATTACCTCTGGAGAAGGTCCTCAGCTTCTTGCCGTTGTTGAAGAATTGCACATGACTTTTCGATTGAATGTTTCTTTGAATGATTTCCCGGACAATTGGCGGAGACCCGCTATGAGAGCCTTTCTCAGCATTAAGTTCTGGGGTGACGACAGGAATCGGGATGAAGTAGAGGGGGTTTGCGGTGTTCTTGAAGCCCTCGGGATCGAGACATTCTGTTTTCGCCGAGATGCAGAACGCTTTGGTGAGATTGAGTTCACTCCGTCCGAAATGATGAGGGAAACACTTAAAGAAATCGATCGTTCGGATCTTTTGGTAGCCCATGTTGGGGATTGGCCGATCGGCGTCGGCGTGGAAGCCGGTTACGCTCGGGGCCGGGGAAAATCTGTTGTTTGTATCTGCCCCACAAAAAAAAAGGTCGCAAACACCGTGTCCGGCCTGGCCGCTGCGACGGTTGTATATGAGGATCTTGAAGATCTGGCGATGAAGATGAGAGACGTGCTTGCCGAAATTGGAGCTCAACCATGAAGGAGAGGGACTATTCGGGCAAGGACTTTTACTGCGATGAGGTTCTCAGTGGACGAACGCCTGTAGACAAAGTAGCAGAAACCCTCGACGTCTTGGCTTTCCACCATACTCGTCCCTATTGGCCGGTCCACATCGTCGTCATTCCCAAGCTCCACATTCCATCACTGATTGATTTGGGCGTTGGAGACGAAGCCCTCCTTGGAAAAGTCCTGGCGGTCGTGAAGTTTCCCCCAGATGATTTCCCTAATAATAAAAAAAGGATCATAGAAACCAAGGTGCTGGGACCTATCTTATAGGAGCCGTTGAGGAAGAGGTGAAATCGCGAGGGTTAACTTGCCTTTACCTGGCGGTGGATCAGAAAGACACCGGGGTGCAGGAATTTTACAAGCGTCTAGGGTTTGAGAATGTCCCGGCTGATCCATACCCAACCGGCTGGACCTGGACAGATTCAGATGGCGTCGTCCAGGGAACGGTGGTATGGATTTTCGACATGGTGAAGGAGCTATAGTGATATATTTAGGAGAGAGGGGACACCCACCATGGGGAAGATCGGCTATATCGTCGATGAGTAGGAGAGCTGGCCAAAGCAGAGCCAAAAGGGGAACGGCGAGAAGGGGGGGACGAGACGGCAAAGAAGAGACGAGGGAAACGAGGTATAATAAAACCGGAGGATCCATGAAAATTATAATAAAGCGGGAGCCAGAGAAAGTGATCGTTCGCGTCCGAGCCAAGGGGGCGGCGCGAGGGGATCTGTCCCACATCATCTACCCCGGCAGAACATGGCAAGGCTGGAGCTACGAAGAATTGTGGGATCTGGGCTCGGGAGATCACACGATCAAGATACCGCGACCAGAATGAGAGGAAGATGGGGACTCAGATCCTCGTATCGTGGATCCCCCGAATAGGCACCAGGTCAACGGCCCCGAGATCTGCCACCACGGGCGATCCTGCGGGGCCGTTTTTGTTGATGTGCCGGCGGGAATTGGGTATCATGGACAAACAAACGCTTTTCTGAAGGAGGTAGAGCTGATGATGGATCTGTCGCGTTTTACGTATGCCCGGCTGCCCCAGCTCCTGCAGGAAAAGGAAGGCAAGGATATAATTGGAGCGGCCGTCATAGTCGCCACTCTTTTTGCCACCTGGTGTACAATCAACTCAGGAGAGGATATCGGCGTAAAAGAATGTATGTACGGTCTCGTGGTTTTCCTTGGGGGTGGATTTGTCTATTTCTACTGGCGGCAAGAGAGAAAGGAGCAGGCGGATCACATCCGCAGGGAAATAGCCCGGCGCGAGGGTGAGTGTTTGGGTGAATGAACTCAAAGGCTGTTGCTGACAATCTGAAGGATAGCACCGGAAGCCAAAGGCAGAACGCCCCCGCGATCGTCCAGCACCGGCCTCTTTTCAGGAAGCTATAGAGTAAACCAACCCAACCAGGCACACTCCAGGATGGGGGAGATTACGATAGGAAGAGCCGGGCAAAGAAGAGGCAAGGGTATAAGTTAACGTGCAGTTGACCAGGGACTCCTGATAATCATTGGAACTGTGGTGTCTGTTGAGGGTGCTTCGATCGAGTGGGAAGACACGCAGCAGATTCTTGTTCTGCGGCCAGCGACTTTCCTTAAGCTCTCAACACTTTTCGATAATCCTGCACTCCCCTGATTCCTCACCGACGAGAACGACATCGGTATAGCCGACGTGAGTAGCCGATAGCCGGTGGGTCAACTCTTTTCGATAGTCCTGCACTCCCCTGATTCCTCACCGACGAGAACGACGTCGGTATACCCCACGAAAAGGCCGTTTTCGACCACGCCGGGGATGTCGTTGATCCAGCGGTCGGTCGCGGCCGGGTCGTCGATGCCGTCGGGGAAGGTGCAGTGGAGGATGTAGTTGCCGTTGTCGGTCACGAACGGCTCGTCCTTCTCCACGCGCAGTTCGGGCTTCAGGCCCCGGTCGACGAAGGTGCGCTGCACCAGGCTCCAGGCCAGGGGCACCACCTCCACCGGGAGGGGAGTTTGGGTGCCCAGGCGATCCACCATCTTGGAGTAATCGACCAGGATGATTTCGCGGGTGGTGGCCGAGGCGATGACCTTTTCGCGCAGCAGTGCCCCACCCAGTCCCTTGATCAGGTCGAGCCGGGGGTCGACCTCGTCGGCCCCGTCGAAGGTCAGGTCGATGACCGGCTCCTCCTCCAGGGTGACCAGTTCGATGCCGCATTCCTGAGCCAGGCGGGAGGAGGCGTACGAGGTGGAGATCGCCTTTATTTGGAGACCCTGGGCGACCCGCTCTCCCAGAGAGCGGATGGCGCAGGCGGCGGTGGAACCGGAACCGAGGCCGACGATCATGCCGTCCTGGATGTATTCGACCACCTTGCGGCCGACGAGTTCTTTGAGCTTTTCCATGGCGAATTCCCGGGTTAGCATTTGACAGTGAAATGGGCTGTGGTGGTGCGGAGATCGGCGATAGCAGAAGTCATTCAGAGGCGTTTGACGTAGTGGATCTGGCGGGCTACTTCTTCAAAGCCGACGCTCGGGTAGAAATGGGAGCCGACCGGATTTTGCGCCAGGGTCTCGATCTTGGCGCACTCCATTCCCTGGTCGCGCAAATAGTCGAGGGCGGTCTGCATGAGGAGCTTGCCCAAACCCTCTTTCCGGTATTCGGGGATGACGGCCAGGTTGGGGATCCAGCCTATCTTGCTCCCCAGATCGACGCGAGCGGTGATGTAGCCGACCACCTGCCCGTCTACCTCGTAGACGAATACCCCTTCGGCATTTTGTCCCTCCACGTCGGCGTCGATGTGGCGCAGTTTGCGCCAGCGCCAGTCGTGCTCTCCAATCGGGCCGAACTTCTCCTCGATATTGCGATCGATGGAGACCCCTTCAAAGCAGATGGCGGTGATTTCCTTGAGCTTTTCCAGGTCTCCTGGACGATATTTCCTGATCATTCTGCTCATTCCGTTGCGTTGAAAAGGCCGAATTCAATAAATCGGCGGGAGGTGCGCGCAGGTTATAGCGCCTTGCGCGGAAAACTAGAGCTCTGTTCTGTTGAGTCTCTCTGCCAAAACGGCACGAAAGCTTTTAGTTCATTACGTGAGGAGCCATAATATGGTAGCCGGAGCGATTCGGATCAAGGCGGATCGAGGTTTCTCGCCAAGGCTGTCCGAAAAAAGTCGGGGAAGCTGCCTGATGGCGGGATGGTTCGAGGCGGATATCCCGGAGGAAAATCTCCGGTGAGGAACTCTCTCTTCCTGTATCAGGGCAGGATTGCTTCTTTTTTCATAAGGGCGTCGGCGAAGAATTTGGCTGCCCAGTTGGGATAGGCAAAAGGTATGTACGGTCCCCAGATAGGGGTGGAGCCGGCGATGCCGCCGCGGATGCCCGGATGGCGGGCGTCGAGGGACTGGGTGGCCTTGATCCCTTCGAGCAGGGAGACGGCGGCATTGGCAAAGCGGGGATCCCGCTGCTGCCGATAGAGTTCGAGCCAGAGGATGGCCAGCTGGGCGTTGCCGGTCAGGCAGGAACCGCTGGCGGTCGGCCGCCAGGTGGCGTCGAAGGTGGCGGGGAGTCCGGTCGGGGAGGCGTCTGATAGGGCCTGTAGCAGGTGGTCGGAAGCCCGGAGGACGATCTCCAGAATCGGTTGCCTCAATTCCTCCAGGTGGGCGGAGATTTCCAGCAGGCCGCGCAGAGTGTAGGCGATGGTGTGGGTCGGAGGATCTTCTCCCGGAGCCAGCTCAATATGGGCGAACCAGCCGTCGGGGTTGGCCTGATTCAGGGCCCACTCGACGTGGCGGCGGGCGGCGGTCCGATATTTTCCTTCTCCGGTGAGTGCGTGGACTTCCAGCAGGGGCCAGGCGACTCGGGTGTGATAGGCGTGGGGCACGTCCATATAGGTGTGGCTGCTCCACTTGCCGTCGTCGTCCTGCACCTGCAGAAGCCAGTCGGAGGCGCGCACGGCCGCCCCGAGGAAGCGTTCCTCGCGGGAGGTGCGGTAGAGGGCGGTCCAGCCGAGGAGGACCTGGCCGGTATTGAAGACGATCGGGTAGGGGCGATCGCCGATCCTGCCCCGGCCGCCGCGCACGGCGCCGGTGGGGAGTTGGATGTCGATCTCCCAGTCGCCCATGCGGCGGGCGCGTTGGAGGTAGAGGTCGTCCTGCTGGCGGGCTGCGTAGCAGAGAAAGGTGGGGATGATGTAGCCGGTAGTCTCAGGATAGGGGTGCATCCAGCCCCGCTTGCAGAAGTAGCCGGCCGACACGCCGCCGTGGTCGGCGACGTCCTGGGCTCTACAGAGCCAATCGATGGTCGCCTGCAGGTGGTCTGTATCGGGATGTTGAGATGATTGGAGGGGGAAGAGATCGCGCCGGACGACTCCCCAGTGAGCGGGAAGGAGGAGAAGACGGCTCCATTCGTAAAGAGCTATGGCGGTTTTTTTAAACAAGATGAAGGGCACCGGGGATCAGCGGCCCAGGCACTGATTGACCATCTCTTTGACCTCCTTGATGATCGATTCTTCCAGAGATTCTTTTATCTGGTTAACATCTTCCTGTTTGAGATTGAAACTGTCGAGGATCTGTTTGTCGTAATTTACCGGCTCGTCGGGCAGGGAACCCAGCCCCAATTCCTTGCTCAGGTTGTCGGCCAGATAGAGGAGGCGAGCCAGCGGGTTGGGTGGTTCGCCAATGGAGTGGTGCAGCGCCACCCCCTGGACGATGGCGGAGTTCATGTCGGCCTTGGTGAGGATGAGTTCGGCGATGCTCTCGTGATCGACCATCCCGAACTGTTCCTCCACCTCCCGGTATGGCTTCTTGCCCATCTGTGTCAACACCTGTTCGAATACTTCCCAGTAGAACAGCCCTAGGACCAGCTTGCCTATGTCGTGGAGCAGAGCGGCCAGCCAGTATTCGTCGAAGGGGATCTCCTCTTCGAGCGTCACGAGTTTGCCGCTGCAGAGTCGGTCGGCGACGACGGCGCAGGCCACTGAATGCTCCCAAAAGCGGCGCAGATCGAACTGGCTCTCCTGCGGTTTTATGAAGCTGTTGATCATGGCGATCTGCTGGGCAATCGCTCCCACCTGCTTCAGACCCAACCGCACCAGCGCGTCTTTTAGCGTCCACTTCTGCTCGCGGTCCCCGGAAAAAGCGGCCGAATTGACCACCTGCATGACTTTGAGCACCACGGCCGGGTCGCGGCAAAGGACGGTTTCGAGCTGGTCCATGGTGGTTTCCGGATCGCGGGTCAGGCGCATGATGCGCAGCACGATGGCCGGCAGGGTGGGCAGGGTGGTCAGGCTCTTGAGGCGGATCTTCAGGTGTTCGGTAAAGGCGTCTTTCTGGCGGAGAGCCTCGGGCAGGCTGCCAATGCCGTTCGCTTCGAAGGCGGTTGTCGTAGTACAGGACAGAGAGGCATCGATCTTTTTAAAGGCCTCCTGCCAGGCGCATAAGAAGACATTTCCCATCTCGGCGCTGGCCGGTCTGAGTTCGTCGACCTGAGCGGCCGGTAGCAACAGCAACAGGGGGATCGCCCCTCTGCGGGTGAGTACCGGCACGACGCTGCGCAGACTGACCGACTCGTTCTGGATGATGAATACGCTGCGAATGCTTTCGCCGCTGCGCCGAAATTTCTGTGAGGCTTCGAGCAAGTCGGGCACCACCTCCATGTCCAGACCGTACTTGTAATTGAGCATGAGTCTGATGAAGTTGAGCAGCAGGCGCTGGGGCTTGCCCTCCTGCAGGATGATCAGGGCGAACTCTTTTCCCTCAGAGTTTGCAGATGGTTCTGTGGGTGTCTGCGTCATGGTCATTTTTTAGTTGGGTGACTGTTGAAGGGGCCGGGTGGACATGGGGATAAGGTTTCCGAGGGTGAAGAGAATAATGTCCTTCCCGAATACCCGAAATCTCTTGAGGAGAATAGTACCCCGCAACAGCAGTCGACGGCAGGACCGCTTGACGGGACTCTCCCCGTTTGTCTCCTTAAATAAAGGGGTTGGGGGGCTCGATAAGCCAGTCCTCATTTGCGGGCGACGCAGGAGTGCGCTGCAGAGTCGGTTTTTTTGGGAAATGGGCAGTCGGATGGGCCGATGGGTGCCGTCCGTTTTTCAGGTGATTCGATGCTGAAGAAAGTGGCACGCCGTCTGCTGCCGTCCAGTGCTTACGGCGCGGGCAAGCGCTGGGTGAACCAGCGACGGCAGCAGCAGCGGCGGAACCAGCCGAAAGTGACGGAGGAGGAGTTTCGCCGGATCCTGGTGGAAGAACTGGGTATCGGTCCGGGGCGGACGGTCTTTGTCCACAGCTCGGTGGATCGGATTCATCTGGATTTTCCGTTTTTCCGCATCTTGCCCATCCTGCGCGAGACGGTGGGGGCGGAGGGCACGTTGCTCTTTCCGGCCACTCAGCTTAAGGAACGGCCCGAGATCTGGCTGGCCAGGGGGGAACTGTTCGACGTGGGACGAGCGCCGACCACGATGGGGCTCATTCCGGAGCTCGCCCGGCGGCAGGCGGACGCGGTGCGCAGTCCGCACCCGACGAACTCGGTGGTCGCCCTGGGGCCAGGGGGCGGAGAGTTGGTGGCGCGGCACGGAGATTCCGTCTATCCGTGCGGGGAGGACAGCCCTTACTACCGGATCGTCGAGCGTGGGGGGTGGATCGTCGGCCTGGGGGTCGACACCGATGTGCTGACCTTTGTGCACTGCGTCGAGGATATCCTCGGGGAGCGGTTTCCGGTGGAGACCCGATGTGCGGAAATCTACGACGGGCGAGTCTGCGATGGGGAGGGGGTGGAGCGGAATATCCGCACCCTGGTCGCCCATCCGCGGATCTGGTGGCGGAATATTCCCCGGTATATGCGGCGATATGCCCCGGTGGAGACCTGTCGTTCCTTCGAACTCCACGGGGCCCGCTTCTATGCGGTCGACGCCGGACGGCTGTACGCGCGGATGGAGGAGTTGGCGGGGAGGGGGATCACGATTTATCCCAGGGCACTGCGACGCGGGTCGTTTCTGGAGGGCGCTTTGACGAGAGTGGCGCGGCTGGCCGGTTGAATCCGGAGTGCGGCGCGTAAAAAAATGGCAGGGAGAGAACTGCGTGGGAAACGAAGAGAAGGTCAGAGAGATCATCCATCGGGTAATCGACCAGATTAATTTGCAGCTGGCTGCCGATCAGCGGCTCGAAAAAGGGGAGACCATCCCCCTGTTCGGTGAGGAGGGGAGGCTGGATTCGCTGGGACTGGTGAATCTGATCGTCGGCGTTGAAGGGGGAATAGCGGAAGATTTCGGAACGACCGTGAACCTGGCCGACGAGCAGCTGATGGCCCGCCAGGACAGTCCCTTCCGGACGGTCGGCAGTCTGGTCGAATACGTAACGTCGCTGCTGTGAACCGCCAGATGGGTGCTGCTGATCGACATCGATGCCTGCTGGTAGCGGACTTCAACCTGGGCAATTTCGCCGGGTTGCTGGGCAACGATCCGGAGGAGCCGAAGGTCGAGGTGATCGGGACTCCGTACGGGCAGGTGGTGCCGGTGCTGGCCCCGGAGGGAGGCGGGTGGCGGGAGGCGCCGGACTGTTGTCTGGTGTGGACCCGTCCGGAGGGTGTGTGCGAGTCGTTCGGACGACTGCTGGCGGAGGAACAGGTGGAGCTGGAGGCGGTTCTCGGCGAGGTGGACGAATTTGCCGAGCTGCTGCTGGATGTCGCCGGTCGGGTGAAGGGATTGTTCGCAGCGGCCTGGTGGACTCCTTTCCTGCATCGGGGGTACGGGATGCTCGATCTGCGGCCGGGGGAGGGAGTGGGGGATGTGCTGCTGCGCATGAATCTGCGGCTGGCCGACCGCCTGGGGGAGGCGGACAACGCCTATTTGCTGGACACCCGGAAGTGGGTGGAAACGGCGGGCCCCGCCGCCTTCCAGCCCAAGCTCTGGTACATGGGGAAGATTCCGTTTGGGCAGCAGGTGTTTGCCGAAGCCGTGCGGGATCTGAAGGCGGGGTTGAACGGGCTGGACGGCAGGGGGCGGAAGTTGATCGTCGTCGATCTGGATGATACGCTGTGGGGGGGGATCGTCGGCGAGGTGGGCTGGGAGCAGCTAAAGCTGGGAGGACACGATCACGTGGGAGAGGCGTTCGCCGATTTCCAGCGAGCCCTAAAGGGGTTGAATCGGCGGGGGATCCTGCTGGCGATCGCCAGCAAGAACGAGGAGAGGGTGGCGCTGGAGGGGATCGCTCAGCACCCTGAGATGGTGCTGAGCCTGGACGACTTCGCCGGGTGGCGGATCGATTGGGAAGACAAGGCTCAGAATATCGCCGATATGGTGGCCGAGTTGAACCTGGGGCTGCAGTCGGTGGTTTTCATCGATGATAATCCGGCGGAGCGGAGCCGGGTGCGCGAGGCGCTGCCCGAGGTGTTCGTGCCCGAGTGGCCGGCCGATCCGGCCCTCTACCCCTCGGCGTTGCTGGGACTGCGCTGTTTCGACGCACCCCGGGTCAGCGTCGAAGATCGGCAGCGGAGCCGGATGTACGCGGCGGAACGGCAGCGGTGGGAGACGAAGCGGCGCGTTCCCTCTCTGCAGGAGTGGCTCGACTCGCTCGAGCTGAAAGTGGAGGTGGAGGAGCTGGGTGCGGCGAATCTGCCGCGCGCAGCCCAACTGCTGAATCGGACCAACCAGATGAACCTGAGCACGCGGCGCCTGAGTGAGGGGGAGTTGCGGCAATGGGCGGAGGGGTCGGGGCGCCAGGTGTGGGTGTTTCACGTGAGCGATCGGTTTGGGGATTCCGGGCTGACCGGGCTCGCGAGTTTGGAGCGGCGCGGGAAGGAGGCGCAGGTGGTCGATTTCGTGCTCAGCTGCCGGGTGATGGGAAGGCAGATCGAGGAGACGATGATCCACCACCTGGGGCAGCGGGCCGGGAAAGCAGGGGGAGAACGGCTGCTGGTCGAGTTGGTGCCGACTGCGAAGAACGCTCCCTGCCGGGATTTCTTTTTCCGAGTTTTTCAGGAGGAGGGGGGAGAGAGTCGCTTTGTCTGGGAACTCGAGCGGGATCTGCCGTTGCCGTCCCACGTCGAACTGAGAAAGCGGTAATTCCGGATGAAGACCGTCGCCCACTGTACCGCACTCTATCTGCACACGGCTGGCCCGTGGATATACCCGCAGATCGATCGTTTGCGGCGCTATAGGCCGGTGGTGTTGGCCCAGGAGACGGCCAATCTGGAGGCCTTTCCGGTCGATCGGATCTATTCGCCAGAGGCTTACGGCCCGGCAAAACGGCTGGTCAATCGGCTGGTGCGGAAATGGACAGGGGAGTATCCTTTCTATGCGGGCATTCTCGAACGCGAGAGGGTGGATCTGATCCACGCCCATTTCGGGACGCACGGGGCTCGCTGTTTGCGTGCCAAGAGGGGGAGCGGGTTGCCCATGCTGACCACCTTCTACGGAGCGGACGCCAGTCAGGAAGCCCGTCTACCCGAGTGGCAGCGGCGCTACCGACGGCTGTTCGCGGAGGGGGAGGGATTCCTGGTCGAGGGGAACGGTATGAAGGAGCAGCTGGTGCGTATCGGCTGTCCCGAGGAGAAGGTGCAGGTATGCCATCTTGGGGTCGACGTGGAGCGCATACGGTTCAGGGAGCGGGAACCGGATGGCTGCGTTCGGTTTCTCATCTGTGCCGGTTTCAAGGAGAAGAAGGGAATTCCCTATGCTCTCCGGGGGCTGGCGAGGGCGCGTGAGGAACGGGATTTTCCCTTTGAGCTGGTGATGATCGGGGACGGTCCCGATCGAGTGCAGCTGGAGCAGTTGGTGGGTGAACTGGGCATGGAGGAACAGATACTCTTCCGGGGCATGCAGCCCTACGCCGAAGTGCTGGCCGAACTGGATCGCTGTCACGTGCTGCTGCAGACTAGCGTGACCGCAGCGGATGGAGACAGCGAGGGAGGGGCTCCGGTGATCCTGCTGGATGCCCAGGCCGCGGGGCTGCCAGTGGTTGGATCTCTGCACGCCGACATTCCCGAATACGTCGTCGACGGCCGCAGCGGACTGCTGGCGCCCGAGCGGGATGTCGAGGGGGTGGCCGATTGCATACGGTGCCTGGTGGATGTACCGGAGCGATGGGGAGAGATGGGGCGGGCCGGACGCCGGCACGTGGAGGAGAACTACAATGCGGCGCTTCAGGGGGAAAAACTGGAGGGGATCTACGACGGTTTTGCGCGTTGATATAATGTAGGTTTTTAGGTGCGTAATTGTTTGGGCTGCAATAGATAACAACTTCTATTTAAAAATAAAATGAGGTAGAATGGCCTTATCTTCGTCTCTTCTGGGAATGCTGCAAAAGCTGCCGGTCTTTCAAGATCTGTCGCCGACACAGCTGAAACAACTCTTCGGAATCTGTCTGCAAGAGAACTACGAAAAGGGGGCCTCCCTGTGCAAAGCCGGGGAAAAGAGCGACCGTATGTTCGTCCTGCTCTCCGGGGAAGTGGCGATTTACACCCCGGGAAACGTGCTCCTTGTCCGGGAAAAGGCGATAACGACAATCGGTGAGGCCGGGTTGCTGACGGGAGAGCCGCGCTCCGCGTCGGTTTCCACAGAATCCCCGGTAAAAGCTCTGCTGATTAGAAGGGGATCGCTTTCCAAGCTGATGCAGGAAGATCCGGCCCTGGCCACGCGTCTCTATCGGAATATGATGGTCATGCTGCGGCAGAAGCTCATCGCTGCGGATCGCCGCATCGAGGAACTGAGCCGCAATCGGGGGAAGGGATAGGGCAGACTATTCCTCTTCCGACTCCTCGGGCTGCTGCCAGTAGCGCTGGAACTCCTCCATAAAAGCCAGACGACGCATGTCGGTCATGCGGTCGAGATAGAGGACGCCGTCCAGGTGGTCGATCTCGTGCTGCAGGACCCGAGCGAACATCTCTTCGGCGCGCAGTTCCACTCGCTCCCCCTCGCGGTCCAATCCTTCCAGGGCAACGGAGGTCGAGCGTGAGACCACGCCGCGCATGCCCGGGACGCTCAGGCAACCCTCCCACGCTTCGGCCTTTTCTTCGGACTGCTCCAACCAGCGAGGATTGATCAGCACGGTCAGGGGAATCTCCTCTTCGTCCTGGGGATCGGCTTCCGGGTCGCCGAGGACCACCAGGCGCAGGGGCTGGAAGACCTGGGGGGCGGCCAGGCCGATCCCTTCCTCATCGATCATGGTTTCGATCATATCGTCGATCAGTTTTTGCAGCGCCGGATGTTTAATCTGTTCGGGGGGGATCTCCTGGGCGGGTTGGCGCAGCACGGGGTGACCCATGCGGGATACTTTCAGGATAGACATGCGGATACCTCTCTACGGGGCGGTGAGGTGGGAATGAGCGGATGAAAAGAAAAAAGGGAGCGGCCCGCTTTTGTCAATGTAAGGGGAATGGTTCAAAAGCGGGTTACAGGTTTCCGACCGGGGTAGACCGGCCGGTCGCCCTTACGGTTTGGGCGCCAGCGCCCGTCTTGGAGATGTAACCCGGTACCGGGTTGAGTTGAACCATGCCATAAAGGGGAATCAACGGGTGGCAAGGGCGCGGAGCTTGCGCTGCAGGCGCTGGGCGCGAGCGGTTTCCAACTGAGAGAGGATCTCGGTGCGGCGGGAGGAAGAGAGATGGCGGAGGACCAGGGCGGCGGAGTCGTCGTCCAGCGAGCGGAGTTCGGCGGCCGCTTCGTTGGCGGGAAGGGCGGCCAGGCTCTGTGCCAGGGCTTCGAGCATGGCATCCCGGTCCTTCTTGAGGGCGTCGAGTTCCTTCTTGAGTTCGTTTTTAATGGAAGCCAGCTGGCGTGCGGTGGCGGGATCCGGCTTCAGGACAGGGGGTTGTTCCGGAGTTGCTGGAGGGGTGGGTATCTCTCCGGTCGGGACCGAGGAATCGGCGGCGGCGATCCGGGGGGCGGGCCTGGTTTTAGTCGAGTCGCTGGAGGGGGCGCCCGCGATAGAGCGCTCCACCGGCGGCGGGGCGACCCGGGAACGGGGCCGGGCAGGGGCCGAGGAGTTCAAAAAGGAGAACATGACTATCAGCACGACCGGAAAGGAAACGGTCAACCCCAGGGCAACGAGAATCTTGGCGGTCTTTTCATCCACGGAAGTTTTTTCTCCAGGATGGCCCCGGAACGCTCCCTCTACAGGAAATTATATTTTGGCGTATGTATTTTAAAAACAAATTGATATATACACCATGAAGACACGTGATGAGCGGCTGTCGGCCCATCCCATGTCGATGAGCAAAGACCGGACCAGGAGGTTGGTGTCTCTTGCCGGCCCGTATCAGGGAGCAGTCTTCTCGGCGGCTGGGGAATCGGAGCGGCAGCAGCGGAAGCCGATCAAATCCAGGCGATAGTTCAGGGTGAGATAGCGCCCGTAGCGATAGTCCGAACGGGCCATGTTGACATTGTGGAACCAGGAGCCGCCGCGGACGATTCGCCAGTCCTTTTCCGCAGAATACCTATCCGAAGTCCATTCCCAGACATTGCCGATCATGTCGAAAGCGCCGTAGGCGCTGGCGCATTCCGCAAAACTGCCGCTGGGGAGGGTGCCCCGATCCCGTTCCCAGGTTTTTCCCAGCAGATAGGGGGTATTGCAGCGACCGGATTCGAACTCCATGCCGTAGCCGTATGGGAAGTTGCTCGGGCCGGCGCAGGCGGTCTGCCACTCGCTTCCGGTGCACAGGCGCTTGCCGCGCTGGGCGCACAGGGAGCGGGCTTCCTCCCAACTTACCTCGACTCTGGGCAGTCTTCCCTTCTGGTTGGGAAACTCGTACAGGTCGATGTAGAAGCCATCGACATAGGTCATGCCGGCATCTTCGAGCAGGTCGTGGTGAAGGAGGCGAGCGGGTGCTTCGTCCTGCCCGGAGAGATAGCCGGGCAGGGCGAAGAGGATGAGGATGGAAAGCAGGCGCTTCATCATTCCACGAACTGGACCACGCCAAAGCGGGACGGGTGGTGGAAACCCCGCTGGTAGGTCTCGTTGAAGGTGGTGTATTCGGTCTGCTTGTGGTAGTACTCCTGCAGGGCTGTCAGGCCGATTTCGTCTCGTTTTTTCTGCATTTTGTCCATCAATTTTTTCAATTTACCCTGTAGCTTCTTTAGCTCTCGCTCCTGTTTTTCGCTGCGCTCCTCCTCAGAAACAGTGTCAATTTTCTCCTGTAACTTCGCCAGATCTTCCTGCAGAGGAACGAGTTCCTTTCCCAACTCAACGATCTGGCTGCGCGCGTTGCGGCCCGCCGTGCGCTCAATGCGGTAGAGATTGAGGCGCCAGGTGTCGCCCACGGTCGGTTTGCCGCCGCCGCCGACGCTGTCGACCATGGCGGCCCAGGGGATGGCGATCTCCACGCTCCAGCCGATGTCCTGGTTGACTGAGTCGTTGACCGTGCCCTGGATCTGGACGGCGGTCTGCAGGCCGGCGATATCCCAATCTTTGGAGGAGTGCCAGTCCGGTTTCAGGGCGTAAATGAGCAGATCTACCACCGCATTGAGCGGGTTTACCTCCAGCTCCAGATAGTTTTCGGCATCCCCATCCGGGTCGATGAAGATCTCGACCACCTCTTCGCTCCACATCGGATCGTCTTCCTCCGTGTAGATCGCCCAGATATCCGGGTCTTTGCAGGCGAAGGCGAAGTAGAAATTCTCGTCGTCCCACAGCATCTTGGCACGGGTGGAGTGGAGGACGCGGTCGTAGTCGTTGAGGATCCGCTCGAAGCTGTCGACCTGCTCGGCCAACTGCCAGGAGAATTCGTCCAACTGACCGTCGATGGCGATGGGACCGCTGGTCCGCGAAACGGGATAGTAGCTGACCAGGCCGTCGTCGGTCAGGGTCTGGCCGGCGCTCAGCGGCGCGGCGGTCGCCCACAGCCCGGCCAGGAGCAGAGCGGCGACAAAGGTAAGACGCTGTTGGGTGAACATGGGTTTCTTTCCGGTTGTGAGGGGATGGATGGATTGCGGCTCCTCACACAGGCGACTTAAGGTTTTTTTACAAGTAGATCAAAAAGAAGCGGGTCTTAAACCCCAATGTGAGGCGTTATAGGCGGTCAATTTACGGAACGGAATCAGTCAGGGCAACGGGGGAAAGGGAGAGATGTGGACCAGAAGAGGAGGCGTCGAGCTGGAAATTCTTTCCCGGATCGGAAGGATGGGTGGTTTGGGGAGAATGTAAGATAAAATTAACATTTACAATAAGATAAAAATAATAATAGAAGATGGCACACAGGTTGCTTCCTAACTCGACGAAGATCCATAAATCAATCTATGAACAGCGGGTGAGAAAGAACTTATGATCGAGGGAATTTACATCTCAGGCTCCGGCTTGCTGCCCAAATCGGCCCGTCAGGAGGCGGTGGCCAACAACCTGGCCAACGTCGAGGTGCCCGGCTTCAAGCGGGACAGCATGTTTCTGCGCGAAGTGAAGGAGGCGATGAAGCAGCAGTCGGGCGACTACCCGGACTGGCGCCTCAACCGGTTCGAAGGAGGGTGGACGGACTTCGAGCAGGGCAAGCTGCGCCTAACGGGAGATATGTTCGATATGGCGATCAAAGGGAACGGTTTTTTCTCCGTGCGCACCCCCGATGGGGTCCAGTACACCCGCAATGGGAATTTTTCCAAGAACGACCAGGGGATGCTGGTGACCCCTCTGGGCTATCCGGTGCTGGACGAAGGGGGAGCGGAAGTCGTCATCCCCGATACCTACAAGGTGCCGATCATCGATGGCTCGGGCACGCTGAAGGGGCGGGATGAACTGACGGGGGAGGAGCAAGAACTCGGTAAGCTTCAAATAGTAGATTTTCCAGAGCTTTACGATCATGTGGCAAAATCTCAGACTCCTTACCAGGCGCCGTTGAAAAAGGGGAAGGACGGGCTTTTTATCGCCAGTCCGGGGACTGCCCAGGTACCGGCCGAAGGGTATGTGCTGGCCCAGGGCTTTCTGGAAGAGGCGAATGTCGAACCGGTGTTGGAGATGGTCAAGATGATCGATGTGTACCGGGCTTTCGAAGCGGACTACAAGGCGATTCAGGTCCAGGATGGCACGTTGGACCGGGCGGTCAACGACGTGGGGCGGGTCGGTTAACGGATCGCATAAGATAGGAATAGGAGAGGTAAAGAGATGAGCAGGGCACTTTTTACGGCGGCGACGGGCATGATTGCCCAGCAGATGAACGTCGACAACATCGCCAACAACCTGGCGAACGTCAACACGACCGGATACAAGAAGAGCAAGATCGAATTCCAGGATCTGCTCTACCAGCAGCTGCGCCTTGCCGGGGCGACCCAGGCCGAGGGGGCACAGGTGCCGGTGGAACTGCAGATCGGTTATGGAACCAGACCGGTGGCGACGCAGCGGATCTTCTCTCAGGGGACGATCGTGCCGACCGGCAATCCTCTGGATGTGTCGATCGACGGAAACGGCTTTTTGCAGATCACCCTGCCCGACGGCACTACGGCCTACACTCGGGACGGAGCGCTCAAGCTGTCGTCCGAAGGGACGGTCGTCACCTCGGATGGATACGCGCTGGAGCCGCAGATCACCGTTCCTTCGGACGCCACAGACATCAATATCTCGGTGAACGGCGAGGTTTCGGTCAAACTCCCGGGAGACACCGACTTCCAGGATGTCGGCCAACTGGAGCTGGCCCGTTTTATCAATCCGGCCGGTTTGAAGAGTATTGGCCGCAACCTGATGCTCGAGACCCAGGCATCGGGGACCGCCATTGTCGGAGCGCCGGACGAAGAGGGCTTCGGCAAGCTCTCTCAGCGCTTTTTGGAGCTGTCGAATGTGGAAGTGGTCGACGAGATGGTCAACATGATCGTCGCCCAGCGGGCGTACGAGATCAATGCCAAGGCGATTCAGACGTCCGAAGAGATGCTGTCGAACGCCAACAACCTGAAGCGCTAACGAACGATGAAAACGGTCATAATCTGCCTTCTGGCACTGCTATTGGCCCAGACCGTTGCCGCCGACCGGATGCTCTCCGTAGAGGAGATCCATCGGGCGGTGGAGGCGTTTGTGCAGGCGGGTCTGGAAGGGGAACTGGAAGCCGATGGGCGGATCGAAGTGCGCACGCGCTGGCAGCACGATATCCCGTTGGAAGCAGATGGTGATGTCGCAGTGCAGGTGCGCCGCCTTTCTTCCCGACCCCTGCGCGGCCCGGTGGTGTTGAAAGTGGGAGTGATGGTCGGGGGGCGAATCCAGAAGGAGATGAGCATTACCGCCGATATTCGCCATTTCGGCCAGGTGCTGGTCGCCGATATCGGTTTGCGGCGTGGAGAGGAATTGGCGTCGGAGGCGGTGGTGTTGGCGGAGAGGGATATAACCAAAAATAGAGATGGGTTCTTCACTGATCCGAGCGAACTGGAAGAGCTGCGGATGCGGCGGGCGATTCGGCCCGGCAACGTGCTCACCCGGCGCCACGTCGAACCGGTCCCGGTGGTGCAGCGAGGGGAGGAGATAACGCTGCTCGCCGGGAGCGCCCATCTGCAGATCTCCCTGCCGGGAGAGGCGATGCAGGATGGGGGCATCGGGGAGCGCATTCGGGTGCGCAATCCGGCTTCGGGCAAGGTTCTCTACGGCGAGGTCGTCGATTCCAAGAACGTGCTGGTGGGGATTTAGTGAAAGATTTTAGGACTGACAATAATTCAGTCCCGGGCGACAAGACAAGCGAGGGGAACATGGTGTCAGGCAAAAAAATTAGGGAGAAGTCGAGCGGCATGCGGACGGTGCTGATAGCGGTGGTGGCATGGGGCCTCCTGGCGTCCAGCAGCGCGCTTTGGGCTCAGCCCAGGTCGCTCTTTGCCGATCCCAAGGCGAATCGGATCGGCGATGCACTGACCATCATCATTCAGGAAAACGCCTCGGCCACCAACCAGACGGCGACGAGCACCGACAAGTCGAACAGCGTCCAGATCGGCAGCCAGATCCAGGGAGAGGGCAACATTCTGGATTTTATTCCGCTGCACGCGCTGCAGAGCGACGTGGCCAATCAGTTCGAAGGGCAGGCCAGCACCTCGCGCAGCGCCCGGCTAAACGCGCGCGTGACGGTGACCGTGGTCGACAAGAAGCCGAACGGGGATTTGATAATCGAAGGGGTGCGCACGCTGAAGATCAACGGGGAGACCGAGGCGATCTATCTGAGCGGCTCGGTGAGTCCTGCCTTCGTGACGCGTAGCAACACGGTCCCTTCGTCGAGCGTCGCCGATCTACAGGTGGAATACACCGGCAAGGGGACGGTTACTCAGGGGACCCGGCCGGGCATCATAGTGCGCTTTATCAACTGGATTTTTTGACTATGCGAGTGCGGGCATCACATAAGGGGTGGGCGCTTCTGGCTCTGCTGGCCTGTGTCCTGATCGCAGCGACTCCCGGATTCGGGCAGAACCAGGTGCGGATAAAGGATCTGGCCAAGGTGCAGATGGGGGAGGAAATATCCCTCACCGGCATCGGTCTGGTGAACGGCCTGGAGGGGACCGGAGACGGTCGGAGGGCGGAGTTCACCTTCCAGATGCTGTCCAATATGATGAAAAACATGAACCTGGCGGTGAATCCGGAGCAGGTGCGGGTGCGCAATGTGGCCGGAGTGAGCGTCACCGCCGTGCTCTCTCCTTTTGCCCGCAAGGGGAGTCATATCGACGTGCACGTGGCTTCGCTGGGGGATGCCAGTTCGCTGCAGGGGGGCTCTCTGATGCAGTCGTCGCTGATAGGGCCCGATGGAACCGTCTACGTAACAGCCCAGGGGCCGCTGTCGATAGGAGGGTTCAACCTGGGTGGTGGAGCACCGGGATCTGTGCGCAAGAACCATACGGTGGTGGGCAGCGTGCCGGGAGGAGGGATCGTCATCGAAGAGGTGGAGCGTCTGGAGCAGCTCGATCCCAAGATCACCCTGATGCTCTACGACACCGACTGGACGACCGCTTCCCGCATGGCGTATGAAATCGAGGCGCATTTCGGAGAGCCGGATCTGGCCAGGCCAATGGATCCGGGAACGGTGGTGATCGATCTCGATGAATTTCGCAGCCAGCCGGATGCGATGGTCGATTTCATCGCCGAACTGGAAAAGATCAGGGTAATTCCCGATCTGCCGGCCAGAGTTGTGGTCAACGAGAAGACTGGAACGGTTATCATCGGCGAAAACGTCTCGGTCTCTGCCATAGCCATAGCACACGGCAACCTGAAGCTGAAGATTCCGGGAGATGGCGGCGAGGATCTGTTCGGAGGGGGAGTCGAAGTGGAAGAGGAGCCGGATCGCCTGCATCCGATCATCAGCTCTTTCGACGTGGGAGCGATGCCCACGGTGCGCGAGTTGGTGCGCAACCTGAACGCTTTAGGGGTAACCCCCAGAGACCTGATCGCCATCCTGCAGTCCCTGAAAACAGCCGGGGCACTGCGGGCTGAACTGATCATCCAGTAAAGGGAAATATTGTGGGAATAGACGGACTTCCGGGAGCCATGTCGCCGCTGCAGGATATGAATCTGAGCAAGCGCGAAGAGGAGAAGCTGAAGAATATCCATTTGCTGAAGGGGAATGGGACGTTGGAGGAGAGGCGCCAGGGATTGCTCAAGGCGTCAAAAGAGTTCGAAGCGATCTTCATCCGCCAGATGATTGCCTCCATGCGCAAGACGGTCGGCGAAGGGGGATTGCTCAACAAGAGCAATGGGGAGAAGATTTTTGAGGACATGCTGGACGAGGAATGGGCGAAAAAACTGTCCAGCCGGGGTGGAAAGGGAAGCCTGAGCGATGTCCTCTACCGGCAGCTGAGTCGCCAGATGGGACTGGCGGAAGAGGTGAATGGCCCACAAGAGGGCGAGAAAAACGATTTTGCCAAACTGATACCTGGAACGGGAACGCCCCCAATCGGGCTTCCTGTGAGCGGAAGAAAAAGACCATGAACGATCCATTTATAATTGAACTGATCGACATCATCAATGAGGAGATCCGCCTGTTCAACCACCTGCTACAGCTGACGCAGGAGGAACAGACGGCGATCGTCGAGGACGATCTGGCGGGTATCGAAACCAGCGTCATGGGACAGCAGCAGGTGGCCAGCGAGGCGCATCTGCTCGAGGCGCGCCGGCTCCAGGTGGTGGAGGAACTCTCTCTCCGTCTGGGCGGGACCGACGAAGATGTCAACCTGGCGCGTCTGATCGAGGTGCTGGAGGATGGGCAGGGGGAGGAACTGGCCCGCATGCGCGAGACGCTGCTGGAGCTCAACCAGCGGATCCGCACGGTCAGCGAAAACAACGCCTTTCTGATTCGCCAGTCGGTGCGCTATACCGATCGCTGTCTGGATATCCTCACCGGCCAGTCGGTCGGACGGGGAATGTACGGCAAATTCGGCAGAACGCGGCCCGGAACCGGGCGGCGTTCGCTGCTCAATCAGACCGCCTGACCCGGTAGGAGGAACGGGATAATGGCCATCCATTCGACAGCCAGCCACGGCCTGGAGATCGGTCGACGCGCTCTGCAGGCGCAGCAGGCCGGACTCAATACTACCGGCCACAATATCGCCAATGTCAATACGCCCGGTTTTTCGCGGCGGCAGGTGGAACTGGTCAATGCGGTATCGGCGGTCAACGGTAGCATTGGGGATGGGGCGGACGCGGCCACCGTGGGGCGCCAGCGCAGTCGCTTTGTCGATGCGCAGGTGCGGGTGCAGCAGCAGGTTTTGGGCCACTGGCAGGAACGAGAGCGCAACATGCGCGGTATCGAGGCGATCTTCAACGAACCGGCCGGGGCCGGGTCGAGCGAGGCGGGGACCGTTTTCAACGAACCGTCCGGGGTCGGTCTGAGCGGCTCCCTGAGTCGGTTCTGGAATGCCTGGCAGGATCTGGCCAACGTGCCGGAGAGCGGCGCCGCTCGGGCGGCGGTACGCCAGGAAGGGGAATTCCTGGCCACCACGCTGCGCCAGTACCACGGCAAGCTGCTGGACACCCGGTTGGGACTGGACCAGGAAGTGCAGGATATGGTCGTCGAGATCAACGAGCTGCTCGACCAGCTCGCCAGTGTCAACGCCGAGATTCCCCAGGCCCGCTTCGCCGAGGGAGCGGCGGCCGATCTGGAAGATCAGCGGGATCGCCTGGTCGATCAGCTCGCCTTGATGGTCGATATTTCGGTATCCGAGCAGGACAATGGCCAGATGAACGTGTTGCTCAGCGGCCACAATCTGGTGGAGGGGGATTACGCCATCCACCTGGAAGTGCGTCAGCTCACCCAGAATGGGATCACGGCCGGGCGAGTCGCCTTTGCCGACGATCATACCCTGGCTCCGGTCAGTGAGGGGCGGCTGCGGGGGGCAATGGAGGTGCGGGACGAGGTGATTCCCGGCCTGCTCGGGAAGCTGGATGAAATTGCGGGGGGATTTGTCGAGGAGGTGAACAGGCTGCATCGGGACGGATACGGACGGGATGGGAGCACGGGAATCAATTTCTTCGATCCATTCAAGACCGGGGCTAGCAATATCGCCGTAGCCGATGCGATAAAGGAAGATCTGAACAATCTGGCCGCCTCGACCGACGGCAACGCCGGCGACAACGGCACGGCGCTGGCCATCAGCGGACTGCGCAACCGGGACCTCCTGGCCGGCGATACGGCTACGGTGGAGGAATTCTACAACGAACTACTCGGCGAGGTCGGCTCGCTCAGCAAAGAGGCGCAGACGATGGCCGAGAACCATCGCCTGTTTTCCCAGCAGATAGAAAACCGGAGGCAGAGCGTTCAGGGGGTTTCGCTCAACGATGAAGCGTCGCAGCTGGTGCTCTTCCAACGGGCGTACCAGGCGGCGGCTCGCACGGTGTCGATCGTCGATGAGCTTTTGGAAGTAACCATCAATATTTGAAATAGTTTATTGATGGACAGAAAATTGCGACCCCCTTATATTTGGAACATCTCCCCAAGGAGATAAGCAGATGCGAGTCACGACACAAATGGCCGTCGGCACGCTAGTCAGCAACCTGGATCGCTCGTACGAGCGCATTGTGCGTTTTCAAAACGAGCTTTCCTCGGGCACTCGTCTGAACAATTTATCGGACGATCCGGCGGCCATCGAACGCTCCCTGGCGTTGCGCTCCGAACTGCGCAACATCGAGCAGTTTCAGAAGAACATCGACGACGGCGTCGGCTGGCTCGAACTCTCCGAAGGCACGCTCAACGAAATGGAGACGCTTTTCGTCGAGGTCCGCGGGCTGGCAGTGCAGGGGGCGACCAGCACCTACAACGCCTCCCAGCGCAACGCCATCGCCGATCAGGTGGATCAGTTTCTCGAGCACGCCATCAGCCTGAGCGAAGCTCGCTACCGGGGGCGCTATATCTTCTCGGGCACGCAGACTGCGGAGGTGCCCTACGTGCCCCAGCGCGACCAGAATGGCAACATTCTGGAGGTGCAGGCCAGAGGGAATGCCGACGGGGCGATCGAACGCGAGGTGGCCGACGGCATCGTCATGCAGGTCAACATCCCCGGCCGCGAGATCTTCGAGGATCCGGAGCAGGTCGTCATCCACATGGGCAAACTGCCGGACCAGTTGGAGGATGAGGGGGACGCGACGACGCTGCGGAACCTGTTCGGCGACGATGGGAAGATGACGTTGAGCGAACTGAAGGGATTGCTGGCCACCCCGGCCGAGGACCTGGGGTTGAGTAGCGAACTGCGCGGCGTGCTGGAAGGGCTGCGCGACGATTACGCCAGTCGCGAGGTAAACCCCTTCGGAGTGCTGATCGAGCTGCGGGATGCGCTGCGCGACAACGAGCCGGAATCGGTGCGCGGAACCCTCGCCAAACTGGCGGCTATGCGCGAGCGAATCTCTTCTGTGCGCGGGTTGGTGGGCGCTCGGGTCAACCGGATGGAGATCACGCGCAACGTGTTGGACCGGAGCACGGTGGAGATGACCTCCATCCTCTCCAACGACGAGGATATCGACCTGTCGGCGACCATCGTGAATCTGCAGCAGGAGCAGGATGTTTTTCAGGCCGCACTGGCTTCGGGCAATGTAGTGATTCCCCAATCACTCATGGACTTCATCTGATCTTATCTCCCCTCGGGCGCGCACTCCTCACGCGTAGAAAGGCGAATATGACCACGTTCCAGGGACCGCTTAAGGGGATGCTGCAATGAGCGAATCGGAAAAGATAGTCTTCGAGAATGTCAAATTTGGTCAGGTGACCATCGATGCATCCAGCGTCCTGACCTTTCCGCACGGCCTGCCCGGTTTCGAGCGATTCAGGGAATTCGGGCTCGTCGAGATCGAGGAGGAGAGTCCTTTTTTGCGCCTCCTGTCGCTGGAGGAACCGCGTCTGGGCTTTGTCATCTTCAACCCGATGCTGGTGTGGCCGGACTACAATCCGGGCATCAGTCAGGAAGATCTGCAGGGGCTGGGAATAACCCGCGCCGACCAGATCGCCGTCTACTGCATTGTGACGTTGAGCAAGGTGCCTTCGGAGGTGACCACCAATCTGAAGGGGCCAATCTGCATCAACACCGAGACCATGCAGGGCAAACAGATGATCCTGGTCGACGACCAGTATCACACCAAGCACTCCATCCTGGCCACCCAGCAGGAGCAATGACGGGGCCTGGCCGCAACATCGCGTTGGGATATCACATTCAGGGAAGATCAGCATGCTTGTATTAACGCGCAAAGCAGGTGAGAGCATCGTCATCGGCAGCGAGATACGCGTCACCGTTTTGGAGCTGCAGGGGCGGCAAATCCGCCTGGGCATCGAAGCGCCGTCGACTATCTCCGTGCACCGGGGCGAAGTATACGAGCGCATCAGGGAAGAGAACGAACGAGCCGCTGAAGGGGATCATCAGGCCCTCAAGGAACTGAGTCAGGTCTGGAAGACGGCCGGCCGCTGAGCCGTTTCGTTTTTGTGAATCTGCAGTTGTTTTCTCACCGAGGTTGAGTTCCGCCCTCGGCAACCAACTCGATCGTTTTTTCGGAATGTCCCGAGGCCAGTCCATGCGCTGAAACTAGATTTTTTCTGGATTCAGTGCTTCAGTGACAACAGAGGCTTCGCCGCACAGAAACCGCTTTCATCTGCACCGGGTGCGGAGATCCGCCGGGCCCGCTAACCCCCATATTCCATGCCAAATACTCCCGAACGATACCGCGTGCTGGTCCTCAACTGGCACGAACCCTACATCTGTCTCTATGCCGCCATGGGGCATCAGTTCGACGTCGCCCCTCCTCCACAGAATCCGGGGAAAAGGTGGAACCAGGGATTTCGACCGCTGCCGGACAATGTGACCGAAATCAGCTGGGAGAGCGCCGAAGAAGGAGCCAGAGCGGGGAGATACGATCTGTTTATCGGCCTCACCCTGCAGGATGTCCATACGGTGCAGGAGTGGGATCTGCCGCGTCTGTTCGTCATGCTCAATATGATCGGCACCGACGCCGGGCTCGATGGGGCGGAGAAGGAGGCGTATGTAGAGCGACTGCGCCCCTTTTTCCGCGAGGTGGATATCAGCTTCATTTCTGAAAAGAAGCGGCGCAACTGGGGTTGGGAGGCGCCGGTGGTGGTCTCGGGTATCGATCCGGGCGACTACGGCGGTTTTACGGGGGAAGATGCCCGGGTTCTGCGGGTGGGCAATATGCTCAAAGAGCGGGACCACATGCAGGGGTTCGGCATCCAGGAGGAGATCCTCGGCGGCGATATCCCCTCTGCCATCGTCGGCGTAAATCCGACTATTCCCGAGTCGCACGCCTCCGAGAGCTGGGAAGATCTGAAGGAGCAGTACCAGCAGAACCGGGTTTTGCTCTGCACGCTGACTAACGGGCACGAGGACGGGTACAATCTGGCGATTCTGGAGGCGATGGCCACGGGCATGCCGGTAGTCAGCATCGCCAACAGCTCTTCGCCGATCATCGACGGGTACAACGGCTTCATCTCCGATGATTACGACTACCTGCGCGAGAAGCTGCGTCTGCTGCTGGCCGACCGCGAGCTGGCGGCCGAACTGGGCTGCAATGCCCGGCAGACGGTGGTCGAAAAGTTCCACATCCGCGACTGCGCGGCGGCCTGGGAGGAGGTCTTCGCCGACACGGTCGGACGCTGGCGGGAGCGGCGCCAGGGGACGGCTGCCCCGGCGGTGGTGCTTTCTGGGGCGGAGATGCCTAAAGCGGAGACAAAACGGTTGGAGGGAGGGGGTAAGCGCCTGAAGATCCTGCTGGCGGCGCCGGCCAATCCGCTCTCTACTTCCGCCTACTACGAGCGGGCTCTGCGGCGCGGGCACGAGGTGATCACCTGCGGCCCCCGGCTGGACGAGGGGATGATGGCGCAGTGGAAGGAGTGGGAGGACCAGCACGCCTTTAAACCAGCCGGGGTGGGGGATGCCGACAAGATGGGGTTGCTGTCCCGCCTGGTGCGCGACAACGATGTTTCGCTTCCCTGGGGAGAGGTGGCGGCGGAGGAACTGAGTGGAAGTTTGCCCCCCGGCTGGCGTCCCGATCTGGTCCTCTGGGTCGACGCCGGCCGCGAATTCCTGCTGCGCAATCCCGGCCATTTCGGCTGCCCGACCGCCTGTCTGATCGGCGACACGCACACCGGACAGCAGGCCTGGCGGATCGACTACGCCCGCCAGTTCGATCAGGTCTTTCTGATGTTCGTGCGGCAGCACATGCAGGCGTTTCGCGATGCGGGATGCGAGCGGGTGACCTGGCTGCCGGCCGCTTGCGATCCGGAGATCCATCGGCGCTTCGACGTGCCCAAGGCGTACGACGTCGTCTTCGTCGGCCAGACTTTGCCGCAGTGGCATGCCGATCGGGTGCGCCTGCTCGAACGGCTGCAGCAAGCCGGATTCGACCTGCGGGTGGACAGCAAGGTGTTGGAGGAGATGGCCCTGCTGTTTTCGCGGGGGCGGATCGTTTTTAACCGCAGCCTGAAGGACGATCTGAACATGCGGGTGCCGGAGGCACTGTCGTGCGGCAGCCTGCTGTTGACCGATCGACTGTCGCCGGAGGCGGGGCTGGAGGAACTGTTTACCGACCGCGAACACCTGGTGCTCTACGACGAGGGGAATCTGGAGGAACTGGCCCGCTATTACCTGGAGCACGGGGCGGAAAGGGAAGAGGTCGCCGCGCGGGGGCGCCAGGAAGTGATCGAACGCCACACCTACGGCCATCGAGCAAATCAGCTGCTGGCCGAACTCTTCGGTCAGGGGGAGGCTGTCTCCTGTGTTGGCGAAGGGACAATCGAGGAACGGGCTGCGGTGGTCGTGCCCACCCCCGAGCCGGCCGAGCCGGAGTTGCCTTCCTACTACCACAATGTCCGGCCCGAGGTGATCGGGCTGATACCGACAGAGGCGGTCCGCGTGCTGGAGATCGGCTGCGCGGCCGGGGCGATGGGGCGGAGTTTGAAGGAGCAACGGCCGGAGGTGGAGGTGGTGGGTGTGGAGCTCAATCCGCGGGCGGCGGAGCTGGCGCGCGGCAGGCTGGATGCGGTGATCTGCGGGGATATAGAGCAGCTCGAATTCCTGCCCTATCCGCACGAATACTTCGACTGCATCACCTTCGGGGATGTGCTCGAGCATCTGCGCAATCCCGAGGCGCTGCTGAAACGGCTGTTGCCCTATCTCCATCCGGATGGGGTGCTGATCTGCAGCATTCCCAATATCCGCCATCAGTCGGTGATGCTCAATCTGATGGTCAACGGGCGCTGGGAGTATCAGGACGAGGGGCTTCTCGACCGGACCCACATCCATTTTTTCACCCTGGCCGAGATTCGCGTGATGATGGATCGCCTGGGTTTGAATATGGAACAGGTGACCGCTTCGGGCTCTCCTCCGCTGGCGCAGATGGAGCCGTTTATCAAGGCCACCGCCGAACTGGGAGGGGATGGGGAGCAACTGCGCCAGGAATCGCAGATCATTCAGTACATCTTTCGTGCTGGACGGCCGGAGAGGGGATTGAGGAAAACAGAGGAAAGCGTTCCTCAGACCCGTGAGGAGAGCATTGCTCGGACTAGCGAGGAGAGTGCTCCTCGGGTCAGCGTTATCATCCCGGTGTACAACAAGGCGGAGTTCACCGAACAGTGTCTGTACGGGCTGGTGGCCAACACCGAGGAAGATCCGGACTACGAGGTGATTCTCGTCGACAACGGTTCGAGCGACTGGACGATCTATCTAACGCACGCCTTTGAAGGGGATCTCCGGGTGTTGCGCAACGACGAGAACCAGGGCTTTGCCCGGGCGAACAATCAGGGGGCCCAGGAGGCGCGGGGGGAGTATCTGGTCTTTCTCAACAACGACACCGTGCCTCATCCCGGCTGGCTGCGCGAGATGGTGCGGCTGGCCGATGCCGATCCGCAGGTGGGGATTGTCGGAGCCAAGCTGCTCTATCCGGAAAGCGGCCAGATTCAGCACGCCGGCCTGGAGATGGTGAACGGCATTCCCGAGCACGTCTTTCGCGGGGCGGAGGCGGATGATCCCAGAGTCGATCAGGTTCGGGACCTGGATATGGTCACCGGCGCCTGCTTGATGATTTCTCGGGAGCTGTTTGCCGAACTGGGGGGATTCGACATCGGCTATCTCAACGGGGTGGAGGATGTCGACCTGTGTCTGCGAGTGCGGGAACTCGGGCGGAGGGTGGTCTACTGCCCGACCAGCGTGGTCGACCACCACGAGGGAACGACCGAGGGGCGGTTCGAGCGGGTGCAGGAGAATCTGCAGCGCTTCGTCCAGAAGTGGCAGGGCCGCTTCGACAGCTCGGGGCGCCTGGTGGTCGAGGGTGCGGGGGACCCGATAGCGGTGGAACTCGAGAAACAGATCTTCCGAGGGAACTGGGAGGGCTCCTTTTTTTTGCACTCCAGTCTGGCACACGTCAATCGGGAGCTGGTGCTGGAGTTGCTGGGAACCGGGCGCTGTGAACTGGGACTGATCCCGTTTGAGCCGCACCAGTTCGGGGTAGAGGAGAATCCGGAGCGCTTTGGTCCAATCGCCGAACGGTTGGAAAAGCCGCTGGGCGATCAGGTCGATTTCCACCTGCGCCACCGCTGGCCTCCCGACTTCAATCGGCCGGCTGCCGGCAAGCTGATTCTGGTACAGCCGTGGGAGTTCGGCCGCATTCCGCAGAGTTGGGTGCAGCCGCTGCGCGATCAGGTCGATCAGGTTTGGGCGTACACCTCGTATGTGCGCAACTGCTATATCGACAGCGGCATCGATCCGAGTCAGGTCGAAGTGGTCCCTCTGGGAGTCGATGTGCGGACTTTCCGGCCCGGTCTGGAGCCGCTGGAGCTGCCCACCGAGCGGAGTTTCAAATTCCTGTTCGTGGGGGGAACGCTCTACCGCAAGGGGATCGACCTGCTGCTGACCGCCTATCGCAACAGCTTTGCCCCGGACGATGATGTCTGCCTGGTGATCAAGGATATGGGCACCAGGACATTCTACCGCGACCAGAATGCAGGAGCTCAGATCGAGGCGCTGCGAGAGGATCCCAACTGTCCGGAAATCGTCTATTTGACCGACGATTTGCCGGGCGATCAAATAGCCCGCCTGTACGCATCCTGCGACTGTCTGGTCCACCCGTACAGGGGAGAGGGATTCGGGCTGCCGGTGGCCGAGGCGATGGCCTGCGGGTTGCCGGTGATCGTCACCGCCGGCGGAGCGTGTGACGACTTCTGCAGCGGTGACACCGGGTATATGATTCCGGCCCTGCGCCGCCAGGTGCAGTTCCAGGAGCCGACTGTCGGTCCGGCCTGGCTGCTGGAACCGGACGAGGAGGCGCTCAAGCGGTTTCTGCGTCAGGTGTTTGACGACCCGGTCCAGGCGCGCGCGAAGGGACGGCGAGGAGCGGAGCAGATCCAGGGCCACTTTACCTGGGAGAATGCGGCCGAGCGTGCCCTGGAGGTGCTGGGACGGCTGATGGCGCGACCGGAGGCGGCGTTGAGGGCACCGATTTCGGCCGAAGCGGATCGAGCTCTCCCCGAAAAGAGGGGGGATATGGGAGTGGTGGTTCTCGGAGGAGGGGATGCAGGAGCGGTCGAAACGCTGAGCGCGGAGTTGGGGGAGCAACTGGTCCGCTACGACGTCGAACTGGAGAGCGGAGGGGCGCTGGGGGAGCAGCTAGGGGCAATCAGAGATGCATCTCAGGGAGAATTTCTGTTCATCCTACAGCGGGGGACGGACTGTTCACGGGAGACGTGGAACCGGTTGCTCGAAGAGATGCGCCGCCAGCCGCAGATCGGTGTGGCCGGGCCGGGGCTCGCCGGAGAAACGACAAGCCCCGGCATGGAGGATGTGGATTTCCTGGCTCCCGCATGCCTGGTTGTGCGCTGCGCTGCGCTGGACGCCGTCGGTGGCTTTGAGGGGACCTTTCGCACACCGGCCGTTATCGACGAACTCATGCGCTGCTGCCGACGAGGGGGATGGCGGACGGTGCGGGTGACGGACTGCGCGCTGGCAGGACGGGCAGCCCCGTTTGTCGAGCCGGCGGGAACCGGAGCCGAAAGAGAGGCGGTGCGGGCGCTGGAAGCAGGGGACCGATCCAGGGAGGCAGGGGCGTTCGAGGCGGCGGAAAAAGCGTATCGGCGGGCGCTGGAGAAAAAAAAGAATTACGTCGAGCCGATCGTCGTGCTGGGCTCCATGCTGTTGGAACAGGGGCGGCCGGAAGAAGGGGCCGAGGTCGTCGAGCAACTGGTGGCCATGGAGGAGGCGTCCTTCCAGGCGCACAACCTGCTGGGATTGGCTCGCTATCAGGGGCGGGATTGGGAACGGGCTCGGTCCAGTTTCGAGCGCGCTCTGGAACTGCATCCCGACTCCGTCGAGGTGTTGGTCAATCTCAGCGTCCTCGAATGGGGGCAGGAGGAGGGAGACCGGGCGCTCGACTATCTGGAACGAGCCGCGGAACTCGATCCGGGCAATCGCGACGTCATCGTCAATACCGGACTGATCCAGGCCCAGGTGGGGAATGCCGAAGCCGCGCTGGCAATCTTCAGAGAGTACGCCAGTCACCACGCCGAAGACATCGAGGTGAAGAGCCTGCTGATCGATATACTGATACAGAGCAATGAGATGGATGAAGCCAGGCAGGTGGCCGAGCAAATCCTTCAGATCCAACCCCGGCACGCCAAAGCCCGGGCCATCGCGGAGAGTGCGAGTGGGCAAGAAAGCAAAGAAGAAGAATAAAAAAAAAGGCAGAGGGCAAAACGCGGCCAAAGTGCGGCTTTCCCTCTGTCTGATCGCCCGCGATGAGGCAGAATTTCTCGATCGCTGTCTGGAGAGCGTACGGGGAGTAGTCGACGAAATCGTGGTGGTGGATACCGGGTCCGTGGATGAAACCGTCAGGGTGGCGCAACGGCACGGCGCGCGGATATTCTCCCAGCCCTGGCAGGACGATTTTTCGCTTGCGCGCAATCGGGCGATCGAGGCGGCCCGCGGGAAGTGGGTGCTGGTCCTGGACTGCGACGAGGTGATTGCCCACCGCGATCACCAGGGGATCGCGGTGGCGATGGCGCAGGCGGATGTGGATGGTTTTCGGCTGACCACGCGCAACTACACCGATGAAGAGAATCGGGCCGGCTGGGTCGCCTGCGACGATAGCTATGCGGAAGAGAAGGGCTATCGGGGCTGGTTTCCGACCACCAAGGTGCGGCTGTGGCGCAATCGCAGGGAAGTCCGTTTTGAGGGGGCGGTGCACGAACTGGTCGAGCCGGCCCTGCTGCGGCTGGGAAGTCGGATCGGCGACTGTACGGTGCCTGTACATCACTACGGATATGCGGAAAAGGACCGGAGTCGAGATCGGTATCTGGAGGTGGGAGAGCGCAAGCTGGCGGACAATCCGGACGATCTGCGCGCCCGCTACGAACTGGCCATCGCCTACCGGGACGCCGGTCGACTGTCCGAGGCGGAGGAGAGCATCAAGGGGGTGATTGCCGGCCTGGAAGGGGCGGCTCCGGAAACCCGCCTCTACCTGCAGGAGGAGTTCGTCTTCCTCGTGTACGGCGATGTGCTGAGCCGCATGGAGCGGCCTGGGGAGGCGCTGGCGATCTACGAACAGATCCTCGAACGCTTCCCCCGATCTTTTCAGGCGCTCAACAACCAGGGGCTCATGCTGGAGCGACAGGGCCGACTGCCGGAAGCGCGCAGTTGCTACGCTCAGGGGGTGGCCATCGCACCCGACAACCGGGTTTTGGCCGACAATCTGGCCCGTTTGGAGAGATCGAGTGAAACCTCTTCGGGAAGACTGAGCGTCTGCGTCATCGCCCGCGATGAAGAGGCGGTTATCGGTCGCTGTCTGGAGAGTGTGAAGGAAGCGGCCGACGAGATCGTGGTGGTGGATACCGGGTCGGTGGATCGAACCGTGGAGATCGCCGAGGGGTACGGCGCCACTATCGGGCATTTCACCTGGTGCGACGATTTTGCCGCCGCGCGCAACGCCTCTTTGGAACTGGCGACCGGCGACTGGATCCTGTGGCTCGATGCCGACGACTATCTGCTGTCGGCCGATCTGCAGAAGGTGGCGAATGCCAAGTCGCTGTCGGCGGATCAGGCGCTCTATTTCACCCTGGTAAACGAAGGGGCCGATCGCTCCCGTTTCCTGCAGGTGAAGATGTTCCCCAACCGGTCCGAGATCCGCTTTGAGCGGCCGGTGCACGAGACGGTGGTACCCGCCCTTACTCGCCTGGGAATCCCGATCTGCTCCACCGATGCCGAAGTGCACCACACCGGGTACGCCGAAGAGGAGGTAACCGAGCGCAAGAAGGCGTACTATCAGGAGTTGATGCTGAAGTGGCTGGCGGACCATCCGGAGGATTATCAGACCTGTTTCCGCATTGGCCACACCTTTTATTTGAATGGGGACCGAGGCCGGGCGCGCGAGTATTTCGATCGCATTCTGCGGGTCGGCCGGGATCGGGTCGAGCTGCATTTCAACTTCCGCCTGGCCGCCACTTTTTCCGGGCGCTGTCTGCTGGGAGACGGGCAGTACGAGCAGGCAATTCCCCTTTTGGAGCAGGCGCGCGAACTGAAATCGGACGACGCATTGACACTGCTCTCGCTGGGGGATGCATATACCAAGCTGGGGCAGTACGAACGGGCGGTCGAATTACTACAGGCCGCGCTGCAGGGGCAGGTCGATCCATTCTTTCCCCTCGACGCTATAACCATCGAGTACTCCGCCCAGTTCTTTTTGGGGCAGGGATATCGGGAATTGGGGAGGATGGAGGAGGCCCAAGAGGCGCTGGCCAGAGCCGCCGAACTGATGCCCGAAAGGGAAGAGGCACAGCTGGCGCTGGAACAGCTTGCCCGGGAGATCCCGGCGGATCCCGGCCTCTACCGGCAGCCGGAAGCGGTGCCGGCGGAGAGCGGGGGTGGAGAGGGAGAGAAGCGGATCTCGCTGTGCATGATTGTGCGCGACGAGGAGGAGCGTCTGGGGAACTGCCTGGAGAGCGTACAGGGGCTGGTCGACGAGATCGTGGTGGTGGATACCGGGTCGGTCGACCGCACTGTAGAGATTGCCGAGAGCTACGGCGCCCGGATAGGGCACTTCAGTTGGTGTGACGACTTTTCGGCCGCCCGCAACGTCTCTTTGGAGCTGGCGACCGGTGACTGGATCATGTGGCTCGACGCCGATGATCTGCTGCCTGGCGAAGAGCACGACCGAATTCGCCACCTGATGGAGCAGGGAAGGGATAAGTGTTATTTCTTCGTCCTCGACGACCAGGGGTACGAGCAGGTCTCCTGCCTGCAGATGCGGCTGTTTCCCAATCTGCCAGGAGTGACTTTCGAAATGCCCATTCACGAACAGGTCACTCCATCGCTGGCGCGGCTCGGTATAGAGATGGTCTCCACCGATATCCGCGTGGTCCACACGGGGTACACCACGCCCGATGTGGTGCGCGCCAAGAAGGACCGCTATCTGGGGATCATGGAAGGGTGGTTGGAAGAGCACCCGGGAAATTACATCGTGCGTTCTCACGTTGCCCTGACTTATCACACGACGGGGCGTCTCGACGAGGCGATCGACGCCTACCGCAAGATCGTCTACGAGAGTACTTGCCTGCAGGATCGCAACTACGTCGTCTACACTACCGCACTCCTCTTCCTGGGGCGGACCTACCTGAAGAAGGGGGAGTTGGACCGGGCTTTCGACTACGCGCGCAAGGCGGAGGAGATCGATCCCGACTACATCCTGACCCGGCTTTCTCTGGCGGAGATCGGCGTCCGCCGCGAGGCGTTCCCCGAGGCATTGAGATACGCCCAGGGACTGCTGTCCGGCGGACGGCAGATGACCTTTTTTCCCATCGACCAGCGGGAGATCGTCTACTCCGCCCACCTGCTCTGCGGCCAGGCGCAGCAGGGGTTGGGAGTACTGGACGCGGCCGAAAAAGCCTTTTTGCAGGCGGCCAAAATTCCGGTTGTCCGCCGCGGCGAAGCGCTCGGATCGCTCTCTGAACTCTACAAAATACAGGGGAAATTGGATCGTGCGCTCGAAGTGTTGAAAGAGGCGCATGAGATCGATCCAGACGATGCAAAGCATCTATTTAACATTGGTTCTATATATCTGGAACAGAAGAAATTAGATGAAGCATCTGATTTATTTCAGCAAGTTATTGATAGAGCTCCAGATTTCTCTTTGGCGCTGCTAAATCTGGGATACATCGCCAAGGTTCAGGGGCGGCCCGAGGAGGCGGAAGAGATCTACCGACGGGCGATCGAGATTGACCCGGATGGGGTGGAAGCGAGGGCCAACCTGGCACATCTCCACCTGGATCAGGAGCACTTCGAGGAGGCGCGGGAGGTTTTTCGGGAGGTGCGCGCCAGGAAGTCCGGATTGGTCGATATCGATCTGGGATTGCTGGCGACCCTTGCTCGGGATGGAGCATGGCCAGAGGTGGTCGAACTGCTCGGAGAGGTGCTGAGTGCGTTTCCGGAAGTGGCGGTCGAACTGGATAAACCTGCCGATGCAGCGCGCACGCTGGTCCGTCTGGGTGCGGCGCTGGTCAGGCAGAATCTCACTAAGTGTGCCGAATTCGCCTTTATGGCGGCGGTCTTCCTCGACGAGGGTTTCCTGGACGCGCGTCGCGGGTTGGCCGAACTGCATTTTGTCCAGGCCGCCTACTGGAAGGCGGTCGCCCAGTACGAAGCGATGCTCCTGGGCAATCCCCAGGACGCCGCGGCTTTTGAGCGTCTTGGGGACTGCTATCGGCATCTGGGAGTAGAGGATGCGGCGCGCATGTGCTACGAACAGAGTCGGCGGATTGCAGGGTTGTAAGAGGGGTCTTTATATATTATGGTATATGATATAAGTCCCTAGATTGAACGATGAGTCGATATGGGAATTTTTGAAATTGCCAGCATGGTCGCCTCTCTGATTTTGATGTTCGCGGCGGTTGCCATCAAGATTGCGACCACCCAGTTCATCAATCGGATGCAGAATAGTATCTCTGCGGTGAACCAGACCAGGCAGAAAACCATGGGGGAGTTCCGGCTGGCTCAGTCGCAGAAGAAGGTGGCCCAGCAGAACAAGGCGATGCTGAGCAAGAAGAAGGCCAAGATTCAGAAGAAGATAGGCCGGCTGAAAAAGGAACTGGGAGGGATGAAAGAGGATGTGGAGCACCGGCAGAAGATGAGGGATACCATGCGCGGCAAACTGATCAGGCCCACTATAGCCGGTTCGGATCAAGAGGGGGGAGAGGAATAGGGAGGCTGTAATCTACTCTATTATAGTATCTCGAAGGAATCGGCCCGCCCGGGCCGTTTTTTTGTTTCTCCCGAGAATCGCTTCTCGAGCGCTAACTGACTGTCTCCCTGTGGTTTCTCTCCGCTTATCCCACCGGGGTAAAATGTTCCATCGGGGGCCAATTCTTCCGCAAACTTTCCGTTTAGGGATGAATCTGTATCAAATTGACCTTTTTTCGGGTAAGTATAAAATTATGTTTTTAAATGGTTTATAGATCAAAATAGAAAAGGCTGATGCAAATGGCATGCTCCTTGCTAAAAAGTGCTCAGGAATTATCGAGTACGACGTTGAAACCTTTTGCCGGAAGCTTCAACTCCCCGCCTCCCCAGGAGTGAGTTGAGAGAGAATGAAGGGGCTAAGCTAAGGATGGCCCAGGCAGGCCTACGATCAAGGAGATCTCATCATGCCGATACGACTCGGTAGCAATGTAACATCCATCAATGCCCGCAGGCACTTGAATAGCAACAGCGCGGATTTTACCAAGCGAGTCGAACGTCTCTCGTCCGGATTGCGGATCAATAGAGGCGCTGACGATGCTGCTGGCCTTTCGGTTTCGGAGGGTATGCGCGCCGAGATTTTGGGTATGCGCCAGGGCATTGCAAACGCCACGCAGGGAGTCAGTCTGATCCAGCTGGCAGAAGGGTCGCTCAACGAGGTGAGCGGCATGCTGCGACGCATGCGCGAGTTGGCGGTGCAGTCGGCCAATTCGACGATCAACGACTCGAACCGCGAAGGTCTGGCTGCGGAGTTCAATCAGCTGGCCGCGGAAATCGACCGCATCGCGCTCTCTACAACTTATAATGATACAGTGCTGTTGACCGGGTTCGGCAACAGCGTATCGCAGAACTCGGCGCTATCGACCGCCCTGGACGGCTTTACCGGAGTCAGGGAAGTGGGAATTTCGGGCGCTGTTCCGGGAACCTACGAATTCACCGATGCCAACGCCGACGACAACCAGATCACCCTTGAGATTACTCTTCCGGACGGCACGACTTTGAAGCAATCGGTCGACGTGGGGGCTTCTCTGGACCGGGATCAGGGGAAGAACCTGGTGGCTACCGGGACCACGTTCGTGGCCAATTTCGATCGGCTGGGCGTCCAGGTGACCCTGGTGGGACCGAACGTCGATACGGAAAGCACTGCGCTCAAGACTCAGGCCGCCGATGGCGGCACCGGAGGGAATATCCTCATTGCAGGAACGGAGGTGGTTTCCATTGGGGCCGGGGCGACGCTGTCCGACATCGCCACCAGTCTGAATACGGTAATGGCGACACTCACCCCGGCGGGATCGGCCACCTACGACGCCAATTTGAACGAGGTGCAGATCGAAACCTCCGGTCATGCTATTTCCGATACGGACGATCTGCTCAAGCTGGTGGGCGGCAATGCCTACGTGGACGGGAGATTGGAGGGGAAGCAGATCGTGATCGCTCAGGGGACGGGTGGCATCCTGCAGGTCGGTCCCAATAACGAAGCGTCCAACCGCATCGCCCTGAATATCGGCGACATGCGCGCCAGCGGGCCGGAGCTGAACCTGACCGGACTGTCGGTCTCCAACCTGGAGAGTTCGCGGGGGGCCATCTCGCGCATCGATTCGGCCATCCTGGCGGTCACCCGTCAGCGCGGAGAGTTGGGATCGGTGCAGAATCGCCTCCAGTTCACCATGGCCAATCAGGAGAACGCCATCGAGAACCTCCAGGCGGCCGAATCGGCCATTCGCGATGCCGATATGGCCGAGGAGATCTCGAACTTCACGCGCAGTCAGATTCTGACACAGGCGGCGACGGCCATGGTAACCCAGGCTAACTCATTGCCGCAAGCGGCGATACAGCTGCTGCAGTAAAAAAATGAAAAACCTTTGGGAGAAAGGGAAAAATAACCTAAAGGCTCGACTCGTAAGGTCGATAATAAGGGTAGTGGATATCAAATGATACTAAGTGATACAAGAATAATTGAATCCACTGCCCACACGAGGAGAGCCACAAAACAAGGAGGTTTTGGTTATGGCCCTAACTCTTAATGTCAATAATAACATTGCGGCGCTCAATACCCGGCGCCATATGAATCTCACCAACAAGGATCTGGGGACCAGGCTCGAGCGTCTGTCCTCCGGGTTGCGCATCAACGGTGCCGATGACGATGCGGCCGGCCTGAGCATTTCCGAGGGCTTCCGGGCGCAGATCTCCGGTTTGAACATGGGAGTGCGCAACGCCGAACAGGGATCCAACCTGGTGCAGGTTGCCGAAGGATCGCTCAACGAGGTGAGCGCCATGCTCATCCGCCTGCGCGAGTTGGCGGTGCAGTCGGCCAACAGCACGGTCAACAATCTCAATCGCGAATCGATGGAGGCGGAGGTAAACCAGATCAAGCAGGAGATCGATCGCATCGCCTATTCCACCGTGTACAACGATCAGGTGTTGCTGACCGGTTTTGGGAACCTCGTCGACGATGCGGCTTCGACGGCCGTATCCACGAGTGCCGCTACCGGCGTCACCAATGTGCTGCTGTCGGGTGCTCCGGATGGAACGTATACATTTTCAGATAGTGCTGGAAATGGAGAGGTGAGCCTGGGGAACGGCACGGTGAGCCAGACCATTACGATCGGCACTTTGCTGGATACGAATTCGGCGGTGGCTACCGGCACTACGTCGGTGCTCAACTTCGATCGTCTGGGCGTCCAAGTGACTCTGGCCGGACACGGGGTGGGCAACGCCACCGGCAGCTACGTCGAAGGGGATCTGAACGGCACTTCGATCGTCGTTAACGGGGGAATCGGCGGTTCTTTCCAGGTCGGGGCGGACGACACCGCCGAAGATCGGCTGGAAGTCAACCTGGGTGATATGCGCGCCAGTGGCAATATTCTCAACCTGAACACCGTCTCTTTGAGCACTATGGTTGGGGCGCGATCGGCGATAACCCAGATCGATCAGGCGATCGAAAAGGTGTCGAACCAGCGGGGAGCGCTGGGGTCGGTAATGAATCGCCTGCAGCACACCATCAATTTTACCGATAACTCTATAGAAAACAACACCAATTCGGAAGCTACCCTGCGCGATGCCGACGTGGCGGTCGAGGTGACGGACTTCACTCGCAGCCAGATTCTGACACAGGCGGCCAACTCCATGCTGGCGCAGGCCCATCTCAAACCTCAGGCCGCGCTGAGTCTGCTCCAGTAAAATGTCAGGAAACGAGTCAAGGTAACGCCGGAATTGTCGATATATAGAACAAAGAAGCAATAATAAGGATGTGGCGGCTCGGGTCTTGGGGAAGATCCGAGCCGGAGTCTACATAAAAAGATTAAAGATCGGCTGCACAAATGCCGATAAGGTTATAAAAGAGTGTATATCAACGCCCTAAATCCAATTTGTCCAGTTTGCCGAGTTGAAGAAGGAGGTTTATAAATCATCGCTCTGGCTTTCAGGGTTCTACTATTTGTCGATCGGGTATAGCGCTCCGTTGGGGAACGGAACGCGCAACAACAGGCATGGATGCCACAAAAGAAGCAAATAAACAAGGAGGTTCGACTACATGCCGCTTCGAGTCAACAACAATATAGCCGCCATCAATTCAAGGCGGCACCTCAACTCGAACAACCGGATTCTGAGCACCAAGCTCGAGCGTCTGGCTTCCGGGTTGAGAGTCAATCGCGCAGCCGATGACGCTGCAGGCCTGTCCATTCGCGAGGGGATGAGAGCTGAGATCTCCGGTCTAAAGATGAACGTCTCCAATGCCGAACAGGGAGCCAACCTGATTCAGGTGGCCGAGGGGTCGCTCAACGAGATCAATGCGATCATGATCCGCATGCGAGAGTTGGCCGTGGAGTCGGCAAACAGCACGGTGACCGACACCAACCGCGAGTCGGTTCAGGCCGAGTTCACACAGCTGACCCAGGAAATCGACCGCATCGCCCAGGCGACGGCGTACAACAATCAGGTGTTGCTGACCGGTTACGGCAACAGCGTCAGCACTGCATCTTCGGTGGTGACCGCCAGCAATGTTAGCGGCGTCACCGACGTCAAGATTTCGGGCGCTGCGGCCGGCACCTACAACTTTGTAGATACCGGTAGCGATAGCGAGATCACCCTGGGCAACGGCGTCGTCTCGCAGACGATCCAGGTCGGCACGATCCTGGACGGCAGCGGGGTGGCCACCGGCAGTCAGGTAGTCGCCAACTTCGACCGTCTGGGGGTTCAGGTGACCCTGGCCGGGCATGGCGTTTCGAACGCCACCGGTTCGTATGCGGACGGCGACCTAACCACCCAGGACATCATCATCGAGGCGGGTACCGGCGGATCGTTCCAGGTCGGCCCCAGCGACGCGGCTTTCAACCGCATCGAAATCAATGTCGGCGACATGCAGGCCACCGGTGCCAACCTGGGTCTGGGCAACGCCTCGGTCGGCACGATCTCTACCGCTCGTTCCGCGATTACCATTATCGACGGGTCGATCACCACGGTGGCGCAGCAGCGCGGCGATCTGGGTGCTTTCCAGAACCGCCTGGCATTCACCATCGCCTACACCGAGAACGAGATCGAAAACATTCAGGCTTCGGAGGCTTCGATCAGCGACGCGGACGTCGCCTCTGAAGTGACCGATTTCACGCGGGCTCAAATCCTGTCGCAATCGGCTACGGCGATGCTCGCTCAGGCCAATGTGCTTCCGCAGAACGCGCTGGCTCTGCTGCAGTAATTGAGGAGAAGAGGATTCGCGATTGGTTCTGTGAGCGGGATGGGGTAGCAGACACTACCCCATCCCCTCCAGAAAAATAAAACAGACGAGGCCAAAAAAGCCGCTCGCGAAAGATCCAATCCTCTATAGAGAGGTAAGCAGTCATGATAGAAACAATCCCCCAGAATAATCCCAACCCCGGTCTCCAGGAAAGGGTCAAGCCCGTCCAGAGACCGCGCCAGGGAATGGAACCGCCCGAGGGGAAAAGGGTGGCCAGCGCCAGCCAGGAGACCCAAGTCAAGCCGCTCGACAAGGAGCGGGTTACGGCGCTGACTGACCAGTTAAACGAAAGCCTCGGAAAGATGGATGGCAGCTTTCACGTCTCGGTAGACGATGACTCCGGCATGATGGTGGTGCGCATCACGGATACAGAGACGGGTGAGATCGTCCGGCAGGTCCCTCCACAGCAAGTTATAGATGCCAATGTAAGCATGGAGAAGATCATCGGCCTTCTGGTAAATGATCAGGCTTGAAGCGCCCGAAAGGGTGCTTCAGGTGCTCTTTTTACACCGCTCGTCCCCTGCCCCGGGACGAGTGGTTAGACCTGGATAGGTCATAATGTCCCAAGGTATAACATTTTCCGGTCTCGGATCCGGTCTCGACACGGATACGATGATTTCGCAGCTGGTCGGCATCGAGCGCCGGCCCGTGCAACTGATCCAGCGCCGACAGGCCGAGCTGCAGCAAGAGAAGGGGATCGTCCAATCGATCGGCTCCAGTCTGGTCTCCCTCAAGGATGCGGTGGCGAAGCTGGAAGACGACGATCTGTTCACCATCGTCAAGGCTCAGTCGGGGGATGATGAACGGATCGGGGTGACCGCCACCAACGAGGCGGGGGCGGGAACCTTCTCCATCGAAGTGCAAGAGTTGGCTCTGGCGCGGCGGCTCTCTTCGCGCTCCTTCGGCGCTTTCTCCGACCCCCTCAATATGAGCGGCGAGTTCGTCCTCAACGGCAAGGGGTTCGAAATCGAGACCGGGGATGATCTGCTGGATATCCGCGACAAGATCAACGACGCGGATACGGGCGTTTCAGCCCAGATCCTGACCGTGGCCGCCAACGACAACCGCCTCATCCTCACCGCCGACGAAGTGGGTGAGGATGGTTTCGATATCAAAGACGCCAGCTCGACCAATCTGCTTCAGGGGCTGGGATTCACCTCCAGCGATACCGGGGTCAAGAACGCCTTTGTCGACGGAGCGCGCAGCTCCGGTTTTCTCGACGCCGATGAGAGCATCGCCACCCTGAACAACCTGGTATCGGCACCTTCGGGCACCGTCACCGTCGGCGATCAGGAGATCGCCATCGATCTGGCCACCGACAGCCTCAATTCCATCCGCGACAAGATCAATACGGCGGCCCCTTCGGGGGTGACCGCCACGATCACTTCGGCCGACGAAGGTGGGCTCACCCGCTACAGTCTCGAGATAGAGGGCACCACCAATTTCGTCGATGATGGGGGTATCTTCGAGGCGCTGGGCGTCTTCGACAACGGCAGCATTGCCGACGAGATCGTCGCCGGGGCGGAGAGCGATCTGCTGGTCAGCACCACGACCTCGGTTGGCTCGCTGTTGGGGCTGGGGAGCGCACCATCGGGGACGGTGACCATCGGCGACCAGACGGTGGATATCGATCTGGCGAGCGATTCCCTTACCGATATTCAGACCAAGATCAACGCCGCGGCGCCGACCGGGGTCAATGCCACCATCGTCACCTCGAGCGACGATGACGGCAACTCTCAGTTCCGTCTGCGCATCGACGGCACCGCCGAGTTCAGCGACAGCGGCAACGTCCTGGAGACGATGGGCGTGGTCATCGGCTCGAACAACTCCTTTGGAAGCGTCGCCCAGGCGCTCACCGCCAATGTTGGCAACCAGGAGAAGGGTGCCCTCGTCCACGCAACCGGCAGCGGCGCCAAGAGCGACAGTCTGACCAGCGACGTGGATGCAGTCGGCGGTCTCATCGGCTCGTCCGCTGCGGGAACTATAACGATAGGCGACAAGACGGTGGCCGTCGATCTGGCGACCGATTCGCTGAATGCCATTCGCGATCGGATCAACGCCGCAGGGCCCACGGGCGTGACCGCCACCGTCAACGCCCTCGGCCCCGGGAGTTTCGAGCTGGAAATAGACGGAACGACCGATCTGGTGGACGACGGCGGCGTGCTGGAGGCGCTGGGTGTGCTGGAAGCGCCCACGGCGCTGACCGCCGACACGCGCTTCGCCGATATGCTGGGCGCCGGGGTGCAGGCCGGGGATACGATCTCCATAAGCGGCACCAACCACGACGGCGATCAGGTCTCCGGGACCTTCACCATCAGCAACACCAATCTGAAAATCCAGAATTTACTCAGTTCCATCGAACAGACATTCGGCAATCAGGTGACCGCTTCGGTGGATGCCTCCGGGCGAATCAGTCTGGCAGACGACCAGGCCGGCAGCAGCGCGTTGAGCATGTCCCTGCAGGCCAACAACGAGGGCGGGAGCAGCCTCGGCCTGGGAACGATGACGGTTACCACGCAGGGAAGCGACGCTCGTTCCTCTGAACTGCAGGCCGGGCAGAACGCCCAGTTTGAGATCAACGGCATCGGGCTCAGCCGCTCTTCCAACACCGTCACCGATGCGGTCCAGGGGGTTACCCTTGAGCTGAAGCAGGCGGAGGTGGGGGAACTGGTCGACATCAACGTCACCCGCGACGACACCACCGCGCTGCGCGAGAACATCGGGACCTTCGTCGATGACTTCAACTCGGCGATGGATTTGATCAACGAGCAGTTCATCGTCGACGAGGCCACCCAGCGAGGAGGGCCGCTGGCGGGGGATGCCACCATTCTGAACCTGCAGTCGCAGCTGCGCACGGTCGTCTCCTCTCAGGTCGAGGGTTTGAAAGAGGAATTCAACGCCCTGGTCCTGGTCGGCATCAGCTTCACCCGCGAGGGGCGGCTGGAGGTCGACGACGAGCGACTCACCGAGGCGCTCACCGAGAACCTCGACGATGTGCGCCACCTCTTCGTCGCTCAGGGAAAGACGACCGACGAACGCATCACCTATATTTCCAGCAACGAGAACACCCGGGCCGGCGATTACGCCGTGGAGATTTCCGAGGCGGCGTCCAGGGGGACGCTCGTCGGCGGTGTGGAGTTCACCGGAGCGCTCGAGGAGGATCAGACTCTCTCTCTCATCGACAAGGCAACCGGTCAGGCCGCCAGAATTGAACTGGAAGCGGGATCGTCGCTGGACGATATCGTCGCCAAGATCAACACCGACATGGCCAGCGACGTGGCCGAGGTGCGGCGTGCCACCGTCGCCAATACCACTGACGGAACGGCGGCGGTCGATTCCAGCACCACCTTTGCGCAGATCTTCGGCGCTGGCGCGCAGAACGGCGATACCATTCGCATCAACGGCAACACCCACGAAGGCAACAACGTGAGCAGCACCTTTACGATCGACGATGCTGCGACCGATACCGTGGGAGATTTGCTGACCAAGATCCGCTCCACTTTCAACGGGGCCGTGAGCGCTTCTGTCGACTCGGATGGCCGCATCGTAGTCACCGACAACCAGTTGGGCACCAGCGAGTTGACGGTTACGCTTGTAGAGGAGAACGAAGGGGGAGGCAGCCTGAACTTCGGCAGCATCGATGTCGAGACCGAGGGGCGCTTGGGGCTGGAGATCGAAGCAACCGCTGAAGACGGCAAACTGAGCCTCGAGCACACCGGCTACGGCAGCCGCAATGGCTTCAGCGTCGAGGCGGCTATCGATGAACTGGGCGTGACGGCCGGTGAGGTGACCGGAAACGATGTGCAGGGAACGATCAACGGCGAAGAGGGGGACGGTTTCGGCCGCGTCCTGAGCGGTAAGATCGCCAGCGAGACTATCCGGGGCCTCTCCCTGCGGGTCGAGCTGACGCCCGACGAGGTGACGGAGAGCGGAGAGAGCGGCAATGTGAACCTGATCTACGGGGTGGCGCGTCGGTTGGGCGATACCTTGAAGACGATCACCGACGACTTCGATGGCACGCTCAAGGGCCGGGAAGACTCCATAGATCGCACGGTCGATAACATGGACGATCAGATCGCCAGTATGGAGCGTCGCATCGAGCAGTTCCGACTCAATTTGGTGAACAAATTTGCGGCCCTGGAGGGCACCATTGCCACTATGCAGTCGCAGGGGAACTTTCTCACCCAACAGCTGGCTGGACTTTCCGGATAAGAGTTTGTAATTTAGGCGGAAATGCGCTATAAACGAAAACCTGGATGGAGCTGGTAAGGGTCTATGAATCGAGGCGGATACAAGCAATACAGTCAGGTGCAGATCCAGACGGCCAACAAGGGGAAGCTGATCGTCATGCTCTATCAGGGGGCGATCCGCTTCATGAAGAAGGCCCAACTCCTCATCGATAAGAACGATATGGAGGGCAAGGGCAACTGCCTCATACGCGCCCAGGATATCATCCTGGAACTGCTCTATGCCCTGGATCAGGAGATGCTGGAAAAGGGGGATGATCTGGCGCTCAATCTCCAGCGGCTCTACCTCTATGCGTATCGCCGTCTCGTCCAGGCGAATATCCACATCGATGTCCAGGCGATCGACGAAGTGATTGCCCTGATGGCCAATCTGCTGGAAGCGTGGGAACGGATTATCGGTGGAACAGCCCAGGGGGAAGTAGGCGGCCAGGCCAACTCCGGCGTGGCGTTGACCGGCTGAATGGCTATGCGAGAATTCGAAAAAACTCTGGAGATCCTGGATCGGCAGTACGGCGATTATCGAGCCATGCGCACGCTCGGAATGGAGCAGCGCGCCTGTCTCGAACGGGACGATCTGGCCGGGCTCGAGGCGTCTTTTGTGCGCATACAGAGGTTAATGGACCGCATTCGCCTCCGTCAGACCGAGCTGCCGGTGCTGGATAAGCAGCATCCCGAGATTCGGCAGCGGTGTGATAAATTGAAGACTATCATATTGGAAATTCAAGATTTACGCCAATTTAACCAGCGTTCGGCTCAGCGCCTTCTTGAGGATACGCGGGAGGAGATGCGGCAGCTGGGGAAGGGGCGGCGTGCCCGCCGGGGATATCAGAGTGCCCAGGTGAACCAGGCGCGTCTGTTCGACGGGACTCGTTGACTCTAGAGCGGAACGCTCGCTTAAAACCATCCTTTTATCTATATTTTGCTGCGGAATTTCGCTACGGGCTCTGTAGAAAGTTCTAAAGTAATGCCAGAATCGGCCGATAATATGGATAGAAGCGGGTTTCCCACCCAGAAAAAAGGAATTTTGTGATGCGTATCGAAGGGTTGACCTCACAACCCAAGGTCTCTCAGACCCAGCAGCGGCATGCGGCCGTTCGCACCAAAAAAGGGAGCGAGCAGTCGTCAGACGTCGTCGAGATATCTCAGAGTGCACAGAATGTTTCCGAGCTCGGCGCCCAGGCCAAGGCGGCGCCTACCGGGAACGAGGTGCGCATCCAGGAGGTTCGTGCCCGAGTTCAATCGGGCTATTACAATTCCCGCCAGGTGCGGGAGGAGATAGCCGATTCGCTGCTTTCCTCCGGCGGCATGCAGGAGGTCGTTTCCGACATCGCCGAGACGCAGGTGGCCAAGCAGCAACTGGCCCAGGTGCCCGATACGCGTGCCGAGCGAGTCGATGAAGCGCGCGAGCGAGTGGACTCCGGTTTCTACGACAGACCTCAAATTCGGCAGGATACAGCCGATCGCATCCTAGACGAAATGGCCTGAGTAAGCAGTTCGATAGGACGGTTAGCCAAAGGGACGATACTTCGGTATCGCCCCTTTTTGCGTTCTCATCGCCTTCTGTCGTAACTTGAAAGAGGAGCGGACTCCGAAACCGAATTGGAATGCGGGAGAACGAGGGGAGAGACCGATGCACGTGGCAGGTATCGACGGCGGAGGAACGCGCACCCGGGCCGTGCTGGTGGATCCGAGCGGGCGGATCTGTTCCTGGGCGCTGGGGGGAAGTGGAAATTTCCAGGCGATCGGCCTTTCCGGGTTGGAGAGCCTGATGGAGGAGTTATTGGGCGCCCTGGAATGGAGAGGTGGAGGGGATTCCCTGGCCATGTGCCTGGGGTTGGCCGGGGCCGGGCGGATAGACGAGCAGGAAGAGATAGCCGATATGGTGCGTGCCCGAGGATGGGCGGGGCGGGTGAGAGTGGTGAGCGATGCGCGCGCCGCCCTGGAGGGAGCCCACGGGGGACGCCCCGGTTTGATCGCCATCTCGGGCACGGGATCGATTGTTCTGGGCAAGAACGATGTCGAGAAGGAATGCCGTGCCGGTGGATGGGGCCCCTTGTTGGGGGATGAGGGGAGCGGGTACTGCATCGGTCTCGACGGGCTACGCGCGGTCTTCAGGGCTCGGGATGGTTGGGGAGAAGAGACGCAGCTGACCGAGGACCTAAAGGAGGAGTTGGAGATCGAGCACTGGGATGAGGCGGTGCGCCAGGTATACAGCGGAACGTGGGGGCGAGACCGGATCGCCGCACTCGGTCCACGGGTCTTCGCCGCCGTCCGCGACGGGGACCAGGTGGCCCGAGAGATCATCGCCGCGGCCGGCATCGCGCTGGGTGGAAAGGTAGGGGCAGTGGCCAGGCGACTGGATCTCCCAGGAGTAGTGGACCTGGCTTGCGTGGGAGGGGTCTTGGCCCGGGAAGCCGACCTTCTGTGGCCCTATATAAAAAGGGCGGCCAGCGGCAGTGTGGAGTCCCTGCAGCGCTGCATTCCCCGTCTGCCTCCCGTTTTGGGAGCGGCCTTGCTCGCCCGTCTACTGGCCGGTTGCGGCATAGATGAAGAGCTGGTAGAACGGCTCGCAACGGACTGTCCGGAGGGGCTGTAAGGTGGATGGTCGCTCTTGACAAGGAACCTGTTGATTTTAACATTACTTAGGCTAAGTTCGGTAATGAGTTGACGATTTTGGAGCAATGTCTGGCGCTGGAGAATATTGAAGCGTTATCAACGCTATTTCTCAGTGAGGGCTTGGTTCCCCTTTTTCATCCCCTGCGGTCATTCGAGGTAGGCCGCGGAGGGGGTGCGCGACTGGAGTGAGAGGGTAGCTATGGAGAGCAACCTCCTTTCGGAACGAGAGACGTTGGTTCTGCAGGCGCTGGTGGATGCCTACATCGAAATTGGCATTCCTATCGGCTCACAGACTCTTTGCGCGCGCGAGGACATGGGGATTAGTTCGGCGACAGTGCGCAACACCCTTTCCAGTTTGGAAGAGAAGGGGTATGTGAAGCAACCCCATACCTCCGCCGGACGTATCCCAACCGACAGGGGCTACCGATTTTTTGTGGCTCAGCGCATGGAGGAGGGGGGGTTCGAACTGGACGAGGAAGAAATTCAGCTCCGGGAACAGCTGGAGGGACAGCTCAGAGAGGGAAATTGCGAGGAGATTCTGGCCCAGCTGGCCAAGATGCTGGGAGATATTTCGCACCAACTGGGCCTGGTGCTCGCGCCCCGCTTCGAGCAGGGATTCTTCCATCGATTGGAACTGGTGCGCCTGGCCGAAAACCGGCTGTTGCTGGTAGTCACCATTCGCCAGGGGCTGGTGAAGAGCCTGGTTCTGGAAGTCGCCTCGGGGATTTCCAGAGACGACCTGGAGCTCATGAGCCGTCTGCTCAACGAGCGCCTGCACGGGTTGACCATGGCCGAAATTCGGCGTTCGATGCGCCAGCGGCTCGCCATGCTGAACACGGGGAATCTGCAGCTGCTGCGCGCGGTGACCGAGGAGATCGAAGGGCTGGCGGCACCCAGCGGGGCGGATTTGCACGTTTCGGGGACCAGCAATATCTGCCTCCAGCCCGAATTTCACGATCCGCTGAGAGTGGCGGGATTGATCGAATTGGTCGAGAAGAAGGACGCGCTTGCCCATCTGCTGAGGGCTCGTCAGGGGATGGTCATCACCATCGGCGAAGAAAATGGTCCACAGCCGATTGAGCTGTGCAGCGTGGTAACGGCCAGTTGCGAAATCGGCGGAGCGCTGGGTGTGATCGGCGTAATAGGCCCCATGCGCATGCCCTACGGGCGCGTGGTCAACCTGGTCAACTGTGCCGCTTCCCGAGCGGCGGCGCTGGTCCTTTGAACGGACTGGGAAGGGGGCAAAAAAACTGCCCTGGAGCCTGGATTCCTCGCCAAAATTTTGACTTCGCCAAAAGAATGTGATGGCAGTTCCACCCACATCGATTGGGATGACCCCAGAGTGAACTGGGTTTTTTACCCAATTATCAAATATTTCAGGAGGCACGCGGCTTCGATGAGCGGAGATAAGTCTATCTCAACGGAAAAAGAAGTATTTGAAGAGGAGGAAGGCGCCGAAAAGAAGGAAGGCGTTCAAGAGGAAGATGCGGAAATAGAAGAAACGGAAGCGTCTGGGAAAGAAGCGGAGGAGGATCCGGCGGAGATGCTGAAGACTGCACGCGCCGAAGCTCAGGAGAATTACGATCGGTTCTTGCGCGCGGTGGCAGAGTTGGATAACTATCGCAAGCGAACCGCCAAGATCAGAACGGAGACGCGTGAGGATCTCCTGCGCGACGTGCTTCTACAGATCGCACCTATCCTGGATAATCTGAGCCGCGCTTTGGGGCAGGAGAGCCAGGAGGGAGACGGCCTGAAGCAGGGGATCGAGTTGATCTTCAATCAGTTCAAGGAAGTGCTGAAGGGGTACGGCCTGGAGGAAATCGAAGCGGAGGGCAAGCTGTTCGACCCGAACGTGCACGAGGCGCTCATGGAGTTGAAGAGCGAGGAACACCCCGCCGGGACGGTAATGGAGGTGATGGAAAAGGGGTACACGCTGAACAAGAAGATTGTGCGGCCTGCGCGCGTCATCGTCAGCAAAGTCGAAGAATAAAGCGGATTACATGGTTCAGTCAAAATTCATTTTGGCAAAATGGGAATCATGACTTTACCGCAAATTCAGATATTTTTGTGAAACCAAATTTTCAAAGTTAGGTCTGATAGTCTACATGGCCAAGAGAGATTACTACGAAGTATTGGGGCTCGACCGCGATGCCAGCGAGGGAGATGTCAAGGGTTCCTATCGCAAATTGGCCTTGAAATATCACCCCGACCGGAATCCGGACGACGCCGCGGCGGAGGAGAAATTCAAGGAGGCATCGGAGGCGTACGAAGTGCTCAGCGATTCGTCGAAGCGATCGAACTACGACCGCTTCGGCCATGCCGGTGTCGAGGGGAGCTTCGGCCAGGGCGGTTTCCAATGGTCCGACTTCAGTCACGCCACGGATTTCGAGGATATTTTCGGCGACCTTTTCGGCAGCTTCTTCGGGGGAGGAGGACGGAGAGCCCGCCGGGGGCCTTCAGGCCCTCCGCAGGGGCGCGACCTCAAGATAACCGTTAAACTCACGCTTGAAGAGGTGGCCAAGGGAGTGGAAAAGAAGATCAATCTGACCCGCCAGCAGCGCTGCGACACCTGCAGTGGATCGGGGGCGGCTCCAGGCAGTTCCAGAGAGACCTGCTCCACCTGCGGCGGCGTCGGCCAGGTGCAGCAGGTTTCGCGTTCCTTCTTCGGCCAGTCGGTGACGGTCGCGACCTGTCCGACCTGCGAGGGAGAGGGGAGTTCCATCAGCGATCCCTGCCCCGATTGCCGGGGGGATGGACGGGTGCGTGGTCAGACCACGCTGACGGTCCGGATTCCGGCTGGCGTGCGTTCGGGAAACTACATTCCGTTGCGCGGCCAGGGGGAAGTCGGACCGCGAGGTGGGGCGTCCGGCGACTGTCTGGTCTTTATCGAAGAGTTGGATCACGACTACTTCACCCGCGACGGTGACGACGTCATCTACCAGCAGCCTATTAGCTTCAGCCAGGCGGCGTTGGGGGACGAGGTGGAGGTACCCACTCTCACGGGCAAGGCGAAGATGAAGATTCCAGCCGGAACCCAGGCCGGACGAGTCTTTCGCCTGCGCGGCAAGGGGATTCCGGATGTGGATGGACGCGGGGTGGGGGACCAACTGGTCCAGGTGATGGTGTGGACGCCACAGGAGTTGGATGGTCGGGAGCGCGAATTGTTCGAAGAACTCGCTCGTCTGGACGAAAAGAGAGCGGACTCCGAAGGGAAGGGCTTTTTCGAAAAGATGCGCGAGGCGTTTAGCAATTAGCCCCTTTAAAACACTCGACTGTCAGCTTACTTCTCTGCCCTGCATCACATCGCCGTTTGAGGATCACTGCTCGATGGCTGCAGGAATTCTTTCAATCCAAGGAAAAACTAACCGAAAGTGAAAAGCGCTTTGCAGGTTCCCAGAACACTTCCCGAAGAGAGCGAAGTCCTTCCCGGCGTGCGCAACGCCATTGCCGTCGCCAGCGCCAAAGGAGGGGTGGGCAAATCTACAGTCAGTATCAACCTGGCCCTGAGCCTGGCGCGAACGGGAGCTCGAGTCGGGCTTCTCGACGCCGATATCTACGGCCCCAGTATCCCGCTGATGATGGGCGTGCGGGAGCAGCCGGAACTGACTGAAGACGACAAGATGGTGCCGGTGAATCGGTGCGGCATCGATCTCATGTCTATCGGCTTCGTCACCGGCGAGGATACCCCGGTGATCTGGCGGGGGCCGTTGCTGGCCCAGGCACTACAGCACTTCATCAACCAGGTCGAATGGGGGGAACTGGATTATCTTTTGATAGATCTGCCGCCGGGCACTGGAGATATCCCTTTGACGCTCAGCCAGACCATCGCCCTTTCCGGTGCGGTTATGGTGACCACACCCCAGGGAGTGGCTCTTGAGGATGTCGAGCGGGGCATTGCCATGTTTGAAACGGTCGACGTCGATCTCCTCGGCGTGGTGGAGAATATGAGTTACTACATCTGCCCGGAGTGCGGCGAGCGTCACGAGGTTTTTGCCCACGGAGGGGGGCGTGAAGCCGCTCGGAGATTGGAACTCGATTTTTTGGGAGAAATTCCCCTGCACGCGGGGATTCGCGCGGGGGGAGATTCGGGTAAGCCGGTGGCCTTCGCGGAACCGGATTCGCCGGAGGGGAGGGTTTTTGCCACTATCGCCGACCGGGTGGCAGCAGCGATCCAGAGCATGGCCGATGAGGAGTAGGGAGGATGTCGGTCGGCCCACCTGATGGCTCGCCCGCGGTGGTAACGGCTTCGGCCGGTGGGTTGCTCTCCTGGGCACAGCGGCATTCGCTGTGGCCGCTGGCCATCGGCGGTTGCTGTGCGGTCGGGATGATGGAGGCATTTTCTCCTCGCCACGACGCAACCCGACTGGGGACGGAAATTCGGCGGACACCGGAGCAGGCGGATTTGCTGATCGTTTCCGGGCGGATCTCGCTCAAGATGGTGCCGGTATTGAAGCAGATCTATCTGCGTATGCCGGAGCCCCGGTGGGTGATGGCCCTGGGGGCCTGCGCCTCGTCTGGCGGACTTTTTGATACCTACGCCACGATACAGGGCGTGGATCAGTGCCTTCCGGTCGATATCTACGTTCCCGGTTGTCCACCTCGGCCCGAGGACCTGATCGACGGTTTGCTGCTGCTGAAAAAAGGGATGCGGAGCAGAGGTTAGAGAAGTCGTGGACGAGAACAAAAAGAGGCGCTGGAGGATCTTCCAGCGTCTTTTTTTGCGTTTTGGAGTCTGAAATTTTCGTCCGGGCGGCCGGCTCTGGATCTGATGGACGTGTAGAAACAGTTATTGTATCTTTGCAAGGTGACTGCCATGGAATCCGAAAATAAAAAAAGCTGGCATTGCCTGCATCTGGCCATTCCCCAGAACTGGGCGGAGGAAATGGGCGCCCGCTGTTTCGAACTGGGAAGCTGCGGTCTGGAGACGCTCGACGAGGGAGAGGATGTTCACCTGATCGTTTATTTCGACGAAGGGGTGAAGATCGAAGAGATTCGGCAAGGAGTGGAGGAATTCGCCAGGAGTCTGGGTAGAGCCGTGGAGGTGGAGATCGGTCGGGTAGAGGAAGAGGATTGGGAAGCGGAATGGCGGCGCTTTTTTCGCCCGGTCTGGGCGACCGATCGCATCGTGGTTCATCCTTCGTGGATCCCGCTCCAGGTGGAGCCGGAACAGGTAGCCATCGTCATCGACCCGAAGATGGCGTTTGGCACCGGAGGGCACGAATCGACGCGACTCTGTCTGCGCGCTCTGGAGAAGCATTTGCGCGTCGGCGATCGCTGTCTGGATCTGGGGACGGGTAGCGGTCTGCTGGCGATTGCCGCGGTGCGTCTGGAGGCGCGTTGCGTTCTGGCGGTCGATATCGATCCCCTCGCCGTGGAAAACGCTCGGGAAAACGCCTGCTGCAACGGCATCGAGGAGGGGAAGCTCGAGGTGCGGATAGGCAGCATCGAACAGGCCAAAGAGGAGTGCTACGAGCTGATTCTGGCCAATATTCAGAGCCATATTCTGCGGCCACTAATTGAGCCGGTGCGCCAGCGATTGGTGCCCGGAGGGTGGGTGATTTTTTCGGGACTGCTGGTCCGCGAAGAGGAGACATTTGGGGGATGGGTGGAGGCGGGAGGACTCGAGATCGATTCGATCCACGGTGAAGGAAATTGGATTTGCATCGTCGCCCGGAGGCCGGCCTAGATGCCCGGTTTTTGGGTAGAGTCCGGGGATGTGCAGGCAGATAGGTTGATCCTGCGCGGGGAGGAGGTCCATCACCTGGTCCGGGCACGGCGCCATCGAGTGGGAGACCGCATAGACGCGGTCGACGGACTGGGAGGATTCTTCGAAACCAGTATCGTCGCCATCGGTAAAAATGAGGTGGTCTGTCGGATTCTCGCCAGGAGGGCCGGTCACGGGGAGAGCCCGATCGAACTCTGTCTGGCGCCGGCGCTGATGAAGGGGCAGCGCTTCGACTTCGTAGTCGAAAAAGGGGTCGAAGTCGGGGTCGGCGGCATCGTGCCGCTGATCGCGAGCAGAGGGGTGGTGCGCCCCGGATCCGAGAACAAAGGAGAGCGCTGGAAACGGCTGGCGAGGGCCGCGGTCAAACAGTGCGGCCGGTCCCGCTTACCCGAGATCCATCCTGCCGCCGAACTCGGGGCGGTCATCGATGAGTGGCGGGGGGAAGGGCGCCTGGCACTGATGGCCGTTCCGGGAAGCAGAGGGGAAAAGTTGAGATCCCTGCTGGGAGGGGAGGAAATGGGGTGCATCGGGCTACTGGTCGGTCCCGAAGGGGGGTTCACAGAAGAAGAAGAGGAACTGGCCAGGGGAGAGGGAGTCCGGTTTTTCTCCTGGGGAGAACGGGTTTTAAGAGCGGATACGGCCAGCATCGTTTTGGCCGCTCTGGTTCTGTACGAGGCGGAGCAGTCGCTCGCACATCGTGAATCGGTATAGCGGAAAGAGAGGTGACGTCTTGCCCCATAGCATTCAGGTGCTGCACGGCCCCAATCTCAACCTGCTGGGAACGCGGGAACCCGGGGTTTACGGCAGCGAAACGCTGGAGGATATCAATCGCAATATCGCGGTGGAGGCCCGAGAACTGGATGCCGAAGTGCGCGTTCGACAATCCAATCACGAAGGGGAGATCGTCGACGCTATCCAGCAGGCCCGGGAGTGGGCGGACGGAATTGTGATCAACCCGGGGGCACTGACCCATTACAGTATCGCGGTGCGGGACGCGGTGGCGGCGGTGGCGCTGCCGACGGTGGAGGTGCACCTGTCAAACGTCCACGCTCGCGAGGAGTTTCGCCATCGCTCGGTCATCGCTCCGGTTTGCCTGGGGCAACTGGCCGGTTTTGGCAGCTTCAGCTATCTCCTCGGCTTGCGGGCGGTGGTTAACTACCTGGAGAGAGGGAAGGATGCTTAGGCCAGATCCCGGCGCAGGACGATTATTCCAGGTCATCGGTCGGCTCTGGAGAAGACAAGGGTCCGATCGGTGTTCCTCTGGACGGGTTTGGGGTCTGCAGCGGCTGTTTCTTCCTTTGGGAGCAGGTCTGCTCCTGCTGGCGCAGGCGGCGGTGGGGGGGCCTGCTCTGCGGGTCGATCGCCTGCAGGTCAACGTGCGGGCGGATGCGACCGTTCAATCCGGGCTCGTAGCCGTGTTGGTCGCGGGTGAGGAGGTGGAGCAACTGGGCGAAAAGGACGAATGGCGGCGCATCCGCATGGCCGACGGGCGGGAGGGATGGGTGCACGCCGGCCTGGTGCAGGAGCGGCTGGTCGTCACCGGAAACGGGGTGCGCATTCGCGCGGCCGGATCGACTGCGGCACCGGGGGTCGCTATGGCCTCGGCCGGGGATGAACTGGGGCGGTTGGGGGAACGGGGAAACTGGATCGAGGTGAGTCTGGCGGATGGGAAGAGGGGCTGGATATGGAACCGGCTGGTGCGTGCCAAGGAGATCGCTATTTCGCCGGCACCGGCCAGCGCCACCAACCTCCCTCCGTCGGAGGGAGAACCGTTCATCATCGAGGTGGAGGCGACTGCACCTCCCCCCGCGCCAGCGGTGGAGGCACCCGACCCCGAACCTGTACAAGAGCCTCCGGCAGAAGAGGTGATCGATCTGGTGATCGACCCCGAGGCGGTGCGCAGCAATCCCTATATCGAAGGGCTGCAGCAGGAGCTCGAAGGGGACTTTCAAGCTGCTCTGGCCAGTTTTGAGAAAGTCCTCGAGGAGGACCCGCTCCATCTGAACGGATTGCTCCACGCCGCTCGAGCCCACAAGCTGTTGAACGAATATGCTCTGGCCCGTCAGAAACTCTATCGGGCGCTGGAACTGGGCACCCGTCGACGGGAGATCTTCAAGGAATTGGGAGATGTGTACCGGCTGAACGGCGAGCCGGACAGCGCCCAGAAGTACCAGGCATTATTTAAAGGTGAGGAATGGTCGCCGCAGGCGGGGGGCGCAGAAGAAAAAGAGGGCGGGGAAGAATCGGGATGGCCCATCGGCGATGTGCTGTGGATCTACGCTCTGGTGGTCGTCGCCACTTCGGTTCTGCTGGCCGTTCTCATCCTGCTGCTGCGGCGCCAGAAGGGGACCGGACAGAAGGAGCCGGCCGTCGATAAGTCGAAATTCGCCAAGACCATGCGCGACACCGATGAACGGCCGACGGCGGCAGGGGCGGGAGAGGTGGCGGAACTCGAACGGCAGATCGAAGAAAAAAGGGCCGAACTGCGCGCCAGCGCCGGAGCCTTTCCCGATGCGGACGGGGCCGATGGAGAGACGGCAGAGGGCCTGGAGGAGCAGCAACTAGAACAGATACTGGGGCAGTTGGGGGCGCTGCGCAGCGCCCTCGAAATGCAGGATGAAAGGGCGCGCATCTATGCAGATATCCTGCGCCTGCAGGATATGAAGATCGAGGTTATGGCCCGGGAGTTACAGATTCGTCGCCGGCGCAACAAGGGTTGAAATGCAGGGGGGCATATCGGCTATGCGAATGGCTCGTAGGCCGAGGCCCAAAGTGGTTCCGGGAAAATCAGCCGAGTGTGGAAGAGGATGGCGGTTTTCCGGACACTCGAATTAAAAGCGGTAAACGTAGGCCAGACGCAGGGTGGGGGTGCCGGTTGAGAAAGAGAGTTCGGGGAAGACGCGGCGCGTGCTTTTGTGGGGAATCAGAGCTACGCCCAGACTGCCGGCAGCCAGGATGGCCCCGCCCCAGCCGTAGAGGCGGGCGCGATCGGCTTTGTCGTCGAGTTTTTTTGCCTGTGAGTCCAGACCGTTTTCCCGGTTGAGGTCCGCCTCTGCTTCGTGATCGGAGGCCCGATCGAACTGCAGCCAGGAGAGTAGACCGAAGGCAACCGTTCCGCCCAGGAAGCTGATGTAGGGGAATTCGGTCACCGTAATAATGGGGGCGGCGCTTCCCAGAGAGTCTATAGTGACTTTTTTCTCTACCTCAAGAGCCTCGAATGTGAAGATCTCGTCACCGACCCGGAGAATGAAGAGGTCCTCTGTCCTTTCGATCAAATGGCCTTGGACCACGGTGCCGTCTGTCAGATAAAGACGGGTATCAGGACCGGCGATGGCCGGCTCTTCGGCCAGGAGGAGGGTGGGCTGAACGGCGAAGAGGAGGGCGGTGGCCAAGGTCAACCAGCGCTTCATTTTTGATCTCCTGATAGGGATGGGAGGGACGTGTGATTTCGCTTATGGAATCCGGCGTTATCGATAACGCGGTTTCTGGAGGCTCTCCAACGATTCTGGATTCAATAGCAAGATGCGCAGCTGGCATCTGCGGCTAGCGCAATTTTCGCTTTGCGGCGCGAGCGGAAAAAAGAAGATTCGGAGATATCCCCGTTTGCACGGGAAATATACGAGGGCTAGCAGAAGTGTCAATAGATGAGACTGCTCCGGGGGAAGACCGTTCCCGGGATGGAGATACAGCAGGTTTCCCGCTGACAGAGGCCGTCGTAGAAGGGTTGACGGTGGCTGAGGTCCGCAAGCTAGCCGGCCGGATTCCGGAGGAGGACGACTCCTCCTGGGCCGTCCTCGAACGGGACCGGCGGGTCGGGGTGCGCAAGCTGGCGGTGCAGCACCGCCGGGAACTGGAGCGTCGGGAGGTCGAAAGGGCGCGCCAGGAGCGGTTGCTGACCTTTGAGAGGCGCTTTTGGAGCCAGGGGATCATGCGGGTGGCCGGGGTGGACGAGGCCGGACGGGGCTGCCTGGCTGGTCCGGTGGTTGCCGCCGCCGTAATCCTCCCTTCGGAGGTGGATCTTCCCGGGTTGGATGACAGCAAAAAGCTCTCACCCGAAAAGCGGGAGCGGCTGCTGGAGGAGATCCGTGAAATCGCCGTGGGAATCGGCATCGGTCGAGTGGAGGCGGAGGAGATCGATCGGATCAATATTCTCCAGGCGGCGCTAAAGGGGATGCGTCTGGCCCTGGATCAACTCGGGGTGGAACCGCAGCAGGTTCTGATCGATGGAAATCGCAAGCCGCAGAGCCGTTTTCCGGAGATCGCGGTGATCGACGGAGACGCGCTTTCGCTGTCGATCGCCGCCGCCTCTGTCGTCGCCAAGGTGCACCGGGATCGCCTGATGGTGGAGTGCGATACCCGGTTTCCGGAATACCGCTTTGCCGAGCACAAGGGATACGGCAGCGCCGCGCACCTGCTAGCGCTGCGAACCCACGGTCCCTGTCCGCTGCATCGCCGTTCTTTCGGTCCGGTGGCGGAGCTGGTGCGCAGCGAAAGGTCCGAGCTTTTTCGGACCTTTTGCGAGGGGTTGGAGGGGTGCCGAAATCCGGAGGAATTGGAACGCCTGGGGCAGTTTATCAAAGAGGGGTCCGCCGAACTGGGGGATCGAGACCTGGAGGAACTGCGTCGCCGGTTTCGCCGCTGTCGCGAACGGCTGCTCGACGTCGGTCGCCGGGGTGAGAAGGCGGCGGCCGATTATTTGACGGGTCGGGGGTACGCCATCTTGGAGCGGGGTTATCGGGGGGCGGGGGGGGAGATCGATCTGATCGTCCGCCGCGGGGAGGAACTCGCCTTTGTCGAGGTGAAGACCAGTCGTGAGGGGAGCACTGGACATCCAGAGGAGCGCGTGGGGAGAGCTAAACGGACGCACCTGATACGGACCGCCCGCCAGTACCTCGGCCAGCAGGGGGAGGTCGGGATCACCTGCCGCTTCGACGTGATCGCGGTGACGCTGGGGCGCGGTGAGCCGGAGATCCATCACCTGGAAGATGCCTTCCGGGCCTGATTCCCTCTATTTTTTCATCGCCTGAAAGATCGCTTCGACCTCGGCGATGGTCAGCAGGTTGGTGGGAACGGAGGCGCCGCGTGCGGCCAGGGCTTGCATGAAGCGCACGGGCGCAGGGGGGGTAAGGCCGCTGAGATCGGCGAAATTCGGCCTGGAGAGGATGGTGCGTACCTCTCCCTGGAGGGTGACGCGGCCGTTCTGGAGAACGACGATATGCGTGGCTAGCTGCGCGACGATGTCCATATCGTGGGTGATCAGCACCAGCGTCTTTCCCTGGCTCTGCAGGCGGAGAAAGAGATCGCACATGGTAGCGGAGGCGCGCGGATCGAGGCCTGCCGTGGGTTCATCCATGACCAGAACTTCGGGGTCCATGGCCAGAATGCCGGCCAGGGCGATGCGGCGCTTCTCCCCACCGCTCAGATACAGGGGGGAACGCTGGCCGAACTGGGCCCTGGGCAGGCCCACCTCGTCGAGGGCTCTGGTGACCAGTTCCTCTACGGCGCCTGGCTCGCATCCCAGGTTGCGCGGTCCAAAAGCCACATCCTGCTCGACGGTTTCTTCGAAGAGCTGGAGTTCGGGGAACTGGAAGACCAGACCGACGCGCCGGCGCACCTGGGTCAGATCCTGGTCCCAGATATCCCGAGCATCCAGCAGGACGCTGCCTCGATACGGCTTGAGCAGACCGTTGAGATGCTGGGCAAGGGTGGTCTTGCCCGAACCGCTGGGCCCGATCAGGGCGACGATGCCACCTGCGGGGATGTCGATGTCGACAGCATCGATTCCGGCATGCTCGGTGGGCAAGCCCTGGTCGTAGACGTGAGCAAGGTTTCGGGTTTTGAGCTTGATAGAAGGATTGACCGAGCGACTGGATGGGATCCGAGGGGGGAGGGGAGAAGGAGAGCATCCCGGCAATACTGCAGCTGCCAGGACATCCGCATCCGGATGGATGGGCAGCGACTCGGGGAGGGGAAAGCCCATCCGCCGCAGCCGGTGACCGAGGGAACAGGTGAAAGGCAGATCCAGCCCGAGGTCTTGCAGGAGCGCGGGATCGGCCAGCAGCTCGTCGGGTGGGGCATCGTAGAGCAGGCTGCCTCCGTGCATGACCAGGATGCGCTCGGTCCGGGCGGCCTCTTCGGGGAGCTGGGTGATGTGGATGGTGGAGATGCCGAACTGGTCGCGCAGATCGCGCAGCAGCGCTCCCACCTCGCTGCGGCTCTGCGGGTCGAGGAGGGCGGTCGGCTCATCGAGTACCAGATAACCGGGGCGGAGGGCGACGGCGGCGGCGATGGCCACTCGCTGTTTTTCGCCACCGGAGAGCCGATGGGGAGGGTGATGGCGATACGGTTCCAGATGAAAGGCGCGGAGCGCGGCGTCGACCCGCTCCCGCATCTCGGTATGGGGTATGGCCAGGTTCTCCAGACCAAAAGCGATTTCGGTCTCCACCGCAGTCGATACCAGCTGGTCGTCCGGATTCTGGAAGACCATGCCGACGCGTCGGCGGATCTCGAAAAGTGCTTCGGGGTTCCGGGTGGAGAGCTGGTCGACCCGCACCTCCCCCTCCTCGGGCAAATGCAGACCGTTGAGACAACGGGCGAGCGTAGTCTTCCCCGAGCCGTTGGCGCCGATGATGGCCAGACGTTCTCCGGGGCGAATTTCCAGGTCGACGGCGCGCAGAGCGGGAAGACCACGGGAATAGGAGAAGCTGAGGTTGCTGACGCGGATCATAGGGCAGAGACGATAGCTCAAAAGAGCAGAAAAGTCAAGATGATAGGATCGATCTGATTGACAAGAGAAGGGGGGACGAGTTAATTATAAAAATCCCTCGATTAGGAGATATACATGCGCGTAATTCTACGTAGAGCGACGCTGATCTTCGCGCTGCTGGCTGGACTGGCAGGGTGTGCTGACAACGGCGGTGAGTCTTCCATCGTCGGTCCCGGTTTGGAAACCGGATCGGGGAGAGTCTATCCTCTCGAAGAACTGTTTTTGCCCGCCAATGACGGAGTCCAGGTGAGTGCTCTGTTCGGTCCCACCAATCTGACTCAACCGCGCCCGGTCGTCATTCTTATTCACGATTTGAGCGATGCCAAGGAGGCGTGGCTCAACGACACCTCGCTGTTGCTCGGGCTGTTGGAGCGAGGGTATCTGGTGGTGGCCATCGACCTGCGGGGCTACGGCCAGACGGCGCTCCCGGACGGTCGCCAGGTGCCGCTGCTGGACGATCTGGAAAGGAGCTTCCTCGACGTGCACGCAGTCCTCGACTGGCTACAGGGATTGCCGGGAGCAGATGGGGAACGGGTGGGGCTGATCGGCCATGGTTCGGGAGGCAATATCGCCTATGTCAGCATGGGGGTTTTCCCCCAGCGGATCAAGACTGCCGTCTCTCTATCCCCCGGTCTATGGGAGCGCGATTCTCTGCAGCCGGTCGTGATCGGGTCCGGACTGGATCCGTTCGGGCCGCGATCGATCCTCTTTATGGCCGGAGGGCAAGATGTTCTCTCAGGAGGGGATGTCGTCCTCAGCTATGCCGATTTTGCCCGAGCCCTTGCGGCCGGCACCGGGGATCCGACTTCGGTATTGGTGTATCCGAATTCCGCCGATCACGGTCTGGATTTGCTGAATAACGTTCCCGAAGCGGTCGATTCGATCTTCCTCTGGTTGGAGAACAACCTGTAAAGCCCCGCCCATAGCGAGCCAGCGGCCGACCGGTCGCTCGCCTCTCTGTCTCCGATGGATATGCCTGCGACCATCGACGTCGTCATTCCCGCCTTCAACGAAGAGCAGGCGATTGGCTATGTCCTGGAGGCGCTTCCCGCCGAACTGGTGCGCCGGGTGGTTGTGGTGGACAACGGCTCGACTGACGACACGGCGACAGAGGCCGCGCGCCGGGGGGCTACCGTCGTCGCAGAGCCGCGCCGGGGCTACGGACAGGCCTGTCTTTCCGGCATGGCCGCTCTGGACCGCCCGGATATCGTCGTCTTCCTCGATGGGGATTTCAGCGATTATCCGGAGGAGTTGCCGGCGCTGGTGGCGCCGATCCTGGCTGGAGAGGCGGAGATGGTCATTGGTTCGCGGGTTTTGGGGAAGCGCGAGAGAGGAGCGCTTCAGCCGCAGCAGCGTTTCGGCAACGGCCTGGCCACCTGGCTGATCCGCCGGCTCTTCAACGTTTCCTTCACCGATCTCGGCCCGTTTCGGGCGATCCTCCACGCAACTTTGCTGCAATTGGAAATGGAAGACCGGGATTTCGGTTGGACGGTCGAAATGCAGGTCAAAGCGGCTCGAATGGGGGTGCGCGCGGCGGAGGTTCCGGTGCGCTACCGGCGTCGGGTCGGCAGTTCCAAGATCAGCGGCACTCTCAGCGGCACCGTGCGCGCCGGGTACAAGATCTTATGGACGATTTTCCGCCACGCCCGCAGGGGATGAAGCGGGGAGAGGCGGCTCTGCTGGGGCTTCTCCTGGCAGGGGCGCTGGGCGTCAGAATCTGGGGACTGGGGCAGGGATACCCCCAATTCTACGGTCACGTCGACGAAGTGGGGGTGGCCGCCAGTATCTGGAATTTCTTCCGCTCTTCCACCCTGTTGCCGACCGAATTCACCTATCCGGCTTGCTATTCCTATCTGGTGGCCGTCGGCCTCTGGGCATCATACTGGTTGGGCCTGATACCGGATATCGGAGGTTGCGGCGATTCTCTCATCCTGTATTCCTTTGTCGATCCGGCCTGGTCGGCGCTGGTCGGTCGCTGTTTGAGCGCTGGTGCCAGCACGTCGATCGTTCTCTTCACCTACTTGCTGGGAAGACGCGCCTGTAATCGGGGGATAGCGGGAGGAGCGGCTGTGTTCGTGGCTTTTTCCACGGTGTCGGTTCAGCAGGCTCACAACGCCCTTCCGGACAGCAGTATGGCGCTGTTTGCGGCGATCTGCTTCTACGCGTCCTGGAGGATCTACGAGCGTGGGCACTGGTTCGATTATGGAATGGCCGGAGTGGCTGCCGGCCTGGTGGTGGCAACCAAATACAACGGAGCGTTCACCGCTCTGGTCATTGTCGCCGCCCACCTGGTCAGAGAGGAAGGGGGGGGATGGGCTCGGAAACTGATGGGAGGGAGGCTGTGGATGGCGATTGGGTTGGCCTGCATCGCCCTCTTCAGCGGTTCGCCCTATCTCTTTCTGGCTCACGAGAAATACCGGACGCTGATGGAATACCAGGTATCGAGTCTGGGGTTCTCGCTCAGAGAGACGAGTCCCTGGTGGTGGATTGTGCGGGATCTGGTGGTGGAGGAATACGCGGTGGGGGTGCTGATGCTCGGAGGAATGGGATGGGCTCTCTATCGGCGGAAGCCTCTCGATTATCTGTTTCTGGCGGCATGGGTGCCCAGTTTTTTCTACATCGGTTCGTGGACGCGCGAGAGCTGGCACTACCTGCTGCATTTTTATCCCCTTCTCGCTTTGGGAGCGGGGCGTTTGCTTCAGGGGCTAAACCGTCGATTTGCGGTGGGCAGGAAAGGGGATTGGATGTTTTGGATAGGGGTGGGATTGCTGGTTCTACCCAACCTCCAGCAGGTGGTTCAGCGAGATCGATTCCTGGCCCGGACCGATACCCGAGCGACGGCAGCGGCCTGGATTGAGGAGAATATTCCGGATGGGGCGAGATTGGGAATGACCTGGCTGCCGTACTGCCCCCGGCTGTCGCTGAAAACGGCTCGCCAGAGCATTTTTGCGCGTTATCGGGGAGATGAGCGAGCACTGGTGCGGCTACGGCAGGCGTGGGAAGGGGAACCGGCTTACGAGCTGGTCAACCTGGAGGTCTGGCTGAAACGGCCAGTGGTGCCGGATGCCTATCGAAAAACCGTCGATCTGGAGGACCCGGAAACGCGGCGGATCTTCAGCCGGGGATGGCTCAACCCGCGACAGCTGAGGAAGAGAGGGGTGGAGTACATCATTCTGCCCGAGGCGGCCTACCAGCGCTACCTGGGGGAACCGCCTCCCGCCCCGGAGGGTAGCGCCGTCCGCTACCATTACCTCAAGAACCGCGCCTACTTCTCCCAACTCATCGCCCCAGAGAACCGGGCCACCGAACTGGTGGCCAGTTTCCCCCCCGGTCGGGAGACGCGGGGAGGGGGGATTCACATCTTTCGCCTACTCCCCTGATCGACGAACGACAGCGCTTACTGCAGCAGACCCATTACCATTTTTACGGGAATCTGTGCCTGGAGCATCACCGACGTGCTGGCCTGTTCGAGCACCTTATTGCGGGCCAGTCTGGAGGTTTCCCAGGCGAAGTCTGTATCGCGCACCGTGGATTCGGAAGCGTTGAGCCCTTCAATGGAGTTCGAAGTGTAGTTGAGGGTGTATTCCAGGCGGTTCATGACGGCGCCCATAACCCCTCGTTCTTTGGCGACTCTGTCGATAGTTTCGTCGACTTTGGCAAGAGAACCGCGGGCACCGTTCTGGGTGCCAATGCTGATCTGGGCGAGATTGAGGAGCGCTCCGTCCACGTGCATATCTTTGATATCGTATTCCATCCGGTCGGCCGGAACGGCATCGCTGCCGAGTTGGAAGGAACCACCGGTGCCGGCCTCGATAATTATGGTACGGCCGTTGAGATCGCCATCGACATAGCTCCCGTTCATCTTTTTTACCTCTTCCCCCGCCAGTTCCACTCGAATCCCCAGGCTGTCGAAGTTGGCGACCAGGGTCGTGCCGGTAGCCACCTGCCCGCCGACTGTACGCATGCCGAAGTCGACAGTCTGAGTGACCACGCCATTCCCCAGGGTGAGGGAGTTGTCGGAGCCGTCGTCGATGAAGGAATAGGTTCCTTCGGTGGCGCCGCTCAGGTTTATCCGTTTGATCCCGGCGCTGTCATCGCTCAGGGCGGTCGAGAGGGCGTCGACCTCATTGCCAAAGCCGCTGAGCAGAATCTGGTCGTTGTAGGTGGCCAGCTTTGAGGTGCGGTCGATAAGCTCCTTTAGCTGGTTGAATTCGGCATCGAGCGACTCCCGATTGTTGTCGTTCAGGGTGCCGGTGGATGATTCGACCGCCAGCTCGCGCATGCGGATCAGCATGCTGCTGACTTCACCCATGGCACCTTCGGCGGTGCGCAGCAGGTCGAGGGCGCTCTCGGCGTTGCGCACTCCTTCGCTGAGCCCGCCGATTTCGGCCCGCATGCCCTCCGAGACGGAGAGACGGGCACCGCCGTCTTTGCCGGAGTTGACGGCCAGGCCCGAAGCCAGCTTGGCGCGATGGGACTGACTGCCGCGATCGATCCGGGAATAATCGGAATTGGCCCGGAGTGCGGCTATATTGGTATTAATACGAACAGCCATTTCGCTAGAACCTCCTTGTTCGTCGCGTTTTTCGGCCGATCCGAGTGTGGGCGCTCAGAGTGGCCGGGGGACTGGGCTCATATCTTCATGTAGCTTTATATAACTTGGTATCATGTTGTATCTATCGACAGAAGAGAGCGGAAGTTTAGGGCTTTTTCACTCTTTTTTTCCTTTTTTTTCGTGTATTCGAGAAAAAAAGCTTAAAGTCTGCCTGAGTTTCTTCCGATAAACTGAACAGACGGAGTTTATCGAGAGCGTCGAGTTTCCTGCGGGGTCAGGGATCACCCCACGGGAAACTCGACGATCATTAATCATAAACTATTATTTATAAATGTTTTAGATATTACTAGAGAAACGGATTTCTCTTAAAAGAAGCAAGGAGGCAGGTTTCTCATGCCACTTAGAGTGAATAACAACATCGCCGCGATCAACAGCCAGCGGGCAATCGGGCGCAATTCCGGCATCATTAAAAAACAGCTTGAGCGGCTCTCTTCAGGACTGAGAGTGAACAGGGCCCAAGATGATGCCTCGGGGTTGGTGATTTCCGAAGGAATGCGTGGGGAACTGTCCGGCTGGAACCAGAATATCCGCAATGCGGAGCAAGGAGCCAATCTCCTGCAAGTGGCCGAAGGGTCCCTGCAGGAGGTGAACAACATTTTGGTTCGCATGCGCGAGCTGGCCGTCCAGTCCAGTTCGAGCACGGTCAGCGATACCAATCGGGAGTCGGTGGCCGCCGAGTTCAACCAGCTGATGAGCGAGATAGACCGGATCGCCCAGGCCACGGCCTATAACAACAGCACTCTGCTGACCGGTTTTGGCAATCAGGTGTCGACGGGGTCTACGGCTTTGACCGCCAGCGCGACGACCGGGGTCGCCAACATAACGCTTGCAGCAGCCGAGAGCGGAACCTACTCCTTTGTCGACAGCACCAGCGACGGTTCCCTGACCCTAGGCAACGGCGCGGCTACCCAGACTTTGAATATGGGTACCCTTTTGGACGGAACCGTGGTGGCCACTGGTAGCTCGGTGGTGGCCAACTTCGATCGGCTGGGCATCCAGGTGACCCTCGCTGGGGCGAATGCTCTGGGGGCGTCGGGCGACTACGTGGATGGAGACCTCAGCGGACGGAATTTAATCGTCGAGAGCGGCACCGGTGGCGTATTCCAGGTCGGCCCGAGGGATTCCTATGTCAACCGGATCGAGGTGGGCATCGCCGATTTGCGAGCTACTGGTAACGAACTGAATCTGGATACTCTGGCCATCGATACCATCTCGGGCGCTCGCCAGTCGCTGGCCACTTTGGACAGGGCGGTCAATACGGTCTCGAACGAACGCGGCAAACTGGGTGCGGTGCAGAATCGCCTCAGCTTTGCCATCGCCTACAGCGAGAATGAGGTGGAGTCTATCAGCGCTTCCGAAGCCTCGATTCGGGATGCCGATATAGCTCTCGAAGTGACGGAATTCAGCCGGGCACAAATCCTGTTACAAAGCAGCAACGCCATGTTGTCTCAGGCGAACGTGACCGCTTTTTCGGCTCTCTCGCTGCTGTAATACTATGGAGTAGTCCAGGTCACCGCTAGAGGGGGATTTTCCTGAAGGAGATCTCCAGTTCGAGTTATCCGAGAGTTGAATCGGCACGAGGCAAGAGAGGGTCCGGGAAAACCGGGCCGGAGAGAGGATGGAATGCAAGGGGTGTTCCCGCGGGAGCACCCCTCGTTTTTTTATTCTGCCCCTCCTGTCCTAAATCTTGACGAATGACGGGGGGGAGAATATGTTTCCTTTATTCGATGCACGGCGGTTCCCGCCTTCCGTTCTATCGGTCTTCCGCACCCAGCCCCTTCTCGCTTGCCTCATATATGAAGCTCGTAGATTACGATTTCCACCTTCCGCCCGAACAGATCGCCCAGCACCCTGCTGCCGAACGGGATCAGGCCCGGCTTCTGGTTTTGAACCGTGCGGACGGTTCCGTGCGGCATCTGCAATTTCGCGATCTCGTCGATTTTTTGCGACCTCCCGATCTGCTGGTGATAAACCGCACTCGGGTCATGGCTGCTCGCCTGCGTGGGCGTCGCCTGGAAACGGGAGGGAAGGTAGAACTGCTGCTCATCCGCCGGGAAGGGGAAAACTGGCTGGCCATGGGGCGCCCGGGGCGGCGTTTGCAGCCGGGCGTGGAACTGGAATTTGGGGATGGAAGTCTGCGGGGCTGCGTGATCGAACGGGTCCGCGAGGGGAGAGTTTTGGTGCGCTTCCAAGGGGATGATTCTATCGAGGGGATCGAAGCGGTGGGGGAGGTGCCTCTGCCGCCCTACATCCGGCGAACGCCGGAGTCGGAAGACCGAGTGCGCTACCAGACCGTGTACGCCCGGGAGAGCGGAGCAGTTGCCGCTCCCACGGCCGGTCTGCATTTCACCCCCTCCTTGCTGCGAATTGCCGAAGAGCGAAGTGCGGGAGTAGCCCCGGTACTGCTGCACGTCGGGCCGGGGACATTCGAACCGGTGCGCTGCGAAGATCCCAGCCAGCACCAACTAGAAGCGGAATACTGCGAGGTGGACGAAGACAGTGCTGCCCGCATTGAGGACTGTCGGGAAGAGGGAGGGCGGGTCATCGCAGTGGGAACCACCGTGGTGCGCACTCTGGAAACGGCGGCCGAGGCGACGGGGAGCGTGGAGCCCTGGGCCGGTTGGTCGGCAAAATTCATATGTCCCCCCTATACCTTTAGAGCGGTAGATGCCCTGGTCACTAACTTCCATCTTCCGCGTTCCAGTCTGCTGTTGCTGGTGGCGGCGCTGGTCGGTCGGGAATTGTTGATGGAAACCTATCGCCAGGCGGTGGCCGAAGGCTATCGCTTCTACAGCTACGGCGATGCCATGCTGATTGTGTGAGATGAGAATGGACAGACCACGGGTGGTGGTCATCATCCCCGCCGGCGGGACGGGTAGACGGATGGGAGGAGAACTCCCCAAGCAGTATCTACCACTGGGGGAGAAGCCTTTGCTCTGGCATACGTTGGAGCGCTTTGAACGCAGCGCCTGGGTGGATGGGATCGTCCTGGTGGTGCGGCCAGAAGATGCGGAAATCTGTCGGTCGAAGGTGCTGGAGGATGGGCGTTTCGTCAAGGTCCGGGAACTGGTTCCCGGGGGGGGGGAACGCTGGGAGTCGGTATTGTTCGGTTTGCAGCGCACGGCGCCGGAGGACGAGATCGTGCTGGTACACGACGCTGTACGGCCCTTTGTGAGCGAAGATCTGCTGAAGCGGGTGGTGGAGGCTGCGGTCGAATGTGGTGCGGCCATACCGGCGCTGCCGGTGAAGGAGACGGTGAAGGTAGTGGCCGAGGGATATATTGTGCGGACACCGGACCGGGCGGAATTGCGGAGTGCACAGACGCCCCAGGGGTTTCGTCGGGACCTGTTGCTGGACGCCTATGGAGGCATGGTGGACGGAGAATCGGTGACCGACGACGCGATGCTGGTCGAAAGTATGGGGCAGTCTGTGCGGGTAGTCGAGGGGGACGGCGACAACTTGAAAATCACGACGCCCGGAGACCTGGCCTGGGCATCCTGGTTCACCGAACGGGAAGGGGGGGCCGAAATGGGGGGCAAGAAGGGGCGCGTCGGACTGGGGTTCGACGTCCACCGCTTGGCTGCCGAGAGGAGATTGATTCTGGGGGGGATCGACATACCCTACGAACGCGGTTTGGCGGGGCATTCGGACGCCGATGTGCTGACCCACGCGATCATCGACGCCTTGCTGGGGGCGATCGGTGCAGGGGATATCGGCCGACTGTTCCCCGATACAGATGTCCAATTCAAAGACATCTCCAGTCTGGTGCTGCTGTCGCAGGTGCGGGATCTGCTCGCGGAAAAAGGGGCTTATATCGGCAATATCGATGCCGTCATCATGGCCCAGAGGCCGAAGCTGGCGCCCTATGTGGAGCCGATGACGATCGCCCTGTCCGAAACCCTCGGAATCCACCCGGAAGCTATCTCGCTCAAAGCGACTACCACCGAAAAACTGGGTTTTGTCGGGCGCGAAGAGGGGATTGCCGCTCAGGCCGTCGCTTGGATAGAGGTGTAAGCTGTGGAGGGACAGCTACACAGACTGATCGAAGAATTGGGACAGTTGAACCCGCTGTGGGCGTACGGTCTGCTCGTGATCAGCGCCGTGCTCGAGAACCTCATTCCCCCCGTTCCCGGAGATACGGTAGTGGTATTCAGCGCCTATCTCGTCGGCCGAGGAGTGCTGGAGATTGGACCGGTTTATCTGGCTACCTGTTTTGGGGGGACCCTTGGCTTTATGGCGATGTACTACCTGGGATTCAGCCAGGGGAGGGCGTTTTTCGCCGGGCGCCGAGGTCGTTTCTTTGCTTCGGAGAGCGTTGCCCGCGCCGAAGAATGGCTGGCGCGATATGGAGTTCTGCTGGTTCTGGCCAATCGTTTTTTGAGCGGAATTCGGTCTGTAATAGCCATCAGCGCGGGAATCGGCGGTATGAGTTGGAAGAAGGTGGCGGTGTGTGGAGGAGTGAGCATGGCCGTCTGGAACGGGCTGTTGCTGTATGTCGGCCTGCTGGTGGGTCAGAATTGGGAGAAGGTCGGTGAATTTTTGGCGCAGTACAATAGGATACTGGTTGCCATTCTGGCGATCGTCGGGTTGATCGTCCTGAGCCGCTGGTGGCGTCGGCGCAACACAAAGGGAGACTTGACAATATAGTAGGCTAAATTTAACTTTTATGTCTTGTACTATTATAGCCCATACTTAAATTAAGTGGGTCCACTAATCCTGGACCCGGATCCGAAACCGGGAAGTGAAATGACCAACAAGACTTATTCGCCCAAGGCAGAGGAAATAGAGCACCGCTGGTTCGTGGTCGACGCCACGGATAAGATACTGGGCCGTCTGGCTTCGGAGATTGCCCAGGTGCTGCGCGGCAAGCGCAATCCCAGCTATACCCCCCACGCCGACGTGGGCGACCACGTGATCGTGGTCAACGCCGAAAAAATCAGAGTGACCGGTCGCAAGGCCGAGCAGAAGGTCTACTATCGACACACCGGATACCCTGGCGGGATTCGCTCCACTTCCTACAGCGCCATGTTGGAAAAGAATCCGGAGCGCATCATCCAGAAAGCGGTGTGGGGCATGCTGCCGCACAATACGCTGGGGCGGCAGATCTTCAAGAAGCTCAGAGTTTACGCCGGCAATGAGCATCGGCATAGCGCCCAACAACCGGTGGCGCTGGAAATCTAATTCACTCATTCAAACCAGAGGTATTGGACCTTTATGCCTGAAGAGAGATTCGAGGCAACAGGCCGGAGGAAGACGTCGGTCGCACGGGTGAGGATGTTATCCGGATCGGGCAACATCTTTATCAATGGACGCAGCGTTGAGGATTATCTGCGGCGCGATTCACTGGAGATGATTCTGGTACAGCCGCTGCAACTGACGGAAACGCGAGAGCGCTTTGATATCCACATCTCAACCAGAGGTGGAGGGTTGAGAGGCCAGGCGGGGGCCGCCTGTCTGGGCATTGCCAGAGCGTTGCTCAAATACGATCCCGACGTGCGCGCCACTCTGAAACGGGCCGGTTTCCTGACGCGCGATCCGCGCGAAAAGGAGCGCAAGAAATACGGACTGGCCGGGGCACGCAAGCGTTTCCAGTTCTCCAAACGTTAGGTTTATCACATTCGCCTGCACGGCAATACGCACGCCTTTTGATGCGCGCAGCGGTGTTCCCGCAGGTCTCGTCAACTCGTCAGTGTCTGGTCTTTTGGACACGGGGATGATGATCCGATCGATCTGCGGGAATTCTGTGTGTAGATGAGAAAGGCGGAGGCTAACACCACACGAGGAGTTACCATGGCTGAAGCAAATATTCGCGATCTGCTCGAGGCGGGTACCCACTTCGGGCACCAGACACGCCGCTGGAATCCCAAGATGCGGCAGTTCATCTTTACCGAGCGCAACGGGATTCACATCATCGACCTCCAGAAGACAGTAGGCAAGATAGACGAGGCTTCCCGGATTGTGCGCGACATGGCCAAAAGGGGAAGGCCGATCCTCTTCGTCGCCACCAAGCCGCAGGCGAGGGAGATCGTCCAGGCCGAAGCGGAGCGCTGCGGCATGTTCTACGTCACCGAGCGCTGGCTGGGAGGCATGCTGACCAACTGGCAGACGATTCGCCAGTCGATTCGCCATTTGGATTACCTGGATCGAATCTCTCAGGACGGGACCTACGAAAAGCTGAAGAAGAAAGAGGTTCTGCTGCTGGAGAAGGAGCGCGATAAGCTCAACCGGACTCTGGCCGGTATCCGGAAAATGGGAGGGGTTCCCGGACTGATCTTCATCGTCGATGTAAAGAAGGAGCACATCGCCGTCCGCGAGGCGGCCAAGCTCGATATTCCCTCCATCGCCATCGTCGATACCAACTGCGATCCGGAGACGGTATCCTGCCCGATTCCGGGGAACGACGACGCGCTGCGCTCCGTCGGTCTGATCGCTAACCTGATCGCCGAAGCGGTGATCGAAGGGAGAGCGGCGGCGGATAGGGAAAAGGAAGAGGCAGACAAAGCCGAGGCCGAGGAAGTGGTCGTGCCCGAAGCCGCCGGAGCGGGGCAACGAGAAGAGACTGAGGCGGTCAAAAAGTAGATGAGAGCAGCAACCTGAAAACAATGGAACAACACTAATTTCAGCGTGGGAAAGGGCTATGGCTGAGATAACGGCAAAAGCGGTTAAGGAGCTTCGGGAGAAAACCGGGCTCGGTATGATGGACTGTAAAAAGGCGCTCGCAGAGACCGATGGCGACATGGAGAAGGCCATCGATTTTCTGCGCAAGAAGGGCATGGCGGCGGTCGAAAAGAGGGCGGGGCGTCAGGCCAGCGAGGGAACGATCGCTTCCTATATCCATCCGGGCAGCCGTCTGGGGGTGCTACTGGAAGTGAATTGCGAGACCGATTTCGTGGCGCGTACCGAGGATTTTCAGCAGTTCGCCAAGGATATCGCCATGCACATCGCCGCCTCCCGACCCCTGGCGGTCGACAGGGAAGGTATTCCGGCCGAGACTATCGATCGGGAGCGAGATATCTATCTGGAGCAGTCGAAAAACGAGGGTAAACCCGAGCATATCGCCGAGAAGATCGTGCAAGGGCGTATGGAGAAGTTCTTCCAGGAATTTTGTCTTATGGAGCAGGCGTTCGTCAAAGATCCGGATCAGACGGTTCAGGATCTTTTGACCGAGATCACCGCCAAAATCGGCGAGAAGATTTCCGTTCGCCGCTTTTCCTGCTTTCGCCTGGGCGAAGACTAGTGTTTTGTCAACAAAAAACGTTGACAAAATTGCAATCAGGATCTTTCAGTAAATTAATATATTTACGTGATTTCCGAAGACCAGAAACTTTGTTTACAGTGCACTAGGCGAAAGCCAGGAATGAGTTGACTATTCCAGGGCACTGGCTCTGACAAATGCGGTAAAATAATCGAGTTGTTTCTGGACGATGACTTAGGGTAGAGCCGAAAAGTTGCCGCCGCGTAGCAGAGAGAAACGGACCGAAATCGGGGGCTGCGCAGTCGGCTGGTCAAAAACACAGCAAGTCGCAGGGGAGTGGAATCGCTATGATAGACGAGATACTCCAGGAAGTGAAAGCGGCCATGAAAAAGGGTCTGGATGCTCTGCGTCGCGATCTGGCGGGCATCCGTACGGGGCGGGCTTCCACCGCCATGCTCGATCACGTTCGGATTGAATACTACGGCAACCAGACGCCTCTCAATCAGGCGGCGACGATCAGCGTTCCCGAGCCGCGTCTGATCGTTATCAAGCCGTGGGAGCAGAACCTCATACCGGTGATCGAAAAGGCGATCCTCGCCGATTCTTCACTCGGTCTGAACCCATCGAACGATGGGACCATCATTCGGCTGCCGATTCCCGAACTCACTGAAGAGCGGCGCATCGAAATAACCAAGGTAGCGCGCCATCGGGGTGAGGATGGGAAGGTCGCGATACGGCATGCTCGCCGCGATGGTCTGGATCTGACCGCCGAAGCCCAGAAGGATGGGGAGGTTTCCGAGGACGAAGCCCGCCATGGCCAGAGCGAAATTCAGAAGTTGACAGATGAATACGTCGTTCACATCGACGAGATAATCAAACACAAAGAGGCGGAGATTATGGAAGTCTAATCTTCCGGCGCCCTTTTATCGAGCGGCCTTTCCTGCAAAGGGGGGCCGCTTTTTTTTATCCTTCAGAGTTTGGTCGCTTCCGGCGGGGGGCTGTTTTTTGGCGATCGCCGATCTGGGAGAGGAGCTGGTTTTCCAACTGCGTTCGATCCTGAGGTGGAGGAGAGGCCGGCGAGGGAGATTGGGGAGACGGGGAGGAGGGAGGGGGCGTTGGAGCGGTTTCGAGTCTGGAGAGGAGGAGGTTTATTTTACAATCCTGGAGATGGGCGAGATCCTCACAGCTCAACAGATAGGCCTGGCGTTCGATTAGTTGCATGTGGAGATCGTCACATGTGGTCTCCGCTTGCTGGCGAAGCGCATCGAGGGAATTCTGGTCAAAAGTTCGCAGTCGCTCCCTGTGACGCTCCAACTCTTCCCCCAGCAGTTTCTCTCTACCTACGAGCAGTCGCAGTTCGAGACGTTCCTGTTTTTGTCTGCGGAATCGCTGAAAAAAGAACAGGACGCCCAGAAGGGCACAGAGAGGGATGGCGAGAGGAACGAGCCAATTGATGACAAAGGAAGCATCCGGAAGAAGGGGCACGAAAAGGCATCTCCTCAGGGGTTGGCAAGGGATACCAGTAGCCCTTGCCAACCCGGGGATTCGCGTTAATCTCTCTTGCGGGAAGATATTGAATGTAATTAATTTAGAAAGTTAAATCGGGCATGGCAAGCAGAACTCCCCGCTATCTCTTTGGGCACAGTGGCAGGGGGTTTCGAAGAAGAGGAATTGGAATGACCGACAGTAGCGCAGTGGAAAAAGTCGACCAACTGCAGGCCGAGATCAAGCGGCTGAAACGAGATAACGAAAAACTCAGAGCCAGCAATCGCCGCTGGATGCGCATTGCCGGCACAGATGCACTGACCGGTCTGCCCAACAAAGTGTTTTTTACGACCGCTTTGCTGCCACAGTTCATCAGCCAGGCAAATGCCGAATCGGTACCCTTTTCTTGCCTCATATTGGGACCGGACGGCCTGGGTGAGATCAACCAGAGACACGGGCGCGAAGGGGGCGATCAGATCGTCAAGGAGATGGCGACTTTCCTCAAGGAAAATCTGGAAAAAGGGGAGCGGCTGGTCCACTTTGACGGAGCAAATTTCGTCATCATGATTCCCGTGGGGGATTTATCGGTGGCCAAACGACGAGTGCTGGCACTCCGGGCTCGGGTCTTATCGCGCCCGTTCCCGTGTGGGGGGGAAGGAGTCAATTTAACCATTTGTCTCGGATCCGTCGCCCGTTCCCCCGATTCCCCGGAATCCCCGAGCGATCCCAAGGAGGTTATCGAGACGTTCGTCAACAAACTGACTGCGGCTCTCGACCAGGCGAAGAAACAAGGACCCGACAAGCAGGTCGAGGATCCGGATACCGAATTTTAAACCTTGTAAGCAAGGGAAACTGGAAGCTCAATTCCCTTCGCTCAGGATTTGAATCGATGCTTCTTGCCCTCCTGCGATCCATGCGTCCCCAGCACTGGATCAAAAACGGTTTTGTCTTTCCCGCCCTCATCTTCTCCAAGCATCTCTTCGCATGGTCCCATTTTTCTCTGGCTCTGGGAGCCGCCGGGTGCTTTTGTATCCTGAGCGGAGTGATCTATCTGATCAACGATGTGGCGGATGCGGATCAGGATCGCCTACATCCCCAAAAATCCAGACGTCCGATTGCCGCAAGGGAACTGGCGATTGCACCCGCCTTGATCGCCGCCGGGCTGCTGCTGATCGCCGGGCTGTGCGCTGCTTTCTGGTTGCACCTCCATTTTGGGTGGGTGGTGCTCATTTACACCCTGGTGAACTTCGCCTACTCCTTTGGCTTGAAACGGGTAGTGCTGATCGACGTGCTGATTGTGGCCTCCGGCTTTCTGTTGCGGGCGCTGGGAGGAGCGGTCGTCATCCAGGTGCCGATCTCTCCCTGGTTCATCCTTTGCACTTTCACCCTCGCCCTTTTCCTGGCTGTGGTAAAGCGCCGTCAGGAAAAGGTGATGCTGGAGGAGGGCGCGAGGGAACACCGGGCCATTCTGGAAGAATACCCTCTGCCATTCCTGGACCAGATCATCTCCATTCTCACATCGGCGACTCTGGTGTGCTACGCCCTCTATGCCATGGGAGTGGGGGATGAAAGAGGGGTGGTGCATCGGGAAATGCAGTGGACCATTCCCCTCGTTTTGTACGGGATTCTGCGCTATCTATACCTGGTCTACAGGAGGGGAGGGGGGGACAACCCGACGGCGGTGATCTGGAGCGACCGGCCGTTGCAGGTCAATGCGCTGCTATGGGCGCTGGTCAGCATCTGGGCGCTCTACGACTGATGCCGGATTGCCGTTCGTCCTGCCATGATTAATGGATGTGCGGGAGGGAAGGGGAAGTAGAGGAGAAGACCGGAGAGCTGGTGCCTGATCAACTGTCCTCTGAGGGAGTTGAATTGCCCTCATCTTTTGAATCTTGACCCAGGAGAGCATTAACCTTCTCGGTCAAGGCCTGCAGGTTAGCATTCACATCCCTGAGACCATTTCTGTTTTGGAACGGATCGAACGTTCTGATTGTATGGGTAATCAGCAGATAGATGCGATGCGGCCCTATGTGTGAGTATGGATTGGAGACCTTGCGTCTGCCGCGATTGATTGCAATGATTGACCCACAGAATATGGCCTCGATCCGGGTAGCTGAGAAATTGGGGATGCGTTACGAAAAGGAAGTGCGTTTCGAGGGTTATACCCATCCAGATCAGGTTTACGCTATTGAATGTTCAACCTCTACGTTCATGTGACAATGAATACCCATTCTAACAGTTCCATCGCTGATGCTCCTTGGCGCTATTGGGCAATGGCTATGCGCCGTTGGGGTATGGGCGGACGTTAGCGGTCATACGAGGAAGAGGACGCGATGGAGCCCCCACATTATAATAAAGAGCTGGACGTTCGCATATTGGGAGCGGATGATTTGCCACAGGCCCGTCAGGTGGCTGGGCGCGCTTTTGGCGAGCACTGCGAAGATTGGTACGGGACGGAGACAACCCTAGGCGGATTCGATAGGGACGGGACACTGGTTTGCAGCCTCGACTACCAACCCGAATCACTGTGGTGGGGTCCGGCACAGATCCCCGCCGGGGCCATTGGCGGGGTGGCTACCGATCCCAAACATCAGGGACGTGGCCACGCCGGTGGGCTCATGGTGCAGGCTATCCACTATTTGCGAGAACAGGGGTGTTATCTCTGTCCACTATGGCCTTTTTCCTACAGGTGGTACGGAAAATTTGGTTGGGCTTACCAGGCACCGGTCCTGGAACTAAAAGTGTGGCCGGATCTGGTGCGTCAGGCCGATGCGGCACCGGGGATGGTGCGACGAGCAACTACCGATGACGCAACAACTGTGCACCAGTTGTACACGGACGGGGCACAGTTGCGCAACGGACAATCAGTGCGCTCGGAGAGCTTTTGGCAAAAGGAAAACATACTGCGCGAGCTCTGGGTGCTGGAAGGAGAGAGCAGTGGTCTGGACTGTTGCGCTCTGGTCAAACTAGAGAATATGCAGCGCGGGCAGGGGAGAAAGGTCACCGTGCGGGAATTGCATGGGGCCTTCTTTGCATCCCAACTGCGCCTAGTGCGATCCCTGGCCGAATTAGATGGCGTCGTTTCCCTGAATTTCGAACTACCGGCCGGCAGCCTATTCCTCCAGGCCTTTCCCGAACGTTTTGACATTGCCGTCAATCAAGCAATGGACCTGCGGGTGCTGCATGTAGAGCAGGCTCTGGGGCATCTCAAGCCACCAGATGATTTGCGGACACAGGTCTCCTTTGAGGTGATCGATTGGGTGATAGGCGCCGACAAGCCGCTGGCGGTAACGGCCCACGCCGAAGGAGGCCAGGTGGAGGTAGTCGATAGAGCGAATAAGGATGCCCTGCGTTGCGATATCAATACCTTCACGCGATTATATGCCGGCAGTTTGACTGCGGCCCAGGCCCGGGAGTTGGGTTGCTTGGAAGGCGGCGATCCAGCGGTGGGAACAGCCTGTGATGCCTTGCTATATGGGCGCGTGCCCTATCGCTCCTGGGTGGAAGCCGGTTAGGGTAATTCTAACAACTCGCTGCAAGGGTGACCAATCGTGGCCGCACCGGCGCCGGAAGACAGCCCTGAGATCGGCCAGCACAGGCGGGTTCTACGAGTTTTTTCGTTGAAGCACCGGTGGGAATGCCGTAAAGTGGGGGAATTTATGGAGGGTGACATGAAAACAAAAAAACAAAAAGCGGATCTGGAACAAGCATTTTGGCCTGTTCTAAATCCACTTTTCTTATTAGCTTAAATGGTGGAGCAGAGCGGGATCGAACCGCCGACCTCAGGCTTGCAAAGCCCGTGCTCTCCCAGCTGAGCTACTGCCCCACGTCAAAGCGCCGTCGTCGAACTGTCTGTCGCCTCTTCCCCTTTGTCCCCTTCCTCAAAGCTGAGGAGGATCGTGGAGGCGATGAAGAGCGAGAAGAAGGTGAACCCGAGGATATCGGCGCGGAAGCTATCCCACATCTCACCGACTGTGGGAATGGTGTATCCGCCCAGGCAGATCAGGTAGAGGATGATGCTGCCTAGCTGGACTTTTTCGAGAAAAACCTTGCTCTTGTCCCAGGCCAAAATCTACCCCTGCAGTTCGACGATTCAACTCCCCTATAATTGAAAAAAAGATAATTATAAGCGCCAGCTGAGTCAACCTGAGCGGGGAAGAGGAGGGGATGTTGTTGAGAATCTCATCCCCCCTCTGGTCCCGGCCCATGGGAATCCTTCAGGCGGCGGCCAGCTCAAGCTCGCCCTCTGCCTGTTCCTCTGCATCCGTTTCTATTACGTCCGTTTCGATCGTTTCGATGCGTGCGGAGTCGCGTTCGAGCAACTGCAGATGGCGGACCTGGATTTCGACGCGGGAATGGGGATTGTCTTCCTCATCGCGCCAGTTGGAACTGCGCAGCCGGCCGGTGACGAAGACCGGAGTGCCTTTGTGCAGACGTTCGGCGAACAATTCGGCTGCTTTTTGCCAGAGGATGATATTGAAGAAGGATGTCTCCTCCTGCCAGTCGTCGTGCCGATCGCGATAGGGGCGGTTGACGGCGATGCGGGCACTGAGGCGGGCGCCTCCGTTGTCCATCGGGCGGAAATCCGGGTCCTGGACCAGGCGGCCGCTGATGGCAATCTGGTTTATGGCGGGCATGCGCAACTGAGTCATGGTACTCCTCCTGAGGGTAGGATGATTGGGAAAGAGCCGGAATGCTCTTCGCACTCAGGTAGGATTTAGCAGGATCTGTGCCACTTTTTAACTTTTTTTGTAAACGTATAATTTACAGATCTTTAAGGATTTTGTTTAATTTTTTAAAAAGGTGGGCATTGTGAAGAAAAAGAGGCGGTGTTGAGTAAGGAAAGAAACATCGGAGAAGTCGGTATGGGTGATCCGGCCCTGGCCCAATTCTTTACCCCGCTGCCGGTGGCGGAGTTTATATGGAAGGTAGTGCGCATTCTCTGCGGCAACCGGTTGAGTAAGCGTGCCCGGGTCATCGATCCGGCGGCGGGAACCGGTGTTTTTCTCGAGGCTGTCTCGAAAGAGGAAAAGATTCCTTCCCGTCAGATTTTTGGGATCGAGATCGACCCGTCTCTGCGTTGCTGCAGAGAGCAGTTGCCGCCGGGGATGCCGTTTTTTGAAGGAGACGGATTGCTCGGTGAGTTCCCGGGCGTGGTGCCGGGGAGATTCGATGTGGTGGTCGGCAACCCGCCCTTTGGTCGCCTGGGAGACATCGTGCCGCAGGTAGTGGAACAGAGCGGATGGGAGCGCTTCGCAATATGGCATTCCGGGGGTATTCCAGAGCGGCAGGGGGAGCGGACCCGGAAATTGGAGGGCTGCCCTATTGAGCTGCTTTTTTTGGAAAGGGCGCTCGACCTGGTCAAACTGGGTGGCCTGGTAGCCTTTATTTTGCCGGACGGCTTTTTTGCCAATTTGCGCCTCCAGTGGGCTCGGGATCGCGTGCGGGAATGGGCCCAGGTATTGGGAGTGGTGGCCCTGCCCGAGGAGGTCTTTCGCCGACCCGGTCTGAACGCCAGGGTCACCATCGCCTTCCTGCGTCGACGGAAAGAGGGGGAGCAAGGGGGAACGGCACTGCTGATGCGGCCTGCGAGAGGACAGAAAAAGGGGCTAAGCCAATACATGGGGGATGTGCTGCAGGTTTTTGCGGGCAAGGGACAGATTCGCCAGAAGGAGGGAGTAGATGGACTGCGGCTACCCGAGGGACGGTTGGCGGGATCTCGATGGGATGTCGGGTTTTGGCAGGGCAGGGAACTGGTCCGTTCCCTGGGGAGGCGCTTTTCGCTGGCTCCCCTGGGGGATTTCATCCGGCATCTCACCTACGGCCCGATCATCACCGGAGGCCGACCGCGTCCGGTGGAAGAGGGTATCCGGGTCATTCGCCAGGGGGATTTTGGCGAAACCGGACTGCGGGGAGAGGGGGTTTTGCGCGTCGAGGTCGGGAGTGCGTACGATCCGCCGCGCAGCAGGGTGCAGCGGGGGGATCTGCTGCTGCCGCGTTCGGGAGCCGGGGCGCTGGGGAGGAATCGCATGGCAGTCTATACTGCCGAAGAGCCGGCAAATATCGGCTGTTTTGTCGATTTGATTCGCCTGGCGGAGATCAATCCCTACTACGCCTGGTTCTTCTTTAAAGCCGGTCCAGGGTGGCGGCAGATCCGGGCATTGATCAACGGCGTGGGGATGCCCAACATCAATTTTGCCGAAATTCGCGGACTGCACATCCCCCTGCCGCCGCTACAGGATCAGGTGCATTTGGAGAAACGGTATATCCGGGAGATCCTGCCTCTACACGGCCGAGAAGGGGACGGCGACGCATTGCAGCGTGAAGGGGAGCGTCGTTTTCGACGCATCGTCGAGGATCTGGAAGCGTTTTTGGAAGGGGAGCGGAAAACCACGGCTGCTTGTCTCTGAGCAAAGCAGTGATTACATTCCAAATATTCGCTAAAAAAGGCGTTTAGCTCATTTTGGCCGCTGCATGTGACCAGCTGAATTCAACCGCGTGAGGTCTCATTTAATGGTAAAAGAAAGACGCGCCAATCGCCTGCAGGGGGAGACCAGCCCCTATCTGCGCCAGCACGCCCACAACCCCGTAGACTGGTTCCCCTGGGGAGAGGAGGCGCTCGAATTGGCCAGACGGGAGGATCGGCCCATTCTGCTATCGATTGGATACTCTGCCTGTCACTGGTGCCACGTCATGGAGCGGGAGTCATTCGAGGACGAAGGGACCGCCCGGATCATGAATGAGCATTTCGTCAATATCAAGGTGGATCGGGAAGAACGGCCGGATCTGGACGAGATCTATATGACGGCGGTGCAGGCGATGACCGGCAGCGGTGGTTGGCCGATGACAGTCTTCTTGAAGCCCGACCTGCAGCCTTTCTACGGCGGTACCTACTTTCCTCCCGAAGATCGATACGGTCAGCCCGGTTTCCCGCGGGTGTTGCAGGCTCTGGCCCGGCACTATCAGGAGGAGCGCGACCGGGTGGAAGAGAGCGCCGGACAGCTGATGAGGGCCCTGCGACAGAACGTCGAATTTCTCAGGCCCCGGGAAAGCCTGGGGGAGGGCATTCTCGAAAACGCCTATCGGCAGTTACAGGACAGTTTCGACGACCGGCATGGCGGTTTTGGCAGCGCACCCAAGTTTCCCAGCAGCATGAGTCTTTCCCTGTTGCTGCGCTATTTCCGTCGCAGCGGCCGAGAAAAGGCGCGGGATATGGCCTTGCTCACCCTGAGAAAGATGGCCAACGGGGGGATGTACGATCAACTCGGGGGGGGATTCCACCGGTATTCGGTGGACGAGCGCTGGCTGGTGCCCCACTTCGAGAAGATGCTCTATGACAACGGACTGCTGGTCTGGGTGTTTCTGGAGGCCTTTCAGCTCACCGGCGACGATTTTTTCCGCCGGGTGGCACGGGAAACCCTCGACTACGTCCGGCGCGAGATGACGGGGGAAGAAGGGGGCTTCTACGCCACTCAGGACGCCGATAGCGAAGGGGAAGAGGGGAAGTATTTTACCTGGAATCCCGAAGAGATAGAATCTCTTTTAGGGGAGGAGGAAGGGCGCCTCTTCGCGCGCTATTTCGACGTTACATCCGGAGGAAACTTCGAAGAAGGTCAGAGCATTCTGCACGTTGATGCGGAGATGGAAGATGTGGCCCGACTGCTCGGGGAAGAGGAAGAGCATCTGCGCGGGGTCATCCTGCGGGGCCGGGAAAAACTGCTGGAGATCCGTTCCCAGAGGATTCCTCCGGAAACGGATGAGAAGATCCTGGTAGCCTGGAACGGTCTCATGATCAGCGCCATGGCTCGGGCCTATCAGATCCTGGGAGAAGACGCCTATTTGGAGGCGGGAGCGAAAGCCGCCGATTTTATCCTGAAAAAGATGGTAGTGGACGGCCGGCTGATGCATACGAGCAAGGATGGACAGGCGCGGATTCCGGCCTACCAGGACGACTACGCCTGTCTGATCAACTCCCTTCTCGATCTGTACGAAGCCAGCTTTGATCTGCGCTGGTTGCAAGCGGCTCGCGAACTGAATCGGAAAATGATAGATCTTTTCTGGGATGATCGAGAAGGAGGTTTCTTCTTTACCGAAGAGGGGAAAGCAGAGCTGATAGTGCGCACCAAGAACCCGTTCGACAATGCGGTTCCCTCGGGTAACTCGATTGCCACTCTGGTGCTTCTGCGAATGGCGGGAATGGAAGGGGATGCAGAATTCCGAGAACGGGCAGAGCAGACCCTGTTGCTATTCGGGGAGTTAATGCAGCGCTCGCCTTCCGGCTGTGCGCAGATGCTCTGCGCGCTCGATTTCTTCGAGGATGGGCCTTTTGAAGTGGCCGTAATTGGCAGCCTGGAGGAACGGGGAGATTTGCTGGGCGCTTTGCACGGGAATTTTCTACCCAATAAAGTCGTAGTAGGGGGCGATCCGGCCCGTCTGCCGGATCGGTTAGAGGAGGATTTGCCCCTGCTCAAAGGGAAGCTAGAACCAGGAAAGGGAACGGCCAGAGCGTACGTCTGTCGCGATTTCGTCTGCTCGCAACCGGTGGAAGACGTCGATGGATTGAATGGCTTGCTGGTCGTCGAGCCGTGAGGGAAATAGAAGTGGAAAACAAACCCAAACTCGCCGCAAAAAACCAGGAACAGCAGCTTGTCCAGCGCCTGCTGCAGCTACCTCTGTTCGCGCATATGGGGGGAAAACAGCTGCAGGTCCTCCTGAAATTGAGCCGCACTCTGGCGCTCGAGCCGGAAGAGTCCCTATGGTTGGAAGGGGACGCCCCTCGGGGATTCTACATGCTGCTGAATGGGCATCTGGCCGTTTGGGAGCGCGGTAAAGAGATCGGTCAGATAGCGCCGATCTCTTCGCTGGGAGAGGTGGAAATGCTCGCCACCATGCGCCACGATGACGAGGTCAATGGCGTGGGGAAGTGTCTGCTGCTGGAATTCCCGAGGGATATTGTGGAAGATCTTCTGGTAAAAAGCTCCGATATCTGCCAGCGCCTATGCCGCAATGTAGTCTTTCTGCTCTCCCTGCGTCTGCAGAAGGCCAACGAGCGGGTGAGCGGCATAGCTCATGATAAGAGAGAATTGGAGGAGAGGATTCACGAGGCGGAAATCGAGCTGAACGATCTCAATATGATCCGCAGAATGCGCTCGTAGGCAAACTGTCATGGACGCGCCAAAAGGGGAAAAGATAGGGTCGGCATGTCCCGGTCTGGCCTACAGAAAATTGGCCGATGGGGGGATGATCTACGATCGCGAGAAAAAGCTGGTGCATCACCTGAACTGCACCGCCGCGCACGTCTGGGAACACTGCCAGCAGGGGGACCGCGTCGATGAGATCGCGCAGGATCTGTGTCTGCGCTACGATGTCGGTCTCCAGACTGCGCGCGCCGATGTAGAGATGATTCTGGCTGAATTCGCAGCGGCTCGGCTCATCGCGCCATGAGTCGAGACTTGCACCGGCTGCATCTGGTGGTGAGTGGGCAGGCGACTGACCTGGCTGAATGGGGAGACGATGGATGGCGAGGGCTGGCCACGCAGGCGGAGGAGGAGGGGGTGGAGGGGCTGTTTTACCAGCGGTGTCGGGCGGCGGGCGTCCCTCTTCCCGCAGATATCGAGGAGGAATTCCGGGCGGTCTATCGGGAGACGGCGGAACTAAATTTCGTCGCTCTGGAGGAATTGAGGGGGGTGTTGGAAGGGCTGCAAGATGAAGATGTTGCACCGCTGGTGCTGCCGGGGGCGCCCCTGCTGGCGCTGTATCCCGATCCCGGATGCCGCCCGATGGACGACATCGACATCCTGGTGCCTCCGGGCTTCGGACCGCGGCTAAAAGAGGCGCTGGAGGTCTGTGGTTTTACCTCCCCCGCGCGCCACAACGAGCTTTTCGTGCGGGGCAGATTGACACTCGATCTGCACGACGATCTACTCAACTGCGGACGGATCGGGAGCCGCCGACACGCCGGCTGGATGGAACCCGGGGAGGTTTGGCGCGACCGGCGAGAGGAGTGGGTCGAAGGGATTCCGATGACCGTCATGTGCCGCGAGGATTCACTGCTCTTTACGGCGGTGCATGCGCTGCGACACGGCTTTGGGCGTTTCGTCTGGTTTGTCGATCTGCATTTTTTGATGCGGGAACCGCTCGATTGGGAGCGGTTACGCGCAAAGGCGGAGCGCTACCGCCTGGAGCGTCCCCTGCTCTACGGGCTGCGCTTTCTGCGGGATCGGCTCAAGGCCGAACTGCCAAACCGTGGAGTGGAATGGCTCGAAGAGATGCGTCTGAGGTCGCTGGAAGAGCGGCTCATGGAGCGGGCGTTTGTCGACCGAGGGCGGGGAGAGTGGGGGGATCTGCTCTGGTCTTTCAGCGTGGCCAGCCGCTGGCGGCAGTGTCTGTTCGTGATCGAAACTGTTTTCCCCAAACCTTCGGTGCTGCTCCAGGTTTTCCCCCGCCTCCCCCGGCCGCTCTTGCCCCTGGCCTATCCCCTGCGCATAGTCCAGTTATTGGCCCGGGGCGTCAGCCAACTGGCTAAATTGGTAAGGAGTAGATGAGATGATGCGGATTGTCGAAAGGGGATTTCCCCGGCTGCGGATGGGACGGTGTCTGGGGAGAGGGATCGCCGCGACCTGCATGGCGTGGTGCCTTCTGAGCTGTGGGCCACCTCCGCCCGTGCCGCAGTTGCTGCCCGAGGAAGAGGTGGTGGAACTGCTGGAGCCGCTGCCGGTCACGCCCCATCTACAGGCGTATGTAGAAGCCGATGGCTTCCCAGAATATTTGATCGGTCCGGGCGATCTGTTGACTATCGCTTTGAGGGATGTTGAGGTGGTGGTTGAAAAAGTGACGGTACGGCCGGACGGCAATATCTCCTTTTCCCTGGCGGAAGATATCCAAGCAGCCGGTTCGACGGCGACGCAGTTGGACTCCGCGCTCACTGCAGCCCTGGGCCGCTTCCTGCGCCGGCCAAAGGTGGATGTAGAAGTGACGGAGTATCGGAGCAAGATGATCTCGGTCCTGGGAGCGGTGCAGACAGTGGTCACTTCGGGGACGAAGACAGGCCAGGGGCGATACCCGCTCCGGGGCAAGAGCACGGTTCTGGATATCATTCTGGAAGCAGGGGGCACTACCCCCGACGCCCAACTCGATAGAGTGCAACTGCTGCGCCATGGAAAGGGTTATACCCTGGACCTCCAGCGGGTGCTGGAAACCGGGGATCCGGACCACAATCCGGTTGTTCAGGGGGAAGATATCATCATCGTGCCCGGAGCTGCGGCATTGACGAAAAAGGTGATCGTCCTCGGAGAAGTGCAGGCGCCCAATGTCTATCTCTTTGCCGAGGATGCCAGCTTACTCGAGGCGGTGAGCCGAGCGGGAGGGTTGAATGCCAATGCGTTGCGCGACGACATCCGGCTGATTCGGGGGACCGAAGAGGGGCCGCAGATGTTCACGGTGAACTTCGAGCGGATCACGCAATTTGGCGACCTGCAGCAGAACGTGGGTTTGAAAAACAACGACATCATCTACATTCCGCGCAGCTTTATGGGGGATGTCAACGATGTGATCACCAAGGTGGAGCCCTTGCTCGATTTGTTGTTGCTGCCGTCCACCTACCGCGACCTATACACTACCGGCGGAGGGTTGCGCATCGATACGGGGGAACCGCCCGAGACCGGAACCAACCAGGTCTTTACTCAACCGCTGCCCGGCTTCAAGCCCGCCGTCCCTGCTGCGGAGCAGGAAGAGAAAGAAAAAAAGAAAGAGTGATGCCGTCGCCGCTGAATGCATGGCGATGGCCAGCCGGTTATAGGCGAGAATTTCAATCCGGTTGACCTGGAACCCTCCGGGTGCGGGCAGGTTCCAACAAGGGCGTTCTCGTCGCCAACGGTTCTGCGAGTTTACTGCAGCAGCAGCATCTTTTGCACCTGCTGATTCGGTCCGGCGCGCAGGAGTAAGAGATAGACGCCGCTGGCCAGGCGTTCCCCTCGAGAGTTTTTCCCATCCCATTCCAAGCTGTAAGTGCCCGGGGCCTGATGTCCTCTGGCGAGGGTGCGGATTTCCCTCCCCAAAACGTCGAATATTAGTAGCTCCAGGTGGATAGTTACATCCCTTTCGGGGAGGGAGTAGGTTATTCGAGTGGAGGCGTTGAAAGGGTTGGGAAAGTTGGGCTCAAGGATAAAAGAGGTGGGCAGGGATGCGGTTTCATCCCGCACCGCGGTCCCGGGGCCGGCGAGGATGGGTAGATCGAGGGCGATACCGCGGGGGTTCTCTCCGGTCTCATACCTGCCGATGATCGCATCCGCTTTGGTATCGACGATGGTGATTTCGTTGGAGAAGGAGTTGGTGACAAAGGCGGTTTGCCCGTCCGGCGAAAAGGAGATTGCCCGGGGGTTGCTGCCGATGGTCAGGGTGCGCAGGACGGTGCCGAGTTGTGCATCGACGACGACGAGAACCCCTTCTTCGTGAGCGGTTAGATAGACCTTGCGGCCATCCGGGCTGGGAGCGACGGCGAACGTTCCGTTTACAGGCAGGGAGATGGTGCGTACGATCTGATTTTCACGTGGATCTATGACGGTCAATTGGTCGCTGCCGAGACTGGCCAGATAGAGGGCGCTGCCGTCTGGGCTGACAGCCAGAGAGCGAGGCTGGGAAGGTACGTTCAGGCGTTGGAGAATGCTCCCATCGGGGGCGATGACCAGCACCTGATCATTGGCGATATCGGTGGTGTAGATGAATTCGCCGGCGGCGGCAATGCCGAAGGGGCCCGAGCCAATGCGCGCGAGCGACAGGGTGGTAGCGGTGCCGGAGGGGACATCGATCAGCGCCAGGGTCCCCGCTCCGGAGTTGGTCACGTAGAGCGTTTTGCCGTCGGGAGCCAGAGCCATGTCGAGGGGTTGGAAGGAGGTCTGTATGCGGTCGACGACCTGGAAAGTGGCGGTGTCGATGACAAAGAGCTCGTTGGAGGAGAGGTTGGAGACGAACAGGCGATCGGATGGCTCGTCGAGGAGAAGTTGAATCGGTTCGTCGCCCACCTGGATGCGGGCCAGTTCGCGGCGGTCGCCGGTGTCTATGACGCTGATGACGTCGTCTCCGCGCAGGGCGGTGAAAACCAAAGGGGAGCCGCTGAGTTTGACCACGTCGAACTGGAGCCATTCGTCGGCGTGGGGGAAGAAGAGGGTGTTGTCCTGCGGACTGCGCGCCTCTACCTGATAGAAGATGCGGGCGCCCTCCGGATGGCCCGGGATATGGGCGGTGAAGCGTCCAGATTCGGCCGGTTCCATGGGGATGCGCGAGGGCACGCGATCGGATTCGGTGCGGAAGTTCAGCCACACCTGGACGGCGTCGGCGACCTGTGCCTGGACGAGATAGGGCCCCTTCGGATCAGGGGTATTGGGGAGCATGGAGATCGCTTCGAACGAGGGGTAGCCGGGCGTGGCAAAGCCGGCGGTGAAGTCGATCCCGTCCATCTGTTCCCCGGCGCTAAGGACGAGAAGGCGGGCCAGATCGGTAGAGGAGGCATTGTCGTAATATTCGGCGGGAAAGTCGGTTGCCAGACCGGTGAAGATACCGCCGAAATTTTCCTCGGAAAGGACACCGCCTATGGGGCTTATCCGGAGGCGGTAGCTGCCCGGGGTCAGTCCGGGGAGGAGGTATTGCCCGGGATTGTCCAGTTCGGGATAGGCTCCGGATAGGGTGCTGAAAAGCTCGCCGGTGTCGATATTTTCGGTCATGAGATGGACCCCGAAAAGCGAGATGCCGTCCGCATCGGCTACTGTCCCGGTGATGGCGCCGACAGATTCCAGATAACCGGGTGCCGGGTAGAGCACGCTCACGCCGGCGACGTCGTCCGCTTCCAGGCTCTGGCCTTCCCCCGGGCCGTCGCCGCGGTTGAAGGGATTCATGGTGGGGCGAATATCCGGAGGGCCGTCGAGCGGGGTGTGATCCAACCCGAGCAGGTGGCCGATTTCGTGGATGGCGATATCCTTGAGATCGAGATGGCCGGAAGGGCGGTCCCCGTCCCCGGCAAAGCGGAAATCGCGGCCGTTGAAGATGATGTCGGCGTCCAGAATTTCCCCGGTCAGATCGTTTGAACTGGTGCGGGTGATAGCGATGACGCCGGAGTTGCTGGGCACCTGCAGGTAATCCCCCGTTTCATCGAAAAATATCAGTTGCCGCCTATCCCGGCGGGTGGGGACGCGGGTATCGGTCGTCCCCTGGTCGGTAAAGCGGACCTGAGAGGTGGGCACCTTCTCCCAAACCTGGAAGCTCTCCCGTATGAGCCTATGAGTCAATTCGGGCGAGAGATCGTCGGAACCGGCGCCGTGCTGCACAAAAGTGATGCGATCAGGCTGTCTCCACCGCTGCTGGACTTTGCCCCCGGGGCCTTCATAGGTTTGGATGAGGAAACCGTGTCCTCCGCCCACTCCCAGGAACAGGAAGAGCAGCGCTGGGAGGAGATGTCTGCGGGGACTAACGGACATCGTCTCTGGCCTTTCGCTCAGAAGGGGCGCCGATCAGAGGGCGTAGCTTAGCGAGGAACGCTTTTAGCTCCAGGCCCTGTAGGGAGGGCTGAGAAGGGGATCTCTTGGCCGCGCCTGCGGGATAGAATGAAAGGCCTTCGAGTTCCTGGAAGACGCGGGCCGGTTTGGCCACTGTGCGTTCAATGCGAAACTTCCCCTGACCGAGGCCGATGGGCCAGGCGCTGCCCAGTTGGTTCTCCTCGCTCAAGAAAAGGATCACTTCTTCTCCGGGGACAAAGGTGGGCATGCCGGAGATGCGGCTGAGCATGCCCTGGTATTTCCCCCCTGGAAGAACGAGTTCGACGTGGGTGTCGGTCGCGCCCTTGAGGACATCATAGACGGTGAAGAGGTAGCGGGTAGAGATGTTGCCGTCTATGAGTTCGGCAGAGGTGCGCTGGCAACGTCCCACAAAGACGCGCTCGGCGTTTGTTGCGAGAGCTTCCAGGTCGAAACGCTGCACTGTGGCGGCTTCAAGAGAGGGGGCCAGGTTCAGGAAGAGCATACAAAGGGCTAGTCGGAACATCGCGATCGATCCTCGGGATCTGGATAAATTTGATGGTGATAAGACCGGAGAAGGGGCAAGCGACGGGAAGAATATACTCGGTGTGAAAAAAACGCGATCCCCCTAAGCGACAGTCCCATCGTCCCCTGCTGTCAGCTCGAAGGTATGTCAGGGGAGCCGAGCCATCATTAGACGCCGAATGAGCCCTTAAGGTTGCAGTGTGGTCCAGGAAAAGTCGATTTGGAGTCTGCCCGCCCGGTGCCAAGAGGTAGCGGATACCGGGAAAATCTCCGTCGAACTGCTCAAGGGTGATTCAGAGCTTCGACGACGAGATCGTGTAGCTGAGGGCGAAAGGACAGGAAGCCGGTATCCTGGCGGCTCGGATGAACGCGGTTGGTGAGCAGGAGGACGAAGCGCTCCCGCTCCGGGTCGATCCAGATGGAAGTGCCGGTGAAGCCAGTATGGCCAATCGCGCGAGGGGAGAAGTGGCAACCGCAGGAGGCACCGGGGATGGGAGTGCCCCAACCCAGGGCGCGATCCGAGCCCGGCACCAGGCCCTGGCGGCGCGTAAAAAGCTCCAGCGTGGAGGAGGTGAGGAAATCGCTTTCACCCGCCATGGCGGCGAGAAGGGCACAGGACAGTTTTTGCAGATCTGAGACAGAGGAAAAGAGGCCTGCATGGCCGGCAACGCCCCGCAGCAGATAGGCATTTTCGTCGTGCACCTGGCCCCTCACGATGCGGTCCCTCCAGGCACATTCCTCAGTGGCGGCGAACGATTCGAGCGGGCGCTGGGCGTGGGGCAAGGGGCGATCGAGGTGGATGAAGAAGGTGTCGGGCAACTCCAGGGGAGCGGCGACCCGTTCCTGGTAGAGATGATCCAGTGACATGCCGGAGAGTTGTTCGAGCAGATCGCCAAACAGGATCATCCCCAAATCGCTGTACTGACTTTCGGAACCGGGAGGGTAGATCAGGCCGACCTGGCGGACTTGCTCCAGGATCGATTGACGCCGGGCACCTGGAGCATCCGGTTCGGGGAGGAGGCCTTTATAAAAGGTAATGGAGGGAGGGAAGCCGGCGGCATGGACCAGGAGATGGCGTGGGGTGAGGGCTGCTTTATCTGCGGGATAGTGAGATTTCAGATAATCGCCAAGGGGCCGGTCCAGATCGATTTCTCCCTCTTCAAAGAGTTTCATGGCGACCAGCGTGGTGCCCAGAACTTTGGTGAGGGAAGCCAGGTCGAAGATCGTTTCGACGCGCATCGGTTGGGGCGAGGGGTGAAGGGTGGCGTTGCCGAAGACGCGGCAATAGAGAGGGGTGCGCTGTTGGCCAAAGGCTAGGATTGCTCCAGGGATGAAATTTTGGTCGATGGCCCGATTCAGAGCGCGGTCGATAGCAGTCGAATCGATCACGGAATATCCTTTCTCTCGGTATTGCAGCGTTTTGTTGCACGACCGCCGTTTTTAAACCCCTGGACTTGACATCCGAAGATAGCTCCAATAAGTTGTAATTAGAATAATTTACGTCAGAGATAAATACCGTCAATAGAGGCCGAGAAAAGATGATTTCGGATGGAGAAGTCTGATATTGACATTAACGTTTACGTTAAATATATTTCCAAATATAAATCACCTTAATTCCGAGCAGGTTTCCCATGATGCAGATAGGGGATTTAGCCGCGCGTGCGGGCATAACTACGCGTACCATCCGGTATTATGAGGAATTGGGGATCATCGAACCGGACGAACGCACAGAAGGGGGATTTCGGCTTTATTCCGAACTCCAACTGCGACGGTTGAACATCGTCCAGGGGTTAAAGGCTCTAGGGTTTGATCTGGAGCGGATTCGCAGTTTATTCGACTTGAAGCACACGGCCGATACAGGCGGCGAACTCGCCGCGGCGATGAGCCAGCATCTCTACGAGCAGCAGCGGGAGATCGACGAAAAGATCAACCACTACCTGGCGATGAAGGAACGCAACCTGCGGGCCATCGACGTGCTCAGGGGATGTATGAACTGCGATATAAAGGTACTCGACCGCTCCTGCCACGAGTGCGAAGTCTACAAGCAGCACCCCGAGGTTCCCGATATGATAGAGTGCTCGATGTACGAGTTGAGCACCTGATCGCAGACCTGCCAAACCTGTGGCGCAGCCACAAGAGATCGACGGAGATTTGCAAATGGTTACTGTCACCGACGCCGCCGCTCAGAAGATCAAGAGCATGTTGGAAGAACAGGGGAGTTCCTCCCAGGGACTCAGAGTCGGAGTCATGGGAGGGGGTTGTTCCGGCTTTCAGTACAAACTTGCTTTTGAAGAGAGCGAGGATGAGATGGATCAGGTCGTCGAGTCCAACGGCGTAAAACTCTTTATCGACGCCAAGAGCTGTCTCTATCTCAGCGGCGTCAAGCTGGACTTTCAGGATGGTTTGATGGGCGCGGGTTTCAAACTCGATAACCCCAATGCCCGGTCGACCTGCGGCTGTGGGGAGTCGTTCAGTGCCTGATGGGTGAGGCCTTCGCATGACCACTCGGATTTACCATCTGAATGGTCGCTAGCTCTTTATCTGTCCATGCCGGATTGTCTGGTTTTGGGTAGAGGTTCAGAGGGCTTCAAGAGCCAGATTTTTTTTCTGGAGATCAATAGAAATGACGAGGGTCGTTCAGTCGCTCTGCGATGAACGGCCTTTTTCATTGACCTGTCGAGATGAAAAGATGGAACCGATCTATCTGGACAACCTGGCGACGACCCCGGTAGATCCCCGGGTTGTCGAGGCTATGCTGCCGTATTTCACCGAGAAGTTTGGAAATGCGAGCAGCAAGGGCCATCCCTTCGGCTGGAAGGCAGCCGAGGCGGTGGAGCAGGCGCGGGTTCAGGTCGCCTCGTTGATCGGGGCGCGTCTGCCCCGAGAAATAATCTTTACCAGCGGGGCGACTGAGGCCAACAATCTGGCCATCAAAGGGGTTGCTCAATTCCATCGCGACAGGGGAAATCATATTGTCACCTGCGCCATTGAGCACAGGGCAGTGCTCGACTGTTGCCGGGGTTTGGAAGAGTCTGGCTTCAGGGTGACCTATCTGCCGGTAGATGAGTGGGGAAGCGTCGATATCGATCAACTGATGGCCGCGCTCACACCCGAGACTGTTTTGATCTCGGTCATGGCGGCCAACAACGAGATCGGCACAGTGCAGCCGCTGGCCCAGATCGGGGAGATCGCCAAGGAACGGGGAATTTTGTGGCACTGTGACGGAGCACAGGCGGTGGGGAAGATCTCTTTTGACGTGGAAGAGTTGGGAGTGGATTTGCTCTCCATTTCCGGTCATAAGATATACGGCCCCAAAGGAGGGGGGGCTCTCTATGTGCGCTCCAGGAGGCCGCGGGTGCGCCTGCGGGCGCAGATCGAAGGAGGGGGACAGGAGCGCGGTCTGCGTTCGGGAACGCTCAACGTGCCCGGTATCGTCGGGCTGGGGCGCGCCAGTGAGCTCTGTCTGGAGGAGATGGAGGAGGAGGGGCTGCGGCTGGGGGGAATGCGCGACCGACTCCTCCTGGGGCTTTCACAGCGCCTGGAGGGGGTCTATTGCAATGGAGATGCCGCGGAGAGACTTCCGGGTTGCCTGAACGTGAGTTTCACCGGCGTCGACGGTGCGGCACTGTTGACCGCTTTTCGGGATATCGCCCTTTCGGCCGGATCTGCTTGTTCTTCCGGGGAGAGCGGCCCATCGCACGTGCTCAGGGCGATCGGGCTGGGGGATGACCTGGCGCACGCTTCCCTGCGCTTCGGCTGGGGGCGCTTCAACGGGGAGGAGGAAGTGGCCTATGTCATCGGGCGTGTCGTCGAAGAGGTGGAGCGGCTGCGGGGGATAGAAGCGGGTTGATAAATCGTTCCTTCTTCTAGATATTTTTTAGGACGCCGATCAGGTGGTTGGCGTCCTTTTTATTGGAGGCGAGATGGAGAGTGGCGATTTGAGCAGTCTGCTCCTGGAATTGGGAGATGGGGCGGAGAGAGATCCCATGCTGGACTGGGGAGCGGTCTTCGGCAATGACCGGCCCGTGGAGATCGAGATCGGCATCGGCAAAGGCCGTTTCCTGATCGACGCGGCGCAGCGGCTGCCACAGGTCAATTTCGTGGGGATCGAATGGGCCGGGAAATATCTACGCATCGCGCATGAGCGGAGCCTGAAACGAGAGTTGTGGAATATCCGCCTGATCAGAGCGGATGCCAGGGAATTCGTCGAATTCTTTGTGCCCACCGCATCTCTCCAGGCAATCCACGTCTACTTCCCGGACCCCTGGCCGAAGAAGCGACACCACAAGCGCCGTCTCATCAATCGGGGTTTTGTGCGCGAGGTAGAGCGTACGCTGCGGCCCGGAGGATCGCTGTGGCTGGCAACCGATTATGCGGAATACTACGAGGCGATGCTCGAGGCGCTGGATGGCACCAGTTGCCTGGAACCGGTCGAAGTGGAATGGCCGGGGGTGAAGACGAACTACGAAGATAAGTACATGCAGCAGGGGAAAGAAATTTTCCGCCGCGTGCTCGAGAAGGGGGATGAGGGGGGAGTGGTGGAGTAAAGTCTCGCTGCTACAGGAACGGGAGAGGGCCACCAGACACCACAGGTGGCCCTTTCTGTTTGTTTTTGGAAGGGATAAGAAGGAGGCCATGGGCAGGCGCAAGTAGACACTGAAAAGTGGAATTAAATACACTAATTAGTGTTATATATACACTAATTAGTGTATTCTGGAAAATATGTGCAGCTCCCTCTTTCATTATTAATGTATCTCCTTGTAAAGATTTATCTTGACAGCCCTAAGAGAGAAAGTGTATACTTTTCATCGTGGTGGAAAGTGGTGGAAAGTGGTGGAGGAAGGAGGAGGAAACCCCAGCGCCAGAGAGGCCTGTTAGATGGAACAGTTTCTTGGGGAATTCGACGTGCCGGTAGACGAGAAGGGACGAATTTTCGTGCCGGCTGAATTGCGCAAGAAACTCCCTCCGGAAGCGAACGACACTTTTATCGTATTGCGCGGTTACGACCGCTGTCTTACCGCTTATCCTCAGCAGATCTGGGCGGAGACGGCGAGGAAGATGCTGCGTCTGCCGCAGACCGAAAGCAAGGCCAGGATGGTCATCCGCGGCAGACTCTCCCAGGCTGCAGAGGTGAAGTTCGATCGCCAGGGCCGTGCCCTCATTCCACGCAAGTTGCTCGAGCGGGTGGGGATCGGCAATCAAATGGTGGTTATCGGAGCCCTGGACAAACTGGAGTTCTGGAATCCGGAAGATTGGGGTAAGGCGATGGCAAAGGCCGATGAGGAGATGGAGAAGGCGGCCGAGGACTTCGACCTGTAGCGATGGAATATCACGTTCCGGTCATGGTCGCCGAAGTGATTCGCTGGTTGGTGAAGGAGGCGACGGGGATTTATCTGGATGCCACGGCTGGTGGGGGAGGACACTGCAGAGCAATTCTCGCGGCCCTGCGAGGTGAGGGGCGGCTGATCGCGATCGATCGCGATCCGGAGGCGGTGCGCGAGACATTGCGGAACCTGGCGGAGTTTGGCGACAGAGTCAGCGTGCTACAGGGTTCTTTCGTCCAATTGAAGGAATTGATGGACAGCCAGCGGGTGGAGGGGGTAAATGGAGTGCTGTTCGACCTGGGAGTTTCATCGCGGCAGATCGATGAACCGGAGCGGGGGTTCAGCTACCGGGAAGAGGGACCACTGGATATGCGCATGGATTCCGAGAAGGGGATCAAAGCATCGGAGTGGATCGACCGGGCGACCGAAGGGGAACTGGTGCAGGTGATTCGGGAATACGGGGAAGAGCGGCATGCGCGCCGGATCGGCAGGGCGATTTGCCGGCTTCGCATGGAGCGTCCCCTGGAAACGACCGACGATCTACGCCAGGTGGTTGAGAGCACCCATCCGCAAATGCCGAACAAGACGCTGGCCCGGGTCTTCCAGGCTTTCCGCATCGCCGTCAACGACGAACTGGGGCAGCTCGACCGGGGTTTAGAAGGGGCGATCGACCTGCTCCTTCCCGGAGGGCGCCTGGTGACGATGGCCTACCATTCGCTCGAGGATCGCCTGATCAAACAGAAAATGGCCGCACTCATTCGCGGCTGCATTTGCCCGCCGGAGATTCCGGTCTGCGTTTGCGGGCGGGAGCCGACCTTCAAGAAAGCCAATCGCCGACCGAGCCGGGCGGGGGCGGATGAGGTGCAGAGAAACCGGCGGGCACGAAGTGCCATTTTGCGGGTATACGAAAAGTTATGAGGCAAGAGACGATGGTAAGGAGCCGACCGACCCGAACCAGAGGTCGCAGTTCTTTTTCTCCGTTTGTGGGGCTTCTGGGGCTGCTGGTGGCCATTCCTCTGCTCTGCGTGTGGGAGAAGGTGGAACTTGCGAGGGCGGCCAGGGCGATTGAAAGAAACGAGGTCAGAATCGGGACACTGAGGGAGGAGCGTTCCAAGCTGATGGCAGCCGTCGTCTTCCAAAAGAAGCCGGGGGCCATAGAGACGGTGGCACGGGGAGAGTTGGGTATGGAATATCCGGCTGGCCGATGGACGGAATTGACTTTTGAGATGGGTGAGATGGGAGAGGTCGAGTGAGTGCTCAGAGTATCATAGGAGGAACAGAGGGGCGCCTCAGGCGACTGAAGTGGCTGGCCTTAGGGGGTGGTTTGCTCTGGTTGGGGTTGGTTTCACGCCTGGTGCAGGTTCAGGGAGTAGAGCATCAAGCCTATCTGAGCAAGGCGCAGGTGCAGCACCAGCGGTGGCTCCAACTCAAAGGGGAGCGGGGACGAATCCTGGATCGCCAGGGGCGGGTACTGGGGGTCGATGTCGAAGCGGTCTCCTTTTTTGCCCACCCCGATCAGGTGACAGAACCCGAAGCGGTAGTAGCACATTTCGCCCTCCTGGATGCGGAAAAGGCCCAGAGGTTAGAGCGCCAGCTGCACGGGGATGGCCCCTTTGTCTATCTGGCGCGCCAGCTCGATGGAGGAGCGCTGGCCCGGGCGGAGAGCCGCAGCTTTGCCGGCGTCTTCCGACATCCGGAAACCAGGCGGCACTATCCGCAGGGACGTCTGGCGGGTCAGCTGCTGGGATATACCAATATCGACAACAAGGGCAGTGAGGGAGTGGAGCTGGCTTTCGAGGAGTTGATGCGCGGGACCAAGGGGACGGCGCTGATCACCGTCGATGCGCTGGGCAAACAGGTCCCGGGGTCGCGGAAAGAAGGACAGAAGGCGGAGGATGGAGACAGCGTAGTGCTGACCATCGACGCCGTATACCAGGATATTTTAGAACAGGAATTGGAACGCGCCATTCAAAACTCCGAAGCGGAAGGGGGGATGGGCATCATCTCCGATCCGCGCACCGGGGAGATTCTGGCGATGGCCAACCTGCCACTCTACGATCCGAATAGACCGGCCTCGGCGGAGGCGAAGTGGAGGCGGAACCGGGCGGTCACCGATCCATACGAGCCGGGTTCCACTTTCAAGGTAGTGGCGGCAGCAGCGGTAATCGAGGAGGGCCTGGGAAACTTCGGCGAGCCGATTTTCTGTGAAGACGGTCGCCTGAAGCTCGACAATGGAGATCTAATTCGCGATATCCACCCGCACGGTCTGCTGAGCTTCGGGGAGGTAATGGAAAAATCGAGCAATATCGGCACGATCAAGATTGCTCGACGTCTTTCGCGAGCCCGCTTTTACGAGTATATCCGCCGATTCGGCTTTGCCGCGCGCACCGGCATCGGACTGCCGGGAGAGAATACCGGGATGCTGGAAGAGGTGGGCAAGTGGTCGGATCGGTCGCAGGAGACGATGGCCATCGGCCAGGAAATCAGCGTCACCGGATTGCAACTGGTCCAGGCTTTTGGGGTGATTGCCAACGATGGTCAGCTCTTGGAGCCGCATATAGTTAAAGGGATCCTGCACAGCGATGGCCAGGTGGAGGAACGGGCTCATCAAAACCCGGTGCGCCAGGTCATCTCCGCGGGCACTGCAGAGAAAATGAGGGAGATCCTGACGGGAGTCGTCGCCAGCGGTACGGGAAAGCGGGCTCAGATTGAGGGGATTGCCGTGGCGGGGAAGACCGGCACGGCCCAGCAGGCAAGCCGGAACGGAGGGGGGTACGATCCAGATCGCAACATCGTTTCTTTTGTCGGTTTTTTGCCGGCAGAGGATCCGGAGCTTCTCTGTCTTATAGTAGTCGACAACCCCCTCAGAGACCGGTGGGGAGGGCATACGGCTGCGCCGGCGTTCAAGCGGGTCATGGAGCGCATTCTCTATCTGCCCGAAGGCAGAGCGTGCGCCCGTCAGAGGGGGGAGGGCGCCGGGAGGCAGGCCCATTTTGGAGAAGACCTTCTGGAGCCGATCCCGGATTTGCGCGGCATGAGCCGTGGAGTAGCTCGTTTTCAGGCCGGTCTGCGGGGATTGCCGGTGACCTTCTCTGGAGAGGGAGAAGTGGTGCTGGCGCAGAATCCGCTGCCGGGGGAGAGCGGTAGTGAACTGCTGCAGATAACCTGTGTGCTGGGAGAAGCCGAGCAGACGGAGGAATCCCAGATGGGAGGGGCGCTTATGCGCCAGGCTCTATTGTTGCAGACACTGAGTCAAAGCAGTCCACCGCAAATCGACCAAAAACTTTAGGTAACCAGGCCATCATGCTCCTGCGTCAGCTAGTAGAAGAGCTGCCCATCCTCCAGATTTCGGGACCGATCGACATGTCGATCGGCAGCCTGGAATGGGATTCCCGGCGCGTCGAGCCGGGGGATGTTTTTGTGGCCATCCGCGGTGGGCAGGAGCAGGATCGACATCTGTTCATTCCCCACGCTCTGGAGCGGGGGGCCCGGGCGATCATTGTGGAAGAGGAGGGAGAGCACCCCGGTGCGACGCAGATCGTAGTAGCCAATTGTCGTCAGGCTCTGGCTAAGTTGGCGGCTCGTTATTACAATTACCCGGGCCGCAGCCTACGGCTGGTGGGCATCACTGGCACCAATGGAAAAACCACTACCGCCCTGCTGTTGCAGCAGGTGCTGGAAGCGGCGGGAGTGAAGTGCGGATATCTGGGCACGCTGGGAAGGATCGTCAGCGATGGTTTCGAACCGCTGGCAAACACGACTCCGGAAGCTCCCGAGTTGCACCGGCAATTGAGGGGGATGGTCGATGCGGGGAAGAGGGCAGCGGTGCTCGAGGCATCGTCGCACGGATTGGCGTTAGAGCGAGTGTCGGGGCTCCAGTTTACCGCTGCCGTTTTTACCAATTTCACCCGCGATCACCTGGATTTCCACCTGACGGAGGAAAACTACTTTGCGGCCAAAGCGCGGCTCTTTGAGGAACTGGACGAGAGTGCGGGGGGGATCGGGGTCGTAAATGTGGACGATCCGGTAGCCGAAGCCCTTATCGGGCGGATCGGGGTGCCGGTTACGACCTACGGGTGGGGAGATGGAGCCGCCATTCGCCTGTTGGCCATGGAGCCGAATAAGGCGGGAATGCGACTGCGCGTGCAGACGCCGTCCGGTGAACTGGATGTCGATACCCCATTGACGGGGAGATTCAATTCGTATAATGTAATAGCCGCTCTGGCGACTGGACTGGGGCTGGGCCTCGACGTGGATGCGGTTCGTCAGGGGATTGCCGCCGTCGAGCGGATTCCCGGGCGTTTCGAACAGGTGGTGGCCGGCCAGGGCTTTCAGGTCATCGTCGATTACGCCCATACCCCCGATGGCCTGGAGACAGTGCTGAAGGCGGCGCGGGAATTGACCCGGGAGCGGTTGATCTGCGTCTTCGGTTGCGGGGGAGATCGCGATCGGGGGAAGCGCCCTCAGATGGGGCGAATCGGCGCCGAACGGGCCGATCTGGTCTTTCTGACCTCGGACAATCCGCGCAGCGAGGATCCAGAGGAAATACTGGCGGAGATCGCCTCTGGAATGGAGTCCGGCGCCAATGCGCAGATCCTGGAGAATCGCGGCCAGGCGATAAAAGAGGCGCTGACAATCGCCCGCCAGGGAGACGTTGTGGTCATCGCCGGCAAGGGGCACGAGGCGGTGCAGATTCTGGCCGAGGGGACGGTTCCCTTCGACGATAGAGAGGTTGCTCGCCAGGTTTTGGAGGAGCTGACAGGGCGCTCTGAGAGGGAGCGCTGGGCCGGAGAGGAGGGCGTCTGATGGAGGCGGTCTCCATGCGCGAAATTCTACAGTGGACGGATGCCCAACTTGTTGGTATCTTAAACCTGGCTCAGTCGGTGACCGGCATCTCCACCGACAGCAGAGAGATCGAGTCAGGAGAGCTCTTTCTGGCTCTAAAGGGGCTAAATTTCGACGGGCACAAATTCGTCGAGGCGGCTCTGGAAAAGGGAGCTTGTGCGGCGGTCGTAGAAAGAGAATGGGCGGCCGACCGAGAAATTGAAGGACCGCTGTTGATCGTGCCTTCCGCTCTGGAGGCGCTGGGGGCGATCGCCCGACAGTACCGGCGGCGTTTTCAACTGCCTGTCGTCGGCGTAGTAGGCAGCGCGGGTAAGACGACTACTAAAGAGATGATCGCCGCAGTGCTGGGGCGGCGATACAGAGTTTTAAAGAATCAGGGCAACGAGAACAACGAGATCGGCGTTCCCAAAACGCTGCTGCAGCTCGAACAGACGGACGAGGCGGTCGTCCTGGAGCTGGCGGCACGCAAGCGGGGAGACATAAGCTATCTCTGTTCCGTGGCCCAGCCCACCATCGGGGTCCTGCTCAATATCGGGACCGCTCATCTGGAGTTTTTTGAATCTGTAGAGGGAGTGGCCAAAGCCAAAGGGGAGCTCCTGGATTATCTGGACGAGTCTTTAACGGCTCTCGTCAACGTCGATGACTGTGTCGCTGCTAAGGAGGCTAAGAGGACAAAGGGGAGACTCCTTGGCTTCGGTCTCGGACATGGGAGCCAGTATCGTGGGGAGGGACTCGTTCTCGACCAGGAGGGCCGCGGCCACTTCTCTCTACAGAATTTTTCTTTTCAGCTACAAATTCCCGGTCGCCATAACGCATACAACGCTCTAGCCGCTGCGGCGGTAGGAGACCTGCTGGACGTTCCTTGGGAGGATATCCAAAGCGCTCTCAACGACTTCCAGCCGGTCGCCATGCGTTCTCAAATCTTGCGAAAAAACGGGATTTGTATTATCAATGATAGTTACAACGCCAATCCCGATTCGGTGCGGATGGCTCTCGACCTCCTCAGCAGCATGGAGGGAGAGCGCAGAATCGCGGTGCTGGGGGACATGCTGGAACTGGGTCCCCGAAGCGCCGAACTCCACGCCGATGTCGGTTGCCAGGTTGCCGCAGCAGAGATCGACCTGCTGTTGGCCACCGGGCCGCTGAGCGCACATACGGTGAAGGCAGCTCAAGAGGCGGGGTTGCCGTCCGTTTGTGCCCGGCATTTTGCCGATCGGGAAGCGCTGGCGGAGTGCTTGGTGACTGTCCGTCAGCGAGGAGACCTGGTCCTGGTCAAAGCTTCCAGGAGCATGGGTCTGGAAACCATCGTAGAACGCATCACACGGTAGCTTTTACTCCCCCCCTGCTACCGATCCTTTCTACGGACTTTCGGCCATTATTGCGCCGTTTCCGTCCGTTTCTGTCCGATCCCACCGGACGAATACCCCTTACTTCATATACGCAACGCGATCGAACTCTTTGGATCGGACTCCGCGTGTTTTGCCGAATGGCAACGGGACGTTCCGAACGGGGGTTCGAGCGCTCGGAATGGGGATGAGAGGAACTCAACGAGCCGGCACCCACGTTCTGCTGATCGCCCTGGTCCTGGTCTGTCTGGGGACCGTGATGGTCTATAGCTCCAGTTCGGTGCTCGCCAGTCGTCGATTCGCCAACCCCGGCTTCTTTCTGGAACGGCAGATCGTTCGAGCGCTGATAGGGTTGTTTTTCATGTTCGCCCTTTCACGCGTGCCCATTCGCTTGTGGGCCCGAGGAGCGAGATGGATGCTGCTGGCCGGACTGGCGGCGCTGGTGCTAGTCCTGTTCCTGGGGGTAGGGCCGGTGGGGCGCTGGCTGCAGTTGCCGGTGTTTTCCTTCCAGCCATCGGAGTTTGCCAAGCTGGCGCTGGTGATCTACCTGGCGGATGTCCTGGTGCGCAAAGAGAAGGAGATGGGGGATTTCAAGCAGGGGCTGCTGCCGCGCCTGCTGGTCGTCGGCGGAGTGCTGCTGCTGATCGGGTTGCAGCCGGACCTGGGGACGGCGATCGCTCTCGGGTTGATCGCCCTGGTCATGCTGTGGCTCGGAGGTGCTCGTTTGAAACATCTGCTGGGAGCGGGACTGGCGACGCTGCCGTTGATCGGGTTGTCGCTACTGATTTCCCCCTACCAGTGGCAGCGCATGGCCAAATTCATCAAAGGTCTGTTGTATGGGGGAACCGGGGGGAATTACCAGGTCGAGCAGGCGTTGGTGGCGTTGGGCAGCGGTGGCTGGCTGGGAGTGGGGCTGGGCAATAGCCTGCAGAAACAGCAGTTCCTGCCCGAACCACACACAGACTTCGTCTTTGCCCTGGTCGGAGAGGAACTGGGACTGGCCGGAACGCTGAGCGTCATCGCTCTCTTTGTGGCGTTGGCCATCCACGGGCTGCGCATCGCCCGGGAGGCACAGTCCTACTTTGGCTTTCTCATAGCGACCGGGATAACCGGGATGATATCGATCTACGCTCTGCTCAATATCGGTGTGGCGACAGGAGTGCTGCCTACCACCGGGCTGCCACTGCCTTTTATCAGCTATGGAGGATCGTCGCTGATTGGCAATCTGGCCGGAATAGGCATTCTGGTCGGGGTCGCCCGGAGCGAGGAAGGGGAGGAGTCGGTCTGGCGCCGGGGAGGAACGGCCATGGCCCGGCCGCAGGTGCACAAATGGCGATGAAGCCGCTCTTCGGTAGATACCAACGCGTCCACCTGGTGGGCATTGGTGGTGCGAGAATGGAGGGGTTGGCCCGGATTCTTAGGCAGATGGGGTGTCAGGTCAGCGGTTCGGACAGGGCGGAGTCTGCTGCGGTCGACGGTCTCCGGCGGGATGGGTTCGCGGTGCAGGTGGGACATCGGAGGGAGCAGGCCGAAGGAGCAGATCTGGTGGTCTTCTCGGCAGCGGTCCCGGCTGACAACGCGGAACTCATCGAGGCGCTTCACTCCGGGATCGACCTAGTCGGGGGGGCCGAACTGCTCGGGGAACTGACGCGTGGTTACCTGACAGTGGCGGTGGCCGGCAGTCACGGCAAGACAACGACCGCCTCGATGGTGGCGGATATTCTGCGCCAGGCGGATCTGGAGCCTTCGGTGTTGATCGGCGGTTGGCGGCAGGGGCGAGCCCAGGCAGAGTTGAAATCGAGCCGTTTTTTTGTAGTCGAGGCGGATGAATTTCAGCGCAGCTTCTTGCAGCTCTCTCCGAGTTTGGCGCTGGTGACCAACGTCGACGCCGAGCATCTGGATTGCTATGGCGATCTGGCCGGAGTAGAAGATGCCTTCTGTCAGTATCTGAGCCGCATGCCCTTTTACGGGCGCTGCGTGCTGGCCGGGGACGGGGCGGTGGGCAGCAGGGTGCGTGAGAGCGTGACGTTCCCCTGCTCGACTTATGGTCTGAAAGCGGAAAACGACTTCAGGGCAGATGGCATCGAATCCCATTCCTGGGGCAGCAGCTTCGAGATGGAGAAGGGGAAGGAACGGCTGGGGCGGATAGTGCTCAATGTGCCGGGGGAACACAATCTGCGCAACAGCCTGGGGGCGGCGGCACTGGCGAACGTGATGGGAGTGGACTTCGAGGCGATTGCCCGCGGGCTGGCCGGTTTTACCGGCGTTGCTAGAAGATATGAGCGCAGAGGGGAAGAAGGGGGCGTGCTGGTGATCGACGACTACGCCCATCATCCCGCTGAACTGGCGGTCGCCATCGACACGGCAAAGCGGAGTGGAAGGCGCGTGGTCGCGGTTTTTCAGCCGCATCTGTTTTCGCGCACCCGCGATCTGTGCCGAGATTTTGCCCGGGAGCTGTGCGCTGCCGATCAGGTCTTTCTGGCGGATGTCTATCCCTCGCGAGAAGAGCCGTTGCCCGGGGTCGACGGGGGGATGATCGCCCGGGAGATGCGGGAGAGAGGGTACCGCGACGTGGTATTCGTACCCCAGAAGGAGCAGCTGCCCGACAGAGTGATGCAAAGTTGCCGATCTGGAGACCTGGTCCTGACTCTGGGAGCGGGGGATATAGACGGAGTGTCCCGAGCGCTGGTCGATGGTCTGAAACAGCGCTCCAGTTGAAGCGAGAGCGGAATGGGCAAAAAAGAGGCCAAAAAGAAAAGGCAGCCGATGGCCCTGGCTCCAGGGGAGCGGAAAGCGAATTCCTCTCTGCGAGAGAGACTGAAGCTGCTGCTCCTTTTGCCTCCGGTGTTGTTACTGGTCGGTTGCATCTGGGCGGGATTTCAGATCCCCCGGCTGTTTACCGAAGGAGACCGCTTTCAACTGAATGCTCTGGAAGTGGAAGGACTGCGCATCCTCAGCGGGGAGCGTATCCTGGAGGCCAGTGGGCTGCAGGTGGGGGAGAATATCTTCGCCGTCGATCTGCACGCCGTCGAGGGGCGTATCGAAGGACTCCCGTGGGTCAAGCGGGCGCTGGTGCGGCGTCGGCCACCCGATCGCCTGGCTATCGATATCGTCGAGCGCCGTCGGCTGGCCTGGATCGATGTGGGACGGATTTTTGGGATCGATGCCGACGGCGTGTTACTGCCGGGGAGAAGAGAGGAGCAGGAATCGGTCCGCGATCTCGATCTGCCGGTGATCGGGGGGGTGGAGTGTCCGGGTGATTCCCTGTACCCGGGAACGGCGATCGACGATTCGACTCTGGTGTTGCTTCTGGAGTGGTGGCGGCAGGCCAGCGCCGCCGATGCGGAGTTCTGTCTGAATGTTTCGGAAATCCAGCCTCTGGCCCGGGACGGTATTCGCCTGCGGCTGGTGGGAGACGGCCTGGAGGTGAGACTGCCCGCCGACAAGGCCGCCGAACGCATTCGGTTGCTTAAAAAACTCATGAAGCGGGTTTACCGCGAGTGTCCAGAGCCGGCCTATATCGATATGCGCTTTGCCGGACAGGTTGTGGTTGGCAGCAAGGAGCGGAGTTCCTGATGAGAGACAAGAAGGCCGGTAGGCCAAACGTCGTAGTCGGTTTGGATCTGGGCACGACCAAGATCGCCGCCGTCATTGCAGAGAGAGATGCCCAGAGAGTGCTGAAGATCATCGGGGTGGGCAGCAGTCCATCGGAAGGGCTGCGGCGCGGCGTGATTATCGACGTCGAAAAGACGGTCCAGGCTATTGGCAAGGCGATCCAGGAAGCGGAATTGATGGCCGGGGTGGAGGTCGCTTCGGTGTACGCCGGAGTGGCCGGTGAGCACATCGGCAGCTGCAACAGCCGGGGGGTGGTGGCGGTGAGCGGCCTGGGAGGAGAGATCAGTGCGACGGACAAGGAGCGCGTCATCGAAGCGGCACGGGCGGTTTCGGTGGAAGGAGGGCGGCAGGTGCTCCACGTCCTTCCCCAGGAATTTTTCGTAGATGGGCAGGGAGGCATTCGCGATCCGCTGGGGATTGCCGGAGTGCGCCTGGAAGCGGATGTCCACCTGGTCACCGGAGCGACTACTTCGGTGCAGAATATCCGCAACAGCGTGCTGCGAGCCGGATACGATGTTCGGGGGGTGGTACTGGAACCGCTGGCTTCGAGCTATGCCGTGCTCGAGGACGACGAGCGGGAGATGGGTGTCTGTTTGATAGATATCGGTGGGGGCACCACCGATGTCGCCCTGTTTTCGCTGGGCAGCATCCATCATACGGCGGTTATTGGTCTGGGAGGCCAAAACGTCACCAACGATGTGGCGGTCGGGTTGCGGACTTCCTGGTCACAGGCAGAGCAGATCAAGTGCGCTCAGGGAGGGGCGCTGATAGAACGGGTCGACAAGGAAGAGATAGTGGAAGTGCCGGGGATCGCCGGCCGCCAGGGGCACATCGTGGCGCGGCGGAAGCTGGCCGCCATCATCGAACTGCGCATGGAGGAGATCTTCGAACTGGTGCGGGACGATCTGGAACGGGCCGGATTTTCTCGCACGCCGGGAGCCGGGGTGGTGCTCACCGGCGGAGGGGCTCTGCTGGAAGGAGCGGGTGAACTGGCCGAGCGCGTCTTTGGCATGCCGGTGCGCCTGGGGGTGCCCGGCGACCTGGAGGGCATGGGGGAACGAGTCAGTAACCCGATCTACGCCACCGCACTCGGATTGGGGCTGTTCGGCATGGACGAAATGGAATCGGGAGATGATCCAATCCTCTTCACCAGACCGAACGAACCGGGGGGCAAGGAGTGGTGGCGAAACATGTTGGAGTGGATTCAGGCACTGTTCTAGGGGTTGAATTACACAGCGGCTCTCAATGGAGGAGGAGTTATGCCGTTCAAGATTATCAGCAACGAAGAGCGCAAGGCACAGATCAAAGTCGTCGGCGTCGGCGGTGGCGGGGGGAACGCCATCAATCGCATGATCAATTCGGGTATGTACGGGGTGGACTTCCTCGCCCTCAATACCGATGCCCAGGCTTTGGAGACGTGTGCTGCCGATATCAATCTCTGCATCGGCGAAAAGAGCGTCACCAATGGACTGGGAGCGGGGGCTCAGCCGGAGCTGGCGCGCCAGGCGATCGAAGAAGATCGCGACAAGGTGACCGAGCACCTGCGCGACGCCGATCTGGTCTTCATCACCGCCGGTATGGGGGGCGGGACCGGAACCGGTGCGGCTCCAGTCGTTGCACAGATCGCCCGTGAACAGGGGGCGCTGACCGTGGGCATCGTCACGGAACCGTTCATGATGGAAGGGTTCCCGCGCATGCGCAATGCCCTGGCCGGCATCACCGAACTGCAGGAGCATGTCGACACCCTGATCACGATTAAGAATCAGCGTCTGCTGACTATCTGCTCGCGGGATACCACTTTGCAGGAGGCGTTCTTCAAGGCGGATGAGGTGCTGATGCAGGCCACCCGGGGGATCGCCGACTTGATCACAGTACCGGGAATCATCAATCTCGATTTCAACGATGTGAAGACGATCATCGCCGACGGCGGAGATGCCATTATGGGCGTGGGCATCCATCGGGGAGAGAACAGAGCAATCGAGGGTGCCAAGAAGGCGATCAAGAGCCCGCTGCTCGAGGAGGTGTCGATCGAGGGTGCCAAGAAGGTGCTCATCAACATCGCCGCCGATTCGAATCTGACTTTGTTCGAAGTCAACGAAGCGATGTCGTTGATTTACGAGTCGGTCGGCCAGGAGGCGAATATCATTTTTGGCACGGTCCTGGACGACGATCTGGTCGACGAAATCCGCATAACGGTGATCGCCACCGGTTTCAATCTCAACAAAGAGGATGCGCTTGGGATCGACCGTGAAGAGCAGGTTCCGGCCAAGGGGATCGAGGCGGCGAACAACCTGGGGGTTCCGGCCGTCATCCGCCGCACTGCCACCGGCACCGACGACAGGGAGGGCGTGTCCGGGCGCTCCGCCTCGGAAAACCTGGACTACCCGACCTTTCTGCGCAAAAAGATGGGGCCGTCCGCCACTCCGTGAATGGAGCGGAGAGAGTCTCGGAGTCGGCACTGTAAATGGGCGGTTTCCCACAGATCATGCCAGCATCGGCGGGAGATTTTTGGGCCATCTTGGGACCAGCAGGATGATGAGCGGCCGGCGGAAGTGACTTTCCGCTGGCCGCCCCTTTTGCACCCGAGTGAAGTAAAAAGGGGAAATCCCCGCTGTTGAGGATAGGAGAATGCGCTTTTGCATTGATCGAATCAGGAGATCTTCATATATTCATAAATAATTGTTCCAGGAAGGGTTAGGTCGATAAGTCAAAGATCCAGAGCCGGCTTTTGCCGGGGGCTTGAAAGCATTTTCCCGGACCCATGGGGGACCGGGGCCGAAATGTCGGACGGGGCCGCGATCTTTCCTGGCAGGTTTCTTGCCCCACTCAAAGCGAGGAAAGAGGTGAGATGGCAAAAATTCAGGTGGGAATCATCATGGGCAGCAAGTCGGACGAAGAGGTGATGCGCAAGGCTGCCGAGGTTCTGGACGAACTGGGGGTCGGTTATGAGATCGTGGTCTCCTCGGCGCATCGCAATCCGGAGCGCACGGCCGCGTACGCGCGCGAGGCGGCTGAGCGCGGTCTGCAGGCGATTATCGCCGGTGCGGGGCTGGCCGCCGCTCTGCCGGGGGTTCTGGCTGCTCACACGACCCTTCCGGTGATCGGGGTGCCGATCGCCGCCGGAGCGCTCAACGGCGTCGACGCTCTCTACGCCATAGTTCAAATGCCTCCAGGGATTCCGGTAGCGACGGTCGGTATCGACAACGCCCGCAATGCCGCGATGCTGGCCGCCCAGATTCTGGCGCTGTCCGACGCCGAGGTGTCACAGGCGGTCGACAAGTATCGCAGCAAGTGGAATTGATATAGCGCCTCGCATGTAAATTCAGTGTTGTTTTTTTCATAATGTCCGAAATACGGCACCCGGTTTTTTATCCGGCACAGTTTTTTGCCCTCTGTAATGAGGAGCCATAAAAGGGGATCAGGTGAGATTTGGCCAACCAACGTAGCATTTCCAGACTTCTTTCGCTGATGTTGCGCCACCGGCCCGACGAGTTTGGGCTGGAGATCGATCAGTACGGTTTCGTGCCTTTGGACCAGGTAGCCCAGGCGATTCAGGATCGGTATGAGGAGGTGCGGGAGGAGGATGTTCTCGAGCTTCTCAATTCTCCCGGCCAATACCGTTTTGAACTGGGTGAGAAGGGGGTTCGAGCTCTCTACGGCCACACCTTTTTCGTGGAAATGGACGGAGAGCCGATGGATCCCCCGGAGCGTTTCTACATGGGGACTACGACTGCCGCCGCCCGTCGCTTCAAGACGGAGGGTATTGGTTCGGGTGATCGCTTCTACGTCCACCTGTCGCTGAGTCGTGAGGTGGCCGAAAGTCGGAGTCGCGAGCCGGACAGTCCCTGCGTCGCGGAGATCCTCGCTCAACAGGCTGCCCAGGGTGGAGTGGAGTTCTACGAGCGCGGCGAGGTGGTCCTCACCCGGCAGGTGCCGGGCGAATTCGTGGGAGAGATACACGGTCTGGCCGAGCAGGCAAAGAGTGAAGGCAGCGACCGGAGTAAAGTCAGTAAGCGGAGTGAAGGCAGCGACCGGAGTAAAATCAGCAAGCGGAGTGAAAGCAGCGACCGGAAGGTGACCCCTCCAGCGGGGGAAATGACCTACGGCAGGAAGCCGCGCAAAGCGACGCGCTGAGCAGGCCTGGAGGGGGTGGAGTTGCGCCGGCCAAACGATGAAGGGGTGGGAAATAATTCCCGAACACCCATTTCCGCAGTGACGCCATGGCTCAATATGAAATAACCCTGCGCGACTACTGGCGCATCCTGCGCCGGCGCAAGAGCATCGTGGCCTTTACGGCCCTGCTGCTGGGTTTTTTCAGTTTTCTCATGGCATCTGTCTGGAAGCCGACGCCTCTGTTCAAGGCGGCGGCCAAGGTGCAGATCAATTCGAGCCAGACGCTCACCGGTCTCTACCTGGAAGCGATCGCCTACAACGCCGGGGACCAGATCGAGACCCAGCAGGCGATCATCACCAGCTATCCCGTGCTCAAGCTCGCCGGCGAGGAACTGGGGTTGTTCGCCGGAGGGGACACCGCCCGGGTAGTTCTCGATCTGCAGAATCGCATCGTCACCTCCCAGGAAGGTTACACCAACATCATCATCGTCGAGGCGACCGATGGTCGTCCGCGCATGGCCAGGGAATTGGCCAATACGATCGCCCGGGTTTACCGGGATTACAACTACGAGCTCAAAAACCAGCAGGCGATCAAGCACCGGAATTTCGTCGAGGTGCAGCGGGACAAGGCGCGCGAGGCGCTGATGCAGGCCGAGGAGGAGGTGCGCCTCTACCGAGAAGAGACCGATTTGGTCTCCCTGGATGCCCAGGCCAGCGTCATGTTGGGGCAGATTACCCAGGGGGAGCAGAACGCGACTTCCCTGGAGCAGACGGTACACGATATCGATATTATGCTCGAGGAGATGGAGGAGCAGGGGGGGCTCTCGGAAAAGACCATGCAGGGGGCGACCAAGGTGCAGGTCGGCGAGGCGTTCATGAACCTCACCTACCAGCTCAACAATCTGCGTCTGGACCGAGACGGATTGTTGGTTAAGCTCACCGAGAACCATCCCCAAATCGCCCAGCTGCAGGCCAAGATCGATCAACTCTCCCGAAATTTGATGGACGAGCTCCGCCAGCGCCAGCAGGCGGTGCGGCGGGATGTCAAAGCGATCAGAAGTCGGTTGAGCGATCTGCACCGCGATTACGGCCAGCTGCCCTCTCGCGGACTGAAGCTGGGCCGCCTGCAGCGCGAGGTGCTCCTGCGACAGGAGGTGGTGGGGGTTCTCGAGGGAGAGTATCAGAACGCCCTCATCCGCGAGGCGGACAAGGTGGAAGAGGTCGCCCTTCTGCAGTGGGCGATCACGCCTACCGATTCGATCAATCCCAGCAGCCCCGTGACGAGGGGGATTATGGGAATTGTTCTCGGTCTGGTTCTGGGCGTGGTTTTCGCTGTGGTGGCGGAGACGCTGGATACCTCGATCGGCACCATCGAAGACGTGCAGGAGTACACCGGGACACAGGTGGTCGGGGTCATCCCGTTCATAGACGTCGACGATGTGGAAGAGTCGCTCGAACGCAGGGGACGCGCAGAACCGGACCGACACACTCTGGAACGCAAAGCCCAGCTGGTGGCCTACTTCGATCCCCAGTCGACGCTGGCCGAGACCTTTCGCACGCTGCGCACGAATATCGAGTTTGTGACGGTGGAGAAGGGGGCCAAGACGCTGATGATCACCAGCTCGACTGCCCAGGAGGGGAAGAGCACGGTGATGGCCAATCTGGCGATGACCATGGCTCAGCTGGGCAAGCGCTCGCTGCTGGTCGACTGCGATTTGCGCAAGCCGTCGGTGGCGCGACTGTTTGGCCTGGACAAGGAAAAGGAGCCTGGTCTGGCCGAGGTGATCGTCGGCAACTACGAGTGGCGGGACGTGGTGCGCACGGTGACCGATATCGTCACCGGGGGGATGGGGATGGAGGACATCACCCAGACGCAGGGGATCAGCAATCTGCACATCATTACCAGCGGTGCCATCCCCCCCAATCCGGCCGAACTGCTCAACTCGCGCCAGATGACCGATTTTCTCGGGGAGGTGGAGGAGAGCTACGACGTCATCCTGATCGACGCGCCCCCGGTGCTGCACGTGACCGACGCGGCGATTCTGGGCAAGAAGGTGGATGGGACGCTGGTGGTCTACAAGGCCGGAGACGTCCCCCGCACCTCGCTGCGCCGAGCGGTCAATCTGCTGCGCAGCGTGGAGGTGGAACTGCTGGGCATGGTGCTCAACGGGATCCGCGCCGATACCACCACCGACTACCAGGATTTCGGATACAGCTCCTACTACGCCTATGGGAGCAACGACACCCTCAGGAAGCGGTCGCCAAAGGAGCGCCTGCAGGAGTGGGTGGCAAAATGGCGAGGGCAGGCCGACAAGAGGGATGGAGGATTCTCTCAGGAAGGGGAGTACGAAGGGGAGGATGAGGACGAGAGGGAAAAGGATGAAGAGGACAAGGGGTTCGACGAGATCGGGGAGTTGAATCCGGACGGGGAATCGGGAGCGCGGGAAGAGGGAAGCAAAGAAAAAAGAAAAAGAAAGACGGGGCGCACCGTTGCCTCTTCTGTTCTGCTCACCCTGGTTGCTCTCGGGATAGCCTGGCAGAGTGGCTATCTGGCAAAGCCGCTCGGGCTGATTCCGGTCTTCGCCGTCTATCAACCGGAATCCTTTCGAGCAGCCGAGCAGCCGGTTGCCACGGAGAGGACAGTGGATGAGGAAGAGCCGGAAGAGCGCCCGGTCGCAGAAATAAAAAATGACCCCGAAACGGTAGAAGTCATCGCCGATCCGGATGTGGAGGAGACTGAAGATGTCCGTGCTCTTCCAGTTCCCAGTGCAGCAGAGGATTCCGCAGAGCCCGAGATCGAGATTTCCGAGCCGGACGAAAGGGACGAGGAGCGGGAGGCGTTGGTCGAGGAGCCGCCGGATCCCGACCTGGAAAGCGGATTGACGTGGCCGTCTCAACCGTACACCATCCGGGTGGCCGCCTACGTGGCCAACAGCGGTTGGGCCCGCCGTTTTCTCGGGCAGTTGCGCAAGAGAGGGGAGGATGCATTCTGGGCTCCTATCCGGGTAGGCGAGCAGCGGATGGTGCGGCTGCTGGTCGGCCTCTTCCTCGACTGGGATCAGGCACTGGAACACGCCCAGAAACTGAAGCGCCTGGGCATTTTAGAGGAGTTCACTATCGCCCGCATGCCCTATGCCGTCGAGCTGATCGTCCTGGACGATCCGAGGCAGGTAGAACAGGCCATGGCGCAGCTGGGGGAGAGAGGGTTTTTTGCCTACGCCCAGCCCGGAGACGGGGGAAATACCCGCCTTCTTGCCGGCGCTTTTGAGACGGAAGAAGAGGCGAACCGCTTTGCCGTAGAGCTTGCGGGAGAGGTCGGTTTCGCGCAGGTAGTCAGTCGCTAAAGGGGCGCTGCCAAACGCTCCACACACCCATTTCCCGAATGCCTATGCCCTCCGGTCTGCCCTGGTTTGAAGGGCGTTCCCATGCACCTGGTCTGCGTTCCCTGCCGGCCTCTGGAGGATTGCTGGCGTTCATCTTCTTCTGCACGCTGTGTCTGTCCATGGCCATGGCCAAGGTGCCCCTGGCCATGACAGGTATTCTCGTGGTCGCTCTGGCCATTTTTATCATCTCCTTCGTCAGCACCGAGTTCGGTCTCTACGTCGTAGTTTTCTCTATGCTACTCTCCCCTGAGTTTGGAGCCGGAGGTCTGGGTGGAGGCAGTGCCACAACGGCCAGTCGGGGGGTCACTATTCGCGCCGAGGATATGCTGCTGGTCCTCCTGGGTTTTTCCTGGCTCGCCCATATGGCGGTGCACAAGGAACTGGGGCTGGTGCGCAAGACGCCTCTGAACGGTCTGATCGGCTACTATATCATCTCCTGTCTCTTCTCCACCAGCATGGGGTTCCTCACCGGACACGTGAGCGGCCTCACCGGTTTTTTCTACGTGCTGAAGTACGTAGAATATTTTGTCGTCTACTTCATCGTTGCCAACTACCTCCACAGCCACGCCCAGATCCGGCGGTTCGTTATCGCGCTGCTGATAACCGCTCTTATCGTCACTCTGGTGGCGCTCGCCCAAATCCCTTCGGGTGAGCGAGTATCGGCGCCGTTCGAAGGAGAGCGGGGGGAACCCAATACGCTGGGTGGGTATCTGCTTTTCGTCGGTGCGATTGCCGCCGGACTTCTGTTCAATCTGGAGAACCGACGGATAAAATACGCGCTGGGGGGATTGATTTCGCTCATGCTCATTCCCTTCCTGGCCACCCTGTCGCGCGGTTCGTATCTGGCTCTGCCTTTTGTCTACTTCGCTCTGATCTACCTCAACAAGAAACACCGGGCGTTACTTATCGGCATGATGATCGGTTTTACCGTTTTGGGAGCGACGCTCATGCCTCAGATGGTGAAGGATCGGATCATGTACACCTTTGAGCAGAAGACCAAGGCGAAGCGGGTGGAGGTGGGGGGAGTGGCGCTCGACACCTCCACATCGGAGCGTCTCACCAGTTGGAAAGAAGCCCTGGAGGACTCGCTGAAGAGTCCCCTGTGGGGATTCGGAGTGACCGGGTATGGATTCCTCGACGCCCAGTACCCGCGCATTCTGGTGGAGACCGGTTTCCTCGGCCTGCTGCTGTTTGGACTGCTCATACGCGCCGTGTTCAGGGAGGCGTTCGGGGTTCTGCGGAGAGCCCGGGAACCGCTCTACCGGGGGCTGGCGATGGGGCTGATCGCCGGTCTGGTCGGCATACTGGTGCACGGCGTGGGGGCCAACAGTTTCATCATCGTGCGACTGATGGAGCCGTTTTGGCTGGTCGTGGGACTGGTGATCTGTGCGGATAGGTTGGAGGGGGAAGCCACGGGGGATCCACAGGTTGAATAGGTCGCCTGTCAGCAGCTCAGACGACTTTATCAACGCCGATCATCTGCGCGATGAATTGCGCGGTCGTTCCGTGCGCGGAGGGACGGCCATGATGGCGGCACAAGGCGGACGATTCGCACTGAACCTGGCGGCTACGGCGGTGCTGGCGCGATTGCTGACGCCGAACGATTTCGGTTTGATCGCCATGGTCGTCACGGTGACCGGCTTCATCTCCATGTTCAAGGATATGGGGCTATCGATGGCCACGGTCCAGCGCGACCGAATCGATCACGCCCAGGCCAGCGCGCTATTCTGGATCATCCTCGCTTTCAGCGGTTTGATCGCCATCGTCACGGCGCTCTCGGCTCCGGTTGTCGCCTGGTTCTACGGAGACCCGAGGCTGCTGTCCATCGTGCCGGTTTTCGCCCTGGGGTTCGTTTGCAGCGGTTTGACGGTGCAGCACCAGGCGCTGCTGAGGAGGCGCATGCTTTTTCCCGCGCTGGCCGCTATTGATTTGGGGGGAATTGTAGTCGGTCTGGCGGTTGGGATCGGCATGGCGCTGCGGGGATTCGGGTTCTGGTCGCTGGTCGGCAAGCAGCTGGGGGAGCAGGTGGGTACCATGGTGGGGGTTTGGGTGGCCTGCCGCTGGCGCCCCGGTCGTCCCAGAGGAGCTTCCGGCCTTGGCTCGATGCTGAGTTTTGGGGGGAATCTGGCCGGGTTCAACGTGCTCAACTACGTTTCGCGCAATCTGGACAATGTGCTCCTCGGCTGGCGCTTCAGTCCGGCGATACTGGCAATCTACAACGAGGCATATCGGCTCCTCTATCTTCCCATTCAGCAGATAAACTCTCCGGTGTCGAGCGTGGCCATTCCGGCGCTGAGTCGCCTGCAGCACGAACCGGAGCGATACCGAGAGTACTACCGCAAGGGATTGGGACTGGTCGTGGCTCTGGGCATGCCCGCGGTCGGTTTCATGCTGGCTGCTGCCGACGAGATCGTGCTGGTCGTTCTGGGAAGCCAGTGGCTGATGGTAATACCGGTCTTCAGGCTCCTCGGCCCGGCGGCTTTTCTGGGGACGTTCAATATGGCGGCCGGCTGGGTCTATGTATCGCTGGGGAAGACCAGCCGGCAGCTGCGCTGGCAGCTTTTTGGGGCGGCCGGCATGGGGTTGGCCTTTGCGATCGGTCTGCAGTGGGGGGTTACAGGCATGGCGGCAGCCTGCAGCATCGCCACGCTGCTGTTGCGCTATCCGGCCCTGGCCTTTTGCTACAGAGGTGCGCCGGTGGGTATGATCGATCTGCTCCACGCGCTGTGGCGTCCAACTTTAGCCTCTCTGGGAGCGGCGGGATTGCTCTGGAGCGCGGGGCAACTGGCGTTTGTCGACGGGCATCCGGTGCTGCGTCTGATGGTTGGTGCAGTGCTCTACGCTTTTTTCTACCTGGGCGCCTGGATGATCCTGCCCGGTGGCCGTCAGTGGATGATGAACAGCCTACGGCTGGTCGATGAGTTGAGAGGCGGCGCCGAAAGGCGGGAAGAGGGAAGGTAATGAAAGAGAACGGTCGTCTGTTCCTGGTGGCGTGTCCTCGTTCGGGCACCACGCTGTTGCAGTGCCTGCTCGCCGCCCATCCGCTGATTGCATCCTTTCCCGAGTCGCACTTCTTTACGCACCTGGTGCCCGGGCAGCGCTGGCGTCGGGCATTGGGGCAGGCCAAGGAGGGTGTCGACGCCCGTTTCCTGGAATACCTGGAAAAGCTGGAGCGGTCGGATCTGCAACAACGAATTCCGCAAGGGGAGGGGAAAGCCGCCCCCTACGCGCGTTCTTTCACGCGGATTCTGGACGAACTTACCGAAGCCCAGGGCAAGGAGATCTGGCTGGAGAAGACGCCGGTCCATTTGCTCTATATCAAACATATCCAGAAGCTGGTCCCCGGGGCGCGGTTCATCCACATCGTGCGCAGCGGCGAGGATGTGGTGGCGTCGCTGTTCGAGGTGACGCACAAACACCCCGAGGTTTGGGGAGGGAGTCGGAGTCTGGAGGAATGCGTCACGCGCTGGCTCAGGGATTTGCGCGTCAGCGCGCGCTATCGGAATCGCCCCGACCACATTGTCGTTCGCTACGAGAAGCTGGTGGCCGAACCGAGGGCGGTGTTGGAGGAGGTTTGCCGCTTTACAGAGGTGCCGTTCGACGAGCGGATGCTGGCTGATTACAGCAGCGAGGCGGAGCGGCTGGTGTTGAAGGCCGAGACGTGGAAGACCGGGGCCGGAGGGGCGATCAAGAGCGCCAACGCGGGGAAGTTCCAGCGGCTGTTCGACGCAGAGCAGCGGCAGTATGTGCGGGAGAGATTGGCCGGGGTGAAGCTGGAGGAACTCTTTCCCGATCGGGAGGATACCTGTGGCCGCTAGGGATGAACAATCCGGAGGCAAACGCCGTCTCAAGGTGCTGATGCTGGAATCGGGCGGATGGGGGGGGATCCACTACTACGCCCACGCGCTGGGCAACGCGCTGGCAGAGCAGCCAGTCGAATTAGCGCTGCTGACGAACGAGCAGTACGAGTTGGGAGATCAGCCGGTTCGTTTTCGCCTGCTGCGCAGGTTGCGCCGCGAAAACTATTTGCTGACGCTGGTCAAGATTGCGCGTCTGCTGTGGCGGGAGCGCCCCGACATTCTGCACGTCCAGTCGCTGATCTCACAGCGCAAAGACCTGTTGCTCCTCCGTCTCTGTCGGGCACTGGGAGTGCGGTTGGTACTGACGGTGCACAATATCCTGCCCCACGAGGTGCGGCGTTTCGAGAGAGAGCTGTATTTTCGTTACTATCGGATGGTCGATGGTCTGGTCCTGCACTCGGAGCGCAATCGCCGGCGGTTGCTGGAGATGCTGCCCGATCTGAACCCGGAGCGGGTGTACCACATCCCCCACGGCAACTACGCCCATTTCGGGGAGTTCGAATTGGAGCAGCGGGAAGCGCGGGTTCGTCTGGGACTGCCGGTGGAGGGGAGGATGGTGCTGTTTTTTGGAATGATCCGCCCCTACAAGGGATTGGATCTCTTTTTGCGACTGGTAAAACCAGTGCGGGCGACTCATCCGGAGGCGTTTTTCGCGGTGGCGGGAAACGTGATGCGGGGAGAGCGAGAGGCGTACGAAGAGCAGATCGCCGATCTCGGATTGAGCGAGGAGGATCTGCAGGTGCGGTTCGCCTATCTGACCAATGAGGAGGCGATCGCCTATGTCTGCGCTGCCGACCTGGTGGTGCTGCCCTATCGGGAGATCTATCAGAGCGGGGTGTTGCTCTTTGCCTTTTCCTTTGGACGACCGGTACTGGCAACCCGTGTGGGGTCGTTTCCGGAGACGGTCGAAGAGGGGGAGAACGGCTGGTTGGTGGAACCGGAGGACGTGCCGGGGATGGAGCGGGAACTGATTCGCATCCTGGGGGAGCCGGATGAACTGGAAAGAGCCGGACGCAGAGCACGTCAGATAGCCGACGAGAAATACGGCTGGGGGGAGATCGCCGAAAAGACGGTCCAGGCCTACGCTGCCCTGATGGGTGAAGGGAAACCGGAGTGAAACGGGTTATCTTCGTCGAGCACCACGGGGATATCATCGGCGGCGGCCAGATCAGCCTGCTTCTGCTGATGCAAAATCTCCATCAGCACCGGCCGCTGTGCGTCTGTGGTGGTGAAGGGAGCATGGCCGACGCGGTGCGCGAGAGGGAGCTGAGCCTGGAGTTGATGCCGATGCCGTCCCTCGGTCTGCGTTCCTTCGGATCAGTGTGGAGAGGGGTGAGGAGGTTGCGTCGTCTGGTTGATGAACAAAAGGGAGTTCTGCTGCACGCCAACAGCTCGCGCGGCATGTTCTACGCGGGGTTGGCGGGTTGGCTGAGCGGTGTGCCGGTGATCTGGCACGTGCGGGTGGGAGAAACGGACGGCTGGTGGGATCGACTGCTGGCGAGCTGGGCGGCGCGCATAGTGGTCATCTCGAAATCGGTGCAGGCCCGCTTCTTCTGGAGGGGAACAGCGGAAAAGGTGCGGCTGATCCACAATGGTGTGGATGTGTTGGCGGGTGCGAGCGGAGATGGGAGGGAGTGGCGGCAACGGTTGGGATACGGGGAGCGGCCTCTGGTGGGAATGGTGGCCCAGTTGATTCCCTGGAAGCGCCAGGACGATTTTATCAGGGGAATGGCCCGAGTAGTGGAAAAGTTTCCGGAAGCCGGCTTTTTGCTGGTCGGGGCCGATCCGGATCCGGACGCTTCGTACGAACGGCAACTCAGGGAACTGGTAGCGGAGTTGGGGCTCGAGGGAAAGGTGGCGTTTGTCGGTTTCTGTGAAGATGTGCCGGGGATAATGGCGATGCTCGACATTCTGGTGCTGGCCTCGGAAAACGAACCGTTTGGTCGGGTCTTGATCGAGGGAATGGCAGCCTCTCGACCGGTGGTCGCCACCGAAGGAGGGGGGGTAGGGGAGATCGTGGTGGACGGAGATACCGGCCTGCTGGTTCCGGTGGGCGACAGCGAGCGGATCGCCGCGGCCGTCGAGCGGCTGCTTGCGGAGCCGGAGACTGCCCGAATTATGGGAGAAAAAGGTCGACAGCGAGCGGCGGCACTCTTCAGTATCGAGGCACACGTCGAGCAGGTGGAGGAACTCTATCAAGAGGTGCTGGCAGGCGGCGCTACTAACTGACCGCAACTGTCCGGGGCACCGCACGAGGCGATTCGATGAGAGTGGGAATCGACATTCGCGAGTTGGAGAAGGGAAAGAGAACCGGGATTGGTCGGTATCTGCGCAACTTCATCGCCTACGCGAGTTCTGCCCGTCCGGAACATCGATTTTTCCTGTACGGCAACCAGCACACCGATCCGGAGATCGGCGGGGAGAATATCGAGGTGCGGATTCGGCCGGAGGGGATGACGCTCTGGTGGGATCAGGTCGTTCTTCCGGGGTTGGCGAACCAGGATCGGGTGGATCTCTTTCTCTCCCCTTTCATCAAGGGGCCAGTGCGGGTGGGGTGTCCGCTGGTGGTGACGATCCACGACCTGATGTTTCTGGTTTATACGGAGTACGACAGCTGGCGAAGTCGACCGAAGAACGCGCTCTTCAGGAGGATGGCAACCTGGGTGGGGCGTCGGGCGGATCTCATCATCGCCGATTCCGATTATTCCGCCCGAGACATCGAGCGGTTGCTCGGGCTGGACATCGCCAAGGTGCAGGTGCTGCCAATCGGTCTGGATGAGAGTTACCGCCCGGTGGAAGACGAGGCGGCGCTGGCAGAGATGCGGAGGCGCTACGGCATCGAAGGACCGTACATTTTCTACCTGGGAAATTTCAAACCCCACAAGAATGTCCAGGCGCTGCTGCGGGCATTCGCCGGGCTGGAGCAAGAACTCCGGGATGAGTATTTCCTGGTGCTGGGAGGAAAACCGGATGCCTGGACCGATGAGAGGAAAGGGCTGGCCGAAGAGCTGGGGGTGGGTAGACAGGTGCGCTTTATCGGCCTGGTGCCCGAAGAGGATATGCCGACGCTCTACAGCGGGGCCGCACTGTTCGTCTTTCCGTCGCTGTACGAGGGGTTTGGATTGCCCCCTCTGGAGGCGATGGCCTGCGGTGCGCCGGTGGTCGCCTCGAACCGAACCTCGGTCCCGGAGGTGGTGGGGGATGCCGGACTGCTGGTCGATCCGGAGGATGTCGAGGGGATGAGCCGGGAGATGGAGAAGGTGCTGGGGGATGCAGAGGAACAGAGGCGGCTGCGCCAGCTGGGGTTGACGAGGGCGGCAGCGTTTCGCTCGCGGGATATCTGCGAGCGACAGATGCGGATTTTGGAAGAGCTCGCGGAGCGAGAGCGATGACGGAAGAAGAGGGCAAACTGCTGCTGATCAGCAGCGATTTTCCGCCGATTTCCGGAGGACAGTCGCGCTACCTCTACGATTTGTGGTCCTGCTTGCCGGGGGACGAGGTGGTGCTCCTGGTCCCAGAGGAGTTGGGAGCGGAAGAGATAGATGGAGCGTTGGACTGCCGTGTGGTGCGGTTGCCCCTGCCGCTCGGTGAGGGAAGACTGACCAAGATCGTCAAAGCGTTCCGCCTGCTGTGGGCGGCCTGGAAGATCTGCCGCCAGCAGCCGATCCGGGCGATACACTGCGGACAGATGTTCTCGGGTGGTTTTGCCGGGTACGCTTGCCAGCGGTTGCTGGGGATTCCCTACTACCTCTACGCCTATGGCGCGGATCTCCTCGAATTCAGGGATCGGTTTCCCTGGGGGCCCATTCTGAAGCAGTTTTTACGGAGGGCCAGCAGGATCGTGGCGATCAGCGACTTCACGCGCAGGGCTTTGCTGGAATGCGGGGTTCGGGAGGAGCGGATCGAACTGGTCTATCCGGCGATCGATCTGGACCGTTTTGCCGGAGAGGTGGAGACCGCGCAGGTGCGGAGAGATTGGGGATGGGAAGATAAAGCCGTCATTTTGAGCGTTGCCCGCCTGGTGGAGCGGAAGGGTCAGGACACGATCATCCGCGCCCTGACCAGGGTGGCGGAAAGGGTGCCTCAGGTGCATTACGCCATCGGCGGTTCGGGGCCCTACCGGGAGAGGCTCGAAGCTCTGGCCGTTGAGGAGGGGGTTGAGGAGCGGGTGGAATTTCTCGGTTTTGTCGATGAAGAGATACTTCCGGAACTGTACGTCGGCGCGGATCTGTTCTCCATGGTCAGTCGGGAGATTCCCGAAGTGGGTGAGGTGGAGGGGTTCGGCATCGTCTATCTGGAGGCGAACGCGGCGGGAACGCCAGTATTGGCCGGAAGGTCCGGTGGGGTGGAAGATGCGGTAGTGGATGGAGAGACCGGCCTGCTGGTCGATCCCGAGGATGCCGACGAGGTGGTCGAGACGCTGATCCGCCTTCTGCAGGACGAGGAATTGCGCAGCAGGCTGGGAACGCAGGGGCGCGAGCGGGTGAATCGAGACTTCGACCGTCGTCGGCAGGCGGTCCACCTGTGGGACGCGTGCCGATGAGCCGGGAGAAGATCCGCGTGCTGCACGTGATCACCCGTCTGGACCGGGGCGGGTCGGCGGAGAACACGCTGCTGACGGTGGCGCGAATGGATGCGGAGCGGTTCGCCTCTTCTCTGGCCGTGGGACCGACGCTGGAGGGGAGCGGATCTACCGAAGAGCAGGCGCGCGCGACCGGCGTCGAATTCATCGATCTGGCGCATCTGGTGCGCGCCATTCGCCCTCTGGACGATCTGCGGGCGATTGGGGAACTGTGGCGACTGATGCGGCGGGAGAAGTTTCAGATCGTCCACACGCACACCTCCAAGGGGGGATTGCTGGGGCGGATCGCCGCCCGTCTGGCCGGGGTGCCGATAGTGGTCCACACTCCGCACGGACACGTGTTCTACGGTTATTACGGCCGGGCGTTGACGCGTCTTTTCATCTGGCTGGAACGCTGGGCGGCCGGGTTCACCGATCGGATCGTGGCGCTGACCCGGAGGGAGGTCGAGGAGTACAAAACCCTCGGGGTCGCGCCTCGGGAGAAATGCGCGGTCATTCACAGCGGGATCGACTTTGCGCCGTTTGCGCGAACGGAGGGAGCGCGGGAGGAAATTCGCGCGGAGTTGGGGATCCCGCCGAATGGGCTGGTCATCGGCACGGTGGGGCGGTTGACGGCGATCAAGGGGCAGGCGGATCTGGTGACCGCATTCGCCCAGGTGCGGGAGAGGGTGGAGGGAGCGTATCTTTTGTTGATCGGAGAGGGAGAGGAGCATGCCGCGCTCCAGGGGCTGGCGCGGGAACTGGGCGTGGATGATCGGGTGCTGTTCGCCGGCTGGCGCGAGGATGTGCACCGGGTGTTGAGGGGTATGGATATCTTTGCTCTCCCCTCTTACAACGAGGGGATGGGCAAGGCGTTGGTGGAGGGGATGCACGCCCGGTTGCCGGCGGTGGCAACTTCCGTCGGAGGGGTTCCCGAACTGGTCGAGTCGGGACGGAACGGACTGCTGGTGGAACCGGGGCGTCCGGATCGTCTGGCCGACGCCCTTCTGGAGCTGGCGGAGGACGAGGAGAAGCGGAAGACCTGGGGCGCTGCGGCCGGGGACCGGGCGGCGACCTTCAGCGTCGAGAGTATGATCGAAAAGATCGAGGAGCTGTATGAGGAACTTCTGGAGGAGAAGGGGATTGCGCTTCCCGAGTCTGCTTGAGCTGTGCACCCTGGCGGCCGTTCTGCTGGTCGGGAGAGCAGGGGCCGAGGAGGGATACCTGCAGCTGCGGGGTGCCCTGGGCGTGCCCTCCGCGTTCAGTCGGGGGGGGGAATCGATCGAAGAGATCGCCCGGATGGCGGTCGCTCAGAAGATCGACGTGCTGGTGATGGGCGACGACTACCTGCTGCGGGTGGATTACGGGATGCCCTTTCTGCGCAAGCTGGTGCATTTCGGGCACGAGCGGAGATCGCTGGTAACGGCGGCGGATCTGGAAAATTACCTGGACGAGATCCGGCGAGTGGACGAACTCTTTCCCGAACTGGTGCTCATTGACGGGATCGCGGCGACGCCCTTCTATTTTTGGAATACCGACTGGGGACAGCGGCGATTGAATCTGCACGGCTGGGACCGGAGGCTGGTTGTCGTTGGGTTGGGGAAGGCCGAGGGATACGCTCGTCTGCCGGTGATGGGCAGCGCGGAACTGGAAGTCTGGAACTGGACCGGACTGCTGGCGGCGTGGCCCCTGCTGGGGCTGCTCTACGGCTGGGTGGCACGGCGACGACATCCGACTGGGTTGCGCTATGGGATTGTGGTGATCTCGGCGGTCTGCCTGGTCGGCAATTTCCCCTTCAAGGTCGCGTTGTGGGATGCGCACAGTGGGAGACTGGGGTTGGCGCCGCACCAGCATTTTATAGACTCTCAATCGAGAACGGGGGGAATGGTTTTCTGGCTGCCTCCCGGGATGGAGCCGGTTCCCGAAGGGATGGCAGGCCTGGATGGTCGGGTGGAGATCATTCCGCGACCCTCCCGGCGTTCGGGTGAAATTGCGCATACTTACGGATATACCGGTTTTGCCGCTCTGCGTGGAGGGGAACGGATCGCCGTGGAAGCGAAAGGGGAGTGGGATCGGGCATTGGGGCAGTTTCTGCGGGGAGAGCGGTCCGGTCCGGTTTGGGGTATGGGGTATGTCGGCCCGGATGGGGCCGAGGGGCAGGCTGAAGCCGCGCGGACGATCTTTTTGGTGCGGGAGCGGAGTCGCGAGGGGGTGCTGGAGGCTATGCGCAGCGGGGGGATGTACGCTGTCCGGGACGGGGAAGAGAGGCTGGTGCTCGACCGTTTCCAGGTGGAGACCGAATTCGAGCTTGCGGAAGCGGGAGAGGAGGTTTTGGGGCGGGACAGGCCCCGGGTTTCCGCCCAGATCAGCAGCGCGAGCGGCGGAGAGGGTGCGATTCGGGTGGAGCTGATCAGATCGGGGGAGGTGGTGGCTCGGGTCAGCGGCAAAACGCCGCTGGAGCTGAATCATATCGGCACCGCTGTCCGGCCGGGGGCGAAAGAATACTATCGCCTGCTGGTGAACGGCGGCGGGGGGGAACTGGTTTCCAATCCGATCTTCGTCACCGGAGGAGAGCTATGATCGCCGCCATCCATCAGCCGCAATTCATGCCCTGGTCGGGATACTTCGACAAGATGGATCGGGTGGACTGTTTCGTCCTGCTCGACAACGTGCAGTTCAAGAAGAACGAGTGGCAGAATAGAAATCGGATCAAGACGGCTCAGGGTGCCCAGTGGCTGACGGTGCCGGTGTCGTTCCGCTTTCCGGCCAAGATAGAGGAGGTTGGGGTCAACGGGAACGTCAACTGGCGGAACAAGCATCTGCAGGCGCTGCGGACCAATTATGCAAAGGCGCCGCACTGGGAGCGGATGCGCGAATCCCTGGAAGGGTTCTACGAGCGGGACTGGGAGCATTTGGCCGATGTCAATCGCGCTTCGATCGAATGGCTGCGGCGGGAACTGGGGATCGACACCGAACTGCGGGTCGGTTCGGAGATGGAAGGGTTGAGCGAGGAGCCGACGCAGCGGTTGGTGGACATCTGCCAACAGGTCGGCGCGGATAGCTATCTGTCCGGGGTGGACGGCGCCAAATATATGGAGATGGAGCGGTTCGCCGATGCCGGTATCGAGGTCGTCTTTCAGGAATACGAACCCCCGACGTATCCCCAGCTCTTTGGGGAGTTCGTCTCGCACCTGTCGGTTCTGGATCTGGTCCTCAACTGCGGGGAGGAGAGCGGACAGATTGTGCGGAGTGGGCGGAAAAATTGATGCAATCGTAAAAAGTCATCTTAAACGATCTCGCCTACCCCATCTGGTATACCGATGCTCGATCTGATACCGATATTTTGTGGGCCGGTGAGAGTGCGGCCACTTTTTACGAGATCGTCAAAATTAGCCAATAAAAAAAGGAAAGAGGGGATATGAACGTACTGGCCATTGGCGCCCATCCCGACGATCTGGAATACGGCTGTGCCGGTGCTCTGATACGCCACGTGCATCGGGGGGATCGGGTGTATCTGGCGGTGGTGACCGACGGCAGTCAGGGTGGAGATCCGAAGATGCGGCGCCAGGAGCAGCTGGATGCGGCCAAGATCATCGGGGCGGAGGAGGTCTTTTTCCTCGATTTCCCCGACACTCTGTTCGAGTGCAACCGGGAATCGATCACGCGGATCGAGGAGGTGGTGCGCAAGGTGGATGCCGAGATCGTGTACTCCCACTTTGGAGAAGACACCCATCAGGACCACCGCAACGTCGCCCGAGCGGTGGTGCCGGCGGCTCGTTCGGTCCCTAATTTGCTCTATTTTGAAGGACTCTCGGCGCAAAACTTCATGCCGAATGTATTCGTCAATACCGGCAGGATGATCAACCAGAAACTGGCGGCGCTGGAGGCCCACGCTTCGCAGGTAGAGAAGACCAATATCGAGAACATGACCATTCTCGACATCTCGCGCTCGGCCGCCAATTTCCGGGGCATTCAGGGGAGGGTGACCTACGCGGAGGGGTTTGTCGCCGTGCGCTATTTCATCGATTTATAAGCAAAGGAGGATGGGAAAATGACGACGGGTGCAGTCACGCAGGTGCCGATGAACGACCTGCAGATTCAGTACGGGCAAATCAAGAGTGAAATCGATGCGGCCCTGGCGGAAGTAATCGCCAACTGCTCCTTTATCCTCGGCCCCCAGGTGGCCGCCTTTGAAAAGGCGTATGCCGAATACTGCGGGGTCGAGCACTGCATCGGCGTGAGCAATGGGACCGATGCCCTGAAGCTGGCGCTGGCGGCGGCGGACATCGGCCCCGGGGACGAGGTGATCACCACGCCCCACACTTTCGGGGCGACGGTCGAGGCGATCCTGCAGATCGGGGCGAAGGCGGTGCTGGCGGATATCGAGCCGGACGGCTTCACCCTCGATCCGGAGCAGGTGAAGAGGAAGATCACCGAAAAGACGAAGGCGATCGTGCCGGTCCACATCTACGGGCAGATGGCGGATATGGGTCCGTTACTCGAACTGGCGGCGGCGCACGGGCTGAAGGTGATCGAGGACGCGGCTCAGGCGCAGGGGGCCAAATACCGGGGGAAGAGGGCGGGAGCGATCGGCGACGTCGGCTGCTTCAGCTTTTATCCGGGGAAAAACCTGGGGGCGTACGGGGATGCCGGTGGACTCACCACCAGTGACGCAGAGCTGGCCGGGCGACTGCGCGAACTGCGCAACCACGGCCAGGATCCGACGAAGAAGTTCTTCTACCGAGAGCTGGGGTACAACCACCGGATGGACGGCTTCCAGGGGGCAGTGCTGGGGGTGAAGCTGCCGCATCTGGATGGCTGGAATCAGAGACGTCGCGAGGTGGCCGCTCGTTACGACGAGGGGCTGGCGGATATCGAAGAGCTGACAGTGCCACCGGTCGCTTCTTATGGAGAGCATGTCTATCATCTCTATGTCGTCCGCGTGCCGGATCGCCAGGAACTGGCCGCCGCCCTCAAGGAGCAGTCGGTCCAGAGCGCCGTGCAGTACCCGCATCCGCTGCACCTGACGGATGCGTTCGCCCGTCTGGGGTACGCGGAGGGAGATCTGCCGGTGTGCGAGCAGGCGTGCAAGGAGATCCTCTCCCTGCCGATGTTTCCCGATCTGACGGACGCGCAGGTCGACTACGTGATCGAGAAGGTTCGCCAGCACTACGCATGAAAATCGCCATTCCCCATTCGCGGCCGACGCTGGGCGAGGCCGAGGCAGAAGCGGTTCACCGCGTGGTGCTTTCGGGGCAGCTGGTCCAGGGGCGTGAGGTGGCCGTCTTCGAAGAGGAGGTAGCCGCCTTCACCGGCCGCCGGTTTGCCGTGGCCGTCTCCTCGGGGACGGCCGGGTTGCACCTGGCGCTGCTGGCGCTGGAGGTGGGAGAGGGGGACGAGGTGATCCTGCCCAGCTACGTGTGCACCGCCCTGCTGCACGCAGCGTGGGCGGCGGGGTCGACTCCGGTGGCGGTGGATGTCGATCCGTCGACGCGCAATCTGGATGTCGGGAGAGTGCGGGAAAAGCTGGGGGAGAGGACGCGAGCCATTATCGCCCCCCACATGTTCGGTCTTCCCGCTCCGGTCGAAGAGATAGAGGAACTGGATCTTCCGGTGATCGAGGACTGCGCGATGAGCATCGGTGCGGAACACCGGGGGCGCCCGGTCGGTTCCTTCGGGCGACTGTCGGTCTGCTCCTTCTACACCACCAAGATGATGGCGGCCGGGGAGGGGGGGATGGTGCTGACCGACGACCCGGAGCTGGCGGAAAGGGTGCGCGCCCGGAGGGAGTACGATGGTCTGCCCGCCAGCCATCTGCGCTTCAACTACAAGATGACCGATGTGGAGGCCGCCCTGGGGCGGGTGCAACTGGTGCGGCTGCCCGAGTTCGTGGCCCGTCGCCGGGAGGTCGCCGTCCTCTACCAGAGGGGGCTTGTCGACAGTGGGCTGAAACTTCCTCTGGAAAATCCCGAGCACGTTTATTATCGTTACATCCTCCGCGCCGGTGCCGGAGCGGAGCCATTCATGGCAGCTCTGGAGGAGGAGGGAGTGGCCGCCCGTCGGCCGATCGACCGCCCTCTGCACCGGGAACTGGGCGGGGAGGACGGAGAATACCCGCACGCGACGGCCGCCCACCGGAAAGATGTGTCGATTCCGATCTACCCGTCGCTGGGGGCCACCGAGATCGACCGAGTGATAAAAGCCGTATTGAAAGTTGCCGCCGGGAGTTGAGTGCAGTGGAAGCACAAGAACGTCTTTCCCTTTTCAATGCCGACAAGATCATCATTCTCCTGTTTGTGGGGTTCCTGTTGACCGGAGAGGCGCAGGAACTGCTGTACGGCTCGGGGTTGAGGTGGGCCTATCTGCTGTTGCTCTCTTTCGGCATCGGGTACGCGGTTACCCCGCTGGTCCACCTGCTGGCGCATCGCCTGGGGATGCTCGACATTCCCCACGGAAGGAAGGCGCACAAAGCGCCGACGGCGCTGATGGGAGGTTTGGCGATCTTCCTGGCTTTTTCGGGAACCCTGGTGCGCAATTTCGCCTTCAGTACCGAGCTCAAGGGGATCGTCCTTGGGGGGGTTCTGATTCTGGCAGCCGGCCTGATCGACGACAAGCGAGAGCTGTCGGCCCGCCTGAAGCTGATAGTGCAGCTTTTGGCGGTAGGGATTCTGCTGCAGCACGGAGTGGTTATCAGCTTTCTTCCCCCGGGTCTGTGGGGAGATATAGGAGAGGGGCTGCTGACGATCATCTGGGTGGTGGGTATCGTCAACGCGGTCAATTTTCTGGACGGGATGGACGGATTGGCGACCGGAATGTGCACTATCATGGCCACCTTCTTCGGTCTGATCGCCTTCCAGAACGGCCACGACTTCATGGTCTATCTGGCGCTGCCGCTGGTGGGCGCCTGTCTCGGTTTTCTGCCCTACAACTTCCGCCGCGGCCAGCCGGCCGCCATCTTCCTGGGAGATGCGGGGAGCACTTTTCTGGGGTTTATGATGGCCTCCCTGGGGATTATGGGAGACTGGGCGAGCGACTACACGGCGCGGCTACTGGTGCCGGTGATGATCCTGGGGGTGCCGATTTTCGATATGAGCTTCACCACCTTCATGCGCATCAAGAATGGCCAGGTGCGCTCCTTCCGGGAGTGGGTGGATTTCACCGGGCGCGATCACTTCCACCACCGACTGGCCGACCTGCGCATCGGCAACGGGGGGGCGGTGGTGGTCATCTACATCATCACCTTCTGGCTGGGGCTGTCGGCGCTGGCGCTCAAGAACAGCACCGGGTTCACCGCGCTGATCGAGGTGGCGGAATCGACCATCGTTTTCATCCTGATGGCTTTTTTCATGGTCTTCGTGCCCCGGCAATACGCCCGGATCGAGAAGGAGAAGGAGGGGAATGGGGAATCGGGATAGGGGCAGTTGCAGGGGAAGCCGTGGGACGTTCGGCTCTCTGAGAATAATAGAATAAAGGACGCCTTGTGCTAGTTGAAATGGTGTAGAGTGGATCTCCGGGTAGGGTAAGATGATATTGTTTTTTGCCGAAACATATCCTCTATCCTCCACCCAGGAGATCCATGATGAATATAGGCGATCTGCCCCCCAAAGCCGAGATGCAGTTGGAAGACCTGTTCACGATGGTGTATTGCCTGGTCGAAGAAAGCTATCGTCTCCTCTTTGGCGATCCGGCTACGCTCCGATACAGCAACAACGGTCGCCCCGACTTTACGGATGCAGAAATCATCACCATCGCCCTGGTGGGCGAATTACAGGGAGAAGATTCTCAACGAGGCTGGCATAAGAAGGTGCACAAGAGCTGGCGTTTTCTCTTCCCGCATCTGTGCGATCGCACCCGCTATGGCCGCCGACTCCGTCGGTTGCGGGTGCCCATGGCGCATCTGCAACAACACTTGTGTTTCCTGGTGGGTGCCAGCCTGGATCGCTATCGGGTGGTCGATAGTTTTCCGTTGAGTTTGTGTCATCTACGGCGGGTCAACAGCTCGACCCAACCCTTTGCCTATTACGCCTCCACCGGCTACTGTGCCAGCAAAAAGGAGCACTACTATGGGATGACCATCCAACTGCTGTGTGATCTACGAGGGATTCCTACCTTTGTAGTCTGCACCCCAGCCCATGCTCACGATCTGGTGGGCTTTGAAGCGCTGGTTCAGGAGTTGACCGACGCCGGACTGGCTGGACTCACCTTAGCTGTCGTCGCCGACAAAGGCTATGTCGGACAAGATTTTATCGCCCAGATGAAGCACTTGTATGGGATCGAGCTGATGCCCATTCCACGACACTATGACAAAGAGTTGCCGGTGTCGGCGGTCAGTCGGCTCTTACAGAAAAGCCGGCGTCAGATCGAGACCACCATCGGCCAGTTGGCCGATCAAATGCACATCGAATCAACCCGTACCCGCAGTCTGGCCGGCTTATTGACTTCGTTGGTGGCCAAGATCACCGCCTTCGACCTGGCCGCCTATGTCAATCAGCTGCTGGAAGAACCCCTCTTGCAGATCAAGGATTTTGCCTGCTAAAAGGAAACCTTTTCAACTAGCACAAGCCGTAATAAAGGGTTTTCTGCAGGCCGCTGATCGCGCATCAGCGGTTTTTTTTGGCTATTTGTAGATTACATAATATTAAAAAGTTAAAAATGCCGACGGTAGCAAAAAACAGATAGGAAGGGGAAATTTCCCGAGTCTGAAAGGTTTTATTGCCAATTTTCTCTTCTCGTACATCTATTCTACAGCATTGATTCCGGGAAGAGATGATCGGGAAAATTATGAAGATTCACGCCTCCAGACGCAGGGTCGCCCTCTGTCTGCTGCTCTCGGCCGGGTTGCATCTGCTGGTATTTATTTTAGCCCGCCTGCTGTTTCCGACCGGTGTGGAGAAAGCGCTCTTCCGGGTGCGCGTGCCATCCTACCTGCCCCGACAATCAGAGCGTTTCAGGTCCAGACCCTCGGTTACCGTTTCCCGCGAACTGCTGGGCCGTCTGCGGGCGACGAGAATGCCTCGAGAGCTGGATTTGGCGTTGGGAGAAGAAGGAGTAGGGGAACTTCCGGATATGGAAATTCCCTTCCTGGAAGGGGAGGAAGTGCTGGCGGCGCGCTGGGAAAAGGGAGAATGGGTTGCGGAGCCGGACAGTTTCCCCGACGCCAGCCTGGGGCTGCTGGAACAGACCGGGGAACTTCCTCTGGCACTGGATATGCTGGATCTCGACGCGCAAAGACGAAAGCGGACGGTGGTCATCGTCGACCCGGAGACGGGGAAGCTGGAACGGGCGTATTTGCATCTACCGGTATATATGAACGCCGATCGTTGTAGTGGATGCCCGCCAAACCCGGGCGGTAGTGAGGTAGCTGAGATTCTCAATTTAATCAGACGAGGTTTCAGACTACCCGGCGCGGTTCCGATATTCAGTCAGATCCACTGGTTCAAGCTGGGAGGATGCATCTCGGGCAGAACCGCTCTGATGAAGATTGAGAGGTTCTCCGATCCAGATCCGATCCACAGGTACTACTGCCATCCGCAAAAACACATTCTGCATCACACCGAGATGACGGAATATCCGGTTATCCTGCTCGATTACATTGACGTGGAATCGAGCGACACCATGGCGCAATATCTGATAGAAGGTGGATTTGTGGTCGCCGATCCCGGACGTCTGGGATTGCTGGAGCAGAAGATCCGCAAGCAGGTTGGGGAGCGCCTGGAGCGAATCAGAATCGAATTGGGACATCCGCTGTTCCACTCGTTCTACGACATCGACCATTATTTCCCCGGTGGGCCGTGTCCCGGCACCGGACCTCTTCCCGGGCTGGAACTGGACGGTCGGTTGATTGCCGTCGCCTCTCCGCGCTTCACTCGGGACAAACCTTGTCCAGCCAACAGGCTGTACGTCAACGTCATAGCCTACGCCCTGGTCCAACCAAGCCCGATGGGAGGGCGGTATCTTGCGAGGAGTTCTCAGTAGACGAATGAATGGGCGGTGGGGGGATACAGCAAGGGCTGCGGAAGTCGGATCCGCAGCCCTTGCTGTATGGTGCCGATTCGAGCGGCTTCCCGAAATCTACAGCAGTCCTTTTGCGCGCATCATCTTGCGGACCTGGCGGCGACCGGCTGCGTCGAGCACCGCTCCGGTATTGCGGACCGGGCCGCCGGCCAGACCGAGCATCTCCAGCCCGCCTTTGAGCATGGGAGAGCCCAGTTTGCCGCGCATGTCGGTGAGGGATTCGAAGTAGTCGCGCCACTTCATCGCCTCCTCCCAGTTGTGGCTAAGAGCGGCGGCGTGGAGATCGATCGAGCGGGCCAGGGTGATGTTGGCCATGCCGGTGGTGAAGCCGACGGCGCCGGCCAGGTAGTAGTAGGGGACCATGTTTTCGCCTCCGCCGGTGACGATCGGCAGACGGCCCTCGGTCAGACGAACGCCGGTGCGCACCCAGTCGACGGCGTTGCTCTCCTCCTTGATGGCGACGACGTTGGCGAACCGCTCCAGCCGTTCGATGATCTGAGGCGAGAGGAGCTGGGCGGGAGCGCGGAAGGGGAGCAGGCCGATGTCGATCGCTCGGGAGATCGCCCGGTGGCGTTCGTACAGGACTTTCTCACCCCGCTTCACCTCGGGGGGATGGGGCATGACCAGCACCCCGTCGCAGCCGACGGTCTGGGCTCCCTCGGCCATTTTGACGGCGTTCTTGGTGGTGCCACCGACGCCGACGATCACCCGACAGCGGCCTTCTGCCCCGGAGACGGCGGCACCGGCCAGGCCGATGACCTCGGAAGAGGAGAGGGAGTGGAATTCGCCGGAGCCGCCGCAGATGACGAGCACCTTGTCGCCGGGAATGTTGGAGAAATAGCGGGCGTTGCCCTCGATCCCCTGCAGATCGGGTTCGTATTTCCCCTGGCGATTCTTCGACATTTTGAAAGGGGTCATCACAAAGACGAAGACGCCGCGTGCGGCGAACTTCCGGCGCAGCTTTGAAGGAGACTTTCTGGCAGCCATATCCCGTTCCTTTCCGATGGTCCGGTAGCGCTTTATTTTAGGGTGTGTCTAAAAAAAACAGCGGCATTGGCGCGCCGGTTGCGCTCGCGTTCGGTGCGCACTGCGATTTTCCAGACGCACTCTGGCGGATGGGAAAACGGGGATCTCGGTCGCTTCGGAGAGGATGTGGACAAATCGCCGAAGATCGACAGCGGGAGATCCGGAATCCCATTTTTACGAAGTTCTCAAGCCGGCAGTAATAATACAAAAACCGGGCGGTGCCATAAACCCATCGCCCTGAAAAAGTGAGGGGTAACAGAGGATGGAATTCACCCGGGAGCAGTATCTTGAATTGATGACCTTCGGCCAGGTTGAGCGGCCTATGTTCGTGGAACTGTTCGGGCCACTGATCGGCCTGGAGGAGGAGTGGGGGGCCCAGGGGGCCAGCCAGGAGGAGATCGACATGGTCGCCTTCGACTGGGATTACGTGCCGATCGTCCATTGCGGGGCGAACACCGGAGCCCGGGGCGGGGAGAAAGAACAGGTTCTGGAGGACAACGACGAATTCCTGCTCAAGCGGGATTTCCTGGGGCGGACGATGAAGCTGGCCAAGGGGAAGGCAACTATCGCGCTGCCGTTGGACTACCCGGTGAAGGATATGGACAGCTGGCTGAAGTTCAAGCCGATGTATTCGTTCTGCGAGGAGCGGATCGACTGGAATGCAGTCGAGGCGGCGAAAAAGGGACAGAGTGAGGGAAAGCTGGTGGTCGGCAGCATTCCGGGGGGATTCGATACCCCGCGCCAACTGCTGGGGGACGAGATGACCTGCGTGGCCTACTTCGAGCAGCCGGAGGTGATCCACGATATCCTGGCGACGCTGCTCGATACGGCGCTCAAGGTGTACGAAAGGGTGACGGAGAAGCTGGTGCCCGACCAGCTCTCGGTGCACGAAGATTTAGCCGGCAAGTCCGGGCCGATGGCTGGCCCGCGGCAGATCGAGGCGTTTATGAAGCCGTATTTCAGGCCGGTTTGGGACCTGCTGGAGTCAAAAGGGACAAAGATCTTTCAGATGGATACCGACGGCAATGTCGAAACGGTGATCGAGTCGTTTCTCGACTGCGGTCTGACCTGTATCTATCCGATGGAGCCGGCTGCGGGAATGGACGTCGTTGAGCTGCGCAAGAAATTCGGCAAGCGGCTGGCGATGTCGGGGGGGATCGACAAGTTCGCCATCGGCAGGGGCAAGGAGGGGATCCGCGAGGAGCTGGAATACAAGATGCAGCCGCTCATGCGCGAGGGGGGTATGGTCTTCGGTCTGGATCATCGCATCCCCAACGGCACGCCGCTGGAGGACTACCGTTACTACGTGGAACTGGGAAGGGAGATTCTGGGCCTGCCCCCGCGCGAACCGGGGAAGCAGGGGTGGCGGCGGATGGCTTTTTGACTGCTCCTTCAGATTGCCGACGCAAATAGGCGTCGGGGAATCTGACGCCACGTGTTTCCTGCGGAGAAACCCCAGGCAGAGGGGTTTTCAGTTCGAACGGAATGTACAAAAATAAAGGGGTATGAGCGGCCGAATTGATTAGGGCCGATCATACCCCTTTATTGAGAATCTCCCGAAAGGGCGGGGGGAGTTATCAGAGGTCGGGGTTGTGAAGCTGAGGACGACCCGGCCGGCAGTGAGTCACGACGCCTTTGCCTGCAGCCACTCCGGCAGCTCTTCTTCCTTCTTCCCCACGTACGCGCATTTATCGTAGAGACAGGTCTCGCACACTCCTTTGAGGGAGGATACCGGCGGTTCTCCCTTGATCGACTCGACGACTTCGATTGCCCGTTTGACCTGCTCCTCGGTCCCTTCTGCGGCGAGCACCACCGCTCCTTCCGAACCGCCGATGCCACCGGATGCAACGTGCATCGCGTCGACGTCGGCCAGGACTTCCAGCGCCTGGATTTCGGTGATTACGATCCCATTGCTCAAGCTGTACATGCCGAACTGGGCGCCCATCGAATAGTCGAAGGTCTTCGAGCCGGTCCAACGGGCTGCTTCGGGCACCGAGGGGATCAGCTTTTCCAGACCGACAGGGAAGATGTACTGCATGCCGGTGGACGACATGTAGCCGATAGTGGCGGCCACGGTGCCGCCGTCGAAACCGGAGGTGATGACGCCGACGTTGCCCTCGGGATCCACGGCGTTGGCCCCCTTGATGACCACGGTTTCTAGATGGAAGTCGTCGAAAACCTCCGGAAGCGTCTTATCGACTACTTTCCCTTTGTGGAGGACCAGAGGAATGTTGGGATCCCGCGCGTCGGCCGGGGTGACGCAGAGCACGCGGCTGGTGCTGGTACCGGCGGTGTACGCTTCGGGAGCAATGTCGAGGCCGGCCAACTCCTGGGCGACAAAGCCGTTGGTCGTGCCGCCGACCACGCAGACGTAGGCCTTTTCCAGGGCTTCCTGGACCTCGGGCATCTGGACTACACCCTTGGCGATCAGACGCTTGGACTCGGCCGGGGTGAAGACGAACATCGCTTTCATAGATCGATTCCTTTCTTTCCCAAAATTTGGCGCAGGAAATGCTCAGGGCGGGTCGAAATCGGCCCGCCCTGAGCGCACTATGTATAATTCATTGCGAAGTCGCGACGCTGACGATGTTTTTTAGGCGCCGACGGCGTCGTGTCGCTCCAGGTTGTTCAGCACCCAGTCCAGGTCGAGTTCCTGGTACTTGGCCTTGGTCGGAGCGGCTATGATCGGATCCCACCCGGCCATCTCGTAGTAGGTCTCCAGGGCGGCGCGGAACTCGTGCCGCTTCTGGCTCACCCCCTTCAATGGGCCGTCGACAAACGGCTCGAAGAATCGGTCGGGCAGGTAGTCGTCCTTGGCGGTGAATCCCTCGCGGGCGTTGAACGCCCGCGCCATAGCCAGGGCCCGCTCCGAAGTCTTCATCAACTCGAAGAGGGAGGTGTCCTCCCAGCCGGTCACGGCGCGGACGATGTCGACCGTCTTGTTCGGGTCGAAGGGGAGGAAGAGGCACATGCCCAGCATGTTCTTGAGGATCGAGAAGCCGGTGTGGTAGCGGTAGAGGCGCACCTTGGCCGGACTCATATCGTCCTTGGGCAGCGGCTCCAGGACACCAAAGGCGTGAACGCCACCCAGACCGACTGCATTGGTGTAGGCGGTGTCATGGATGTTGTGCACGTGGTCGGCGCCGGTAGGGGAGAGGGCGTAGCCGAGGCCAAGGCCGAACTTGTAGCGCGGCTCGTGCATCGGGAACGGCTGTCCCTTGACTTCAATAGCGTACTCCTTGGCCTGAGGGCCCCAGGCTTTGATGCAGGCGTCGTATCCCTGGGCCAGCAGGTCGCCGATTCCCTTGCGCTCTACGGTCATCTCCAGGAGTTTGATCATGGCGTCGGCATTGCCGAAATTCGCCTTGATGCCGCCGGTGTCCTTTTCGGTAATGAGGCCGTTCTCGAAACACTCCATGGCGAAGGAGACCATCATGCCGCCGCCGATGGTGTCCAAGCCCTCGGCATTGCAGATGGCGTTTCCCTTGGCCACTGCCGCCAGGTCGCCCACGCCGCAGTTGGAACCGAGGGCGCCGGCGGTTTCGTACTCGGGGCCGCCGAAGATCGGATCGGTCTTGTATTTCCCCTTTTCGACCTCGACGATCCGCTTGCAGCGGACAACGCAGGCGTAGCAGGTGCCGCGCTGCTTGAGGATGGTGTCGGTCATGGTCTTACCGGTGATGTTCTCGGCTTCCTCGAACTGCCCCTCCTTGAAGTTGCGGGTGGGCAGGCCGCCGTCGGCGTGCAGACCAGTCAGACCGCCGTCGGTGCCGTGGTCCTGCATCCCCTTGTAGCTGGCTTTTCCCGGCGGGGAGTTGAGATAGGCGGCGATCTCCTTGATCGGCTCGCGGTCGGCCAGCTTCTTGCGGTGGGTGCCGCGGCAGGCGACCGCCTTGAGATTTTTGGATCCCATCACCGCGCCCATGCCGGTGCGACCGGCGGCGTGGTGCAGGTCTTCCATGACGCAGGCGTTGACCACCAGGTTTTCACCCGCCTTGCCGATGGCGGCGAATTTCAGATTCTTTTCGCCCACCTCTTTTTTGATCATATCCTCGGTGTCGACCACGTTCTTACCCCAGACTTTGCCGGCGTCGCAGATCTCCACCTCGTCGTTCTGGATCAGCAGATAGACCGGTTGGTCGGCCTGGCCTTCGACGATCAGGGCGTCGTACCCGGCCTTGATCAGCTCGACGGCGAAGAAACCGCCCACGTCCGCCTCGCCGAAACCGCCGGTGAGTGGGCTTTTGGCGCCCACTGCAGAGCGGCCGCTGCCCGACAGCTGGGTGCCGGTGTAGATGCCGGCGGCGAAGATCAGCTTGTTTTCGGGTCCGAGGGGATCGATCCCCGGCTCGAGTTCCTTGAGCAGGTAATAGGCGACAAATCCCCAGCCGCCGATGTATTTGCGGTAGAAATTGTCGTCCGGCTCATCGCACCAGCTCTTGCCGGTGCTCAGATCGACGCGGAGAATTTTCCCCTGGTATCCGGTAGGCATTGGTACCTCCTCATGTTGGGATATTGGGAAGGTGTAGCTTTTTCTGGCCGAATCAGTTTATCCGGGATGGAATTCGGGTTCCGCGGTGCGTCCATCGTGGTCGTCCGGGAAGCAAACCACCCCTTATGGGTACAATCCCAAAAACGGGCTCTGATATCAAGAGGTAGGTACCAGAAAGTTAAGGAGATAGGGTTCCCTTGACAGGGAGGGGGGATAAACGCTTAATAAGCAAACGGGACGTCGCTTGCAGAGAATGGGAAGCGAACCGGCCTACTGTCAGATGAGTTCTACGGAGGATCCATGAAAAAAATCGTGGCGTTTATCAAGCCGTTCAAACTGGACGAAGTCAAGGACGCCCTGGGAAAGGTCAACATCCTGGGGATGTCGGTCAACGAAGTGCGCGGCTTCGGGCGCCAGCGGGGGCACAGCGAGGTGTACCGGGGTGCCGAATACAAACTGGATTTCATGCCCAAGATGCGCATCGAACTGGTGCTCAGCGACCGGGATGTAGATGAGGCGGTGGACGCTATCCTCGAGGGGGCCAAGACCGGGCAGGTGGGCGACGGCAAGATTTTCATCTCCGAGATCACCGAGGCGATTCGCATCCGCACGGGAGAATCGGGGGAAAATGCCCTTTGAGAGGAAGGGGAGACGAGAGAGAAGAATGTCGTCCGGGGGCGTATCTATGCGCGGGGATCTGTTGTGACAACGGCCGTTTCGGGGTTGAAACCCCGAGAGCTGCAGAAGCTGGCAAAGAAGGCGCTGACCTGTCCTCCCGAGGAGGCGCTGGCGCTGCTGGAACGACTCGGTTTCGTCGATCCGGAACGGGCCCTCCAGGCGCTCGACCGGTTGGCGGGAGCACCGCCCGTAGTGACTCTACTGCCGGTCGAAGTGCTGGTCGAAATCGCGCATAGCGGCCGGCCGGACCGATCGCTGCACCACCTGGAGCGCTATATCGACGTCACCGGAGGGCGGACCGCTCTATACAGCCGGTTCGAAGAGGATCCTGTGTTGGCCCAGCGCTTGATCGGAATTCTCGCTCACAGCGGTTTTCTCGCCGATATCCTGGTGCGCAATCCGGAGTATCTGTTCTGGTTGTTAGAAGAGACCGATTTCCTGGAAAAGCCGCTGGACAAGCGGACACTGCGGAAACTGCTGCGGGACGATCTGCACGCCTGCACCGGGAGTCGGGAGTCTCTGGACGCGCTGCGGCGGGTGCAGCGGCGCGAACTGCTGCGCATCGGGGCCACAGAGGTTCTGAGCACCAAGGATGTAGCCCAAATCGGCCGCGAATTGGCCGATCTGGCGGACGTGGTCCTGGAGATCGCTCTGGAACTGGTAACTGTCGACCTGGTGGCGCGCTACGGCCGGCCCCGCAATGAGCGTGGACAGCCGGCGAATTTTTGCGTGATCTGTCTGGGAAAACACGGAGGGCAGGAACTCAACTACAGTTCGGACATCGATCTGATGTTCGTGTACGACGAGGATGGGGAGACGCGGCCTGGAAGGGGAGGGGAGGGGATCGAAAATAGGGACTTTTTTCGCCGGCTGGGGGAAGAGCTGATCAAAGGGTTGACCGCTGCCACCCACGAGGGGTTTCTCTATCGGGTCGATATGCGGCTGCGGCCCGAGGGGAGCGCCGGACCACTGGTCCACTCCTTGCGCAGCTGTTGGAACTACTACGAGGCGCGAGGGGAGATCTGGGAGCGCCAGATGCTGATCAAGGGGCGCTGTGCGGCCGGGTCGGTGCGAGTGTGGAAGCGATTTGCACAGATGCTGACCCCTTTTATCTATCCGGTTCATCTTTTCGACCGGCCCCAGGATGAGATCCGCCGGGTTAAGGAGCGGATCGAGGCGCAGATCCGGGAACAGCCGGCGGGGGACAACAATATCAAGCTGCAGGCCGGCGGAATCCGCGACATCGAGTTCATCCTCCAGTGTCTGCAACTGCTCAACGGACGGGTGAACCCCCGAGCGCGGGCGCACAACAGTTTGGAGGCGATTCGTCGCCTGGGTGCCGCTCGGGTGCTCAGTAGGGGAGAAGCGGAAGCACTGCGGCGGGCCTACCTGTTCTTCCGCAGGATCGAAAATCTGCTGCAGATAGCCGATGGGCGTTCGGTGTACGCCGTGCCGAAAGATCCGGGGGAAAGAGCCGCTTTTGGGCGGATGCTGAATCTGGAAGAAGGGGAGGCGTTGGGGACTGTTCTGGAAGGGCATCGGAGCGGAGTGCGGCAGATTTACGACGAGCTGTTTTACGGTGAGGGGGAGGTGGAAGAGGAGTGGGAGTGGCTGCTGGAGGCGGAGCCGGGCGGCGATAGGCCGGTGGAGGCGCTGGAGACGCTCGGATTCGGGGATGGAGGGGTGGCGCATCGCAATCTCCAGCGGCTGGCCGGAATGGGGGTAATGATGAGCATGTCGCGCGAGCAGTTCGCCGGACTGCTCCCCGAACTACTGATCTCCCTGGGCGCGGCTCCGGATCCGGACGCCGGGCTGGCCAACTTTACCCGTCTGGTCGAGGCGTACGGAGCGCCGGGGATGTTTTTCGAACTGCTGCACACTCATCCCGGGTTTCGCAGGCTGCTGATCTCGATCTGCGGATCGAGCCGTTTTCTGGCAGAGCTGATTCGGCGGGACCCCGGCCTGCTGGAGGGGTTGGTGGCTCCCTCCGGAGACAGCTCCGACATGTTGGCAGGGGGGCGCAAGGGAGACGTGGAACTGCTGCGCCGCTACCGCAACCAGGAGTTGCTGCGGATCGGCACCGACGATCTGCTGGGGTTGGCCACCGACGAGGAGACCTTCCTGCGTCTGGCGGAGCTGGCGGAAGAGTTGCTTCAGGCGGTTTATCGCCAGGCCAGGGTTGCGCTGGTCCGGCGGCATGGAAAACCGCGGGACCGGCGGGGCAGGGATGCCCGCTTCGTCTGTCTGGCGGCGGGGAAGTTCGGGGGGCGGGAGCTGGACTTCGGGTCGGATTTGGATCTGTTTTTCGTGTACGATGGGGAAGGGGTCACCGGTCGTTCGAAAATTGACAACAGCGTGTTTTTCATCGAACTGGCCCAGGAGATGGCGCGTCTACTCCAGGAGGAGGGGCTCTACAAAGTGGATGCCCGTCTGCGGCCCGAGGGAACCAACGCGCCGATGGCCATTGCGCTGAGCGGATATCGGCGCTATCTGCGGACCCGGGCGGCGACCTGGGAGCGGCTGGCCCTTTCCAGGGCGCGGGTGGTCGCCGGGGACGAAGAATTGGGGAAGGACGTGAATCGGGCTATTGAGCGATTCGTATTCAGCGGCGAGGTGGATGAGACGTTGGTGGCGGAGATGGCGACCATGAGAAGACGGATGGAACCCCGGCCGGAGCGCGGCAAACCGCTGCAGATCGATATCAAGCGAGGTTCGGGAGGAATCGTCGATGTCGAATTCATCACCCAGCTGCTGGTGCTGAAGCACGGATGGAAAAAGCGGGATCTGCGCCTGACCAATACCCGGGAGGCATTGAACCGGATGAAAGAGCTGGGGTTGGTGGACGCGCAGGTCGGCAGACGGTTACTGGAGACGTATGAGAGGCTAAGGGAAGTGGAGAAGGGGATGCGCATCGCCAGCGAGCAGGCCGAGAACGAACTGCCCGAGGGGCGGGAACTGGGCGTTCTGGCACGGGCGGTAGGGGAGACGGATCCCGAAGGGTTCAAGCGGAACATCGGGGAATTGATGCAAGAGAACCGCGAGCTGTTTAACATATTTTTCGCCGTCGAAGCGAATTTAGAATGAAGCGAGGAGTGAGTAAATGGATGGTCTGAGGAAAGCGGCTCGTATCAGCCAGGTGATCATGGGCCTGGTCTTTCTGGTATCCGGCCTGGTAAAGATCTGGGAGCCGGTGCTCTTCTACTGGGAGACCATTCCCTACACGCAGTTGCTGAAGATCGGGAACTGGCAGCTAGTGGCGAGGTTGGCCCTGCTCCTGGGGCCCTTCGAGTGCGGCCTGGGATTGGCGCTGCTGGCCAACTGGCGTCCCCGTCTCGCCTTTCCGATCTCCGTGGTGCTGATAATCTATTTCATCGGCCTGATGGTGGCGGCGTGGAAGATCGGGGCGACCGAGAACTGCGGCTGTTTTGGCAGTTTGGTCGACCGCAGTCCGGGGGAGGCGGCAGTCGAAGATGTGATCATGCTGGCGCTCCTCCTGTTCGGCTGGTGGGGCGTTCGCGGTCTGCCCTCCTGGAATTTTGCCGGGCGGTTGGTGCTGGTGGGAACGCTGGTGACGGTGTCGGTGGGGGCGGCCCGGTTTTTTCCGGAGGCGGCCCGGCTCGAAAAGTCAGATCTGCAGCCCGGAGTCAAGTTGACCGGCCTCAATCCGGTTGGTCTGGAGGTGGAGATGATGAAAGGGGAGTATTTGGTGGAGTTGATGAGCCCTAAGTGCGGCCACTGCATAGAGTCGGTCCCCAAGCTCAATAGCTGGGTGGCGATGGAAGGTTTGCCGACTGTAATTGCTTTGAATAATTTTCCCCAGGATGCTCCGGTCCTGGTGGATTTCAAAAAGCGGCTGCAACCGCGTTTTGGCATAGGCACTATCTCCAAGACAGATTTCTTCCGCCTGACCTGGAAACACGGATATCCGCGACTGGCCTTCGTGCGGGATGGAGTGGTGCAAAAGGTGTGGGAGCGGGACGAATTTCCCGATTATGAGGAGTTGAAAGAGGCGACTGCATCCCCCTGAGGAGGGAGACGGTTGCCTGGTGAAACGCAGGTAAATAGGAGGAAATGTGCCATGAGCGCGCTGGCGATCAATGGTGGTCCCAAGACAGTGCAGACCGATCCGGGGGATATCTTTACCTGGCCGATCGTTACAGATGAGGACGAGCAGGCGGTACTCGAAGTGCTCCGCAGGGGCGCCATGTCGGGGACGGACGTCACCCGGCTGTTCGAGGAGGATCTGGCGGAGTGGTTCGGCATGAAACATGCCCTTTGCCACAATTCCGGCACGGCGGCGATCAAGAATGCGATGTTCGCCTGTGGCGTGGGGGTGGGGGATGAGATCATCTGCCAGAGTATGACCTACTGGGGGTCGGCGATACAGGTCTTCTCCCTGGGGGGGACGGTGGTCTACGCGGAGATGGATCCGGATACGCTGACGCTGGACCCGGCCGATCTGGAAAACCACATCACGCCGCGGACAAAGGCGATTATCGCAGTCCACTACTGTGGGTATCCGTCCGATATGGATGCGATTATGGCGGTCGCCGAAAAGCACGGGATCAAGGTGATCGAGGATGTTTCGCACGCCCAGGGAGGATTGTACAAAGGGAAACTGGTCGGCACCATCGGCCACGTGGGGGCGATGTCGATCATGTCGGGGAAGTCTCTGGCCTGCGGCGAGGGGGGCTTTTTGATCACCGACGACGAGGAGATCTTCCAGAAGGCGGCCGCTTTTGGGCACTACGAGCGGACGTCGGAATTGACACATCCGGATGTGGCTCCGTTTGCCGGACTGCCGCTGGGCGGATGCAAATACCGGATGCACCAGCTCTCCTCGGCGGTCGGCCGGGTGCAACTGCGGCACTACAGCGATCGAATCGCCGAGATTCAGAAGGGGATGAACTACTTCTGGGACCTGATGGAAGGAGCCCCCGGCATCAGGCCACTGCGGCCTCCAAAGGATTCGGGAGGCACTATGGGTGGCTGGTATGCGGCTCGGGGGCTGTATCGGCCGGGGGAGATCGGCGGACTGCCGGTGGCGAAGTTCTGTGAGGCGGTTCGGGCGGAGGGAGCGCCCTCCAATCCCGGTGCCAACCTGCTGATGCACCTGCATCCGGTGCTCAACGAGGCGGACGTGTACGGCCACGGCAAGCCGACGCGCATCGCCAACTCCGACCGGGATCTGCGCCAGCCGGAGGGCAGCCTGCCGGTGACCGAGTCGCTGCCGGGGCTCTGCTACACCATCCCGTGGTTCAAGCACTACCGGCCGCAGATCATCGAGGAGCACGCCGCCGCCTTCCGCAAGGTGGCCGAAAACGCCGACGAGTTGCAGTGAGTCGGCCCAACAACGGTGCCATTGAGGTTCCCGTTCACGTCGAGGCGCTGATTTTCGACTGCGACGGCATCCTGACCGACACCATGCCGCTGCACTATCGCGCCAGGCGGGGATGGTGGCGACCGACGTGCGACCTCACTTACCATAGCAAAAGGATATCTTCATGACAGACAGGGATCCGCTGCGAGTGCGGCTGTTCGGATACGGGGTGCCCTACCGGGTGAAATTCGGATCGGAAGGAGCGGTTCAACCGCTGGAAACCGGACCCGAAAAGGAGGCTGAAGACCTGGCGCGGGAGCTGGCTGCGCTCGCAGGTCTGGGAGCGCAAGAGGGGACGGTGGAAGAGGGGGCATGGGCGCTGTCCATGCCTTTTGGGCGATGTGGTGTGGATGGTTTACCGAAGGAGTATTTGAAGGTTTTTCATCAGGAAGAGGGATTCCTGGATCTTCTTGGGGCAGAAGGGTATGAGGTTGTTCTCTTAAAGGAAGGAGAGAAGGTGGAATTGACCCCGGGCGTGGTCGCGCGGGTGCGGGCTCGGCCCCGCCCCGGACGGCGGGTGGTGGCGGCCTTCCAGACCGAGGACCATACGCCCCTGCTGGGGAATGCCGCTCCCTTTACCCTGGACGGCGCAGTGCCGGACGATTACGCCGAACGGCTGGTCAAGTGTCACGCCGCCTTCGATCGGGTGAAGGGAATGGGGGTTTCCGATCCGCAGGGTTACCGGGAGATACTCGACGATTTTTTCCAGAATATGGCCGCGGCGCTGGAGGGGGATGAAGAGGTGGAGCGGACGCAGAAGGAGGCGCGCGCTCAGGGGACCTACGACGTGCCGGACCAGGAGGTGATGTTCGCCCGGCAGCAGGGACTGTTGACGGCAGAGGTGATCGCCAGAATCCGGAGCCGGGAGGAGGGACTGTTCCGTTTTCCGGGTATGTTTGGGGGGATCACCACCCTTTTCAATCTGATCGCTTAGGGGGGATTCGAGATGGCCAAAAAGAAGATCCGCATCGGCTTGATCGGCTGCGGGGGCAATATGCGCCATGCCCACCTGCCGAGGATGAAGGAGGACGGCGCCGTCGAACTGGTGGCGGTGACCGATCCGGTGAAGAGCCAGGCCGAGTTGTTGATAGAGGCCTGGGGGAGCGAGGTGGCGTATTACGAGGATTTCAAGAAGATGATCCGCCAGGAGGAACTGGACGCGATTTCGATCAGTTCTCCGCACTCTGTGCACTACCAGCAGGTGCGGGCGGCCCTGAATGCGGGGTTGCACGTGATCTGTGAGAAACCGCTGACCACCGCCTCGCGGGACTCGAAGGCATTGCTGCGGCTGGCGGAGAAGAAGAACCTGTTTCTGGTAGTGGCGTATCAGCGGAATTTCTATCCGCCGCACGTGTACGCCAGGGAACTGGTCCAGAAGGGGGCGATTGGGGAGGTCAACGCCGTGGTCTCCTACGTCACTCAGGGTTGGGGAGGGAGGGGTTGGCGCGGGGATCCGGAGCTGGCCGGAGGAGGGATGTTCATGGATACAGGCAGTCACTTAGTCGCTTCGACTCTGTGGATCAGCGGCCTGCAGCCGGCTGAGGTTGCCGCTTTCATGGACAAGCGCGGCAAAAAGGTCGATATCGACGCGGTGGTCAACGTGCGTTTTGCGAATGGGGCCCTGGGCACGCTCAATACCATTGGCAGCGCTTCTCGCCACGACGAGCGGCTCGCCATCCACGGCAGCAAGGGGTGCATCGTCTTCCATCTGCATCAGTGGGGGATCAAGTCGGTGTTGCTGAACGACGAGCCGGTGGAGATTCCGGCGCGGATCAAAGAGGATTCCCCGGATGCGGCCTTCTTCCGCTATATTCGCAACGGCGGCAAGGGGTACGAAATTGCCGACTTTGCCCTACAGGTAGCTCGCGTTTCCGAGGCGGCGTATCGATCGCTGGAACAGAAGAAACCAGTGCGCGTGGCGCGCTAGTGTTTTGTCAACAAAAAACGTTGACAAAATTGCAATCAGGATCTTTCAGTAAATTAACATATTTACGTGATTTCCGAAGACCAGAAACTTTGTTTACAGTCCACTATAGCAGATAGGCGTAAAAAGAAAAGGATTGAATCGCTGAATCGCGTAGGCGCTCAAAAAGCGGGTAGGTCCGTAAATATCTGATAGGATTCCCGGAGCAGGGATACGTATATCGACAGTTCGCCTGGCCGTCCGGCCCATCATCGACGATGGACCGGACGGTTTTTTTGTCCCCCAGCCCCTTTTCGCTCCGATTGGATGAAACGCAGGGCAGCCTATTTTCATCTATATAGGCATGAGACGAAGTATTCGATTGTCGGAGATCATCCTGCTCGTTCTCTTTTTTGGGAAGCCAGTCGCCGGGGATATCCTCCTCGGGGCACCGGAGACCCGGGTGGAGGCACGGGAGCGGGGGCTTTTTTACGAGACCCGGGTGCGGGTGGCGGCCAGTCCTGAGGAGGTGATGGACCTGTTGACCGACTACGAGGCCATCCCCGAATATCTTTCCAATGTCGACAGCTGTCGGGTCGTTGCACGCACCGATTCCTCGACCCTGGTGCACCAGGTCATGACCACCCGTCTGATTTTGCCCTGGACCTTCCGCCAGGAACTGGAGATCGTGCAGGAGGGGATGGGAAGACTGCGTTTCCGGCAGGTGCAGGGAAATGTACACGCGTACCGGGGATCCTGGGAGTTGACGCCAGTTGTGGGAGGGGTGGAGATCGCGGCTCTGGGGGAGGCAGAGCATCTGTGGCGGTTGCCCCGCTTCGTCATGGCCTGGATTCTACGGCGCCAGGTATCCGGATTATTGCCGGCGGTGGTAAAAGAGCTGGAGCGCCGTCAGGGGATGGGGACCGATCGTTGAAGGGCGGCTCTTCCACGCCTGCCAGAAATGCTCGAACGCTTCACGGACCGAGCACGATCGAAGGGGACTATTGACCTTAAAAAAAATATGACTATAATAGTCATATTAAGAAATATATGGAGGTCATTGATATGGAAATCACCTCGATTTCTCGGCTCAAGGCATCGCTCAGCCATTTCCTGAAAGTCGTCAAGGCTGGGGAAGAAGTGCTGATTACCGACCGCGGAAAAACTGTCGCCAAGATCATTCCTCTGGGAAAGGATGACCAAGGAATTCCATCTCACCTTCAGGAACTGGAGAGGGCGGGACTGATACGCATCGGTTCGGGAAAGATTCCGGATGAGTTCTGGGATCTACCCCGTCCCCAGGTTCAGGAGGGGGCGGCGTTGAAAGCGCTGCTGGGCGAAAGGGAGGAGGGCTGGTGATGTTCTGGGATACGTCGGCTCTCGTGCCGTTGTGCGTCGCTCAGGATGCCACTGTGGAGATGAAAGAGTTGATGCGGGGGGATTCCCTGGTGACTGTGTGGTGGGGAACGGTAGTGGAGGGGCGTTCCGCACTGGCCAGGCTGCGCCGGGAGGGGTTTCTCGACGAACAGGGGGAGGAGATAGCCCGGGGATTCCTGCAGAAATTGAGAGTTGGATGGTCGGAGATCGAACCTGGGGAAAAGGTCCGGCAGCAGGCCCTCCGCTTTATCTCGGTCCACGGTCTCAAGGCTGCCGATGCCCTTCAACTGGCAGCGGCCTTCATCTGGGCGGGTGGCGATCCCGATGGGTATTCCTTCGTCTGCCTGGACGGGAGATTGAGGGAGGCGGGAAAAAAGGAAGGTTTTATCCTGCGTCCGGAAACGGTATGAAATGGGGAGAAAACTCATATTCAGGTAAAGGAGAAGAAATGCTCAGTTATAAGGCGCTCATTCCAAAACTAGATCAATCCGTTGAAAATATTTTAAAACAACAGGTTATAGATAAATCCCGGGCTGATTATGGTGGTTTTATCGGACCCGATGCGTTGGCAAATCCGTCCAGCGTGGGTTCGGCGAGCAGTTTGGGGTATGCTTATCTGCTCGAAGAATCGCGTTACTTCCACAGCCAGGAACTGCTCGAGCGGATCATGATGGCGGCGGCGTTCGGCAGGAAGTGGCGACGGCCTTCGGGCTGTTTTGATCTGTTCATCACCAACTTCGATTCGGCACCGGACAACGCCTTTTTGCTGTCGTTTCTCGCGCCGATGGTGAGGGAGGCACAGCGGGTGGCGGATGAGGATGCTGGAGCTGCCCGTATCGCCGAGGAGTTGGGGGAACTGATGCACACCGGGGTGCCGGGGATGATAAAGGGGGGAATTCACACACCCAATCATCGCTGGATCTTGATCTCGGCCCTGGCCCAGACCGGGCGACTCTTTCCCGATCTGGAGGTGGTGCCGACTATAGATGCTTATCTGCAAGAGGGGATCGACGCCAATGCGGACGGGGAGTATATCGAGCGCAGCACCGGGGTGTACAACGCCGTGGTAAACCGCTCCCTCCGTTTTGTGGCCGAAATTCTGGATCGCCCGGAGCTGTTGGAACCGGTGCGGCGCAACCTGGACCTTTCCTATCACCTGATGCACGGGGATGGGACGGTCGTCACCAGTATCTCTCGTCGCCAGGATCGGGGGGAAAAGGTGGTGCCGACCTGTCTGGCGGACGGCTATTACGGCCTGGGGCGGATGGATGGAAACGGCTTTTACCTGGCGGTGACCGACTGGCTTTGCGAGCAGGGGGGCGTGGGCCTGGAGTGTCTGCCGCTCTTTGTGGAGCATCCCGAGTGGCGCCAGGACGACGTGGAGCGGGAGGAACTGCCGGACAGCTACGCCGAGGTCTATCCGACCTCCGGGCTCTGGCGGGTGCGGCGAGGACAGGTCAGCGCCACGGCCGCGGCTGGCCTGACGGCGCCGTTCAGCGTCAAGTATGGGAATGCGGAATTGACGGCGGTGAAAATGAGCAATACCTACTTCGCCACCGGCCAGTTCGAGGGGGAAGACTTCGAGGTGGTGGACGGGGGGATTCGCATGCGCCATCTGGGGCGGAACAAGATCTACCCGGAAAAGGACTATCTCGGGGGAATCTACTGGCTGCCGATCGATGAAAAAGTGACGGCTGAGAATTGGGCGGAAGTGCGTGGCCGGCGCGGCACTTACGAGGTGCCGCCTCTGGAAGTGGAGCTGAAGATCGTCGAGGTGGAAGGGGGATTCGACCTGCACATCAAGAGCCTGGGAGGGTTGGACCCGGTGCCGTTTCAGATCGAGTGTGTCTTTGCGCCGGGGGGGGAACTGGAAACCGACTCCGCCGTGGTCGAGGGGAAGGTGGGGAACACGGTCTTCTTGAGGGAGGGGAGAGCCGTCTACCGAGTCGGTTCCGACGCCATCTCCATCGGTCCGGGGGAAGCCCGCCACCTGATGTGGCAGATGCGCAACAGCGAGCCGTCCCCGGAGGGGTTCAGAGTGCTCATTACGTCGATGACGCCGATTGACCGGGTGCTGGAGATCCGCTGCGGAGACTGGTCCTGGGGAGAAGGGGATATAGTGTAAAGTATCTCTTTAAAAAACAATGAGAAACGGCTGGAGGATATCCCTCCAGCCGTTTTTTTGAGCCGACTTCCCGGAACGAGCCCCCGGGTTTTCCGGAAAGCGCTATCCGAGGTGGACGTCGTCCGGATCCATACCGCGCCAGACCGGCACCTTGCCGGGGATCAGTTTTTCTCCGTCCGATAGTCCTTCTTCCCGGTCCTTCAACTCCTCGACCATCCGGGCGCGCCACTCCTCCAGCACGTCGATGGCGTCGGTGTCGCCGGCCAGGTCGCGGCATTCCTGTGGATCCTCCTCCAGATGGAAGAGCTGCTCCTCGCCGTTGATCGGGTTCCAGATGTATTTCCAGTGGCCGTCGGAGAGGAACTGGTTGGCGTTCTCCGGGTGGTAGCAGGGGGAGTGCTCGCCGTGGTAGAAGGGGCGCCAGGGATCGGTTTCGCCGCGCAGCAGTGGGAGCACGCTCCGGCCTTCGACCTCGTCGGGAATGGGGACGCCGGCCGTTTCGAGGAAGGTCGGCATGACGTCCTCCCAGCCGACGGTTTGGGGAATTTCGACATTGTGGTCGGCCTGCATCGAAGCGGCCGGCTTGACGATAAAAGGGACCCGTGCGGATGGCTCGTACGCGTAGGTCTTGCGCCAGAGATTGTGGTCGCCCAGCATTTCTCCGTGGTCGGAGGTAAAGAGGGTTAATGTGTTGGCTAACAATCCATTGCGCATCATTCTTTCTAGCAGGCGACCGATCTGGGCGTCCAGGAAGGCCAGGTAGGCGAAGTAGGCGGCCCGGGCCCGCTGATTGAGGTGATCGGGGATGCGGCCCCGCCAGGAATTGACGTCCAGGGGATAGCCGGTTTCTGCCGCGTGTTTCTCGGCCCAGTCGCCGACCACGGGTGGGGGCATCTCCCGGTCTATAAACTGGTCGTAGTAGACCTGTGGAGGGCACCAGGGAGGGTGCGGTCCGTTGAAGGAGAGGCAGAGGAAGAAGGGGCGGGTGGGATCGCGTTTGCGCAGGAACTCGAACGCCTGGGTGGTGAACCAGGTCTCCTCCATCTGGTGCTCGGGAAGATGGTTGGGGCGGGCGAGCCAGGAATTGCCGGGCACTCCGTGGGCGGATCTATCGACTTCGATGCCGGGCTGTTGGGCCAGCCATTCTCCATAGTCCTGTGACGTGGTCAACTGCTCGAATCCCAGGTGCAGGCGCGGTGGGTGGAAGTGAGTCTTTCCTATATTGGCGGTTTGATACCCCGCCCGGGTGAGTTCTCCGGCCAGGGTGTGCTCGTATTCCCATGGGAGCCCGTCCTTGTATCCCACCATCCGCTGGCTGTAGGGGGTCAGGCCGGTCATCAGGGAGCGGCGGGCGGCAATACAGGAGGGGCAGGGGGTGTACGCGTGGGTGAAGGTGGCTCCACTGCGGGACATCGAGTCGAGGTGAGGGGTCTCGGCCACCGGATGGCCCAGACGGCCCAGGCAGTCGCCGCGAAAGTGGTCGGTGAGGATGAGCAGGAAATTCGGGCGGTCGGACATGGGAAACCTTTCGAGTGAAGGGACAGCTACCCCGGTTGATGGTGGCTTGCCAGTGCGCCTATATTATGGCACCTGTGTACACCTGAGACAAATGGATTTTAATAAATCATAGAATGGGAGAGAACGATCAATGGAATACCGCAGACTAGGGAAGGCCGGTGTCAAGGTATCGCCGATCTGCCTGGGCACGGCTTTCCGCGCCAATCTGGAAGAAGATGTGTGCGTGCGGGTGATCGAACGGGCGATCGATCTGGGTTGCAATTTTCTCGACTGCGCCAACAACTACGGCAGAGGGCGGTCCGAGGAGATCCTGGGGCGGGCGATCAAGGGGAAGCGGGATGACCTGGTGATCACCTCCAAGGTGTGGACGCCAACCGCAAAGGGGCCCAACGACAGGGGGCTGTCCCGTTTCCACATCCTGCGCGAAGTCGAAAACAGCCTGAGGAGGCTGCAGACCGATCGGGTGGACATCTACTATCTGCACAGCGTCGACCCGGAGACCGAGTGGGAGGAGACGCTGCGGACCATGGAGGATCTGGTGCGGCAGGGAAAGGTGCGCTACGTGGGGGCTTCCAACTATAGCGCCTGGCAGGTGGCGGAACTGCTGTGGATGGCGGATGTCAATGGATGGGAGAAGGTGGCGGTCTTGCAAAATCAGTACAATTTGTTGAATCGCAAAGAGATAGAACCCGACATCTTGTCCGTGTGTCGGCGCCATGGGGTGGGACTGGTGACCTACAGTCCGCTGGCCGTGGGGCTGCTGACGGGGCTTTTCCGGAGAGGACAGGAGCCGCCGGAGGGTACTCCCTGGTCGCGGCAGCGGCTGGACCAGGTCCTCAGCGAAAAGGGGGATCAGTTGGTGCAGACGCTGATCGACGTGGCGAATGGGCGGGGGTGCACCCCGGGACAAATGGCCATCGCCTGGTTGCTGGACCATCCGGAACTGACGGCTCCGATCATCGGTCCGGATCTGCCGGAGCACGTGGACGAGGCGTTCGGAGGAGTGGAATTGGAGCTGACGGAGGAGGAGCGGGAGGCGTTGGATCGGGCGTCGCAGTGGGAAGAACCAGGGAGATATCTGTAGGGACGGCGCGAAGCGGAGATCCCGACAGTGTCGGGATCTCAGGTGCGATTGTGCAGAGCGGGATCTGCGATAAAAGCCGGTTCTGCTGGTAGCATCCCACGATGCGCCTTATGCTGGATTCCTGAGAGAGGAGAAGGGTCATGAACTGGTTGATGGAATTGGTTGCCTTCAGTCTATCGGTGTTCATCGTCGCCCAGATTCTGCCGGGGGTGCGGATACGGGGTCTGTCTACCGCTTTCGGAGTAGCGGTAGTCTATGGTATTCTGAAGTTTCTGATCTACTGGGTTCTGGTGTTTTTCTCTCTGCCATTCATCATCCTGAGCCTGGGGCTTTTTCTGATCGTCATCAACGCCTTTCTGCTGTGGATCACGGATAAGCTGATCGACGGATTCGAGATCAGTGGTTTCGGGACCACTATAGTTGCTTCGCTGTTGATATCGCTGTTCGACCTGCTGTTGAGATGGGTTTTGCCGGGAGCTTGAGAAAAATGTCTATTCCGTTGTTGGCCAACGAGTTCGTGCAATTGTATGAATCGACAGATCCGGAGCGGATCTACGCCTATACGCCCGGTTTGGCGCGTCTGGAGAGCGGCAGACTGGTGGCGACTATGGACCAGGGAGGACCGGGGATAGCCGATCTGGAGGGAGTTAAAGGGTGGCGGGGGTTTGGGGCAAATGCGTGGCAGGGGAAGATCTGGACGTCGGACGATCGGGGGAAAAGCTGGATCGAACGGGCGCTCTTCCCCTTTATGCACGCCCGCCCCTTTGTGGCGGATGGAGCGGTTTACGTGCTGGGACACGACAGCGACTTATGCGTCATACGAAGCGATGATGAGGGAGAGACCTGGTCGGAACCCGCAAAACTCACCGAAGATCAGTTCTGGCATCAGTCGGCGTGCAATGTCCACTACGCCAACGGCAAGGTCTATCTGGTCATGGAGCGGCGCGTCCATTTCGATCACCAGGGGTGGCCTGTGAGTGAGATGGCGCCGGTGCTCATGGGGGGACGGGTCGACGCGGACCTGACCCAAAAGGAGAACTGGAATTTTGCCAGTGAGCTGGTTTTTCGGGATCTCGAGGAGAAGCCGAATCTGCTCGGAGTGCCATTCTGGCCCGCGGATCAGACCGACGGCAAGGGGGGAAGGCTGATGAATCCCCCGGGTTGGCTGGAGACCAACGTGGTCCAGTTTACCGATCCGGACCACGTCTGGCACGATCCGGAGGGGAGGACGTTTCATCTGTGGATGCGGGCGCATACCGGGGGGACCGGACTGGCCTGTATCGCCCGGGTGGAAGAGAGGGCGGATGGGAGCATGGAGACAATGCTGGAAAGGGCGCCCTCGGGAGAGACGATGTTATACGCCGCCTGCCCCGGAGGACAGATGCGCTTCCACATCCTGCAGGATCACCAGACCGGGCTCTACTGGTTGCTCTCCAGCCTGGCGACCGATAGTATGGTCCGTCCAGAGCGCCTTCCCGCCGATCGCTTCAATCTTCCAAACAACGAGCGGCACATCCTGGCCCTGCATTTCTCGCGCAACTGCATCGACTGGTGCATGGCCGGACTGGTGGCCCGAGGAGACAACCCGCGCCAGGCCAGGCACTACGCCAGCATGGTGATCGATGGGGAGGATCTGCACATCCTCTCGCGCTCCGGCAACCAGAAGGCGAAGACCGCCCACGACGGCAATATCATTACTTTCCACACGGTCGAGAATTTCCGCGACCTGGTCTACATTTGAATGAGAGGGAAGACGGATGGGGAGAGAACAGCAACGGGTTTGAGGTAGCGAATTATTCAGTTTACCAACCAGTGTTTTGTCAACAGAAAACGTCGACAAAATTGCGATCTATATCTTACGGTATATTAATATTGTTACGCGATTTCCGAAGACCAGAAACTTTGTTTACAGTGCACTAGTTCGATCTACAGCGAGATGGAGGCAGGCGATGAGAAATACGAGCAAAGTGGCGCCGGGATGGTGGGACTACACGACCCTGAACAGGGAACTGCTGGACGAGGCCGCATCCCTGACCGAAAAGGATATCGCAGGGTTGGCGCGGGAGGGATTTGCGGTCGAGTTCTACGATACGATCGAGGATTTCTTTCTGGCGGAAGCCCTGGAATACATCACGGCGTGGCAGCAGGCCACGGAGGAAAATCCGGCAGGAGTTTGCGGGCCCATCGGACCGACCGAGCAACTTCCCCTGGTGGCGCGCCTGGTGAACGAATTGGGTCTGTCGTTGAAGAATTGCCATTTCTGGGGAATGGATGAGTGGGTGGTGGATGGCAAGGAAGTTCCCCTGGATTTCCCCCTGGGCTTTGCCCGCACCGACATGGATCTCTGCTTCGACCGCATCCGCCCCGAACTGGCCATACCCCTAGCGAATTTGCATTTCCCGGCGGCCGATCCCACCGAATTCGTGCGGAGTTGGGAAACGGCGCGCTGCGTGGTCATGCAGGGGGGACAGGGAGAGGTGAAGCACTGGGCTTTCAACGATCCGCCGAAGCGCGAGGGGAAGTATCAGGACGCTCCGCCCGTTCCCGAAGAGTATCGGAAACTGGGCACCCGGGTCGTGGATCTTCACCCGATGACGCTGATGCAGAACGCGCGGACATCGGGGGGCGGGGCCGTGCAGAGCGTTCCACACCAGGCGGTCACTGTGGGACCGGTTGAAACGTGGAAGGCCGAGAAGGTCTCGATCTGGCACCCGGGCCATCACGACAATCCGTTTGGCATGCGGCTGACGGCGCTGATGATCTCCAGGAAGATTCCGGATGCGGCCGTTCCCATGTCGTTGTTGGCGGACCACCCCAATGTGCAATTCAATTTTTATCGCCCCGGTCTGGGCACCTGCGAAGTGGAAATGCACTGACATGGCCAGCCGGGTATTCGCCGTTGCTGCGCATGCGGATGACATCGAATTTGGCATGGCGGGAACGCTACTTTTGCTGGGTCGGGCGGGGTGTGAGATCCACTACATGAACATCGCAAACGGCTCGTGCGGTACGGCTGAATTCGACGCGGAGACGATCGCGGCCATGCGGCTCGAGGAGGCGCGGGAGGCGGCCGGGAAAATCGGCGCGGTCTTCCATCCGCCGCTGGTGCCGGACATCGAGATCTTCTACGAAAAAGAGCTACTGGCCAGGGTGGCGTCGGTCATGCGTCTGGTGGCGCCTGACATCCTCCTGGTCCAGTCGCCCCAGGACTATATGGAAGATCACATGAATGCCTGTCGGTTGGCAATTAGCGCCGCATTCTGTCGGGGAATGCGGAACTTGCCAGTGGACCCGCCCCGGGATCCGGTAGGCAACGATGTCGCAGTGTATCACGCACAGCCGCACGGCAACCGGGACCCTCTGAACCGTCCGGTCAGCCCGGATTTCTGCGTGAACATCGGCTCGGTCATCGACGCGAAGACCGACATGCTCGCGACCCACCGGAGCCAGAAGGAATGGCTGGACCGCAGCCAGGGGTTCGATTCGTATCTGCACACAATGAGAGATCTGGCTTGCGAACTGGGAGAGGCGACGGGAAGCTGTGAATACGCCGAGGGGTGGCGCCGACACAACCCGCTGGGATTGTGCTCTTCCGGGGCGGATCCGCTCGTGGACTTGCTGAGAGACTACGTCACTGATTTGTGATACAAGTGCTACTCCTATTGGCACATGGATCGGTACTTCGGTCCAGATATCAAGCGGGTATAATATCGTTTTACTTGATCTTCGTGAAATCGGTGTTCCGAAACAATAATTTCGATGTGGGGAGGAAATGGCAATGAGCGACAAACTATCGGTTGGCTTTATCGGTACCGGCAATATCGCCCGGTCTCATATGGAGGCTATTAAAGCGCTGGAACAGATAGAGATAGCGGCGGTTATGGATGTGGATATGAACCGGGCCCAAGCGGCGGCCGAAGAATACGGGGGACGCGCCTGCGCGGGTCTGGATGAACTGTTGGCAGATGAATCGGTCCAGGCAGTCCACGTGTGCACGCCGCACAATCAGCACGTCGATCAGGTGGTGGCCGCAGCTCAGGCTGGGAAACACGTGCTGGTGGAAAAACCGATGGCGCTGACCTTGGCCGGCTGCGATCGGATGATCGCCGCCAGTAAAGAGGCGGGGAAGCTGCTGATGGTGGGACAGGTGCTCCGCTACTGGCCGATTTACCGGAAGGTGCGGGAAATGGTCCGGGCGGGGAAGATCGGTGCGGTGGGGCATCAGATGCGGCGGCGTTACAGCCGGTTCAATCCGGGTGAGGGGCACTGGTACCTCGATCCGGAAGAAGGGGGCAACTGCGTGCTCCACGCCTTTGGGCCACACGAGTACGACGTTCTCCACTGGATGATCGACTCTCCGGTGGCGCAGGTGTATGCGCGAGGGACGGAAAGCGCGGAGCGACTTGCGGGGCAGTGCGATTCTTATTCGGCGCTGATGACGCACGCCAATGGAGCGGTGAGCATGCTCTCGCAGACGGTCTCCTGTCACAGCGGGGCGTGGGACCAGCACGTCGTCGGCAGCCTGGGGTCGATGTTTATCACCTCGCAGAAGCTGATGGTCGATGGGGAGGAAGTGGAAGTGGAGGGGGTTGCCGCCGACGGCATGCGCAACCAGGTCGCCGAATTCGCCGACTGCTGTCTGAAGAGAGAAACGCCCGATGCCAGTGGGGAGTCGGTGCGGCATACCATGGCCATGATCGAGGCCGTGCAGCTGAGCTCTGCGCGTGGGGAGGTGGTTGAATTAGCCGAATTGGATCCTGAAGAATAGAATGTAAGAAAGGTTGTTAAAATATTGTTAGAGAATACATTGGACCATTTATTTTGGGGGAATTTCTGAAATGCACTGGCGACTCCTGCGCTCGGCTCTCCTGGGGGTGGCGATCGGTCTGGCGCTGGCTGCGCTCCTGGGAGAATCTCCGGAAGGAGTGAACCTGACGTTGACCGTCGGTGGGGTGGCGCTGCTGGTGGTGGGTATGGCCCTGCGGCGCTGGCTGCTCTTCCGTCGGGAAATCCAGGAGCGGAGGGAGAATGATCCCGATTCTCTGTAGCCCGGTGAGGTGGAGGGGATGACTGAGCCGGTCGTTTTGTTCGAATCGTTCGCATCGGGCAAGGAGTCTCGCTCTTTTGCCTTTGAAGGGCTGGTGGAGAAACTGGTTGCCCATCGACCCGAAGAAGTGGCTGACTTGCTGGCGGAGGTGGAAAAGGGGGTCGGGAAGGGGCTGCACGCCGCTGGTTTCCTGGCCTACGAAGCGGCCTCCGGGCTGGATTCGGTGCTGGAAACCCGGGAGCCCGGGGAACTGCCTCTCGCCTGGTTCGGGATATTCCGGAACCGGATAGAGACAAAAGCGGGGAGTCGCCGGCTCGAAGAGGCAGCGGGGGATCGGCTGGGGAACGGGGGGTATGCCCTTTCGGAGTGGAAGCCGTCGATCTCCCGGAGCGCCTACGATGAGGGATTGCGGAGAATTCGAGAGCACATAGCCGCAGGGGATACCTATCAGGTGAACTACACCCTGCGGCTGCTGGCGGATTTTGCCGGAGATCCGCGGGCATTCTATCGGGACCTGTGCCGGGCTCAGCGAGGGAGTTTTTGTGCCTATCTCGATCTGGAGGAGACCTGTATCCTTTCGGCTTCCCCCGAGCTGTTTTTCAGCCTCCGGGATGGACATCTGGTGGCCCGGCCTATGAAGGGGACCCGACCTCGAGGTCGGTGGCCGGAAGAGGATAAACGGCTGGTAGAAGAACTGTGTTCCTCGGCCAAAGATCGGGCTGAGAACGTGATGATTGTCGACTTGTTGCGCAACGACTTAGGGCGTGTGGCGGAGATCGGCAGCATAACCGTTCCGCGGATCTGGGAAGCGGAGCGCTACGAGACCGTCTGGCAGCTCACATCCACGGTCGAAGGGCACCTTCGAGAGGGGATAGGACTGCCGGAGATCTTCCGGGGACTATTTCCCTGCGGCTCGGTGACCGGTGCTCCAAAGGTGCGCACCATGCAGATTATCTCCGAGGTAGAGGATTCACCGCGCGGGGTTTACACCGGCTGTATTGGGTTTATATCGCCCGGTCCGGAAGCGGTTTTCAACGTGGCTATCCGCACGGTCTGCATCGATCGGAAGTTGGGCAGAGCGGAATTCGGCGTGGGTGGGGGCATTACCTGGGGTTCGTCGGCGGAGGGGGAGTACGAAGAGTGTCTGGTCAAGGCACAGGTGCTCCGGGAACGGAGGCCGGAGTTCAGGTTGTTGGAGACGATGTTGTTTGCGGCGGGCAAAGGGTATTATCTTTTGGACCGGCATCTGGCGCGTCTGCGGGAATCGGCCGCGTATTTCGGTTTCATCTGCGATGCCGACGAGGTGGGAAAGAAGCTGAATCTGTTTTGCGGGGAGTTCGAAGGAGATCGACGCGTGCGCCTGCTGCTGGCCCGGGATGGGACGGTGGAGTTGCAGAGTGCTCTGCTGACGGAATCAGGATGGGAGGAACCGCTGAAAGTGGCGCTGGCCGATGAGCCGATCGACAGCAGGGAGCCCTTTTTGTTTCACAAGACGACCCACAGGGAGATCTACGAGCGCCGGCAGGAAGGTCGGCCCGACTGCGGTGACGTCATTCTGCACAATGAGCGGGGAGAGGTGACCGAGTGCTGTCTGGGGAATCTGGTGGCGCTGATCGACGGCCGCTACTGGACGCCGCCGATTGAATCGGGTCTTCTGGGCGGCACCTTCCGGGCAGAGCTTTTGGAACGTGGGGAAATCAGAGAAAAAATATTGAAAATAAAAGATTTATACATTGCCGAGCGCCTCTTTCTGATCAATTCTGTGCGGCGCTGGATGGAACTCGAGCTGGAAAGAACGAGCGTTATTCCCATTTAAAGGAGGATTTCCATGTATCGGATTGGGGAAGCCGAAATCAAGCGTCTGCGCCGGTTGTTCGAAAGCGGCAAGATCTTTCGCTACGGGCATGGGGGGGAGTGCGATCGCTTCGAAGCGGGTTGGAGTAAATACCTCGGAGTGGAGCACTGTCGCATGACCCGCAGTGGCACTTCTGCCCTCTACACTGCTTTGGTGGGTCTGGGGGTAGGACCTGGTGACCAGGTCATCGTACCTGCCTATACCTACATGGCCACCGCCCTGGCAGTGCTCTCGGCCGGGGCGATCCCGGTGATAGCGGATGTGGACAATTCTCTTACCTTGTCCCCGAAGGATGTGGAGCGGAGGATCACCAAGCACACCCGCGCTATCATGCCGGTGCACATGGTCGGGTTGCCCTGCAACATGAAGAAAATAATGAAGATAGCCAAAAAGAAAGATCTCCTGGTGTTGGAGGATGCCTGTCAGGCTGTGGGCGGGGGGTACGAGGGCAAGATGCTGGGCAGCATCGGTCACGCCGGCGGTTTTAGTTTCAACTTCTTCAAGAATATGACGTGCGGTGAGGGGGGGGCTTTTGTGACCAACTCCGAGGCCGCCTACCAGCGGGGCTCAGTGGCGGTAGACTGCTGTTCCTTCTACTGGAACCCGGAAGAGCAGCGAGAGGAGTTGCAGTTCGCCGGGCACAACTACCGCGGATCGGAGCCCGAGGGGGCGATCCTCAACGTGCAGCTCGGACGCATCAAGGGGATGCTGTCGCGGATGCGGGAGCAGAAGAAGGAACTGCTTCAGGTAGGGCTGGATGCCGGACTGAAATCGATTAAAAACAATAGCCTGGATTATGAATGTGGCACCCATCTGGGCTTCCTGTTTAAAAAGGAGAAGCAGGCCCGGGCCTTCGCTGATGCGCTTCATTCCCAGAGCGTTGGTGCCTTTCTGCCAATGGACACCGGCCGGCACGTGTACACCCGTTGGGATCCGATCATGCGCTACCAGGGAGCCCATCACCCTGCGCTCGATCCGTTCAAGATCCCGGCCAACAAGAAGGCGAAGATCAAGTACACCGATGATATGTGCAAGGATTCGCTCGACGTGCTCAGCCGCAGCGTGCTGATCGGCACCCATCCGGACAATACCAGGGCGAAAGTTCGCAAGATGGGGGAGGCGATCAAAGCGGCAGCAGAAACTAGCTGATCCGCTGAGAAAACAGTTGGGATAACATACCGGGGCTGAACTCGATCCGTTCAGCTCCGGTTTTTTCTTTGCCCCAGGTGACTGCGGCCCCAAGGGCGAGTTTTGGGGCCGCCCGGAGTGCGGATATCCCCCCTTCACTCGCAGAACTCCCTCCACAATATTCCCGATATTCCCACTAAAACCTCACTCCACCACGTGCGCCTTCAGAGCCTCTTCGTCGAACTCGATTCCCAGTCCGGGCCGATCCGGCACCACCAGGCAACTGTCCTCGAGCACCAGAGGATCCTTCAGCACCTCATTGCGCCAGGGGATCACAGTCGGAGCGAGGAATTCCTGAATCAGGGCATTCGGAATCGAGGCCATCACGTGGGCGGCGGCCATGATGCCGACTGGTCCCTTGGTGTTGTGCGGGGCGATCACCACCTGATAGGTTTCGGCTAGCGTGGCGACCTTCTTCATCTCGGTGATGCCGCCGATATAGACGATGTCCGGTTGGGCGACGTCCACGGCGCCGGCGCAGAAAAATTCATTGTAGCGCCGCTTGCTGGTAAGTCGCTCGGAACCGGCGATTGGAGTCGAGGTGGCCTGGCGCACCCGGGCGTACCCCTGCGGATCTTCGGGCAGTGTGGGCTCCTCGAAGAAGAGGAGACGGTAGGGCTCCAGCAGGCGGGCGACCTCCAGAGCGGAAGGGGGATCGAACAAACCGTGGGGATCGTCCATAATTTTGACATCTTCGCCGACCGCCTGGCGCAGCGCGGCGTAGCGCTCGTCGATCTTCCGAAGCTCTTCCCGGGTGATCTTCGGACCCTGTGAGTCGAATATGGAGATTCCTGACTTAATTCCGGTAAATCCTTGCGCAAGAATATTTTGAGCGCTATCTATCATGGCCGGTATTTCCCGCCCGCCGAAGTGGGCGTAGACCGGCACTTTGGCCGTGCGGGGACCGCCCAGAAGGGCACAGATCGGGGCATTGAGGGCCTTGCCCTTGATATCCCACAGTGCCTGGTCGATGCCCGAGATGGCGCTGGTGAACATCACTCCGCCGGTGCCGTAGCCGGTGCGCGCTCCGGCGTACAGATCGAGGTAGATCTGTTCGCTGGCGAACGGGTCGCGGCCGATCACGTGCTCCTTCAAATCCATGACCATGGCGGCGACCACCCGCTCCTTGTGACTGTAGGTGCCCTCGCCGATGCCGGTGATTCCCTCATCGGTATGGACGTGGACGTGGGTCCACTTACGGCCGCAGTCGGACTGGACGAGTTGGACGGTGACGTCGGTTATTTTCATGGCATTATGACTCCTCATACAGAGGATTGAAGGTTTGGCCGGATCAAAAGATCCGGGTTCCGTTCTACGGGAATTTCCGAAGCAATGGAACTTTTGCTTTCGATGTAAAGGGATTGCGCTCTATCTGTAGACCGCCTGGATCATGGCGCGGATGTAGCCCACGGCGAAGGCATGGCCCTCTCTGGCCTCCCGGTCTCCAGGGATTTGCGGGGTGTGGTCCATCATGAAGGGGCCGTTGAACCCCGTTTCTTTATAGGCCTGCATCGCCTCGAACATATCTTCCTGACCCTCGTCGACGAAAACCTCCCGAAAGCTGCGCGGATTGCCGCGGATGTTGCGGAAGTGGACGTAGACGATCTTGTCCTTGCCGCCCATGCGGCGAATGGCTGCGGGAACGTCCTCGCCCATTTCGGCCACACAACCCTGACAGAAGAGCATGGCGTTGGCGGGACTGGGAACCAGATCAAAGATCTGCTCGTACTGGTCGAGGGTCGAGACGATGCGGGCGGCCCCTCCCATTGGCTTGGGGATGGGTGGGTCGTCCGGATGCAGGGCCAGGGTCACTCCGGAGTCCTCGGCTACGGGTACGACCCAGCGCAGGAAGTACTCCAGATTGGTGCGGAGTTCCTCCTCGCCGATCTCCTTTTCGGGATAGTGTGGGGGATTCAGGGCGTATTCCTCGTAGTCGAAGGTGCTGTACTTGGCGCCGCCTCGGCCTGTTGCGGAAGTAGTGCGGAAGTTGCCCACCGGTTTGAAGTTGTATCCCAGGGTCGGCACCTCGGCTTTACCCAGGGCGCGGAGCAGATTGCACCATTGTTCGATGGCAGCGTCCCGACCGGGCAGGCCGAGGGTGATTTCGTCCGGACCACCTACCGCAACATTGTAAAACCGGAGGCCGTGAGATTCGGCTAACTTCTTGATTTTGATGAAATAATCGGCCATCTCCCCGATGTCGTGGAAGGTCGGTGGGGGATAGACGGTTAGATAGTCGACTCCAATCGCTTTGTAGAAGCTGAGATTTTCGTCGTTGACCCGGTCGGCGGGGAGTTGATCCTGGATGAACATGGCCTTCCTCCTGTGGGGGGTATCAGCCCTTACCATAGGTTGTAAAAGGGGCTATTGTCAACTTAAAAGGAACTTGGTGGGCCTGTTGATAATGGTTATCTTACCGCCTGCTCAGACGGGAAATGAGATCCCTCCAAATGGATCTGGAGGGAAGTACGCGCTGTTATTCCGCACGAGCCGGGAAATCCGCTAAGCAATTTGGCATCTCGATCCCAATGGCCATTTGAAGGAGAGGCGATATGTATGAAATTGAGAAACTTGCGGAAGAAGGGGCGGTGGTCGGGGAAGGGCCGCTGTGGAATTCGGAGGAACAGAAGCTGATCTGGACCGATATCGAGACCGGTCGGCTGTTCGAATATAATCCACAGACGGAGACAAATAGCCAGATCCACGACGGGTTCAACGTCGGCGGATTGGTGCTCAACCGCCAGGGAGGATATCTGGTCTTCACCTATGAAGGAGTGCTGCTCTGGAAATCGGACGAGGAGTGGGTGCGGATTCACGAGAGCTTCCAGGGAGAGGTGCTGCGCTTCAACGACGTGATCGGGGCGCCTGGAGGGAGAGCTTATGGGGGGACCTATTTCGATGATAAGCCGGGAAAGCTCTATCGCTTCGATCCGGACGGCACTATCGAGATTGTCGGCGAGGGGTACTGGTGCACCAATGGCATGGGTTTTTCGCCGGATCTGAAGACCATGTATCACACCGACGCAGCGGTCCGGGAGATCTATGCATACGACTATGAACCGGATACTGCTCAAATGAGCAATAGGCGGATTTTTGTGAAGCTGCCGGATGAAGAAGGGGTGCCGGATGGGATGACGGTCGACGCCGAAGGGTTTGTGTGGAGCGCCAACTGGTTTGGTGGCTGCATCATCCGTTTCGATCCGGACGGCAAGGAGGAGCGCCGTATCCAGACCCCGGCCAAGCAGACCTCCTGCGTGGCTTTTGGGGGGAAGGATTTGGACGAACTCTACTTCACCACGGCGGCTTACAAATGCGAACCGGGCAGCGACATGGATCCGGCCGGCTACGATTGGGAGGATTACAATCGGAGCTATCGGGGTGGGGGGCTGTTCAGGATAAAGCTCGATATCCAGGGACGGGAGGAGTTCAAAGCGGATTTCGCCTGGCCGGAGAAGTAGGATGCTGTGGCGGATCCCGTAATGGGCGAATGGCAGAAAGCTTATTTTTATTGTAAATAATTGTTTTATAAATACTTTTTAATTTCTGAATCCAGGAGAGGGGCGATGAAAACTGCCTTTTCGCTACTGGGAGTGGTTCTGTTGCTATTTGGACTGTCGGGGTGCGCGACGGAGGAGCCGCAAGAGAGCGGGGAGAAATCTATAACCATCTGGTGGGCCCAGTGGGCGCCGGCGGATGGCCTGCAGGAACTGGGAAAGGTATTTCAGAAGGAAACGGGGATCGAGGTTGTGGTGCACCAGATTCCGTGGAGTTCCTACCAGGATCAGGTCTTCCTCAATTTCGGCAACAACCAGACCGACTTCGACATCGTGGTCGGCGACAGCCAGTGGATCGGGCGGGGGGCGACCAAGAGACTCTTTCTGGATCTGACCGATTGGCTGCCGGAGGCGGTCGATATCGGCACCATCCATCCCCGGGCTCTGCGCTACCTGTGTGAATATCCGGGGGGGAGCGGCCGGTATTTCGCGGCTCCGTGCGAGACGGATGCCGTTGGTTTCGCGTATCGGAAGGACTGGTTCGAGGATGCGGCCGAGATGGCGGCTTTCCAGGAGAAATACGGTCGCCAACTCGCCGTGCCCGAGACGTGGGCCGAGTTCAAGGAGGTGGCGGAGTTTTTCACTCGACCGGAGGAGAAGGTATACGGGTGCGCGCTGCTGACCGGGCGGGGATACGATTCGTTGACCATGGGATACCAGGTGCTCATGTGGGGTTGGGGTGGCTCCTGGGGGGACGAGGAAAAGCATCGCGTCGACGGCTACGCCAATGCGGAAGGGCCGGTGCAGGCGCTGCAGTTTATGAAGGATTTGATGGCTCTGGCGCCGCCGGGAGGGACCAATATCGACTACGGCAAGTCGCTCGACGCCTTTATGAGCGGTTCGACCGCCATGAGCATGAACTACTTCGCCTTCTATCCCGGTATTGCCGCCGAAATGGGGGACAAAGCGGGATTTTTCAAGGCGCCGGCGCACGGCCAGACCCGGGTGACCAGCCTGGGAGGGCAGGGTTTCAGTATCTCGACCAAGGTCTCTTCGCGGCAACAGGAACTGGCCAAACAGTTCATCGCCTGGTTCCTGCAGGAGAAGATCCAGCGGCAGTGGGTCCAGAAACCGGCCGGTTTCACCGCCAACACCTCCATCCTCTCCAGCGCGGAGTTTGCTGGCGCGACGGCTTACAATAGGCCATTTGCCGAGTCGATGGATCTGGTGCGGGACTTCTGGAACGTTCCGGTCTACAACGAGCTGCTGTCGGTGGCGCAGCGCCATCTGGGGGAGGCGCTCGACGGGAGGCGTTCTCCCAAGGAGGCTCTGGACGCTCTGGCCGCGGGACACGAGCAGGTATTCCGCCGGGTCTTTCTGCTACAGTAGGAGGAAGGCTTGGAAGGACAGGGAAAATGGCTCAAGTTTGGCTTTGTCGGGCCGGCGCTGCTGATTCTCATCGGGCTGAACATATTCCCGCTGATCTACAGCATCCTGCTCAGTTTTACCGACGCCGAACTGATTGGTGGTTCCTTCGGCTTTGTCGGGGGGAGGAACTACGGTCGAGTCTTTTCCGCCCCCCGTTTCGCCGCCGCACTGCGCACCACCGGACTGTTCGTGCTGCTGGCGGTGGGTTTCGAGTTGATCCTCGGGTTCGGCCTGGCCCTGGGGCTCAAGGAACGCTTCCGGGGTAAACCCCTGCTGCTCACTCTCCTGCTGGTGCCGATGATGCTACCGCAGGCGGTCATGGGACTGTTCTGGAATCTGGTACTCAACGGCTATTACGGAGTCCTCAATCAGATCCTGGCTTTTCTGGGACTGGGACAGCCGCAGTGGCTGACAGACCCGGATTTGAAGTTTTTTTCGATCCTGATGATCGACGTCTGGATGTGGACGCCGTTCATGATGCTGATCGGGCTGGCCGCCCTCAACGCCATTCCCACTTACATCTATGAGGCTGCGGCTATAGACCGGGCTTCCCGCTGGATTGTCTTCCGGCGCATCACGCTGCCGATGTGTGGACCCCTTCTGGGGCTGGCGGTGCTGCTTCGGGCGACGGATGCGCTCAAGCAGTTCGATCTGGTGATGGCGGTGACCGGCCCCAACGACCCGGCTACCCAGACGCTGAGTGCGCTGCTCTATCAGGTGATGTTCCGCGATGGATCGGTAGGGCTGGGGAGCGCCTACGCCTACGTGGTGCTGGTGCTGGTCATCGCCCTGGCCAGCGTCTTTTTGCGCTACATGGACCGGTTGCAGCAGAAGGAGGGGGAGGTGGCCGGTTGAGAATCCTGATCCGGGTTTTCGTCGGCGTCTATTTTTGCATCGCGGCGCTGCCGCTGGGGTGGTTGATGATGACCTCTTTTAAGACGCGGAGCGCCAGCATTGGGGTGCAGGCCAAATTCCTGCCGACGGCGAGTGAGAAGGTGGATCCACAGTCGGTCCGTTTCCGGCCGACGTTGGATGGCTACCGGCAGCTCAACCAGGCTTACGCGGGGGCGAAATACAGCTTCTTTCGCTATCTGGGCAACAGCGTCCTCATCGGGCTTTTGAGCACCTTTGCCTCGGTGGTTATAGGCACCTGCTGTGCGTACGGCTTCAGTCGCTTCCGCATCGCCGGCAGCCGCGACTGGCTGTTTTTCATCCTCTCCACCCGCTTCCTGCCGCCGCTGACCGTGGTCATGCCGGTGCTGATGATGTACCGGGAGTTCGACCTGCAGAACAGCCATCTGGGGCTGATCGTGCTCTACACCGCCTTCAACCTCTCTCTGGCGGTATGGCTGATGAAGGGGTTTATCGACGATATTCCGCAGGCGTACGAGGAGGCGGCCCTGGTCGACGGGTATTCGCGCCTCCAGGCCTTCCGCCTGATCATCCTGCCCAAGGCGGCACCGGGGATGGCGGTGACCGCGGTTTTCTGTCTGATTTCCGCCTGGAACGAGTTCGGTTTCGCCATGACCCTGAACAATCAGGAGGCGGTGACCGTGCCGGTCTACTTCGCCGGGTTGCAGGGAAACGTGCAGGGGTTGCCCTGGCCGCAGATAGGGGCGGGAGTGCTGCTCTTTGTGGCGCCTATCGTGCTGTTCACCGTGCTGGTGCGGGGGCATCTGTTGCGCGGGGTCACCTTCGGGACGATCAAGCGATGAAGCGCTGGCTCGACAGACTGGCACAGGTCGGCATGGTGGTCGGCGTGGGGTTGATGCTGCAGCCCTGGTGGAGCGATGGACTGCGCGCCGGTTTCTTCGCCACCGCCCTTTTCACCCTGCTCCATATCGTCACCTCGCACATGCAACTGGAGCGGCGATGAGCTTCCTGGCGCTGGAACGGCTGCGCAAGGTCTACGCCGACGGCACCGAGGCGGTGAAGGGGATCGATCTGACCTGTGGAGCGGGGGAGTTCGTGGTGCTGCTGGGGCCTTCGGGGTGTGGCAAGACCACGACATTGCGCATGATCGCCGGACTGGAGGAGGTGACGGGTGGGGTTATCTCGGTCGCCGGGGAGGAGATCACCGGATTGCCACCCGGGGCGCGCGATATCGGTTTCGTCTTCCAATTTTACGCCCTTTATCCCCATATGAAGGTGCGTGAGAACATCGCCTTTCCTCTGGAAACTATCGGAGTGTCGAAAGGAGAGTTGAAGCGGAGGGTGGATGACGTCGTGACACGGCTGGGGTTGGGTGCGCTGAGCGGATTCTATCCGCAACAGCTCAGCGGAGGAGACCAGCAGCGGGTGGCTCTGGCGCGCGCCATGATCCGGAGGCCGCAGCTCTATCTGATGGACGAGCCGCTGGGGACGCTGGACGCGGACTTGCGCTTGGAGATGCGAGAACTGATCCGGACGCAGCAGCTCGAGACAGGGGTGACCACCATCTACGTCACCCACGACCAGGAGGAGGCGATGAGTCTGGCCGACAGGGTGGTGGTCATGGAGGGAGGGGAGATCAGGCAGAACGGACCGGCTGGCGAGGTGTACGATTGGCCGGCCGACCTCTTTGTCGCCCACTTCATCGGCAGTCCGGGGATGAACTTCGTGGAGGGGGAAGTGGCGGATGGATGCTTTCGGGCAGGAGAACTGGAGTTGACGCTGCCGTACCCGGTTCGCCCGGGGGAGACGACTCTGGGGGTGCGGCCCGAATTCGTTCATGCCGCTGGGGAAAGGGTTCTGGGGGGAGAGGTGGTGATGGACGAGTACATGGGCTCCTGTCGCATCGTCCACCTGGAGACGGCCTGCGGGCGGCTGGTGATGCGGGGTGGAGCGGAAGGAGCTCTTGCTGCTGGAGGAAGGATAGAACTGAATTTCGATTTGAAACATCTCCGTTTTTTTGATCCCCAAACCGGGAAGGGACTGTAATGGAGACCTTCCTGCACCTGCGGGATATCGCCAAGTCGTTCGGCCCCATCGAGGCACTGAGGGGAATCGATCTCGATCTGGAACGGGATGAACTGCTGGTGGTGCTGGGGCCAACCGGGGCGGGAAAGACCACTCTGTTGCGGATCATCGCCGGACTGGAAGAGCCGGATCGGGGTAGTGTGGAGATGGAGGGCGTCGATGTCACGTCGCGTTCACCCGCTGATCGGGATGTGGCTTTCGTCTTTCAGAACTTTTCCCTCTATCCCGATTGGACGGTGCGGCGGAACATGGAATTTCCTCTGAGGGCGCCGGGGCGGGATCTGGAGGAAAGAGAGATCGACGAACGGGTGGAGTGGGCGGCTTCTCTGCTGCGCATCGAAGCTCTATTGGATCGGCCCTCCGCTAACCTTTCGGGAGGAGAGATGCAGCGGGTGGCCATCGGCCGGGCGATCGTGCGGCGACCCCGATTCTTTCTGATGGACGAGCCGTTGACCAACCTGGATGCCAAGCTGCGGGAGTCGCTGCGAGTCGAACTCGCGGTGCTGCGGAGGGAACTGGGAATTCCGTTGATCTACGTCACCCACGACCAGGCGGAGGCGCTCTCCATGGGGGACCGGATAGCCGTGCTGTCCGAAGGGCGGATTCTGCAGATCGGGAGCCCGGAGGAGGTGTATCGAAAGCCGGTTTCCCCGGTGGTCGCTCGACAGCTGGGGCAACCGTCGATCAACCTTCTCGAAGTGAAAAATGTGGATGGTCGGTGGGTCGTCGGTGATGGGATTGAGTTGATGGCTACGGAGCCTGGTTTTCCTGGAGAAATGTTGCTCGGAGTGCGGCCCGAAGATATCTCATCGGAGGGGGGCAGTGAACCGGGTAAAATCCGGGTGGTGGAGGACACCGGACCGAACTGGATTCTGCTGGTGGATTGGGCGGGGAGTGAGATCCACCTGGCCGCCGGTAAGGAAAGGAACTATAGCCCCGGAGACGAGATTTTTCCGCAGATCGACCCGGAAAGAGCGGTGTTGTGGGAGCGGGATGGGAACTGAAAAATGGAGTTTAACTGGAGGAGCTCGAATTCATGAAAAAAACAGTCGTTTTGCTGGTCATTGTCATCCTGTTGCCGATGGCGGCCTGGGGAGGGAACCCGACCGATCCGCTGGCCATCGTCTTCCCCTATCAGTGGGGAGGATCGATTGAAAAGGGGGAGTTCAACGAACCCTCCGGTCTCGTCTTTCATCCGGGGCGGGGAACGCTGTTCGCCGTGGGAGATAATGGAGACCTGGGGGAGTTCGGGTTGGATGGGAAGGTAGTCAAAACGCAGCATCTTGGGGATCTGGATTTAGAGGGGGTCACCTGCGACCCGGCGACTGGAATGCTCTACCTGATTGTGGAGGGGGAGGAGAAGGTTTTGGAGGTGGAGCCGGAGAGCTTTGCGGTGAAAAGGGAATTTGTCCTCGAGCGGGAGTTCGAGGGGAAGGAGATTATGAAGGAAGGGGGACAGGGGATAGAGGGGATAACCTTCGCTCCGGATGCACGGCACCCGGAAGGGGGGGTATTCTATATCGCCAACCAGGCGTTCGATCTGGACGCTGTCGAAGGGGATCTCTCTGCCATATGCGAGGTGGTGCTGCCGCTGCGCAGTCGTAAAGACGGGGGAACGGTGGGGATCAGCCGATACTTCATCCCCGGCGTGATCGATCTGTCCGGGCTCCACTACGATGCAGAGACGGTTCTGATCTACGCCATAAGCGATTCGAGAAATGTATTTTTGTTAGTTAGGCCCGGGGGAGAGGTGGTGCGCAGCTATGCCCTGCCCGAGCGGGACCAGGAGGGGATCGCCGTCGATGCGGATGGCGTCCTCTACATCACCCGGGATTCCGGAGGTATTGTAAAATACCAGAATAAAGGGAGAAGAGAGCGATGACAACTGTACACGATATTTCCCGAATTTTCTTCGGAGGGAGCAACTTGCCGCGAGACGAACGGTTGGCGGAAACCCGGGACACCGATACCGTCTGGACGCTGCGGAAGTATGCGACGTTGAAAGAGTGGGAAGCGCGCGCAGTCCACATCCGCCAGCAGATCCTGACCTGTTTGGGGCTGTGGCCGTTGCCGGAGAAGAAACCGCTGAAAGCCAGGGTTTTCGATCGCATTGAGTGTGACGGATATTCCGTGGAGAAGGTCTTTTTCGAGAGCCTGCCCGGGTATTTCGTCTGTGGCAATCTGTACCGACCTGCAGGGAAAGGGGCTTTTCCCGGAATCGCCTGTCCGCATGGACACTGGAGCCTCGGTCGACTGGAGGACACCGAATTGGGGTCGATCGCCGGCCGGTGCATCAACCTGGCGCGTCAGGGGCACGTCGCTTTTTCCTACGATATGGTCGGATACCTGGACAGCAGCCAGATCGACCACCGGGGATTCGGCGGGCGGCGGGAAAATCTCTGGGGTATCGGCGCCATGGGATTGCAGCTGTGGAACAGCATCCGCGTCATCGATTTTCTGGTGTCGCTGGCCGAGGTAGATAGTAAACGGATCGGCTGCACCGGGGCGTCGGGGGGAGGGACCCAGACCTTTATGCTGACGGCGGTGGATGAGAGAGTGCAGGCGGCTGCCCCGGTCAACATGATCTCCGCCCATATGCAGGGGGGGTGCAACTGCGAGAACCAGGGGCATTTGCGGCTGGATATCAACAACGTCGAGATCGGGGCCTGCATGGCGCCTCGGCCGCTCTTTCTGGTAGCGGCTACCGGGGATTGGACGGTGAATGTGCCGGAGTTGGAGTTCCCGGCGATACGGGAGATCTATCGCCTGTATGGGGCGGAGGATCGAGTCGAGTTTGCCCAGGTGGATGCGCCTCACAACTACAATCGGGAGAGCCGGGAATCCGTGTACGCTTTTTTTGGCCGGGTTTTTCTCGGTGAAAAGGACGGGAGGAAATTTCAGGAGAAACCGTTCCAGGTGGAAGTGAATGCCGATTTGAAGGTTTTTGCCCGCAGGGAGATGCCGAAGGGGGCGCTGGATCAGGATGGAGTGGTGCAGGCGTTGATCGGGCGATCGGAAAAGAGCCTGGCGAGCATGCAGCCGAAGGAAGCAAAAGGGTTGCGCCGGTTCCGGAAAGAGATGGGACCGGGGTTGCGGCATGCTCTGGGTGTCGAAGAGGTGGACGCGGGGGAACTCTACGTTCGGCGCATGGGACGGGAAAAGATTGATAGCTCGATCGTCGAACGGTTGATTCTCGGTCGGAAGGAGCAACAGGAGAGGGTGCCGGCCGCACTCTTTCTGCCGCGGGGGAAACGGGGGAAGATGCCGGCGGTGCTGGCTGTCCACCCGGAGGGGAAGAAAGGGTTGGTCGATCTCAAAAGAGGGATGCCGGGCAGCCTGGTGGCCGGGTTGCTGAAAAGCGGCTGCGCGGTGCTGGCGATCGATCCGTTTCTCGTTGGGGAATCGAGTAGCGGCGGCGAGACGGGCGGGCGGAACGGAGATAGCGGCCACTTCCACACCTATAACCAGGCCACGGCCGCCTGTCGGGTTCAGGACGTGCTGACCGGAATCGCCTATCTGAATTCCCTGGAGGAGATGCGATCCTGCCACCTGCTGGGACTCGGAAAGGCGGGCATCTACTGCCTGTTTGCTCGAGCGATGAGTTCGGCAGTGGGGCGAACGGCGGTCGACTGCGACCGATTGCCGTTGGGAGATGACGGGATCTGGATGGAGGAGGATCTCTTCATCCCGGCCATTCGCAGCAGCGGAGATGTGCGGGTTGCCGTGGCTCTGTGTGCCCCCGGAGAACTTCTGGTGCACAACACGGGACGGGGCTTCCCGGAGAACTGGGTCCGGTCGGCGTATCGAGCGGCGGGCAAGAGCGGGAAATTGCGGGTTTCGTCGAAGCGATTGAAAACGGCGGAGATTGTCGCCTGGGTCGGAGGCGGGAAAAAGAAATAAAAATGGACCATACCCCAAGATGAAACGGGGATGTCTACAGGTCCGAATGCAGTCTGATGGGAAGCGGAGATGAAGACGGTAGCGGAGTGGTCGGTAACGGAATACCTGGATAGCGACTGGCCCGCCCAGCTCGTCTGGCGCGAACTGGACGAGCCGGTCGGGGCTGGTCCGTTTGTCGTCGTTGGGGGAAACGGGAAACGGGTTCCGGCGCAGATTGGGGGTCAGGGGAAGCGAGTCTACTACATTGCCGAGCTCGCGGCCGGAAAAATGCTCCATTACCGGCTCTGCGAGGTGGAAGAGGAAAGCTCCGTAGCTCTCCAACTGACCGTCGAAAATGGGGTTGCCAGAATCCTGAACGGGGTCGTGGGGCTGCGTCTCACCTGGGAGGGAAGCGGACCGAACGATCCACCTATCCTCGGAATCCAGGGGAGAGACCGGATCTGGTTTGGGGGGGCATCGTGGGGAGAGGGAGTGGAATTTGCCTCCCTCGGCTGCGAACTGCTCGAATCGGGGCCGGTTTTCATCCGCTTGCGGCAGATTTATCGAACTGCCGAAGGTGCGGAAATCATCTGGGAATACCTGGCCGATACGGCGACTCCGACGGTGCGGATTTTCCTGTGTCAGAAGGGGAATATTTCGGGCCAGGCCATCTGGAATTTTGGGATGAGATTTCAGCCGACCCGGGCGTACTGGCGTCCTCACTCTCCCGCCGCTTGGAGGGGAGAGCAGGGGAATCACAAGCGTCAGGTCTATGCGTTGCGATATCGAGATGGGGGGGATGAAATCCACCTGGGGCCGTTCTACAACTGGGAGAAGGATGCGGCCGGTTTTTGGGCAGGGTGGCAAGAGGACGAGAGGAGAGACCTGCTCTATCTGGGCTGTGTCCGTCCGGGGCAGACTGTAATAGAAGGGGCTTACGAGCGGATCCGCCTGCGGACGGGGATGTGCAATGGGGGGGCTTATCTGGACGCCGAGATTCCATTCCAGGAGGGGGAGCGAAGGTTCGCTCTCGGACTGCTGGATAGGTGCGAAGTCGACATTCAAACCTCGGGAGAGGCGGGGGATCTGGACCGCTTTCACGCTCGATTGAACAGCCCCGGTCTGAACGACTACCACCAGATGAGTCTCGGCTGGGGAGGAGTCGGAGGACTTCGCTTCCCACATTTGTGGCTGTCTCCGGACGAAGTGCCGGAGGTGAGACAGAAGTTCGGGGAGTGGGATTGGTTGCGGGAACAATTTCAGGAGCACGTGGACGACGAACTGTTCCCCACCCACCACAGTCCGGATTTCCAGCTGAAACCGGGGCAGCGCCTGCTGGGGCGCGATATGGCCGGCGCGTATCTGGCGACCGGGGAAGAACGGTTTGCCTGCAGGGCAAAGGAGCCACTGGTCCGGGAGCTGGATGAGATCGTCTCGCTGCTTTTGGAATACGGGCCATCGACGGATGGAGCGGTCGGCATCGGCCTTGCGAGGCGCTGGCGCTCCCTGGTTTTGAACCTGGATCTGGTGCTGGGGAGTGAAGCGTTTTCCGCAGGGGAGCGGCAGCGGATTTTACGTCGGTTGGCCTTTGTGGCTGAGGTGAGCTGTACCGACGATGCCTGGCCGGCTACCGGGAGTGGGATTCACCGGGGGAATCCCAATTTCCATCCGGACGTGGTCAGCGCTCGGGTGCTGGGGGCGGTCCTGCTGAAAGGGCATCCGCGGCAGGAGGAGTGGATCGAGGCGGGGGTGGGGGAGATGCGTCGGTTCTTGTGCGATTACCATCTCTTCTCGGGGTGCAGCAGCGAAGCGGCGACCTATCAGCTGTGCGTGCTGGCCTACGCGCTGCTGGTGCAGGTCGCGCTGGGATCGCGGGGAGATTGGGGATTGGTGGAAGATCCAATTGTCAAGAAGTCGTTCGCATTCCTGGCGGCGATCCAGACGCCGATTGATCCCCGCTGCGGATTTCGCATGCTGCCGACCATCGGCCACGTCACCGCGTATAGTTGGAGCCAGAGCCTGCAGGCGTATTTTGCCTGGGTGGCCAGATTGACCGCAGAGAGCGATCCCGATTTTAGCGCTCGCATGATGGCCGCCTGGAAGCGCGGGGGGAGTTTTGTCTTCTCGTTGCACGACTTTTCCCAGGACCTGATCTGGAGCCAGCCGCTGTGCCTGCTGGACGGAGAACTGCCGGCAGAAGAGGAGTCCCGTTTTCTGGAGAGCAGGGTGCACGAGGGGTTGGGCGTGGTGCTGAGGACAAAGCACGACGATGCTAGCGAGGGGTACCTCCTCTTCAAGATGGGGGAGAGCACGGGGCATTACGACAACGACGAGGGCAGTTTGATCTGGTACGCCTTCGGCCAGCCGCTGCTGACCGATTTTGGCTGCCAGTACAATCCCAACTTCCACGCCCATCCCTGGCTGCACAACCGGATCAGCATGGACCACGCCGCCGACGGGCCGCCGCGAGGGGGGGGGCTGGTGAGCCGGCATTTTGCCGAGGGGCTGGATTTCGCCTGTGGGGAAGTGCGCATCTCCCGCCTGTACAGCGAGACCGAATGGCCGGTGCGGGAGCGGGATTTCGACTTCAGACAGGTGATGGGGGAGGTGCGGGAAGTCGAGGAGCAGGTCTGGAGACGTCATGTGATCTACGTCCACGCCATGGAAACGGTGATCCTGCTGGATCAGATCGACGGTGACCTGCCGACCGACTGGAACCTGCAGGTGCTGGCAGATTCAGTGCGGACGACCGAAGGGTGCGCTCTCTTCAAGGGGCAGTTCGGGGTCGATCTGCAGATGACGATGCTCCAGCCGGTTGAACCGAAGCTGGAAGTTGCCGCTTTTTCCCACCAGGGCTTCGACGAACCCAGGCTGCCGATGCACTGGTGGCGAGGGGCTGCCTGGACTGCTCCTCCGGGTATCGAACTCGGGCCGATGGGGGAGCGCGCACTAACGCTTCGCGCCCATGCGGGACCGGGAGAGTCCTTCATGGCGGTTCTGACCGCCTTCCGTGCGGGAGAAGAGGAGCCGCAGGTAGTACAGCGGGGAGATTGGGCGGTGGAAATCCGCAGCCATCGGGGGAGGGTCGTCGCCGGTACTGATCCGCCGTTTGGCCGTTGGGATTTAGAAGTGGAGGGGAAGGGGATGAAGAGTGGGCATTGCGTCGATCTGCCCGTCGATTGAGCCTCTGAAAGGAGAAATGGGATGGCCGAAATGACCGGCCGCGAGCGACTGTTGGCGACCATCAAGCACGAGGAACCGGATCGGGTGCCGATATCTCCCCGGGTCCAGGCCTGGCAGAAGGCGGAGTTCGGGGATGCGAGCTTGGCGACCCAGCTCGAAAAGTTGCCGGATATGGATCTGATGCACATCGTCGGGGATGGAACGCCGAACTATGTGAACTCATATGCGGACCAATACGACCTGCCCGACGTGGAAGTGGAGCAACGGCGATACAGCGAAGAGCCGTATGAGATTGTGGAGCGGACGTTCCACACCCCGGCTGGGAAGCTATCCGATCGGATTGTGGTACCTCCGGATGGGCGGGAGTACGGGGTGTCGCCGAACCCGATTCGGACCGAGCATCTGGTCAAAGGGCCGGAGGATCTGGAGGCGCTGAAGTGCATCCTGCATCCGGTGAACGGAGACTTCGATTTTCTGCGGGAGCCCGAGGGGATGATAGGGGATAGGGGAGTAGTCATGGTCTGCGTGCGCAGCGGATTGGACCACAACGCGGGATATGCGCGGGATATGCAGGATTTGATGGTCGACTACTACGAAAACAGGTCTTTTTTTGACGAACTGATAGATCTGTTCCATCGGCGCTCGCTGGAGCAGATAAAAGCGGCGTTGGAAGGGGGCGTGCAATTTATCTTCGGGAGCTGGTATTTCAACTCGCTGTCGGCGGGTTGGTCGCCGGCCATCTTCGCCGAGGTATTCGTGCCGCAGATTCGAGACCACGTGGAGTTGACCCATAAGTATGGGGGGCTCTACGATTATTACGACGACGGTAAGCTGAACGACACCATGGAGATGATCGCCGGGGCCGGAGTGGACGTGCTGGAAACCTGCACGCCGCCGCCGGTGGGGGATTTCGATTTGGTCCGGGCGAAAGAGGTGATTGGGGAGCGGACGACTATAAAGGGGTACGTGGATCTGCTCTATGTGGTCAAGCACGGCACGCCCGAACTGGTGGAGCAGACGGTGCGCGAGGGGATGGAGATCGCCAAACCGGGAGGGGGGTTCATCATCGGCAGTTCAGACTCCTTTCGCGAGGGGACGCCCAGGGAGAATATCGATGCCTATTTTGCGGCGTGTTTGCAATATGGAGTGTACGCATAAGGAGAGAAGTGGGGGGAGGGGAGGAGCAGTTGGCCGAAGCTTTCCCGATCGCTGATCTTGTTGTGTTTAATAGATTTTTGAAGCATATTGAGGGGCGTGCGAAGGGTTTTACTGGGGGTTGGGAAATACCGAAAGGATCCAGGACGGAAAATTCCATGGGAAGCGAAGATAGCGCGCGCGAAACCTATCCCGAACTGATAAGCGAGCCCCGCAAGGTGGGCTGGATCTGGTGGGTCTACCTGTTCCTCTACGCGGTGGCCATTCCCTGGTACTGGCCGGCCGGATACCGGGGACCGTTGGTCGCCGGTTTTCCTCTGTGGGTGGCCGTTTCGCTGACAGCCATACTCGTGCTGGCGATCTGGACCGTCTGGGTCATACAGCGGTTCTGGCGGGGAGTGGGGGAGGACGCCTGATGGGAACGGAAACGGGTCAGCTGGTCTTTGGAAAGGGAGCCCTTATCTTCATCGGCTTGTATCTGCTGTCGATGATCGGAGTGGGCTGGATAGGGCGGATGCGCCGGCAGGGAAACAGCATGGCCGATTTCTATCTGGCCGGTCGTTCGATGGGATTGGTGGTGCTCTTTTTGACGCTCTACGCCACCCAATACAGCGGCAATACCTTGTTCGGGTATACCGGAAAGACGTATCGAATAGGGTTTACCTGGACCGTCTCGGTCCTCTTCATGTTTTCTATCATCGTCGGTTACCAGCTCTTCGCCCCCCGTCTGGTGGCGCTTGCACGCCGGGAGGAGTTCATTACGCCGGGGGATTTCATCACCCATCGCTTCAAGTCCCGGCTGCTCACTCTGATCAGCACTGCCCTGATGATCTACGCTTTGTGTAACTACACCCTGGCCCAGCTCAAGGCCATGGGAGCGGCGGTCGAGGGGATCACCAACGGAGCCGTGCCCTCGGCCTATGGAATCGTCGCTCTGGCGATCATCATGGTGGTGTACGAGACGCTGGGGGGGATGCGCAGCGTGGCCTGGACCGACGTCCTTCAGGGAATTGTGCTGCTCGCCGGTTTCCTCATTCTGGTCTTCCTCATTCCGGATTTGGGAGGGGGATTTCCCGCCGTGGTGGAGAAGATCAGCCAATTGGACCCCCCCAAGGTCCAGGTGCCCTCGCTGGAAGGGTGCAATACCTGGATCAGCTACATTTTGCTCCTGGGGTGCGGTGCGGCGATTTATCCACAGGCGATTCAGCGGCTCTACGCCAGCAAGTCGTTGCGCGCGTTGAAGCGCTCTCTGTCGATCATGGCCTTCATGCCGCTGACCACCACTCTGATCGCCCTGATCTGCGGATTGACGGCTTTTGTCGTGATGCCCGGTCTGGGCAGGGTGGAAAGCGATCAGGTGCTGGCGCGGATCTGCGCCGTGATCATGTCCAGTTCGGAACTGGGATACTGGCTCGTGGTGGTGGTCTTTGCCGCGGCCCTGGCTGCCCTGATGTCGACGGCGGATTCGGCGCTGCTGTCGATCTCCTCCATGTTTACCCGGGACATCTACCAGCCTTATTTTCGACCCGATGCCAGAGAGGCGGAACTGACGCTGGTGGGGAAGATCAGCTCCTGGGGTATCATCGCCATTCTGGTGGTAGTCGCCATCAGCACCGAGAAGACCCTGGTGCGGCTGCTGGAACTGAAGTTCGAAATGCTGATTCAGGTGGTACCCTGTTTCTTCCTTGGGCTCTATTGGAAGCGACTGGGAGCGAAGACGGCGCTGGCTGGGCTTCTCGCAGGGCTGACGCTTGCCCTGATCCTTACATTTGCGGGACATCGCATGGTTTGGGGGTTTCACGCCGGAGCGGTCGGGCTGATGGTGAATGGGGCGGTATGCGGGCTCGGAACCTGGCTGTTTCCCGCGCGTGATAATGGAGAGATAACAGGACATAATTCAATTTTACAAGAGAAAGGATGAACGATATGCGCAAGGAGTCGAAGGCGTTTCTCGAGGGGATGGTGGCGGTGCCGAGTCCTTCTGGATACGAAGGGCCGGCGCGGGAGGTTTACAAGGCGGAAATGCAGAAATACGCCGACAAGGTGGAGACCGATCTGCACGGGAATGCCATCGCCGTGCTCAATGCGAAAGGGAACCCCCGGATCATGCTGGCCGGTCACATGGATGAACTCGGTTTCCAGGTGGCCCATATCACCGACAGCGGTTACATCCATTTCCACACCATCGGGGGATTCGACCCGGGCATTATCCCCGGGCGCAAGGTGCGCATTCACACCAAGAAGGGAGAGGTGCTGGGGATAACCGGCAAACGGGCCATCCACCTGATGAGCGGGTCCGATCTCGACAAGGTGGCGAAGATCCACGAACTGTGGATCGACATCGGCGCCAAGGACGGCAAGGAGGCCAGGAAGCTGATCGACATCGGGGATCCGATCACCTACGATCCCAATTTTGAAATGCTTCGGGGCGACCTGGCCGTGGCGCGCGGCTTCGACGACAGGATGGGGTCGTTCGTCGCGGCGGAGACACTGCGTCTGGTCAAGCAGAGCCGCAAGAAGGCGAAGGCCGGTCTGTACGCGGTGGCGACGGTGCAGGAGGAGATCGGGCTGCGGGGGGCGCGGACGAGCGCCTACGGCGTCGATCCGACGGTGGGCATCGCCATCGATGTCACCCATTCTTCAGACTATCCGGATGTGGACAAGCGCAAGGTGGGCGATCTCCAGTTGGGAAAAGGGCCCGTGATCGCCAGGGGGGCCAATGTCAGCCCGGTCGTTTTCGACATGCTCGTCAAGGTGGCCGAGAAGAACGACATTCCCTACCAGATAGAAGCGGAGGCGGGAGGGACGGGGACCGATGCCAATGCCATCCAGCTCAGTCGGGCGGGAGTGGCCACCGGCCTGGTCAGCGTGGCCCTGCGCTACATGCATACGCCGGTGGAGATCCTGTCGCTCAAAGATCTTGAGAATACTTCTAAGCTGCTGGCCGCCTTCGTGCTGAGCGTAGACGAGAAGACCAGCTTCATACCCTGAATCCCCGAGAGGAGTAATTGTGATGCGCGAGGTGACCGTGGTCGCCCATAGGGGGGCATCCGGGACTTTCCCCGAGAACACCGCCCCCGCCTTCCAGGAGGCGATTCGCCTGGGAGTCGAGATGATCGAACTCGACGTCCACCTGACGGTCGACGGAAAAATGGTGGTCATTCACGACGGGACGGTCGATCGAACTTCGGACGGAAGCGGCCGGGTGGCGAGGATGTCCCTGGAGGAGATCAAGGAACTGGATGCGGGAGGGTGGTTCTCCGAGAAGTTTGCCGGAGAACGTTTCCTGACCCTCGAGGAGGCGCTGGATTTGATGCCGGCGGAGATGCGTCTCAATGTTCACGTCAAGGCGTACGAAGAAGATCGGCAGAAGGTGATTCCGTCGACTGTTGATGAACTGGTGCGGCGGAATCTGTTGGCAACGGCGTTTGTCGCCAGCGATCAGGAGTCGCTCGCCATGGCCCACAGAGTGGAGGCGAGGCTGGAGATATGCAATCTGTCGACTTCTCCTCCCGAAAGCTACGTGCGGCGCTCTCAGGCGATCGACTGCAGGATACTGCAGCCGGGCAACGGTATGACCACGCCCGAACTGGTGGGAAAGGCGCACGGGTTGGGGATGGAGGTGAATCCGTTCTACGCCGACGACGAGGAGGAGATGCGGCGACTGATCGACTGCGGCGTCGACGGCATCTTGACAAATTATCCCGAGCGGCTGCAGGAATTGCTGCGCCATTGAGGACGTATAATTGCAGTGGCGATATAAGCGGAAGTTGCAAAAGGAACGCCCCAGACTGTGCTTGGGGGAACCTTTAAGCAACGATCTCGGATACAACTGGTTTCCATTCAAACGCGGAGATTGACAATGTCGAAATGGTTCAAACGATTGGGATTGGGGCTGCTGATCTGTGGAGTGGGCCTTTGGGGATGTGGGGGAGATGACGGCGATGAGGCGCCCACCGGTCCCGATAGTGAACTCGCAGAAGGATCCGAAGAGATCGCCTTTCTGGCCGGGGCCCTCATGCAGAGCTTGCAGGAGGCGTTCTTCGCTTCATTGCTCGCCGATCCCACGAGTGTGGAAGGAGAGGAAGGGGATCTCCAAATTGTCGGGAACAAATGGACTTTCAACAACTATTCAAATGATAGCAAACTGTTTATCGACGGTGTGTTGATGGTGGATAAAGAGCAGTTTCCCGATATACCTGTCGAGGGGGAACTCCAGCTCTCCGGAACCCAGGAAGGGACGTTGGTCGTCGATATGACGGTAAGTGTCCAGGGGGTTGAATTCGCGGCCACCGGCACGATTAAACTCGGGGATCAGGTTTGGGATATCGCCGATGTGATGGCCGCGTCGTCGGATGAGGGGGAATAGCAAAGCCCGCTCCCGCTCGAACGCCGGGGAATGCGCGCTCTGTATCGGCGTCTCTCTCTGGCTGCTGGTCGTTGGTTGCGACCATGGCCTGGAGGCCACTCCGCCCGGCCCGACCGGTATTTCGGGCCGGGTTACTTTTATAGGCATCTGGCCCGATGAAGTGGAGCAGGTGGCCGTGGCCGTGTACCGGGAAGTCCCCCAACAGCTGGAGGATTTTTTCGCCCTCACCGGAGCGGATACAGAGGTGGAACTGGGGGCTGAGAACTACGATTATTTCGTCCCCATCGAAGCGGATGGGGTGTATCAATGGGTTGTGGTGGCCTGGCGTCGGAAGGACAGTTTCTGGGATTTCAGCTCGCTTTTGGGCTGTCACTATCTTCCGGGGGAAGAGCTGCCCGGACAGGTAGCCGTGAGGCGGGGACAGGTCACCCGCGACATCGATATTGTCGTCGATCTGGGGATACTGCAGGGTGAGAAGATTCCTGGCATGGATATCTGCGAGCGCGTTCTGCCTGCTGAGTTGCTGGCCGTGCGCGACCAGGGCGACTGAAGGCGGAAGCGATGCCATCATCGGGCGCGTGGTGGATGCCGGCGATGGGGTTCCGCTGCCCGGAGCGACGGTGGTTCTGTTGGGGACGGAATTCGGCGGATACACCGACGATCGAGGGCGGTTCGAAATAGAGGGAGTGCCTCGGGGAAAGTACGATCTGCTGGTTTCCTTCATCGGTTACCAATCCCGGATGTTGCACCAGGTGAGCGCGGGAAGGGGTGAAGAACTGGAGATACGTCTCGAGCCGGCTGCCATCGAATTGCCCAATCTGGTGGTCTCGGCCATCCGGCGGACCCAGACTTTTGCCGAGGCTCCGGTCAGTATGGCAGTGGCCGATGCCAGGGAACTCGCCGTCCACAACCAGCTGGCTCTCATCGGGGCGTTGAGCGAGGTCTCCGGGCTGAACGAGGTGGGGAACCAGATCAGCATCCGCGGTTCGAGTGGCTACAGTCGGGGAACGGGAAGCAGGGTTTTGCTGCTGCTGGACGGCACGCCCCTGCTGACGGCCGATTTAGGGGATATCAAGTGGGATGTCATCCCGATCGACCAGGTCGAGCGGGTAGAGGTGATCAAGGGAGCGGGATCGGCGCTCTATGGCACCGGAGCCCTGGGCGGGGTAATCAACGTCATCACCCGGCAACCGAGCGAAAGACCCGAAACCCGATTGCGGATGGTGAGTGGTCTATACGATCGGCCGGCCTATCGATCCTGGCGCTGGACAGAAGACCCCATGTATCTGACGGGATTGGACGTCAGTCACAGCCGCACATTGGGGGAAACCGGATTGCTCCTGTCGACCGGACTCCAGCGTGGCACCGGTTACCACGAAAACGGAGATTTTCGGCGTTACCGGATTTTTGCCAAAGGTGTGCACCGATTTTCCGCCGCGACCTATTGGCGCACGACAGCCACCTGGTCGATGGATGATCATGGCGTATTCATCCAGTGGAAGGATCGGACGGAGCCGCTGGCGGTGCCGACGATCGATCGGAGAGCGAATACGGTTTCGTGGAAGGGGAATCTGAGTTCGGAGTTTTACCACCTGCACAGCCGAAATCTGGGATATCGGTTGAAAACATCGTACTATCGAACCGGTTTCGACAATTCACCGGAAGCCGGGGACCTGGCGTCCGATGGGCACAGGTTGGGGACGGAATTACAGGCGGATTATTCCGGCTGGGAACGGCTGGATGTGACCGTGGGCACGGCATGGACTTTCGATTGGGTCCGCTCGCCGGAAGAATTTTGGGGAGAGCGTTCCGTACAAAATCTGGGACTCTACGGGCAGAGTGTCTACGAACCGGTAACAAACGCCGAAGTGATGGTGGGGTTGCGCTACGACTGGCACAGAAGGAGTGGGGGGGAGGGAAACGACGGGAGTGGACCCTGTCCCGCCTTTGGGCGGGTGGAGCCCAGTTTTGAACATCAGTTTAGCCCTCAGATCGGAGTTTCCTTGCAGCCCCGTCAGGGCACCGCACTGCGCGCTTCGGTGGGTAAGGGGTTCCGCGCTCCTTCGGTATCGGAGATCTACACACAGGCTCTGGTTTCGGGGCTCAGAGCCTGTCCCAATCCGGATCTCGAAGCAGAACACAGCTGGTCCTGTGAGGTGGGGATAAAACAGGTGGTGGGAGGAGTGATGGCCGTTGATGCCGCCCTGTTCTGGAACACCTACCAGGGGCTTATCGAGGGACGGGCAGATCTATCCGAAGGTGGGGCGGCGCCCATTGTGCGCTTCCAGAACTTGTCCAGAGCGCGGGTAAGAGGGTTGGAAATCGAGCAGCAGATGGCATTTCCCTACGGATTGCGGGGGCGGCTGTCCTATACCTATCTGGATGCCGTCGAATCCCTGTCTCTGGATGAAATACCCCCCCCTTACTGCCAGCAGGGAGTTGTGCCGAGAGGGGAAGCTCCCCTGCCGTATCGGGCGGACCACTTGCTCAATGCAGGTCTGTTTGTCGAGGTGGGGAAAATGCAGGGGGGAGTTGCTTTTCAGTACATGAGCCAGTTCGAGAGGGTTTCCGGGTTCTTCCCGGAGTGCGACCGGGATCACAATCCCGTCTATCTGGTGGACGCATTCGTCGGACTTCACCTGGGGAGATTGCAGTATAATTTGAGGGTCGACAACCTATTCCAGTATCACTACGTCCTCACCGAGCGCAAGATCAGGTCTCCTCGCCAGGTTTCGCTTGCGGTTTTCGGAACTATTTAAATACAATTAAAAGAAGTATTCGGCCTGGCAACGGGAGCGAATTGATGATTTCAAAAATCGCGTGGATCGGTCTGTTTATCTTCTGCATTTCCTGCTCTTGGAGCGTCGTCCGGGCGGACAGTGCAGATCGCCTCCTGCGATTGGAAAAGCTGGGGGATGGCTGGGTGGAGGCGGAGGGGCAGGCCCGGCTGGTGAACATCACTCCCGAAGAGGCCCGCCGTCGGGCGCTGCAGGATGCCCGTGAGCGGGCGATTATGTTTGCGGTGGGTATTGAAGTTCAGGCGCATACCTTGATGCGGGAGGAAGAGAGCGATGAGTGGACGGGGGATGCCTTTTACTCCCTGAGCCAGCAGACCAGCGCGGGGCGGATCGTTGAGGAGAAGCCGGCGGAATGGGAGTCGTTCGAGATCCCGGGAAAACCGCTGGCCATTATTGTGTACCGGGCGCGGATACAGGTGAAGGTGGCGGAGGAAAAAGGGGTGCCGGATCCGGACTTCGAGGTCGAGGTGGCGGTCAATAAGGAGCGTTTTTTAGAAGGGGAGGAGATGCGTCTGGCGATCACCGCCACTCGCAAGTGCTATCTGAACGTGCTCAATCTGACGGCTGTGGATACGGTCGTGGTACTCCTGCCGCACCAGTACCGCCAGGAACGCCTGGTAGTGCCCGGGGACACGCTGTGGATTCCGGATGCCGACGAGAAAGCGATGGGCATTCGCTACCGCGTGGTGCTGCCGGCGGGAAGAGAGAAGGCGACCGAGATGATCAAGGTGGTCGCCACCAGGGAACCGCACCGGTTTGGACAGGGAATGGAAAAGAGCAGCATCTTCAACCAGGTGCCGACTCGGCAAGCCGCCCTGATGGAGTTGATGCGCTGGATGGTGCAGATCCCGCGCGATAAGCGGGCGGAGGCCCAGGTGGTGTACGAGGTGCGCAAAAAGGGGAAACGCTGAAAAGAGTCGAGGGATGACCATGTCGCGAGCAATGAGAATTTTTGCCGCATCGAGTGTTTGTTTGCTGTTTTTGACCCAGCCGATTCAGGGCGGGATAACACTCGTGGAAGGAGTGAGCAACGTGCGCTTCCAGGTGCGGGATCAGAAGATCTATGTTTCCTACGATCTGGCTGGAAAAGGAATATACGCGGTGTCTCTGAACCTGTTACGAGATGGCGGGGAAGCGGGGGGGGAAGCTCCACGAACCGTTTCAGGAGATGTCGGCAGGGAGGTGGCGCCGGGGAAGGGGAAGGAGATCGTCTGGGATGCCCTCAAAGATGTGGAAGCTCTCGAAGGGAACGACTTCGTTTTCGAGGTGAAAGCGGTGCGTCCGGGAGAGGGAGGCAGTAAATGGGTTTGGGTCCTCGGGGCTGGGGCCGCAGGCGCTGCGGGAGTGGTGGCCTTGAGCGGAGGAGGAGGGGATGATGGGAATACCGGTAAGATCATCATCGAAGTGCCGGATCCGGAGGAGTGAGATTATGAGAAACAAACTCTTGTAT